>Ga0209417_1000118_pt1 | contig 211936 bp, 191 predicted proteins | sample RifGroF2_FD_184002 | JGI IMG/M metagenome (GOLD analysis project Ga0209417, IMG submission 184002) | Groundwater microbial communities from Rifle, Colorado, USA - Groundwater F2 (SPAdes) (version 2) | ecosystem: Environmental > Aquatic > Deep subsurface > Groundwater | place: Rifle, Colorado... | reverse complement strand
GCAAAAATAAAAACAGCGCCGTCGCACCTTCTTTCCCGCAATATTTTAAGCAGATCAACCTTCGCGGAGTTTCCCGGATTGACGAAGACAATGGAAGTATCAACGCACTGTTCAAAACCGTATTCTGCAATACCGGAAAGAACTTGCGACATGAAGTTTTCGATTGTGGCGGTCGCCATTTCAGATATGATTGCAATATTTGCCCTGCGATTCGTGACCGTCCTAGGCTGATATCCCCTGCCCTCGAGAATTTTTCTTACTGACATTCTCAAAGGTTCGCTGACCCCCTGGTGGTTATTTAAAACCCTTGATATGGTAGCGATGGAAACATTTGCTTCCTTAGCTAAAGAGACAATGTTTATTTTTCTTGGCCTTGCCATGCCGTACCACCTTGATATCATGAATTTATATTATTTACGTAAATTATACGTAAACTTACATGCCTCCATTTATTTTGCAAAGAGCCTATTTGAAAAAAATATGAAAAAATAAAGGATGAATTGATATTCTTTCCAAATTTCCAGTCATCCAATAATCCAACCATCCATTCATCCACTATATTATCCGCATGTTAGTCCGTAAGATAATTCACGTCGACATGGATGCGTTCTACGCCTCCATCGAGCAGCGCGACAATCCGAAGCTCCGGGGGGAGCCGGTAATTGTCGGCGGGCTGCCGGGAAGCCGCGGAGTCGTCTGCACCGCATCATATGAGGCCAGGAAATTCGGCGTTCATTCGGCCATGCCGATAAACATGGCTACCAAGCTCTGCCCCCACGGAATCTTCCTGCCGGTCAGGATGGAAGCATACTGCGCCGAATCCGAGCACATAAGGAATGTCTTCCTAGATTATACGGATCTTGTGGAACCTCTTTCCCTTGACGAAGCATATCTCGACGTAACACACAACAAAAAGAAAATACCCTCGGCAACCTGGATCGCGAAAGAGATCCAGAAACGCATATTTTCCGAGACGAGGCTGACGGCTTCCGCCGGAGTCTCCTTCAACATGTTCCTTGCGAAGATCGCATCCGGACTGCATAAGCCGTCTGGCCTGACCGTCATTACACCTAAGGAAGCAGACGCTTTCATCGACAGCCTGCCAATCGATGATTTCTGGGGCATCGGCAAGGTCACGGCGGAAAAGTTCCGTGGGCTGGGAATTGAGAAGGGAAGCGATCTGAAGAAAATGTCTCTGCCGGACCTTGTACTGGCATTCGGAAAATCCGGCATCTACTACTACAATATCGTCCGTGGCATCGACGACAGGATGGTGACACCGGACCAGCCCCGCAAATCCATGGGACGGGAAGTCACGCTGGAACGCGACACTGACAGCATTTCAGAAATACATGAGCTTCTCAGGGAGCTATCCGCTGAAGTTGAGAAAATGCTGCGCGAGGAAAAACTTTTAGGGAAGACTGTTACTTTAAAGCTGAAATACGATGATTTCACGCAGATAACACGCCAGCAGTCAGCAGGAGAGAATATTGACTCATCGAAGATCATTTATGAAATTGCTTCCGGCCTGCTGAAGAAGACCGAGGCTGGAGTGCGGAAAGCGCGTCTTGTCGGTGTCTCAGTCTCGGGATTTCCGCCGCCGCCTGACGACAAGGGGCCTGTGCAGCTGACATTTCCGTTCTGAGGATTATATTGAATCAACTTCAAAACAAGAACATGTCTTACGACATTAACTACAAACTTATGACATGCTTCTGAAATATGCTTGTAGTCAAGCCCGTAAGGGCTGTTTACTTTTCCTACGGCAGAGTGATTTTGTTTGAAATTTACCTGTTTCCCATATTCTTTGGAGCTTGCGTATCCTCTTGAATGCAAAGACAAACTAAAATTTGAACTCCAACTGGGCTTGTTTCCGCAACAACCGTTTTATGGAGTTTCAAAATCAAAACGAATTCCCAAGGATAAAGCTAAGAACAGCCCTTGCGGGCTTAACTACGAGCGAATTATTTCTTGGGATTTTGTATAAGTTTGTAGTTAATGCCGCAAGGCATGTTCTTGATTTGAAATCTGATATTTGCCTGGGATTTGAACTTTGGAACTTGGATTTTACTATCGTATCCCTCACATCCCCAGGAAGACGATGATGATGAGGTCTATGATGAAGAGGGCGACGATTGCGGCTTCGAGCACCATCATGACCCAGTCGAAGGTGTCCTTCTGGAGTATTGAATAGATGCTGTCCAGCGCACGGAGTTTCTGGTTGACCGCATTCTCCCATTCCGAGAGGTGGAACCGGGTGGCGCAGCCCATGTAGATGCGGGCGAGATGCCATTCGCCGAAGAACTTCGAGATGTTGGTGATTTCATCAGTCACCTTGGAAAGATCCATCCTCACCTCGCGCAGCTCCCTGATCATCCTCTGGCGGGAGTACCAGTACTTCAGCTTTGAAGCGCGTTCGACTTCGTCGTATGCCTTGTCGAGGATCTGGTCGAGGTAGATGTCGTATACCTTGAGCTCCGCAAGCTGCAGGTTCGCCATCTCCATGACATAAAGGGTATCGTTGTAGTCTTCCGGAATATCTATCAGCAGCGCCGTGTCCCAGTCGATCACCGCCAGGTCGCGGCGGTAGTACGAGTACCAGCACCTTGTGACGTCCTCGACCTCCTGCGAACTCAGGCGCGACGGATCGGTTTCTCCGACAAGAAGACCGGCGACATCGAGTGCATTCTTCTTCAACCACGATTCTGTGTCCATTTCACCCTTAGCTCCACTGGTATCCGTGACGGGGGCGCTTATGCAGAACACGGTGAAATCTTCGGGCGGGGCAAGTTCGGCGACCGGCGTATCAAGCCCATCCCTTATGCTGCTGAAAACCTTGCGGGCCGTCTCCATGACGCGCTGTTCCATTTCCGAACCGTCATTTAACTGCAGGTTGCGGTACGGTAGCAGATCCGATATCTTCTCAATGCTCACCGGAACCCTGAGCTTCAGCGACATCGCACCGATGGCGAAAATCTTTACGGACGCGGAAAGCTGCATCGGATCTGACGGACCTTTGATATTCACGCCCTGGACTTGGAGCGAGAGCGGGCGGTATACCGGAAAGTGGCGCGGAGTATCCTTCAGGCGTCCGATCTTGTGCAGTTCGGCGGATCCGCTCAGGAGCTTCTCCATCTTTACGAGATCAGCCTCCTGCGCGATGTCAAAGGCGAACATGTATATGATTTCAGCGTTCATGATTAACACTTTAACTTCAATTGGGACATATGTCAATATTATAGAGGCTCCCTTTAATTTCCTTAAATGAGCCCATCACTTGACCTTCAGGCCTGTTGCGCTATATTTTCGTGACCGCTAACGGTAATTCAAACCAAGAGGAACCCAGCATGAACTATGGACATTTCGATGACAGCCTGAATGAATATGTCATAAGCACACCTCACACCCCGCGCCCCTGGGAGAACAGGCTTTGGAACGACAAGCTGAACGCACAGATAACAAACCACGGCACTGGCATCGTCTACGAGCGCGATCCCGAAGGCCGCTTCATCCTCTACAACTGGTCGAACCACCGCTACCTGTATGTCTACGACAAGACCGACAAGGTTCTGTGGTGCCCTTCCTGGTATCCGGCAAATATCGAACTCGATTCCTATGAATGCAGGCACGGTCTGAAATACACTGTCATCAAAGGCAGCAAGAACGGAATCGAGATCACCTGGAAGACAACGGTTCATCCCGAGGATTCGACAGAGATCTGGCAGGTCGGGATAAAAAACCTGTCCGGCAAAAACAAGGACCTGCTTCTTGTCCCATTCTACCAGGTCGACATTTCATTCAAGGATCCATACTGGGGCACCATGAACCTGTTCAAATCCCATTTTTCGGAAAAGGCCAACTGCCTTTACATAAAGAACTACTCCCACAGACGTGATCTGGAGCGTTATGCGCTTGCGTACCATTCCAATCTGCCGATCGTAAAATATGAATTTGACAGTGCCGCATTCCTGAAAGATTTTTCATCTTTCTCATGCCCGAAGACCGTCACCGATGATCTGTTCACGAATTCGTCTCCAGACAGGCAGCCGCCCGCATTCGCCATCGGATACGACATCGTCCTGGGATCAAAGGATATTAAATTCCTCAACGCTGAGATCTTCTCTGCAGATTCCTTCGAAGAAGCACAATCGAAATCGATCGCATATTCCGGCAAGAACCTATATGAAAGCTCGGTGTCCAAACATCTTGAGGACAATACAAAACTCCTGCTCGAAAACAGGATTTCGACCGGCGACAAAAGCTTTGACCGGTTTGTGAACGTCTGGCTCAAGCACCAGCTGCACTACAACGCCGACTGGAACCGGGGCTGGGACCTGGGATTCCGCGACTGCATGCAGGACTCCGATTCATGGAGGAGGCACGACCCTGGACTCACCAGGAACAGGATACTCGCCGCAGCCAGACATGTCTATGCCGACGGACATACCGTCCGCAAATGGGCGAAATTGGATACAAAGCTGTATTTTGACGGTGGTGTCTGGTTCGTCAACACGATAGTGGACTACATAATGGAGACCGGCGACATGCCGATCCTGGAAACCCAGCTTCCATATCTCGACGGAGGCGCCGACAGCATTCTCGGTCATATGAAAAGGGCGATGGACTTCCTTGACAAGCAGCGCGGGCCCGGCGGCATCTGCCGGATGGGCTACGGCGACTGGAACGACGCCCTCAACGGGATCGACCGCAAAGGCAAAGGTGAATCCGTCTGGACGACCATGGCATTCATCTGGAGCCTTAATACATTCATCACGCTCCTTGAAAAGATAAAGGATGCGGATTCCGCAAAGTACCGGAAGATTGCTGACGAACTGGCAACGCGCCTGAACGAGAAGTATTTCGAAGGCGACAGATACATAAGGGCTGTAACCGACGAGGGACTCAAGGTCGGCTCCAAGGAAAACGATGGAGGAAGCATATATCTCAACACGCAGGCATGGGCCATGATTTCAGGCATAGCCGACCCAGAACGTACCAAGGCCATCGTTGATTCCGTCAGAAAAATTCTCTATACTCCGTGGGGTCCCGTCCTCCTTGGACCTCCATACACAAAATACCGCGAGGACATCGGCAGGATCACAGCCGACAATCCCGGCACTGTCGAAAACGGGTCGAACTACGCCCATGCCGCAATGTTCTACGCATACGGCCTGACAGTCGCCGGAATGAGCGATGAGGCTCTCAAGATAATTAAGCAGGTCCTGCCTTCAAATCCGGACAACCCACCTGAACAGTCACAGCTGGAACCTTACAATGTATCAAACAGCTACGAAGGGCTCCAGTCAACGCATCCCGGCCGTGCGATGTTCGCATGGCGCACTGGATGCGTGGGGTGGCTTCTCAAGGTGGTATGGGACGGCATGCTGGGAATAGTCCCCACATATGACGGAGTCAGAATCCAGGCGCGTCTTCCAGACGAATGGAGGAAAAACGGGATTGAGGCTTCACGCAAGATCCGCGGTAAAAATGTGACTTTCATTTTCAAGTCCGGGAAAACCCAAGTCGACAATTCGCTTCCCGTCAAGAACAACTCCATCATCCCGTATGATGAAATCATGAAACATTCAAGATTCCTGATCATCGTGGACTGACCGCGAAATGGTGCCAAGATAAGACACAACTAAAGTTGTGAACTCCTACAAGCTGATGTCTCAATAGTTGGAGTTCACTGTACCGACATCGTCGAGCCGGGATCTTCGACTTTAGCGTGCGTATTTCTTTTGGGCAACCACTTAACTTAGCGTCATTCGGAACTTACAGCAGAAATTCTTTTCCTGGATGTGGAGAAAATCATCTTTGATGGTATCTTATCGCCCTTATGGAGCGCTGGCGTCTCGCCGGCAATTACGGAGAAAGACAGGAATACTTAGGCAGGATTACAGGATTTTCAGGATATTATGAAATTAAAATCATGAAAATCCTGTTATCCTGTCAATAATCTTAGGGAACTATGAAATCAATCACAAGCAAAGAAATATTGAACGCATACAAGGTGCTCGACGGCGGGGAATTGGATCCCGACGAGGCGCTTGCTCTCATACAGACAAAACCTCCATATCTCATGGACCTCTATTCGCTTGCCGACAAGACGCGGCTGAAGTTCTTCAAGTCCAAGATCGACACCTGCGAGATAACAAACGCAAAATCGGGCGCATGCTCGGAAGACTGCTCGTTCTGCGCGCAGTCGTCGCACCACAGCACAAGCGCTTCCGTCTTTTCATTGAAGAGCAAGGAAGAACTTCTCAAGGCTGCGAAGATCGCAAAAGGGCACGGCGCCGAAAGCTTCTGCATAGTCGTCAGCGGAAGAGGTTATCCAAATGCGAACGATGAATTCAACAGCATCATAGAAAGCATAAGGCTCATCCGCAAGGAGACCGGGCTCGAGCTTCACTGTTCACCTGGGATTCTTTCAAAAGAGACGGCCAAAATGCTCAAGGATGCAGGTGCAGCAATGATCAACCACAACCTCGAGACCGCCCCGTCCAACTTCAAGCACATATGCACGACCCATAAGATCCTGGACAGGATAAACACTGTGAAGGCCGCAAAGGCTGCCGGACTTAAAGTCTGCTGCGGCGGAATCATCGGCCTAGGTGAAACATTGATGCAGAGAGTAGAGTTCGCTTTTGCACTGAAGGAGCTGGATGTCGACGCCATTCCCGTGAACATCCACCAGAAGATCGCGGGGACAAAACTGCCGGAATCAACCATCACATTGACGGAAATAATCAATTTCGTCGCCATCCTCCGCCTGGTCAATCCCACCAAGGGCATCAAGATCGCGGCGGGAAGGAACACGGTGCTTGCTGACTACCAGGGCCTCGTCTTCCATGCAGGCGCAAACGGAATGCTCATCGGCGGATATCTCACCATCCCCGGCCGCGACATCGACAAGGACAGGAAGCTTATTAATTCGCTCCGATAGTATGTCGGTTTTTAAACCGACAATTGAACAGTCGGGTTAAAACCCGACATACTTAATGCCATCAAAGAATATTGCGCCGTGAATAGGCGGAGTAGATTCGTTCGCAGTTAATTCGCCAAGGCGAACAAGTGTCGCAAGACATGTTTCCTTGAGTAACGCAGACATTCCCGTATGCTTCTATGAAACAGGCAGGAATGCCTGTTTTACTTCATACACAGCGCGTCACGATCCGTGCTCATTTTTTGGGCTCGTTGCCTGCCTTTTTCGTCTGCCAATCGACGATCTGCCTGTCCGCCAACAGACGTTCGCGCAGCGCGCTGTATGGCAGATCCTGCAATGCGATGTTGCCGTCGATCGCGAGGATTGCCGCAGTGGCGGCGGATTGCCCTAGCACCATGAAAACCGGTTCCATCCGCATGGATCCATACACCGCATGCGAGGCGGAGGAGCAAACGGGGACGAGCAGGTTCTCGCATTCACCGCGCCTGGGTATGATGGCGCGATAGCTGATCCCGAACGGCGCGGGCACTTTGACGAACATGCCGCCCTCGCTTGTCACGAAGCCTTCAGGCGATACAAAGAGTTTTATCGCATGGGAGTCCATGTGGTAGGAGCCAAGCCCCACCGGATCCGCCGCGACATCCTTGCCGAGCGCGGTGTTTTCAGTGACAACGTAATCGCCGACCATGCGGCGGGCTTCGCGGACGTAGAGCTGGAACGGCCAGTTTCCGGTGTCGGCGAACTCGTCCTTTGCCAGCCCCCAGGGAGCATAGCGAAGGCGAACTTTCTCGGGAATGCGCGGATGGTTCTGCAAGGTCCAGATGAGACCTCTCTGCCACTGCTCATGCTCTTTGGCGATGCGTGCGCGGGTGGTGTAATCTGCCTCCGGGTAGTCCCAGCTCATGCCTACGAAATCCGTGGAAATATAGCCGTTGTTATTGCTGTCGGTCTTGCCATTCGGCATCAGGTCAAACTTGAAGAAGTTATCTGTCGCCCCTCCTGCTTCGATGAATCGGAAAAGAATCTCGTATTGCTTTTCATCGTAATCCGCCGGCCTATTCACAGGCATCCTGTTTTCAGGGATTTTTGTAAGGCACATCCGGTAATTGTAAGCCTGAACCCCCCGATCCCCTTCGCCCACCTTCCCGCCCCAGTCGGGATGGACGCGGGGCAGGAGTCCGCTTTTGGAATCGCCTTTGACCTGATACGGGTCAATCCCCTCGGGGAAGCGGCCGGGGATCGGCATGGGCCGGATCCCGTTGATAGTTTCGTTGTATTTGCTATTGGGTTCGCGCCCGATGAAATACGAGACACCGGATGCGGCCATCAGATCGCCTTCGTAAGTTGCATCGATGAACATCCTGGCTTTGAAGACGCGGCCGGACTCCATGGCGATGCTGATGATTTTCCGTCCTTCTTTCACCACTCCGTCCTTGCGGTTCAGGCATTCGCCGCGCATGACCGCCACCTTTGCTTCGGCCGCCATCCGGTCGAACAGCAGTTCTGCAACGGAAGGTTCGAGAACCCACATTGTTTGATCGTCGGGGGGCAGCGGGGGATGCTGCCCGCGTATTTCGTGCTTTTTCTCGGATTTCCAGGCGGCATCATCCTGGTAGTATTGCCAAACCCTGTGGAAATACTCGCGTGCCAGTCCTCCAATCGTCCGCGGGTTTCCAACATCAACCCAGCCGAGTCCGCCGCTGGTCAATCCCCCAAGGTGTCTGCCGGGTTCAATCAAGGCTACGGTTTTTCCCATCCGCGCCGCCTGGACCGCGGCAATGACTCCGGCGCTATTGCCACCGTAGACGACGATGTCATACGTTTCGGATTTGTCCTGCGCCGACACAACTGTCGACGAACCTGTTCCAATGAGGGCGCACGCCAGCAAGAAAACACAGTAATGTCTTTCCATAAGTTCCTCCCGCCATGAAAATAATGGCAATTAAAGTCTAAATGATAAAAATTTCCATCAATGAAATGTATCCATATAAGTTATCGAGCCACAGAGAAAAGTAAAGAACTGCTGCCGATCTGAACATCGAACATCCAACATCGAATTGAAACAAGATTCATTTTTTATTAAATCTCCATAAAGATAACTTCTCTGTAATTCTGAAATTTCCCTTTTTGCCTCTGTTATTCTTGCTTTGGTTTCATCTTCCCTTTTCAGTATTTCCCCATGAGGATATTTGACAGGAGAGAGTTTGTGGAAAATTCCGCAGTTATCCACATTCGTCCATTTGCCTCCTGTAAATATCTTGTCGTTTATTAAGAATCCAGGAGTGATTTCCCCCTTAGATATTGAATCCTTAAATGACTCATAATCTATTTCAAATGGCTTTGAATCTGGCGAAGTTTTGCAGAGAATTTTCATGTATCCCCCAGTATTTAATATATCAACATGATATAACCTGTAAATTCAACAACAGGCAAGAATGCCTGTTTTACTTTAGGACAGCCCTTGCGGGCTTGACTACAAACAAATCCAGAAAATCTTGAATATTTGTTTCCCTATTCATCTTCCATTCGAAGTTGGAAGTTCGATGTTCAATGTTGGACGTTCAATTTTCTATCCCCTTCTGCTTTCTCATCCACAGCAGCAAGATCCCCATCAGCAACGGACATGCGGCGGAAATCATGAGTCCCGTCGCCAATGACGAACGGTCGGCGATGATCCCCACTACCCAGGGCATGAAGACACCGCCGAAATTCCCGAATGTCGAGAGGAATCCGAACATCGAGGCCCCGCCGCGGGGATATCTGTCCGCCGTCACTCCGAGCAGGCAGGGCCAGAGACAGCTTCCTGCGAGACCCGCAAGGATGCAGGCGGCCAGGGCGACACTCGGCCACCACGGCGAACACGCGATCAGGAAGAACGCGACCGAGCTCCAGCAGCATGCAAGCATTATTTTGTAGGGATCGATCTTGTTCCCAAGTATTCCTGCGCCGATACGGCCGACTGCCATCGCGACAGAAAATCCTAGAAACGCCATGCCGGAGATCCAGGCCGAAAAATGAAGTTGTTTCTCGGCATATGCAGGAAGCCACTGCGCCATGGCAAGTTCCGTAGCTCCTCCGAAAAACAATGCTACAACCGCCACCAGGAAGAACGGCTTGAATATGAGCTCGCGGAGCCGCATCCTCCCCTCCTCATGCTGTACAAGCGGAGGAAGTTTCAGCAGGATGAAGCAGAATCCGACAACCGCCGGCATCAGGGAGAGCCAAAGTGAAATGTTGCGCCAGCCCCAGTCTAGTTTCAGGGCAAGAGCTCCCATCAGGATCGTCAGGACTGCGCCGGTACAGTAGAACGAATGAAGCAGGTTCATGGCGACGGATCGCTTCTCCGGCTGCAGCGCGCAGACAATCGGACTCAGCACCATGTCCAGGACTCCCGCGCCAAACCCCATGACTGCAGATGCCACAAGAACCGTCGTATAATTCTGGGCGGTGCCAAGCATGAGCAGGCCTAGGCTCACAAATACATTTCCGAGCACCGCGAATAATTTTGCCCCGAGCCGGTCGGCAAGCGGACCTGTGAGCAATATGCCGAGCACCAGTCCGAGGAAAGTAATTCCCCCGATGCGTCCGAGCTGCTCGTTTGTGAGTCCTGAAACCCCACCGAGTTCGCGTCCGAAGGTGGTCAGGAAAACCGGAGTGAGGTTGACGGCAACCGCCAGCGCCACCATACCAGCGTAGTTCACCGACAACGCCCAGATCAGCGCGGCCCCGGTACGATTTCCTGTATTGTTTCCCATTATAAATTTTCCTTTCCGGAAAATCTATCTTCATAGTCGAAAGCACTCACTAGGTGCCAATGCCTGCAGGCAGGGCATTTTTCATAGCATTTGTGCAGGAGATTGAATTTGAAGACCGGCCTCTGGTAGACGCTGCCGCATTCCGGACATTTCATGACGCCCTTGAAGATTTTGTAAAGCCATTTGTCACCATATTCCAGATATGCCAGAAGTCCTCCCATCGAGAGGAAATAGACTAGGACCCAGATATTCAGGATGATCATCCAGGCGGTTTTACCGAGTCCGAACAGATTGTTCCCGGCAAGATAGATGGGGAAGTTCCCGATGAAATGGAGCGCCATGCAGAGCAGCAGGCCCTTGACGATGGATTTACGGATGACAATGAAATAAAGGGCGGTCACTGTGAATGCCGCATGCATCACGCATACCATTGCACGTTCACCGATATATCCGCCAAGCATATACCATGGATATTTTGCAATTTCCGCATTTTTTGAGAGCAGAACGGCAATGTTCCAGGCCTCGCCGATCCCGAAACCGAGTCCAATGGCGATTGCGACCATCACCAGGTTCTTCCTGTTGATCCTGCGGTAAATCCAGGGAATCAGAAGAGGCCAGAGCTTGGCTGGCTCTTCGGTAAGGGGTGCATAAAGAGTTCTGATAAAATGGTACAGCCCCTGATTCTGTGAAAGGATTCCCGACAGAAAGGAATCAAGGGGGATCCTGACGGCATGGAACGCCAGGGCGTTCATGGGAAGCATGATGATGATCAGGATTCCCAGCAGGAGCTTATCCTCCTTTGGCGCACGGTGAAAAAGAAGAAAGCCTATGACAGACAATGACAGTGCCGTGGCAATCGTCGCGGCGATATAGATGTCAGGGAATGAAATCATATGGGCTATAATCTACCCCTAAGCCAGAGACCCGCAACTGGAAATCATTCGTTTTCGCTTGTAGCGCATGTTTGCGCGTTCTTAACGGGAATCTTAAAATACTAAAGAACGCGCAAACATGCGCTACTACTAACAAATTCAACCATTTCTGAACTCATTTATAGGTCCGACAGGCTCCGCAGGCGGGTAAGCTTTAGCCTGTTCCCATGAATTCGATGCAAAAGATGGTACACCCTTCCGCCGTCGCAAAGAAGCTATGGCGGACACAGAAAGGACGTACCTACTTAGAACATGCCTTACGACTTTGACAAATAAACCCCAAATTCACTCTTATTTAATCTTTTCTATAAGTCTATGGATAAGCTTATTACAACTATTTTAGATATTTTGCTGTTTTTATTGTTTACTTTGTCGATACACTTGTTATAGTATTATAAAATTTTGCGGGATTTCCCTGTGGCCGCAGATATCCCAGAGTCACATGGAAAGAACCTAACAGGTGCAGCTTGAAGCACAAAATTTTTATAAGGACAAAATTTTTTTATGGTAGACAAGCATTGGCGAAGCGCAGCAAAAGCGATATCATGGCGGACGGTCGGGACGATCGACACCATAATCATATCATGGCTGATCACGGGGCAGCTGACATTTGCAATTTCAATCGGAGCCGTGGAGCTCTTCACCAAGATGTTCCTTTATTATGGACATGAGAGGATATGGAACAAGATCAGGTTCGGAAGGATTGAAGCAAAGGGAGTCGATTACAGCATTTAGTAAATAGCCACAAAGGCACAGAGGCACAAAGTAAGGACAAAATGATTAATAAAGAGCAAATAGAGAATTTGAAGAAGGAGATGTCCGGGAAAACCCCTGAAGAAATACTTGCCTGGGGGGTGGGGTTCTTCACTCCTGAAAAAATCGCTCTTTCTTCAAGTCTCGGCACCGAAGACCAGGTGCTGACGGACATGATTCTGAAGATCAATCCCAAGGCCAGGATCTTCACGATCGATACGGGACGCCTTCCACAGGCGACATACGACACGATTGCCGAAACCATGGAAAAATATTCCATCCTCTATGAAATACTCTTTCCCGAATCAAAGGATGTCGAAGAAATAGAAATAGTACATGGCCCGAATATGTTCTATAAGAGCATAGAAAACAGGAAGCTCTGCTGCGAAATCCGCAAAATCAGGCCCCTGCGCAAATATCTGTCGAAGCTGGACGCCTGGATCTGCGGACTTCGCAGGGAACAGAGCGTGACACGGACAGGTATCGAAAAGATAGAATGGGACGAGAACTTCGGACTTGTGAAAATCAATCCGCTTGCCGACTGGAGCGATTCTGATGTATGGAACTACATAAGGAAAAACCATGTGCCGTACAACAAGCTCCACGACTTCGGATATCCGAGCATCGGGTGCTCCCCATGTACCAGGGCTGTAAAGCCCGGGGAACATCCGCGCTCAGGCCGATGGTGGTGGGAGGAACCGGACAAGAAGGAATGCGGACTGCATGTGGTAGATGGAAAAATAGTTAGAAAATAATATCGAAATACGAATATCGAAATACGAAACAAATAAAAAAATGAATTCAACTGTTTTATACATTATTTTGAAAATTGTTTATTTGAAAATTCGAATTTGTTTCGGATTTCGAGTTTCGTGCTTCGGATTTGAAGAAGAATGTAAGACAGGCGTCTCGCCTGTTTCTTGTTCTCATCAGGGGATCGGACAGCTTTATTGCGAAGGGAATATCACAGGCGAGACGCCTATGTCACATTTCCTAATTGAATGTTGGAAGCTCAAAATTATAAGGAAGAATTAAAATGGATCATCTTGAATCTTTAGAATCACAGAGCGTGCATATACTCCGTGAAGCATACAGGGAATTCAAAAGCCTCGTGATGCTCTGGTCGATCGGCAAGGACAGCACCGTCCTGCTGTGGCTTGCCAGGAAGGCTTTCTTCGGGCATGTCCCCTTCCCCCTCATGCACATTGACACGTCGTTCAAAATACCGGAGATGATAGACTACCGCGACAATATCGCGCTCGAATGGAAATTGAACATGATCGTCGGCCAGAACAAGAAGGCCATCGAGGAGAAGCAGACTTTTCCCGACGGGAAAGTCGACAGGCTTACCTGCTGCAGATACCTGAAGAGCGAGGCGTTGAAGCACACGCTTGCCGGGGAATGGCCGCGCTACAGGCTGAACCACAGCACTGGAAAGTTCGATGTTGACGAGAAGAAAGAGGCATATACCGGAGTGATCGTAGGTGTCCGCGCCGATGAGGAGGGAAGCCGTTCCAAGGAGCGGTATTTCTCGCCCCGCGACAAGCAGAGCGACTGGAATGTGGACGACCAGCCTCCTGAACTCTGGAACCAGTACAAGACAGACTTCGCGCCGGGTACCCACATCAGGGTGCATCCGCTCCTTGACTGGACCGAGCTCAATATCTGGGAATACATCGACAAGGAGAACATTCCGATCACGTCATTGTATTTCGACAACGGCAAGGGGAAAAGATACCGTTCACTGGGATGCTATCCATGTACCGGATCAGTTGACTCGCCGGCCAGGAATGTCAAGGAGATAATTGCAGAGCTCAAGAGCGGGAAGTTTGCGAACATCGCAGAACGTTCCGGCAGGGCGCAGGACAAGGACGACGGCGGCGGGCTGGAGACGCTCCGCCGTGAGGGGTATATGTGATAAAATTTTGCTCGCAAAATTTTATAACTAAAGACAAAAGAAGGATTAAGACACGATGGAAATACAAAACTTATTGAAGATAGTGATAGTTGGCCATGTTGACCACGGGAAGAGCACGATCATAGGCAGGCTGCTTGCGGACACAGGTTCACTGCCGAACGGCAAGCTTGAACAAGTGCAGGAGAACTGCCGCCGCAATTCCAAGCCGTTTGAATATGCATTCCTCCTTGACGCACTGAAAAATGAGCAGAGCCAGGGAATCACGATCGACATGGCGAGATGTTTCTTCAAGACCAGAACCCGCAATTACATGGTCATTGACGCCCCCGGACATATTGAGTTCCTCAAAAACATGGTGACCGGCGCCGCACGCGCCGATGCCGCCCTTCTCGTGATCGATGCGCACGAGGGAATCCAGGAAAACTCCAAACGCCACGGCTATATACTCGGCATGCTCGGGATCAAACAGGTTTCGGTGATAATAAACAAGTTTGATCTTGCCGGATACAAGAAGGAAGTATATGAAAACATCGTCAAGGATTATTCCGAGTTCCTGAAGAATATCGGGGTTACTGCCTCGAGTTTCATTCCGGCAAGCGGAAGATTCGGCGACAACATCATCAAGGGTTCGGAAAATATTCCCTGGTACACTGGCCCGTCCATTCTTGAACAGCTCGAGACTTTCGCCTTGAAGCCCGACAACCTCGAGAAAAGCTTCAGGATGCCGGTGCAGGACATCTACAAGTTCACCGGACAGGACGATGAACGGCGAATAGTCGCAGGAACAATAGAGACGGGAGTGATCAAAGCCGGAGACAATGTCGTGTTCCTTCCTTCAGGAAAGGAATCCACTGTAAGTTCGATCGAAGGATTCAACAGTCCTGCACGCAGGGAGATCGGGGCGCCTTACGCAACAGGTTTCACCCTCTCCACGCAGATCTATATAAATCCCGGCGAGATCATGTGCAAGAAGGGCGATGCCCTGCCGACAGTCGGTACCAGGCTGCGCGTGAACATCTTCTGGATGGGCAGGGCACCGTTCATCAAAGGCAAGAAGTACAAGCTCAAACTTGCAGCCGCACGCGCAAATGCGGAACTCGTCGACATAATAAACGTCCTAGACGCTTCAGAACTCACCTCGGTGAAGGGAAAGAAGCAGCTGGACAGGCATGATGTCGGTGAATGTATCATAGAAACCTTGAAGCCTATCACCTTCGACTTTGTAAGCGACATTGAAGGCACCGGACGGTTCGTGATCGTGGATAACTACGAAATCGCCGGCGGCGGAATCGTGATAGGAAAGGCTGATGACGAAAGCTCTCTTCTGAAGGAACATGTGCAGCAGCGTGAATACTCCTGGGAACGGGGACTGCTCAACAGTTCAACCCGCGCGGGACGAAACCATCACCGCGGGAAGTTCATAGTGTTCACAGGTGAAAAAGGGACCGGCAAGAGGGAAATCGCAAAGAATCTCGAACAAGGCCTGTTCAACCTGAACCTCAACGTCTATTATCTCGGGATGTCCAGCCTTGTCAGCGGACTCGATTCAGACATGAAGGCGGTCTTCGAGGACAGGGAAGAGCACGTCCGTAGAATAGGAGAGCTGGCCAGGATAATGACCGATGCGGGTTTGATCTTCATAACCATCATCGACAGTGCCGACGAGTATGATCTCGAGAAGCTGAAACTTCTCAATTCCCCTAATGAGATACTTGTAGTCAACGTCGGGGAAAACTACTTTACGAAGTTCAAGCCGGATCTGAATTTCAACGCGAATCCGCCTGTCAAGGAGGCTACCGATAAGATAAAGGGCCTGATGACCGCAACGGATATAATACCGAGTTATTGCATATAAATTTTTCCGGAGCGGAAAAATTTATTACTAAGGAGAATCAATGGATAAGAATTTCTGGAAAGAAAAATATGAAAACCTAAAAACTGGCGCTGAGAACTTTTCCTCGGGGAAGATTAATTCCGCAGAATTCAAGAAGTCCGCGGCGCCGCTGGGGATCTATGAACAGAGCAACGGGAGATTCATGGTCAGGATAAGGGTAACCGGCGGACATCTGCCACTGTCGGATGCTAGGACAATCATAGGCGTTGCGAGGAAGCATGGCGCTGGAAGCATACATCTGACGACGAGGCAGGATCTCCAGCTGCATGAAGTTGCAACGGAGAGGATTCATCCGATCGTGACGGAACTCAATGACAACGGTATTCTTTTCAGGGGCGGCGGTGGAGACACGTACAGGAATATCGTCGCGTGTCCGCACAGCGGGATTTCCCCGGATTCAGTTTTCGACGTACAGCCTTATGCGAAGATCGCAGACGAATTCCTCCGCGAACAGGAAAAATCGTTCCAGTTGTCGAGAAAGTTCAAGGCGGGTTTCTCCTGCTGTAAGGACGATGCTTCGATGGCGACCATCCAGGATCTCGGATTTATTGCGAAGATCGCAGAAGGGAAAAGGGGGTTCGAAGTATACGCCGGCGGCGGAATGGGCCGTGAAAGTTCTGCTGGGGTCAAGATCTTTGATTTCCTTCCTGAAGACGAACTGCTCAGATGCATAAAGGCCGTCCTGGTGATTTTCCATGATCACGGCGACAGGATCAACCGCGCAAAAGCCAGGCTGCGCTTCTATGTGCAGAAAATAGGCGCTGAAGAGTTCAAGAAGGTATTCAATGAATATTACCAGCGTACAGAAAAGATTAGCCTTCCAAAAGTAACTCGGGCATTCCTGCCCGAGGAATTGAAACTCCCCAAAAAAGCTAACGATGACAAGGACTTCGATTACTGGAGCCTCTACGCCATTTCTCCAACCGTCTTCGGCAAGGACATCTCCTCAGTCAAAATCTTTGTCCCAAACGGAAATATTTCCCTCTCCGACTTCGAGGAGGTTTGCAACATTGCCGGCAAGACCGGTTTCCTGCGGATTTCGCAGACTCAGGACATCCTGCTGCCGGCGGTTCATTCCGGGAGCTTGGAACCATTGTATGAAGTTCTTTCAAGATTGAATCTCACTGGAGGATCGTTCAGCGGGCTTCTTACATGCTGTGTCGGGGCGACAGTCTGCAAGATTGGGATCCTGGATTCAACGTCAATTGCTAAAACGATCTCGGAAGAACTGGATAAGCTTTTCGCAGGCGATCCTGAAAACCGCGCGAAACATCTGCCCATCATCTTGAATTCCATAAAGATTTCCGGTTGTCCGAACGCCTGCGGGGGGCATCCATCGGCCGTTCTCGGATTCCAAGGGATGAAGAAGAATGTCGACGGCAAGCTTCTGCCTTTCCTGAAGGTCTACAAAGGCGCGGACATGAAGAACGGCCGCCTTGCAGCAAGTTCCGAAGGAGATATCATCCCCGCTGAAAAAGCAGGAGAATACACAAGGACTTTCTTAAAATTATCATTATTATGAAGTTTGACTCACTGGTATATGCTATAATCGCAGCTTCACTTTTTGGGATGAGCGCGCCATATGCTTGGTGTCTTGGGGCCGTCTGCAATTTCGGGGGAGATGAAATTATCGGACGGCCCCTCGACATATATTCATTTCTCAGTTGGCACGACTATTCCGCGCATGATCACGTTCTGGCAGAGAACGAATATGATGAATGTCGGGATTGCGGCAATTACAAGTGATGCATATACCACAGACGAGTGCGCCCGGCTTTGCAGCTGAAAAATCCAGACCATGATCGTCCACATCTTCTGGTCTGGGATTATGATCAGAGCCATCATGAACGCCGAATACGCGCTGGTGAAGGCGCCTAGGGCGATAACGGCCAGAATCGGCTTTGAAAGATTCATGGTGAGCATCCAGAACTTCGTCCATTCGCTTGCACCGTCGATATCGGCAGCCTCGTAGAGCTCCTTCGGCATGCTGTCGAAGAATCCTTTCAGGAGGAATATCGAGAAACCGTTCGCCATGCCGGGAAGGATGAGGGCGGCGAAGTTATTGAGCAAGCTTGTCGTAGCAAATTCATGACCGAGCGCTGGAATGATTATTGCTCCGACTACAAGTCCTGCCGCCAGAGATGCCAGGGCCCGCAGGGACTCCTTCCATTTTGAGCCAATGTGCTCCAAAAGAAGGAATACTACCATCGTTACAATGAGGCCAGCCAGTATTGGCACCAGGGGGAAACGCTTCAGCAACAAGAACCCGGGAATCATCGTGACCTCGCCGGGGAACGCCATGGTCGCCATGCAGAACAGCAGGATCTTATAGGTGCCGGGAAGTCTGAAGCGGCTTAGGGCATATGCAGCAAGTGGATTGACTATCAGCGCGGTGAGAACAGCCAGCGCGCAGAAAATAAATGTGTTAACCATTCCATTGCCATGCATTGCCAGATAATCGATGACCTGCCAGTAGTTGCGCATGGTGAACTCCCACTTCACCGCCGACTTGTTGTCCATGCAGTCGGCCCAGTCCGTAGAGGCGGATACCGCACCAAGTCCGGGATAGTTCTCTGGAACCTTTCCATGTTTCTTCACCAGGAACTCCTTGAACGTCTCGTCCGCGCTGCAGATCCTGATGGATTCGATCGGACAGTCCTCCTGTGATTTTATGAATGCCTCAAAATCCCGGCGCAGGTACGGGGCATCATCTATATCCGCAGGGAACGGGACAACCTCAAGGCTTGCCAGATTCGTCCGGTGTTCCTTGTTGAAAATCTCAATCGACTCATATTGCTCCTTTATGAAATTCTTGAACGAAGACTCAAGGGACGCATCGAGCCTAAGATAGCGCAGCTTGATGTCGTTGCGCACGAAATTAGTCCAGTCTTCCCGAAGCAGGCCAGCTTTTGCCGGCACTATGTCCGGGCATGAGATCTCACCGTAGTTCTTGAAGTCAGTTCCGTGGGTCTGGTTGTAGTTCTCTATACGGCTAGTGTAGATTCCGTACAGGTAGTTCAGCGCATACTGGCCCCGGGCTCCTTCGATAGTCAGCTCTGTCGCCGGAATAGTCTCACGCCACTTGATGATCTCCTGGAGGAATTTGTCGGTCACGTTGAGATTGAGATATCTTCCCAGGACTTCAGTGGGAAGCCGGACATTGCTCCATGAAGTGCACGCCTGGTTTGCGGCGGTATTATAGGCGTTCAGATCGTTGTTGAACTTCCTCGCCATGTAGCTCCGGTACGAACGCAGATTCTTTGGCAGCATACCAGAAGCAAAAGTCTGCCCCACGAAACGCTGGTCGGCGGGTATCGTTTCACGCCAGCTGCGGAAATCGCGGACCAGCTCCGGACCAACATCAGTCGGTTTTTCAACGCTCCTCCAGCTCAACACCTGCCTGCACCAGTCCTGCTGGGCATATATGGTCTGGTTATTATATTTCGATTCCGCATATTTCTGGAAGAGTATCAGATCATCGAACCAGAACTCCGGATACGGCTTGATGGACCAGGAGTCGGCGTCGCTCTTGACCGACCCTGAAACCATCAGCATCATCGGATATATCATGGTGATGGAACCAATGACAAGCACAGCATATATCGAGGCGTACAGGAGCCTCACTTTTGTGCTTCTCTTGCCTATCTCACTAACTATTGGCATTTTTTGTATTCCTTAATTATTCGTTTATCCTAAACTTTAGAATTTACGCACTTTCGAACTCCAGAACTTCCCCCTCATTTCCCGCCCGCCGCCTTGAACTCCATCCTGCTCAGGCTCTGGAGCTGGTAGACGGTAAAACCGATCAGCATTACTCCTAGCACCCATGCCATGGCGGTGGCTACGCCAAAACGCAGATATCCGAAGGCCTCCCAGAAAATGTGCAGCCCTATGACCTCAGTCGCACCATACGGGGTGTATGGGCCACCACCTGTCATCGCCAGTATGAATTCGCTTCCGCTCTTCATACAGCCTATCGCCGCACCAATGAAGTTAATGGATATCAGTGCTTTTATGGAAGGAAGAGAGATGCTCCATACCTTGTAGAAAGCATTTGCTCCGTCGATGTCCGCCGCCTCATACAGGTCGTCAGGAATCCCCTTCAGCGCTGCAAGATAGATCAGGCATCCCGGCCCCATCCCCGCCCAGATCGACGGCAGAAGACAGAAGAATAATGCAAACCTGGGAGAGTTAAGCCATTCGGCGGTGAACTCCGTAATGTGGGTGCCGCAGACATAGTTGATGGAATCCACGCAGAAGTTAAGCATCTGGTTGATCATGCCGTGCTGTCCGTAGAATCCCTTCCACAGGAAAATGACGACTACTCCCGACAGCACGGCTGGGAGATAATAGATCGTACGGAAGAAAATCTTTCCCTTCGGTACCTCCGAAAGAAGCAGGGCTAGAACTATTGGAGCTATAAAGCCAAAGCTCATGAACATCACCGTGTATTCCAGGGAGATCAGCAGCGCATACCAGAACTCAGCGCTGAAGAGGACAGTCGCAAAATTCTCAAAGCCCATCCAGGTACTGAATCCCCGGACATTGTAGTCCTGGAACGCCATGATCGTACCGCGCATGAGCGGCCAGTAGCTCCACACCGCAATGCTGAGTACGGCGGGAAGAAGAAGTAGATAAGCAATCTTATGCCGTCCGAACTGCCACTCGCCGCGCGCACGGTCGGCATCGCTCCTGGTCATGTTCTGGGAGAAAGTCCTGAACACCTTCAGAAGGACCAGGATAAATACGGCGAACAGCGCAATTGATACGACAGCTGCTACATTAGTGCGAAACTTGCGGACATCATCCGGCAGGATGTTGAGCATCTTCTGATTTGCCATCTCAACGCGGACATTCAAGATTTCCTGGATTCTGCTCTTCGCACCCTTTTCGTCTTTCGCTTCAATGCATCGCTTGACTTCACTGTCGGTACGGATCTGATCGATCGCCTGGTTCATGTAGCGGTAGATCAGCTGGCAGTTCTTCCCATAGGGTTCCGGCACGCCATTCTTAAGCGCCTCATCAGAAGCCTCGGCCCAGCCCGCAGGAACCTTGCTTACAAACTCGGGATACCCGGCCTTTACCAGAAGCTTCGGCTGGACAAAGCGCCCCAGCCCGTTCTCGATATATACTTTCGCCTGAATCAGCTTTGCCTCGTTGCCACTCCGGAACATCATCCATTTCCAAGCTGCATCGCGAACTGGAATATTCTTGTCGAATCCTGCATAGATTCCTGTCATTTCCGCGTTGAACTCGCTTCCTCTAAGTCCGGTCGGCCCCTTGGGTACTGGTCCGAATCCAACTGTATTTGGATCTATCTGCTGGAAGGATTTCCTGTCGACATATGAGAAATACATCCCGTAGCGGATGGAAGCGTTCTGTTCGCCAAGATTGACCACGCCTTCAAATTTACCGAACTGGTTCTCGAACGGCTCAAGAAAAAGCCTGGCGACATAGTAATACGCCTCCACGGCTTCGGGAGAATTAAAGACGCATCTCCAGCTACCCTGCTTATCCTGCTCAACCGCCCTGGCTCCGCACGAGTAGAAAAAACCGAGCGTCGACCAGGCGGTCTCCCCAATCGATATGTTGACCCCAAAGATATTCTTCTTGGGATTATGCATCTTGCGCGCCCAATCAAGAAATTCCTCCATCGTCGCCGGGACGCGTTCCGGAAGGCCGGCCTCCGCGAAAAGGTCTTTGCGGTAGAATAGTGCTATCACCAGGGGACTCTGCGGCAAACTCCATACATGGGAATGCTTTTCCGCCGGCGCACCCTTCCATTCCTTCACGTAAGGACACTTCTCTCCATACGGGCACTCACGCCGGATGACCTCCCAGCACTGGGCCGGAATACGCTCCTCGAACTTCTCGGTATAACTAGTCCCCTTGCGCAAGGCGGCAATGTACTGATTTGTCGTCATGATATGCCCGTCGTGTACATCCGCCCCGGATTCCTTCTCGAGATACTTGTCCAGCGGATATAGGAATTTCTGGCTGATGTAGGTGTTCGACTGCCGGAAGTTCACATATAGGACCGCCGGCGATATGTCTCCGGCGATCTGCATGAGAGGAACGGTGTCCATGCTGCGGCCAGGAATGTCAAGCCCGGTCGCAGGAACAGGATTTATGTTCGGATACAGCTTCCTGAACGCTTGCACGATTTTGATGCTCGATTCGCCGTCGATACCCCAGACATTGCTGTCCGGAACACCCCATGCCTTGAGTTCGATGGTGGCGGTACGCCCTTCCGATTCTTCCGAATGAAGACAGAAGGCGGAGACTAATATCACCGCACATAAAATGGATTTGAATGCCATCCTTATCATAAAATCCTTTCTCTGATTAATTTCCATATCTCACGCCCTGTAAAACTTATCCTTGCCTGACATGCTCAATATAGTTTCAATTAGCACTGCGGCGTCCGTACGGCTCACGGAGAGATAGTGAGACGTAATTTGATACGGGATATTCTCCTTTTTTGCAACCATCATCATCCTGTCGACAAAAAGCCGGGTGTTGTTCGGGTTCTTGAAAATGCCCGGACCCATACCGAGCTTCGCTTCGCCGCCATCCGGCTGTTTAGCTTCAGGAGTGTCGTTCGCGCCCCACACATCTATGACGAAACCGACATCTGGCCTGATCGACTCCGCCGCTACTTTTGCACCCCTTAAACCCGATTCCTCCTGAGCGACTGCGACACCGTATACGGCGACTTTCGGCTTCCTGCGGGACAGAACAGCAGCTTCTCTAGGAATATCCTGGAATTGCAGGCTTTAAAATATTGACTGTTTTTCATTCGAATAAATTTCTCATTTATATTGCAATTATTAATATTCATCACACTGATAGATATTAATCCTAAGAATATAAAACACAAGAGATTTCCTGATAATTTCTCTTTAATTCCCAGAGTTATTGTGAATTATCGAAAATCAATGCCTCTTCAATAATCCTATCGCAATTCACTCTTTTTAAACAAACGTTTGTTGCATTTATGATAAGCTATAGACTTTCGCATGCTTGTCAAGTGTTAAAAAAAAATATTTAAACCCTCACGCACCGTACCCATGACAAATTAGAATTTGAACAATGGGGCTTATTCCGACATCAAGCGTTTTCTGTACTTTTCAATCATCGCAATCCTTTGGCATGAGGTTATTCCCTATCTTTTAAAAACGCTACCAGCGCCTTGTCCATCGTCTTTTTATCAAGATCTGGATGCGCAGTTCCCTCTAGTGTCATGTATCGCAAATAGGCCGAAATAAAACGTGGGGGATTTTGGATGTTCAGCCTGTACGACTCCGCTAAGGCGATGCTGAAGCATCGTTGTGCGGAGGCGGACGGGCTGAACGCCGAAAGACCCACGCCGTAATACGGTTATGCCTCTTTTTGCGCGGCCTACACCGCAGCCACAACTCAGGAAGTGCCTCAACCAACAACTCATGTACCATAATATCATATTTTACCCCAGGCTCTCGCCGCTTCTTTGAAAACAAGTGCTAATATGCATTCTTGCCTATTGCCCGATCATGAGCCATACTCCAACTGTTTTGTTGACTCCGCCTATATTCTTGATGGAAATATTTTCGAGATACTTCATATCATTCACATGTCCGTCAAGATACAGGATATTTCCTCCCTTGAAATGTCTAAGCGTCACTGCAACGCTTGATGAATCATAGTGGATATTATAGCCACCGTCACCAACCCATCCAGATTCAATCAGGAGACCGGTCATGTCAGGCTTCTTCCAGTAGCTCAACACCCGGAAAGCTGTATTATATGTGTTAGACATCCTGTCGTTCATCGTATAGCTTAAAACGCCGGCGATGCTCGATCCTGAATTCTTCTCTTCTGAAGCCGGACATTTATACATGTTTATCGCTCCCGACTTGGATACTGGAAGGGTTCCGCCAAGACAATCTGTAAAAAAAACAGTCGCACATGAAGAATAGGTGCCGACCGGCGCCCAGCCACCGCTTGCATTCGGCAGATATCCGTTATAATCAGCGGCATAGTTGAAAAATCCCAGTCCTATTTGCTTGAGATTACTTTTGCAGAGTGCGGACTTAGCGCTGTCCCTGGCATTCTTCAGCGCCGGCAGCAGCATCGCCGCGAGAATTGCTATGATCGCAATCACCACGAGCAGCTCAATCAGTGTGAAGGCCATGGCTTTTACTCGGTTTCGCGCGAGCATTGCCAATTCATACATCCTTTTCATAAATTCCACTCCTTGCTTTCCTAATTCTCCATCATCTGACATGAACTCCACTGAATCAAGTTCGAATTCAGGCGACCCTGCAAGTAGCGACAGACATCCCGGATAACTGCGGAGGAATACCCCGAGTTATCCGGGCATAAAACATCTGCTGAACCGCCTATTTTCTGCGCACCGCGAAAACACGATCTATGTAAAATGCCTTTATCGCATCAGAATTGGGTGGAGCAGCCCAGAAAGCCTTGCCGGCATCATAGACATACGGGGACTTTGACAGCTTGAAGGTATGGTATTCCCCGTCCTCCACTTCGCCAACCTTCACCTTCATCGTATCGGCAAACGGAGGATATACTCCAAGGTTGAACGCCGTGGCATCTGCCGCTCCATTGCCTTTGTCAATTCTTCCAACTGCATAGAGATCCCATTGCCCGTCGCCTTCCGGGATTATATTCTGGAGACTCGCCTGTATACCCCAGGTCGCCGAGTTCCCTTTCATCATTGCTGCCCCGCCATCCGATGCCTTTGAATCTGGAACAATATTGGCGCCACAGAGCTTGAAGCTTATATCCTGCACCTCGACCCATTCGTTGCGGGCCAGGCCTTCACACTCCCTGGGTGGTGCGGCAATCTTCCTTTCCACCTTCAGCGCCTCCAGCATGACTGCAAGACTTCCACTGCTTTCTCCGACAGAAGTCAGCTTGGCTATATCCGCATACTGTGCGAACCTCGCATATCTTCCCTTATCCTCAGGCCACGTAAGTTTAGCGTCCTCAGCCTGTTTTCTGAGATTTGCCTGGTTCAAGAGCATAATGTAGTCAACGGGTATCCTGGCAATCTGCACATGTTTCAAATACTCAGGCTTTCCCACACAGGCCTTTTCAGCTTCTTGAAAGAGCGCATCCGCCTCAATCAGCATCTTGGCGTTGAGGTAAGGTTCCGTAGGAGCTGTTTTACATGCGAGCTTGCTATGGTTATCTTCCATTGATTTATGGAGGATCTCGATATATTTCATCACCATTGGCGCCCCTGGGCCATAATATCCATCTGCAAATTCCCTGATAAGATCATCGGCTTTAAGCGCAGGATTCCACATCAGCCTGGCAAGCACCCATGCTCTCAACGCCGCAAATTCTCCGCCTAAAGAGTGATAAGCACCCTGGCAGAACACCTGGTCCACCTGGGGACGCGCCGCCAGCAGCTTGATATCCTCGCACATCGCATACAGATTGGGATGAGGCTGGACGTAGTGTCCGAAATTTGTGATATAGGTCCAGACCCGTACATGATCAGTAATCTTGCACCAGCCATCTAATTCCTCGACAATGTTCTTGTTGGCTGGAGCGCTGAAGGGCAAGCTGAAATCCGATTCAATGGGCGCAAAGCAAACGCCCATGTTTGGCGGAAATTTCACATTGCTGCATGGCTTTCTGCTCCAGAGGTAGGCTTCCCCGGTAAAAACGACATCCGGATAATCCTTTGCCAACTTCTCAGCAATTTCACGGGTGAAATCCATGAGGGCTGCGCCTGATGAGCCGCCGGCCTTGTTGAATTCACCATCCGCGCCGCCGTTGTAAAACGACCCTATATCCATGTGGGCTATTCCAAAGATGCAGGCCCTTTTCGGCTTTGTGCTTAGAATGTCATCTACTGACAATGTTGCGATCTTCCTCGCCTGTTCATTCATGAACTGAAGTTGTCCACCACCAAAATATTCAGGATGTTTTTTCTGGTATACCTTCGGATTGACGAGTGATAAAACATCCGTTCCATAATTGCACATTCCCCATCCATGCTTTGCCAGCAGGGTAGATTTTGTAGAGCGGTGCCCTAATTGACCGTTCAACATATTCCTTGCACAGAAGTCCGCATCCTCTCCCTCCTTGTTGAAAACCTCGCGGTACTTGAATCTCGGAATCTCCAAGTCGTTTATGTCAGGAAGAGAAATATCTTTCCTGGAAGGAATCATGGAACAGTCCCATGAATACCAGCGGCATCCGAGATATTTCCCAAGAAAGGCATACGCCCCGTAGAGAGTCCCTCTCGGCCCTGCTCCGGTGATAATCAAGTTTCCATCGACAGTCTTTATGACAAAACCGTCATCGCCAAGCTGGGGCAAGGAAGCAGCCACCCCTTTTGATTCCGCAAATGCCTTCCCGACAACGATGGATTTCGAAGCCTGGAGCTCGTTAACTATTTTAAACCTGACGCCTGTTATCTGCTGCAGAAATTCAGAAAGCTCCAGTGCGGCATTCTTCTCCGCCGGCTCGGCCTTGCCATCAACTGCGATCACATAATCTGTCTTGCCATCTTTTACCAGGTCAACCCCAGCCATTGCGGTTCCTCCAAAAAACACACAGCACATCATGTTCAAAATTATTTTTTTCATCATAAATCCTTATTATTTTCGTTCATGCCTGCCTTCGTCGCCCCCCCGGGGGCAAGGGGCGACGGAACGGGCAAAACATTTCCAGTTCCAGACTATTTCTCGATTTTATACACTTTCAGATCGTCAAACCAGACCTTGCCGGTTGATTCCTTATTGAAATCATTGCGAAGATAGATCATGAACGCCTTGCTGCTGGCATTGATCTGATCAGCCGGAACAACCGCTTCAAACTTCTCCCAGTCATGCGTTCCACCGGTCGCAATCAGAGCCGGGGACTGCCCTGCATCCATGACCATCCGAGGAAGCTCCCCGCTAAGCCATCCGCCTAGCCATTTAGTATCCTTCTCGCCGGGACCGCCAAGACATACGCCAGTCATGCCGACACTGTTCTTAGGACATCCTTCGGTCTTGATCCAGACTTCAATCCTGTAGGCATTACCCGGAGTCACACCAAATATGGCTCCCTTGTGTGGTGCCATATACGCATGCCCTTTTTCAATCAATAGAGACTTTGCGCCTGAGTGCTTCTGATCTTCAACTACCTTTACAGTTCCCTTTGCACCTTCCCACGGCCCCATTCCATCCTCAAAACCCCCATTAGTTACAGCCACTTCAGTTTCACTTGCCAGCAGAATCAGACTCCAACCTGCCGCCACCAGCAGGCAAAACATGGCTCCTAGCTTTTGTGTTTTCTTCTTCATGTACCTTCCCTTTCATTTAGTTTGTTATTTCAACTGAAAAACTTCGGAATTCCCAGAATTCAGAAGCTGCCATTAAAAATAATTAGCAAAGCTCTCACCACCGATGATATTGTCTCCCCAGGTATGCGCTATACATGTCATTTCCATTAAGTGAATCGGCATGGCCATCAATGTAAAGATGGTTGCATGTCTTCAAATGGTATGATGGTTGCGGAACCGCAGTCATTCCATACACCCCCCATGTAAAACTCCAGTTCGAGAAATCAAGTGCAGTATAGTAGTCCACAAGCATCACTCTGCTGGACGGCGCCGGACATCGTCTCTTGGATACTGGGAGAAACTCCCACGCCACGTTACACTTCCCATAGCCACGGTTGTATCCATAATTGGTAATCCTGACCGAATTCCTGGTCAAATATTGCGATGGTTCTGTACGTGCCGGACAAATGAACAGTTCAGAGTAGCGGTGAAGGGTCCAGTCATCCAAATAGTTTCTGCCTCCCGGCATAAACTCATTGAAGGCCATATACCAGGTTCTGCCAGTCTGGAGGAATAGAGGTGGCATCAGATTCTCATACGCTATGGGCATGACATCTGCATAGGCATCCGAATAATCGTTTGCGGCAAACCATAATTGTTTCTGATTGTTGAGACAGGCCGCTCTTTTTGCCATATCCTTGGCATTCTTTAACGCTGGGAGTAGAAGAGCTGCAAGAATTGCGATGATCGCAATTACTACCAGCAGTTCGATTAAAGTAAATGATTTCATCCTGTTTTTTTTCATAAATCCCACCCGCCCGCTAATTTATGGAATCTTGTCTTTTTCATTGCGCCCAGCAAAGATTCAGATAATTTGCTTTGAAATCAAAATATGATATCCACTGTGCATGTCCATCAATGAACAGGACATTCGCCCCTTTTGAATGACGGGTGTTCAGACCGTTGCTTACCCAAATACTATGCTTGTCAATGAATGCATCATCCCAGACCGAGCTAGCTTCAACAAGAACTCCCCATCTCTCGGGATTTCTCACATCAATCCGCGAAGCCTTGCACCATGTTTCCCAGTATTCCGCAGTCTGATAGTTCCTGCGGTAGCTTAAAAGTTCATCGAATTGGTTGACCGTCCATGTTGTCGGCCCCATCGGACAGTGGTAGAGTAAACCGGCGTTCGACTTTGCGATGGTCGACTTGTTGGTAACCTGGGTTCCATTCCACGCGGCTTTACCGTTCAGATAATCGTTGAAGAAATTAGCCTGTCCCCATGTCGTGAACGGCTGCCATGAACGCGTACCAAGAGGCATATAGAAGTTGAAATCGGCGGCATAAGTCAAAAAAGCCAGACCAAGCTGCTTCTGGTTGTTCATGCAGATCGCGGCCTGTGCCTTGTCCTTGGCGTTCTTCAACGCCGGCAAAAGCATTGCCGCAAGAATTGCGATGATCGCTATTACTACCAGCAGTTCGATAAGCGTGAATACTTTTCGAGCTGCAAGGCGGCGCAAAAAGCAAGGCGCAAAACTCCGCCGATCCTGGAATAAGACTGGACTTTTGTTGCTTGTCATATTCATTCTCCATGCCTTCAGAGTCTTTTCATTCTTTTCCGACATAAAATAGGTATGCCCTGTTCTTCTCGACCTGGAAATCAAACGCTCCATCAGCGCACGGCAACGTTTTTCCGCCATAAACTTCATACACTTCGTTTTTTGCCATGGAAAGATGGAAACGCGCGGTTGCAGTCTTATGGCTGTAGAAACCAATGAGGTTTTCAGAGTGCGCAAGCTGTCCTGTCGCATCGGTATAGAGATGGCATCCTGCCTCTACGGCGATGCTTTTGAGAATATCCCGACTCATTGAAGGCACAGTGCTCAGGACAGAGAGCCATTCACCCATCTCCCTTGCCGCCAGTCCAGTTTTATTGTCTGGCATATCTCGTATCTTTCCCAACGACGTTCCCCCTGAAACGATATATGGACGCGGCGCGATGCGAAACCCCTCGCCCTCGGAAGCGTGCCCCTGCCACACGGATGATGGGTAGTCCATCAGCGGGGCATGGTGTTTTACAAAATTCGGATCAAGGTCTCCGTATGTTCCGTAATGATAGCGGGACTTCGGAAGATTGCGCAGCAGTGGATGTTCATTGCGGTTGACAATTATTGAAAGCTCTCCTTCAGCATGTTCAAGAACTACGCAGAATCCTGTCATATCACGCATAAAGTCTGTATCCGGAAGCCTGCCGCCTCCCAGTAGTCCGGCACCATAGAACCACAGCACGTGGTTGTTGTTGCGCAAGACATGCTTCTTCAGGAGTTCAAGGACATTGTCGTCAACACTGAGCAGACAGGGGATGATCCAGAATTTATACCGTGCTGTCTCCTCAGGATCAAGATGCTTTAGCGTCTCCACGGTAAGGTCGTCGTAGCCCATGCCCATCAGCTCCAGTTCATATTGCTTGAAGGTCTGGAACAATACCCGGAAAAGATTGTCCTGTTCACGAAAATGGAATGAGTGCGTGGGATCCATGAGAATTGCAATCTGATGGTTGTTCCCGCCTGCCTTGAAACGGTAGTTGTTCCCGATCTCGCGCAGTTTTCCCAAGGCCGTCACCGTCCCTGGCTCATTGAAATATCCCCCGACAAGATCCATGAACCAGCATGCGGAACCGTCGGTAAGCAGGCGGTTCATGTCACGTTCAAGCAGGCCCATGGTGTCTTCCAGTGTTTCCGGATTGGAGTGATAGCGGCAGTTCCAGCAGCTTTTCAGATGCGTGCTCCCGTCGAGTTCATAGAGATGGAGTTTTCCTCTGGAATGAATTGTGCCAGGCACGCTCTGCGAAGATGTCACGCCTCCCAACTGCCGGAAATGGTACATGAAGGGGGTTGCAATGATATCCACGTCCGGGTTTTCCAATACGCGATCCAGAGCCATATGCCCGCTGCGCGCCAAGTGCGTCCCCCAGAGATAGCCATAAAAAACGAGTACCGTCTTCCTGCGATCACAGCCTTTTTTCACGGCTGCGGCAAATCCGCAAATCGTTTCAGCCATTATCCGGCTGTAAAATTCCCAGAAATCAACAACCTCGTCAGATGCGAATCCCCCGCATGCAGCCTGGTCACGACCGGCTGATGACGGGATCGGCACAGAAGCGAAATTGGCATATTGAGAACCCCATCTTTTATTCATCTCACATATCTCAATGTATTTCTCTTTTAGGAACAGATGATAGGCCTCCTTCATGCGCGGTGAATAATCAACCATGAAACGATCCTTGGCAATCCAGTGGAACCACTCGCCGCACGGTCCAGCCCCTGGTTCATAGGCCGCAATACGATCTCCGTATTTATATTCGATGTGCTCAACCACTTTGGACAAGGCCTCGCCCGCCTCACGGCGGAATTTTTTGGAGGCAAAGGACGCGTTATAGGGCTTTTGGGCTTTTCCATCTTCGAGGACAATTATTTCATCTGGATTTGCTTCGGCCCACCAGAAATTGCCATTTGCATGCTTTCCAGAATACCCAATCCAGAACCGGAGAATCAGCTTGGCGGTCTGGTGCTGTGAAAGGTAGGCCTCTATGCGCTGATCCGTCAAGGTGTAGTCGTAGTGGCCAGTCCCAACCCAGCCGATATCGATATACGGATGAGTATCGACAATATCAAATCCGGCATCGGTCATATTCCGGAAATACGCTTCCGGTGCAGAAGAAAATATTCCAGGATGCGGCTGACCGTCAACAAAGAAAGAAGGCCGTCCCTTATGAATCTGCACTGAAGTTTCCATTATAGATCCACTCCTCTTTGAATTCATTCCGGACTTGTGCATGACATTCTTCTTTTCAGGACCGTACCGAGCTTGCATTGCCTTTCTGTAGAACTGGAAGGCTTGCCGTTGATCCCGTCCATGATCATTTCCGCAGCCCTGCTCCCCATGCCGTAGAAATCCTGGGACATGGTCGTCAGAGGCACCGATATGTGCTTCGCCATGTCTACATCGTCAAAGCCGGCTACGGACATGTCCTCAGGCACCCTCAGCTTCATCTCCTTCAGCAGGCCGACAGCCCTAATCGCGAGTACGTCGTTATATGCAAACAGGGCCGTGCTTCCATTGGCGCGAATCTTTTTCAATACTTTAAGAAACTGCCTGTCCTCCATCCCATCAGGAGAAATCTCAATAATTTCAGGCTTGCCAATCTTCAGATCGGACGCCGCCCGAATAAAGCCATCCCTTCTTTCCATCAGACTGCTGGCGTTGCTGCCATCGGTGATATAGGAAATCTTCCTGTGACCTAGTTCATAAAGATGTTTGGTCATCTCATATGCACCGGCAAAATTGTCGGAAACCGCATAGCTGTAATCAGAATCGGAAGGATAGCAGTCCACCAGCACGAATCTGATGTTCTTCTCCTTAAGTTCCCTGAGCAGCATCCGGTTCTGAGCGCTATCCTGGTACCAGATCACAAGTGCGGCCGGAGATAGCTCAGACACACTTCTGACTTCCTGGACGAAGTTTCTGCCAGTGAAATAATGGACGTTGACCAGGTGACCGGACTCGGACATGTGTTCATATACCGCCTCGAGGACTCCCTTGCTGACCAGGATTCCATCTCCAGGGCCTGGCAGGAACACGGAAACGGTCCTCGACTGCATGGTGCCTGGAGTGACATACGGGGATACGATGCCTTCCCCTGTCACAAAAGTCCCCTTCCCCTGACTCCTCTTGAGTATCCTGTCATTGATCAGGGCGTCGATAGCCATGCGGACAGTCATGCGCGCCATGTTGTGCTTCAGGGAAAGAACACGCTCTCCTGGAATGGCGTCCCCAACCTTGTACTCACCGTTGCCGATCTGCTCGCAGATCAGCCTCTTGAGCACTTCCTTCTTAGCAATCCCTATATTGCTAGCCTCCATGTCCTCCTCCCTCGCTGATGAACCTATTTATTATTATGTATAATCCGGTCTATACCAGTCATTATACAATAGTCTTTACGATCTGTCAAGATGCAATAATAATATTTCCCGATAATGATTTTCATGGTAATGCATCAGTTTTCACAGGAGTAATCTTGAGATTGTTTAAGGTAGGGCGCGTTCTCCGTAACGCGCCGCCTCAAGAACGGACGCCTCGGAGAGGCGTCCCTACCTTTAAAAACAAAGACTGACGCACTACTTTTCATGCAGGAGCATTTGCAATATATAGATAGCTCATGTGTCCTCAGATTTTGGCGGCGAATTCAGTCCCCCTTCTCGCCAGTTCTGTGACTCTGACTACCCCATCATGGATAACAGTCAAATACCTAGACCTTCTTCAATCAATTATAAAACAGGCCCGTTCTTTCATCCTGTCCACGAGCTAGGGTCTTGTCATTTTTCGGCACACCATTTATCAACCTCATCTTTACCCACGGTCGCCACGGAAAGGCATCGGTCGCAACAGCCGTAATAGACAAAATATTTATCACCTATACGGACGGCCCCGTTCGTATAGACGACATTGGGCTGAAAACCTTCCTTCTCATATTCCGTTTCACAGACAAGAATCGGCTCCTTCTGGAACTTTACAACCTTCCCGGGATCCTGTTTGTCGAGAAGCATTATTCCCAGCGCATATTCCGCCTTGTTGTTCTTACCGTGCCAGAAGAGCAGCCAGCCATGCTCCGTCTCAATTGGGACAGCACCTATGCCGAGCTTGTTCTCGTACCAGGTGTTTTCCTTCGTCTCAAATATGCATGTCATCTCCTCCCAGTTCCTGAGGTCGCGGCTGTATGAACCCCACATATTGGGCATGGGACGGTGGAACAGGAAATACCTGCCGTTTATCTTTCCGGGCAGAAATCCGCTCGTGCGCTGTTCAAGCTGCTTCATCAAAAGGCCATGCCTTGTAAATGTCTTGAAATCCTTGGTGGTCGCGTAAGCCAGCCGGTCTCCAAAATGTCCAAAGCGCGACATCGTCACATATACTATGTAATAGGTGTCTCCGATTTTGCTTATCCGCGGATCCTCGCACCCGAATTCGCACCATGGATCATTCGGATCTTTGTCGAATACCGGTTCCGGACTTCGCCAGCTGATGTCATAGCCATTTTCCGATATGGCGAGCCCAAGCCTGGTAACAGGCCATGAATCCGGTCCTTTTCTCCGGTCCTCTCCCTCGGCACGGTACAAGAGATACACCTTCCCCTCGTACACAGCGGCGGCAGCATTTGAGACGTTCAGGTTTTTCCACTTTCTGCAGGAAGGCGTGAGTATCGGATTCCCGTCATAGCGTTTTAATTTAATCATATCTTCTTATCCTTAATTTAATCAGCAGTGCCTTCATTTAATCCAGAATTCAAAACAGGTCTACTTTTGAATTTCTTTGGTGCCTGAAAGTTCTTACTTCATCTCCAGTTTGAAAACGATGTCCCATTTCTGAGTACTGCCGTATGGAACCGACATTTCACCCGAGAGAGCCTCCAGAGTGTATAAGCCGCGTCCGCTCCATGAATAAAGCCCTGCTCCAATCTTGTCGGGCTCCATGCGCAAAAGCATTTTTTCTGTTTTTGCAGGAGTTGAAGCCGATACTTCAAAGGGAGTCGAAGAATCCCACTGCTCGGCTTTGAGATTTGTTCCGAACGGAATAGTCGCTCCCGAGGCCAGAAATATTTTCTCATTCTTTGCCTTGTCGCTTTCAACATTGTTATTCTTTATGACTGTTATCTCTGAGGGCGTCTTATCGCCGGAAATATCAGATCCGAGATAGGGTATGTTTTTCACGCGGCATCCGAATTTCATGTCGACCTTGGAGGGGCTTTCATTTGTAAATGCAAACGATATCCTCAAGGCCGCGCCGTTCTCCTCCAGGGAAATTTTCCTTTCGATCCGCAGACCGTAGAGAGGATTGGGTTTGGGATTCGCGCCGTCGTATCCCTGGACCAGGTAGGAATGCATGGCAAACGGGCCCGCTTCGGCGACGCCGGAATCCTTTATCGAGAACTGATAGGGCGCAGCTGGCTGTGCTGGATCATAGAGCACCAGCTCTCCCAGATACCCGCGTAACTTTCCATAACGCAACACATCCGTGCCGCCGTAGACCCACGAGACCAGGTTGGCGCCGCGCTCGACTGAAACGTACGCCTTTGCCTCATCCATCTGGAGTTTTATCGCCAGCGTCTTTTCGGTGCCGGGAACGATTCCCCAGGATACCGAGCTGTTCTTGGAAGACTCCTGCTTAAGCTGTTCCAATTCCGAAGAGTTTGCGTCTGATGCAGGATTTTTTCCAGCAATAATCTTCTGCTCTTCCTTCGCCGGAACGCATTGGAAATCAATATTGTTGATTTTAAATACTACAGCACCTTTTCCTGGTATCTCCGCAAGAAATCCGGAGCGGATGAGTTCAGGTGATGCACCTTCAATCTTTTCTCCAGTCAAGGCGTTAGCTATTTCACAGTTCCCCAACTTGTAAGCAGGGATCGCCACACGCGCTATAACGGCTTTAGGCGCATAATTGATCAGCAATATCGCGTAGCTTTTCCCGTCCGCTGAGCGATGAAGCGAGCTTTTCAAAGTCACCGACACGTCGGGATAGATGATTTCAATATCCTTGCCGTCCTCTGATTTGACAGGTACTTTAGAGGCGTTTACCGGCGAAACCTGGAGCTCCGGATCACAGCGCGTACCAGTGATGCAGTCTTCCACGCGCGCAATGCTTCGAGCTCCCACTGCGATGCTTGTCAAGTATGCTCCATCAAAGGCGTCTCCTGCCCAGAAGCCAATGCCCGTACAGCCGTTCATGGCATTAACAAGCATGTTCTGCATGACGCCGGCCGGTGTATAAGCAGCATAGCACTGCCGAATCTTCTCACTCGGGTTGATCAGGTGGAGCTGCGGTTTCTTAAGATTTGCGCTGTTGAAAGCCACATCATCGAAATATCTCAGTCCTTCATAATAGGGCATGTTCATGTAGGAATCGACGGCATTGTCCGACAGGCGGCAATCCACGCCACACCATGACGAGAGGACTGGTCCATTCGAGTGGAGCACATCCGTACAAAGAACAAATTTGAGATTTGGGAAATATTTGCGGTGGGCCTCTGTCATTTTTGTTAATATCCTGCCCTGCTGCCTGACCCTGAAATCAAACCACTTATCCTTGTACTGCTTCTTTATTTCGGAGATTGATGGTGCCTGCGCAAGTCCAAGTTCCCCAGCAAAGGCATCGCGGCTTGCCTGGCTGTACCCGGCGTTAAATCCAGGCTCAAGATCGTAAACAAGCATTGTCGCGCTTGGAACTTCCTGCAATTTGCCTTCAACTCCCTGCTTGTAGTAATTGTCCCAGATCAGCCCTTCCGGATCTTTCTCCGCATATACGGGACATGGGACGCCTTTAAGAACCTTTCCGGACTCGTTGCAATCCCAGGGCACATCATGTTTGAAACCGCCAAGTGAAGGCAGATGCTGATTTGATCCCACAAAAATCTCCACTTGGAATTTCTTTAACAGATCTTCCCTTGATTCAATGCTCATCTTTTGGAAACCGAAAACAGGCAATGTCATTGGACGAGCGTGGAGACGCAACCAGAAATCCGAGTATGCGGCAGACACTTCCGGAAATGGCGAGTTAATGCTCCACAGATAGCACATCATCAGTTTGAATTTGTCAAGTTTCTTATCCGCCACCGGTATCGGAGGCAGAATATTAACGATTATCTTACATTCATCTGTACCGCTTGTTGAACCTGCAAGGCGCCAGAATATCTCAGCCTTTTTCCCGATGTTCCCAGGACTTGCCTTGATATAAACGCGGTCGAAGTTGCACCACGCAAAACTTGCCGGAGGAATGTTGCTTATCATCTGGTTTTGCAGTGAAATTGTGTGTCTGAGATACTTCATGTCTCCACGCATGACATTCTCGACTTTGCACTGATCGGGCAACCATTCCCCTTTTGGAGTGGAATAGAAAGGGGAACTCCCGACGTATCCAATCATCTCTTCCGGAACATCAAGGATCAAATCGATTGTCTTCTGGCGCGGCCCCATTATATCAAGGAGAAGAACACCGGGATAATTCTCACAGAGATTGTAGGAGTTCCCCTGGTAGCCGGCCGGGAACATTTCCGCCTTGAGCTTGGGTGGCTCCGGCGCGGGTCCATCAAGAGATACAGCATCAAAATATGCCGTGCCCGTGGCCTTGCGCAGCACAAGGTAAATCTTAGAACCGCCATTTATGCTTTCCGGGCTGAATTCAACTGCGCAGTCCTGCCAGTCGTTAGTTCCCGTCACCTGCTTCCAGCTTCCTGCCGGGGAAACCTCGACGACCTGCTTTCCGGCATTGAGTATCATGACCGCTGCTCCGGCACCGTTGGTCCCGGGCTGCGGGACGACCGAATCTGTCTTGATTTTAAACTTGAGAGTATATTTCTTTTTGGGCGCCAGAGGCACATCCTGTTCCAACATTGTCGTTTGTTCAAAGGAATCGTTCGTCAGCTTGAATGATTTCTTGCCAGAGGAAAAAACAGCGCTGTCAACCGCCAGCACTCCTGTTTTCTGCTTCCAGTCCGTAATGCGCCACGCGGACATGTCGTTTTCAAAATCTCCGTTCTTCAGCAATTCAACGCCGAGAGCGGAAAATGCCTGCAATGTTACTCCTAGAATAAAAGCCCTGACAAATATTTTCATCTCAAGTCCTCCGAAATTATATTTTTTGCGAATTTGCTATTACTGCTCCTAAGAGTTCCGTCACTTATCATCGCATACAAGGGAGACGGCATCAAAATATGCCGTACCTGTAGCCTTGCGTAGCACAAGGTAAATCTTGGAACTGCCATTTATGTTTTCCGGGCTGAATTCAACTGCGCAGTCCTGCCAGTCGTTAGTTCCCGTCGCCTGCTTCCAGCTTCCTGAGGGGGAGACCTCGATGGCATGCTTTCCGGCGTTGAGTATCATAATAGCAGCCCCGGCGCCTTTGGTCTCAGACTGGGGGACGACCGAAACTGTCTTAATTTTGAATTTAAGCGTATACTTCTTACTCGCTATCAATTCGACATCCTGTTCGAGCATTGTTGTTTGTTCAAAGGAATCGTTCGTCAGCTTGAATGATTTCTTACCGGAGGAGGCAACCGTACTGTCAACCGAGAGGACACCGCTTTTCTGCTTCCAATCCGTGGTCCTCCACGAGTCCATATCATTTTCAAAACCTCCATTCTTCAGTATTTCGCCGCCAAAAACTGAAAACGACTGAAATGCCACTCCCAGAATAAAAGTCTGAACTAATAATTTCATCGCGAATCCTCCTTGTCCTTTTAATTTTTTAATGGAGTGCTTCCGCCTCTCGCGGGTGAAGGTATAGTGCTTTCTTTTCGCATAACCATAATTTCAGTGCAATCCGCCCTTATTCAACAAACGTTTGTTGTCTTTGATAAAATACATACTTTCAAATGTTTGTCAAGCGTTTCGTTTATATAAAATACTTAATCCTTCAAGCAGCGTAAGATTTATTTTCGTAAATAATGCCGCCCAACCTCTTGACATGGGCGAAATGATATATTATAATACTTGCACAACCGGTTGAGCAAAGGTTTTCATGCAGAAAGTCACATTACAACATATTGCGGAAAAGGCGGGGATATGCAAGGCTACGGTATCCTACGTGCTGAACGGCGTCTACAAGAACAAGAGAATCAGCGAAAAGACCGCCAAGAAGATCCTGCGCATCGCAAAAAACATGGACTACCGGTTTGACGAAGTAGCAAGGGGCATGTCGAATGGACGCACGAATTCCATCGGTTTCATAAGCGCTTGCGACATCAGACAGGAATATATTTCCGGCGTCCTGATGGGTGCAATGGACAAGGCTGATGAACTTCATCTTTCAATCAAGCTCCTGCATTACCGTGGCAGAAAGAAGGAGGAGATTCTGTCAGAGTGCAGATCGCAAAGGCTTTCCGGCCTGATGTGCTATGACTTCGAGCGGGAGCTTACCGGATTCCTTCATAAGAACCTGGCGGAAGACGGCATACCGCTGGTTGTCGTGTCAAACACAGAAGCACCCGCAGGAACCTTTCATGTGATGGCCGATGACCGGCAAGGCGCCGGACTTGCGGTTGAACATCTGCACCGACTGGGGCACGCGCGGATCGCATTCATGTCGAGCGATTATTCCAGACTGTATGAGAAGGATAGGCTAACCGGCTATCTGGACAAGTTGAAGGAGTTAGGCTTGAAAACCTCCCCGGACTACATCGTCTCCACAAATGAAAAGAGCGTGAGGATAGAGTTCATCAATCGAATCTGCTCGATGAAGAATGGCCCGACAGCCATGATCTGCACAAGTGATGCCACCGCCATATCCATGATTTCCTACTTGCAGGGAGCTGGAAGAAAAGTCCCCGGCAACATGTCTATTGTCGGTTATGGCGATCTTTCAGCAGGCCGAGTCATGATTCCAGCCTTAACTACAATAGTGGAACCATATTCCCAAATAGGAGCCAAAGCCGTGGAGATGATACATGAGTACCTCAGCAAACAGACGCCGTCTACCTGCAAGGAGCTTCTTTCCGTGAAATTGCTGGCGAGGGAATCAACTTGTCGAATCGGGCATCAGGACATGGCGCATATCCAGCGTCATCCTACAGGATGACGTTTGAGTTAAAAACAAGAGAGGATGAACAAATCAAGAATAGATTCACACTTATCGAACTTCTGGTCGTCATAGCCATAATCGCGATCCTGGCGAGCCTACTGCTGCCGGCGCTTGCAACGGCCAAGGAGAAGGCCAAGTCGCAGCTCTGCGCAGGCAACCTCAAACAGTTTAGCATAATCTTCATGCTTTATTCCTATGATAACGCAGACTGGCTGCCGAAATGGTGGGATGGGTCGAAGTCTTGGATGAAAAAGATCGAGGACTACGCCCCGCAACAGGGCTGGATAACCAGGCAGGAGATGCCTGCGGGGATATGGAACTGCCCAAGCCAGACCAGCCCACTCCCGTACTCCTCCGGCACATATCCAGCCAAGTCGCCAAACTCAAGCTTTCTCTCCTACGCCTACAGCGCTTCGCCCATTGGAGGATATAGAAATGATCGTTATTGCAGGACAAAGGTGGTGCTGCACTGCTGGTACGGTTATGTTGACTGCGGACTCTACAGCAGGGACGGCCTCCACGACACTCCAGCCTACTATCCGCACAACATGAAGCGGAACATGCTCTTCATCAGCCCCAAGGAGGGCTTTACCATATCGCAGGACGTGACATTGTCGGAGTGCATAAAGAACAGCGTTGCGGCATTGCCTACATGGTGGGATTGAACCTTAGTATTAATGCAAAAAGGAAATAATGAAAAAGGAGTCTGCATGAATCGTTTACCACTGAAATGTCTGGCATTGGCAGGTCTGCTTGGCCTGACCGCCTGCGTAAATGTATCGGCCGGAAACCTGGTGCAGAACGGTAGCTTCGAGCCACTCTCCGGCTGGGTGATAGTTGGAGATAAGTCCTCGGCATCCTTCGATTCGGCCTCTCAGAGCATCTGTATAACAGGCGCGGAGAAGCCGGCGAGTGTCCGCCAGTTGGACCTTGCGGTCCGTGCCGGACGCAAGTACCAGCTCTCCTGCAAGATGAAGGCTGAGGCCTGCGAGGGCAAGGAATACGGGCTCAGCGTAATCAACAGTGGTTGGACTTGGGCTGCAGGTTTTCTCAAGCCGGAAGGTGCGAACTCTGACTGGGTCGATCTCAAAGGCGAGATCATTCCCCTACAATCGAACAATGGCAAGTACGAGATGATCTTCCGGGGTCCGGCGAAAGGCAGGATTTACGTTAAGGAAATTGCCCTTGTGCCTGTTGGCGGGGACTCTGCCGAGGCTGTGCAGCCCCTCAACGTAAGGGCAAACTGCTTTTCCAAGGACAATCTTGTGATGAACGGCGACTTCTCTGTCGGCGAGGTTTTTCCAGACGCATGGATAGCTTATGCCTATGACTGCGGATTAGTGTATGATAGGAAGGGAGGCAAAGACGGCATGCCTGCGCTTGGCGTCAGGCAGCATGCGACGAGCGTGCGCCAACCCGGGGTGATCCTGGTACCCGGCGAGACCTACAGGATGAGCGGTTTCCTCAAGACTAAGGGATTCAAGGGGCCTGACGGCAAAGTTCCGCGGGGTGGCGTCGTAGTCATCACCGACGGATGGAAGGCCGAGGTAGGCATCCTGGCTGACAGTCCAGATACGGGCTGGAAGTACTTTGAAAAGGTCTTCACGGCGCCTCCGACGGTCGGCAACACTTACAGCATCCTTTTCTACACTACTGAAAACAGTGGCGAACTCTGGGCCTGTGATGTCAAGCTCCAGGCACGCCGCCAGTCATTAAGCCCATTCGAGGCGAGTGAATTTCAGCGGATATATCCGATCAACCCCAGGACCGACGCTATTCCTGCCGATGCACCGTTGCTCACACTCGGTTTTCCCTACGTCCAGAAGGGCGAGGAGCAAAATTACGAGTGTCAAGTTTCCGCTAAGGATTTTGATAAGTCTTTTCCTTTGAAAGATGGACAGGTGCAGGCGGATCTGAAGGGCCTGCCTGAGGGAGAATACAAACTCGATACGGCAATCGTCAACAAGCATACGGGGCAGGCCATCTCCAAAACACAGATTCAGGTGAAGATCATTGCGCCTCTCAAAATGGATCTCTCGAACGTGAAGCCGTTGAACAGCATGGTCTCAGAACTGCTTTCGACCGAACTCGCGCTTGATCCTGCGGCTTCCAGTGAATGCGTATTTGCAAATCCGCGCGACGGCTGGGTCTTTGTGGCGGCGACGCCTGCGGCCGCTACCGATGGAGTAAGTGTGTCTCTGACGGGCGACAAGAAGGGCACTCCCGCCGTTCAGGCCGATGGCTCAGCCCTGCCCGTCGAGGCGATGCGCTGGCTGCCGGCCGGCGAACAGAAGGTTTCAATTTCCGCGAAGCAGTTGACGAAGGTGAAACTCGTAGTCCGCTCGATCCCGGAACTCCTCTATGATGCTCCGAACTACTCTCCGTACAAGTTTGACAGCAAGGCTGCCGGGAATTACGACTGGGCGTTTATCGAGAAGTACGTGCTTCCATGTACGACGACCTTCAGCAGGGGCAGTCTCAAGCCCGATGAGCTGGCCAAGGCCAAAAGCCGAGGAATGCGCTGGCTCTCCAATATACCCGTTGCCGTCACGCCTCTCGGCATGGAGGATAAACTTGACGCCGACGAGATTGCCGCGGCATATGCCAAGGACCCTGGCTACACGGATCCGAAGTTCGACGGAGCCACGGCCGACGAATTCTGGTTCTCGGGAACTAGTCCAGTCGTACATGCGACCTACGCCCGTGCCATTGAGAAGCTCTACCAGAAAATTCCACAGGACAAGAGCTATTATGCGTGGATCACCTGCGGAGTGCCATACTCGAAGATGATCTTCGGCGACTTCATGAGCCAGATAGCGAACCACAACGGACTGCTGTTGTTTGAGGCCTATCCGGAACCGGCTGCTGACGAGCTGCTCACCAAGACTCTCCTCGAGGATTTCATCGTAAACTCCCTCAAGGTGTGCAAACAGGTCTTTCCTGGCGTGCAGAAAAGCATGGGCTACATGATAGGAACACACTCGATGCCCTTGGACATCAATCAGTTCTCAATTCCCAGCGTCGACCACAAATACCTCCTGGATCTTACAGTCAACGCGATAGCGAACTCGCCCGAATTCCAAGGACTCGGAGGTCTCGGCATCTATACGAGCGGACACGCCGACGAGGAGACGCTGCGCTGGACTGCGCGCCTCATCCGCCATTATGGAGTTGAGGGCAGCAAGGAGATGCTGTCCAGAAAGTTCGGCTACACCTACATCCCGGGGATCATCTCAAACTGCGACTTCGAGAAGGGAAGCGAGAGCTGGACATGCATGCCGGCAGAACCGGATTCGATCAAGCCCGACTCCTTCAAGAAGTACGGAGTGTCCCAGGCCCGCTGGGGGCTCAATGCGATACAGTCCGGACTCGGTGACAGCTTCATGGTGATGCGCCGGAGCAATAAGGCTCCCAACAAGGTGAGCCAGTCCATGAAGGGGCTCGTGCCGGGCAATCTCTATGCTGTGCAGTTCCTGGTGGCGGACTACGCCGGGATAAAGGCGCCTGGCGCGAAGGCGGCAAAATATGCGTTCAGCGCAAACATCGAAGGCAGCCATATCATTCCTGAGAAAAGCTACGTGCTTATCGGCACGAACGGTATCGCACTCGGCAAGGGCAAGTACTTCGGGAATATCCACAGACTGGTATTCCGTGCTGGGAGCGCGAGCGCAACACTGAGTTTATCCGACTGGACTTCTGACAAGGAGGCGGGTGGACCTGCAGGACAGGAGCTTATTGTGAATTTCGTACACGCTGCCCCATACTTCGAAGAATGATTGCTCGGGCCGCGTTATAGAAGAAGTAAACGGCGCAAAGGCACTGTTGAACATTGCGCATGGAGAAATAATTTACGACAGGAGGTTGATTATGCCCCGCTCTTTATCTGAGCAAGTGATAATGCCGGAAAAATATATCCATACGGGAAACAGGAAATGGGATATCCCCGTGACCCTCCCGGCCAATAACGAGAAATATATGACACGCAAGCCGTTGCATCACAACTGGTTCACGTTGATTGAGCTCTTGGTAGTGATTGCGATAATAGCTATTCTTGCGTCTATGCTTCTTCCAGCGCTGAAAATGGCACAGGAGTCAGCTCGCTCTACGGTCTGCAAGAATAACTTGAAACAGTGGGGGACGTCGCTGGAGATGTATGCAATGGATTACGATGGCTGGTTTCCAAATGGGATGTCCGGCGGGACATTTAATAGTGTTTGGTATGGTCCATCGATACTTGGAATATATCTCGGACCATGCAGCCTGCCAACCAACGATACCGATCCGAATGTTTCTTATAATAAAATAAAGGACTGTCCGTCATTTGTGTCAATAGAATGGAAAGGGTACACAGACTATGGATATTCCGACAAAATAGGAATGTATGGCGTTCCAGTATATAAGCAGAACCAAGTTGCGTGTGACACTATAACTATTGCCGATTCATTGAACAACTGGATACTGGATCGGACCGCGACTATAAATCGCGCCGCTGGCGCCATAGATTACCGCCGCCACAACAACATGGCAAATGTGCTATTTGCTGGCCTGCAGGTTGACACACTGGATCATGAAAATGCGATCCAGAATAAATATTGGACCCCCAAGGCAGACTGAGTCGCAATCGTCGGAAGACACTGCGTAGAAGGCTTTGGCATTTCAAAGGCCTGCTCAAGTCATTCACAATCTGACAGCAAGCATAATCCGTGGCAGTTGCAGTGTTCAATAACATCTAGCGGATATATTTTTATATGTTTCTGAGGACACCACTCGCTTATTGAAAGCAGGAAACGCAATAAAAGTCGGATTCAGGACTTGACATGCATTAGGCAATGATGTATTATTGACATATAGACAAACGTTTGTTGGCTAAAGGAAACGCGTAAATGAACGATCGCATAAAAGAACTATTTACCCTTATAGAACTTTTGGTTGTCATTGCAATTATTGCGATTCTAGCAGCGATGCTGCTACCCGCCCTGAAAACGGCTAAAGAGGCCGCCAAATCCATTTCATGCACGAACAATTTGAAGCAAATAGGCCTAGCCCATGCACAGTATTTCAATGATTATGACGGTTTTTTCCCATACTACTGGCTGGAAGCGCCTGGCAGTCAATGGCGTTTTCGACTGAATGAATATATCCATGCACCGAGACTTCCAGGAAGTTCATATGACGCGACTGGAGGCGTTTTCTATTGTCCTAGCGACAATTTTATATGGGGGGGGGCCCTGCTGGCAAAAAGTTGGGGTTCATATGCCAATGTCATATACTTGGCAAATAATAAAACCGGATCTTCTTATATTGTCCGGAAGATAGATTTTATAAAAAGTCCATCGAGCGTGGTGTCAACTGCTCCGAAATGGTGTAGTGCAAAAAAGGCATGTTTTACAGATTACCAACCTGAGGAACGTGACGGTGTAAAGTATTTTCATGCAGGAAAAGGTAATTTTCTTTTCACAGATCTTCATGTCGAGGATTATCGCCGCAATGACATGATCAACGGATTACTCGATTATTCTATAAAGCTCTCTAATGTGCCTCTCAGCAGCATTGGATTTTGATTTATTGACTTTTCCAGGCATTGCTATAAAAAATAAATGAGAAATCCTGATAGAAATTTATACGGCATATTGACATGCCTTCTCTCTGATGTATTTTGAGGAAACATGCAAACGTTTGTCGATCAAAAGGACATACAATGATAAAACTTAAGGACATAGCGGAAAAGACTGGAGTTTCGATATCCGTCGTATCGAGGACGCTGAATCCGAAACCTGACAAGAACGCCTTTGTTTCTGACAGGTTGCGCAAGAAGATAACTAAGGCCGCCAAGGAACTCGGCTACCAGCGGAACAGGATGGCGGAATTCCTCCAGCGCGGCAAGAACGTTGCACTCGGGGTCTTCATCCCGGAGGCGCCGAACCGTCTGGTCGCCGATCTCATGTTTGGAATATCGCGCAAGGCCGCTGAACTCAAGTTCCCCCTGGAGTTCCATTTCGGAATGACCTACGTTGAATACAGAAAATTCATTGACACCGTGAGTGTTTCGAACTCGGGAATCATAACGTATCCCTCTGGATTTTCCCTGGATAAGGATATAAACAGGACAATCCGCGACTACGTTGATAATGGAGGACATGTAGTTGTCCTCAACACATACGAAGCTCTCGACGTTCCAGTAATTCTCATTGATGATTTTCACGGCGGTAGAATCGCGGCAGAACATCTCCTGGGCAGGAATTGCCGGACATACCTAGCATCTTCCCGCTACGGCAAGCGTACAGAAGGCTTCGTTGAAACAATCAAAAAAAACGGAGCCAGATGCATTCTCTTCGACGACGACACGTTTGAATCAGTATTGAAAAAAGTGCTGGACAAAAAAAACATGCCCGTCGGCGTGTTCGCAACCTATGACGTCCTCGCGATGAAAATAATGGCATTCCTCCAAAATAATTCAGTGAATATAGGGAAAGATGTCTTGCTGATGGGGTATGACGATCTGTTTACTGTAGGATATCTGAACCCGCCCCTCACGACAATCCACCAGCCTTTCAAGGAGCTGGGCGAGCTCTCGGTTGTGAAAATAGTCAACATGATAGATGGGAAAAATGAAATTTCTGAAAAAATCCTGCCTAGTCTCGTGAAAAGAGCTACGGCTTAAAGGAAAGTTTTGAAGATTGCAAGGAAGGAATTGGAGATGAAAATAGGAGTGATAACGGATCTTCTGCAAAAGCCATTGTTTGAAAGCATAAGCTGGGCTGCTGGGACAGGAGTGGAAGGCGTACAGCTGTACGCTGCGAGCAAGAACTGCAACCTGCTGGAGATGGAACTGAGCCAGCTGCACGAACTGAAGGCGCATTGCAACGGGAGCGGACTGCTTGTCTCCGCAGTTTGTGGAGACCTGGGCGGTCACGGTTTCCAAATCGCCAGTGAAAATACTTCACGCATCAAAACCAGCAGGCAGATCATTGATGTGTCCAAATTGCTGGGCTGCCGTATCGTGACAATGCATATCGGAGTTGTTCCAGCCTCCAGAGACGACCAAGTTTACAAGATAATGCTGACGGCAATGCAGGAACTTGGCAGTTATGCGGCAAAGAGTAACGCTGTTGTAGCTATAGAGACCGGCCCTGAGCCTGCTGCTGTACTGAAACAGTTCCTGGACGATGCCGGAACTGAAGGACTCGGAGTAAACCTGGATCCGGCAAATTTGATAATGGTGCTAAATGAGGATCCCGTCAAGGCTGTTCACATACTGAAAGACCATATAGTCCACACTCATGCTAAAGACGGGATACACTACCGGAAATGCGCTCCGGCAAAGGTGTATGACGCCTTTGCCAGAGGAGGATTTGAACAGCTCGTGGCTGAAACTGGAGAGCTCTTTGCAGAAGTTCCCCTTGGGAAAGGCTCTGTCAACTGGGACAGCTATATCAAGGCGCTCGATGAAATCGGTTTTGACGGATTCCTGACAATCGAGAGGGAAGTTGGCGAGAATCCAGAACAAGACATAAAGATGGCGATAGAATTTCTCAGGCATAAAATATCAAAACTAAAAAGTGCAATATGAAAGGAATCATGAAAAAGCATAAAGTCGGCGTGATCGGCGCCGGTGCAATAGCACAGGCTTGCCACATCCCCGGTTATCTGGCAGATGGAAACTGTGAATTGAGCGCTGTCGCAGATCCGGAAGAAAAATGTCTAGCGATGCTGAGGGAAAAGGGATGGAAGTTCGGTCACGAATACCGCGACTACAAGGAAATGCTGAAAAAAGAGAAACTGGATGTCGTATCCATATGTACGCCCAACACGCTTCATACAGAAATGGCCCTCGCCTGCATCGAGGCAGGCACTGACATCCTGCTGGAAAAGCCAATCGCCACAAGCATGAAGGATGCTGAATCCATCCGGGCTGCTGCGAAGAAGAAGGGAACTCGCCTGATGGTCGGATTCTCTCATCGCTTCAATGAACTCAATCTATCTGCAAAAAAGGCCATAGATGCCGGCGGCATAGGCAAGCCGTATATGATCCGTGTCAGGTTTGCACATACCGGGCCATGGCCAGGCTGGGCAAAGACAGATTGGTTCTACAATCCAAAAATTGCCGGCGGTGGTGCATTGATGGATATGGCCGTCCATGCATTCGACATCGCCCAATGGTTCATAGGTCCTGTTTCCGCAGTCTCCTGTAAAACTGCTACACTGAGGAAAAATATTGAGGTGGACGACAATGTTGTCGCGGTCATGGAATTTGGCGACAAATGCATGGGATACGTTGAATGCGGTTGGACATCACCGTCCGGGTTCACCGGAATTGAGATAATGGGTGACAACGGGGTCATCTACTCGGACTACGCCAAAAGCAAGGCCATAATGGTCTGCGGCACAAGTACTCCAGACGGCAAAATGGAGATGCAGAACTCGGTACTCAAGGACGGCATTGAAAAGGCACAGTGGAAAAGAGAGATGGAATATTTTACAAAACATCTCGATGAAACTGGTGATTTTTCCCCTGACATTGATGCCGGAGTCGACACACTGCGGATTGTCCTTTCAGCCTACGAATCAAGCCGCACAGGAAGACGCATCGAGATTAAAAAATAAAGTAAATTAGTAAAGGAAGGATATAAGATGAAAAAAATAGGATTTATTGACTTGTTCATTGACGAATGGCACGCAAACAACTACCCAGGGTTTATCAGGAACTCAGAATTTAAAGATAAGTTCAATGTGGCGATGGCATGGGAGGAATCAGCTCCTGAAGGGAAAAAGCCGCTCGACGTGTGGTGCAGGGAAAACAATGTCGAAAAAGCAAGTTCCATCCCGGAAGTCGTTGAGAAATGCGACTGCATTGTCGTGCTTGCCCCATCGAACCCGGAGACACATGAAAGGCTCGCTGAAATTCCTCTCGCCAGCGGCAAACCCCTCTATATCGACAAGGCCTTCGCACCAAACCTGGAAACAGCCCGGAGACTTTTCTCCAAGGCAGAAAAATACAATACGCCTCTCATGTCCTCGTCAGCACTTAGATTCGGCTCCGCCATCGGAAAGGCTCTGTCTGAAAACAGCATTGATGGAACAAAGGCTGATTTTGTCAACGTCCGCGGCGGCGGACGTTCTTTCGACGAATACGCGATCCACCAGGTCGAGATGCTTGTAATGGCCATGGGAACCGGTGCCACAAGGGTGATGCATTGTGGAAAGAATCCGTGCGAAGTGATGGTCGTGGAATACTGCGACGGACGGCGTGCCGTCGTCAATCTGATCCCAAGCCAGGCTTTCGCACTTTCAATTCAATACAAGAATGGCAAATTCATCAATATAAATGAAATGTCTGACTTCTTCCCTTTGTTCATCAACTCCATGCTCTCGTTTTTCGACACAGGGAAATCATGTGTCCCCAAGGAGGAGACCCTGCAGACAATCGCTATTCTAGATTCAGGAATACAAGCGCTGAAAACCCCGGACAAGTGGGTCAAAGTCTCTCTTGTATAGACCTTAAAACTTGTTTCCCATATTGAGTTCCTTCGAAGATAGAAACAAGCGCAGCTATATTAAGAAAACAATACTGAAGGTAAATACGGCATGAACAGGAATATCGAATCTCTGAAAAACTCAAAATGGGGCGTCTTCTCCCATTATCTTGCATCGCCCGCGAGCAGCTCGGGTGGGAGTGAGATGACGGTTGAGCAATGGAACCGGCTTATTGACGGTTTCGACGTAGGCGGACTTGCCGCTCAGCTCGCAGAAATTGGTGCAGGTTATTTTTTCATTACACTCGGTCAGAACACAGGGTTCTATCTTTCCCCGAATTCCACCTACGACGACATTGTGGGACGAAGACCCAGCAGATGTTCGCAACGCGATCTGGTCAGCGACCTGTATGACGCCCTGTCGCCTAAAGGCATCAAGCTCCTGACATATCTCCCGGCCAATGCTCCAATTTTTGACAGGCAGGCTTTGAAGAGCTTGAAATTTTCACCTCCATGGAAAGACAGGGATCCCATGTGGTGCGGGTTGAAGGTTGGTGATCTTGAGGCAATCCCAGGAGTCGATCCCAGGATGAGTGAGTTTCAACTGCACTGGGAAGCCATTGTCCGGGAATGGTCGCTGCGCTGGGGAACCAAGGTGCTTGGCTGGTGGATCGATGGTTGCTACCATGTTGATCTTATGTATGATTTCCCTGATGCTCCAAATTTCGCCAGTTTCAAAGCCGCATTGAAGGCTGGCAACCCCGACGCGCTTGTTGCCTTCGCAGTCAGATGCGGCACAATGGAAACCGGCAGCCACAGCGATTTCACCGCCGGCGAGATGAATTATTTCCTGCCTGTCCCGGGCAAACATGCGAAAATTGGCGATGTCGTGGACGGCGCGCTCTACCACATCCTGACATTCCTAGGACAGTACTGGGGCGCAGGTAATCCAAGGTTCTCTGCGGAATTCGCAAAATCATGGATGAAGGAAATCACCGGACGCGGCGGCCTGGTCACTTGGGACGTACCACCAATGCAAAACGGTCTTATCTCCGACGAATTCATGGCAATATTATCAGGATTTAAAGATTGCAGGAAAATCCATTAATATTTTTTGATTAAATCTAAGTTCCTCTATTGACTTCCGAACCGGTTCGGAATATAATAAAGACAATCCGAACCGGTTCGGAAGTCAAAAAAATTCTTTATCGAGGTTGTTTCAATGCAGGCATTAGCTTCAAGACCGCTTACCATAAAAGATATCGCCCGGTTGGCCGGGGTGGCAAAATCCACGGTATCCGAAGTATTAAACAATAATTGCCGGCTACAGGTAAGCAAGGCCACTTGTGAAAAAGTGAAAAAAGTGATCGCCGAGCATCATTATGAGCCACAGTCATTTGCCCGTGCCCTATCGACGGGACGGACCTATCAACTCGGTTTCCTGGTTTCGAGCAAGGCTGTACCTGGGCTGGCAAATGTCTATTACGGAACGGCTCTGGCTGGAGTGGAAGCAGTTTGCACGGAACGCGGGTATCGCTGCGTAGTGACCTGCTGCGATCTTTCCGATGCCGAAAACTTCATCGTGCCGGATAAATTACGGCGGCGCTGCGTTGATGCGCTGGTGCTGGCTGGGACGATCAGTGCAGAAGCTGCATCTACGATCCGGAAATTGGGAATCCCGGTCTGCACAGTCGGGACAAGCTTGGATAACAGCATTCTGAAAATCCGTGGGTATACGCGCACCACTTACGCCATGGTTTTTGAACATTTCCATAAAAACGGACATCGCCGTGTACTGATGATCTTCGACAACGAGGAGGGACGCGAGGAAAGCCTTGCCGCCATGGATACGGTCAATGCCGCACATCCCGGAGAACCCTTAATGATTGAATTTGCCAGCGATTACCGCGACACGGAGGATTGCAGCGAATCCAGCGAATTTCAGCGCGGCATCCGCTTTGCCGAACGTCTGGCGAAAACACCATTCGAGGATCGAGCAACTGCAGTCATGGGCAACGACCAGATCTGTTCTGGATTCATCCAGACGGCGTTCGCCAACAATTTGCAATGCCCCCGCGATTTCAGCATCGTCTCCAGTTGCGACTCCCCCCTCTGCAAATGGGCTGCGGTTCCCATCAGTGCTATTGAAAACCACATCCTCCAACACGGTCGCATTGCCGCAGGCTTGATGATCGACTTACTTGAAAAATGTCGCACTGAAAAGGAAGTTATCCGCATTGCCCGGCAGGAGCAGGATAACGTTGAACTGGTCGTCAGGGCATCGGACGGTTCTGTTCCCGAACTTAAAAAAAAGAAGGGATCTGGAAAATGAACAACTATGCATGTCAACACGAGCGAACTGCCTGCAAAGAAAGAAGGGGCGATAAAACTCCATTGGCAGCGGCTAGCCGGTTTACTTTAATAGAACTACTGGTAGTGATTGCAATTATCGCTATTCTTGCCAGCATGCTGCTTCCCGCTTTAAGTAAGGCAAAAGAAACGGCCAATATCATTCAATGCATGAACAATATGAAACAGTTGGGATTGGCAACACACAGCTACGCGAATGATTATGATGATTACTGGCCCAACGACAGAGGGGGCTTGCAACCTCATAAAATGTATCATGGAGACATTGCATCTGGAGAATGGTATGCCTTCTCATATTTAAAGTTTTATAATTATATACCTACAACTTCGCTGTACTATTGTCCTCTCAGGGGGTTTGGATATCCTTGGGGTGGAAATTCATTCCCTTTTAAAGACTCGGACAAGTTAACCGACATCCCGGTTCTTATAAGAGTTAACATCCTGTATCTTGGACCTTATGATTATAACCAAGCGACAGGCGGAGGGTTTCCCGTAGAGGGACCTCTAAAAATCAGCAGCCAAAGTTATATTTCAAAGAATAGCGGCGTCCCTGCTCCAAAAACAGATCCCAGCAAAGATGTTTTGCTGTTGGACTGCAGTAGATCTCCGATAACAGGAACAGGCAGGCCTTTGAAATGGGACTACTCAAATCACCCAAGCAACGCAAATCAGACATACACAGACGGACATGTGGAAACAGTTCCTTTTTCCGAAATGACCAATAAGTATTATTCCTTCTATCAAATCTATTTCAAGCATAAATTCCCCTGGCAATAATAATAACGCTAAGATAAACAACTCAATAAACCAAAGGATTTACCATGGCAAAACTCTTGTCGCACACCGTTCCTGTTCTTATGTTACTGTCTCTTGCGCTCATCTTGACGGGATGCTTTTCATCGACGAGTTCTGCTGGATCAATAAAACTTTCCGATAACGGCAAAGCTCTGAGTTATATAGTGACAGATGATAAATATGATATTTGGTCGGACAGGTTTGCGGCTGATGAATTGGCCGAATATCTGCACAAAATCACAGGAGCATCCTTTAAAACTATCAAGGCAGGAGAAGAGAAAGAGGAGGATTCCTGCATCTATCTGAATAATATTGCCGCCAAAAAACTTGGAGTTGACCGGAATAATCTTAGTGGCCAGGAATGGATAATAACGACAAAAGGCAATGACATTTTTATCACAGGCGGAAAGCGTGACGGCACTCTTTCGGCCGTTTATTATTTCCTTGAAAAATTCGCAGGTCTCCGCTTTTGGAACATGAAGGAGACGCTAATCCCTGAAACACCTGATTTGACTATTCCCGCCTGCGATATTCGCAAAAAACCCGATTTCGTTTTCAGGGGTTGCCAGGGGATGGAGAATCCTGATTCCTTAAAATTTGGGTTCGACAGTTTAACAAAAGTTTTGGAAAACGGTCAATGGAAGCGGATGAGGGATTTCAGGGACAGGGCAACGCCCATCGACCATGGACTTGTACAATATTATGTAAAAAATGATATGTTTGAGAAGCATCCTGAATGGTTCGCTGAAATCAATGGAAAACGAACCCTGGCAGCCAATGATCTTTGCCTGACCAATCCGGATTTGCCGGAATACGTAGCTCAAAAACTCATTCAGCAAATCGAGCATTGCAAGGAGGTTTCCCAGAAGGGAAAGATCGCAGCTCCCTTCATCTATTCGATAGCACGGGAAGACAATGCCCAGTGGTGCCAATGCCCCGCGTGCAAGGGATTCGGCGAAGCGCATCGCAAGTCGGGGGTGATCGTAGATTTTGTCAACAAGGTCGCAAGGAAAGTCCAACACACATATCCGGATATCACGATTTCCACACATGCCTATCAGAGTGCCGCTGCGCCTCCTGTCGGCATTGTCCCCGAGGACAATGTGGCGGTGCAGTATTGTTTCGAAAAAAGGAATATGGCGCGTCCCCTTACCGATGAATCGAACCTGAAGACCCTGAATGAGCTGCAGGGCTGGGCGAAGATCTCCAAGCGTCTGTATGTATGGGACTACGCCATGAGTTTCGCCAAGTTTCACAATCGGGCTGAATCCCGTTATGATTTCCCGGTTCCTTCGATGCTGCACATGGCCCAGGATCTACGGCTTTGCCGGGAGCTCGGTGTAAGCGGCATTTATGTCCAGAACCCGTCCCTTGAAGAGCGCGATTCATGGGGGCTGAAGAACTGGATGATTTCCAAACTGTATTTTGACACATCCCTCGACAATGAAACCCTGATGAGGACCTACCTTGAAGGGTATTTCGGGCCGGCCTCGAAAGGAATGCGCGAGTATATCCAGGCTCTATACGACGCCGATCAGCGCAAGCCTTCAAGAATATGGTTCTACGCGGACCTGGCGGAATACCAGTATCTCGACATGAAGTTCTACATGGATGCGGAAAAGGCCTTCAAGGAGGCTGAACAGGCCGTTGCCAATGATTCGCTGTATCTCGACAGGGTGAAGGCCGAACGGTTTACGCTCACTCGCGCCCTGTTGTTCTCCTATTCGAAACTCATGAGGACCTGGTGCTTGGGAAACGGTTCGGACAAAGGGTTCCCATTCGATCCGAAGGTCCTGTTGGAAGAACTGAAAAACGAATACAAGAGCAAAGCGAAGCTTATTCCTTGCGGTTTCTCCTGCATCAGCGGATACACGGTTCCCGAATATTCATATGCTAAATTCCTGGAGGATATCCCGAAATATGAGAAGCTTGTCTATTACAAGCATCTGCCCATCCCGGATGACTTCAAAGGGCATTCTCCGCAGCACATATACGACTACCCTGCTGGAGCCGATAATTTCGAAGCCAGAAAACCATCAGCCCTTGTCGCCGACGATTCCACTCCCGCCGGAAAAACCTATGAAACGTCCATTGACATTGCCCAAAGCCCAATATGCTGGAAATTCCAGCCTCGCTGGGAAGCTGCGGCATGGGAACACCGCCCGAATTCCGATGAGCGGAAACAAATAGGTATTAAAGAAGTAAAAGGCAAGGGTTATCAATGGTACAAGCTTGGGACGTATTATTTCGAAGGCACCAGCACTGGTCTGCTGTTCTTCGACGATAGCAATCTTGCATTCTGGGGTGATGTAATCGGAAGATTTGAGGTATGGGCTTATCTTAAATTTGCCAGTGCCAGCCTGCCATTCTGCGACAAGGACGTAAAGCCCTCAGTATCCCTGTCACGTATCATTCTCACACCGCCAGCTATTGATCAGAAAATATATGGCAGCATTGAGCTGCCACAGACCTGGACAGTTTTCCCGGGATTCTCAAGGAACGATTCTATTGGGGACGACTACACTAAATCATTGCCGGAGCAAATCATGCTTCACGACAAGAAATTCACTCCCCTGAATTTAACACAGAAAGAAGGTAAGATTGATCTTGCGGGGGCGCTGGGCGGGGCTGAAGATGGTAAAACAGCCTTTGTGTATATTCCATTTGAGGCATCGAAGGACGAAAAAACAACTTTCGGGTTTGGAGCTGACTGGTGGCTGTGTGCATGGATTGACGGTGACAAGGTCTGCGATACAATGAAATCAGGGAACGGGGTCTGGCCTCCCACAGTGAAAGATTACATCGTTACCGTCGACTTGAAAAAAGGGAAACATCTTTTGCTGGTAAAATTCATCAGCGGCAGTGGCTCCTCGGTCCTTGCTGTTGGCGCCCCTGAACAAATCAGAAAATCGGTTGCAGGAGATTAAAGTGCATGCATCAGTAGATTCAACTGTTTTGCCGGCATTGCCTGATATCAGAGGAAAAACTACTTTTGAAAGGATAAGATGAATATCAAATATTTGCGCATCATGCTGTTGGTGGTCGTATTGACAGCCCTATATGGGAGCACGTCTGTTCATGCTGGAACAAGCATGCCAAAGATTTTTGGTGACAACATGGTTTTGCAGCGTGACATTCCTGTTCCTGTGTGGGGCACGGCCATCAAGGGAGAAGAGATAAAAGTATCCTTTAATGGGCAGGTTAAAGTGGCAGTTGCAGGACAGGATGGCAAGTGGATGGTAAAACTTGATGCGATGGAGGCCAATACCAAGGGAGAAGAGCTCGTTGTCAATGCAAGCAATACAATTACATTTAAAAATGTTGTAGTTGGTGAGGTATGGCTCTGTTCCGGCCAATCAAATATGACGTTTCCTTTGAGCGATTCCTTGACAGGAAATGAAGTCATTAAGAATTCTGATGAAGATAATATTCGAATTTTTAACGTAAAAACCCTCCTGTCAACAGTTGCCGCAGATGATGTCACTCCGGCCAATACCTGGGCAAAGGCCTCTCCAAATACAATCCGTTCTTTTTCAGCAGTGGGGTATTTTTTTGCTAAACGGCTCCAGAAAGAACTTAACGTTACAGTAGGTCTCATTGGGTCTAACTGGGGAGGCACACGCATAGAGCCTTGGACTCCACCTGCTGGCTTCAGAAACATCCCGGAGCTGAAGGCAATTTCCGACAAGGTCGACGGCTGGCTCCCCTCTACCCCGCAAGGAAAATTGAATTACTCAAAGGCCTTTGACAATATTGAAAAATGGTTGCCGGAGGCCAGATCTGCATTTGCTGTCGGCAATAGAATTCCTGAGATGCCCAGTTTGCCGGGTCCTTTGGCCAATAATAGTTCAGAACCAACCGCAATCTATAATGGCATGATACATGGCCTTATTCCCTATGCAATCAGGGGGGCGATATGGTATCAGGGGGAGGCCAACGTCAATGATGGGGTTTCCTATCTCTATAAAATGCAGGCTCTTATCCATGGATGGCGCAGTGTCTGGTCGCAGGGGGATTTCCCCTTTTATTTTGTGCAGATTGCCAACTATGGCCCATGCCAGGAAAATCCCAACGCCTATCCTGGTTGGGCAAATCTAAGGGAAGGACAGCGCAGGGCGCTTGAGATAGAGAATACAGGCATGGCTGTCGTAATTGACATCGGCAACCCAAAGGATATTCATCCCAAAAACAAAATTGATGTCGGTGAGCGCCTTGCACTGTGGGCGTTGGCAAAAACCTACAGAAAAAGTGACATTGTCTTCAGTGGCCCTATCTATAAAACTCATAAAATCGAGGGAAACAAGGTCATTATTTCCTTTGATAACGTAGGCAAAGGGCTGATGGTCGGCCTGAAGAAGGACATAGATCCAACCTTAGAAGTCAAAGACGGTAAACTAGGACGCTTTTCAATTTCCGATAAAAACAAGAAATGGTTCTGGGCTGATGCGTCCATTGTCGGTGATACAGTAGTTGTCTCTTCTGACAAAGTCACCGAACCGATGAACGTCCGCTATGCTTATCAAGACAGTCCTGATGGAGCCAACCTATATAATAAAAATGGACTTCCGGCCTCTCCATTTACAACCGAAATCTTAAAGTAATTATTGAAAGAAGCGAGAAGTGAATGATATAGGGAATCTTGTGCTCTCCGGGGATCTGCAAATATGCATTGCCTCCTCAATGGAGAAGGCAACTGATCATGTTGAAAATCACGATCGGCCGCTTTTTATTGCAGCTGAAAATTATCCGTCAGCGAATAATGTCGTCGATAAGAATTTCCTGGAGTGCGCAAGTCGGAAAAACTTGCGGATCCTGATTGAATATCCGGCTCAGGTGCATGGGCTGGAGTTTGGGAAACTCAACAGAGTTCAACATGAACGAACAGTCGTGACTTCAGGTTTTTTTGGTGACAAACTTCCCGAACAGACAATTCTGGTGCAGCATAACTGCTGGTTTAACCAGGTGGCGACTCCGGTAAGGCCACATCTGGCACTGGCCCATGTGGCCGGTTATCGCAATGCTGTTTTTGGTATTCCTGAAATACGTCATCCTTTATTGTTTCAACATCCGGAATATCAGAATGTAATGATCTTGACAACCCTGTTCAGCAATCTAATTTCTGCGAGATTCGCACCAAAAGTGGATTGGCAGATACTGATGCAGGCACTATTAACCTGGTTGAATAACGACAATAAAGTGGAATGCAGCTGGGAATCCTGTGTCCGTCCAATGTTCAGCAGGGATGAAGCAATCCCGGATGATTCAGAACAACTTGCCTTCAGGCATAATGCCGGATGGTTTCACCGCAACATATTTTTTGAACATGCCGGGAGCATTGGCGTATTTGAAGGTTTTATTTCCGGGATCGATTATGCCGGGCATCAGTCCCCGCGGCCGAAAACCCGTGGCGACTGTACCGGTGAATCCGTCATGGTAACTGCACTGGATTGGGCCGTAAATCGAAACCCCGCCAGCCTGGAGGTTACAGATCGTGTCATGAATACGCTGTTCAAAGGTCCTGAACTGCCGGATAATAACCCCAGAAGCCAGACCTATGGATGTCTAAAATTCTATGAATATCTACCGGCATATTACGGCGATGACAACTGCCGTGCGGCTATAAGCTGCATACTGGCTTCCGAGCTTACAGGCAATTATGGCCATGCTGAAAGCATCATTCGCTGCCTTCTATCCATCCTACGCACAACGGGTACGCAGGGATTTAGGCGTGGCAGGCTTGACAACCCGAAATCGTTTATGGATGGAAAGACGTGGAAGGACTATCACGATGAAGAATATGTGGAATATCGCCCTCATTATCAGGCGTCCATCTGGGCTGCATTTCTACAGGCCCATGTTCTGACAGGACATATGGAATTCCTGGACAAGGCAAAAAATGCTATCCGAATGACCATGGAAAGATTTCCAAATCTAGTTTGGACGAACGGCATTACTCAGGAATATGCCCGGCTTCTCCTTCCCTTGGCGTTTCTTGTTCAAGTTGAGGACACTGCGGAACATCGGAACTGGTTGAAAACAGTGACCGTTAAATTACTTGAACAAATGCAGCCATGCGGAGCGATCAGGGATGTCATGGGTGATCCAGCCTACGGCAAATACCCAGCCCCGCAATACAATGAGGAATACGGTTCTACTGAAGCCTCATTGATACAGGAGAATGGAGATCCGGCCTGTGATCTGGTCTACACGGTCAATTATGCCTTCATTGGTCTTCATGAAGCATCTATTGCAACTAATGATTGCATATATATTGAAGCTGAAAACCGTTTGGCCGCCTTCCTGTGCCGCATACAGGTGAATTCAGCCAGTCATCAATATCTTGATGGTTGCTGGATGCGGGGATTTGATGATGAACTCTGGGAGTTCTTCGGCAGTTCAGCGGACAATGGCTGGGGAGCCTGGTGTGTCGAATCTGGTTGGACCAATACCTGGATCGCAGCAACATTCGGATTACGTCAACTGAAACGCAGTCTGTTATGTCGTAAGAACAGCGAATATTACCGACGAATTTTCCCTGGAATATTAAGCGAAATGCAAATAGTCCATAAAACTGGAGGGAGGGAAGCAAATGCAGTGACAGTTGCTCCCGGTGCGGAATAGTGAATAGTATAGGTAATAAAGGAAGTAAAATGATTTTTTCACGAGATATTCCAATAAAGAAGCGAGTCCAGGTCTGTATTGTCGGTGGTGGCCCCGCTGGTTGCGCGGGCGCTTTAGCTGCGGCACGTAATGGGGCAAATGTTTTTCTGGCCGAAGCTCATACCTGTCTTGGTGGTTTAGGTACTGCTGGTGGAGTACCATTGTTCATGACGTTTTCAGATGGAATAAATTTCGTCGCCGATGGTATTGGACGTGAAGTATTGGAGCGCATGAATGCTGAAGATATTGCCAGTCCAATGGTTAACAGCATCAATCCTGAAATTTTAAAGCGTCTTTACGAGCAGATGCTGTTGGAAGCTGAAGTTGAATTTACTTTCATGACAGAATTAATTGGCGTGGAGGTAAATGATAACAAGGTTACTTATGCTATTTTTAATTCAAAAAGTGGTTTATTTGCAGTAATGGCTGATGTTTTTATTGATTGTACTGGTGATGGAGACCTTGCTGCTCGTGCCGGTGCTGACTTTATGTTTGGCGATGATAATAATGCTGTTATGCCTTCAACTTTGACTTCTGCCTGGTCAGGAATCAACTGGGAAAAGTTTAGGAAATCCGGAGCAAATCCCAGGAAAATTCTATTTGAGGCATTTGATGACGGCATATTCAGAAATAATGACCCTCATCATACAGGAATCAATCAAACAGGTAGAACCCTGGGTGGCGGAAACATGGGGCATCTGTTTGATCTTAATCCATTGGACGAGAAATCATTGACTGATGGTTTAATAGAAGGACGCAGGCAAGCAGTTGAATTTGAGCGTTATTATAAAGAGTATATACCTGGCTATGAAAATGTTGAACTGACTGGAACAGCATCCCTGCTTGGAATACGTGAATCCCGACGCATTGTCGGTGATTACGTTCTGAACTTGGAGGACTATAAAGCAAGACAAGTCTTTGACGATGAAATCGGACGCTATTCGTATCCTATTGATATTCACCCTGCAACAACTAGTCAAAAAGATCAGAATGAATTCGAACGGTTGATGAAGTCTTTGCAATATCAATCGGGAGAAAGTTACGGGATCCCATATAGGATTCTGACAGTTAAAGGATTTAACAATCTGTTGACTGCCGGACGTTGCATTAGTGCCGACCGTTACCTGCAAAGCTCAATCCGCGTTATGCCAGGTTGTTTCATCACTGGCCAGGCTGCAGGAGTTGCTGCATCATTGGCGAATGCATCTGGGGATATTCGAGGTATTGATGTTTCAGAGCTCCAGCATAAGCTTAAAAAGCTAGGTGCCTTCCTGCCTTATATTGAATAAAGGGAACCTAGGAAAATTGACATATGGCGCGTAACAGGAAATTATGGAAAGACGGCGAGAAACTTATCCAGATCGTGTCCATGCCGCTCAGGATTGCTTTCCCGTACCGTATACAAGTGAATTCAGCCAGCCATCAATATCTCGATGGTTGCTGGATGCGGGGATTTGATGATGAACTCTGGGAGTTCTTCGGCAGTTCAGCGGACAATGGCTGGGGAGCCTGGTGTGTCGAATCTGGCTGGACCAATACCTGGATAGCGGCAACATTCGGACTGCGTCAACTGAAACGAAGTCTGTTATGTCGTAAGAACAGCGAATATTACCGACGGATTCTCCCAGGAATATCAAGCGAAATGCAGATAGTCCACAAAATTGCAGTGACGGAAGTAAATGCAGGAACCGTTGCTCCCGGTGCGGAATAGTGAATAGTTAGAGTTAATAAAGAAAACAATATTACGTCTTCCGAACAGATGTTGCTGGAGGCTGAGGTAGAATTTTTTTATGACGAAGTTGAATAAAACCATTATCCGTTACGAGAAGGAACTTCTAGAATCGGTGGTCCCGTTCTGGGAGAAAAACTGTATCGACAGGGAAATGGGTGGTTATTTCACGTCTCTTGACCGTGACGGTTCGGTTTACGATACAGAAAAATACATGTGGATGCAATGGCGCATTGTCTACATGTTCGCAACGCTTTACATGAGCGAATACCGGAAGGAATCATGGCTGGACATAGCTCGTCAGGGATATGATTTTCTAGTTAAGCACGGGAAATCCGAAGATGGCGGTTATTATTTCGCGCTCAACCGCAGAGGCGACCCATCTATGGCCCCATACAGTATTTTCTCTGACTGCTTTGCAGCGATGGGGGCAGCGGCGATGTACAAGGCGACAGGCGAAAGAAAATACCGCCTTGAAGCTGATTCATCCATGCGCACCTATATGTCGAGGATATCCAGTCCGAAAGGCCGCTGGGAAAAAGCCATGCCCGGGAAACAGAAGCGTTTATCCCTTGCAAGTTATATGATTCTCGCGAACCTTGGCGGTGTCATGAAAGAATACCTGGGAACAGAGGAGTATGATGCCGACACCCGGCGCGCGGTTGACACCGTAATGGAAAAGTTCTGGAACGAAAAATACCAGGTGATTTTTGAAAATGTAAACCTTGACGGAACTTTTGATCCGGATTCATGCGAGGGAAGGATGATTAATCCCGGGCACGGACTTGAATCGATGTGGTTTGTCCTGCAGTATGCGGAAACTCGGAAAGACACCAGGCTCATCGAGAAGGCCTGCAAAGCGATTTCAGGTTTGTATAAATTCGGATCTGATCCTGTTTACGGAGGAATATATTATTTCATGGATGTCCTCGGAAAACCACACATCGAACTGCAGTGGGACATGAAATTGTGGTGGCCTCACAATGAAGCGGTAATTGCAGCACTTTTCGCATACCGACTGAGCGGAAAAAAAGAATACCTGGGAATATTCGAAGAGGTTGACAAGTGGGCATGGGCTCATTTCAGGGACTTGCAGCACGGCGAGTGGTATGCTTACCTGAACAGGCGAGGTGAGCCAACTCATTATCATAAGGGCGGTAAATGGAAGACCTTCTTCCATCTGCCCAGATCCCTGATGATGTGCATCAAACAGATGAAGGAATTGCAACCGGCACCTTAAAGTATTGGAAAGGCGGAAGCGGTGCCAGCCTGTGGAATATCTCCAATTGCAATTGGATAAGTATTAATCGAGCAGGTTGTAAGTTTCTTAAACTTGTGCAGCAGGTAAATTTCGGTTTGCAAAATTCATATTTAAGCGAACAATATCAGGAAGGCAATGGAGCAGGAAACTTTAGAAACCGGAAAAACTGTTTCGGGCGGCGGGCACGTTTATCATTGCGGGACACTGACGTACACCAAGGTGGGGCTTGCCATGCTCTTCGGCTGGCTGCTCTGGGGCGATTTCTGCTTCACCCTGATGGAAACAGTCGTGCCAAGCATTCTGCCCTTGAAACTCAAGGGGCTCGGGGCTCCAAACTGGCTGATGGGGGTGATCCTGACAGCCGCCCCCGGCGTCCTCAATATGACCATCTGCCCATGGGTCAGCTTCAAGAGCGACCGCTACAGGAGCAAATGGGGGAGGCGCATACCGTTCATCATCCTGACAATGCCGTTCCTGTGCGCGTTCCTCGCGCTGCTTGGCTGGAGCGACGACATCTGCAAACTGCTTCAGTCCTGGTCCCCGGCGATGCGGGAGCATGCCCCGGCGACCATAACCATAGGGCTGATCTCGCTCTTCCTAATCATGTTCAAATTCTTCGACATGTTCGTCAACTCGGTATTCTGGTATCTCTTCAACGATGTCGTCCCGGCGCAGTTCCTTGGCCGCTTCATGGGGACTTTCAGGATTGTAGGCATCGGTGCCGGAGCCCTCTACAACTGGTTCATCTTCAAATACGCCAACTCGCACATGCGGGAGATATTCACAGGTGTGTCCATTCTCTATTTCATCGGATTCGGGATGATGTGTCTGCTTGTCAAGGAGGGAGATTATCCGCCGGTCGAGGGCGAGGCCGACAAGGACAATAAGGGCTGGGGCGGACTCAAGACCTTCTTCAGGGAATCCTTCTCCCATAAGTTCTACTGGTTGAAGTTCCTTTCAACCTCGTTCGCAGCGATATCCGGAAGCATTGCCGTCTTTTCGATTTTCTTTTCCCAAGAGATGGGGCTTACTCTCGACCAAATAGGCAAGACAGTGGCGATCAGTTCAGTTGTCGTGATGGTAGCGATAATCTTCATGGCCACCTTCGTTGACCGCTGGCATCCCCTGCGGCTCACTGCGTATTCAGCTGTTTTCGGAGTGATCGGCTCCATTGTGGCAGGGGTATGGCTTTTCGTGACGCTGCCGGGGGAATACTTCTTCTGGGTCGGACTTGGGGGCGCCTTGGCGGGAACCCTGCTTTCCGCACTGGTGACAACCGCCGGACTGCCCTGCGAGATGAGGATATTCCCGCAATCCAGGTTCGGACAGTTCTGTTCGGCGCAGGCGATGCTCAGGTCCACCTGCACAACCATATCCGGAGTTCTCGCGGGACTTTTCATAGACATGACGAAATGGTTCTGCCATGGCTCGGATTTCGGATACCGCTTTATGTTCATATGGGTCTCCATCTTCGGAGCCATCAGCGCGGCTTTCCTAGTCCTGGTCTATGTCGAATGGCTCCGGTTGGGCGGGGACAAGCATTTCCATCCGCCAGCGCCTTGGAGCCCGAACGGAGTCGAGGAGATGCCCATTACTTCAACGATTGGACCGCAGTCAAAATGGCTGAAAATATCCTTCCTTTTCTTCGACGGAGTGATGTTGCTGTCAGTGCTCTGCACCCCTGTCATGATGTGGTGGATGCAGGCAAAGCATGCGTCCTTTGCCTTCAAATGGTATGGGTTGCTGGTGTTGCCGCTTTCCATTCTGGCCTGGTGGTGCTGGATCGTCCTGAAGAAGTCCATCTGTCTGGACATCGCCGCCGCCCGTGAGGGGAGGCCTTTGCGTAATGGAATTCCGCATCATGGGGTGCTGCTTCTTGTCGGAAGCCAATATTTCCTCCTCTTCGGCATCTGGATAGCCGAAGTCGTGGTGTCAATCTCAATGAACATGGAGACAGGCGCACTTGCTTTCGGAATCACTCGGGTTGCCACGAACTTCCTGCTGGTCGGAGCCATCTGGCTAATCTGCCGCATCGAGCGCGGATATTCAACCCAGATTGATGTCAATCTGTCCGTCTCGGAAGATGCCGAGTCCGGGGAAAAATCGCCGGCAACGGCATAAAACAGATTGGATGAAAATATGACTATTGCTGCTGGTCTGAAAATGAATCGGTAACACTAATAGGAATTAAGAATTCCAAGGAAGATGAACTGCGGAAATTTCCGCGCGGTGAATAAAGTAGGGATTACGAATTATGAGAATCAAACTGTTTATGTCAAAGGGAAGTTGTTTATGGCATACTTGATATTCCAGGATAATTCAAAGAAGAAGACGATACCGGTTGCCGACAAGGCCGAATTCCGTCTCGGGCGTACGAACGAGAACGATCTCACTATTCTCGATGATCCGCTGGTGAGCAGGAACCATTGCGCGATATATCTCCATCCGGATGAGAACAAGTTCATTCTGCGGGATCTGTCAAGCAATGGCACAGTCATAAACGATGAGACTTTGTCCGGGGAAGAGGCGTTCCTTGCCGACGGAGACATAATCAAGGTCGGGGGCGCCGAATTCATATTCTGCGTGGACGCTCCGGAAAGATACCAGAAGACCAGCACGTCGATGATCAAATTCAGCAAGATAAAGAAGGGGCATGAGCCCTCTGGAAACAGCGCGAGCCTGACTCATGAAACCCTCAAGTTCAGGAATCTTGGATTGCCGGAAAAGGAGAAAATCCCTGCCGCTTCCCATTCCAAGCTTGAATCATCCTCGTCATTATCCCCTGGTATGGAAATAAACGGCTGCAGGATCATAAGGACTCTGTCTGCAGGCGGGAGATCGACCGTCTATCTTGCTTTGCAAGAGGCGGTGAAGCGCACCGTGGCACTGGAGATATATTCGGAGAGAGCTGACTATGAAGCGAAATTGTATTTCAGGGATCTCGTTCCGAAGATTGGAAGGGTATCGCATACAAACGCAGTCCACTTCCTCGACTGCGGGATATTCGACGATTTCTGCTATCTTGTGATGCCGTACATGCCTGAAGGCAATCTTGATGACCGCATATCCCGGAAAGCGCCCTTAAGTGAAAGGGAATCCATTGGCATCATAGGAAAAATAGCGGGTGCTCTCGACTGCGCGATGACGGAACACTGCATCATCCATCTTGACCTCAATCCGGAAAATGTCCTTTTCTCCGACAGCGACGAGCCCGCTGTCCTTGGGCTCGGAATGAGCGAATGGAAGCTCCGCAATCAGCAGCACGGCCGCACGTATTTCCATGGGAACCCGACATACATGTCGCCGGAACAGGCGCTGGATCTGCGTGCCGACTGGAGGAGCGACCTGTATTCGCTGGGGATAATATTCTACGAGATGCTTACCGGCAGAATCCCCTTTACGGCTCCGGATGAACAGGACATGATCAAGAAACATGTATCGGAGAAGATGGTCTTTCCTCCGAACCTGACCAGTGATCTCGTGCCCATCATCAGGACGATGACGGCCAAGGCCCCCGAGAGCCGTTTCAGTTCCTGGGGAGCGTTCGTCAAGGCCATGGACTCAGTTTCAGGACCGAAGAGGCAGACTGCTCCAATGAAACAGAAGCCTGCGCTGAGGCTGTCAACGAAAACAGCCGGGAAAGTTCTGATGAGGAAATAACTGGAGGGATATGGGAATAAGATTCTGCTTGATGATTCGGTGCTTCGAGGACTCATCTGGCGACATTGTAAAGGACATATGTCGAGGTGCCGTCCGGTGATTTCACTCCCCCGAAATTGTCTGGCGGCACCAAGACACCTTAGTTCATGATTTTAAACAAGGAAATATTCAAGAAGGGAAATTCAATATGGTTGAGATGATTCTGATGCTTGCTTTATTCGCGCTGGTATTCTGGATGTGGATGTTCGGCTATTGCATGCGGCACGAGAAGAAAGCATATGACAAGTCGATATGGCTGGCGATAATGTTCCTGATCAACGTCGGCGGAACATTTGCATATCTGGTTCTGCGATATCGTACAAACAGGAAGCGTGCATCATTGGCAGCGGGAAACCAGAGTTCCAGGAATGATTCATATCCATCGCTCATATGTCCTTGGTGCAACAGGTTGTCTGAACTGGCGGAAGTTGAAGCTCAAGATGGCAGCATGACATATCCGTCATATCGGATTTGTCCCGACTGCTTTGGGAAGTTAAATAATAAAGGCAACCTCTAAAAATTCACTTTTAAGAGGTTGATTGTTAAAAGATTTGGTTTTTAAAAATGATTTCATATTTACAAAATAAAGTTTTCGATTTTTATGGCAGTTCCAGCCAGCAAGGATGCCTTCTGTCTTGCCGGTTCCTGGTCGATTTTTCTGTTTTCCGTCCACTTTCATCAGGCCATGGCCTCCAAAGTTCCGAGTCTGTACATGTTGTATGCAAGATTCCTAAGACCGATTTTAATTTCAGCCCTGACTCTTCCTATACTTCTTATTATAAGGCGTACGGCCATCCGCTCTCCAAAAATGTGCTCTATCCTCGATCTTATTTTGGATCTCGTATGGTTGCCTCGCCTCTCCCATTCGGTGAGAGGCTTGTTGCGGCAACCCTTCCTCTGTATATGTTCGCGATATCCTTTTTCTTCAAGTACCTTCAGTTTCTCATCGGATCGGTACGCCGAGTCAGCATAGACATCACGGCTGCTATTTTTCCTGTCGAGAAGCTCCTCGAAGACATTGCTGTCATGCATCGATGATCTGCCCCCTCTTTGCAGTAAATCCCTTGTCCCTGAGCTGCCAGTCGAACTTCCTGAACATCTTCTCGACAAGGTCGGCCTTCGCGAACTGATCGCGGTAGAGCTATATCGTCTTGGCGTCTGGCACTCGGTCCCCGAGGTTGTACAAGGACTGGAGTATCAGTATCTTGAACATGACAACAGCATCAAAAGGCTTCCGCCCAGCATTGCTCTTCCTGTCGTCCTCGCGTATGGTCTCAAGCTCCTCGCGGAAGCTTTCCCATTCCACAACCTCGTTCAACCTCGTGAGCGGGTCTCCGGCCTTGTCCATCTCCTCAAGACGATAGTCAATATCGAAATAACTCTTGAACATTATCTTCTCAATTTTGCAGTTGTTCGTTCTACAACTGCTTCAAATATAATTCTGTGCAATAAAACTTGAAGGCCGTGTTTAATCAATTATTAGAGGAACCATCAAGAAAGAATGCTTGTTTCGCGCAGAGAAAATGTTTTAGCCACAGACTTACACGGACGGGAACGAATTTGGGAAGGAGTGGAATTCAGATTATTTTCAAACACGAAATCCAAAACATGGGCTTGGCTTCGTGTTCAAAAACAATTCTTTGCGCTTTGTGCACATTCTTCTGAAAGAATGATTCCACTCTGGGAAGAATCAGACTTGAAAGGGGATGGGGGCTGATGAGTAGTCAGGATGTTGATGCAGAGGGTTATGAGGAAAAATGCTCCATCTGCGGGACAGTACTGAAAATTGGACAAGGCAGATTTCGAATGGCCGATCAGGTTTTATGCATAGATTGCTATTACAAGAGGTATCCTCGGACAATATCGAAAGAGGAGCAGGAATGAGTTGTTAGTCTTATGCTTGAACCCCTTCGATTATGGAGTTGAGCTCGGAGATATTGAACGGCTTTGATATGAACTGCGAATAATATTTTCGGCTATCGTCATTATTGTTTGTGATGACGCTACCAGACATGGCGATAATCCTGGGGTTCCCATATTTCTGTGTATCGAGTGAAATCATCTTGGCGATATCCCATCCTATTCCATCGTGCAGATGATGATCCAGAAATACAAGATCGTACTTGTTGGCTGTGCAAGAGACTTCAGCTTCGGCGACAGAGGAAGCTTCAGATACATTGAAGCCGTCCTTATGTCGAATAATGGCGGAAATCAGCGTTCTGACTCCTGAATCATCATCAACTATGAGAACATTGCTCATAAGACCTCCTGAATGGATTGCATGGCATTTCCACTGCCAGCCCAGAAAATAGTTTTCCACATCAGGTCATTATTCCCTTCTGGAAGTTCTCCACAATTCTCGTCATCCCAACTTTTCAAGCCCTCTTTGATGTGGGTTTGTCGGACGTATACTCCGAAAAATACTTTTTACGGACGGGCCTTATTTACAATGCGTCGAGGTGGGTGCGCAAGGCATTGAAGGTACAATACGCCGTGCGATATGGGAAAGGCATCTGGCCCGAATCGCGGAACTTTGCGGCATTGCGCTCATGAAATGTTCCCCTGGCTGTTATAAACTGTCCCCAGAATCCGAGATGCCATTGCACAGAACAATCTGCAGGACTAAGGGAATCCGTCCATTCCTGCGGGAAAAGAGCGAGCCAGCGCGGATGCGAGTTAAGCCAGGATCCGCAGACAGCGAGGCAGATAGAAAGGATCGTCGAATATCGAAGCATCACTCCACCCAGGCACATCGAAATCCGGAGAGTCCTGATTCATTCTTACAGGATCATAATATTCTGTTTTGCGGAATATATCCACGCGATTCCGGAGCATGCTCCTGAAATTTTCATCAGGATGCTTGCGGAGCCAGTCCCATACGAACCATAACTTCAATCGTGTAATGCTATGGATACAGTCTCGGTGTTCAGACTCTGTTGTTATCGTGCTCAATACATTTTCGCGGATGTGTTTATCTGAAAAACTGAAGTTTTGATTTCCATATTCTCATTTCGATAGTTCATCGTCAAGGAATTTCCAAGCCAAACGTTCAAAGCTGAACATGATGTCGTGATCTGTTCCAGGACTCCACATGATTGTCTTCCTCTTGGAATCAAGACTTTTGAAAACTGCGTATACGGTAACGGCTGGCGATGGACCATCGCACAGGCACGCATCCATAATGACTGGGATTTTGACCATTGAGGCAAAATTCATCGCATCAAAATAGCTCAAGGAGTTTTGCCGTGGATCCGTCCTGCTGAAAGGAGGAATCGCTGTATCGGATCCGTTTGAATTTTCTTTTTTCATTGACTCAGCCCAGTCACGATACGGCCAGTAACCGTGATAGCAGATGGCACTTGCCAAAGCCTTGATCTCCGGACACAGCGCGGCGGTAGCTATTGAAAGGAAACCACCCTGGGATCCACCGGCGACAACCAGTCGTTTAGTATCGACATCAGGGCGGGCGGAGAGATAGTTAATGGCCTGCACGCATCCAAGGATCACATTATAATAATACTCATCTTCAGGCTTTCCGCCCAGACATTTCAAATACGCTTTGGGAGTTTCATATTTTTCCTGGTCAACATCCATTCCATGAATCTGAAGCATCAGAGCCACATATCCGTGACGTGCGTGTTCCACCGGCGCTGGAACTTTCGCGCATCCGGCTCCGGGCAACACGAGAATCCCGGGGAACGGCCCCTCGCCGGCGGGAACTGCAAGCCATCCATGCATCCTCATCCCACCAGCCGAATCAAACTTGACCTTGTAAAGTTTCACGGTTTCCGCCTTCACCCCCTGCGGATCGTATTTCTCGGGTATTGACGCCTCCTTGATGTTATATTCCGAAATTTCCTTGTCGTTCATTTCCCTAATAAACATCTCTTCCTTATTCAATGGAATCTTTGAGAGCGAGTCCTTGGCCTTTGACCAGAACGATTCGAAATCGGCAGGTTTGGATTCCGTGAATTTAATGCCTTCGATTTCATACCCAAACCCAGCTGCCCCATCCAGGAACTTGCTTTCAGAAAGATTGACATGGATTTTCAAAGTGTAAAAACCAGGGACAAGCTTTTCGGAAGGAACCAGGATGCGGACTGACTGATCCATGCATGTTTCGGCATCTCCGCTCAGCAATGGCTTAGAAACCATATTCAGGCTTAGACTCCATGTACATGAAATCGGCCTTCCGGCGGGAAAAGCGAAAATCTCAATCGCATCGCCTTTCCTGAATATCATATCATTCCTGACACGTGAGAACGATGGCATCTTGTTAGTCACATTCTCCCCGCTATAGGGTCTGGATATATTGCACGTCATGGAATTCACCTCCGAGCTAGAAATACACAGCAAAATTGAGACGATTGCTGAAAACGCAATAATTCCTGTCCTTTTTTTACGCAATAGATTCATGAATTCTCATCCCTTTCATTTCCCAGGACGTTCTGAACCAAAACTTCCTTCTATTTTCTTCTTCCCGCATTTGAGTTTGTAGCGGCCGGACTTGAAATCAATTTCAGCTTCCGAGCCATTTCCAAACGCCGTCTTCTGTGAAGATGAATCAGCCGAAAGCATTTTCCATTCTACAATCGGTTCATAGCCGACATCTCCGTTGAACTCCCAAATCGGCTTCAGACTTGAAATGAAAGCGCCATCCTCCTCAAATTGCTTCTCGGTAAAGTTGCCATAACACATGGTCTTTGTCCGGAAGGCTGGCGGACCACCCCAGAGAAGAGCCCATAATCTGAGGTCCCTGAGTTCCGGAATCACAAGTCCGTCCTTGACCACTGCGGCCGTTCTAGGGTCCTGGTTTATCCATGCCGGACAGACGAGACAGTCGTGCCAGACCATGTTGTAGAGTGGAATGGCTTTTCCGAAAGAGGAAACCTTGCCGTTTAGGATATGTGGAATAACATCGGGCTGTACGGTGTGGCAGTAGTCCATTACAGGTACGGCCCAGTCGTTCCCCGACTCGCTGCCGACCACGTAGTTGCGATCATGGCAAAAGGCAAGGGCCTCGCTCCAGGCCTTACGCGTTACCGTGCGGGTTGCCGGATGTTTATGGTCGAAACATTCCCTGAGATGCCCTATGCTCCAGCAATCAAGGTAGAATCCATCAATATCACATCTATTCTCTACGAGGTCTTTGAAATTATTGCGCATGTACTTGAGCGCCTTGGTGGAACAGAGCCACTCCTGCGGTCCTCCGAGCCATTCGGTCGACTCGTGTTTTATGCCGTCCATGTTCAACACACCTTCATCGTTCTTGTATGCTTTGGTGTGCTTGTAGTAATCGACATAGTTGTCATGGAGGAGAAACGTGTGCCCCAGCTTCCTGATCCCGTCGCGGAACTTGCGCAATCCGTCCCAGGAACCGAGGCGTATGTCCGGGGGCATTACTTCGGGATGATTGTAGTCATATCCGTCGCGGCCCCAGCCGTCAATATGGGCCAAACCCTTCTTGCCCACACCAGCGAGGGAACAAAGTTTTCGGTAACGGCGCAGTCCTTCGGAGAAACGCATGAAATTCACACGCGACTGATGATTGAACTGGGAGAACGTCGACATGAACCAGATATGCATATGCGGCCCGCCGATGAGGCTGTCAACCGTAGGACGATCCGCCGCCTTGTCCCGCAAAGTTATTGCCAGTCCCTGTCCTTCGGCATGCTTGCGATAGGCCCTGGCCAGATCCATCACGCTGCTTTTCTCAAGGAACCTGTAGTTCATCACCCTCTTGTACTTGAAGCCGCCAAGGCTTGCCTGCCAGTAGGGATTGACCGAGGCTCCGCCTCGTCCGCCATCACAACGAATCCGGAATCCCAGATCATCTGGAGTGTTGGCAAGTGCTATCAGGGCAGCACCATCATTACAGAGCTGGCCCCACCACGGCATCACGAAACCAGGACCGACATAACCTGGAAGCACCATGTCAAGGTCAAGCTTCGAGTCCTTGTCAAGAAGGCAGCCTTGACCATAAGGCAGGACCAGGTCTCCTTTGGACTTTTCAGGGAACTGGAATCCGCGCGGATAGTAACTGTCTATGATGGACGCCTCGTATGCCTCGTTGCGGTGGGGAGAGAGTTCGACAGACAGGACATCATCCCTGAGGGTGAACCTTACCACAAATCCGAAACCGAGGGGCGACCATACGTTGGCCGTGTATGGCCAGCCGGTCAGGGTCACCTCAAGGATGTTTTCGGAGATACTGTTCCATACACGCTGCTTTGCCTCGCGGAACATGAAGGTCTGATATGGGCCGCAGTGCCCCTTGACACCGATGTCGCCCGGACCGTCCTCGCTCATCTGCCAGACTTTTCCATTCCGCAGATCACGCACGGACAGTGTCAGCGATACCTCATCAACGTCGACCTGAAGATGCGAATTCTTGAGAGTTTTCATTAAAGCAACCTTCCTATATTTACTTTGTATATTTTAAGTGTAAATCCAAATATGAATTCACTAAATTCACATTGCCTTCTTGAGCGCTTCCAGATGTCCAATCTGATAATTGGAATACCAGTCACCAACACCATCCAACATCATTTGCACAGCTACCGCCGCCACGATCAGGCCCGTGATCCTTATCATCGGGCCGATGGCATAGAAACGGTTTAGAAATGTAGCTATCCATGCGGAGCCTAGCATCATCATCAAATTAATTATAAGGGCGAAGATCAAGGCGATCACAGTGTGTTCAACGCCGAATGAAGAGCTGTAGGATATCGCCGCCGTGATTGTTCCTGGCCCCGCAATCAGAGGTGCACCGAGCGGGACTACGGAGATGTCTGACAGGCTGCCGTGCAGGCTGCTTTCATAAAACCTGCCGTTACGCACCGCCTGCAGGCCAATTATGAATAAAATTATCCCACCCGCAACCTTGAGCGAATAGATTTCAACATGAAAAACCGACTTGAGGACGAAGCTGCCAACGACAGTCACAAGCAGAAGTATCAGAAAAGCAACGCCTGTCGACTGAAAAGATATCTCCATGAGTTTCTTCTGCGATATTGGAGGATTTATGGACGAAAGGAGGAAGATCTTGCTTGCAGGATTGACAAGGGCAAGAAAATACAGGGCCGTACTCATGAGTATTGCAGTTTCAGAATTCATATTTCAAATATTCCTTTGCTGTTTCCGCTCCAATTGTGGCCAAGGATTGCGATGATCGCAATTACTACCAGGAGTTCGATTAAAGTGAACTTCATGTTTTTACTTGAGTTATTCATGGCTGATCCCAGTTGGTCCGTTTTGTATTTTCAACTTCGAATGGGCCCAGCTTTGCACCGTGTTCAATGAGTCCCCCCCTCACGGCTTTACCATCAAGAGCTGAGGGGTCCTTCCCCACCTTGACCGCCATTGCCGCTGCCATTCCTGCCGCCTGCCCCAGTGAACAGATCACTGGCATGACCCTAAGGCTGCTGTTCACGATATGATCCGTCGAAATGCAGCGTGATGCAAGCAGCAGATTGGTCATATTCCTGGCGACGATGCATCCATATGGAATTTCATACCAGTCATTGTCAGGAAGCGGCCTGAATGTAAACCCACCGTCCTTTGAATTATGGATATCGACAGGATAATTGACGCGTGCAATCGCATCGGGAAATTTGCGCACCGCATCATAATCCTCGATTGTCAGATAACTAAGTCCCATGATGCGGCGGCTTTCGCGGACACCTATAGTTGAGGCAATAGAATGTATCTCCGCCTTTTCATATCCTGGAGCACGCTTGCGCAAGAAATGGAATAATTCGCGCAACTGCCGCCGGGCTTCCATCTCGGCCTCGGAAAGTTCTGCGGCCTTCAACGGATTCTTTCCGGCGACACGTGTGGAATTGAAATGTACGATGTCGGACTTCAACGAATGGTATTCGCCGACACCGTCACGCGGCACATTCGTTATTGTTCCGTCTTTTTTAGCTTCCTGGAAAAGTCGCGTAAGTTCGTCTCCCGGCAGGCGTCTGGCGTCATCAACGTGCGACAATTTGAAACAGAGGGTCATGGGCTGGCAATCTTCCTTGCCATCGCCAAACTCAAAGTCACATCCTGCTTTGGCGGCCAGATCCCCGTCGCCAGTACTGTCTATGAACACTTTGCCGGTGACCGCCAACAATCCATCTTTCCCGTGCAATATGGCCGCCGTCAACTTTTCATTTTCTCTTTTCACATCGAAAAGCGTGTGATGATAAAGGATTTTAACTCCTGCCGCCAGGCACAGATCCTCTGCAGCCAGCATAGCCGCCTCCTTGGATATGCGCAAGTCGCGCCATTCGCCGAGCTCGGCCGATAAAGGAGGTGTATCTTCAGGCATGTACGGACGCATTGCCCGCAGCCAGTCCGTATAGAAAGGCTTGTCAAGGGTCTTATGATTGATGTGGTTGGGCATGAACGGCTGGACTTCCCCGACGACTGCCATTCCCCCGAGTTGTCCATAACGTTCAATTAATACGGTTTTCACACCGTGCCTTGCAGCCGTGACGGCAGACGCAATACCACCAGGGCCGCCTCCGACGACAACCAAGTCATAACCGCTGAGTACCGGAACTTCACATCTCATTTCATAATTCACAGAAACGTCCCTCCTGCCTTGCAAAACACGTCATGCTGCTCCACCGAGATTGAAATAATCATTTAACGCTTCCTTGACAGCGCCGAGTGCTTCAACAAGATTCTTCCGGGAGGGCCCCTTGAGGAAGGGCATCTGTGACAAGGGTGTTTCAATAAAACGTCCCGCTATCTCTTTTTTCAACTTTGAAACCGGCAGCTCACAGAACCCTGAGACATCACCTTTTTCCTCGGGATCCGTCTCGAATTTTACAAAGGGGCTCCGATCATCTCGCGCAATTTTTTCGTTCATAGTTTTGAAATAAGCATCCATTTCAGGAAGGTAAAGATGCCTGACAACTTCAGATGTCTGATTGCGGCAATAGGAACAGGAGGCATTTTCCTTAAGCTTTGTTTCAGCGACTGGATTCAAAGGAGAAAATATTTTCAGCTTTTCAAGCGAAATGCGCAAGGAAAAATCATCATTCTGCTCCAATAGATCTGCCAACGCACTGAAGATCTTCCGAATGGCTTCCTCCGCAATCTTCAGGTCATCCGGCTTCTGCCGGCCGGCGCGCCATGCGTCCAGTCTCACACAGTACGCCATGAACATCGTCCGGAGAGTCAGATTCATTTCCGCCCTGGCAACGTCAATCATATCACGCCTTTCCTGCGGGGAATCATATGCGGCATGAGGAAGCGCGGCCATAAGATCGAAGAGCGTTCCAATGCATGAAAGCTCCGAATCCACTTCCGCGCAGCGCTTCCGGTAGTAGGCGATACGTTCCGGGACGAGTTCAGTAAACTGTTCGCTCTCAAGAAGGCGGTGATGGAACTCCAGATCAAACGCAGTGATCGGCCATTCGCCCTCGCCCCACTGCACCAATCCCGTGATACGGATGGCGCGTTTCCATATTTCATTCCATGCCTTGCTACGCTCCACAGGATAGCGTCTGGAACAGAAATCATCAACAAGCTCGGATGCCGAAAGGCGTGTGGGATCCCAGCTTTTCCCAGCAACAAATTCTATTGCGAATGTGTCGCTGTGGGAGAGTTCAGGCCAGAGCACGAAACCAAGGCATTTTTCATCCGATGCCGCTTCAGCGAGACGAGAACACAGCATTTTGTAGTTTCCACGCATCTCGTTGTTGAAGGCCAGGCAATGGAGCATTCCGAATATCCATGGGAATCTTTTGAAAGTCTCATAGTCATTGAAAGTACTGCGTCCTCCCTGGTCGGCATTGTAGTCAAGGATGATTGTCTTGGACGGATCAAGCTCCTCGCACAGCGCCTTTACGTCATGGCTCTTCCACCACATCGCCAGATCCCAGCCGGCAATAAGCAGTGGAGTATCAGGATAAAAACGCCGTACCTGTGCCTGGGTGCGCCGGAGCGTAAATAGCTTCAACTGAAGATTTTCCTCGTCAGTCTCCCCGTAAAGCCGTTCTGCAAGACCTATTGTATGGAACATCCTGGGCTGTCCGCCGCCGAATTCACGTATATGGGCCTCGGTAAGCTGCCAATACAAGTCCACGGCCTGCTTGGACTTAATATCCCAGACAGCGACATTTTTCTGTGCATACCACGGAGTTTTCTCATTCCCAAGCATCGGCAGGTCAGGATGCTTTTCAAAAAATGATGATGGAGCAGGCGTGTACCAGTGAGACATGGCACCGGTATCCTCCGGATGAATCAGGCCCCGGTTCCGGGCGTAAGCCATAACTTCCTCGCGTAATTTCCCACGGCGCCTGAGCGTCCAAAGCGCCGTCCTCCCATGCGGCAGCATGGAATCGTCCGGATCAGCCTGATCTTCCGGGGGATAAGGAAGATTGAAAGCACGCTGGAACAAATCGTCCATGCCTATGCGCAGCATAAAAAGGTTGAAACGCCTTTTCAGTATCCAGTCAATCTCCTTCTTCCAGTCATCAAGATCCCACATTTCCGGAAAGAAGCGATGAGCACCGCGATGGGCGAAATAGCGCAGTCCACGATATCTGAAATGAGGCCTTTCCGCATGGTCAAGATTTCTTACGTCAACTGGTCCTCGATAGTGGAAAATATCGCCATCCCAGAAATATTCAACTTTCCCGCGCAATCGGAAAAAATCATAGACCGCATATATGCTTGATCTTCCGGAACCACCGGCAAGAACGAGAATATCCCTTTTCCCTTCAGAAATGGAAAGCATATGATACTCATCCGAACCATAGCGGATATCGAAGCTTCCTATACTGCGATTCTTAACCAGTTGATGTGTGAAATCGTTTGCACCGTCGGCCCCAATCAGAATCAAATCTCCCTCGGAAGGCAGTTGGCCTGCAACCGGTTCAGGCTTTAGTATTTCACCGGTTATTTCCAGCCAGTATTCGGCAAAAGCGTCTGCCGCAATCCGATATGCCTTCTCTTCATGATTAGGATAGAATAATCTCATGATCAAGCCTTTTTATATATCAAACGCAATTATTTTCAATCAGCGAGTCCGTCAGTTTTCCTATTGATAGGAATGCAGCGCCAAGCGCGACAGGATTGTTTTCCTCCAGATAGCTAAAACTGAATTCAGGCGTGACCTTTGAAATCCCTGCAGTTTTAGCAGCAAGCATCTTCTTTATATTATCCTCCGCCAATTTACCGGCGGAACAGATATCCCCGGCAACTACAAGCAGATCAGGATCGAATAGGACGGAAAGCCGGAAAAGAGCCTCGGAAAACCGCATGCATTCTTTTTCAAGAATATTCCTTGCGGCATTGTCGTTGTCCTCAGCTCTTTTTGAAAGGAATTCTATAACCTTTCCCCTTGACGGAAATTTAGAAAAATCTAGATAACCGGTTTCCCTCATCATGCTTTCGAGGCCGAAACTTTCGATGAACGGAGTACGGCAAAGATTACCGACAGGCACGCTTGTCCCTGACGAGACGTGTGCCAGCAATTCTCCTGCCGCATTGTTCTTGCCGCGGTAAATCTGATTGTTCAGATAGATGCCAAGGCCAACCCACCCCCTGTCCAGCAGGCATAAAATATTTTCATGGGTTTTGCCTTTGCCAAACATCTTCTCTGCGATGACGGCCAGGTTCGCATCATTATCTATGTTCACGGGCACTTTTAATTTTTCAGCCAGCATGCGTGGCAGTTCGTAATCCTTCGGCAAAAAACTCCACATCACCTTCTGGTTGTCATTTGAAACTCCGCCGCTCACTCCAATACCTACGCCCTTGAGAGGAATATCCGGAAGCCCCAATTCACGGACAGACGATTCGATAAGTTCAGACAAGCTAGAAGGAATATCTTCCAGTGACTTCTTCGTCGGACGGCTTTTCTTGAGGAGAACCTTTCCTTTGAAGTCGCTCAGGAGGATATTTGTCGACAATTCATTGAGTTCCAATCCGGCTATCAACGCATAGTCCGGATTCAATTCAAGGCGTATTGGCGGCTTCCCGACACTCTTGTTCTTCTTTGCCTTGGCTACTCTTATGAGTTTCCGCTCCAGAAGATAATTTGATACCCTTGAAACAGTTCCAGATGGAACATTCAGGAGCGCTCCGATATCAGATGCCGAAAGCGAGCCATTGAATCTCAAACAATTGAGCACTACCCTAAGATTTGATTTCCGCGCAGAACTGCTATTTACGATATGCATTATTATCTCCTTTGTATAAATATATCCTACCTAAATATTCTAAGAATTCCAACGTCCCCATTCTTCATTTTTACACGGAACTGCCGCAGGTCGGCTTCCTTCAGGGATGTCTTGCCTCCGATTGACATCTCTGATGTCCCCTTGCGGTCGCGGTAGAGCAGCTTGTAGTCCTTGCCTGCAGGGAGGTTCATCCCCAGGTCCACAGTGGCTTCGGACATGCTCCAGTTGACAAGCAACACAAGCTTTTCGTCCGGCTTGATCTCGAGCATGGCCGCCTGCACGTCCTTGTCGCCATAACGCTTCAGCATGAGGGATCGTTTTTCATGACCTATATTTTTGTCCAGCAGGGAGACGAACTCATTCTCGGTGCTTCGGAAGTTCCCGTCGTGCTGGATGTCTTTGTCGAAGACCTGGATCTTGCCTGCCTTGATCAGTGCATCAAGAGCCGGCACCGTTCTTTTGTCGCCAAAGCCGTCGGTCTCACCTCTTGCGCCGACTGCGATGATCGGGATATTGGCCGATGCCGCTTTTTCAAGAACTTTCAATTCTGCATCGCTGACAGAGTATGGCAATGACAAAACGATGACCTTGAACTTGTCAATCACCGGCTCGTAGGCCTGCGGCTGATCCTGCCAGTAGAGCTCGAATGGGAAAGCGTTCCTGATGAGCAGGTTTCCAAGCCACTGCGCCTGGTCGACTCCCTTGTCGGCTATGCTTTTGTCCTTTTCATTCTTGTCATTGTCGACGCGGAGACCCCACCAGTCTTCGGAAGCTCGTGAACGAAGAAAAAGTACATCCTTCGGAATGGAGGCGTTCTTCGCACCCCAGGCGGAAGCCGTATCCGTCATGTGGAAGGCTTCGCTTATGGATTCTTTTCCTAAAGGGACTTCCTCCATGGGTTTGTAGCGCCAGAAATCCAGTGCAACCGCCTTGTTGAAAACTGCGGCAAGGGTATTTCCGATATATGCTACCGGAGGATAAACATCCTCACAAAGAGGATTCTTCTTGGGATCTCCGAAGAATCCGTATCCCCATGCGAGATTCATGGTGTGCATTGACTGTCGTTTCGGAGTACATGCGCGGTAGACTTGCGTGTAATAAGACGCCTTAGGCCAACCCAGCTTGTCGTTTATCGTAAAATATCCGCTGGTTCCACCAACCATATCTATACCAGCCTTGAAACCAACAACATCGTTTTCGCTGAAGTGTTCTATTCTGCTGCTTTTCAATTCCTCGGTGCAGGTGAACGCGGAGAAAGTCGGCACGTCAGGCTTGACAGCACGCGTGGCTGCTGCATTCTTTGCAATCGCATCTCCAAATGCATCATAGCGCAATAGTACGAGCCTGCGGAAACTATCATCACTTTGTTTAGTCGGATAGTTGAGAACGGAGTTAAACATTTTGATCGAACGTTCAGGCTCTGGCAATTTTTTCGCTTCTTCCGTGATAAGCTGGTTCAATTTGTCAAATTTAGCCACTTCATCTGCAAGTCTTCTGTTATTGTCTTCAACTCTGTTTTTTTCTGCTGGCGACATTCCAGGCTTTACTTCCTGCTTCTGGCCAATTCCGCCAATGGAAAACATCTGCTCGTCATGGCTCATGGGAATGGCATCGACGCCCGAATCGAACATCTCCTTGTTCAGCTCGCTGACGGTGGCGCCTTCGTTGAGCGCGTAGTCGCGGAAAACCGGAAACACCTTGATACCGTTCTCATGCGCGGACGCACAGATCTCGGCAAGGATGTTTTTCTGGCAGCTGCGGTACCATGCCTTGCTAGGCCAGAGCACGGCTGAAGGATAGGTGCCTTTCCTAGGCGCGTCCTTGGGGGGCTCAATACATGTCTGAGGGGGGAAAAGCAGTATGAAGTTCGCCTTCATATCCTTGTAGTCGGCGATCAGCTTTTTCCATCCGTCCCAATCCTTCAAAGGCCTCTTCGGATTATCATCCTTGTCTATCTCGCTTTGCGAGTTGAACATCCACGGTTCTATCGTGAATCCGACCAGGATCTGGTCGTCACGGGCCGCCTCGGGAGTGGCGACGGCGGCACCAGACGCCATCTCCGGAATATCCGGCATTTTCTCCTTGTTGGCCTCGACCAGGGCGGCGGCATCGGATTTCGCCGACAGTATCTGGACCTCGTGCCCCACGTTGTAGAAGCGGATTGAGCGCACCTTCACCGGCGGACTGAATTCCTTGTGGTACCATGGCCACGAAGGACGCCCCCAGTATCCAAACGACCAAGATTCAGTGTCTATGGCAAGAGGAATATATTTCCCGTTGCCGTCCTTGTCGGCAAAAATAAATATCTCCTTGGCAGGCAGGCCGATGCGGACAGAACTTACCGTCTGTGGCTTGTCAAAGGAAAATTCGACCATATGACACCAGGTGGTGGCGGCAGAGCCCATGTAACCATCGACAATGCGGTTGGCTCCGGGAACGAAAGGCGTTGTGCGTATGCTTGCATAGGGGGCGATATTCACCATCCCCTCAGGAATCTCGCCATTCCCAGTAAAATACTGCGGAGGAAGAGGAACATTTTTATTTACATCATAGTTACCGGTTTCATGAGGTCCAGGCTCAGGCAGCTTGTCCCAGACCGCCACACTTACATCATCCAGACAGCAATCATAGGTTTTGCCAAAAAACAACTCCATCTTGTCAGCACTTATGGGGTTCTTGTCACGCAGGACATATTTGACATATCCTTCAGGATAAAGCTGCAGTTCTCCATATCCCTGGAGCGTCCAACCTGTTTTATCGTGGCTCCAGCATCCCAGCGTTCCTGTCCCTTTTGCATAGAAAGAAACCTCGAAGAACTTCCCCTTTAGGGACGAGGTATCGATTTCCTGTATAAGATATGGATACGGTACGCCAATATGAATCGCCTGCTTACCGCCATGCGCATCGGTTATAACTTTAAAATCTCCACCTTCCGGCAAAGACCAGCCAGCCCACTTGTTGCCCTTTGACATCGGGCTCTCAAAATCACCATTCTTGAGCGGAACGGGTATCGGCTGATGCACTGCCTTTGCGGTGACGACATTTCCAACCGCAGCCTTTTTAGGTTCCTTCACATCCTTCGTCTTTTTCTGGTCCTGCGCCACTGCCCATTGCGTTGCAGAGAACAGTATTGCAATCATCATCAAGATTCTAATTCCTCTCATCGATATACTCCTGTTATTTTCATTTTTTCCGACATGCGCTGCTTACCGTTCATAATCGACAACCAACCCATGATTTGTATTACATCCTTTCCATGAGTGCTGCAACCAAAACCATTCATTCTTGCGCAGCTTGCTGTTCGGCTGATAAGAGACGTGGGCGTCCGCCCAGAGAAAATCCCCTCCGCGGCTATGGGCGCTGACCGGATTGACATCCTCGGCATAATTGCTGTAGCTTATCAGCCAATGATAGTTTGCTCCGTGAGCAGGCTGCAATCCGATACCCCTGACATTGGAGTCGGCGACGACGACATATGACGACGGATGAACCACTTTCTGGGCAAGATAGTTGTAGCATCCAGAGGCACCCATCGACCATCCTGGAGTATAATATCCATGATAGTAGAGGCCTTGTAAATTCAAACCATAGGAAGCATAAGGCTTGCCGGCTGAAGTCACCTTATCCTGCGTTGGGCAAAGGAAAACACCTGTCGTACAGCATGTCTCATTCCGATAATTGAGATATGTAAGCAGACGTTGTGACCAGCTTTGAGCGACTGTCTCGAAACACTGGGCGTTGTTGACCAGCGAGGAATTGTAGTCGCATACATATAATTCATTTGCCGTTCCTACCTGTTTCAGATTGCTCAGGCACAGCACGCCTTGCGCACTATCCTTCGCCTTTTTCATGGCAGGCAGCGGCATGGCCGCGAGAATTGCGATAATCGCAATTACAACCAGGAGTTCGATTAAAGTAAAAGTGCGCGGCCTGCACATCCCTGACAAGCGCAAGGGCCAGCACGGACTTCCATGTTTTTCAGTGCTAGCAATCATAATTCTCAGATCCTTCATGGGTGGTAGTTCGGCATCCAGTATTCATTGGAAGCACTGATCTCTCTGATGCTCGCGCTATGCACGGACAAGTCAGGGGTGACATAATTCATTGAACGCCCGTGCGTAGCGCCGTTCAGATAAATATTTACAGTCCGATCACTATTCACCTGGGAATAAAATGTGCTGGCGTATGGTCTCTGCCAATCAGCAATCAACATCAGATTTGCCTGGTTGTATTTCATAATCTGCTGAAAATTGAAGCCACGAAAATAACTTGAACCAAAAGGACCATAATAGGTAAGCCCTAAATAGGAGTGAACAGCCTGGACTCCATAGGATGGTCCTCGGTACGCCGGATAGTCACAAAGGGACAATCCCCAGCCCCTTGCGCTCAGGGTGACGTCATTACCGGGCTGGCCCCCGCCCGGGTCTGCCGGACAATTGAAAATCTGCCCGTCTTCCTTGAAATAAAGATAAACCAACACATCATCCCAATAGTTGCTCCATGAACCACAGTTGCCTGTACTCGAATACCATGTTCCGTTGTATTGCATGGCATTTTTCATCCGAGTTCCCGTCGGAATTGGAGACCCTGCCTGGACTGGAAAATAATCATTAAAGTCCGATGCGTAAAGCCCTATGCCAATACCAATCTGCTTCAGGCTGTTTGCGCAGGAGGCCTGTTTTGCGACCCTTTTGGCCTGCGTCAACGCAGGCAGAAGAAGCGCGGCCAGGATTGCGATGATCGCAATTACAACCAGGAGCTCGATGAGTGTGAAGGCTCTGCGGCTATGCCGTAGAGCCTTCACTGACTTGACCAAGCTGTTTGAGAAATCTTCTCTCACAAGTATTTCTCCCTATCTTCCTTCACGAAGATATTTTTAATTTCAAACATTCTTATTTCGCCTTGTATATACGCAGCAACTTAACTTCGCCAGGGGCAAGATCCACCGAGAAGCTCTTTAAGGACTTGCCATCGAAAGCGCCAGGGTTCCCTGCCAGATCAAGGTCATTGAGAGTCTTCGTCACGGCGCTATACGCCTCGGCCTTGTATTTTGCATCTTCAAAGGGTAGGGAGATGACCGGCTTGACAAGTTCGTCCTTCTTCGTGCTCCAGTTGCCAAGATAGACCAGGAATCCCTCCTGTTTCGGCAGGCAGCTCACAATGCATTCGACCGGAGCACCGTTGGCGTTGAAGGAATACCCGCTTGGAGCAAGGATTCCGTCCATCATTTTCACGTACTCGGCGCGTTTGATGTCGGAATTACCTACAGCAGCAAGATTGTCCTTGACGTAGACGACATTCTTATTTCCGAGAAGCTGTTTGAGAAGCGGTTCCTGATACGGGTTGCCGAACTCGTCGACAGGCGCAAGCTGTTCGAATACGATAAGTTTCGTGCCAGCGTCAACGGCCTCAGTTATCTTTTTGAGCGCATCCTTCGACAGCGAATACGAGAATGGCATTACGAGCAGTTTGAACCGTTTGAGGTTTTCAAGGTTGTCCATGCGGTCGGTGAAGGCCACCTTGTAGGGAATGCCATTTTCACAAAGCATGCTTTCCATCGCCAGCTTCGCACCGACTCCGCGGAGTGCGTCCATCTTCAGCACTCGATCCCTTTCGCTGCCTGCGGTTTTAGTTGCAGCCTTGTTGATGTCGTCTCCGGCGTAGAGCAGGTTGAAGGATACGTCGCCGCCAGCCTGTTCCCCGCACATTCCTTCGAGCTTGGTGCGCCACCAGTCTTCGGAGGCTCTTGAGAGGAGAAGGCAGGTCGTGTCAGGTGTATCGGATTCGCGTATCCCCCATTGTTCGAGGATGCGTATCATCTTGTGGCACTCGATGGCGTTCGGCCACCAGCCTTTGTCATACATGTAGTTTATACGGTAGTTTTCGTAGGCCTTTGCACCGAGCATTATCTGCGGAAGGGCGTAGCCGAAGAGCTGGATTGAATAATCGGGCTTCGTATTGTAGACACCGAGCCACTGGATGCTACCGAGTAATTTGTCCCTGCCTGCTGCCGCCGCAATTCGGCGTGTGTAGGCCGAGGCCCTGCCGACCGGAAGCAGTACCGCATTGCCATACATCTGCGCAAGGTCTGAATTGGGATCTTTTTCCATAATGTCAAGGCACATGTTGTGCTCGAGTCTTCCGCTCAAGTCCTCGGTAACTTTATTGTCGCTCATCACAATCTGGGCGGAAGGTTTGAATTTCTTGAGCTCCGCCGATATGCTGTGGAAAAGTCCGGCGATTTTATTGTATTCGAAAAGCTTCCATTTGCGATACTGCTCGGAATCTTCGACGTTTCCGCGGTTTATTGATACTGTAGCCCCCTTCTGTTCGGAAGAAAGAGCTGCGCCCTTGGGCATGGAATCGTAGCCGTACATCTTCTTGAATTCAGCTGTGCACAGGGGGCAGTTTGCACGGGAGAGGTTATGCCCCTTGAAATAGTATTCATCGGGTGTCAGATAGACGCCGTCTGCGCCCTGCTCGAGGGCTTCCTTCAGCAATTCAAACCATTTGTCGCGGAAACCGCTGTCGCATATGACGCAGGGATAAGTCACCTTGTACTGTTCCATTACGCCGACGAGGCGGTCGCTCTGTTCATAGGGATAGTCCCAGCGGCAATAAGGCATTGGAGCGAGCTTGCCGCGCTCCTGGAAAGGGGACATCCAGGCGTGCGAGAAAAAATAGAGCTTGATGTTGTTCTTGTGCAGGGCGGCAACTAGAGGAGCCAGTTGATCTTCCCCGTGTCCAGGCCAGAGCTTCTCACTCTTCCAAGGCATTTCATTATCGCAGCAGGCAGTTTCTACGAATAGACGTGCACTGTTCGCGTCAGCCTCCTTAAAGCGTTGGACCATTTCCTGGAAGGTCTTTGACTCTTCAAGATTGACTGCGGGCTTTTTGCGCAGTATGCCTGCATGCCAGGTATCGATACAGAGACGGATGTCTATCTCCTTGCGTTTGAACTCCGGAAGCGCCTTAGCCGCCGCCACTTTGAGTTCCTTATCAGCCTTGGCCGAAGCAGCCGCAGCGGTGGTTTTATCCTTGCTGTAGATTTCGATTTCGGACAAATGCGGGAATGGAGCGCGATAACCAGCCTGTCCTTCGAGGGCAGTGAATTTCAAGCCGTAGACTTTCTTTCCCACCGGTATGGCGGCAAACTGGCCTGCAACAGGTTTTAAGCCAGCCTCTTCCTTGATAATAGCATCATAGGCAGCATTGCCTTCGAGATCGGCCGTCAGCCTGTATTTTGTGGCTCCGCCCTGGACGAAACGGAACATGGTGACTTCAACCGGCTGCGGGAATCTGATCGTAATTTCGCCGCTTCCCTCAGCTCCTGTGCACCACATGCTCGAGGTCGACAGGTCTCCATCGTTCAGGAGGGAGATTCCCTGGAGGCCGGGGAGCGAGCTCACCTCGGCAAGTTTGCTCCATGCCAGAGGAGCACCCCAGAGGGGATCGGCAGGCTGCGGAGCAACTGTTTTATCATCGGCCGCTGAAAGCCCCAGACCCAGGAATAAAATTCCCGACATTAGAAGATTTCTGTTCATCATACTTTTTCCTTTTCTTGTAGTATTTATAAAATTCATTTATTTGTTTCTTCATCGATGAATGTTCTTTCCCAAGCTTTCATGCCCTCCACCTGTCCTTTTTTTACCTTATAAACAAGGCACGGGCGCTGGAGACCAGCATGTCCCGTGTATAGAAATCCACACTGCCATCCATGTGCACCACGTTATCGCCGCTGCCATGGCGCATAAACGGATTTAGTGCTATTGGGGTGGCAAAACCACTTCCGTCGCTGCCATTGTTTGATATTGTAGCGCTGGGGTATGCAGTCAGAATGTCGGACATGGCCATTTTAGATGAAGGGTCCTTTACCTTGCTGAATTTTATGCCGCGATAGGTTGAATTTATACCGGACACGGTATTCTGACCGGATGCGGCCATGTATGAATGAGCAAAATGCCCGCCTGAGGCAGGATCGTATCCGCCCGGCCCCAAGGACCAACCTCCGTATCCATTTGCAGTCAGACCATAACCGGTTCCTGTAGCGAGGAGTTGGTCAGACGGACATTGGAAAATTGTTCCGTCACCGTAGAAATATGTATTTGCCAGCTGCCAATCCCAGATACCATTCTCCCAGGCTCCCTGCAATCCTATATATCTGCCGGTCCTATACCAGGCATTCTTCACCTTTACAGAAGAATCATTTTTATAGCTAAAAAAACATGTGTAAGAGTATGGCAGAGGTTCATCCTGATTATCCATCGCATACATCTGGTATGCAAAGCCAAGTTGCTTGAGATTTCCCGCACACGATATTTTCTTCGCTGCCTCCTTCGCTGCTTTAAGGGCCGGCAGAAGCATTGCAGCGAGAATTGCGATAATCGCAATTACGACCAGGAGTTCTATTAAAGTAAATCCTCGCCTCGTGACGCAAAATCCAGGCCTGCGTAAAAACAGGCCGGAGGCTTGTTCTGCTCCGAGTTTTAAAATCATCTTACTCATATGCCTACCTATCCAGTTTTTTCCAAATGGGTTCGAGATCGACCATGGCATTAGTTTTCGCGGCCTGGTCAAGAGCCAAGGCCGTGACAGCGCTTTCAAGTCCTTCATCACCGCTGCATTTGGGTTCGGTACCCTTGGTCATCGTGTCGTAAAGCTCCTTCATGATGAAACTGTCGCCACCACCATGTCCATCTCCCGAAACATCGATCAGCGTATATCCCTCATCTCCGATTTTCCTGTACTTCAATATTCCCGAATAAAGCTCCACTATCAGCGTTCCCTCGGAACATGAGAAATACATACGGCGTTCAGGAATGGCGTTTGACATTGTCGCCTGGAACATGACCCTAATTCCGTTTCGGTACTGCATTATGCCGACCTGGTTGTCCATCAGATCCTTGTCGGATGTGAACGGGGATTCAACGGCATGGGGATCGGGCCATGACGCGAAGGTCTCCTTTCCATACTTGTCACGGAAATGCTCATTTCCAGGTACAAAAAAGTCTGTGCCCCCAAAAGAAGCAATTTTAGTGGGAAGGCTCCCGCAGAACCAGTTGATCAAGTCCAGGTCATGGCAGCATTTCTCCAGAATATGCGGGCCTGCATATTTGGTCAGGCGCCGCCAGTTGCGCATTATATACCCGCCGTGCTCAGGTGTGATATTTTCGTTGGCGTCTATGGACAGGATCTTTCCGATCCTGCCAGACTCGAGGATTTTTTTCGCTTTTTGATACAGGGGTGCATAACGCAATACGAATCCAGTTGCGAAAAGAAGCCCCGACTTTTTATGGGCCTCATTTATGATCTGGCAATCTTCAATCGAAGTTGCGAGCGGCTTTTCGGTAAAAACATGCTTCCCTGCATCAAATGCGGCAATTATATGTTCCTTATGATAGGCGTTCGGGGAAAAAACCATCACCCAGTCAACTCCAGATGTATTGATTGCCTCTTGGTATGTGCCGCAGATTTTCGCGGAAGGCGATTTCCAAATATCCAATGCCTGCAAAGCTACCGCCCTGTCAGGTTCAAATACTGACAGTATTTTTACATTCCCTTTTGAGTCTTTCAATAAATTACCGGTGACGTATACTCCACGCGAGCCGGCACCGATTACCGCAATATTTATAAGCTTTTCCTTAGCAGACATTTTATATACTCCCTTTATTTTCCTGTCATTTCACTGGCGAAACGTAAAGAATAACAGCATCGCCGGTCTTCAAAGGAACCCTGAATTTCTTCAGTTCCTGGGCTGTGAATTCACGATTGCCGCCTATTTGCATTTCGTATGCGCCTTCAATGTTCCTCATGAGGACCTTGTATTTCGCCGACGGCATTTTTATTCCCAGATCCACGGTGGCATCCTTACCGCTCCAATTGATCAGTGTAACAAACTTCTCGGAAGGTGATTTTTCGAGACATCCAACCTGGACGTCCATCCCGTAGCTGTTGAAGTCAAGGGTCTTTCTATCTCCAAGCAGTTCATCCAACTTCCCCTTGAACTTATTATTGAATTCAGGAAAATCTCCAACATCTGCGATGCTTTCGCCAACAAAATCTATTTTCTTTTCTTCGATGAGTTTCTTGAGAGGCGAGTCGTTGTAGGCGTTGCCTATCTCGTTAGTCTCTCCCCTCGCCCCCATCGCGATGACCTTCGATCCGGCTTTCAACGCCTCCTCAATTCTGCCGCACGCCTCTTTGCTGATGCTGTACGGAAAAGGAAGTATGATAAGCCTGTACTCGGAGAGATTCTTGTAGGATTCCGGCTGATCCAGATAGAAGAGCTCATAAGGATACCCCTTGGACATGAGAAACTTTGCAGTCCAGAGATATTGGATGTAGGGAACTATCGAATCCTTGCTGAAGTCGCTTGCATATTTCAACTGCCACCAATCCTCTGAGGCTCTCGAACGGAGCACGGCAATGTCTTTCGGCATTACGGCATCCCTTGATCCCCATGCGGCCATGGTGTCTAGCATTTCAAAGGCTTTTCCGACATGCTTCCCATACTCCATCGCCACGATATTGTAATAACGCCAGAAGGCGTATGCCTGGCATCCCTGCGATGCGGCACCGACTACAGAACCGATTATGCTGATAGGCGGACAAACCTCAAACGCGCCAGGCTGTTTCGCCTTCCCTCCCCAGCCCCAGGGACCGTTCAGCGTAATGATTGTCTGTTTTTTGCGATTCCCCGCCATGAGGGATTTCGACATTATCGATGCTGTATAGACGCCGAATCCATCCTCCTGTGTATGATAAGGATCCGTGCCGAGATAATCAATATCGGCGTTCCATCCAATGATGTCTTCTGCTACCCCCCATTGCGCCCGGTTGTTGAATATTTCAAAAGCTACCAGGTTGCTCACAGCTTTGGCTTTAGGATTTCTCTTCTTGACATACTTAGAAGTTCCATCCATGAAAGACGCGACCTGTTCGTAATAGAAGATCTGCCATTTCCTGAAAAGCTCAGTATCCTCACGTTTCTCCGGATACACCGGATTGTCACCCAGTTTCCAGCGATCTGCGAATGCCTTCCTTGCCACCTCCACGGCTTTGTTCTGTTCGATTATCTTCTTGTTTTCATCCTCTGTTTTTTTAGGATCCTCCTTGCCTAACTTGAAGGACGGACCTCCTCCGAAATATGCTTCGTCGACGCAGACGGGAATTCCATCAACGCCCTCGGCGGCCATTTCCGCACCGCTAAGCTTGAATACTTCCCTTGTGAGCCATGAAATCACGGGTGTCTCCGGAATATTGTCCGGCTTGGTGATCTTGCAGGAATTATCCCTGTCCTGCGTGAACACCTCCATGCCGGCGGCATGCAGCTCATCGCAGAACTCCTTCAGCAAATGATCAGCATGGCTGAATGTGTGAACCTGGCTCGGCCACATGACGTCAGACTTATATGTGCATTCCTTTCTGCCTTTAGTAATAGTCTCATCCCATGTTTTCGGGGGGAACAGCCAGACCAGATTGCAGTGCATTTCCTTTAATCCCGCCATCATTTTCTGGAACGGAGGCCAATCCTTGAGAGGCGGCCTGGGATTCTTTTTGATCCATCCGGGACAGTCAAACATCCAAGGTTCCACATGGTAGCCCTGCAGATACCTGCGTGCGGAATCCAATTCGACCGGAGGCAGAGCCGCTCCCTGTTCGAGGGATGGAACTCCTGAGGCCAAAACAATCGGCGCCAGCATTTCCGGAGAAACTGTTTTCGATGGGGAGAGTATTTCAAACTCGAAGACAGGCTGCGACTTGCTGAATGTCGCGAGTTTTACCGCATACGCCTTGATATTCGGAGAAAAGGCCTTGCTGTAGAATGGCCATTCAACAGATCCCCAGTATCCTCCGGGCGTGTACCCCTCTTCCATCACCAGTTCCTTGTCATATTTCCCATCGCCCTTCGTATCGGCCCAGATTACGAATCCGCCCGAAGCCAGGGAGAATCTGATACCGGCTATGGTCTGGGCCTTATCATATCTGAACTCATAAGAACATGATTTTTTCCAAGGATGCTTTGAAAGCGAGAGGCCTGTATATTGTATGCCGTCAACCATTCTTCCGGCATTGAACCCCCAGGGATCAGTGCGGATCTTCGCATACGCGGCTATGTTCACAAGCTTGTCATTTTCCGGCGCCGGAATAATGTCTTTCCCTGCTGAAGTTTCGACCTTTTTTACAGTTTCCCCGATGGTGACGGTCACATCATCAATGTATGCCTCTACTGCATGGCTCGCGCCTATATGGGTTCTTGAATATTCTGTGCCGGGCGGAATCGCCATTGTGTAGGAATACGGCATATATTCATCGCTCAGCGCAAAGAACGCCTGCCTGCTATTCCAGTCGCCATGGGTCCCAGCATCCTTGCCGTCAACTTTTTTCCCATGTGAGAAAAAGAACTGGAGTTCGCCTTTTCCCTTGGCATAGAATCTCACAGTTATATTCTTCCCAATGTCTTCAGGAGTTATTGGAAATAGCTGATCCACCCATTGAAAGTTTCCAAGCTGTAACGCCTTAGAACCTGAATGAGCCTGAGAGGACGACTTCCAGTTATAGCCGCCCCATGCGGCAGGGCGTTCAGGCTGTTTCTCGTTGGCCTCCTCAAATCCGGGATTCTTAATCTGGACTTGTTTTGGAGCCTGGGCACTCGGAGCCACATCAGCAGCCTGCAACATCAAAGAGCAGAGATTTGACGCAGCAGCGACCGCCAGACACATTAGAACTCGATTTTTCATACTCAATTCCTCATATGTTTATTTATTGTTTTTGGATTTATCCATTCATATAACTGAACTTAACCGGCCTCGTCTAGGCTTCCTCGGAATGCCACCACCATTGGTGGCATTTATTTACCTGATGCCGGCAGGGGTGCCGGCGTTCCTTAAAAAATACAATTTCCTTTACTATGAACTTAGTTGTACGACAGCAATCACCAGTAACTGCTAAAACTGAATCAACGGCAGTAAAACCGTAAAAACCGTTCCCTTCCCTGGCTCAGAATCAACTCTAATGGAGCCTTTGTGCCTCTGAACTATTCCAAGGCATACTGAAAGTCCTAATCCAGTGCCTGTTTTCTTCGATGTAAAATACGGATCAAACAGATTTTCAATATTATTCCTATCTATACCAACCCCATTATCAGAAATCTTAATCTGTATGTATTCGCCTGGGGCCAGATCTTTATGAACAGCCTGTCCAATTATTTCCCTTGATATGCCAATCCTTATGGCGTTTCCTTTTTCCAGGATCGCCTCTTTCGCGTTCTTAATGAGATTGTGGAAGAGCTGACAGAGCTGTGTCTCATCACCTAAAACATATTGAGCATCGTTATCCGTTCTAAAAAGAAAATTTATCTTTGAGTCCCTCAGCTGCAACTTTGCGGATTTCCTTGCGACATCCGCAACATCAACCTTCTTACACTCAAAATATCCGGCATCCCCTTTTATCAGCATGGAGTAATTTCTTAGGAGGCATATCGAATTTTGCGAAGCTCTCGAGCAATCGTCAAGCAAAGTATCCACCTCCCCGTTCTTCTCCTGCAATTCAGTCTTTGCCATGTCAATCCCGTTTTGGATAACCTGCAGGAAATTGTTCAGCTCATGTATCATGACACCGCAATATATTTTTTGCATCTCTACAGGCCTCCCAACCTGTGCAATGCTATTTTCCGCTATCACATCTCCAAGCACATGTTCCGAAATTCCAGGAAGGACATTCTCCTGCAAAGACATTTCCATATTTAAATTGCTCACTTATTATTTTCCTTTTCATTGTATTCCTTGTCAAACGTTCCTCCAGTTACAAACACGGCAATCTTCATTTTCACCTTCGCCACGGCTAATACTTTCGAGTCCATACTATTCCAAAGTACCGCTCTTTTATCATCTCACTTCTCGACACCCACTGGACATGGCTGTCGTCAAAAAGCACATTCATACCATTACTATGGTACGACCAGTCGATATAATCCGGACTCCCGGTCCTGTTGGTATCATCAATACCTGAAGACCCATCGTTATTGCTGCAGAACGGAAAATAAGAGCCGTAGTCGTGGAACTGCGAATCTCCATGCGTTCCAGCCCGGGACGGATATTTGAGGCTGGCCAATGTTCGGTGCCATGTTCCGACGCCGCCATAAGACGCCGTCTGGGCAAAATAATAAGACTCTTCTCCATAGGTGGCAAGATTTGAGTTCTCAGGGAAAGCCGGACAATTAAATACTCCCCTGTACGCTCGAGCTACATAATTCCTATATCCTAGATAAGGCTGTATGAAAGGCACCCAGTAGCCGGCAACGCCGGCGTTAGTGCCAGGATAATCCGCAGGAAGAGTCCAATGACCGTTTCCTGTGGGATCTGGCAAACCCGCCGCAACTTCGGCCTGATTATATCCGGTTGGGAATTCATCATTGAAATCAATTGCATAGCTCAGCACAGCCGTGCCCATTTGCTTCAAGTTGGATACACAGGCAATGGAGTGCGCAGTATCCTTTGCCTTTTTCAAGGCTGGCAGAAGAAGCGCGGCGAGAATTGCGATAATCGCTATCACCACCAGCAGTTCGATTAATGTGAATGTCCCGCGCTTTTTCATTGCCTCCATCCTTACTCTCTGTAGAACCTGTCCTTGCCTGACATGCTCATTATGGTTTCGACGATAAGATTTACAGCGTTGTCCACGTCTGCGATGTCGCATATTTCCGTCTGGTAGTGCATGTATCGGTTCGGGATTCCGATCAGCGCGGTCGCAACTCCGTTGCCAGTCACCTGGAGTACCGAGGCATCGGTCCAGCTCACCGGTTGGTAATGCGGAGCCAGCTGGTATGGAATAGCTGAACGCTTGGCAATCATCATCATCCTGTCGACAAGGAGCCTAGTATTGTTGGGGTTCTTGAATATGCCCGGACCTTTGCCGAGCTTCGCTTCGCCGCCATCGGACTGTTTAGCTTCAGGAGTGTCATTTGCACCCCAGACATCGATGACGAAACCGACATCTGGCCTGATCGACTCCGCCGCAACTTTTGCTCCACGTGATCCTGATTCCTCCTGTGTGGCGGCGACACCATACACGGCGACTTTCGGCTTCCTGCGGGAAAGCCCCCTCATCACTTCCGCGACGATATAGACTCCGATCTTGTCGTCAAGGGCCTTTGATACGAAGCGACCTCCGTCCAGGAACTTGAAATTGGGACGCGTCACCGCGTAGTCTCCGACCTCGACCAGTTTTGCGGCGGCAGACTTGTCCTTCGCACCGATATCGATCCAAAGAGCGCCGGCTTCATAGGTGTCGCCGCTTTTTGGTGCTTCCTGTCCTTTTTTTGCTATAACCCCTGGGACTTTGCCTTTTCCGCCGAGAATCTCGACTTCAATGCCGATCCATGCGGCGTAATTAGGAGCTCCTATGCTGCGGAAGCGAAGGAATCCATTTTCATCGATCTGAGTTATCTGCATGCCAATTTCATCGGCATGCCCGACTATCATCACCCTGAAGGGAGCCTTCTCGTTGATTACCGAATACGCATTGCCTATCACATCACCCCAGGTCCGCTCTGAGAATGGAGAAAGATACTCGCGGAAGAGATCGTGCGCTTCATCCTCGAATCCCGACGGACTGGCGCAGAACAGCAGCTTCTCGAGGAAGACTCTAGAACTTGTGTTCTTCAAATCTGAACTCTTTTTCATACCCTTATATCCTTTTATAAATCAAAATTTGTCTGTTTGTTATCCTGATATGTTTCAGAAATAACGACGTATCCATTTTATGCAATTATACTTATTGGTCAGAATATCATTTCTTGATTCCCAGGATACATGAAAATCTCCCCAGACAATATTGCAGCCGTTGTTGTGATAAGAAAAATTCACATAATTCTTGCTTCCATCCGTCGGCGACCTGGTGTCATCATCTATGCCTCCTGGCGCTACGAAAGGGTAATAAGATCCATAATCATGAAAGGTGCTGTCTCCATATATAAATGCTGTCGAGGGAGAAACAAAGTTGGTAACAAGGCTGCGATAGCTTCCAATTTGACCATACCCCTGCCCCTGGCACATATAGTAACTGTTTGCCCCATACGAGGCAAGGCTAGATTTTTCCTGGAACGCCGGACAGTTGAACACGCCTCTGTACGCATTCCCTACGTAATTCTTATATCCGAGATACGGCTGTACGAAAGGCACCCAGTATCCACCCGCCCCGGAATCAATAAACGTACTATCCGGAGGCTTGATCCAATTAGGCGGGGTTCCATTCTTAACCGCAGTCAGACTATAGCCGGTGGGCAACTCATCACCATAGTCCTGTGCATACATTGCAGCGGCCGTACCTATCTGTTTCAAGTTGGATACACAGGCAATGGAGTGTGCTGTATCCTTGGCCTTTTTAAGTGCAGGAAGCAGAAGCGCGGCGAGAATTGCGATGATCGCAATTACCACAAGCAGCTCGATTAAAGTGAACCTCTTCCCTGACATGAAAGATTTTAAACTGGTTGCCATTTTTACCTCCAACCTACAGCGCGAATCAAGTTATCCGGATAATTATTATCCATCTGTATGATAAATATCCGGCCTGAGAAATAAAATACAAGAGATTATTTTGATTATTTCTCTTTTATTTTAGAGTAGGAAGCAACCTTTCCATGTTGCCATCATCTTGTTGCGGTCATCATGAATACGGGGAAGTCCTTGAGTTCTCCTGAAGCAACGGCCTTCTTCAGGATATAGCATTGCCTGTGGGCGATGTTATTGAAACCGTGCTTCTTAAGCATGGATGAAAGTTCCTGCATATCGAAACCGTTGTGCGGAACCTTCTTGTCGACGTGGAAAGAACCGTCCTCCTTGCAGAGATCGGCAATGGCGAGATATCCGCCCTTGGACAGCATGGAATGGAATTTCCCGATAATCAAATCGATGTTGCCTACATGGTGCATGGTCATCTGATTGTATATGATGTCGAATTCGCCTTTGAAGTCCTCCTTCTCGAGATCGATGAACAAGGCCTTCAGGTTGCTGGCAGATGCAGCCTGGATCTTTTCCTGCGTGACATTCACCATTTCACGGGAACTGTCCATCATGGTGATCTCGGAGAAATTGTCCTTGAGCAGGAAACTGAGGAGTCCTGTGCCTGCACCGTATTCGAGCGCCCTCATGTCTGCCTTGACCGGAATCGCCTTCAGAAGTTCGGAGGCTATCGCCTGCGATCTGTCGAGATGCCTCTGCTCATTGTCCCAGTCCCGCGCCCTGCTGTCGAATTCGCTCATGATGTTTTTACCTTTTCGTTTCGAGCCATAGTACGAATCAATAGAAGCGCTGAAAGTTAGCATATTGTGCGTAAAAGTAAATTCCGATAATTTGACATTACGCCTTATTGCAGTAGGGTAATACTATGTAACACTGTAATCGCTCCTCTAAGTTGAAACATGGATCCTAATCTGAAGAAATATTTCCTGTGCCTGCCAGCGTTGTCATATCTGTTTATGGCAGTGCTCATGCCATATCTGCATGTGGGCGGTATTGTCTGTCCACATTCCGGAAATGCCTCTGCCAGCCATTTGTGTTGCGAGCAAGAAAATGAAGATGGGGCGACGGCATACCGTACAGACTGCGGAGATGATGCGGGCGAGGACGCCGATTGCCAGATCTGCTCCTTCCTTGCAAATTACAGCGCTGTTTCAGGCATTGCCTGCTTCATCATGTTCACCCATCATGCGGATTTCGCATATGAATCCAATCCTGCTCAAATAAATCTTCCAGTGAAGATTTATTCAGCAAATCCTAGCACGGCCCCCCCGTCCTTAATCTAGCAGCGACAATTGATTCCCATCTCTTGCTGAAAATTCACCAAGGGACTATTCCGTCTTTAGCCAAAATAATATTTTAAGGATATGCATCTGAAAATGAAAAATAGATTTACTTTGATCGAACTTTTAGTTGTTATAGCGATTATTGCGATACTCGCAGGAATGCTGCTTCCGGCACTAAGCAATGCCAGGAAAACGGCAAAAAAAATAAAATGTGTAGGCAATTTGAAGCAATGCGGACTTGCGCTGAATATTTATACAGAGGACTGGAAAGGCTATTTCGCCCCGGTTCATGGGGTGAATCCATATACCACGCCGTCTCCCGCAGTCCAGGAATGGTGGCAATACCTCGGAGATCAGAACATGAAAAGGGATTACCTCCTCTGTGATGAAGATCCTGCAGTCCAGACGGGATTTGATGACGGGAATTCAGGCGATGAGTATGACTGGACTACCCGTGAAAGCTATATATTCAACGGGATGTTTTCCTTTGGAAAGAAAAAGGATCTGATCAAGGACTGTTCTGCTAGAATTATGATCTCTGAGAGGGGGGACACTGGAGATGTCCTCAACCACCAGGGATATCCGGCTTTCAAGGCACCGAGTGTCTGGGAGGGCAAGCTCCAGAAGCAGAGACATATCAAGATGTCAAACTACTGTTTTGTGGATGCTCATGTCGAGACTTTGTCGTTCGAGGAATCAGTTGGTGACAGGACGGAAGCGCAGAACCGCCATTTTGTAGGTGAGTTCATATCTTCCAGCAATCCTGCGTATGTCCCGTGATTCATCTTGTCTTGCATGGGATGATTTTATCTAATAATAGCAATAAGAGGAGTTGATATGAAAGAGCTTAGATCAATAAAGGAAATGATTGAAATAGCGAGAAGAAAAAACGAGCAGGAACAGGCTGGTCTGAAGAGCAGCGAGAAAAAGAATATCTACGCGGATATCTTAAAGAGGAGAAAAGAGGAAGAGGGGAAGATAATTCAGAAAAAGAAGGATCAGTCAAGGCTAAGGAGGAAGTTCTTTTTCCTTAAGGCAGTTGCGGCCATGTTTTTTGTTGCTGTTTCCGGAATGGTTTTATACGGAGGAATAAAGGTCTGTGCCGGCAACAGTGGAGCTCCCGTGGAAAAAGGTGAAGTCGCCAGCGAGACTGAAACGACTTCGGCATTCAGGCGTGTGGGTGAAATGCTGGAAGGCATGAGAAGCAGCGAAACAGTAGAAGGGGAAGAGATTTGGAGTCCGCACGTTGATGCGGAATCGCGCTTCTACGGCGAATCCATTGTTGCAGGCATTGATCCCAAAGTCATCATTCCGGATTCAGTCAAAAAGTTTTCTGGTGGCAGGTATAAGGCGAGATATAGGAACGACGGTCGCTTCCTGTCCTTTGTCTTGGACACATCAGGCGGCAAGCTCTCAATGGTGTCTGTATACTGGGACAGGAAATAACAGTATTGCAAATTGCAATGTTATTGTTTCTTATGGCGGCCATCCTTTTCGGGCAGGCTGATCTTATGTGCATCCAGCTTCCTGTAGAGGGTGCTTGGATTTATGCCCAGTTCCTTTGCGGCCAGCCTGCGGTTTCCGGAGAACCTGAAAAGTGTTTGAGTGATAAGATGCTTCTCCATTGACTGGATGCTGATGGCTCCCAGGTTTCTACCCCCAGGCTTGATTCCGGGACGCAGCTCGGGCGGTAGATGCGAAAGCTCGATTATGCTTCCGCGGCAGAGGACAAATGCCTGTTCAATTATGTTTTCAAGTTCCCTTATGTTGCCCGGGTAATCATGTTCCAGAAGGCGCGCCATGGCTTCCGGGGTGATACCTTCGATGTTTTTGCCCTGTATGTGGTTGTACTTGGAAACCATGTGATCCGTCAATATAGGGATGTCCTCGCGCCTGTTTTTGAGTTCCGGCAGTTCCAGATGGATGACGCGTATCCGATAATAGAGGTCATCCCTGAACTTGCCGGACTTAACAAGGGTTTTCAGATTCTTATTTGTTGCGGCAACGACACGGACGTTGATTGGGATGGGTTCGTTCGAACCAAGAGGTTCCACTTTCCGTTCCTGGAGCACCCTCAGCAGGCGTACCTGCAGCGCCGGGGTTATGTCCCCTATTTCGTCCAGGAACAACGTGCCTCCGTCTGCGAGCACGAAACGTCCCTCCTTGTCACGTTTAGCATCGGTAAATGCTCCCGCCTTGTATCCGAAAAGCTCGCTCTCCAGGAGCGTGTCAGGCAATGCGGCGCAGTTGACTGCGACAAACTTCCTTTTCTTCCTTGGAGAAAGGTTATGGATCGCCCTGGCGAAGAGCTCCTTTCCGGTGCCGCTCGCGCCTTCAATCAGGACAGTGCTTGTGCTTTCAGCGATCTGCGGGAGTATTTCGTAGAGGCGCATCATGGCCGGACTCCGTCCTACTATGTCCTCGAACGTGTGCCGGTTGTGGAGTTCCTTGCGCAGTTCCTCGATCTGGCTGAGATCCTGGAAGGTTTCGACGCCTCCTACGACTTCGTTCTTTTCGTCCTTCAGTACAGCAGCGGAAATTCGTATCGGAAGACGGGCACCGTTGTTAGTTATTATGTGCGCGGTTGCGTTCACTGTGGGCCTTCCGCTCTCCATGGTCCGTTTTAACGCGCAGTCCTTCTCGCATATGTTAGCATGGAAGACGTCTGAGCAATGCCTGCCTATCGCATCCTTGCCCGATACCCCTGTTATCTTCTCGGCAGCCCGGTTGAAGGATCTTATACGCCAGTCCAGACCGACCGTGAAGACCCCTTCATTTATTGAATCAAGAATGACATCGCGACAGTCCTTCATCGCGGTTCTCCTTTAATAGCAATGCATAATGCAATGTTAGCACTTCAATAACATTGCATTATAAGACACTGTTGTCAAGCTCAGGCAAAGGCGATATAAGTATAATATGTTATCCATAAGGCTGATATGCATGGTCTGGCCATTGATGGCATGGATACTGCTAAAACAAAAACCATGAAAATAGCCATATCACATTCCCAGGGAAGAATAGCTCCGGTGTTCGATGTCTCAGGAAATATCCTTCTGATAGATGTCGGGGAAGGGAAGGATGTCGCCAGGGAGAATATTTCTATTGCCGCCAAGGGGGTCTTTGAAAGGGCCAGGGAGCTTTCTGTGCACGACATAGATCTCCTGATATGCGGGGCGATTTCAGGAGTGCAGGAAACGGCCATAAGAAAAGAAGGAATAGCAGTGGCTGGGTTTGTCTGTGGAGCAATCGAAGATGTTTTCCGTGCGTTTATGGATGGACATATTGCTGACATCCGATTCCTGATGCCAGGGTGCAGCAGAAACCTCCAGAGGTGTCGAAATGGAAAAGGAGGAAGGCGGCGCGGTTGGGGTGCAAATCCAGAAGGTAGATAGCCGCAATAGGAAAAGCAAGTAATAAAAGGAGGTGCGTTATGCCAAGAAGAGACGGAACTGGGCCCATGGGAACTGGTCCTGCGGGTGGCGGGTTGGGTTTTGGTGCCGGACGTGGTCAAGGTGCTCGGGGCAGAATGGGAGGGCCATTGGCAGGCGGACCGGGCGGTGACTGTGCTTGCCTCAAATGCGGTCACACAATCGCTCATGTCGCCGGTCAGCCCTGCAGTCAAATGGAATGTCCCAAATGTGGAAGCAAAATGACAAGAAAATAAAAAACGACCATTATAACTAAGGAGTAACTGACAATGCCAAGAGGAGACGGAACAGGGCCGAAGGGGAAAGGGGCAGGCACAGGGCGCAAGCTCGGTACTTGCGGCACTGGGAAACGAAAAAGCCCATCGGGGGGAGCTGGCAAAGGGCAAGGCCGAGGTCACGGTGGGCGTGGCCGAGCGGGTGGACGTCAAGGTAAATAGAAATTACAAATAGAAAAAGGAGAAACTATAATGCCAAGAGGAAATGGAACAGGCCCTATGGGAATGGGGCCAATGACAGGCCGCGGAATGGGGTTCTGTGCTGGGTATGATGTTGCCGGATTTACTAATCCAGCGTTCGGACGCGGATGCGGAATGGGATTCGGACGTGGAAGAGGAATGGGGTTTCGGCGCGGCGGCGGTTTCGGACTGATGCGCTTGGGAATGAACCCAATTGCCTATCAGGAACAGAGACCTGAGCCGGAACTGGAGAAACAGTCTCTCAGGAACTATACGAAAACTCTTGAGTCAGAACTTGAAGCCGCAAAAAAAAGGCTCGATGAAATTGAGAAGTCAAGTTAACAATTAAAATAAGGACGCCAAGACTCAACCATTTTGGCGTCCTTTAACCTTGGAGAATTGACAAGTTATGGAACAAAATACACAGCGGTTCCCCTTAATAGGCGAAAAAGCGCCTTCATTTGAGGCTGAAACCACTCAGGGAAAAATCAGTTTTCCCAACGATTACAAGGGTAAATGGGTAGTGTTCTTTTCACATCCGGCGGATTTCACCCCGGTATGCACAACCGAATTCATGACATTCGCATCCATGATGCCCGAGTTTGAAAAACTCAATTGCAAGTTACTGGGCCTTTCCATTGACAGCACCTATAGCCACATCGCCTGGCTCAGGACTATCAAGGAGAAGATTGAATACAAGGGAATGAAAAATGTCGAAGTGACATTTCCGGTCATAAGCGATCTTACAATGGATGTTTCAAGAGCTTTCGGGATGCTCCAGCCTTCGGCGAGTTCTACGCAGGCGGTAAGGGCCGTATTCATGATAGACCCTAGCGCTGTCGTCAGGGCGATTCTCTACTACCCGCTCAGCAACGGAAGGAATGTTGATGAAGTCATGCGCCTGCTTGTAGCAATGCAGATGTCAGATTCAAACAAGGTTGCGACTCCAGCAAACTGGCGGCCCGGAGACGATGTCATAGTTCCGCCTGCAGGATCATGCGGAACTGCGAAAGAGCGCGTCGAGAAACCCGAAAAGGATACGAAAGTCCTCGACTGGTTCATGGTCATGAAGAAATGTCCAAAACAAGGAGACTGAAATATGCCAAATTTACCGGATGAAATATTAAAGGCGTGGGAAAACAGGGAACCAATCGGAGTCCTCGCCACGGTGGATGAAAAGGGAGTTCCTAACGCTGTCTATGTTGGGTGCATGGGGCTATATGGGAACTGGCAGTTTGTCGTGGCCGACAATTATTTTGACAAGACGCGGAAGAACATCCTGAACAAATCAAAGGGAACGCTTCTTTTTAAGACCAAGGATGGCAAGGCATACCAGGTCAAAGGAACATTCAGTTACGAAACACAGGGAAAGCTTTTTGACTTCATGAAATCAATAAATCCAGCAAAACATCCCGGACATGCTGCGGCAATACTTAATCCGGAGGAAGCGTATTCAGGTGCGAGGAAACTGCTTTGACAAGCGCAACGAAATATCTGTTCGGGCCAGTACCGTCGCGACGGTTCGGACGTTCTCTGGGTGTTGACTTGACACCTTTCAAGACCTGCAGTCTGGACTGCGTCTTCTGTCAGCTGGGGCATACAACAGTAAAGACTCTTGAAAGGCGTGAATATGTGCCTCTAAAAGATGTGCTGGTGGAAATTGGAGACTGGATGCATAATGGAGGAACCGCCGATTATATTACGCTTGCCGGTTCCGGTGAGCCGACTTTGCACAGCGGATTCGGGAAGCTTATTGATTTCATACATGCAAACTCAGATATTCCCGTGGCGCTGCTCACCAACGGAACTACTCTATATTCCCCGGATGTCAGGGAATCGGCGGCCAAGGCCGATGTTGTAAAGGTGACGATGAGCGCATATGACCAGGAATCATTTGCACGGCTCCACAGGCCTTGCGAAGGCGTGACCTTCAACAAGCTTCTCAACGGTACGTATGCATTCCGGAGAGATTTCAAAAGGAGTCTTTGGATTGAGGTTTTCCTGGTGGACGGAATCAACTCCGATATTGAAAATGTCCGCCGGATTGCAGAACTCACCAAACAGATAAAGCCAGACAAGACACAGCTCAACACCTGTGTCCGCCCGCCATGCGAGGAAACAGCCGTTGCTGTTTCGAAGGATAAGATGGATGAGCTTTCAAGACTGTTCGAGCCTCCCGCCGAAGTCATATCGGAGTTTCGCTCAAACTGCCCTATCATCGAGGTCAATGAGATTGATATCATTGAAATGCTCCGAAGGCGTCCTTGTACGGCGGTTCAGGTTGCGGAGTCCTTCGACATGCATCTCAACGAGGTGTCAAAATACATCGGGAAACTTTTACGGAAAGGTGTTATACGCTCGGAGGGCGGAGGTGCAGGAGCATTTTATGTGGCGGTTAAATCGAAAAAGGAATTAATAATACAATGAAAAGAAGGGGATATAGGCAATATGGAGGGGGAACGCTTAAGCAAATAAGAAAACAAAATGACATGATGGCGATGAAAGCTTGTGAGAAAAACTCCACGGGAATTGGAATAATCAGGAACGAACACGAGGTTCCGGACAATATGCCTGTTCGTCCTATGCCAGAGGGGGGCTGCATAGGATATGCAGAGATTTTTCCGGAATTTAAAAATAAACTAAGAGGCTTGGATGGGTTCTCGCACGTTCTTCTTTCTTATACGTTAGAATACCTGGGTTTATCAGGCCCGGCCGCCTCAGAATCTCTGAAGGATTTCAAGTTTGAAACTTGTACTGCATGCGCCAAAATCCGGGCTGACAGCATAGGTTTCTGCAAGGCTCGTTTGATTCGCAGGGAAGGCTATATCCTGAAACTTGGAGAATTTGACGTGCTTGATGGAGCGTTGCTTTTGGACATAACGCCTTATTTCCAGAAATCGAAACGGAAAAATCCTTGTTAATCCATTTTATTTTTTATCTTATTGGAGAAAGCATATGAAAGTGCGTATTGATGAAGATTTATTCGGCAGGATGAATGAGCCCACATCATCCGCAGTTTTAAAGGGTATTTGCGGGGATGAGATGGAATTCTATCTTGTGATCCGCGACAATGTAATCGAAGATATCCGTTATTATACGGAAGGTTGCGAGGACACGTTGGCCTGCGGCTATGCCGTCGCCCGCATGGCCAAGGGGAGGACAGTAATGGACGCTTTGGCCATTAACCCCAGGGAAATAATTGATTCACAGGAGTGTTTATCCGAGGAAGGAAGGCATTGTGCGATTCTCGCAGTCAGCACACTGTATCGAGCAATTGCTGACCATCTTCTCTCACCATAATTCAAGTTGGTCGGCTGGAAACCGCAACTTTGGAACAATCGAACAGACGAGCAATCGAATTACGAATATCGAAGTATAACAAATTAAGGAAAAGAAGGAATGAGGAGAAGGTAATCCGTAATCTTGTTGGAGTTCACGGCTTTAGCGTGTCTTGATTGGAATTTGAATTACCCTTGGACGTTCCTTGTTGGATATTGAATATTGGAATTCCTGAACTTGAACATATAGGAACCTTATGTACAGAAACAGATTAATAATAAAGGAGCTGCGGACTCACGTCCCATTTACTGCCACTGGGACTTTGTCCGGCGTGTTGATTGTCCTTGTCATGATCGGCATGAATACTCCGTCGTCCGTTTCCTCCACCTTGTTTTGGGTGATGCATCCCTCTCATGTCCTGTTAAGTGCGCTGGTTACCACGGCAATGTACCGTTTGCATGGTGGCCGTGGGATATGGAACATCCTCCTGATAGGTTATGTCGGCTCCATAGGGATTGCCACATTGAGCGACTGCATCATACCATTTATCGGAGAATGGCTCCTGGACATGCCCAACCGCGGGCTGCACTTTGGATTCATTGAAAAATGGTGGCTTGTGAATCCTCTGGCCCTTGCTGGAATCTGTGTCGGCGCGTGGCGTCCACATACGAAGTTTTTCCATGCCGGTCATGTACTTGTCAGCACATGGGCATCCCTTTTCCATATCACGATGGCGATGGGTGGAACACCGGGGCCTTTAGTAATTGTCGCCATTGCCGGTTTCTTATTCCTCGCCGTCTGGATTCCGTGCTGTACGAGTGACATAGTGTTCCCTCTTTTGTTCGAGAAAACTGTAACGTCCATAAAAAAAGAAAAGGAGAATTGATATAATGAAGGCAAAATCTGCAGGAATTAAACTGGGCAGCGTTGGAAATGCCCGCAGAAGATCCACCAAACTGGTGGACAAAATGACTCCAGCATATCCGTCGGCTGGAGGAGCCGCCACCCAAGGAAAACCGGAGATCCGCACCGAGAACTTGAATCTTGTCGAATTGATACCTCTCATAACACCCCTGTCGTTGAAAAGGAAACTTGCGGCGTCTCCAAACATGCTGGAAGGTGTGGCCAGGGCACGCATGGAGATAGGTGATATCATTGCCGGCAATGATCATCGGATGATGGTTGTAGCCGGCCCCTGCTCAATACATGATCCTGCGGAGGCGCTGGAATATGCAGGGCGTCTTGCCAAACTGCGCGATGAACTGGCGGACGACCTCATGATTCTGATGAGGGTATATTTCGAGAAACCCCGCACTGTTGCCGGCTGGAAGGGGATGATCTCTGATCCGAGGATGGACGGCTCGTCCGAAATAGCCTATGGATTGCGCGCTGCAAGGAACCTGCTTTTGAAAATCAGTTCCATGGGGGTTCCAGCCGCCGCTGAAATGCTCGATCCTTTTGTGCCGCAATATACGGCAGACCTGATATCATGGGCGGCAATAGGAGCAAGAACCACCGAGTCACAGATACACCGCCAGATGGCAAGCGGACTTTCCATGCCGGTAGGATTCAAGAACAGCACAGACGGAAATATCCAGGTGGCGGTGGACGCGATGGAGTCGGCGCGGCATCCTCACAGTTTCCTCGGAATTGATGACAGGGGGCGTGTCGCAATTGTCCGGACCAGGGGCAACATGAACGGGCATGTCATATTGAGAGGTTCCAGCAGCGGCCCCAATTATGGCGCCAGATGGGTACGCGAGGCATGCAAGAGGATGTCGGACAGACATCTCAATCCGGCGGTGATGATTGACTGCAGCCATGGCAATTCCGGGAAAAGGTATGATGCACAGGAAAGAGTATGGAACAATGTACTCAGCCAGCGCCTGGACGGGAACGGATCCATAATCGGCATGCTCCTGGAGAGCAATCTTTTCGAAGGCGGCCAGAAAGCCACGGAATATCCTTCAAAACTGCGTTATGGTGTTTCAATAACTGACGAGTGCGTGAGCTGGAATACTACTGAACGCCTTTTACGCGACGCTGGCAGGTTGATGAGGAAGCGCAGGTCTGCTATGAAGTCGGCCACGGCAAAAAAACGGGGCTGTGAATAATCCATTGTCCACGCACTCAACAAAGGGAACCCGATATGACCGTAAATCCAAGGAGGAATGTCCATGTCTGATCCATTGACTCCATATGGCAACCGTCCGATGGTCACGCCCATCGTCCATGCCGTAAACTATGAATACCGTGATTTCGAGGTCCTGCGTAAGATCACCGACGGCGAAATCGACGGCTATACCTATCACCGTGACGACAATCCCACAGTCCGTGCGGTGGAGAAGAGGATTGCGCAGATGGAATTCGCAGAGGACTGCATTGTCTGCACGTCAGGCATGGCGGCCTGCACATTGGTATATCTCACCTATTTGAAAACCGGGGATCACCTGATCCTTTTCAATGACATATACGGCGCGAACTACAAGGTTTCACTTATCCTTGAAAGGCTGGGAGTCGAGGTTACCTGGCTGGATGCGGACCAGAGTTCCCGTCTTGATGATTGCATCAAACCCAACACAGCCATGGTTTTCCTGGAGACTCCGAGCAATCCCCTATGCAAGGTCATCGACATTAAGGCGGCCAGGCGCGCAGTCGACAAAGTCGGTGCCCTTCTGGTAGTCGACAACACATTCGCTACTCCTTTCCATCAGAATCCCCTGAAACTCGGTGCGCATCTGGTGGTACATAGCGCCACCAAGGCCCTGGGCGGGCACAATGATCTCATGGCCGGTGCCGTCGCTGGGTCGAAGCAGGACTATACCCGGCTATGGTTCACAAGACAGGCCATAGGGTGCACTCTGGACGCATATTCCGCTTCACTTCTCGAACGCGGATTGAAGACATTCCCTCTTAGGGCGGGACGCATGTCTGAGAACGCCATCAAGGTCGCACGATTCCTGCAGAAACAACCAAGTGTCAGCAGGCTTTCCTATCCCGGGCTTGAAGATCATCCCGGTCATAAAACCGCAAAACAGCAGATGCATGGAGGATTCGGAGGACTGCTGTCATTCGATGTCGGCGGAAGTGAAAATGACGCAAAACGCTTTATTTCGTCCCTGAAACTGATTTATCATGCAGTCAGCCTGGGCTGCACTGAATCCCTGATCTGCATTCCATTTCTTACAACAATGCTATATCTGCCGCCCGAGCGGCGCATGACTTTTGGCGTAAACAGGAATACGGTGCGACTGTCAGTTGGCATAGAAGATTATGGACTCATAATCGAAGACGTGATGCAGGCTCTCGGCAAAGCAGGAGGAAGTACCGTCCGTAAGAAGGCGGAGAATAAAGAATGAAAACTCAATATGAGTGCATACCATGTCTTGTGCGCCAGGCATCGGAGGCTATTGCCTTGCTTATTGAGGATGAGCAGGAGAGAGAACGCCTGATGAGGCGGCTTCTTGGTGAGATAGCATCCTCTGACTGGAGGGGGTCTCCGCCGGCCGTGGCGCAGCGGATGCACAGGATAATACGTGAAGCTACGAAAAACAAAGACCCTTACAATTCAATCAAGCATGACATGAACCGGATCGCGGCTTGCATGATGCCAAGAATGCGCGGGATGCTGAAAAAATCGGAGAATCCAGGCGAACTTGCGGTGCGTCTTGCGATAGCTGGCAACCTTCTTGACTCAGGGGCCAAAACGCAGATTTCCAAGGAGGATCTTCCAAAATGTCTGGATAAATTACTTGCGCAGCCATTGCATGGAGATGCCAAGGCTCTGTTCCGTGAAGCAGGACGGGCAGGAAATATCCTCTATCTTGCTGACAATGCAGGGGAGATTTATTTTGACAGGTTGCTGCTTGAAATGCTGCCTGCCGATAAAATCACCTTTGCCGTGCGAGGCGGTCCAGTTGTCAATGACGCTACAATGGAGGATGCCAATGAGGCGAAAATCCCGGAAATCGTCCATGTCATCAGCAACGGTTCCGATGCGCCGGGGACGATACTCGACGATACGTCGCCTGAGTTCAGGCTTTGTTTTGGAAAGGCTGACCTAATAATCGCCAAAGGCCAGGGCAACTATGAAACCCTGGCCGGGCGCGGGAAAAAAACATGCTTCATGCTGACTGTGAAGTGCCCGGCAATAGCCCAGAACATAGGAGAACCTGTTGGCAGCATGGTTGTTAAGCTTTGAAATAGAAAAATGAAAGGATGTTTAAATGGGAAATACATGCAAGAATCAACAGGAGGCTGCGGCTTCCTGCCCGGCTTCCGGGAAAAGACAAGGAGACGTTCCAAATGACAGCCTGGACATGTTCCTTGAACAGGAGAGGCTGGACGGGCGAATGGGGAGGATTAGGCACAAGATAATAGTCCTTTCCGGAAAAGGTGGCGTGGGCAAAAGCACCTTTGCTGCGAATCTCGCGGTTTCCCTTTCCATGGCCGGAAAGAAGGTCGGCCTGCTCGATGTGGATATCCATGGGCCGAGCATTCCAAAGATGCTCAAACTGGACGATTCGAGGATTGGCGCAACCGACGGCGCAATACATCCGGTCGACAAGGGTGGAATGAAAGTCCTTTCGATAGGGTTCCTTCTCAGGGACAGGGATGATGCTGTCATATGGAGGGGGCCCATGAAGGCAAACGTCATAAAACAGTTCCTGATGGACGTGGAATGGGGGGAGCTCGACTATCTGGTAATTGATTCGCCTCCGGGAACTGGAGATGAACCATTGTCCGTATGCCAGTTGCTGAAAAATCCCGATGGCGCCGTCGTTGTTACTACGCCCCAGGACGTTGCGGTTGCAGATGTGCGGAAGTCCATAAACTTCTGCAGGCAACTGGAAATTCCAGTTCTTGGAGTTGTGGAGAATATGAGCGGATTCGTATGTCCTAAATGCGGAGAACTGACGCAGATATTCAAGACCGGAGGCGGAGAACTGATGGCAAAAGAAATGAAAGTCCCCTTCCTTGGACGCATACCCGTTGATCCCGCGATAGGAGAGGCCTGCGATTCCGGAAACCCTTTCATATATTATAGCAAAACAGAAACAGCAAAGGCATTTGAGCGTGCAATTGAACCAATCCTGGCTCTGTCGGAACGGGACGAGAACCTTTAAATTGTAAGAGGCAATGGAAACAGCAATTAAAGAAATGATTTCACGGCAGACGGTTCTCCATCCTCATTGCATCGTGTGCGGAAAAAGCAACGGACAGGGGCTGAATTTGTCCTTTCAGGTCTGCGAGGACGGAGGAGTCGAGGGCCGTTTTTTCTGCAGCAGGAAATTTCAGGGATATAACGGATTGCTGCATGGAGGTGTGATTTCCTCCATTCTTGACGGTGCAATGACAAACTGCCTGTTTTCTTCCGGCAGGACTGCGGTCACCGGCAAGCTGACGGTCCGTTTTTCCTTCCCTGTACTGATCGACCGTGAAATCGTTGTCAGGGCGAGAATTAAGAAATCGTCTCCTCCTTTGCATGCAATGGAGTCAGAGATGCTCCAGGATGGGCGAATAGTATCAAGGGCGTCAGCTAAATTCATGGAAGTTGAGTATGCAAACAACAAATTTAACGTGGGATAGGCGTATTGCCTGTGAAATTAGCGCAAGAGTCCGGCTTGAGGATTTTGTATACGTAGGCTCAGTATTTGAAAAATATTAAATTTATTTTGTCATGAAAAACAAACTGTCAGAACATTGTGTGGATTTTATAGATGACGCCAAGATCGAGGGACTTGTCAATAACACGGCCGAGGACAAGTCGAAGATCCGGGAAGTCATTGCAAAGAGCATTGAGAAGAAGGCTCTGGATATCGGTGAAACCGCATCCCTCCTCTCGGCAAAATCACCGGAGATTGTCGATGATATATTCAATGCGGCACGCCAGCTTAAAAGGGACGTCTACGGCAACCGCATAGTTGTTTTCGCCCCGCTCTATATAGGCAATCGCTGCATTAACGACTGCGCTTACTGCGCATTTCGCAGAAGCCTCAGGACAACCGTCAGGAAAACCCTCACCCAGGACGAGCTTATCGCCCAGATCGAGGCGCTTGAGGATAGCGGACATAAGCGGCTTATCCTCGTCTTTGGAGAACACCCGGATTACTCACCCGACTTTATTTCTGACACCGTCAGGAAAGTCTATGATATCAGGAAGGGGCACGGCGAAATACGCAGGTTAAACATAAATGCTGCCCCGATGGATCACGAAGGCTATAAGAAAGTAAAGGATGCTGGCATTGGAACATATCAGATTTTCCAGGAAACCTACGGCGTGGGACCGCACACTATAAGTTTCCCGCGAATTCGCCCAGCACACGGGGTGGATCTTGACAAGAAATATTTTGTGAGCGATTACGATTTCAAGCGGCTGGTTGCAATCCTGCGCCTTTCAGTGCCATACACGGGAATGATCCTGACGGCACGGGAAACCGCCGAGGTCCGCCGGGAAGTCATGGCTTTCGGGGTTTCCCAGATTGATGCCGGAACAAAACTTGAACTCGCAGGCTATACGGAGAAAAATCCCGAGCAGGAACTCAGGAGGGAGCAGTTCCAAGTCGGAGATATCCGTCCAATGGATGAAATCCTGCGCGAACTTCTACACAACGGCTATATACCGAGCTTCTGCACATCCTGCTACCGTTCCGGCAGAACCGGCCAGATTTTCATGGAATATGCAATCCCGGGTTTCATTGAGAAATTCTGCACTCCCAATGCCATTCTAACCCTTGAAGAGTATCTTATTGACTACGCAAGCCCGGAAACAAGACGGGTCGGGGAAAAACTTATTGTCAAAGAACTCCAGAAAATTAGAGGCGGCCCCCAGAAACAGAAACTTTTGGAACGTCTGGAAAACATAAAGAGTTCAGGACAACGCGATTTGTATTTCTAATAAGTTTCCTATTAAAGAAAGCATAAGTGTATGGATAAAAATTTGATATCGCATTTGCAGGAGGGTGAAACAGCGACCATAGCAGCCCTGCATGGCGGCTGTGTTTTTCAAAATCGTCTGCGTGGTTTTGGCATTACCGAAGGAAAGAAGGTCCGCATGGTTGCAAAGCATCCGCTGTCGGGCCCCTTGGTTTTGGAAGTTGAGCATCGGCAGGTCACCATAGGGAGAGGCATGGCCCAGAAGATTAAAGTCACGCGGGAATCATGAAAACAATAGTACTGATAGGTGATCCGAATGTTGGAAAAAGCGTTCTCTTCTCCAGGCTGACCGGTGTGGACGTGATCACTTCCAACTATCCCGGCACCACGGTCGACTACCTCAGAGGACGGATGATGCTACATGGGGAAGTCGTAGAAATCCTTGACGCACCCGGGACTTATTCGCTCGAAGCGGCGAATAAGGCGGAAGAGGTTGCCGTATCATTGATGGACAAGGCGGATCTGATAGTGAACGTGGTCGATGCCACGAGTCTCGAAAGATGCCTTTTGCTTACGGTTGAACTCCTGGAGAAGAGGAAACCGCTCGTAATTGCGCTTAACATGTGGGATGAGGCGCAGCATCATGGCATCGCTATTGATGTCCACCAACTTGAAAAGCTTCTCCAAGTCCCCGTTGTCCCGACAGTCGCCATCACAGGGGAAGGCATCAAAGAGCTTACTGTTCGGCTTGTTGAGCCGCAGATTCAAAATCGGATGGAACATTGCGGAGAGGATCAGGCATGGATAAAGGTCGGGCATATTGTCAGAAAAGTCCAGACGATAGCGCACCGGCATCACACATTTCGGGATCGCCTGGCTGATGCCACGGTGAAACCGGTCGCTGGCATCTTTGCCGCTCTCATTATCCTGTTTGCACTGTTCTGGATGGTCAGGTTTATCGGAGAGGGCTTGATCCGATATGGAATCGAACCGCTCTTCAAGCTGTACCTGGAGCCAATAACGAAATTAAGCAACTGGATTGGAACAGGATTCGTGCACGACGTCCTGATTGGAACATTGATTGACGGAAAGGTGGACTATCTCCAGTCCATGGGAATGCTGACGACCGGCCTGTTTGTGCCAATTGGCATGGTGCTTCCCTATATCATCGCCTTTTATTTCGCCCTGGCCCTTCTTGAAGATACTGGTTATCTGCCAAGGCTCGCGACTGTGTCCGACAATCTTTTCCATCGTCTCGGCATGCACGGGCATGGAGTCATACCTGTCCTGCTCGGGCTTGGCTGCAATGTCCCGGGGGTGTTGTCTGCACGCGGACTTGATACTCGGAAACAGCGTTTCATTGCCATAACGCTCGTGAGCGTCTCCGTACCCTGTATGGCGCAGACCGCCATGATCTTCGGGGTTCTCGGGCATTTCGGAGCACGCTTCATCGTGGTGGTCTTCGGAACAATGATGGCAGTATTTATTATTCTAGGCCTGCTTCTCAACAGGATGGCGCGTGGCGAGTCCATGGAGATCTTTCTTGATATTCCGCCCTACAGAAGGCCGTGCATGCTGGCAATTGTAAAAAAGACCTGGATGCGCGTCCGTTGGTTTCTGGCCGAGGCGGTGCCATTTCTTTTCCTCGGAGTTCTGGCTGTCAATATCCTGAATGCCCTGGGCATAATCCATTATATAGCCACCCATGCTGCGCCGTTCATGAGAATATGGTTTGGTCTTCCTGGTGAGGCGGTTCCCGCCTTGCTGGCGGGGTTCCTGCGAAAGGATCTTGCCGTGGGCATGCTTGTCCCGCTTGGTTTGAGCCCGGAACAGCTTACTATTGCGGTTACAGTTCTTGCACTATACTTCCCTTGCGTTGCGACATTCGCAGTACTGCTTAAGGAACTGGGTGTGAAAGATATGCTGAAGTCCACGGCGATCATGGTTTCAACAGCTCTTGTAGCCGGGGGTATTCTGAGACTTGCTATGATACATTAAAAATATTAAAGGAGAGGCAAATATGAAACTTGTCATTATAGGAGGAGTTGCCGGCGGCGCCAGCGCGGCGGCGAGAGCGCGGCGGCTGGATGAACAGGCCCATATCATCATGTTTGAAAAGGGAGAGCATATATCTTTTGCGAATTGCGGACTGCCATATCATGTCGGCGGAGTCATAGAGAAAAGAGAAGATCTCGTGGTAATGTCTCCCGAACGGTTCAGGGCAAGGACAAATGTAGATGTCCGGACAGCACAGGAGATAACAGCAATAGACCCCGCTGCAAAAACAGTTACGGTGTTGAACCGGCATACCGGAGAAAGCTACAAGGAAAGCTACGACAAGTTGATAATCGCGACCGGGTCAAGTCCAAAAAAACCGGAAATCCCCGGAATCGATGATACTGACGTGATGGTAATGTGGAACATGTCCGACATGACAGATGTAAAAGACCGTGTCAACGACGGTATTAAAAGAGCGCTTATCGTCGGTGGCGGATACATAGGATTGGAAATGGCCGAGAACTTCCGGCACCAGAAGATTGAAACAGTCCTTGTGCAGAGGTCAGGACAGCTGATGAGCGTAATTGATCCAGAAATGGCGAGTCCTCTCTCGGACTGCCTTGTCAAACACGGCGTTAAAATCCATTTCAATACTACGGTAGTCCGGATTTGCAGGCAATCAATTGGAAAGGACGACGAAAAGACTGAACTGCTTGTTGAGCTGAGCAGCGGGAAAACAGTCAAGACAGACATTGTTATAGTCGCTGCCGGAATCCGGCCCAACTCAGAACTGGCGGCAGCAGCAGGCCTTGCCCTTGGCGACAAGCAGGGAATTGTCGTGAACGAGTATTTGGAGACATCAGACCCTGATATCTACGCGGTCGGGGATGTAATAGAGGTGATGGAGACGGTAATCAACAGGCCTTCGCAGATACCGCTGGCGGGTCCCGCAAACCGGCAGGGGCGTACAGCCGCATGCAACGCACTGGGCGGCAAGTCGGAGTTCAAGGGGGCTATCGGCTCTTCCATCTGCAAGGTTTTCGACCTTACCGTAGGCAACGCAGGACCCAGCGAGAAAATACTGCGGAAAGAGAAAATACCTTATCTAAAAGTGTATCTCAATCCTTTCTCGCATGCGACCTATTATCCCGATGCAAAACAGATGCATTTGAAAATGCTTTTCAGCCCGGAAGGCAGAATCCTTGGTGTCCAGATAGTTGGACGAGACGGAGTCAAGGAACGCATAGATGTAATGGCTACCGCCATCCAAACCTACCTAAGCGTATATGATTTGCAGGATCTGGAACTCTCCTATGCCCCTCCGTATGGATCGGCGAAGGAACCGGTCAACTATGCGGGTTTTGTAGCAGTGAACATGCTCGAAGGGAAAACGGTGCAGGTCTGCGCCGATGCTATCGCGGAAAACGCATTCCTACTGGATGTCAGGGAGAAGTCCGAGTTCAAGGCCGGAGCTTTGCCGGGAGCCGTGCTGATTCCACTCGGACAGTTGCGCTCCCGTATGTCTGAACTTCCAAAGGATAGTGGAATTGTGATTTATTGCCAGGTCGGAATTCGCGGATATATTGCAGAAAGAATACTCAGGCAGAACGGATTCAACGTGAAAAACCTGAGCGGAGGATATGTCACCTGGAAAATGTTCAACGCAAGTAAAGAGCAATAAAAGGAGGTTTCTATGCCGGATTTTGGAAATTCATTCTCTGGTCTCGCCAAGGATCGGAAGCTTACAAAGGCGGAGCTGGTCCGCGCAATACGTTTCATGGTTGCCGCGGAATATGAGGCAATACAGCTCTACATGCAGCTTGCTGAATCAACCGACAACAAGCTCGCAATTGAAGTGCTGAAGGACATTGCCGACGAGGAAAGGGTTCATGCAGGGGAGTTCCTGCGTCTTCTGAAAGAACTTGCTCCCGACGAGGAGAAATTTTATTCGGAAGGGGCTGATGAAGTCGAAGAGGAAATCGGAAAAATGAAGAAATAATCTAAGGAGTTAAGATGTTTACCCGGCTTCACAGTCCTGTACGGAAAAACAATCTCACCTTAGCCGCTGCCCTGGCTCTTTTCGTCTGCTTGTCCGGCATGTTCAACGTCTGTGCCCAGGAGAAAAGCAAGGTCGATGCCAAGCCTGCTAAATATGTCTTTCTCATGATCGGTGACGGCATGGGTGTCAACCAGCGACTGGCCGCTGGAAAATGCCTCCCTGAAAAGGGAGCAAAGCTTTTCATGGACAGTTTCCCGTATTCCGGATTGACAAAGACAAATTCCACCGTGGACGTCACCGATTCCGCAGCTGCCGGAACAGCGCTGGCCTGCGGAGTCAAGACCAGGAACGGAGTCCTTGGTCTGGACAAGGATGGCAAGAGGGTAGAATCCATAGCCGAACTGCTCAAGAAAAAGGGCATGAAGATAGGCATCATGACAAATACCCCCATCAACCATGCTACGCCGGCCGCCTTCTTTGCGCACAGCGCCGGCAGGGGAAGCTACTCGGAAATCAGCACGTTTGTTCCTGAAGCCGGGTTTGAACTCTTTGTCGGCGACGGTTTCCTCATCAACAAGGACGATAAGAAACCCGATGACATGCTCAAGGATAAAGGGTACATGCTCCTGAACAATGCCGGAGAGTTCAGAAAACTGCAGAAGGGTGCCGGAAAAGTGGTTTTCACATACAGGATAACCAGCGCGCCGATCAGTGCAGACCCGAAGAAGATCACTCTTGCGGAATGTCTTGCCAAGGCCACGGAACTGCTTGATAACGACAATGGCTTCTTCATCATGATGGAGGGCGGTATGGTCGACTGGGCATGCCATGCGAACGACCTGTATTCCTCAGTGCAGGAGACCCTGGCTTTTGACGATGCGATAAAGGCCGCCCACGATTTCTATCTCAAGCACCCATCGGAAACATTGATAGTGGTTACCGCCGATCATGAGACCGGAGGACTCGGCGTGGACAGTTCCAGCAGGCCTGAACTTTTCATGTCCCAGAAATTCGCGAAGAGCGAGATCATCAACCGGGTGAATGCATGCAAGAAGGAAAAGGCTTCCTTTGAGGAGGTGCTGAAGGTGGTCCAGGAATCCTTTGGAATGAAAGAGCTCAGTGATGCTGAGACAAAGGCCATAAAGGATGCCTACGACGCGTTGATGGAGACCAGCCCGAGCGATACGCGCGCCGAGGAGATTAAAAAGATGTATGGCACGAAGAACCCGGTTGTTGAAGCCTGCTCGAAAATCCTCTGCACCAAGGCCGGCATCACTTGGTCGACAGGCGAGCACACCTCCTCAAAGGTTAAAACCACCGCCATAGGCTCTGGCGCAGAGCTCTTCAACGGCGAGATGGACAACACCGGCATTCCGGCTCGCATAAAAAAGGCAATGTCCATCGAGTAGTTTTGCATCTTTGCCGGAGGCATAGGCATGCAAGGAAGCGTATGCGGGGTGATCAGCGGTTCGGCAATGGTTATTTCGCTCGCTGCCGCCAGGAAAGAACCAGACTATAAGAAAAAGAAGATGCTTGTTTTAGCAGCAGCAGGAAGACTATACAAGGAGTTTGAAAAGGAGCACGGTTCAACAAGCTGCAGAACGCTGTCCGGGCTTGACCTCACCACACCCGAAGGGAAAAAGGCATTTGAGGAAACGGTGAAGAAAAACACCTGTTCGAAGTTCGTGGCAACAGCCTCGAAGCTCCTTGCAAAGGAACTGCAGACGATATGACGGGATCTTGTAGCACATAATTAATAAACGCGCTATTATTATTATTCATATCTTAAGTTCCGTCTTGCAATTCCAAGCAATTCATTTAGCGTAAAACAGTTTTTCAACGAGGAACTCCGTGGAATCCGGAGGCGGTCGCGCCACTGTATTTGAATTTGGAGACATGGTGATTTGGCGACTTGGTGATTTTTAAATCATCAATCAAACAATCATCAAATCAACAAATATTCAAGAGCCAGACCCTCGCTGAAGACGGATAATGGGATGTCTCCGCGTCAGGGGCTGAACAGTTGCGAATGCAATTCAAACTGCCGGTGTTTCTGACAAGGAAGCATCGGCAGTTTTTTTGTGCGCGCAACACGCTTTTGCAAAAGGAAGAAAATGAAAAAGGAGAATGTCGTTGTCGGGATTGAATTGAAGAAGATGAAGCTTTGGGAGATGATCATTTCGGTTGAAGACTTCGTGAGATCCCATCCAAAGATGGAGAGTCCGGAAGATGCTCAAATAGGGAAAAGAGAATCCTGTCCGCTAAGAAGTCTCACGTCAGGAAGTGTAAAATCCTTCACCCTCGTGGAACTTCTGGTAGTGATAGGAATCATAGGGATACTTGCCGGTCTTCTGCTTCCCGTATTCTCCAACGCCAAGAAGACAGCAACTGCCACGGCATGCATTAACAATGTCTCCCAGCTCGGCAAGGCGAACGCCCTGTATTCCACTGACTACGGATATTATCTGCCATCCTATGCCCCCGATGTCGGGATGGCCGGAATCGGGAAGCTTTGGATCGGCACAAGAGACGCTTCCGGTGTCAACCTGAAGAACGGATTCATCACCGACCATCTGAACGGCAACACGAAGATATTATCATGTCCAGGCTGGAAAAAATCTAATACTGAGACAGATGATTTTGTCCTCAAGGGGACCGGCTACGGCTACAATACATGCATCGGAACCTGGATATATTTAAAAGGCAGCCACTACGGTTCAGGTGGTTCGCTTTGCGGAATGAAGGCCGGGGATGTCAAGCTGCCGACTGACACCGTGGCTTTCTCAGACACCTGCAACGGGCAGACTACTGTCACAGCACTCGAAGGATTTTCCTTCCTTTATCCATATTATAATGTTGCTGGAACAGGGGACGCTCTGAAGGCGACCACGTTTGCTTCTGTCAATTCACGCGGAGACAACGTGCATTTCCGGCACAACAGGAGTGCAAACGTAGGCTGGCTGGACGGGCATGTAAGCCAGGAGAAGCCGACACGCGTGAAGGCTTCCACACTCGCCCGTCAGGAGTTCATCGGCAACTTCGGCCAAATGGACAACTCGCTGTACGATCCCTGGGATCTGTGAAAAGGAGACATGCAATATGAGCAGGGAATCCCATGAGATCCGGAAAAAAATCGCCCTGGCACGGAAAACGCAGGCGATGAACGAGCATATGAAATCCAAAATGCATCAGGAGAAAATAATAAATTCCGCATCCGAACAGAAGCAGAAATATAATTTCGAAATTGAAAAATCCGTCTTGGCCGGGAAAAGGGCCGACCTGTGCATCTCCGCGGCCAAGCTTGCCGCCGCAGGATGCGTGTGTGTTTTTTCAGTCTTTCTGATCTCGAAGGCGGCAACGGCGCCAAGGAGTGATTTTTCAGTTACAGTCAAATCGGACGAAAAGTATTCGCACATGGCAGTCGGGAAGGCTGAAAGGATATTCAAGGCTTTCAGGAACAAGGACAAGGCGGAGCTGAAGGCGTTGACTGGCAGATTGGACGAGTTTGGAATTCAGGACTGCGAGTCGCTCATCGGGAGATTTACGACTTTCCCTGATTTCAAGCAGGCATCTGTTAGCTCTCCTAAGACAGATCCTTGTATTTACTATTTGGCTCTTACAGGAGAGGATGGCCTGCAAATACAACTTGTCCTGCGAAGAATCAATGGAGCATTGGATTTAGAAGGTATATGTCTGAATTGAAATGACGCAGCCTTAGAGTTGTCCAAAGGAGGAAAAGTCCTTGATCCGTTCTGGCGGAGGCTACAAATATTTTTGAGGACAAGTAAATATATTGCGACTTGACAATATCGAGGAAAGGGATATAATTGTTAATGACAACCATTTTCATATAGGACCTAAAATGAAAAAATGCTGCAAGGATTCAGAGGGATGGCAGGGAAAGTTCCATGGGTACGGATACAGGATGACTGTCGCCCGTGAAGTTATCCTAGATCTCCTATCCAACACTGACAAGCATATGAGTGCGGAAGACATCTATATGAAAATCCATGAGACGCATCCAAACATAGGCTTGACAACAGTATACAGGACATTGGAAGTCCTATCCGACATGGCCCTTGTCTTTAAACTGGATATAGGAGACGGCCGTGCCAGATACGAACTGGCCGAGAGTCCTAAGAAGCCTAATCACCATCATCACTTGGTCTGCACGGGCTGCAGGAAGATTGTGGACTATTCGGATTTCATTGACCAGGAGGTCAAGCTCCTCCAGGATACCGAGAAAGGGCTTTCCAAAAAATACAATTTCAAGATAACGAACCATCTTATACAGTTTTACGGCTTGTGCGGAGCGTGTTCCGCCAGAGCATGAACCATATATTTTTTGCCTATTAATGGAAATGATTGTCATTAATAACAATGAAAAACATACTTAAATATCTTAAACATTGGCCGGCCCTCCTCTTCGGAGCTGTGGTCGCGGCGATATTCCTTGTCACAATCTTCTCCTATCAGGTCAAGAGTACCGAAGTGGTGATCTTGAAGACGCTTGGCAGGATTTCAGTCCAGGAGGAACCAGGACTGCATTTCTGCTGGCCGTATCCGATAGACCAGATCTACAGGTTTGACAAGAGAATACACTGTTTTGACGGTTATGAAGGCAAGATTGAAGAGACAAGTACCGCTGACGGACAGGTGGTGGTTGCGAGCATATATGTGGCATACAGGATTTCGGATGCCGGAAAGTTCTTCAAGGCTGCTGGAGGACTCCACAGGACGGAAGTTCTCTTGAACGACATGATGAGATCAGCAAGAAATTCCGCAATAGGCGCGCATACGCTTGATGAGTTTATAAATACAGGAGCCGGCAAGGTAAAACTTCAGATTATCGAAGAGGAGATCAGAAAAGAACTTGCAAGAGAGGCAATGGGAAAGCTGGGGCTGGCGATTGACGGTGTAGGATTCAAGTCATTCATTCTCCCTGACATGATCACGGGCAAGGTTTTCGACAGGATGAAGGCTGAAAGAAACGTGCTGGCCGAGAGATACCGCGCAGATGGAAAATCAGATGCCAAGAAGCTCCGTGACGAAGCCGACAACAAGAAGAGTCTTGCGCTTGCAGATGCCGAGGCGAAGGCAAAAAACATAAAAGGCGGAGGCGATGAGCTGGCAGCAAAATATTATTCCGTGTTCCTGGAAAATCCAGAGCTTGCCATCTTTCTCAGGAAGCTTGAATCATTGAATCGCATCAAATCTGGAAAAATTACTCTGATTATAAATTCAGAAGGAAGTCCTTTCAATATCATGAAGGAAGACAAGACAGGTTTTTCCGGAAAACCAAATAAATGAAAGCCGCAGGTTTAAAATGAAGATCGCATTAAGCACATCGGGATATTGCCTTGGAGCCACTCTGGAAAGCCGTTTTGGAAGGGCCCCTAGATTCATAATCTATGATCTTGAAAAGAAAGAATTCGAAGTTCTGGACAACAATGTCAATATGAATGCCGCCCAGGGCGCAGGAATACAATCGGCGATGAATGTAATAAAGGCCGGAGTTCAGGCCGTGATAACGGGTCACTGCGGCCCCAAGGCTTTCAATCTTTTAAAGAATGCCGGGATTGCCGTTTACCTGGTGGAATCAGTTCCTCTATCAAAGGCGATAGAACTTTTACAGTCAAATTCACTTAAAAAACAGGAATCTGCGGATGTCGACGGACACTGGAATTAAAAAAACAGGAAAATTATTTACTGTAGCAGTGGCTTCGGGCAAGGGAGGCACTGGAAAGACTACGGTCGCCGTCTCTCTGGCTCTTTGCACCAGCGAAGATGTACAGCTGCTGGACTGCGATGTTGAAGAACCGAACGCCCATATTTTCATAAATCCCGGGAATCTTGCAGAAGAACAGGTATCGGTGCCCGTACCTTCACTAGACGAAGCCAAGTGCACGGGATGTGGAAAATGTAATGGAGTATGTGCTTTCAATGCAATCGCATTCCTGGGAAAACCCCTGTTCGTCCTTGATCTGTGCCACAGCTGTGGATTATGTGCGAAAGCATGTCCCGAAGGTGCGATAAAGGAGGTCGGGAGAAATATCGGCAAGCTGGAGACAGGCATTAAAGGCAAAGTTCATTTTGTTTCAGGATGCATGGACGTGGGTACTGCAATGTCGCCGCCTGTCATCCGCGCTGTCAAGGGTAAATCTTCAAATGCTGCACTGAGGATAATCGACTGTCCGCCAGGCACCGCATGTTCGTTCGTGACATCGGTGAAGAACTCGGACTTTGTCCTTCTCGTTTCCGAACCCACTCCGTTCGGGCTCCATGATATGACGCTGGCTGTCAAGGTAATCAAACAGTTGAAGATTCCATTCGGAGTCCTGGTCAACAAGTCGGATTCAGATGATGACCGTATCGGGAAGTACTGTAGAAGTGAGAAAATAGCGTTGCTGATGAGGATACCTGAAGATAGAAGAATAGCCGAAGCCTATTCACGGGGCGTTCCCCTCTTGGAGACAATGCCTGATTTGAAGGACAAGTTTGAAAAGCTGCTCCAGGACATGAAGGACATATGCAGCGGGAGGAACGAAAAGTGAAGGAACTCGTCATAATCAGCGGAAAAGGAGGGACCGGAAAAACAACGGTGGCCGCCTCATTTGCCGCTCTTGCTGAAAATGCCGTGATTGCCGACTGCGATGTTGATGCGTCGGACCTGCATCTAATACTTCATCCTGTAATAAGGATCAGCAACCAGTTCTTCTGCGGGCATTCCGCGGAAATAAGGAAATCTGACTGCATACGCTGCGGGGCATGTCTCGCCTATTGCAGATTCGATGCGGTAAAAATGGAGCATGACGCCTACGGAGGAAATGAATTCTCAATAGAAACTTCATCCTGCGAGGGGTGCGGGGCATGTGCGAGATTCTGTACGGTCAAGGCCATCGATTTGAATGAACGCTACTGCGGCGAATGGTTTGTTTCAGATACTAGGTTCGGACCAATGGTGCACGCCGTACTTGGACCTGGCGCGGAAAATTCCGGGAAGCTCGTGAATCTTGTCCGTGTGAACGCAAGGAAGACAGCCGGGGAAAAAGGGAAAAGTCTCATAATAACCGACGGACCGCCAGGAATAGGATGCCCTGTTATTTCGTCTGTAACAGGTGCAGATGCCGTGCTCGTCGTAGCCGAACCTACGTTGTCAGGAATACACGACCTCGGGAGGATCACTGAGCTTGCCCGGCACTTCAGGATCAGGACGTTCGTCTGCGTGAACAAGTCTGACATAAACATGGAGATGACCGGGCGGATAGAGAAAACGACTATCGAATCCGGAGCTGTATTTGCGGGAGGCATCCCGTATGACAGCGAAGTAAACAGGGCACACGATGAAGGAGTCAGCGTTATCGAACATGGGAAAGGTGGAAGCATTGTAAGAATCAGGGAAATATGGAACTATGTAAGTCGCAATATTTAACATAACAGGAGAATAAAATGCGTATAGCATTGCCGGTACAGGATGGAAAACTCTGCATGCATTTCGGTCACTGCGGATATTTCGCAATCATGGATGTCGACGAGAAGAAGAAGGAGATTGTTTCAATAAAGACAATGACCCCGCCGCCCCACGAGCCGGGAGTTCTTCCCAAATGGATTGCATCGCTTGGCGTGAATCTGATTATTGCCGGCGGCATGGGAAGTCGTGCTCAGGACCTGTTCGTGATGCAGGATATAAAAGTAGTAGTAGGTGCGCCGTCCGAGGCGCCAGAGGATATTGTGAAGAAGTATCTCGCAGGCACCCTGGAAACAGGTGGAAATGTCTGCGACCATTAAACGCGGTCGAAAAGGAGAATTTATGCCGGTTAAAAAGGCGATAAAAGCGTACTCTGAGGAGAAGCTGAATTGTGCGCAGAGCGTTCTGAGGGGGTTCCAAAAGGACATGGGGATATCCGATGAAGAGATAGTGGAGGCGAAAAAGCTTGGAGGTGGGCGGGCACCTGGGGGAAAATGTGGAGCTCTTCATTCTGCGCTTGAACTTCTGGAAAATGATTTGGAAAAGAAAGAGCTGTCTGCAACCTTTGCCCAGAAGGCTGGAGCCGAGGATTGCCGTTTAATCCGCGCCATGAAAAAGATTTCCTGCGGCCAGTGCGTCGAACATGCATCCTCCCTTCTTGCCGATATCAGGCAACAGGGAGAGGTAATCTCCAGGATTGAAAAGACCATAGCCAAAAAGAAACGGAGAGTTTGACATGGGAAACATTACAATAAAGGTCGTGGTGGAAAACAGCGTTTCCAAGCGCAAGTATCTATCTGAGCACGGTCTGTCTTTTTTCATTGATACGGGCGCGAAGAAAATTCTCTTTGACTGTGGGCAGGGTAGCGCATTTTACGCCAACCTTTATCCAATGGGGATATATGTCTCCCTGATTGACTTCATCGCCCTCAGCCATGGGCATTACGACCATACCGGAGGTCTGGAGTATGTGCTTGGGAGGAACAAGAAGGTGCTGATATACGCACATCCATCCGCGCTTCTGCCTAAGTTCAAGAATGAAAACGGCGCGGCACGGGATATCGGAATGCCTGAATATTCCAGGAATGCAATAGCAAAGAACAAGGACATGTTCAAGAAGGTGACAAAGCCTACGGAGATATGCGCGGATGTCTTCCTTACAGGTGAAATACCGAGGAAACATGGGGAGGAGAAGATAATGGATGAATGCTTCTGCTCGGATTCCAAAGCTGAAATAGTTGATAATATCCCGGATGACCAAGCTCTCTACATGAAGACACCATCGGGAACTATTGTCCTTCTCGGATGTGCGCATTCAGGACTTATAAACACTCTTGACTACATCCATGAGCTGACGGATGGCAAACCATTCAGGGCGGTTATTGGAGGAACACATCTGAGATCCGCGTCTAAAGCAAGGACAAGGTGGACGCTCGATGAATTGAAGCGTTTCAAGATAGGCATGATTGCCCCCGCGCACTGTACTGGAACTTCTGCAACGAACGCCGTTATGAACGCATATCCGGATACGTTTGAGAATTGCGAAACCGGTTCTGTTTTTACATTCTGAAGTCACTGCCGTCCCTTGGATGATTGGATGACTGGATTTATTCGCCTGGGCGAATTGATGGTTGGCTGGGTATCAAAGGGATAAGACTAAAAACAGCCTGGATAAATTATCCGGAATGCCTTTCTAGAAATTCTCATGTATCTCCATGACTTCTGTGTCATCTTGAACTCAAACCCATTCATACATCGATCCAACAATCCATCCATCCGCCATCCTGCGGGATGACTCTGATGCCTTCCAAAGGTGATGAAATCATATCCGTCGGCAAGGGTTGAAATCAAAAACTGCAGGTGGATATTAACACTCCGTATTTTTATGAGGAAATCAGGGTTTACCTTTCAGGCAGGCTGTATCTATGAAAAACAATACCGGTGCGATCAAGGCGATATTCCCCTTCCTTAGATGGCTGCCCGTCTCGAAGGAAACGCTTAGCGCGGATTTCACGGCAGGGCTTACAGTGTCGCTTCTTCTGATTCCGCAGGCTATGGCATACGCGCAATTAGCCGGCCTGCCGCCCCATTACGGTCTTTATGCCGCGTTTCTCCCTGTCATGGTCGGCGCCCTTTTTGGCTGGTGCAGCCAGCTCCATACTGGACCTGTGGCGATGACTTCCCTCCTGACCTTTGCCGTGATATCCCAAATTCCCGGATTGAGCGAGGACAAGGGGCAGATGCTCCAGGCAATCTTTTTCCTCTGCTTCCTTTCAGGATTGATCCAGCTGGCTTTTGGGATATTCCGGCTTTCTGTCTTCGTGAATTTCCTTTCATATCCGGTCGTGGTCGGATTTACCAGCGCAGGCGCACTTGTCATAGCGGCCTCCCAGCTATCTCAAATCCTCGGCATAGACCCCGAAAAGAAGGGAGGAATGCTCATAGACCTATATGAGCTTCTCCTGCAGGCCGGCAGGACGCATATACCTACACTGGCCATGGGAATCGCATCCATTGCGCTCATAATGCTCCTAAGAAGGCATGCACCGCGTTTCCCAGGAGTGATATTCACGGTTCTGCTATCAATAGCCGCCAGTTATCTCCTTGATTTCAAGGGGGGCATGGGAGGCGCGATAGTAGGCCATATTCCACCAGGACTTCCTGCATTGCAGTTTCCACGATTCGACTGGACTATCACCGGCGATCTCATTGGCGGTGCGCTCATGATATCCCTCATAGGATTCATGGAGGTGCTTGCCACGGGCAAGGCCATATCCGCCAAGACAAGGGAAAGGCTGGACTTCAATCAGGAGATGATTGGACAGGGAGCCGCCAAGATAGTCGGAAGCTTCTTCCAGTCCTTCCCGGTAAGCGGTTCTTTTTCACGGTCAGCCCTCAATCTATATGCCGGAGCAAGGACAGGATTCTCATCCATTTTTGCAGGCACATTTGTCCTGCTTGCAATCCTCTTCTTTACTCCGGTGCTTTATTATCTGCCGAAGGCAACCCTTGGCGCCGTGATAATCGCCGCGGTGTCCGGCCTGGTTGACTTCCGGGTCTTTTCAAGGATATGGAAGGTCAGCAGGCTTGACGGCATATCGTCCCTTGCCACCTTCCTATTCGTAATCATTCTCGCTCCAAATGTGATTGAAGGAGTCATAATAGGCGTGGGTTTCTCAATCGCATTCCATCTCTATAGGCTGATGAAACCATATGTCGCCGTACTCGCAAGACATCCTGACGGCACCTTCAGAGATGCCTCCAAGCATGACCTTGAAACGGAACAGGACATCATCATGCTCAGGTTCGAAGGAAACCTTGTCTTTGCAAGCGCATCACATTTCGAGGAGAGGGTTCTTGACGCAATTGCATCGGCCCCCAATGCAAAGGCTGTCATCTTCCAAGCCGACTGCATCAATGAAATAGATGCCACAGGGGAAGAGACTCTGAGACAGCTCGTCAGTGACCTGAGGAAAAATGGAATGACCGTAGCCATATCCGAAATGAAATGGCGTGTCTTTGAACTCCTGGAGAAAACAGGATTCCACAGGATACTTGATAAAAAATTCTTTTTCAGGACGACTGAAGATGCCCTCGTATATGTCAAGAACGAACTGACTGGCAGGCAAGAAAGGCTGTAATCACGGGATCGCGATGATTTACTTTTTGACAAATCCGGCTTTCAGAAAATGTCTTTCAAAGGCCTTTCTGGCTTTATTTGTCTTTGCAAGCGTCTTTGCGCATTGCTTCCATTCCAGCCATTATGGCGGACATCCATCGGACGGGACTGCAATACTGCACAAGGACGGGCAGGCGGTGATTTCCTGCGGTGCGGGAATGCAAGAAGGCTGTGTTTTAGATTGTCCTGCATGCACGTATCTTGGCAACGCACAAGGTTATTCCTTTGAAGAAGTCCAGGAGCCGAAAAGCCAGGGCTGCTGTTCCCATGTCCCTTCATTGAATGAGTTGTTCCATATTACCGCTTCGATTGAATATCTTCCAAGGGCGCCGCCCGCCGCCCGGTCATGAATCATCATCTGCGATCTGCGCACGGGCCAGATCCTTTCCCTGTCGACTGCTCAACCAATCAAGAACATCAATTGAAAATATAAACTACAATAATTATAGGTGTACTATGAAAACATTTGCCAAATTGATCTTAAAAGCTGCTTTTGCTTTTGTCCTCCTCCAGGGATTCAAAGGCTTAGCAGATGACAAGAACTTTACAGTTGTCACATCATTCTATCCGGTCTACATATCAACAATGAATATCGCCAGGGATATCCGCGGAGTGAAGGTCGTGAATCTCACAAAACCCATAACCGGATGTCTTCACGACTACCAGATGACACCCGACGACATGAAGACGCTTTCAACTGCATCGGTCTTCGTGGTCAATGGCGCCGGAATGGAGGCGTTCATGGAGAAAGCGACAGAAGCACGGAAGGATCTTAAGGTGATCGATGCTAGCAAGGGCATTGAGCTCATAAGCGAAAAGACAGCGCACGGGGATCATTTCCACGAGTCTGTAAATCCCCACGTCTGGGTCAGTGTAAGCCTTGCGATGAAGCAGGTTGCGAATATCGCAGAAGGGCTTGCGTCTGCAGATCCGGCAAATTCGGAGAAATACAAGTACAACGCAAAGGCCTACCTCGGCAAGCTTGAGGCTCTGAAGAAGAAGATGCATGATGCTCTTGATGGTGCGAAGAACAAGAAGATTGTGACTTTTCATGAGGCCTTCCCTTATTTTGCAAAGGAGTTCGGGTTTGAAATAGCCGCAGTGATAGAACGGGAACCAGGTTCAGAACCTAACGCGAAGGAACTTGCCGAGACTATCCAAATTGTCAGGAAGAGCGGAATCAAGGTTCTGTTCACAGAACCCCAGTATCCAACTAGATGCGCAGATGTAATATCAAAGGAAACATCTGCAAAGGTTTCTATTCTTGATCCGGCGGTTACCGGCCCGATGGAGGCCGATGCCTACATCAGGATCATGGAAGGGAACCTGGAGGCCCTGAGGAAAGTACTTGAATAAAAAATAGATGCATTACGTTTCTGTATACATATTCACATAATGCACTTGACATACTGCATGAAGTTTGTTATTATATATTGTTTATCATTTTGATAAACTATCAAGAGTATTGTTTTTCAGCTATAAAATATCATTTGGAATTTATTGGAAAAGGAGGCGAATATGAGAATCTACAGTGACATTACGAAGGTTGTGGGAAATACACCGCTGGTAAAACTCAACAAGCTGACAAAGGGTTTGGACGCGACGGTCCTGGTCAAGCTCGAATCCATGAATCCGCTCTGGAGCGTCAAGGACCGTATCGGCGTGGCCATGGTCGATGCCGCGGAGCGTGATGGAAAGCTCAAACCCGGGGGGACCATCGTCGAACCTACAAGCGGAAATACAGGAATTGCACTGGCATTCGTGTCGGCTACGCGCGGATACAAGCTGATTCTCACGATGCCGGAAACCATGAGTATTGAACGCAGGAAGCTGCTCAAGATACTCGGAGCCGAGTTGGTGCTGACTCCTGGTGAAAAAGGAATGACAGGCGCAGTCCAGAAGGCCGAGGAAATCCAGAAGGACACACCCGCCTCGTTCATGCCGCAGCAGTTCAATAATCCTGCAAACCCGGAAATCCACAGGAAGACCACAGCCGAGGAAATCTTCCGTGATACCGACGGGAAAGTTGATTTCTTTGTCGCCGGAGTAGGAACAGGCGGAACTCTCATAGGCGTTTCCGACGCCCTTAAAAAGAAAATTCCGGGCTTTAAATCAATAGCAGTGGAACCTGTCGATTCACCTGTGCTGTCTGGAGGCAAACCTGGCAAACATATGATACAGGGGATTGGAGCTGGATTCGTTCCCGGTGTCGTAAGGATGGAACTGATCGACGAAATAATCCAGGTCAGGCATGAGGATGCCGGAGCAACTTCCCTACGTCTGGCAAAAGAGGAAGGCATTCTGGCGGGAATCTCTTCCGGAGCGAATGTCTGGGCTGCCTTGCAGGTGGCAAAACGGCCTGAAAACAAAGGCAGGACAATTGTCACATTAATCTGCGACACCGGAGAGAGATACCTTTCCACCTGGCTGTTCCAGAATGTCTTGGATGAGAAATAATAGAACATCCATGACAAAGGATTTTGTATACGTAGTTAATGTCGCAAGACATGTTCTTAAGGTAGGTACGTGCTTTAGCATGTACCATCTTAGCTTTCAAGAATGGGACAGGCTAAAGCCCGTCCCTACTTATCCAGAACATCACTTACTGGCTTAACTGCCAACAAGGAGATAAGCTGAATTACGGAGGAATACCTATGAAATTTGAAACACTTGCGATACGTATGAAGGAGCATGAGGCGAACTCGATCTATCTCGCAAGATGGCTTGAGACACAGCCGAAGATAAAGAAGGTCATTTATCCCGGACTGCCAAGCCACCCAAACCATGAACTGGCGAAAAAACAGCAGACCGGGTTCGGGGCGGTCGTCAGCGCCTATCTTGACGGAGGTTATGACGAGGCAAAGAAATTCTGCGAGAAGCTTAAGATCTTCATGCTTGCCGAAAGCCTTGGCGGAGTGGAATCGCTAGTCTGCTATCCGGTCAAGATGTCCCACGCGGTTCTTTCCGAGGAGGACAGGCAGAAACAGGGAATCACAGCGAATCTTGTGCGTCTTTCGGTAGCTATCGAGAACAAGGAAGATCTGAAGGAAGACTTGGCTCAGGCGCTGGAATAAAATAATTTTGGACAGGATAACAGGATTGTCATGATATTAAATAATCTCCTGACGTCCATCCTACCCCCGCCGCAAGCAGCGGGGTATTACGGACGCCCTCCCTTGCCTCACGCGGCGGGCCAACTCCAATCTGTCGTCTGGCGTACACGGGCAATATGAAGAAGTGGCGGTTTGCGATCTACAAATACAGCTCTGACCGGTATGATCCGCAGGAGACCTGGTTCCCCGGCTTCGAACTCTTTGACGGAACGGTCGAGGGCGCTATGCGGGCCGGAGACAAGGCATACGAAGTATGAACGACAGGGAAACAGTTTCTTCCGGGAAACTCTCTCCTCCCACACACATCTTGCATATCTGCGCTCTTCATCTGCGCAGATTGGGATGAAAGCCCTGTTTTTACAGCTTAGTTTACTTGATTTACGCTCCACCTCTGGCTATCTTTTCACCAATATGAAAAACTACCAGTATATGGAGATTCCATGAATCAAGGTGCTATTGAGAGTATCACTTCCGAGCAGGTATCTGCTGCTGAATCCCAGATTTTGGAACAGACGAAGCGCATCGACTATTATCTTACCGAGTATTCCATCGAGCTTCTCGCTGATAAAATGGAGAAAGGAGAATTTGAGACTCCTGATTACCAGCGGGAATACACTTGGGAAGAAGGACGTAAATGGCGTTTTATCGAATCGATTTTGATGAATCTTCCCATTCCGTTTCTTTTTTTCTGGGAAAACCCCAAATCAGGGAAACTGGAAATCGTGGATGGTGTCCAGAGATTGAGTACTATCCATGAATTTCTCCATAAAGGGCTCGTGTTGGGCGATCTGGAAAAGCTTCCTGCTCTCACAGGTTTTTCTTTTGCCGATTTACCGGAATCTCGTCAGCGGAAGCTCAAAAACAGATCCATTCGAGGGATTGTTTTGAATGAACATGCAGACGATCAGGCTCGCTTTGATTTGTTTGACCGAATCAATACAGGCAGCAAAGTCGCCAATAAAGCAGAAATTCGGAGAGGTGCCCTCCGTGGCCCCTTTATGGATTTGGTGATCGAATTGGCAAAAGATGCTTCTTTTATTGAAATCGCTCCTGTTACAGAAAAACAGCTCAAGGAGCGGGAACGGGAAGAACTTGTGACTAGGTTCTTTGCCTATGGTGATGGCCTTGACAATTATGATGATGAAGTATCTGTTTTCCTGTATGCCTATACCAGGGAAAAGAATGTTCTTTTTACTTCTAAATCATCTCTTTCTGATGAGTACCGCGCTCGTTTTCTAAGCATGGTGGCATTTGTTGCGGGTAATTTCCCCTACGGTTTTCGCCGAGCAGCCAAAGGCAAAGCTAGCCCCCGTGCCCGTTTTGAAAGTATTGCCGTTGGCAGTTACTTGGCACTGAAGCAGAACTCTTCCTTGAAAGTAGATCCTATACAAGTTTCAGAATGGGTGCAAAGCAAAGAATTTTCAGAAGTTACGGGTGCCGACGGGGCTAATGCGATTAGTCGACTCAGAGGTCGCATCTATTTTGTCAGGGATAAGTTGCTGGAGTTTTAATAATGGGTATTCTTAGCCAATCATTTACAGATCGACTTCAGGAAATCGAAGAATATCTTATCTTCCTGTCTGCCGTTGAAGATGAGATGAAATCTGGTACGCCTAAGATTGGTTTACAAACAATTACAGTGACCCAACAAAAAATTCTTCTCTCCAGCGTCTATTTGCAATTGTACAACTTAGTGGAAGCAACTGTTTCCAAGTGCGTTGACACTGTCTGTGCCGCAGTTACACAAGCTAAGTGCCATCCTTCTGATTTGACAATCGAGCTTCGAAAAGAATGGGTGCGATACCATGGCAAAACCCATTGTGATCTCAACTGCGAAAACAGGTTGAATCAGTCTTTGGAGTTGTGCAAACATCTTATCGAAGCACTTCCTGTCGATGATTTCCAAATCAATATCGGTGGCGGCGGCAATTGGAACGATGAAGAAATATACGACTTATCCAAAAGATTAGGCTGTGACTTGAATATATCCGCAGAAATTAATAAAAAGGTCAAGCAGCCGATGTTCGACGGGGAAGGGGCTATGGTCAAGATCATGAAGCTCCGCAATAAGCTTGCTCACGGAAACATCTCATTTGGTGAATGCGGAGAAAATATCACTGTCAACGACCTTCGCGATCTGAAAGATCGAACAGCAGAGTATCTTGCCGTGGTGGTTTTCTCCTTCGAGAGCTATGTCGACTCCTACGAGTTTCTGAAACTGGATAGCCGTCCCAAGGAGATGATTCCATGAGGATGAAACAAAAAAATACTGTTAGTATTATAGGAGTGGATCTCTTCTGCGGAGTCGGCGGGCTTTCTCATGGACTCATGAAAGGTGGAATCCGTGTTGCTGCCGGCGTAGATCTGGACGAGTCCTGCCGATATCCCTACGAAGCCAATAATCGGTCGAAATTTATCAGGAAAGATGTTCGAAAACTGCAATCCGGCGATATTGAACCCTTCTTTGCTGAGGGATCGTTACGTCTTCTTGCCGGGTGTGCGCCCTGCCAGCCTTTCTCTACATACAGTCAGAAGAATCGAACGGGTATCCGTGACGGCAAGTGGGATTTGCTTTTGGAGTTTGGTCGTCTTGTCAGAGAAGTTCAACCGGAACTGGTCACCATGGAAAATGTCCCGCAATTGCATGGGCAGGATGTTTTCCAATCCTTCCTGGACTCTCTCTCGGGGTATCATCTCTGGCATGGGGTTGTTGACTGTGTGCGCTATGGGATTCCTCAAACACGAAAACGGTTGGTGTTGCTGGCCTCAAAACTTGGTCCAGTCTCACTAATTCCCCCAAGGCGTCACGCGCAGAAATCCGTTACAGTGCGTGATTCCATTTCCAACTTGTCAAAAATTGTCGCCGGGGAATCGAACCCAGCAGACCCATTGCACACATCCTGTTCTCTCAGCCCTAGGAATCTTCGGAGAATACAGGCCTCTAAACCGGGAGGGACTTGGCGTGATTGGCCAATTGGTCTCCGAGCAAAATGCCACAAGAAGGATTCCGGTATGACATACCCAAGTGTATATGGCCGGATGGAATGGGATGCTCCGGCACCGACAATGACAACGCAATGTTTTGGGTACGGCAATGGACGATTTGGCCATCCAGAACAGGATCGCGCCATTTCTCTAAGAGAGGCTGCACTTATACAATCTTTCCCTATGGACTACAAATTTGTGAGACCAGGAGACACAGTCAAGTTCAATGTGCTGGGTCGTCTTATTGGCAATGCGGTTCCTGTGACAATCGGTAAGATAGTCGCGGATAGTTTGATGAACCATGTGGTGAAATTGCCTAATCAAAAGTAATAACATGGGCCGTGGGATCGCTGGAAACAAGTGAATCGAATGTCAAGATCATTCGCCGGGTGAACGGCTTGCATATCTGACACTCTTCATCCGTGCGTATTCAGTAAACTATGTCGTTTACTTAATACGTACTTTCAAATTGAATATGCGCTGACTGTGGAATATGTTTTAAAATGGGAACAAAAAAGGGAGAAAGTTGATCATGAAATGCGCAATATGCCTGAGAAAAAAAGGGAAGCGGGATTGCAGGTTGACAGGTTCTCAGGTGTGCAACTTGTGCTGTGGTCAGAACCGGAAGCAGGCGAGCTGCAGTGGGTGTGAACACTATATGAACGCGAAATCGTGCAGAAACTACGGCAGAGTACCCTGCTTTTCCTCCATTGAGATGCAAGATGATTTTGAGCTACAGTCGTACTCCAATTCAATCGAATCCACCCTGTGCGCATGGGACAACTCATTTCAAAACAGACTGAAGGACGAATCCGCGCTGAGAGTGCTTGAAATGCTTTTGGACAAGCATTTCTTCCATGACGAAAACGTTTCAGCAGCAGACGATGTATTGCAAAAAGGCTTTGAGATGGTATCAACCTCCATTTTTGAAGATCTCCCCGACATAGCGGAAGAAACTCTCAATAAAACCATCAGCGTGGTTCACTTTGTCGCCAAAAGACGCACAACCGGCGGACGGGAATACTTTGACTTCATCCATCAGTTTGTCGGTTTCCGGGTCGCTCCGGGAGTAAGAGTTTTTCCAGGTCTGTCCAGGAATCCTGAAAGTAAATATTCACTTAACCCCGTCCTTCAGTGAATATTTACCTTCATCTGCGCGGGTTGAGATGAAATCCCTGTTTCTACGTCTTGGTTTGCTTGATTTACTCTTCGGTTTCGGCTATCTTTCCCGAAATATAAAACTCAGATAAATTTAAAAGAGCTGACTATCTATGCCAACACTACAGTTCAAGGGAAAAACATTCGTACAGAACCACCACCTTGCGGTGAAGTATCACCAATTGGTGCCGAAAAAGGATTTGAGCTTGACCGGCAATGTTTCCCTACACGATAACCTGATCATACAAGGCGACAACCTTAAAGCATTGAAGGCTTTGCTGCCATCATATTCGGGAAAAATAAAGTGCATCTACATTGACCCTCCATATAACACCGGAAATGAAAACTGGGTTTACAGCGACAATGTGAACAGCCCGATGTTGAAGGAGTGGCTGGGACAGGTTGTGGACAAAGAGGACTTGACACGCCACGACAAATGGCTTTGCATGATGATGCCACGATTGAAGCTGCTTCGTGAGTTGCTTAGCGAGGATGGAGTAATTTTTATTTCCATAGACGATAATTCTCAACATAATTTGAGAGTATTGCTGGATGAGATTTTTGGAACAGACAACTTTATTGCTCAAATTGTTTGGGAGAAAATTCATAGCACGAAAAATGATGCAAAATATATTTCCGACAATCATGAGTATGTGCTGTTCTATTGTAAAAATATTGACAACTTCTCTGTCAACCTTCTTGAAAGAACGGAAAAAATGGATGCTCGTTATTCTAATCCTGATAATGACCCAAGAGGCAATTGGAGTTCCGGCGACCTTGTTGCAAGCGAAGAAAGAAAAGAAGGATATTATGATGTTACTGGACCAACTGGCAAAGTATTCAATGTCCCACGAGGCAAACATTGGGTTTACTCCAATAATAATCTACTTCAAATGATTGATGAAAAAAGAATTTGGTTTGGTAAAGACGGCAGTGCATTTCCGAGATTGAAAAGATTCCTGTCGGAAGTTCAGCAAGGGAAAAAAGCGGATACACTTTGGAAAAGTTTTGATGTTGGTCATAATCAAGAAGCCAAGAGAGAATTGAAAGCAATCTTCTCGGATTTGGAAGAGGTTCCTTTTGCAACACCAAAACCTTTACGACTAATTGAACAAATATTAAAATTGTCAACAAATAAGAACTCAATCATCCTTGACAGCTTCGCGGGTTCCGGAACGACCGCGCATGCAGTTTTAGAACTCAACAAAGAAGATGGAGGCAACCGCAAATTCATCCTGGTAGAGCAGGAAGATTACGCCAATACCATTACAGCCGAAAGAGTCCGCAGGGCAATAAAGGGAATTAAAACGGCGAAGAATGAAAACCTGAAAAAAGGAACCGGGGGATCATTCAGTTATTTTGAACTGGGGCCTACCATTGAGATGGAAAGTCTGCTGAAAGGGAAAAACCTGCCTTCGTTCAAGGAGTTTGCCCGATATTTGTTCTACACCGCCACTGGCGAGGAGTTCAACGAAAAGAATATCAGCGAGAAAACAGGCTTTATAGGGGCGAGTAAAAATTATGAAGTGTTCTTGTTCTACAAGCCGGATCTGGAATGGCTGAAGAGAAATGCTTTAACCCTGGATATCTGCAAGTCATTGCCCAAGCATAAAGGCAAGCAACGCTTGGTTTTCGCCCCTGCAAAATATGTTGATGATCACACCTGCCTGGAATACAGAATTGATTTCTGCCAGTTGCCTTATGAAATTTACAGGATACAGAAATGAAGCTGAAGCACTACCAGGAAAAGGTTTTAAAGGAACTGCAGGATTATCTGAGCGCCCTGTCAGATTTCAAAGCCAAGTACGAAAAGGCGTTGGAATTTGACGCTGACATGGCAAGGGACTACAATTTCCCCAAGCGTGCCTGGGAACAAAGCACAGGAAGAATAACATATCATTCCAAGACAAACGGCCTGCACGAACCGCTTCCCGACATCTATCTGAAAGTACCGACAGGCGGAGGGAAAACTTTGCTGGCTTGCCACGCCATTGATTGCATTCAAAAAACATTCCTCAAGAAACAGGCGGGGCTTGTTCTGTGGATTGTGCCATCCACGCAAATCTACAGGCAGACCATTTCAGCATTGAAAGACCGCGAGCATCCATACAGACAGATACTAGATATTTCAAGCGGCGGCAGAACGCTCATCAAAGAAAAAACGGAAATGTTCAATCGCCTGGATGTGAACGAACATCTTGTTGTGCTGATGTTAATGCTGCCTTCTGCGAACCGCCTGAACAGGGAAACTCTGAAAGTTTTCAGGGATGCGGGCGGCTTTACAGATTTTTTCCCATCTGAAGATAATTCTCCCAAGCAGGAGGCGTTGCTCAAGTTTGTCCCCAACCTAGACTGCTTCACTACGGAAGGGGATGTCTTCGGAACACAAATAAAGACCTCCCTTGGAAATACTTTGAAATTATTGAAACCGCTTGTGGTGATTGACGAAGGACACAGGGCTTACGGTGAACAGGCAAGAAGCACGGTAAATAATTTTAATCCTTCCTTTATTCTTGAACTTTCGGCGACACCTCCGCCAAACAGCAATGAACTGGTGAAAATTACAGGGCGTGAACTGCACGAAGAGGAAATGATAAAGCTGGACATTCATCTCACCAATAAGACAAGCCTGGACTGGCGGGATACAATGCTGGCGAGTTATGAAAAAAGGAATGAACTGGAAAAGAAAGCAAAGGAATATGAGGGCAACACAGGTGAATATATCCGCCCCATTTGCCTGATACAGGCGGAACGCACTGGAAAAGACCAGCGGGAGAAGAATTTCATACACGCAGAGGATGTTAAAGAGTTTTTAATCAAAAAATGTAACATTCCTGAAAAGCACATTGCCATAAAGAGCAGCGAAAAAGACGACATAGAAGGAATTGATTTGTTTGCTCCCGATTGCGACATACGCTACATAATTACCAAGCAGGCATTGCAGGAAGGCTGGGATTGTTCGTTCGCCTACATCCTTACCATTTTGACCAATCCATCATCATCAACAGGGATTACGCAATTGGTCGGACGCATCCTGCGACAGCCTTTTGCGCGGAAAACAAAGATCCAGGAATTGGACGAGTGCTATGTTTATACATTCCGGCAGAACGCAAGCACGTTGGTAAAGGAAATAAAATCTGGTCTTGAGGACGAAGGGCTTGGCGACATTGCAGGCAGACTTGTAAACGATGAAGGCGGGGCTGCTGCTGGATTATCAAGGGACAGGGAATCGAAATATCGTGCCGACTTCAAGAAATTCGAAGGGACAATCTACCTGCCAAAGTTTGTGATGAAGGAAAAAGAAACTTGGCGGGATATGAATTTCGAAGTGGACATTTTAAGCAAGATTGATTGGGAAGCCGTAAATATTGATGAACTGGAGAATATTTCCCTGCAAAAGAAAAAAGACAGGGAACAGGAAATCATCCTGGGCTTGAGCGATGAGGAAAAAGAACTGCTGAAAGAAACAGGAAGGTCGGAGAAGACGGGGGCATTGGAGATCGACGAAGTGTTTCTGACGAGACAAATTACCGGGATGATCCCCAACCCCTGGATCTGCTACCAGCTGGGAGAGAAGGCGGTGAAGATGGTCCTGAATAAATATGACCACGGCACAGTCGCGGCGAATTTCGTGTTCGTAATTGAAGAACTGAAAAAGATTCTGGATAAGGAAAGAAACCGCCTTGCGGAGCAGGTTTTCAGGAAACTGATTGAAGAGAAGAAACTGTTATTCTTCCTTCTCTCCGGCAAAGGAGGCTATGTAATTCCGTCAAGAATAAAAGTGAAGAGTGAAAAGCAGCTGGTGCGCAATGATAACACTCCAATTCAAAGATCGCTGTTTGACTATGTGGCGGAGGAAAACATCAACGGTCTTGAAAAATCCGTCGCCATTTATCTTGATGAACAGGAAAAACTTCTGTGGTGGTACCGCAATATGAGCAGGCAGGACTACCATATCCAAGGATGGAAGAGGCACAAGATTTATCCCGACTTCATTGCAGCGGACAAGAAAAAGGATAACGACGACTACGAAACAGTTTATGTACTGGAGACCAAAGGCATACATCTGAAAAATGAGGACACTCAATACAAGCAGGACGTTTTCAAGCTTTGCAACGAATTAGGGGCGAAGAAACCCTGGAAGGAATTGTTTGACGAGTTTCCCGATCACGACTTTGAATTCCAGGTTGTGTTTGAGGACGAGTGGCAGAACAAAATTAACAAGCTAATGCAATGACAGCCGACATGCACTTGCAGGGCGATCCGTTAACCTATGATATTTATCCAGGAAAAGAAAGATAGTTTGATTGCAATCCGCATGGAACTTCCATCCGGAGAGGAACGTCTGAAATACAAATGCTCTCTTTCTGTCTGTCCAAATCCGCTTTGCAACTGCAGGGAGCTGACTCTCAGTATGAATCTTGACAAAGAGCTCTCAAGCGCAGATGGGCCAGAGAAAGCGACCGTGTCATTTGATGTTGATGGTAACAAATTGAATGTTGGGAAAACTCCGACTGGCGATATTCCATTTGCCAGGCGAATACTGGAACATATGGATGAAAGCGACTGGAAAATCCTCTGGCAGACCTATTATGCATTGAAACGCGGGTATGCCATTAATACGCCCATAGAGGATCTGGACTTCGACTTCAATAAAATATACGGCTGTGATTACGGAGCCGTTGACGGCGGCAAAATGATATGCAGCGACGATGTCTTCCCTTTTTCGGAAAAACTCCTTCTTGAAATAAACGGTAAAACTTGTGTCGCCATGCCCATGTTCTGCCTGGCTCTCGATTGCAAATGCACGGATGCCGCCTTGGAGATACAAACTCCTGAGGCGCATGAGTTTTACCTGACCGTTTGCATTGACTATAAAAAGGGCGTATTCTCCGAGTATAATAACAGCCAATGGCATGACAAGGATTTGACCAAGGATATGCTGGCCTCTATTCTGCTCGGTGTCTATCCTGACTTACTGGAGAGGCTTCAGGAAAAACATAGGAGACTGGCAAAACTTTATAAAATCTCACGCGCAAAATATTTCAAGGGCGGCAAGAACAAGAATAAATGGAATCCCGACGCCCCTTTTGATAGCCTCGGGGAACCCTTAGAAGACAATTGGAATTGCAATGATTCTTTTGACACCTTGGCGGAGACATTCATACGGGAAAAATCAAAAATAGGCAGAAACGACCCGTGCCCCTGCGGCAGTGGAAAGAAATACAAGAAATGCTGTCTGAAGTGAAACTATTCCGCGCTTTTCATCGTAGTACACAGCACTTGGATACAACCCTTACCTGGTATACACTAAAATCACGGAAAAGGAGTTTTTGACATGGACGATAAGACGAGGAAGAAATTTGCGGATCTCGCATGGCAGGATCTGGAAGACTGGGCCGGCTCTCGCGTGGTCAGTCGTGGAAAAGGCTACAAGAGGGAAGTCGAGGATTTGAGAGTGACCGAAGATGGTTTTCTCCTGGCCTGGGTTCATGGAAGCAGAAAATACGCCACAAAAGTAGGATTCAATGACAAGGGCAGACTTTCAAGCGACTGTAGTTGTCCATATGGAGGAGCATGTAAACATGCTGTGGCGATGATGCTCGTTTTTCTTGATTCCGTTAAGAAAGGGGAAACTCCTCCTGTTGCCGATTCAGACGACAGGCGGCTAAAACTGTCTGGGAATGGCGATCTCGATGATGACGAATTCTCGGACTTGGACGAGGATGAAGATTATTCAGGGGAGAAAGACGATGAAGATGACGGGGCGGAGAGGATGTCCGTAAAAAAACAGAATACCGGCAAAAAATCTGATCTCAAAGATTATATTGGCGGGCTTGCCAAGGGAGAGCTGGTCAAGTTAGTCATGGAATTGGCGCAGAAAAACTGTGATGTACATGAGGATCTTTCTACACGCATCAAGTTCAGGGCCGGCGATTATGACAAATTGGCGAAAGACATCAAAAGGGAGATCGACTCAATAAGTAGTGAGCCGGCATACTCGAATTCCTGGTCTGACGACAGCAACATTCCTGACTATTCAAAAGTCGAAGAAAAGCTCAGAAAACTTCTCGATGCAGGAAAAGCCGACGAAGTCGTAAGCCTTGGCGAGCATCTGTGGAAAAGGGGGATGGAACAAGTTGGGATGAGCCATGACGAAGGGGAACTCGGGTGTGAAATCACACGGTGCATGGAAGTCGTCTTCGATGCGCTTGCAAAAACATTGATGCCTCGCTGGAAGCGCATCCTGTGGGAGATTGACATGGAACTTTCCGATGAATATTCGATCCTTGATGGCATAAAAATACCTTTGTCAGAAAATGGAGCGTCCAAGGAAGACTGGAGCAGGGTCGCGGACGAGCTTGCCAGACGGCTGTTGCCGGCGAGACTGCCAATGAATGAAAAGAATCGCAGCGGTCATGAAGGATATATCCGTGAAAAAACAATGAAATGGCTGATTGCCGCTCTGAAAAGCTCCGGACGGGAAGATGAAGTGATTCCACTTCTTGAATGCGAAGCGCCAGTTACAGGCTGCTACGCAGAGCTTGCAGATTCGCTCGTTAGCGCTGGGAAGATTGATGAAGCCGAAAAATATGCGCGTGAAGGTTTTGCCAGAACAATAGAACAACTGCCTGGGATAGCATGGATACTCGTCGAGAGGCTGCAAAAGATTGCCGTCAGGAGGAAAGACAAGCTGCTTTCGACCTCCTATCTTGCGATGAAATTTTTTGACAGCCCCGATCTCTCGCATATCCTCGAAATTGAAAAATCTGCCAATGCGGCTGGTGTTTGGAAAGAGGTCAGAGAAGCTCTTCTATATTTTCTGGAAACTGGAATTAGCCCGGAATCCGTATCGGGTTCAAATGCTGACGTGAAGAAGTGGCCTCTTCCTCCTACCGGCCTGAAAATTACTAAGGAAAAACCAGGCTTCAAGAGATTTCCAGATTTCAGCACACTCATAGACATTGCAATCAATGAAAAAAGAAACGATGATGCCGTAAAGCTTTGTCAGCAAGGTGGCAGTTCTGCGAGCAGATATCGGGGTGGCGATTCTGCGAAAGTTGCAGATGCGGTTAAACTCACACATCCTGATTTTTCACTGAAAACATGGCGTGAACTGGCGGAACAGAATATTTCCGTAGGCAACCCGCGTGGATATGAATCGGCTATACCATGCTTGAACAAAATCAAGTCTCTATATGGAGACCTCAGGAGAACCGATGAATGGAACAAATATCTTTCCGAACTTTACGAGACAAATAAAAGGCGTCCGCGGATGAAGGATGTCCTCGACCGCATTGAAAAAAGGCGCTCTAAAATCATATGAAAATAAAAAAGAGTCCTGACAAATACATAAAGGAAATGGAAGCAAAAGGCATTGTCCTGGAAGCAGCACCGAAGGATAAGGCGGCCGTTGAAAAGAAGGATGAATCTACAAAAATGGAAAAGAAATAAGAACAGAAGGCATACGCCAAGGACTAGCATGCAGCCAGTCCTTGGCGTCTGAGTATATCGGGACAAAATTTATTTGCCTGCTTTTTTAGCTTTTTTCTCAGCCCTTTTCTCTTTCAGGGTCTTTGTCGGTGCTTTTTTTACATCCTTCTTGACATCATGGCTCTTGCTCATTTTTTCTCCTTCTGTTTGTTTTTCAGGAACGTGTTGCATTTTATAATATAGGACTTGGAAATATAAAATTCCAATCCTAGCGCAAGGATTCGGGCTGGTCGAAAATAGAAAGGGTCCAGCGTTCGAACCATCGGACATGGGGCCGGATAAATCCAGCGGGAGATTTCTTGAAGAACAGAGGCAGCCATACATGACGGGAACCTGCAAGGTTCTCCGGCTTCCAGATGTCGGCCATGAAAATGAAAGCCCCGGGTTTTCCTGCCACAGGCAGCACGAAAGTGCTTTGCCCTCCCCAGGTGGTGTCGGCGCCTTCGCCAAGGCCAGGATTGCCCAGTTCCTTCCACGGTCCGAAAATGGTCGGTGCCGACGCAGAACGCGCTTCGTTTGGTGTCCATCCCGTACAGTCGGACCCAAGGAAGAAGTAGCGGCCATCATGCTTGAACACGCAGGGTGCTTCCATGAAGCGGCCCGGAAATGCCTGCATCACAATATTCGTCGGTTTGCGGTAGTCGTCGCCCAGTCGGTGGATGCATAGGTTGGCATTGTCGTCACTGGCATAGATAAAAGATGCAACCCCGTCGGTATCCTGGAAAAGAGTGCAGTCGCGCGCCATGCGCCCGCATGGCTTGAGTATTTCAATGAAGCTGAATGGTCCTTCAGGACGGTCTGCGACGGCGACACCAGCATAGGCGCCTGCGTGGCCCCAGCCTTTCAAATCGTGGTGCCACCACATGACAAACGTTTTGGTGGCGGCATTGAATAGAACCTTGGGCCGCTCGATTTTGCACCCGCTCGTCAACGGATGCGACGGATCATCGTGAACAACGAAAAGCGCGACTCCGAGATTTTCCCAATTGAGCAGATCTGCCGATTTATAACAGGAAACGCCGATCCGGGCATCCAAGTTGGACGGCCCCTCGGGCCGGCACTCTCCATACCAGTAATAGATGCCTTCATGATGGAGTATTCCTCCACCATGGGCGTTTATGGGATTGTCTTCAGTATCAAGCCAAATCTGACCGGGACGGAACTCATTGATCATGACGGCCTCCGAAATTTAACATGGCCAAAAATACAATATGATTTGTTTGGCATCGTAAACTGTCCATTGAATAATAGGGCAATATAGTTGCCTGCTTAAAACTTTGCCATTCATTGCAAATTTCCCATTCAAATTTATATTTATGGTTCGATAATCACCAGGATTTGGAACTATGGAAGAAAAAAGCGTAGGAATAGTCGTACCGCAGGATTTCACCTTCGGGCTCACCGAGGAGGACAAGCTCCTGCTCGACTGCGGACGGAGGCTCGGTCCTGTCAACATAAGATTCGAGACCTACGGCAGGCTCGACGAGACAAAGTCCAACGCCATACTCATCCTCCACGCCCTCAGCGGCGATGCGCATGTCGCCGGATACCACGATGAGCAAAAGACCAAGATCGGGTGGTGGGACAGCATGGTCGGGCCCGGCAAGGGATTCGACACCGACAAGTATTTCATCGTCTGCAGCAACGTGATCGGCGGATGCAGCGGTTCAACCGGTCCGCGTTCATTCAATCCCGACTCGAAGAACTTCTCCCAGATCTACAATATGGATTTCCCGGTCATAACAATCGCCGACATGGTCCGCGCCCAATACCGGCTTATGAAACATCTAGGCATCAAGAAATGGCTGTCCCTCTCCGGAGGTTCAATGGGTGGGATGCAGGCCCTTGAATGGGCTGTTTCATATCCGGAAGCCGTGGCGAGCGTGATTCCAATCGCCACGACCTCGTGCCTTTCCCCCCAGAGTATCGCGTTCAACTGGGTAGGAAGACAGGCGATCATGGGCGACTCAAACTGGAACAACGGAAACTATGATCTCGAAAAAGTGCCTGAAACCGGTCTGGCGATCGCCAGGATGCTCGGACATATCACGTATCTGAGCGACAAGTCCATGGACAAGAAATTCGGCAGGGAGCTCCAGGAAAGCGAAAGCTACTCCTTCGACTTCAAACACAATTTCAAGGTGGAGAGCTATCTGAAGCACCAGGGCGAGAAATTCGTCGAGCGCTTCGACGCCAACAGCTATCTGTATATTTCCAGGGCGATGGACTATTTCGATCTTTCCGAGAGGTTCGGAGGGGACCTGGCTGTTGCCTTGTCGCAGGTGCACTCTCCTTTCCTTATAATCTCATTTTCAAGCGACTGGCTCTTCCCTCCGTGCGAATCGGTCAAGATCGTCGAAGCCCTCAGGAACAATTCAATCGATGTCACATACTGCGACATAAAATCCATCTACGGGCATGACGCATTCCTGCTGGAGGTGGACGTACTGCAAAGACTGATATCGGATTTCCTAAGGTGCAGATACGACGAAGTGAGGAAGAAGTAGGGGCGGGCTTTCCGTGTCCGGCGTAGCCGTCGGGCGAAGTCGGAAGCCTGTCCCATGTATTTATAAGATTGGTACAGCCTAAAGGCCGTACCTACTAAAAACAGATTCTGAAAGATAGTATGACACAGAAAATCAGAGAAAACCTGGCGAAACGACCGGACATACTTGTCATCGCCGAAATAATTCCGCCGAACTCGAGGATCCTCGACCTTGGCTGCGGCGATGGAAGTCTTCTGGCCCTGCTCCGCAAGGAAAAGAATGTGTACGGTTCAGGCATCGAAATTTCCCAGGAGAAGATCCTGGACTGCGTTTCAACCGGGGTCCCGGTCGTACATGGCGATCTGAACCGCGGACTGCTGGAACTCCCAGACAAGTCGTTCGACTACGTCGTCCTGAGCCAGACGCTCCAGGCGGTCGACCGTCCCGACCAGCTTCTGGTGGAAATGATGAGGGTAGGCAAGAAGGTGATCGTAAGCATAATAAACATCGGCTACTATTCTGCGCGTTTCCAGATAATGTTCCAGGGGAAGATGCCGGTGACTGAAACACTTCCGCTATACTGGTACAACACTCCCAACATCCATCTGGGTACAATCTGCGATTTCCGCAATCTGTGCAAGGACAAGAACTTGAACATCGTGTCGGAAATACCGATCGGGGAGATGCACGAAAAGCTCCTCGCCAGTTTCTGGCCCAACCTCTTCGCGCCGACCTGCGTGTTCGTGATCGAATAATTTTCTGCAAGGCAGAAAATTATAAATTGTGAACTCCAACCTTATTTATCCGACTGCATCATCTCATCCAGCAATCCATCAATCCAATCATCCATGTATTCTCATCCCATCCTCGGATCGGTATAATACAAGAATATTTCGGCGGCATGCCATGTGTGCGGACAGCTGAACTTCCTTTTCGCGTCATCCTCCGAATAGAATCCATGCTTTGCAGGATCCAGAAGCCGCCAATATTCTGCCTCGGAACCTGCGCCTTCCCAGGTAAGAGGGGAACTGTCCATCTCAACAGGCATCGGAGGCGGAGTCTTGTAGAAATGAGCCTCTGCCCAGCCAAGATAAGGATAATTCTTTACGGTTTCCTCGCTGAATTTAGCGCCGTCGACATGCTGCGTGCGGTAATCCATCCAGAACAAAGAACTGTAGGAATCATAAACCTCGGGAATTTTGAACTGGTCATCCATTTCCAGTGACTTGAGTCCGTATTTCAGCCATTTCGTCTGGTAGACGGGATGTTCCGCATAGTCGGAACGACCTATGACATAATTATCCCTGCGGTACTGCGGGACAGCCTTCATGATCTTGTCGACGAGCGGATGGTTGCGGTCGCTTAACAATGAGATCATGTAGAGGCACTGTCCGAAATTATCGGTCTCCGGATCTCCGGAATTGTTACGGTCCCAGACCTTGTGCAGTCCGGCAATCCATTCCTCGACAAGATGGAGGTTCTTCGTCTGCTTCATGCACATGAGCATCATGGCTGAATCGCGGTACCACGGGCGCGGATAAACCCATAGGTTGGGCACAGGTCCGAAAGGCATGATGTTGACTAGGATTTCTCCATGTATCGCCCTGAGCAGCGACGCCTGCGGATGATCTTCAAAGCGTGGAAGGCTGATCGGCTTGCCGTATGTCAACGCCTGCCGGTCACCGTTGTCATCCATCCAGACAGCCTTTTCGTCCTCGAATATGCGGATTGCTCGGGAATCCCTGGTTTCGAGCGTAACGGAATATTCCGAAGGCTCAAAGTGTTCGCTGGCGATTTCCCATTTCTTCACGAGATCAAACGTGATCGCGTCTAGCAGTTCACCGCCTGGCCTGTATACGAATTTCCTGCGGGATCCCATTCCGAAAAGCATGAATTTGGACGATATGGATTTCATTAGCCTTCTCCTTTCAGTGAATCATCTGCCAGTTCTTGATTGCGTCGATCGGACAGACCAGCATTATTATGTTCAAAATAAGATTGTCCCTGATCCAGAAAAGCAGCACGATCTCTATAACTATTATCAGTACAATGGAATATCGCAAGCCGAGATATCTTGCCAGGACGAATCCGGCTGTGCACGAAAGCAGGTCCCCCATGGAATTGATGATGGAATCGCCGTTGTAGCCGAGGGCCATCGTGGATTCACGGTACCGCTGGATTATGAACTGCGAATTCTCTAAAACCTCCCAGAGAGCCTCAAGGCTTATCGCCATCCACAAGCGCCATATCATGGGAACTTTCGGAAGCAGCCATGCAAGTATCCCGCAGAACAAAACTCCATGAAGTATGTGCGTGAATAAATATGGATCAAAGAGGTGCTGCGAATTATGCATGCTCCATACGTCCCCGGCCCAGGGATTGCAATTCCCACAGGCACACCACCAAATCCGGCCCTGGCTGTGAAGCTGGAGGGGGAGCGCGATCAGGACTGCGAATATCGCAGTCCACGGCCAGATTTTCTTCGGATCAAATTTGAGATTGTTGTCATTCATAGTTTTTAAATATCAATACCCAAATCAAGATTCAGGCTGAAGCCTGTACTCCAAATGCGTTAATCCTGACAGCAACGGTTAATTATGAAACTCCGGACGCGACCTTAGCAGAGGAAAGCGATGCTTGCCGAGGCAAAACCGCGTCCCTCCATCTTTATCCCGAGGCGCTTCGCGCTCTGGATGGAGGGTCATGCTTGCCATGACCATTTCTTGAGTTCTTGAAATTGCCTTATCAATAACAATACATCCATCCATTAGTCCAGTCATCCATGAATTTTATTCTTTTCCAATTTGTGTTTCGTCCGGGAAGTTTATATTATAAGGCATGTTCTTTCTCTTCCATATTAAACTAAAGCATTAAGAAATGGAGAATCATATGAGCGCGAAAAGGCCCGTCTACGACTGCGACACTTCCGATTACTGGTGTTCCGAAAAGGACTATAATGCAAAAAACAAGAAATACGGCAGCTTCATCGACGACGGGAAAGCATACCAGATAACCAATCCGGAGACACCCCGCCCATGGCTCAACTATTTCGCGAACCACAAGTTCGGATCGGTCACGTCGAACCGCGGACTCGGATTCACCTGGTACAGGAGTTCCCTGCTGCGTTTGACAAAATACGAGCATCCGGTCGACTATCTCCCGCGTGAATTCCAGGACGGGCGCGAAGTAACCGTCGAAGATCTGCGGACTTCGCGTACATCCAACATCCTGCGCGACGCCAAGGATCTGATCTGTACGCATCGCCCTGGCTACAGTGTATTCACTGGAACTGCGCTCGGACTCAAGTTCGAGATGACACTTTTCGTTCCTCTTGAAGACTCCTGCGAGATCTGGAGCCTTGAACTGAAAAATCCATCAAAGGCGAAACGCGAACTCAAAGTTTCCTTCTCGCAGATCTGGACATTCTCCAAGTTCGGGATCCATACCGCCGAGGATGGCATCCCCTACATCTCGATACCGGGAAAGGATCTGAAGACAAGCACCGACAAGAAAGGCTGCTACTGCCATTCGACAAACAAGGATCTCCCATACGAAATGTACGGTGTCTTCCAGTCGCCCCAGTCCGAATCCGCCGAGATCAGAGGTCTGCCCGAGACTAGGAATGACGGACGCAAATTCGTCTTCAACCTCTGCGAACTTCGCAGCAGTCTCAGCCTGAATGCTGGCCAGTCAAAGCTTTTCCAGATCGTTTCCGGCGCCGACACTGCCGAAAAGGATTTCAAGAACCTCAAATCAAAGTATCTCAAGCCCGCTGCATATGTCTCGGAATTCCGGAAAGTCACGGACAAGTGGCAGGAATATTTCGACTGCATCTCATGCGCGATTCCCGACAAGAACATGCAGAACTTCCTGAACGCCTGGTTCAAAAACCAGCTCAACCTCATATTCCACTTTGTAAGATCAGGACAGAACGGATACCGCGACAGCCTCCAGGATGTGTGGGGATTGACATTGATGGATCCGAAACTTTCAGAAGAACGCCTTTACGAAATACTGTCATACCAGCTCGCCGACGGCACTGCGCCGAGGAACTTCTCGAGCTTCAACGACGGCAAGCATGACATGCGCAGGTTCATGGATTCACCGACATGGATCGCCAGGACTTTGTCAGACTTGATCAAGGAAACCGGCAAAAAATCTATCCTGGACAAGAAGATTCCTTTCATTAACGGGAAAGCCGCGACAATTGATGAGCATGTCTGGAGATCGCTCGATTATCTTTTCAGCCACCGCGGCAAACACGGAATATGCCTGACAGGCGACGGCGACTGGAATGATGCGCTTGAAGGAATCAGCAAGCAGGGCGATGCCGAATCGCTCTGGCTGACGATTGCCGTTTATGATGCAATGATGATAATGATAGATCTTTACAGGCACTGCGGTAAAAAGGGACGCGCCGAAGCCCTCGCCCAGAAAGCCGATGAGCTCAAGAAGGTCGTGAACGCGGTCGGCTGGGACGGACAATGGTACGTCTACGGATTCACAGGATCCGGAAAACCGATCGGCTCGAAGATCAACAAGGAAGGCAAGATCCATCTCAATGCCCAGACCTGGGCGGTTTTCTCGGGGCTTGCAGACAAGGAACGTGCGAAGATCGCAATGAAGTCAGTGGAAAAGCATCTCGACACCCCGCTGGGACCTGTCCTCATGACACCTCCGTACGTCCACGAAGCCGCTGAAGTCGGCCGGATAGCACGCCTTGAACCTGGCACATTCGAGAATGCCTCGATCTACCAGCACGCCGTTTCGTTCCATATTTTTGCGAATCTCGCAATCGGTGAGAAAGAAAAGGCGTTCAAGACTTTTGTGAACTTGCTGCCTACAAATCCAAAGAACTTTGATTCCAGAAGGACTTCTGAACCATATTGCACGGGCAACTACTACTGCGGGCCTAAGCACAAGCGTTTCGGCCAGAATTTCTTCACATGGTTCACCGGCAACGCATCATGGCTGATGAGGGCTGGGTTCGATGAGATGCTGGGTGTCAAGGCCGGCTTTGACGGACTTGAGATCAACCCCAGGGTCCCGACCTCCTGGAAGAAGTACACCATGACCAGGAAATTCCGAGGCTGCCAGTACAAGATATCATTCGTCAAATCCTTAAAGGACAAGGGGATAAAGGTAAACGGCAGGAAGATAGCTGGAAATGTTATCAGTCCTGTTTCAGGAAAGAAATGCGACGTTACTGTGTATTTTTCCTGAAAATCAGGAAAAATAATTGACAAATACCGGATTTGCACTAAAATACACGTCCCGATTGTCTAAGGCTGATTTTAGAGATTAATTAAAGATTGAACGTTCGTTCCGGTAAGAATGAACCTAAAAACTGGTGGAATAATGAAAACATTTTTGGCTAAAGTTGGAGAAATTGACAGGAAATACATTCTTTTCGACGCCGATGGCGTTGTTGCTGGAAGACTGGCTGTGAGAATAGCCAATGCGCTCCGCGGAAAAGACAAACCCACATACACCCCCCACATCGACACGGGAAACTTCGTGATCGTGATCAATGCTGCGAAGATCAAGCTCACCGGCAAGAAGGAAGACAGGAAGATATACACAAGCTATTCCGGCTACAGGAGCGGACTTACGCATCTCAAGGCTTCTGAAGTCAGGGCGAAGAAACCCGAGAGAATCATCCAGGACGCCGTATGGGGAATGCTCAAGCACGGAAGACTTGGACGCGAACTCTACAAGAAACTCAAGGTCTATCCTGGCGCGGAACATCCGCACAAGGCTCAGAACCCCGAAACCGTTAAATTATAATCAATTGTAAATATATCCAGGAGACATAAATGAGTACCCAGGTAACCGCAACAGGTCGCAGGAAAGAAGCGATTTCATGCGTCAGACTCCAGACAGGAACAGGAAAGATCAAAGTCAACGGCAAGCCCATTGAAACATATTTCACAACCGAGGCTATACGCGGCTACATCAACCAGCCCCTCGTCGTGACTTCTTCGATAAGTTCTGTCGACATTGACGCCACATTGAAGGGCGGCGGTCTTTCAGGACAGGCAGGTGCGCTTCGTTTCAGCATCGCAAGGGCCCTCATCAAGAAGGATCCTTCCCTACGCCCAGTCCTCAAGAATTCAGGCATGCTCACATGCGACGCCCGAGTCAAGGAAAGAAAGAAGCCCGGCCAGCCCGGCGCACGCAGACGTTTCCAGTTCTCAAAACGTTAATCCAAGATGGCGCACTGCAGTTTGCCGCTTCAGCTTGGGAATCTTTTTTCCCGGTGGAGTGCCTGTCTGCGCTTTTTAGCCCCGCCGTCTTATGTTTGAAAAATCCTGCGACCTTTCTATATTAACCTGAAAAGAAAGCATCTATGTCAAAGATTAAAATCGCAGTTGTCGGAGCGTCAGGATATTCCGGAGAGGAGCTGCTACGGCTCCTGCTGCGGCATGACAGCTGCGAGATCAGCGTAATCACCTCCAGACAGAACGCCGGCGCAAAGGTCGGCGACTTCTTTCCACGTTTCACAGGAAGCAAGCTGGTATTCTCCGCACCCGACACCGAAGAGATCGCAGGAAAATCCGATGTGGTTTTCCTTGCGCTCCCCCACGGGCTTGCCGCGGAATTCGCAGTTCCTCTCCTCAAGAAGGGGTTGAAGGTCATAGATCTCAGCGCCGACTTCAGGCTGAAGGACACGGTCGTCTACAAGAAATATTACAAGGAAGACCATCCCGCACCAGCACTTCTGAAGGATGCTGTCTACGGACTTCCAGAAAGATACAGGTCCGAAATCAAGAAGGCCAAGCTGATCGCCTGTCCGGGATGTTATCCTACAAGCATAATCCTGCCACTTTCCCCTCTTCTTGAGAACAAGCTCATTTCCCCTGAAAACATAGTGGTCAACAGCCTGAGCGGAGTCAGCGGAGCCGGACGCAAGGTCGATCTCGCATACATCTTCCCGGAATGCAACGAAAGCATGCGGGCATATGCCGTTACCGGACACCGTCACCTGCCGGAAATCGAGCAGGAGCTTGGCGCTGCAGCCAGCTGCGACATCAAAATCAACTTTGTTCCGCACCTTATCCCGGTGAACAGGGGGATAAATTCCACTATCGTGACAAATGTCACCAAGGACTTCTCCAAGGAAAAGCTTGAAGCTGCATACAAGAAGGCTTATTCGAATGAGAAGTTTGTCAGAGTGCTGGGCTACGGCAAACAGCCCGACACCAAGTACGTGACAATGAGCAATTATTGCGACATCGGCTTCACCTTCGATGAACACACAGGCAAGCTGATAGTCAACTCCTGCATCGACAATCTCACGAAAGGCGCCTCCGGCCAGGCCATCCAGTGCATGAACATAATCTTCGGCCTCGATGAATCCGCCGGACTGCTCTGAAATCTACCTCGTAAAACTGTTATTTGTCTGAAATATAACGCAGACATTTCTGTCTGCAGGCTCAAATTTCATTTTCAATCGCAGCCAAGAATGTCTGCGCTACTCTTTGGCAGCGTGTCAGTCTTTATTTCTAAAGGTAGGGACGCCTCGCCGAGGCGTCCGCGGCGCTCTCGGCGAGAGCTCCCTACCTGAATTCAACGCATGCAATAGAAACTGACGCGTTAGACTCTTTGTCTAATACCATCCATTTAAGCATTATTGCCTTAGATTTTCCTGAATTATGTTGTATATTGCTGCAATATGGTGGGGAGTCCTAATTCTGCCCTCTTTCACAAACAGAAGCCTTATTGATTTGCCCATGGAAAAACAACCTTTAAAAGTCCCGGATCAGAAGGAGTTCGATCACTTCGCGGCCAACCGCGGGTTCGAAAAGGTCTTCAATTCCTCATATTCAAAGGCATATGCCCTGTTCTCTTTCGTCCTATCCGACTATCTCAAGCAAGTAAAATCCGACCTGAAAGTACTTGACATCGGATGCGGTGACGGATGGACCGCCGAGTTCGTGTCAAACTTCGCAAAAGGCCATTACTTCGGGATTGATTCATCCGCAGAAAGCATCAGGAAACTGGAAGAGAGAGTCCCGGAAAACTCAGGCTTGAAGGTGACGGGCGTCACGGAGTCGGCGGAATGGATTGTCAATCCAAAATCCTGCAGGGAAATAGAAAAATTCCTAGGAGGAAAACCTGATCTTATCATCTGCAATGCCGCCTGCCACCAGATAAGGAAGTCGTATCCGGATCTGAGAAAAGTATTCGCTGCTGCGTCGTCGATTCTTAAACAGGATGGGACCATACTGGTAGGAGATTACTATTTTCCCGAGGACATGACCCAAGATGAGGTCGAAGAGGACAGGAACTGGATAAAGAACGAAACCGGACAGACCCCGACGCTGCGTTCAGGATTCATCATCAGGAATGAAATGGAACTCATACTTGAAAGCGCCGGCTTCATATCAGATACGGCCAGGGAAATCAGGGCGAACAGGGATATCAGCATCATCTATTATCTCTTCGTGTCGAGAAAGACATTTTCCCAGACAAAGACATCCTTGCCCTTGTCATAGTTGATCACTGAAACACAGCCGTTCCTAGTCACAGACCCAGCGCATATCTCCCCCCTGCCCCTGCTGTCAATCTTCGCATAAGGCCTGTGTACATGTCCGCAGAGGGAAAGGTCTATTTTTCCGTTTTTCAGAAGCCTCATGGCCTCCTTCTCGCCCCACAACCTGTGTCTGACCCTAAGCCACGGATGGTCTTCGATGATTGGATAATGGCCAACCAGTACAATCGGCCTTTCCTTCTTCTTCGAACACTCCTTCACAATGAAATCGCTGCTTGATTTCGGCAGGTATCCGCAGGAGGAGAGCAGGCTTGTCGGACAGCTTTCGTTCACAAGAATGAAATCGCAGTCTCCGACCGTCATCTTCACCGGGAGCTCATCAAAAGCGACCTTGTCCTGATTAAGGAATTTCACGGCGTCCTTCATGGCGTCCACGCATTTTTTATTGTAGACATAGCAGTCGTGGTTGCCGGGTATGAACATCAGAGGGATCTGCGAATTTCGCAGCGGCTCCAGGATGGCGAGCTGTATCTTGAATTCGCCTGGCTGGCCGGTGGAAGTTATATCACCGCTCAGGACGGCCAGATCAGGTTTCTGTTCGAGAATATAGTCGACGGCCTTTTTCAGATAGCTCTGGTCGTGCTGGTATTTCCTCCTGAATGAAAAATTGAAGACCCCGACCCAGCGCTTGTCGACGTAGGCCATCCAGTCTTCAGCCGGACCTCCGGCATGCGGATCTGAAAAATGTATGATCTTCATTGAAATTCCCTTGATTTTCAAGGTAGGGACGGTTCGCCGAATCGTCCGAGGCGCTTTCGGCGAAAGCGCCCTACCTTTTGACTACTGGCGCTCCAGCAGCGCCACATATGCCCCGTCGTTGTCTTCTGCCGGGAGGATCTGTTTTTCCTCCCTCAAGATAAATTCCTTGTTTTCAGAGACGAACTTCTTAATCTGCATCGAATTCTCCTCGTTTTCAATGCTGCAGGTGCTGTAGACAAGCCGTCCGCCGGGTTTGACGAGCGTTGACCCTCCATCGAGTATTTTCCGCTGTTCGCGCACAAGTTCCTTGAGCTTCTTTTCGGAAAAACGCCAGAGTGCGTCAGGTTTGTGCCTTCCGACACCTGTATTGCTGCATGGTACATCAAGAAGGACAGCGTCGAACCCGGAAGGTTTAAGCGATGAGTTCTGGGCGGATGAGACGATGACCGACAGATTTCCAAATCCTGCTCTTGTGAAGTTCTCAACTGTTTTCCTGTGTCTGTCGAACGAACAGTCAGAAGCGACGATCATCCCTTCGCCGCCCATCAGTTCAGCAAGGGCTAGGGATTTCCCCCCAGGCGCCGAACAGAGATCTGCTATTGTCTCCCCTTTCTTCGGATTAAGGGCAAGCGTTGAAAGGACGGTCACTGGATCCTGCACATAGATTTTCCCGTCATCGAGCCATTTGTTCCTGAATACATTGTCCGGTGTCGAGGTTTTATAAAATTTGATCGGCGAAAGATCGAATTCGGTTTTTACTTCCGAACATCCGGCGTCATTGAGTTCATTCTCAGGTATTTCATTCAGCAGTCTGAATGTGAATGGAGGCTTGTCCATCATGATTCCTGCGAACTTCGCAATTTCGGCTTCCGGATAATGCCTTTTCCATCGCTCAAAAAGAAGGGGAGGCAGGTTGAGCTGGATTCCTAGCGGGGCTTCCTTCTGGAGCTTCGCTGGATCAAGGGAGATGGTCTTGCGAAGTACGGCATTGATGAATCCGGAAGGCCTGTCGCCATAGCGGCGGCGCACGTAGTCGACCGCGAAATTGGCGGCCATCTCCTTCGGAATCCCGGTATGGTACCAGGCTTCGGTGACGGCCATGGCAAGAACCCTCATGAATTTGGGATCCACTTTCTTTGCGAATTTCGCAACCGTGAATTCGATGAGCGCCCTGTGGCGGAAATACGTGTAGAGCAGGCTTGAAATGCTCTTCCTGTATCTCGAGGCGTCCGGATTGCCATCAAGAAAACTGTCGAGCTTGACGCCTTTCTCCCAGAGTTCGAGGCCGTCGAGCGCAGTCTTGAAAATAACACCGGATGTATTGTCTTTATTCATAAAATTTCCCATATGAAAATAAAATCTTAGGTTTATATTACAAGCTTGAATCCAAAAACTTGAAAAATCTTTCATCATGGACCTGATATTCAAATCAATAATAATGGGGATTGTCGAGGGGATCACCGAGTTCCTGCCCATAAGCAGCACCGGACACCTGATCATCGTCGAACAGTTCCTCAAGTTCGACAAGCAGTTTGCGGACATGTTCGAGATCGTGATCCAGCTTGGAGCGGTATTATCCGTTGTCGTATACTTCCACCGGAGGCTCAACCCGTTTGTGCATGAACCGGAAAAGAGGAAGGAAACGCTGGAGCTGTGGAAAAAGACCATAGCCGGAGTCGTCCCCGCACTTATCATCGGGGGAATTCTGGGAAAGAAGATTTCAGAGCATCTTTTCAATCCCCTGGTGGTTTCGATCGCACTTATTGTCGGCGGGGTGATCCTGATAGCCATTGAAAGCTTCCGGAAGAAGGAGAGGATTTTCAGCGTCACAGAAATAACCTATGGATTTGCAATAGCCGTAGGATTCATCCAATGCCTGGCAATGGTTCCTGGCACGTCGAGATCCGCCGCAACCATAATCGGAGCAATGCTTCTCGGAGCCACAAGGGGCACAGCCGCAGAATTCTCGTTTTTCCTCGCGATTCCCACAATGGTTGCCGCCTCGGCGTATTCCCTGATGAAACACGCCTCCCACATGAGCCTTATCGAGGGGGAGGCCCTTGCTGTCGGGTTCGTCGTGTCATTCCTTGTCGCCTGGGCCGTGATTGCAGTATTCATGAACTATATCAGGAAGAATGATTTCAAACCGTTCGGCTATTACCGGATAATACTTGGAATACTGGTGCTTATATTTTGTTTGAAATGAGGCAATCGAAATAATAAAAGGAGTAGAAAATGAGTCCAAACATCTTCCGCAAAGTTATATTATGTCTTGTCTGCACTTCCGTTCTCTATATAGCAGGCTGCTCTGCTGTTCCTTTCACAGGCAGGAGCCAGCTGATGCTGACAAGTCCGCAGGAAGAGGCACAGCTTGGAGAGCAGGCCTGGCGGGAAGTCCTCTCGCAGAACAGGGTTTCCAACAACCAGAAATACAATGCAGCCCTGAAAAGAGTCGGCGAAAGCATCGCAAAAGTCACGAACAAGCCTGAATACAAATGGGAGTTCAAGGTCTTTGAGAACACTGAACCCAACGCTTTCTGCCTGCCAGGCGGAAAAGTCGCGGTTTATACGGGTCTTTTCCAGTATACCTCCAATGATGCCGAACTCGCGGCTGTCGTAGGCCACGAAATAGGACATGCCATAGCCCGTCATGGAGGAGAGAGGATATCGCAGGGAATGGTCCAGGAAACCGGAGCACAGGTGCTTGCCGCTACGGTTGATGGAAAATCCGCCTTGGCCGTACAGGGAATCATGGCCGGATACGCAGTAGGCACAAATGTCGGCGTGATGCTTCCTTTCAGCCGGACCCACGAATACGAGGCCGACAAGCTGGGACTCGTCTATATGTCCAAGGCCGGCTACAACCCCGCTGCCGCCATAACCTTCTGGCAGAAGTTCGGACAGGTCTCCTCGACAGGAACAGTAGGCGAATTCTTCTCGACCCATCCGATGAGCGAAAAACGCATCGAGGAGATGAAGGCCTATCTGCCGACCGCCCAGGACATGTACCGGACGGCACCGAACAAGAAGAACCTGGGGGAGAGTTTGAAGTAGGTTAAAAAAAGGCACAGAGTTCCAGAGGCACAAAGGCACAGAGTTTTTATTGAGGACAGACCAGAATGCGCTAAGCGAAGACAAACTAAAGTTTGAACTCCAACATTTGTCGGTGTACTGAGGTTGGAGTCCAAGCTTCAGCTTGTGTATTCATGATGGCAGAAGTGCTTAACTTAGCAATATTCGGGACAGAGGAAAGATGGCATATGACAGAATAAGTTTATTGGGTACTTAACACTTAAAACTTGAAACTTAATACTAAAACAACAATCGACTGACAATGAAAACACCATATCCAAAAGTCAATTATTTCCCCGGCGGAAAATACGACACGAAAGATGGCGCCACAAAATTGTGGCAGAAGATTCTTTTTCTAGGAACGCGATGGCAGTTCTATTTCCATTCGTTCAGGATCGCAATAAACTCCGGCTCGCTCGCCAAAAAAGGACTCTACGGGCCCAATGAACTATCCTATAACGCCTTTGATCTGATAAGATCCGCGGAATATGTCGGCGGACACGTCCATGTCGACGGCATAGACAACTTCGCAAAGATTGAAGGTCCGGTCGTAGTCATCGGCAACCACATGAGCTCCTTTGAAACCTATGCCCTGCCCTGCATGGTGCTCGAACACAAGAAGGATACAATCCTCGTAGTCAAAAAGGAACTTGTGGATTATCCTTTCTTCGGTGAAGTCGCCAAGATATACGGAATTCCCGTGTCCAGGACAAATCCCCGCGAAGACTTCAAGACCATCATGACCGAAGGGCAGAGATACATCGAAGCCGGCAGATCCGTAATAATTTTCCCGCAGTCAACCCGTTCCGTCGAGTTCAAGCCTGAAGAGTTCAATTCCATAGGCGTGAAACTTGCGAAACGCGCAAATGTCCCTGTAATTCCCTTCGCCTTGAAGACTGATTTCTGGGGTAACGGGAAATACGTGAAGGACTTCGGTCCGGTCGACACCAGTAAGGATCTTCATTTCAGCTTTGGAGAACCGATCCACATCAAATCCGCCACCGGCAAGGAAGAACACGAGCAGATCGTCAAGTTCATCCAGGGGAAACTCGCGGAGTGGAATAAAGAATAAGAATATTCACCACGAAACACACGAATGACACGAAAATTATTTTATTGTTTGGGTACGAAGGAATAAGGATTCCTGTTCACAGCTTTCTGTGTCCGCCGTAGCCTCTTAGCGAAGGAGGAAGCGTGTCTTCTGTCTTTCCTCTCCCTACTTCTTCTCATCTGAGGCTAGATGTGGAACTGTTTCCCCTAGTTAGATAAAATACATCCTTAGCCATAAATCTGGCACGAATTCCAATGTCTAAAATCCTTGAGTTCAAACATAAGCTACTTCACAAACGGATGATAGTCCAACGGGGATTATTTTGTTTGTAGTAGCGCATGTTTGCGCGTTCTTCCTGTTTTATTTTCCCAAGGAACGCCGGTCTCCAGACCGGCTTCTTACATGCCGACCTGGAGGTCGGCGTTCCATTTCCCAGAAAGAACACGCAATATTGCGTTAACTACAAACAAAGATACACAGCTATGAACTCCAACGAAATTTCTTCGTTCTCTGCTCCTTACCATGCATTTTCTAAACTTTGTGCCTTGGTGTCTCTGGAGTAGGTACTGGCTTTAGCCTGTACCATGAATTCAAGGATGGTACACCCTAAAGGGCGTACCTACTTACAGAAAGAACGGCAGTTGGCCGGGACCATTGCGGTCGAGGCCGCCTCGGGCTATCAGATAATCCAGTTCGGCGAGAATTCTTGCCTTGTCATTCGGGAATCTTCCTTCCATCGGAACCGGGTTCGATGCGTGATTGGCGCGGAAGACAGTCCTTTCCAGCTCGAGATTCTCTATGATTTTGCGAAGTTCGCAGACTGCCTCGTATTCCGAGACGGTCTCGTATCCGCTGAACATCTTTGTCCCCGGCACTTCGACATAGCGCAGGGCCGACAAGAGCTTTGGCTGCATTTTGTTCAGCGCCATGGCAGTTTCAAGCGCATGCTTTCCCGAGCCTTTCTTGCCACCCAGGCCAAGCAGGACCATCACGGAACAGCGGAGTCCGCATTCCTGCGAAATCCGCACAGCGTCAATCATCTTTTCGGCAGTTTCTCCCTTGTTGACGAGTTTTAATAACTCTTCATCACCCGTTTCAAGACCCAAATAAAGAGTATGCAACTTTAGTTGCCGAAGTTCGCAAAGCTGTTCCTTGGTCTTGGACAGGATCGAACTTCCATTGGCATAGACATTTACCCGGGTGAGTCTTGGAAAGAGATCGTTGAGTTTCATTAGGTATTTCTGCAACTTTTCAAATGGCAGTATCATGACATCGCCATCAGCGAGGAAGATTCTTTGTGTTTCCGGATAACTTTTTGCTGCCTTCTTGAAGTCCGCCAGGACTTCATCATATTCGCGCTCTTCATAGCGCGAATATTTGTACATGGCGCAGAACCGACAAGTATTATGCGGGCAGCCGTATGCGACCTGGAATATCAGGCTCTCGGCCTCGGCTGGAGGCCGGAATAATGGTTCACGGTAATTCATAGGATATTTCAACCACAGAACACACAGATTACACAGATAATATTTCTCTTTTTCTTCATCCCGGAGGGATGGAATATTATAGCCTGTGGTTTCAACCACAGGTAAATCATACACAACATATCCGTCTTGAAGAGACGGAGGTATTCTCGTCCTGTTCTTCCTTCGTCCCTACAGGACGAAATCATTTTTTATCACGGGACCTATGGTTGAAACCATAGGCTTTATCACTGGACGCCTTCAGCGTTTCAATCTGGATATTTGAACTCAAATCTAAGATTATCATGTTCTTCGAAAAAAGAAAATCCGAGCAACTGTCGGTTTAAAAACCGACATACTTCAGATGCCAGCATATTTCCTTCCTGTTCCAATGGCCTTTTCCATATCTTTTAAAGTCACCTTTCTGGAAGGTTTTGGCAGAATGCCCTTCAAAGAGGTAATTGGAACGGTCTTTATGCTTCTAGAATAACTGCTAATCTTATTTTCTCTTTTATTAATGGTTTTCATAAGCTCCTCTAAAAAGAATTCAATTGCCGGCGAGACGCCGGCGCTCCTTTAAAGACTAATTACTTTCGTGTCATTCGTGTGTTTCGTGGTTAAATAAATCCAGATTATAGGCGGGTTAAAACGCCGCCTTACTTATTTGAACTCCGCTCCGAGTTTTTTGAAGTCTTCGACGAATTCGGGGTATGTGACGGCGGCGGATTCGGCGTTCTTGACTATGGTTGCGCCTTCGGCGTTGAGTCCGGCTATTGCTAGGGCCATTGCGATCCTGTGGTCGTGATAGCTTTCAACCTCGGCGCCATGGAGTTTCGAACCCTTGATTACCATGCCGTCGGGAAGTTCTTCGACCTCGGCGCCCATCTTGCGAAGTTCGCAGGTCATACAGGCGATGCGGTCGGTCTCCTTGATGCGCGCCTGAGGAACATTCAGAAGTCTTGTCGTCCCTTCTGCGAAGCAGGCGGCCACTGCGAGCGCAGGCAGAGCGTCGGGAGTAGAGTTCAGATCCAGATCCGCGCCCTTGAGCCTGCCTGAACACTTCACGATTGTCTTATCAAAACCGCGCTTGATGTCCATGCCCATCTTTTCAAGATAGGTGAACACTTCCTTGTCACCCTGGCGGTCATTGAAGTCGAGATTCCTGATCACGACCTCTCCTCCGGTTACAGCTGCGGCCACTAAAGGGAACGTAGCCGTGGAGAAATCTGCGGGGATGGTCATGTCAAAGGGCTTGTATGCCTGTCCGCCCCTGATCTTGAAATTCAGGAGGTCTTCGGTGTGTTCGAACCTGATCTTCTGTTTATTGAGCCAGTCGAGCGTGATTTCCACGTATGGTTTCTCATTGAGATTGAAAACGACGAGTTCGGTATCGCCTTCGATAAGAGGAACGGCAAGCAGGACGGCTGTCACGAACTGGGAGGACTTGCCTTCGACCTTGGCCTTGCCGCCTTTTATAGGGCCCTGGATGGAAAGCGGGCATTTGCCGTCCCTGGAAGTCGTCTTTGCGCCCAGCATTTCCAGGGCTGACAGCACAGGCGCCATGTGGCGTGTGCGAAGGGAATCGTCTCCGTCAAAATCCACCCTGTCTGAAGAGATCGAGGCGAGTCCGGAGAAGATTCTGAGACTGGTGCCTGAGTTCCCTACATCGATGACGCCGGATTTTATCTTGGGTTTTCCGGCAACACCCTTGACTGTCCAGAGGTTGTCCTTCTTGTCTATCTTAGCTCCGAAGGCGGCGGCGGCGGACAGGCTGGAGAGCGTATCGCCTGAAATCAGAGGCCTGTGTATTTTGGATATTCCGTCGGCCATTGCGGCTATGGCGACCGCGCGGATGGTATGTGACTTCGATCCCGGAACGGAAATTTCACCGTTGATCTTTGATCTTTTAATTTCGAGGTTCAATTCAGGTTCTCCTTTCTGGATCAGGCAGAACAGACATTCCTGTCTGTTTATTTCTTCACTCATAAAGCAAGACTCGGACAGGAATGTCCAAGTTACTTTTAAAATACAAGCGAACCCTGATCAATCCCATAAATTACTCCCGATAGGTTAAAAACCAAGACGCAGGAAATTAGGATTAACTTAGTGACTTATATGTCATTTTTTGCCTGTTAATTACATTATTGTTATATATTGCAATCCCCAGTCCTTTATTGTGTTTATTTATATCTTTATGCCCATCAATACTTTGCAACTGTACAATTCCACTTGGCATGGCCATTGCTAAAAGACTCGCAGTTTTTAAAAATTAAGGAGGCAACATGAAAACGAGGAAATGGAAAATTGAGTCGTTATATAGTTTTATGGAGGTGGCTATGAGCAAAAGGCGTTTATAGGAAACCTGTTTTGTTGAAAGGCATTTCGATTTGTCATGATGATAAAAAAAGAGATTTAAGAAACATATAAACCAAGGATCAATTAAAATGAGAACAAAGATTTACACGGCAATCATGCTGATAACTGCATCAGCATTTACAATGGAGGCGCAGGTGGTTGCACCTGTACAGAACGGAGTGGCCATCCAGAACCAGATAGACGTCAAGGGACCTGTTCCGGGCGCCCTTGCCAACTCTCCGGTGGGCAGTCTTGACGCCTTCCAGAAGGGGCAGCTGTTCTACAATGCAATGCCCCAGACACCGGCAATAGGCACTTCCCTGAAGATAATCGATTCCAAGAAGGATACCGACTATCTCTTGAAGACCTATAAGCTGAAGACAAAAGGGGTATCGGATGAAATTGCGCAGTATATAAGAACCGTAGTCACCAAGGAGCAGGGCAAGGTCGAAGTCTCGACGAATGAAAAGTCGGGCGACGAGTTCATTCTCGTGACTGCACCGATATACCAGTTCCCCGACATTGAGAAATCGATCACGGCCCTTGACCAGGAAGGGACCTCGTATTACAATGACGGCACGAAGCTCGGAGTATATGTTCCGAAGAACCGTTTGGCGTCCGACCTGAATAATCTCGCCGTAACCGCCCTCGTAAGCAAAGGCGCTATAACCTATGCGGACAACGTAGTGAACAAGATTTACCTTCAGGATGCTCCCAGCTATTACGACGGGACATTCACCATCTTCAAGGACTTCGATGTTCCTCCTGAGCAGCTCCGTATCGAGGCGCAGATCGTCGAGCTTGAACTCAACGATGATTTCAATTTCGGCATGCAGCTTGATGCCTGGAAAGAGGCGCTGCCCGAGAACGTAGACTTTTCATTTGACTTTGAGAAGTCGAAAAACTCGGTAAATGGCGTCAATCCCGACAAGTGGGCGACTCTGGCTGCCCAGAGCTTAAACCTGCAGGGCATGCGCCCCAAGGCTGCCGCCAACATAATCAACTACATGGTCAGGAAAGGCTACGGAAAAGTCCTTTCAAGCCCGACGGTTGTGGCATTGAACGGACAGCAGGCGACAATAGCATCCCTCGACACCCTCAGCTATCAGTCTTATTCCAGCCCGACCGACAAGATCGGCAAGCAGGCCAGCGTTGGAGTTTCCCTGAGCATAACTCCGACGATAGCCAGCGAGTCAATCACACTGGCCATAAACGCCGCAGTGAACAGCCTCGTGGGCTGGGGAAGCGACAGCAGCCCCATCATCAACGTCAGGACGACAACGGCGAACATTGTGTTGAAGGATGGCGAGGTCTTCACGCTTTCAGGTCTGAAGAAGGACACGATCGCAAAGAGCGACGACGGCATTCCAATCCTGAGGTCGATACCTCTCCTTGGATATGCGTTCAGGCATGAGATCGACGTCAAGAAGACGTCCGAGATCGTCGTGATCCTCACGCCCCACAAGGTGACTGCCGCAAACGCAACCAGCGAAAAGGACAGCAGCAAGGTGAAGGATATCCAGACTGAACTGGGAACGGAGAAAAGCGGGATGGAGAAGTTCGTTGACAGAGTGATACTCAACAAATAAAGGAGTTCAGGCGAAGGACCTGCTGTCTTCCCAGGCAGCAGATCCTTCAATTTAGATTTTGGAATTTTGAGACACCCGTGCTGGCGCAAAGACCAACCCCCCGCGTGCTGGCGCGGGTGTTTCTTTTTTATAAAGGCGGCAATTGCTGTAGCACGAGAAATCTTAAAGTAGGGACGGGCTTTAGCCTGTCCCATTCTTAAACATTAAGATGGTACATGCTAAAGCACGTACCTACTTAAGGCGCAAATCCTCCATCGGAAGATATAAATGACGGCAATATCCTCACAGCACTCCGGATCCGATGATAAGCCTGATTCCGCCGAGGAATATGGCTGTGGCGCAGAGTGAAAGGCCCGCAACCGAGAAGCTTTTACTTTCATATTCCCTGGCTGTTGCAAGCGAGACAACGCATGCGATCAGGCCGAGCATGGCAAATGGTATGTTCAACCAGTTGAACCAGCCGAAGCATGGTATGAAACCAATCATCATCCCGATACCGGCGAGAATCCCCCATACTAGACTAATGATGTGCATTTTCGAGCCTCCACCTGTTATTGATCAGTTTCAAGATGAATATAAGAATGCAGGCTTCATTGACTGCGAAAGCCGCATATAGATACAGGCCCAGCCGGTTAAATTCCGAGGCCTTTCCAAGTTCTCCGCGGCTGATGCAATAGAAGCTCCTGGTCATTCCGCAGAAAAGGCACTCCCTGCCATAAAGCTTCTTATAGGAACATTCCGGCAAATTGCCCAGGACTGCATCCTCCTTGAAGAGGAACGGGACCGCGATCATCAATAGGACCGCCAGTCCGATCATCATCCACACAATGAGGAGGACTTTCCTGAGATCTGGAGAAATCTTCAATGTGCCTGGTTACTTTATAAGCTTTATGCTGAACGGATACTTGTAGCTTATCCCGTCGTTCGCCTTGATGGATGCTATGATTATGAAGACTATGTTGGCGACGGCAAGCAGCAGGATCAATGGAATTCCTATGATAATGAAGACCAGCGGGATGCATATCAGGTAGCCAATGCCCATGGTTATCTGGAAATTCAATGATTCCTTGCCCTGCTCATCGACGAACTTCATTTTTTCCTTCTGGAGCAGCCAAACCACAAGAGGGCCTATGATGTTGCCGAAAGGGATGATGAATCCTACGAAAGCGCTCAGATGACACAGCATTCCCATGGTCTTCTCATTGCTCTCCATTCCGGATGCCGGGGTATTTTCGCTCATTTCAGTCCTCCTGTTATAATTCAACTGTAAAAAAACACAACCCCACAGGCAATATGCCTGAGTTGTATTGGTCCTAACATATATCTTCAAATATAAATTTTCACCTGTCCCAGGAGAAAATTTATTCCCACTCAATTGTTCCCGGCGGCTTGGAAGTGAGGTCGTATACGACGCGGTTTACACCGCGGACCTCGTTGATGATCCTGTTTGATATCAGCCCCAGGAGCTCATATGGAAGATGGACCCAGTCGGCCGTCATGCCGTCCTGGCTGTCGACTACGCGGAGCGCAACCACGTTCTCATATGTCCTTTCATCTCCCATGACTCCGACGGTCTTGACCGGAAGAAGCACTGCGAAGGACTGCCAGGTCTTATAGTAGAGGTCTGCCCTCTTCATCTCCTCGACCACGATGGCATCCGCTTCGCGGAGTGTTTCGAGCTTGTCCTTGGTAATGTCGCCGAGAATCCGGACTGCGAGACCAGGACCCGGAAATGGCTGGCGCATGACGATCTCCTCGGGGAGACCGAGTTTCCTGCCGACTTCCCTGACCTCGTCCTTGAAGAGCTTGCTGAGGGGTTCGACGAGCTTCATCTTCATCTTTTCAGGGAGTCCGCCGACGTTGTGATGGCTCTTGATCATTGAACTCGGGTTTCCGCCGATTGGAACGCTTTCGATGACGTCCGGATAGGTCGTGCCCTGCGCAAGGAAGTCCGCATCCTTGATCTCGGATGCCGCCTCCTGGAAGACCTCGACGAACTCATGCCCGATTATCTTGCGTTTCCTCTCGGGATCCTCGACCCCGGCGAGTTTGTCAAGGAACCTTTTTTCGGAGTCGGCCACGCGGAGATCTATCTTGAAATTCTTCCTGAAGACCAGTGCGACCTTTTCGACCTCGTCCTTCCTGAGCAGGCCGTTGTTTACGAAAATGCAGGTTAGCTGCCTGCCTATGGCCTCGTGTATCAAGGCGGCTGCAACTGCGGAATCAACGCCTCCGCTGAGACCGAGTATTACGTGCCCCTTTCCGACCTTCGTCCGGATCTCCTCAAGAGACTGGTCAATGAACGACTGCATTGTCCAATCGCCCCTGCATCCGCATATCCTGAGGCAGAAATTCTCGATTATCTTCCTGCCACGGGGGGTATGGACGACTTCAGGATGGAACTGTATGCCGTATATCTTGCGCGACGGATCGCAGACGGCGGCATATTCGGTGTTGGAAGTCTTCGCGATCGGCGAGAATCCCTCCGGGAGGGAGAGCACCTTGTCTCCATGGCTCATCCAGACCGTGAGTTTTTCCTCAAGCCCCGTGAAAAGATCGCTTTTGCCGAGGACTTCGAGTTCGGCCCTTCCATATTCGCGTGCAGTTCCCTTGCTGACTTTTCCGCCCAGGAGATGGGAAGTCATCTGGAGCCCGTAGCATATTCCAAGGATTGGAATTCCGAGCTTGAATATCTCTGGGTCGCACCTGGGGGCGTCCTTCTGGTAGACGCTTGCGGGACCTCCGCTGAAGATTATCCCGGAAGGATTCTCCTTGCGCACCTCGTCCACGCCTATCCTGAATGGGACTATCCGACTGTATACATTGCATTCCCTGATGCGCCTGGCTATCAGCTGGCTGTACTGGGAACCGAAATCAAGAACTAATACTGTCTGATTGCTGGCTTTCACTTGAACTACCTCTTTTTCCTTTTAACTGAACAAATTTCATTGCAGCGGGGGCATCTTGAAACCGTCTCATTGGGTTTGACAAGAAACGCATAATGGCAGTCGTCGCAGATGCATAGCGAACCTTCGGAGAGCGCCCAGTCATAGACCTTCCGCCTCCAAAGCTCCCTGCACCAGAGTATGACGATGACAATGATCCATATGAAAAGGTATATGAGAAATCCGCCTTTGCAGCTGATCGGTATCATTTCGCCTTCCCCTTCCACCATTCTATTTCAATGTAGCACGGCTCGTCCGTCTTTCTATAATCTTCCGGAAGAAGGGCGTTTTTTGCTATGAACGCCTCCTGGGCGGCCGCATCGAGCTCCTGGTTCCCGCATGAGGCCAGGATCTTCACCCTGGGAAAGAAATCCCTGCCGTAGAACGAGACTTTGAGGACCGTCTTCTTGTCCGGACGCATGCCTTCAGCCTTCTTCAGAATTTCGTCGGCCTTCGAGAAGAACTGAGGGAGGTTCCTGCCGTCACCCGTCCTCCACAGCGGATACGCAGGCGGCTTCTTCTTCTGTAGACTGTTGCCGTTGAGAGGGGGGATCGAGGCCGGCCTGTAGTCCCAGTTCCTTGAGATTTCCATTGACGGAGTATCCTTCCTGGCCTCAATCTCCTCGAAGGAATTCATCCTGCCCCATGCCGGCTCCGAAGAAACCATATATGAGATGTCGGGCTCAGGCGTCCGGAGTCCGGAAACAGCATATACCGAACTGAAGCCGTGCCTTGGGCTGGGCTTTGATATGAGGGTCGGATCCCCGTAGTCGAGCCAGTAGAGGAAATTCTTCTTCACCGGCGAATCCGGCATCGCCTCGAGAGGCAGGAAGACGACTTTCTTGAGTTCAGACGACGATTTCGAATCGTCGGGGACCCTGATGGAAAAAACGCAGAAAACTACGAGATGCACCGCCGCCGCGATGACAGCGGCGAAGACGAAATCCATCAGGATCCTGCCATTTCTCTTTTCATTCCGTAGCGGCATCTTCGGTGATCTGCTCCTTCTTGGCTTCAGGAACCGTTGCTGCATAGACGTTCAGGTTCATTGAGCGCGCCAGCGACATGAGCTTGACGATCTCGCCGTAGGATGTTTCCTTGTCGGCGACTATGATGACCGTCCTGGCATTGCTTTTTGACGTGAAAAGCTGGAGCTTGTCCTTGAGCTTCCTCCAGTCGGATTCGAGCGGTTCGTCGTTGAAGAAGAAACGGTTGGTCTTGTCGACGGAAATTATGAGCTTCTCCGCGCCTGTCTCGTTCTCGCCCTCGGTGGTCTGCGGTACGTTTATCTTGATGCCAGATATCTGGACGAAGGAGCTTGAAAGCATGAAGAAAAGGAGGAGGAGGAAGACGACGTTTATGAACGGCGTCAGGTCCGGCATCCCTTTGAAGATCTTAAGTCTTGTCTTGAATCTTGCCATTACTCTTCCGTCTTTGTGTTGTCGCTGCCACCATTGCCAACGTGCTTGTTATGTTTGAAGAAATAGACTATCTCCGAAGCCGCCTTCTCCATGTCGAGGGTGATCGCCTCGATGCGCGAAACAAGGTAGTTGTATGCCAGATAGCATGGAATGGCGACGCATAGTCCGCCGCCCGTAGTGTAGAGGGCCTTGCTTATTCCAGAGGCGAGGTTCTTCGAATTGACGAATGCGCCCACCTCCTTGATCTGGTTGAACACATCTATCATGCCGAGCACGGTGCCCAGGAGTCCGAGAAGAGGCGCGATGTAGGCGATCGTGGCAAGAATGTTCATCCTCGCCTCAAGCCTTGGTATCTCATCGAGCGATGCGTCCTGGATTGACTGGGAGACATCGTCGTCTCCCTGCTCGTAGCTCAATATCGCCGAACGAAGGACATGGGCGGCGGGTCCGGGAGTGTCGTCGCAGAGGCTTACAGCTTCGACGATATTGCCTCTTTTAAGGACGTTGATGAGCCCCTTTACAAGATCACCTACGTTCACCTGGACCCTGTGCAGATAGAAGAGTTTCTCAAGAAAAATAAATACGGCGATCATGCTGCATATGAGTATGAGCCACATGATCGGACCGCCTACTGTCAGTATTTCCTTAAAAAGCATAATCATAAATCACTCCTTGAGTTTGTATTTCCCGCGGATTTCGCGGATCATCTTATTATAGTCCTCTTTGGGCTCTATGTTAAGGGCGACAAGCTTCTTGTAGATGCTGACGGCCGCCTCCGCGGCTTCAGGTGTCTCTTTTTCCAGATATATCCTGGCGGCCGCCTGGGCGGCTTTCACCAGCCATACCGGATCCCTGATCTCCCCCTTGTCGGTGTCGGCCTGATATCCATATATTATCTCGCGGTATCTTGCAAGCGCGCTTCCCTTGTCACCTATCATCTCGTCGCATTTGGCGAGCTTGAAAATGGCCTGGTCCCTGAAATTGAGGGGGATGTTGTTCTTGGCGAGTATCTTCTTGAAATATTCCGAGGCGGTCATGGTGTTCGAGTTGTCGGTGGTCTTCCACGCTATGGAAAAATAGCAGTCTCCAAGACGTCCGAGGCAGGCGGTCTCAAGGTTCGAGCCGGGCCTTCTTTCAATCGCCTTCGTGTAGAAGGGTATCGCCTTCTCGAACTCATTGGAGTCGGACAGTATGTCGCCGCGGAGCATGAACCCCTCCGAGACGATGCTTTCATTGGGGAACTTCTCGGAAAGTTCGTCAAGATATTTTACCGCCTTGTCGTTCTTCCCCGCCTTCGAGGAAATGTATGCGCACTCATAGACTGCCTCGGCAGCGACCGATGGCACCGATGCATACTTTGCGGCGATTTCCTGGAGTACCGCCTCGGCCTTGTCGAACTTCCCGCCGTCCCTGAGGAAGTCGGCCTGCCAGAACATGCCTTCGACGGTGAACAGGGAATCGGAATAGTTCTTGCGCAGGGCTTCGAGATCCTTCGCGGCCGACGCCTCGTCGCCGGCGAGGAAATGCGAATACAGCCTCTTGTACAAGGCGTTCGGGGCCATTTCATCCTTCGGATATGTCTCGACAATCTTAGTGTAGTTTTCCTCGGCCGCCTTGTAGTTCCCGCTGTCGAAACCGATGTTGCCCATCTCGAAGAAGGCCCTTGGAGCCTCCTCATGGTTCGGGAACCGTTTTGCGAAATCCGCAAAAACTTCAAGGGCGTCCTCGAACTTCCTGAGCTTCTCCAGGGTCATGCCATAAAGAAAATATGCGTTCTGGTAGTTGTGGCCCTTGTTGAACTCCTTCATGTACGAGCCGAGAAGGACGAAGCTCCGCTGGTAGTCCTTCATCGAGAAAACAGCATTTGCCTGCCTGAGGAGGGCTGTTTCACGCGAGGCCGGATTCTCCTCGGATATCCTTTCGAACTCCGCGGCGGCTTCGGCGAATTTCTTCTCGAGGCACATTATGTCGGCAAGCTGTATCCTCGCCTCGTATTTCCTATTGGCGTCCGTGGCGTTGTCCACGACATAGTTGAACTTCTCCCTCGCCTCGTTGTAGAGCTTCTCGGAGATGAAGACCTGTCCTGCCTCCTTGGCGGCGGACAATTTCGTAGCAATGTCTATCTTCGGACTTGCCAGCATCTCCTTGTAGATGTTCACTGCGTCCTGCTGCTTCTTCAGGGGAAAGCATATCCTGGCCATCTGGAGCCTGACCTTGCTCAAATTCTCGGAATCGGGAAAATTCCTCATGAACTTCTGGCAGGATTCAAGGGCCGCCTCATAGTTGCCGGACAGGGCCTGCGAATTGATGATCTGCAGGAGGATCTTCTCCTTGTCGGCCTCGTTCTCGGCAAAGAACTCGGCGTCCTTCTGGTAGACGAGGGCGGACTTGAGCTCTTTTCTCTCCAGATGCGCATTAGCAATGGCGAAACTGGTTATGAACCAAAGCGAATCCGCACCCTGCGCCTGGATCCTCGTCTTCTTGTAGAGATCCTCGGCCTCCGAGATCTTACCGTCCTTCACGAGAAGAAAGACGGTGAGGAGGCTGTCGGTGGCATTCTTCGGCTCAACCACATTCAGCATCGAACGGGCTTTTTCCATGTCGCCCTTGTAGATCGCGACAAGTATCCTCTGCTTCCTGGCATAATCGGCCCATTTAGTGCCTTTACCGACAGTTTCGAGCTTTACATACGCCTTGTCGGCCTCGTCCCAGTTCAGTTTGCCTACCCATACTGCGGCAATGCCTGAAAGGGATTCGGCATAAATATCTGAGATGTCAGGTGCATTCTTGAGGATCTGGCTGAACGCTTCAATTGCCCTGTCGGGCTCACCTTCGAGGATGAGGATGTTCGCATTCCAGTAGTCGGCCTTCTGGCTGAAATCCTTGCTGGTTGCCATTTCGTTTGCGAATTTCGCATTGAACTCCTCGAAATCCTGCCTTGCGCTCTTCGCGTCCCGGCTTCTGACATATGCAGCGAAAAGGCAGAAGTATGCGTCCTTCAGCGCGACGGGGTCCTCAAGCGCCTCGTTCTTGTACTGGTTGTAGAACTTGGCGGCCAGCGAATAGTATCCGTCGTTGAAGGCCTTGTCGCCGATCTGCCGCGACCTGTAATATTTGCCGTTGGCATCCTGGGCCGATACTGAAAAGGCAAAAACAGCTGAAAGTAAAATTATTCTTATTGCTGACATCATAGAACTTCATTCTAAAGTTTAATATTATAAGTAGAAAAGAGGCATACTTTATTTAATGTCAGGGCTATTTACAAGATATGAAGTTTTATTTTATATCAAGCAGTCAAATTATGCCGATTTCCTGCAGGGGCAAGTCGGATTTAATGTTTTTTGTTCGTAGCGCATGTTTGCGCGTTAAGGTAGGTACGTGCTTCAGCATGTACCATCTTAAACTAAGAATGGGACAGGCTAAAGCCCGTCCCTACTTTAAGAACGCGCAAACATGCGCTACTACCAAGCGAAATACACCCGTAAACAGCCTTGTCTACAAATCCGACAGGCTCCTGCGGAGGCGCAAGCCTTTGGTCAAAATATATTTAAATAATCAAGAAACACGCAGGGTGGTGTCGCTACACACAACTGCGACAAGTTCCAGCTTAAATATTATTTACTCTTTTTCTTCTTTCTCGGGGGCTTCGGCCTTGGCACCGGACTTGACCTTCTCGTAGATCTTCTCGAGCATCTTCTTCTGCATTTCCGGATTCTCCAGGAGGGTGGCCTTTACTGCATCCCTGCCCTGTCCGAGCTGTTCGCTGCCGAAGGAGAACCATGAACCCTTCTTCTCGATGATCTTGTATTCTATCGCGGCATCTATTATCGAACCGGCGCGGGATATGCCCTCGTTGAAGTTGATGTCGAACTCTGCAACCTTGAACGGCGGCGCGAGCTTGTTCTTGACGACCTTGACCCTCGTCCTGTTTCCGGTGACTCCGCCGGCCGCGTCCTTGATGGATGTCACCCTGCGGATGTCCATCCTGATCGAGCTGTAGAACTTCATCGCGTTTCCACCGGGGGTGGTTTCGGGGTTTCCGAACATAACGCCGATCTTCTCGCGGATCTGGTTGGTGAATATGCAGCATGTGCGGCTGCGGCTGATCGCTCCGGTGAGCTTCCTGAGGGCCTGCGACATTAGGCGCGCCTGCAGCCCCATGAACGAATCGCCCATCTGTCCTTCAAGTTCGGCCTTAGGTACAAGGGCTGCCACGGAGTCGATCACGACTACGTCCACCGAATTGCTCTTCACAAGCGTCTCCGTTATGCTGAGGGCGTCTTCACCGCAGTCCGGCTGCGAGATAAGGAGGGTGTCGAGGTTGACACCTATCATCTTCGCGTACTGCGGATCAAAGGCGTGTTCTGCATCGATGAGCGCACCGACTCCGCCGCCGCGCTGGGCGTTCGCGATTATGTGCAGGCAGAGAGTGGATTTACCTGATGATTCCGGACCATAGATCTCGACGACTCTTCCGCGTGGTACGCCGCCAATTCCGAGGGCGATATCGAGAGTGAGCGCGCCGGTGCTGATGATCGGGATGTCCACATGCATGCTGGTGTCGCCGAGGCGCATTATGGAGCCCTTGCCGTATTCCTTTTCAATCTGGCTTATTGCTATTGTAAGGTTCTTGTCGCGCACATTTTTGTCGCTCTTGTCGGCTTTGTCCGCCTTTTCAGCCTTCTCAGCTTTTTCGTTGTCAGCCATTTCAAATCCTCCGTTATAAAATAAATTGTGTTAAATTATGATTGAAATCCAAGTTCCCTGAAGTTCAAGAAAACAGAATTGTTACATATACCCTTTGCGTCCGTTCTTCAAGCGGGCGCGGTATTTTTAATGGAAATTAGAATACTGCAATCTGCATATGGAAAAACGTATTCCATCATGCGAAATCCTCCCGTCCAATTGCCGACCAGAGGCCAGCGTTCCATTGTAATTTCTAATCATCCCCCCATGTCGAGTCCTGATTTAAATTTGTCACTTTGCCTATCTGCTTGCCACGGCGAAGCCAGTATGCCAGTTTCGCCGAAACTGGCTCGGAGGCGGTTTCGGCGAAACCGCCATACTTAATTCATTCGATATTCAAAGTCCGACTTGTCCGCCATAGCCTCTTAGCGGCGGCGGATGTTTACTTTTTTAATATTCTTCTAACTTGCACCTCCCTCCTTTGTACGATATTGTAATATTGGATTTTCCAATACAGGTGGAATTCCATCTGCCATTGTGAAACCCACGCAAAAAGCGACTTTCACTAACATATATTAGCATTTGTCCGCTTTGTCAAGGCGAGTTCTTAAATTTTCCGCATATGCCTGGCCGGACAAAGGCAGTTTTCCCGTAAAAAGAGGAAGCCCAGCTGATAAGCAGTGTAAATATGAAATGTCCAAAATGCCAACATAAATTCTACTTCTTTGAGGTATGGACGATTACTCGATGGAGTTCACTTGTCTGTCCAGATTGCCATTCCAGATGGAACCGTAGATTGGATTTGCAGTCATCCTTTTTATTTTAATACCCCTTGTGGATGCCGCAACCATCCGATTGAGAGCTGCAAAGAAACGAACTGGATGGGAAAGAATATTAGGAGACAAAACAGAACGGGCTGTTCAACGGGGGACTGGGTCAGGCCCGCGCAATTGACAAATTCGACAGGAATGGTGATATAATGGAAACGGTATTACTCAGAGATCTGGCGATCGTGATGGGGATTGCCGCGGCCGCGACTTTCCTCTGCCACTGGTTCCGGCAGCCCGTCGTCATCGGCTATCTGCTGGCCGGGCTCATAATCGGGCCGTACACACCTCCATTCTCCCTGGTGAAGGACATACACAGCATCCACACCATGGCGGAACTCGGACTGGTGTTCCTGATGTTCGCGCTGGGACTGGAATTCAGCCTGCCGAAACTGCGCCGGGTGGGATATGCCGCGACCCTTGCGGCGAGCTTCGAAGTGCTGGGAATGCTCGGGATAGGCTATCTGCTGGGCCGTCTCTTCGGATGGAGCCAGGGCAACAGCCTCTTCCTTGGAGCCATCCTTTCCATGAGCAGTACGACCATCATCGTAAAAGTCTTCATGGACATGAAGCTAATCAAGGAGGACTTCGCACAGGTCGTATTCGGAATACTGATCCTGGAGGACATTGTGGCTGTCCTGATCCTCTCCGTCCTGTCCGGTCTTGGAGACGGTGGAGACGCCAAGGTGGAACTCCTGGTAAGATCCATGTTTAAAATCAGTTTTTTCATTATCCTCTTCCTGGTTTTTGGACTGCTGATAGTACCGCGGATCCTGAAATGGGTGGCGCGCTTCCAGGTTAGGGAAATGATGGGGATAGTCGCGCTGGCGCTGTGCCTGGGCGGTGCGCTGCTGGCGGCGACATTCGGATTTTCAGTCGCCCTGGGGGCTTTCCTGATCGGAGCGGTCATCGCCGCATCAAAGGAGATTGTCCAGATCACGGACTGGATGCATCCGGTCCGCGACATGTTCAGCGCCATCTTCTTTGTTTCCGCCGGCATGCTGATCGAGCCGCAGATCCTATGGGAATACAAATGGCCCATACTCATCATCTCCATTGCGACCCTGGTGGGCAAGATCATAACGGACTCCGCAGGTGCGTTCCTGGCAGGGCTCAACCTAAAGACCTCCTTCAAGATCGGCGTCAGCCTGGGCCAGATCGGAGAGTTCTCCTTTGTAATCGCCAGCCTGGGGGCCTCCCTCAAGTTGACAAGCGACTTCTTTTTCCCGCTGGCTGTGGCGGTGTCCTCGCTGACGACGCTCTGCACTCCATATCTGATCCGCAACGCCGACGGCATAGTTGACATCTTCATGAAGGCGACCCCCGATCCAGTACTGAAGGCATTGAACAATTATCAGGCATGGCTCCTGAAGCCGTCCGGACCCGGCGGAAAGCTCTCTGCAACGCGCGTATTTTCAAGATACCTTGTCAGGATGCTGGTGTATGTGGCTGTCCTCATAGGTGTCTTGATGCTGACCCAGGGGATTGCACGTATCATACCATACGCTCTTCCATCAGCCGATCCACGTCCGTTCCAGTTCATAATATTGGCAGTCTGCGCCTTTGTCTCGCTGCCGTTGTTCATGGCCACGGCAAAATATGGGAACCATGTCCTTCTCCTGCTGGTGACGATGAGCCCCACAATGCTCAGGATAATGAACGTGCGCTACTTCTACAACGTCACACTCACCTCCCTTTTCTGCATGCTTGGGACGATCTACCTTCTCTCAGTGTATTCTTTCCTGCATTCGTGGATGTACTCCTGGAGCCTTGTCTCAATGGTCATCCTTTGCGGGCTCCTTGCCCGCAGGAGAATATCATCTGGCACGGAGGCCCTGGAAAAATTGCTGGATGAAGTGCTGGGACTTGCGACCAGCGAACCAACACGGCAGGCCATCCTGACGGTTGAGAAGACTTCATTCCTGCACGGCATCAGCGAGCCAATTGCGCTGTCGGAGGACGCGCCGTCCATCCAGAAGAGCCTCCGATCACTACGCCTGCGCGAACAGACAGGAGTAAGCGTCGTCGCCATCTACCGTGACGGCGAACACATCCCCAACCCATCGCCGGACACTTCTCTTCTGCCGAACGACATTCTTCTGATTGTCGGCAACGAGGATGAGCGCAGGAAAGCCCAGGAGATCCTGCTTGGAACAGGCAGGGACGTGGAATGAATACGGTTGTTAACCTAGATATTGCATTTGATTGTTGAGTTCAGCAATATCTACCCTGCCGGCATCGGTGGAGAAGAAAAAGAAAAGACTGCCAGCATGGGTGCTGGCGATCCGGCAAGATGGCATGGTACGCCGGCACCCCTGCCGGCATCGGCGGAAAAGAGAAAGAAAATCTGCCAGCATGGGTGCTGGCGGTCCGGCAAGATGGCATGGTACGCCGGCACCCCTGCCGGCATCGGTGGAAAAGAGAAAGAAAAGACTGCCAGCATGGGTGCTGGCGGTCCGGCAAGATGGCATGGTACGCCGGCACCCCTGCCGGCATCGGTGGAGAAGAAAAAGAAAAGACTGCCAGCAAGGGTGCTGGCGGTCCGGCAAGAGAAAAAAGAAGTTTCACTTCGGCCAGAGGTAGCAGAGGTATCCAATGTATATGATGACCAGGATGGCACCTTCGAATCTGCTGATGGTGAATCCGGTTTTCATCAAAGGGAAAAGAAGCAAGGTGGTAAAGACCATGACGCCTATGTCGGAATTGCTTATCCCAGGAGCGTATATCGGCTCAATCATTCCGGCTATACCGACAATGCAGAGGATGTTGAAGATGTTTGATCCGACAATGTTGCCGATTGATATGTCGGACTGCTTCTTGATGGCGGCCATGACCGAAGTGGCCAATTCCGGAAGGCTTGTTCCGGCGGCTACAATCGTAAGGCCTATGACGGCTTCGCTTATGCCGAACCTCTGCGCTATCATCACGGAGCCTTCCACAAAGACCCTGGCTCCGGCGACAAGCGCCACAAGTCCGGCTACTATGAAAAAAAGACAGACTACTGTTCCGTATTCCGTATGGATTTCGGCTGAAATTCCGGCTTCAATGTTTTTCTTCACTTCTTTTCTGGCCATCCTGACAACAGTGACCATATAGACTATCAGACCGACAAAAAACACAACGGCTTCAGTCCGGCTGAAAGTCCTGTCCCAGAAAAACATGACGAACAGAATTGTCGCGGCTATCATTACAGGAACATCGAATCTGATGAGCTGCATCTGGACTTTTAGCGGACGGACAAGTGCGGATACTCCGAGTATCAATGCTATGTTGAAGATATTGGAACCCACCACGTTGCCGATGGAGATCTCGCCGTGGTGCCCAATTGCGGCATCGATGCTGACGACAAGTTCCGGACAGCTTGTCCCGAAGGCTACGACAGTGAGTCCGACGACAAGTGGAGTGACTCCGGCCTTGACTGCGAAGCTCGCACCTCCGGCTACGAGCCATTCGGCCCCGTAGTACAGGAGGATAAATCCCGCAATTATGAGTATCGTCTCAACCATGGATTGATCCCAGGATTAAATGAAATTTGTCTGAAAAGTAGCACAGACATTCTTGTCTGTGGGTTCAAATTTCACTTTCAATCGCAGCCCAGCCTTCTAAGAAACTATGGCATGGCACGCAGGAATGTCCGCGTTACCCTCCCACAACCGTCCAGCTACGCACGTACCTAGAAGAATGGTACAGGCTAAAGCCCGTACCTACTTGTCAGTATCATGATTTTACTGGAACCGCGACCTTGTTGTCTTCCTTCTGGTCGGCGACGAGATTGAGTCCGAGACGCTTGTGCCAGATGGATATGATCGGGCTGGCGATGAACGCCGAGGAATATGTTCCGACGACTACGCCGACGAGCATCACGATCACGAAGTCCTTGAGGTTGTTTCCGCCCATGACATACATGATGAGGGTAACAAGGAAGACAGTGAACGAGGTGATTATGGTTCGGCTCAGTGTCTGGTTGATGCTCAGGTTTATGATATCATGGTATGTCTTGTTTTTGACAAGTCCGACATCCTCCCTGATCCGGTCGAAGACGATGATGGTGTCATTGACGGAGAATCCGAGGATGGTCAGAGCCGCAGCCACGACCTGCAGCGAAATCTCCCCGTTGCAGAAGACGACGTAGAATCCCACTGCGATTATTATATCGTGTATCAGAGCGACCATGGCCGCGCATCCGTATGCGAACTCAAACCTGAGGGTCAGGTAGATTATCATTCCAATTATAGCAAATATGAAGGCCAGGAAGGCCTTCTTCGAGAATTCCCAGCCGATGAGACCGCCTATGGTGACTTCCTCGCCGCCCTTGAATTCCGACTTCGGGAACGCCTTGTTGAGAAGGGTCATCACCTGTTCGTGGGAGCTCAAATCCTTGGATTTACCTTCAACCCCCTGCCCTTTTGCGGGAGGAATAACTATTTCAATGATCTTGCTGTTCTGCACAATGTTTGTCTTATAGGAAACCTTCGGAGCAGGATATCCGGCCTTGACAAGTTCATCGCCGACGGTCGTCTCGTTTATTCTTTCATTATATTCGTATGTAAGGAGAGTTCCTCCGGTGAAGTCAATACCGAATATGGCCGTGCCCTTGTAGCAGCACATTCCTATGAAAACCAAAGCCACTATGGTCGTAGCTGGCAACAGAACCTTGCTCAGCTTGAGGAAATCTATATTGGGACGCGAGAAGAATTTGAGCATCGTCAGCGTCCTGAAGTCGGTGTATTTCGCCATGATGTCGAACAGCAGCCTGGTGACGAACAGGGAGGTGAACAGATTCAGTGAAACACCTATGGTGAGGGCTATCGCGAATCCCTTGATGGCACCGGTTCCCTGCCACATCAGGATGATTCCGATGAGGATGGTCGTAAGATTGGAATCGAGGATGGTCAGGAAGGCCCTGTCGAATCCGGATTCTACGGCGCTGGCCAGGGTCTTGTTGTGACCCAGCTCCTCCCGTATCCTCTCATATATCAGCACGTTCGCGTCGACGGCCATACCTATGGTCAGGATTATACCTGCGATACCGGCGAGGGTCAGCGTGCAGTTGAATGCGGCAAAACCGCCGAGCAGCAGCACTATGTTAAGAACCAAGGCCACGTTCGCGACAAGTCCTGCCTTCCTGTAGTAGATCAACATGAAAAGACAGACCATGATGAATGAGACAAGTCCCGTAAGCAAACTGTTCTTCAAAGCAGTTTCCCCGAGAGTCGGATCCGTGTCGAAGACACCCTGTACGTCAATCCTCACAGGAAGACTTCCGCTTATCAGCGCGTTTGATATGTTCTCGGCCTCCTCCTTGGAGAACTGCCCGGTGATCTGGGCCTGTCCGCCTTCGATGGCCTGCTGGATGTTGGGCGCGGAATAAAGAGTACCATCGAGGATGATGGCGAGCTGCCTGTTCACGTTCTCCCTGGTGACCTTTCCAAACTCCTTGGCGCCGCTGCTATTGAATCCAAGATGTATGAGCCTCTGTCCGAAGTTGTCCATGGAAGGGCCTGCGCTCGTCACGTTCTTGCCTGTCATCTCCGGCCTGGCCTTGATGAAATAAACCATTGTCTGGGGCTTTTTGCCGCGGTTCATCTCCAGCATCTTCATTATCTTGTAGCCGTTCGGCGGCGCGTACTTCGCCCTCTCCTCCTCTGGAAGCGAGCTGTACTCGGCGACAAGCTTGTCATTGTTCGGATGCACAAGGCAGAACTCAAGCTTTGCGGACATCTTGATAAGGTTGAGGAGCTTGAGTTTTTCATCCCTGCTCACGATCGGCGCCTTCAGGGAAATGTAGTCAGCGCCGGCGGGGGATATTTCGGTCTCGTATATCTTCTGGCTTTCAAGACGGTTCCTTATGATTTCAATCGCCGCGTCCCTGTACTGCGCGAATTTCACGTCGCTGACCTGGACGGTGTTCCCGCTGTCATCCTCCTTTGGAAGGAGCTTGAGGTAGAATTCAACACCACCGTTGATGTCGATTCCGCGCCTGATCGAACCGCTGGCCTGTTCGCGGAGGTAGTTGATGACGTCGCGGTTGTTTACGGCATTCTTGACTGAAAAATATTCATTGAGATCCACGGCCGTCTCAGTGGCCGCCTCGTCAAGGGCCGATATGGCATACATGCCCTTGGCATTCTTTTCCTTGGCGACCTTGAGGACCTTCTCAATGTTCGCATCCTTCTTCTTGAGCCTCTGCTCGAAGACCTTGAAGATGTCCTGCTGCTGGAGGGGGTACATGGACCATATGAAGACAACGGTTACCAGTATTGCGAACATGCTCCTGAAAAAAATCGGCTGTTTGTTCATTTGTTTTCCTTTTCATCCTTTTCGATGACAGTGCTTACACCGGTCTTGTTTACCTCGATCTTGACATTGTCGGCTATCTTGACTATGAAAGTGTTTTCCTTGACATTTGTAATGATCCCGTGGATACCGCCGGCCGTGACCACCTTGTCGCCGGTCTTGATCTTGGAAATCATCTCCTGTCTTTTCTTGGTCTCCTTCTGCTGGGAACGGAAAAGAAGGAATATCATCACCATTATGATTATAATGGGGCCTATGCCGAATATCATCTGCTTAAGCCCGTCTCCGCTCTGGCCTTCCATAAAGCTCTCCTGACTTGTATTTAAGTAATGCGTATATATCTGCAAAAGGGTGAGAAATTTACATCAAATTCGACCAATGGCAAGGCAGTCTACGAAAAAATACCGTTCAGGAGGGTTTTCGAAGTCCTCTTCAGAACAACTTGTTTTCATACTCCTTCAAGATCTTATTGGCCGACTGCGGGGTCTTTGCCAGAAGGATATCCTTGCGGAAGTCTGCATTGTCTGATATTCTGGAAATTCTTTTCAGAACAGCCAGATGCTCATCCTGTCTTGATTTGCTGCTAAGGAACATGAAAATGATCCTTGCCGGATTGTTGTCCAGAGAACCATATTCAATTCCCTTGTCGGAAATTCCAAGGACTCCGACAACCCCGTCCAAATCATCAATCCTTCCATGTGGGATCGCTATTCCATCCTTGAAGCCCGTCGAAATTATATTCTCGCGCTCCCTTATGATTTTGATGAACTCATCCTTCCGGCCGGCATGGTCGGTTCCAACAAGACGGGTAATGAGTTCGTCGAACACCTCATCCTTCTCCTCAGCCTCAACATGGAGTTTTATCCTGCCAGCACTGAAAATTTCATATAGGAACATATTTCACCAGCCCTTGTTCTTTATGACCAGGCGGTATCCGATGCTCGGCTCCGTAATGAGAAGTTCGGGACGTGCCGGATCAGATTCAATCTTCTTCCTCAATGATGATACGTGTACACGGAGGCTTCCGCTTTCCGCATCGGATATGGGGCCCCATATTTCCTTCAGGATCCTTTCCTGCGTGACTATCCTTCCCGGATTGCGCGCAAGATAGCTGAGGATGCTGTATTCAGTAGGCGTGACATTTATCTCCTGGTCCGCGACCCTGACCTTCCTGTTCCCGAAATCAATTTCAAGCTCTCCGGTCTTGAACGTCGTCTCCTTCATGTCAGGCCGCTGGCGCCTCAATGCCACATTCATGCGGGCTATCAGCTCCTCGGTATTGAAAGGCTTGACAAGGTAGTCGTCTGCCCCCGAATTGAGGAGGGTGACGATGTCCTCTTCGGAATTCCTCACCGACAGGATGACTATCGGTATCGTGCTCCACGTCCTGATCTCCTGCAGGACGGAAAGCCCATCCCTGTCGGGAAGATTGAGATCGAGCAGTATTATGTCGGGACGCGACTTCTGCACTTCCTGTATTCCGTCAAATCCATTTCCCGCCTCGAACACATCATATTCCTTCTTCCCGAGGCTTATCCTCAGAAGGCGTCTTATATGGATTTCATCGTCTATCACAAGGACACGTTTCATTTTGGTTCCCCTTTTTAGCTTTACAAGAGTTTCCCCTCAGAGGGTCTGGAGCAGCTAATGCCGCAATCAAAATCATGAAACCACAGAACACACCGAATACACAGAAAAAGATTGACCACGAAACACACTAATCACACGAAAAACTCGCAATAAACTTTAACCGGCTTCGAGCGGCAGGGCAAATTCGACCGCAAAACCTCCGCCTGTCCTGTTTCTTGCGGTAATATTGCCCATATGCGCTTCAATAATACCCTTGCAGATTGAAAGACCCAGTCCGGTCCCTCCCTTTTTGCCGCCTTCACCCCTGTAGAATTTGTCGAACAGATGGGGAAGTTCCTCCTCCGTCACTCCGGGACCGGAATCCTGAACAATGAAATGCATGTATCCGTCGAGCACCTCCATCCGTAATTCAACTGGAGTTCCTTCATCCGTGTATCGCGATGCGTTCTGGAGGATGTTCGCGAGCACCTGGATTATCAGCACTATATCGCATCTGACCAAAGGAATAGTATCAGGCTTGACGATTGCCACCGGCCTTTTCCCGAGATCCTTCCCAACCTGCCTGAGCGCCAGGGAAACCAGATCTTCCGGATCTGTCTTCTCCATTCTCAGCTTCAGTCTTCCGGACTCGAGCCTGTTCATGGAAAGCAGGTTTTCGACAATGCTGTTGAGCTTCACGGCGTTGGCCAGAATTTCCTCGACAAGCTGATCCCTGGAAGTCTTGTCTTCGGCAGTTTCAGAATCCATGAGGGCCGAAGCGCTTCCCTGGATGACAGTCAAAGGGGTCCGGAGCTCATGGGAAATCAGGTTGAGCAGTATCCGGCTCAGCCGCTCGGACTCCTGGACAAGCAGATTCCTCCTGTTCTTCTCAGAGAGGATCTCTCGTTCAACTGCAAGAGATATCGTGCTGCTCAAAGTCAGAAGGAAAGCTTCCTGGTCGTTTGCCAGAACTTTCTCGTTGTCGAGCTTCATCCCGATCACGCCGATAGTCCCTCCAGGGGCGGCCATAGGGACAAAATGATAGGATACAACCGGCAGAGTCGTGGTGAACCGTCCAGCTGACTGCCCGGAAGCAAAACAGTATTTAGCTGCGGAAAGCTCCTTCTCATTGGGATTATAACCTTCCTGGTTCACTGGGACTTCACAGAGGCTGCCATCATCATTCCTCTTCAGGAACACGACCACTCCCGCCTTGAAAGCCCTTGAAACATATTCAACGCCTACATTGACCGCGTTCCTTGCGCCGTTCACCCTCTCAAGGGCGGATGAGAGTTCGTTGATGAGCGACATCCTCTGCTCCCTCACCTTGAGCATCCTCTCGTTTGTCTTGAGCTTGCTTGTCATCCATCCGGAAGTGAGGGCGATGAGGAAATAGAGGCAGAACATGAGGATATCCTCGAACTTGCTTATCACGAAAGTATATTGCGGCGGAATAAAGAAATAGTTCCAGCAAAGGGCTGAGAGGCACGCCGCTGCAAAGACAGGACGGGGTTCAAGGATGAGGGCAAGCAGGCTTATTGTCGCAAGATAGAAGATCGATGCTGACCAGTATCCGGCAAACTGCACAATGAGGAAATTCAGCGCTGTCACAAGCATGACTGCCGCCACAGCGGCTCCATACTGCCATAGCTGTGAACCCTCAATTTTCTTTTTCAGGTGTCTTCTGAAATCATCGCGCGACGCCTTCTCCTGCACGGTCACCACCGAGATTTTCCCCGATTCCCTGATTATCCTCTCGGACATGGTTTCCCCTAGGAAAATCCTCCTCGCCGCACTTGCTCCGCTTTTCCCGATGATGATGGTCGAGACGTTGTTCTTCGAGGCATATTCAAGTATTCCGTCGACGGCATCCTCTTCGGGAACACTTACTACGGTTGCTCCCAGGTTCCGGGCAAGTGTAAGGTTCTTTGTCAGGCAGTCCTTGGCATATTCGGACATCTGGACGCCTGTTTCAACGTGGATGCAAGTCCAGTTCGCCTTCATGTTATATGCGAACCGGCGTGCCCATCTTATCAGATATTCGCTGTTCGGGCTCGAGCTTGCCGCAACCAGCACATTCTGGACAGTAGTCGCTGGCATTGCGCTGCCGTCACCCCGCAGAAGACTTGTAAGCTGATGGCTGGCCAGCTGTGATGCGTGGCGGAGTGAGAGTTCTCTCAGCACGGCAAGATTCTCCCTTCTGAAGAAATTCTCAATCGCCTCGCGGGACTTGTCTCCGATGTAGACCTTTCCCTCCTCAAGCCTGGCTATCAGTTCTTCAGGAGGGATATCTACCAGCTGGACATCGTCCGCCTGATCGAAAACAGCATCAGGTATCCTCTCCTGTATCCTTATGCCAGCCAGTTCCTCGACGACATCTGCAATGGTCTCAAGATGCTGGATGTTTACAGTGGTGTAGACACTTATTCCTGCATCCAGCATATCCTGGATGTCCTGGTATCTCTTCGGATGCTTCATCCCCGGGGCGTTCGAGTGTGCAAGTTCATCTATCAGAGCAATGGACGGCTTCCTGGCAAGAATCGCGTCCAGATCCATTTCTGTAAGGCTGATACCCCGGTACTCAACATTTTTCACAGGTATTCTCTCGATGCCTTCGGCAAGCTCGTCGGTCTCCTTCCTCCCATGGGATTCCAGCCAGCCGACGACGACATCCTCCCCGCGTCCAAGAAGCACCCTTGCCTCTTTGAGCATGGAATATGTCTTCCCGACACCGGGGGACATCCCGAAGAAAATCTTGAACCGCCCCCGACCTGAAGGCCTTTTCATGATTTTCGAGAGCAGTTCATCAGGATCTGGACGTTTCTCATAATCCATTTCAACACCTGCCTGTGAATTCAGTCATGCCGGCCATTTCCTTCCAGCATCAGATTCATCTCGACCACGTTTAAACGAGGTATGTTCAGGACGGATATGCCTTTTGGAACCGATTTCCCCTTAATATACTCCCTCAACCGAGTTTTTTGATGCTCACCGTATCCTCTCGCCTTTGAAATACGTTCAACCTGGATCAGTGCGGCTTCCGGACTTATCTCCGGATCAAGACCGCTCGCCGACGCATAAAGCATTTCTTCCGGAATTCTGCTGATACCATATGCCTTGCTCCATTCCTCCCTGCGCTTGTCCACTGCGGCCTTCAACACTGCACTGGTCACGCTCAAATTCGAAGCCCCTGACGTCATGGCGTCATATGAAGAACAGGATGGACGTCCATGGAAGAACTTGTCCGATTTGAATTCCTGCCCGACCAGCATTGATCCCCTGACAGAATCCCCATCCTTTATCAGGCTGCCGTTCGACCGGGCCGGAAAGATAAGTTTCGATGCGAGCGTGACCGCAAGCGGATATAGAAGTCCCGTGATCAGCGTTATGAAAAAAAGGTATGACAGTGCAATCATTGCTGTCCTTGATGTATTCATGATTTTGCTTTCTCCTTCAAATTAAGTGAAATGCGTTGATTGCCATATCAATCAATTTTATGCCGATGAACGGTGCAATCAGCCCACCGACCCCGTAGATCAACAGATTCCTCTGCAATAGAATCTCCGCTCCCGCAGGTTCATATTTCACGCCCCTCAATGCAAGAGGGATGAGGGCAATGATTATGAGGGCATTGAAGATCACGGCGCTCAATATGGCGCTTTCAGGAGATGCCAGACCCATTATGTTCAACGAGGAGAGAGGCCCGGTTCCTCCGCTTCCGGCATAAAGTCCGACAAAGAGGGCCGGAAGAATCGCAAAATACTTGGCCACGTCGTTCGCGATCGAAAACGTCGTCAGCGTTCCTCTTGTCATCAAAAGCTGCTTTCCAATCTCAACCATTTCCAGGAGTTTTGTCGGATTGCTGTCGAGATCCACCATGTTCCCGGCCTCACGCGCCGTCTGCGTACCCGAAGCCATGACAACGCCTACATCCGACTGCGCGAGAGCCGGCGCATCGTTGGTCCCGTCGCCTATCATTGCAACCATATGCCCCTCGGCCTGCTCCCGCCTTATGCATTCAAGCTTGGCCTCGGGATTGGCTTCGGCGATGTAGTCGCTGACTCCTGCCTCGGCCGCAATCGCGGCCGCAGTCAAGGGATTGTCCCCTGTGATCATTATCGTCCTGATGCCGACAGCCCTGAGCCGCGAAAAGCGCTCCCTTATGTCAGTTTTTATCACGTCTTTGAGATGGATGATTCCCACAATCCTTGAACCTCTGGATACAGCCAGCGGCGTGCCCCCGTTGCGCGAGATTTTCTCGCAGGCATTTCTTATTTCATCAGGAAAATTACCGCCCTTCGAAAGCACCCAGGATCTTACTGATTCATATGCGCCTTTCCTGACACATGCCGATTCGTCCTTGAAGTCCACGCCGCTCATCCGTGTCTTCGCGGAAAAAGGCATGAAGACTCCGCCGGCCGCCGAAGGGTCCTGGATTTTTAAATTGCTGCTATTCTGGATGAACTGGACAATCGAACGCCCTTCCGGAGTTTCATCCGCATATGAGGCGGTCATGGCTGATTCGGCAAGCATCGCCTCGGAAATCCCCGGTGCGGGAATGAGTTCACTCGCCATCCTGTTCCCGTACGTGATGGTGCCGGTCTTGTCGATCAGCAGCACATCAACGTCACCGGCGGCCTCCACTGCCCTACCCGACGTCGCGATGATATTATGTGACATCAGGCGTGAAATTCCGGAGATGCCGATTGCGGAAAGAAGACTTCCTATCGTTGTCGGTATCAGACATACGAGGAGAGCAGTCAGGGATATTATTGAGAGGGACATGACATTTCCGGACTCCTTTGCCGAATAGACAGCGAAAGGATAGAGTGTGACAACCGCAACAAGGAAGATGATAGAGAGGCTCGCAAGAAGAATTGTCAATGAGATCTCCCCGGGCGTCTTCTTCCGTGTGGCGTTCTCCACCATCAGGATTATCTTGTCAATGAACGTATTGCCGGCCTCGGCCGTTATCCGGACGACTATCCGATCAGAGATGACCTTCGTACCTCCGGTGACGGCACTCCTGTCGCCTCCGGACTCCCTGATGACCGGTGCCGATTCTCCGGTGATCGCCGATTCGTCGATGCTGGCAATTCCCTCAATAACCTCTCCGTCTCCTGGGATGAAGTCACCGGCATTGCAGACAACCCTGTCTCCCTTGCGCAAATTCTGGACTTCCGTATCTTCGATTTCACCTGACTTCTTCAGACGGTGCGCAACGATGTTCCTCCTCATGTTCTTGAGGGAATCAGCCCTGGCCTTGCCCTGCGCCTCCGCTATGCTTTCCGCGAAATTCGCAAAAATCACCGTGAACCACAGCCAGACGATGATCTGGATCGTGGCGGAACTCACATTTATCCCGGCAACAGCATTCTGTATTGCAATGAAGGAGCAGAGTATCGAACCTACATAGACCATGAACATGACCGGATTCCTGATCTGCGAACCAGGATTCAATTTCACAAACGCCATTATTACAGCCGGTATCAGCATCCGGCGTGTCAACAAGCTTGTTTTCTTTTTCATAGTTTATCCTCAGATGATTTTGCCCGACAGCATGACGAAATGTTCAAGGATCGGGCCAAGGGTGAGGGCTGGGAAATGGGTCAGTCCGCCGACGATCAGGATAACGCCGATCAGCAGGCTGGCGAACAGCAGCGTGTCCGTGGGGAATGTCCCTTCGCTTACAGGAATTGTCTTTTTCCCGGCAAGGCTCGATGCAAGGGCGAGCACCGGAAAAATCACGCTGAACCTTCCTATCAGCATCCCGATGGACATGCAGACATTGTAGAAGACGGTATTTGCGTTGAGACCGGCGAACGCGCTCCCGTTGTTCCCGGCGCCTGAGGAAAATGCATATAGGATCTCTGACAGCCCGTGAGGTCCCGGATTAGCTCGTGACGCCAGCGCCGAAGGCAGAAGAACAGCAACAGATGAAAAAATAAGGATCACCATTGAGGGAACCATGATTCCAACCATTGACAGCTTGACGTCAGGCGCCTCGATCTTCTTGCCCATGTATTCCGGGCTGCGTCCGACCATAAGCCCAGCTATGAATACAGTTATCACGGCAAAAAGGATCATGCCGTAAAATCCTGAACCCACGCCTCCGAATATGATTTCTCCAAGCATGATGTTCATCACGGGCACCATGCCTGCGAGAGGGGCGAATGAATCATGCATCGCGTTTACTGCACCGCACGAAGTAGCTGTTGTCGCGACTCCCCATAGTATAGATCCCGCCTTTCCGAAACGCATCTCCTTTCCTTCCATGGTCCCGTGCGAGTATTCTGCAATCATGGCGAATGCGATTCCAGCAACCAGCAACGCAAGCATCGCGCCGAAAATCACATATCCCTGCCTGCGCCTTCCACTCATATTTCCATACATGAAAGGGAACGCCGCCGAGATGACGATCAGTCCGAGCAGTTCAAGGAAATTGGAAAACTGCCTTGGATTTTCAAACGGATGTGCGGAATTCGCACCGAAAAAACCACCACCGTTCGTTCCGAGCTGCTTGATGGCGATCTGGCTGGCTGCAGGACCCATCGGGATGACCTGCGTCCCACCCTCAAGGGTCGTACATGTAATATAGGGATTTAAATTCTGGATCACTCCCTGGCTCACCAGCACAAGCGCCAGGATGAAGGAAAGAGGAAGAAGGACATAGTAAATGCTGCGAGTCATGTCCACCCAGAAATTCCCCAGTCCGAGATCCGCCGCCTTGAAAGGATCATGTTTCCGAATGATGCCTCTTATCAGGACCAATGCGCATGCTATTCCAACTGCTGCGCTAACGAAGTTCTGGACTGTCAGCCCCGTCATCTGCGAGAAGTAGCTTAGTGAAACTTCTCCGCTATATGCCTGCCAGTTTGTATTTGTCACGAAACTGACGGAAGTGTTGAGCGCAAGATCCCATGGCATATTCGCCATTTTCTGAGGATTCAGAGGCAGCCAGCTCTGTGCCACGAGGATTGCAAAAAGGAGGATTATGGAGAGTACACTGAAAATTCCTACGGAAAGCGCATATTCCTTCCACCCCATCTCGTGCTCATGTTCTATCTTCAGCATCCTGTATGTGAAAATTTCCAGTGGCCGCAGAAACGACAGAAGATGTTTCTGCCCGGAAAAGACATTTGCCATATAGTTGCCAAGGAAATATGCAAACAGACTGAAAACTGCGATGAACAGGACAATCTGCATGATATCGTTTAAGTTCATGTCAGAACCTCTCCGGATAAACCATTACGAAAAACAGGTATCCCAGCAATAGGATCGAGATGGCCAGTGAAACAGTCAAATTTGCATCCATAAATTTCCTCCGGCTTATCTATAATGCATGACTTTCCGCTATGCAAAAATATATCTGTTAAGAAATGCCAGGAGGACGTTAAGAACGCGTTAAGACTTGGAGTTTGAAAATTAATCCGTCCATCCTAATTTACTTTTGCGCGCTATATGCTAGTTTTCAGGGGTTCTCTTATTATTGGCAAATCTCATTTTACCTTCAATAGTCATTTAGGTCATATGAACGTCCTATCAAAATTTTTCAATAAGGCCATCGGTTTTATCAATGAGGTGAAGAAGGCGGATTTCACCTTCATGATAATCTTTTCCCTCATCGTGGGAACAGCAACCGGACTCCTTGCCGTATATTTCATCAAGGCTATTTTCCTGCTCACCGACCTGTTCAAGGGAATGGCCATGGAAAGAAACTGGCTGTATATATTCCTGCCGGCTCTTGGCGGACTGCTGATCGCCCCGATATTCAGGTTTCTGGCGCCTGAAGCCAAGGGGCACGGCGTACCGGATGTCATCCTGACTGTCGCAGCCGGGCGCGGACTAATAAGGCCCATCGTGGTTTTCGCAAAATCTATCGGTTCAATAATAACCATAAGCACCGGCGGATCGGTCGGACGCGAAGGGCCGATCGTCCAGATTGGCGCGGGGGTGGGATCATCGATTGCACAATTCCTGAAACTGAACGAGAGCAAGACCATCACGCTGCTCGGATGCGGAGCCGCTGCCGGACTTTCCGCAACATTCAATGCGCCGATCGCCGGAGTAATCTTCGTGACCGAGGTCATCATGAGGAGATCCGGCCTGCGCGAATTCAGCTCCGTCGTCGTGGCCTCTGTTTCGGCGTCAGTGATAAGCCGGGCGATGCTCGGGGACGATCCGGCATTCCAGATAAACCTGCCTCCCATGTTCCAGCTGGATTCCAACTGGGAGCTTTCGCTTTTCCTGCTGCTGGGAATCGTCAGCGCCGTCGCCGGTGTCATGTTCATAAAGGCCCTTCTCTTCTCGGAAGAGACTTTTGAGAAGGCAGATAAAATACCGACCATGCTCAAACCGGCGCTTGGAGGGCTGCTGTTCGGTATTCTCCTCTACTGGCTGCCCCAGCTCTACGGTCCGGGATTCCCGGCGATGGAGAAGGTGCTCAACGGGGATCCGGAATTCATACTGCCGCTGCTCATCGTGCTGATCTTCGCGAAAATAGTCGGCACCTCGACATGCATAGGCTCCGGTTCGTCAGGAGGCGTCTTCGCGCCAGCCCTTTTCATAGGCGCCATGACAGGCGGTGCGTTCGGCAAGATAGCGGAGGAACTTTTCCCGAACTTGGTCACCGAACCGAGAGTCTACGCGATCGTCGGCATGGCTGCGGTTTTCGGTGCTGCGGCAAGGGCGCCGGTTACAGCGATCATAATCATCTTTGAAATGACCAGGAGCTACCAGATAATTCTTCCGCTGATGTTTGCCACGGTCATAAGCGTCGTGATCGCGGAATGGCTGAACAAAGAAAGCATCTTCACATGCCAGCTTGCGGCCCGTGGAATCGACGTTTCCTCAATCGACAACAAGCCGATCCTGGAGATGATAAAGGTGGAGGAGGCGATGCTTCCCATAGACAAATGCCTCACCGTACCGGCGTATATGCCGCTCAGGGATCTGGAGGCATACCTGCATGAGAATGACAGCCGGCGCGCGCTGGTCGTGGACACCAAGGGCAAGCTTTTCGGAGTTGTGACAATCCAGGATCTGTACAAGCGCCCGGAACTTCTTGACACCGGGATCGTCGCCGACATCTGCACGAGGAAGCTCCTAACGGCCTATCCATCTGACACTCTTGAGGATGCCATGCTCATCCTTGGCGGCGAAGACATCCAGTCGCTGCCTGTCATCGAATATTCAAGCACGAAAAAATGCCTTGGCGTCCTGAGACGCAGGGATCTTGTGACCGCCTATTCCGAGGCGCTTCTGAAAAGCGAGAAGAGAAAACAGTTCATACAGAAGCTCAAGTTCAAGAAGGCCACGAAAACAGAGTTCGTCGAATATGCCCTGAAGAACGAGGATTCGGCATCGGGCAGGAAAATAAGCGAGATCAGGCTTCCCGCGAACTGCAACATCGTCACCATATTCAGGAACAGGGATCTCATCGTGCCGAAAGGAAATACCGAACTGAAGTCCGGGGATCTCCTTGTAGCAGTCGTAGAGAACCAGGACGAATTCATAAACGCCCTCCAGGCTGGATGACAGGGAGCGCCGACCCTGGTCGCCTATGGCGCGTCGAAGGAGCCTGTCGGACTTATATAATGAGTTCAGAAATGGCTGAATTTGTTCGTAGTAGCGCATGTTTGCGTGTTCTTCAGTCGTTTGAGATTCCGTTAAGAACGCGCAAACATGCGCTACTACAAGCGAAAAACCTTAAGTCCGACAGGCTCCATAGGCGGGTAAACCTCCAGGTCGGCATAGAGGAATCCGGCCTTTTCCACTTCCACTGGATTATTTCCATCTTTATTCCATTCCGCGGCTTGACTGCAACTAAATCAATTGTATAATTGATTTAGATAATTTAAACAATTGTTTAACATATTGAAGTGGAGGCATGAAATGGACAAGATCCGCAGGAAGGATGGAGTTGAAACCCGGGCCAGGATCCTCGAGGTGGCGGGCAGGCTTTTCGCCGAAAAGGGTTTCCGCAATACGATCCATGAGGAGATATGCCGACTTGCCGACGTCAACATAGGAGCCATCAACTACCATTTCCGGAGCAAGGAGAACCTGTACGTGGAAGCATGGAAGATGGCATTCCGCCAATCATTGGAAAAACATCCTGTCGATGGAGGCGTTCCTCCTGGCACCCCCCCTGAGGAGCGCTTTCGCGGCAGGATACTTTCATTCATGCGGAGGATGTCGGATCCGGAGAACATAGAGTTCGAGATCGTCCACAAGGAGATGGCTACCCCTACCGGTTTCCTTGCCGGCGCCATGAGGGAATCCCTGGATCCCCTCAGGAAAGAAACGCAGTCCCTGGTGCGCGAACTCCTCGGCGGCAAGGCGACTGAAAAGGACGTCCAGCTCTGCGAGATGAGCATAATGGGACAGTGCTTCAATCCTGCGGTACTGCATAAGCGCCGGAAGGGTCAGAATAAGAACAGATTCGGCCCGAAGCCGTTGGACTTCGACATTGAGACAATAGCCGACCACGTGGTCAGCTTCAGCCTCGCAGGAATTCGCGAAATGCGCAAAAGGGCCGGGAAAGGCGGATGAGGACATGAACAGCAAAAGAAAAACATTCACGGTTATCGAACTGCTGGTGGTAATGGCAATCATAGGAATACTGATAGCGATCACCGCCCCTGCCCTGAGCAAGGTCAAGCAGAAGGCGAACAGCTCGAAGTGCCTGAACAACCTGCATAACATATCCCTTGCCTTCCAGGGATACCTGCAGACTTCAAATGAGGTCATGCCGGTTGCGGCGGACATGCCGTCGCTCGGACTCAACAGCGATCCGCGGATCGTCGACATACTTTCAACGGATCTCAACAGCACCGAGATCTTCCGCTGTCCGGCCGACACCGTCAGGAACTACTTTGCGTCGGAAGGCTCAAGCTACCAGTACAACACGATGATGGGAGGCAAGAAGATCAGCGAGGATTTCCTGCACAAGGAGCTCGGGCCTGCGAGGACGCCGGTCATGTATGACTATGAGGCATTCCACGGCAAGGCAGGAACTGCCGGGGCCATGAACTATGCGTTTGCCGACGGCCATGTCGGTGATTTGGAATAACAGGAGCATTAAAATGAAGATAAAATATCTAGTACAAGCAGGTGCTGTTGTCGCAATCGGGACTTTGTCCATGGTCTGCTACAAGCCGTTCAGTCCGGTCAAGGTTCCGGATCCGAAGAGTCTTACCCAGGATGGAATCGCGAAGGCCATCTCCTCTGACAGCTTCTCAAAGCTTCCTCAGGAGAAGAAAGATGAGTATCTGGAAAAAATCACACCTGCCGATCCGGAAAAGGGAAGGGAGATCTTCGCTTCCGTTGAAAAGATGACGGACGAGGAGAAGAAGAATTTCCATGAGAACATGAGGCCTGCGTTCCAGAAGATGATGCAGAAGAGGGTCGACGAATATTTCGCCATGACTCCGGAAAAGAAGGAAGAGTTCCTGGACAGGGAAATTGAAAGGATGAATGAAATGCGCAAGGGCGGCAACGGTGGCCCAGGTGGACCGGGAAGAGGCCCTCCGCCAAAGCCTGACGTCCAGCACCTGAAGAACATGTTTGAGACCCAGGATCCTGTGACAAAGGCGAAGATGCACCAGTTCTTCAGGGACATGCACCAGAGAGCGGAGCGGCGTACCGGGAATAAATAATAGCAGGAGATATGGAACCATGAAAAGCAATCGTTTGATGATAGCGGCAATAGTAGCCGGTGCTGGGGCAACCGTCATCCTTGCGTTCTTCTACTTCCATCGTCCGGCGGATGCTGTTGTAAAGACAGCTCCTTCCGGAGCTCCTGTCCAGGTCAGGGTGGCGCTTGTTGAGGAAAAGGACGTCCCCCGATATCTGCTGCTGACCGGCGAACTCCGGGCGGAGAAGGAATCATCCGTGGCGACAGACGCTGCCGGAATAGTCGTATTGGCATCTATTGAACGCGGCATGTCTGTGAAAAAAGGGGACGTGCTTGTCAAGTTGGATGACAGGAATGCGATATTGGCGGTACGCGAAGCGGAGGCGAATCTCAAATCGGCCAGGGCCGACTACGAGCATGCCAGAAAGGATCTTGAACGCAACGAACAGCTCGCAAAGGTGAAGGCGGTCTCTGATTCAAGCTTCCAGAAAGCCAAGGCCAACCACGATATAAGCGCTGCCTCCCTATCTGTCGCGGAAGTCCGTCTTGATAAGGCGGAAAAGAATCTTGCGGACTGCACTGTTTCCGCACCGTTCACCGGATTTGTGGCGGAACGAAAGGTGCAGATCGGTGAGTATGTCCAGTCCGGCACCGTTGTCGCCCGTCTAGTGGAGGTGGATACCCTACGCCTTTCCCTGAATGTACCGGAGACGGCGGTCGGCAGCCTCTACGTCGGACAGGAAGTTTCCTTCACCGTGGGTGCGTATCCGGACAGGACCTTTTCCGGCAAGATCAAGCATGTCGGCGCCGCTGTGCGGGATAATTCCCGGGATCTTGTCATTGAGGCGGAGATAGCAAATTCCGACAGGCTGCTCAAGCCTGGAATGTTCGTCTCCGCAAGGCTGGTTCTGACCCCGGCCATCAGCATGGTAGTGCCGGGAAACGCCATCCGTACGGAGGGGGCCAACTCCCATGTATTTGTAGTTCAGGACGGGCATGCCGTGGAGAAACTGGTTGAAACAGGAGTGCCTGCAGGGTCCGGCGTGGAAATCCGGGGCGGTCTCAAGCCCGGAGAGAAAGTTGTCCTGGATCCGGATGCCGGTCTGAAGGATGGCTCACAGGTCAGGATGTAAATGAAAGGTTGATCTTATGCAATGGCTTGCTGCAATATGCGTCAGGAGACCGGTCTTAGCAACCGTCATAATCCTGCTGTTCGTGGTTGTCGGGGTTGCCGGATACACCAATCTTTCCGTGGACAGGTTCCCAAAGGTCGATGCGCCCAATGTGACAGTGACAACCACCCTTGAAGGGGCTTCTCCAACTGAGATTGAGACTGAGATAACCGACAAGATAGAGGAGGCCGTAAATACCATCAGCGGCATCGACGACCTGAGTTCCACGTCCAGCGAGGGCGTATCCGTGGTGAGTATCTCGTTCGTGCTTGAAAAGGATTCGGACATAGCCGCGCAGGAAGTCCGCGACCGGATCAACCGCATCCTTGGAGATCTGCCGGAAGACACTGAACAGCCGAAGGTCGAGAAGATGGATCCGGATTCGGCCCCTATCATGTCATTGTCCCTGGTCTCCGGACGGCCGGTGCGCGAAATCACCGAGTATTCGGACAAGGTGCTGCGCCGCCAGCTGGAGAATGTTTCCGGCGTGGGGCAGGTGACGATCCTTGGAGGCAGGAAACGCCAGATCAATGTCTGGCTTGATCCGGTACGCCTCCAGTCCTACGGACTGACTGCCATTGACGTCCAGCAGGCTTTTTCCAGGCAGAATATCCAGATCCCCGGAGGCTCCGTCAAAAGCGCAACATCTGAGCGCAACCTGCGCATAATAGGCAAGGCGCAGTCGGTCGATGACATCTGCCGGCTGATTGTAAAGACGCAGGATGGCGGCCTGACAAGGGTTTCGGATGTGGCCAGGGTGGAGGACGGGGAGACTGAAGAGGATTCCATAGCGCGTAAGAACGGAGTAAACACTGTAGTTCTGTCCATCAGGCGTCAGTCGGGGGCTAATATCATCGACGTTGCGGATTCCGTGAAAAGCCGTCTTGTTGAAATCCAGAAGCATATGCCGGAAGGATACCGCATAGAGGTAGTAAGGGACAACTCGTCCGTGATCAGGACCAGCACCGGAATTGTGAAGGAGCATCTGGTGCTTGGCGCCTTCCTGGCGGCATTGGTCGTAATGATATTCCTTGGAAACAGCAGGGCCACGATCATTTCGGCGATCTCGATACCCTGTTCGATCATCTCGACCTTCGGCATCATGTGGATCGCCGGACAGACCATAAATGAAATCAGCCTGGTGGCGCTTGCCCTCGTAGTGGGGATAGTGATCGACGACACCATCATCGTGGTCGAGAACATCTTCAAGCATGTGGAGGAGCACGGGGAGGATCCGTACATCGCCGCAGTAAGCGGCACGAAGGAGATAGGCCTTGCGGTCATGGCGACCACCTTGTCCCTGCTCTCGGTATTCCTCCCTGTAGCCTTCCTCGGAGGCATGATAGGGAAATTCCTCAAGAGCTTCGGCCTGACAATGTCGTTTGCGATCGCGATCTCGCTCCTGATAAGCTTCACCCTTGCGCCTGCCCTTGCGGCCCGGCTCTTCAAGGCAGGCGGAGGGAACTGGATGGACCGGAGGCTGGAAAGTTTCGTGAATCTGTTCTACAGGCCATTGGAAAATTCCTACATCTGGCTGCTCGGGCATGCCTTGAACCATAGATGGGCGGTTGTGCTGGTGGCGGTCCTGGCGGTCGCCTCCTGCGCACCTATGCTGGGCATGATAGGCAAGGACTTCATGCCGGCGAACGAGGAGGCGCAGCTTTCAATCAGCATCCGTGCTCCGGAAGGTACGAGCCTCGCTTCAACGGGTCTCATCGCCGAAAGGGTGGCCAGGGAAGTCCGACTCATGGATGAAGTGGAGTATACTCTCCTGACCATCGGCGATGACAGCCAGGACACCCCGAACCTTGCAAGCATATATGTCCGCCTCACCGATCCGTCGAAACGCAGGGAGACACAGTCGCAGATCATGGACAAGGTGCGCAACGAGCTGCTTCCGAAGCTGCCTTCGGATCTCCGCGTGAGCGTACAGGAGCTCTCCCCTTTCGGCGGAAGCGGAGGAGGACCGCAGGGAGTCCAGTATGTAATTTCAGGCCCTTCCATGGAAATTCTCTCGAAGGTGTCTTCCGATGTCCTGTCGGAGATGAAGAAACTGCCCGGCGTGAAGGATGCCGATTCAAACCTGAATCCGGGAAAACCGGAAATAACTGTGAATGTCGACCGGAGCAAGGCGGGGCAGATGGGCATCAATGTCTCCGACCTGTCGACAACCCTCCGGCTGCTCGTGGGAGGCCTGAAGGTTTCAACATACGATGAGAATGGGGAACAATATGATATCCGCCTACGTGCCGAGGACAAATACCGGAACGACAAGCAGGTGCTGGGCATGCTTTCGGTGCCTGCGTCAAATGCGGCCCCTGTCTCCCTGATGAACATCGTCCGCCTTGGTTCTCAGGAAGGACCTGCCCAGATAAACAGGCTCAACCGCAAAAGACAGGTCACGCTATCAGCCAACATATCGTCCGGGGCAGGCGTAAGCCAGCAGAATATCATGGACGGCATTGAGAAGATAGTGGAAAAGCACAACCTTTCTTCGGACTATTACTCCGGTCCGACATCTATGTCCAAGGAGATGAGCAAGACTACGTCCCGTTTCCTCACCGCGCTGGGCCTCGCCCTTATCTTCATGTATCTTATTCTTGCAGCACAGTTTGAATCCTGGCTGGATCCGTTCACGATACTCCTTACGATTCCGATGACTCTGCCATTTGCCCTCCTTTCCCTCCTGATTTTCGGACAGTCTCTCAATATCTTTTCGGCCCTTGGCCTGTTTGTGCTCTTCGGAGTCGTCAAGAAGAACGGCATCCTGCAGATAGACCACACCAACCAGCTGCGCGCCAGCGGCATGCCCCGCAGGGATGCGATTCTCCTGGCAAACAGGGACAGGCTGCGCCCGATCCTCATGACAACTGCGGCGTTTGTAGCCGGTATGATTCCGATGATGACGGCCAAGGGCATCGGAAGTGCATTCCATAACGCAACTGCGGGAATCGTCGTCGGCGGACAGACGCTGTCCCTCATCCTGACACTGGTGGCGATTCCAGTTTTCTATTCGCTTTTCGACGACCTGACCGCTTGGATCCGTAATCTTTGCACAAGTGCTACAAAGGAACAGTCGCCTACTTGTGTTGACTGCAATATGAACACGGACAGATCGGAAGAAGGAAGAGTTCCTGGAAAAGGAAATTGAAAGGATGAATTGAAGATTGATCCTGAGTCCGAATAAACTTAAAGAGAGTCTCTATAAAACAAGGAAGCATACCATGAAAAGAAAACGTCTGATGTTGTTCGCAATAGCAGCCATCTCATTGTCGCTGGCATATCAGTCCCGGGGTGAAGAGGATGCGGACAACCCGCCTCCTGTGCCTGCCCAGGAACAGCCAGAAGTCCTGACAAAGGGTCCAGTGCATGAAGCTTTCGCGAGTCCGGTTAATCTCAAGGATTCCGACGGGATAACAGTGAAAGTCCAGCCACCGGCAAATATCCAGGAAGTCCCTCCTGCCGACAGGCCGGCAGGCGAGCAGTTCACATGGGTGTCTGGCTATTGGTCGTGGGACACCGATCACAACGGTTTCATATGGATCAGCGGTTGCTGGCGTGCGGCTCCTCCAAAGATGTCCTGGGTTCCAGGATACTGGGCGCGTACGGAAATCGGCTGGAAATGGGTTGCCGGATTCTGGCTCCAGACAGGTGTAAAGGAGATTGAATATGTGAAGGAACCTCCTGCGATATTTGACATGGAGCCGTCCTTGCAGGCCCCTGGAAGCGATCTTGTATGGGTGCCGAGCTGCTGGTACTGGTCCAACGGGCAATATGTCCTGCGTTCCGGCTACTGGCTGCAGGGACAGCCGGGCTGGATATGGAGTCCTTCTCATTATTTATGGACTCCGCACGGATATGTCTTTTCCGAGGGGCACTGGGATTATCCCCTGGAACGCAGGGGCGTACTGTTTGCTCCTGTATGTTTTCCCAGGAACTTCCGCGTCCAGCCGGGCTTTTCATATCCACTGAGCATTGTCGTCGATATTGGACTTCTCAAGGTGAATTTATTCACATGTCCGCGCTACTCTCATTATTATTTCGGGGATTATTATGATGACATATACATGCGCGTCGGCATCTACCCGCGTTTCGAAGGAGGTCGCAGATACTCATGCTATGATCCTGTCTTCGAGCATGACAAATGGCGCGGCAGGCTCCAGGATCCGAGATGGGAGGACCATGAACGCAGGGACTACGAACTTCGCAGGGACAACAGGGAGCTCCGGCCCTCCGTGACCTACCGCGAGCAGGAAAGCAGGATCTCAAAACTACAGGAACTACAGAGGAAGAAAGTACAGGTTGCGCAGCCTATTTCCACGGTGGTGCATGAAAAAAAGACTCCGCAGAAATTCGAACGCATGGACGCCGACGTGCAGCGGAAAATTTCAAAGCAGGGCAATGATTTGCAGCAGTACCGTGAAGAGCGCAAAAGCTGGGAATCCAAGCCGGGAAACACCATTAAGCCGGGAAAGGAGCCAGTGGAACGCGCGGATCCTGCGGCGCCGGCAAATGCAGGCCGCAACCCAGCCTCACCATCTCCGGAAAGGATTAAAGTTCCAGCTTCACCCATAGCCGGATGGCAGGCGCCAGGGAACACAGGGGAAGTCCTTCCGGCAAATCCTGCTGGCGAACGCGGGGGCAGGAATGACGACAGGGGAGTGTCAAGAGACAGGGGTGTTCCCGACAGGCGCTAGCCAGGATATGGATACAACAGCTGAAAATCAGAATGCAGGAGTCCGGAAGGAATCCGTGCTGGTTAACAGGGACGTGCGGCGGACGCTGTTCAGCATGGCCTTCCCGATGCTTGCAGGCACTTTCGCGATGAACGCATACAGCCTCACGGACATGTGGTTCGTGTCGCGGCTTGGAACCCTCCCGATGGCGGCCATGGGTTTTGTATTCCCGGTCATAATGATTCTCACCTGCGTGGCCGGAGGGATTGGAACGGGTGTAATGACGCTCGTATCGCACTCCCTTGGACGCCATGACCACAAGCTTGCCGCACGCATCACCTCGCATGGGCTCCTGCTGACGACACTTGCCACACTGCTTCTTGCCATTATCGGATATTTCAGCGTTGAACCTGTCTTTTCATGGCTTGGCGCAGACGCCTCGACTCTTCCGCATATCAGAAAATATATGGCCATATGGTATCTCGGCGCCCTCACCATGTCTCTTCCAATGCTGGGCAACGGCATACTGATATCAACAGGCGATTCCAAGTCCGCCAGCCATGTCATGATGATCGGGCCTGCCATCAATGTCGTCCTCAATCCGATCATGATATTCGGATACCTGGGTTTTCCCGCGATGGGAATCGCGGGTTCGGCGCTTGCCACTGTCGTGGCGCAGGCGATATCGGCGGTCTGGCTCCTCATCCTGCTGGACAAAAGGCACGGGCTCCTGAAATTTGCACCTCTGGAAATCAGCGCGTGCCTCACTTCGTTCAAAAACATCCTGTCGTTCGGAATCCCCAGCATCCTGAGCATGATCCTGATGCCCGTTTCCGCCACTGTGATAACAAAGATCCTGAGCAGCCTCGGCAACGAGGCGGTGGCGGCAAGCGGCGCGGCAGGCCGCATAGAGATGTTCGCCTTCATCATCCCCATGTCCCTGGGAATGTCTCTGACTCCATTCGTCAGCCAGAACTTCGGAGCCGAAAGGATAGACAGGATAAAGGAAGCCATTGAAGTATCGACCCGCTTCGCCATAATCTACGGCATCGCCGTATCAATAGTCTTTTTCCTCTCTGCACCGTTCATGGCCTCGATGTTCACTTCGGACGCGAAGGTCTCGGAAATACTTGTCTCATACATCCGCATCATCTCCTTCGGATACGGAATGATGGAGGTGCACAGGTACTGCGGGTTCGTCCTGACAGGGCTCCACCGTCCGGCATCCGCAACAGTCCTCAACTCTGTCAGGGTGCTTGTACTGCTCATACCATTGTCCTATCTCGGAGTTTACCTGGGAGGAGTAAAGGGGGTCTTCATAGGCCGTCTCGCCACCGACCTCCTGGCAGGCGGCATCGGAATTGCCTGGGCGTACAAGGCATGCGCAGCGGCAAAACTCAATGTCGAATCTCTACATAAATCCGTCTGAACAGGCAGGGGACGGCCTTAAGTTTTTTTATTTGTAGCCTGTCGCGCCGTAGCGCTTGGGCGAAGGCAGATAGCTCGTGCTCGAGCGTTCTTAACGGAATCTCATAATCCCTAAGAACGCGCAAACATGCGCTACTACGAGCGAATTCAATCCTTTTTAAACTCATTTCTAAGTCCTACAAGCTCTTGAGGCGGATAATTCCAAATATCCGGATTTATCAGGCCGGAATCTTGATTTACCCTCTTCCAAATGTTCTATTCTTACAGTGCCTGGACATCATATCAATATCAGGAGAGTTATAATGAAAATTGCCTTATGCCTGCTGACAATGCTGCTGACCCTGTCTGGATGTGTCACATCTGGTCCGACAGTCTCGAAATCAGACATGGGAAACTTGGAATTGAATGTCTACACGCATGACAAGGAAATAGATGCCCGTTTCGCTGATGTCTATGTCGATGCGATATTTCTTGGAAACATCTCTCCGAACAAGCCTATATTGAACCTTAGGGAGGGAGACCATAATATAAGGATTGAGCTGAAAGGGTATAAGTCCTACGAGAAGAAGATTTTTATTTCTGGCGATCCTAACCATCAGGTCCTAAACGTCTTGCTTGAAAAACAATAAATATTTGCTCGACAATAAAAAAAAGGAGCCATGTCATGGCGAAGAAAAAGAAGGACAACCACATCATCGTCGCAATCCACGTGACCGACCGCGTAAAGCAGGCTTCGCGCGTACAGTCCGTGCTCACGAAGTACGGTGGGTACATCAAGACACGCATCGGCCTGCATGAAGCCAAGGGCAAGGCTGCGTCTCCCAATGGTCTGATTCTTCTGGAACTTGTAGGAGCTGACCGCTGCTGCAGGACAGTCCTTGCAGATCTCAATTCAGTTATAGGGGTCGAGGCGAAGAGCGTTGTCTTTGAACACTGATCGTCTTCAAAGTAGGGACGGGCTTTAGCCTGTCCCATTCTAAGGCATTTAGTTGATGTATGTTTGCGCCTTTATCTGGAGCCCTCTCGACGAATAGGTAGTCACAAAATGAAATTTTTCTTTAAAAGTAACACAGACATTCCTGTCTGTGTTTTCAAATTTCATTTTCCATCGCAGACCAGCCGTCGCTAAGAAGGAATGCTCAACAAAGGAATTCATTCGCCCATATAAATATCGGGAAAGAATTATGAACTCAAGAGGAAATGCATGAAAAAATTGACTGCCATGATAATCACCGGATGCCTTTTGTCAGGAACGGCGTTTTTTACATCTAATCCAGTGTCTGGCCAGGCCGTAAAAGAACCTGATGCCAACGCAAAAAAGGATAAGGCGGCAGCACCTGAAAAGGATTCGAAACAGCCACCGCGTAATTTCGATCCCCAGAAGATGAAACAGGCGTTCATGGACAACATAAAAGAAACCCTCTGCGTCACCGACGAAGAGTGGAATGTCCTGCTGCCGAAGATTGAAAAGGTAATAACCATGTCCCGCGAAACTGCAATGCAGGGACGCATGGGGTTCGGCCCCGGCGGCCGTCGCGGCGGACCTCAGGGCTCAGGCGAAATCAGCAAGGCGATCCAGGCCCTTGAAGAAATCCTGGACAGCTCGAAATCCACTCCGGAAGATATCACCGCCGGACTGAATGCCGTGCGCGAGGCCCGGAAAAAGGCCGAGCAGGAACTTGCAAAGGCGAAGACGGAACTGCTCGAAGCGGCCACCCCGCGCCAGCAGGGAAGACTTATTGTGCTGGGAATAATTGATTGATTATCAGAGTCATCCCACAGGATGACGGATGGATGGATTGTTGGATTAATGGATGATTGGGTTTGAGTTCGAGATAACACAAAAGCCATGGAGAGGCATTTCTGATAATTTACCCAGAATGTTATTGCTCTTATGTCTTTAATACCCAACCAGCAATCCAGTCATCCAATTAATAATAAGTTGAATTTAAGTCAGGAAGAAAGATGAGATCATTCAGGATAGATCGGGAATCATGCCGAACCGACAGTAGGCTGTGGTTTTGGTCCGCGTTGGCTCTGTTTCTGAGCAGTTGGTGCTTCCCAGTAGTTGAAGCCGGCAAACTACCTAGCCGTACACCTGTCGAGATGGTCGCGAACTCCACCTATGTTGCATTGGATACGATCACGTGGGCAATATTCGCGGCGGTTGTCTCCAGTGTTCTCGCTTGGTGTTTTCAGTGTGGAGTTGTAAAAGTCCGAACATGGCAGCCAGAGATCTATAGCCGCATAGTCAATCCGATGAGGCTGCTTCAAGTCGGAATGGCTGCCGCCATTGTGTTCGGAATATTTCCGCCTTGGAAATATATTTGGTTGGCAGAAATAAGAGGTGCCTCGCTTGAACATGTGGTATGGTCATTTCGCTATTCGTTTATCCTTACCCCGCCAACGCATGCGGAAGTCGGGACTTTCACCATTGGGTGGGGTAGGCTTGTCGGGCAGTGGATTGGCATTGCTTTGGCGTTGGGATGCGGTCTGCTCTATTTCTGGCAAGAGCGACGCCAAACAAGGATGCCTTCAGGTAATCCGGCTCCTTTGCCACCCCTTCTCGACAGGCGAATATCGCTAGGGATCTTAGCATTTGTCACGTTCTTCTGGATCTCATTCGCCCTTTGCTATGGGGTGTTATGGCGAGTGTATGAACCCGGTCTTTTTGAGGACATACCGGCATGGATTCGCATTTGTTCGTTCGTTTTGTCGGCGCTTGTTTCCGCAGCGTTGGCAGTTTATCTATCAATCAGCTGCACCCAACCGCAAGCCGCTGACGCGTCTCGCGGTGGATGAGCTTCATCGTTACAATAAATCGGTGCCAGTCCAATGCCGTTAACTTAAAACATAACACGTATAATGTCTCGCATTTTATATCCTGATGATGAATCCTGAAGGGATTGAGTAATATAGCCTGTGGTTTCAACCACAGGACATATATGAAAAAATGATTCGTCCTGTAGGGACGGAGTACGCTCTGCCCCTTCAGGGCAAAACAAATTTTGGGATTCAATACCTATGGTTGAAACCATAGGCTTTATTACCTAACGCATTCCATGCGTAAAGAGGAAAAACAATCTAACTCTCATATTATAAAATGTTACTCTTAAGTCAACGGCATTGGAGTGGCACAGCTTTTACAAAGAAAAAAGTATCCAAAAAGTAATGATTTATTGCCGGCGGGACGCCAGCGCTCCTCAATCAGGAATCAAGATTTATCTATTTTGTAATGCCTGATTTCAAATTTTCAATCTCCTTCAACTTCCTCCAGAGCGTAGCCGTGCCGATGCCGAGGATCTCGGCCGCCCTGGTCTTGTTGCCTCCTGTCTTTTCAAGGACGGAAAGGATGTGCTCGTTTCCAATTGATTCGAGCGTGGTGCCCTTGTAGGCCCCGGATCTTATTCCTGAAGAAATCAGGCTTTTAGGCAGATGCTCCGGCATGATCACGGCGTCTCCGGAGAATACGGCCGCACGTTCGATCACGTTCTCCAGTTCACGCACATTGCCGGGCCAGTTGTATTCCATGAGATAGTCAAGGCATTTCGCGTCAAGCTTCAGGTTTGGAAGCTTGAGTTTCCTGGAGATCTTCTTCACAATGCTACGTGCAAGAGGGAGGATGTCCTCCTTCCTTTCACGCAGCGGAGGAAGCTCGATCGTCACGACCGCCAGCCGGTAATAGAGGTCCTCGCGGAAACGTCCGTCTGCAACATCATCCATGAGATTCCTGTTCGTCGCGGCGATTATCCTGACATCGATCTTCCTCGGGATATTCTCGCCGAGCCTGACGACCTCCCTCTCCTGCAGGACGCGGAGAAGCTTCACCTGTATCTCCTGTGACACGTCTCCGATCTCGTCGAGGAGGACCGTTCCCTTGTCGGCCTGTTCGAGCAGGCCGATCCTGTCCCTGATCGCGCCGGTGAACGCGCCGGCCTTGTATCCGAAAAGCTCCCCTTCCAGCAGAGTCTCCGGCAGGGCCCCGCAGTTGACGGCCATGAAACTCTTTTCGCGCCGCGAAGAAAGCTTGTGTATGTTCCTTGACACCACCTCTTTTCCAGTCCCACTTTCACCTGTGACAAGGACTGAAGTATCAAAACGCGATACCCGGGAGACAAGTTCAAGGACTTTCCTGAACGAGGCGCTGTGCACTTCGACCGCATCGAGTTCAGGCGCCTGTCCAAACTTCTCTATCATGACTTTCTGTCTTGAAATCTCGCGGTCCTTCCTCTGGATCTCCCTTGTAAGGGTATCGACCTTCAGCTGGATGTCTTCGGCCTCGAAATATGATGCGTGTTCCGCAAGTTCGGCACCGAGGGATTTTTCGTCCATCCCTTCGGCGATGCATGCCCTGGCGCCGGAAGCCCTGCACTTCCTCTCGATGAAATAAACCTTGAATCCGAGGCAGAACGAGGAATAGCCGCTCGCATATCCGGAGAGTATCCAGCATACAGGATTTTCAGCGGTTCCAAACTGCGAGAGATGCTCCTCGGCCTCACCGGAATCATGCCAGACATATTCGATGCGGCACGTCTTTCCGATCTCGTCGAGCGCCAGTATCTTCATCTGTGTCTTGGCAATGCCCTGCAGTGTCTGGAGACGGGCTCCGGCCTTCAGCCATTCGGCCCTGTTCTCCCATTTGAATATCCTCTTCATCGCGGCGGCATCGGCCTGTCCCGAAAAATATCCGAACCGCGTCAGGACCTTCCTGGCATATCCAATCCCGACCATGTCGATCAGATCCTTGCGGAACTGTCCGAACGCATGCAGGTCGTGCAATATCAGCCTCCTCCCATGGAGGCTCAGCAGCCCTTCGGAGAATTTCACGATCTCCTCAAGCCTCAGATCGGATGCTTTCATGGGAACTCCTTTATGGATTGGATTGTTGGATGGATGGAAATAAAGAAATACTAGCTGTTCTTGAATCTTAATTCGTTTGTAGTTAATCCCGCAAGGGATGTTCTTTAATTCTTACATGTCTTGCGACATTGACTACGAACATATTCTCTAAAACCAATCATCCATCAATCCATTCATCCTTTTCTCTTAATCATATCATTTTGATATGCTTACTATTTCAATATGAACTCATATTTCATTATTTCAAGACTACGTTGCTTTTATATTTTATTTTTATCTGGCTGACATGCAGCATGTTGCGATATTCGCACTGTCTGCTGGCATGCCGATTGCTAAATCAGGGCCGTAAGTTTAAAATAAAAAGAGGAGAACTGCAATGTACTGGATAATGAAGGCGAAGAACGAGGCGATGAAGGATGAAGTGAAGGATTTCACGCAGGAGCTGGTCAGGATTACAAGCATCAGCCTGGACGAGAAGAAGGCCGCGGAGTTCATATGCGGAAAGATGAAGGAGCTGGGATACGACGACTCGTTCATCGACGATGCTGGAAACGCCGTCGGCGTGATCAGGGGAAGGGAATCCGAACCTGCCGTGATGCTCAATTCACATATCGACACCATAGCGCCGGACGAGGAGAAATGGTCGATGTCGCCATTCCGGGGGATAATCGAGAACGGGAAACTTTTCGGTGCCGGCGCAAGCGACTGCAAGGGAGGCCTTGCCGCCCAGATCTATGCGGGCGCCCTTCTCAAGAGATCCCTGCTTCCGATGCGCGGACACCTTGTCGTGGCGGCCACTGTCGCAGAGGAGAACGGATGCAGCGTCGGCCTGAAAAAGCTTGTTTCAAGCACACTGCCATCCATCGGCATAAAGGCGGATTACGCGATTCTCGGGGAACCCACAGGAAACGGACTTTACTACGGGCATGACGGCTGGGTCGAGTTAAATATACACATCGAAGGAGTGAATCCATTCCATGTGTCCGATGCCGCCAGAAACATCAACACGGATCTTTCCCTGGTCTCAACGATACGGAATACAATGAACACGCCCGAGGAAATGAACATCGGCCATCCGGTGTTCAACGACGACTCTGGCTTCAGATCCGCCGACATGCGGATCTCCAAGAGGCTTAGCAGCGCCGAGAGCCCCGAAGGCGTAGTCTCCTGGCTCAACCATGAAGTCGCCGTGCTGACGCAGAACGAGAAGAATGTCGCGGTCGAGGTGGCGGTCATTTCTGAAAACCAGAAGATGTACAACGGCAGCAGGAGCGTGGTCAAGCGCGTCGCCAACTCATGGCAGACGGATCCCTACAGCCCGCTGATGCAGAGGGCGCGCCAGTCCCTGTCGGCGGCGGAATGCGAAGTCCGCACAGGTAAATGGACCCTTGGCAAGCTTGGAATGGGCACGGCGGGAAGCGTCCTCCTGAATGAATACAAGATACCGGTGATAGGCTACGGACCCGGCAGCGAGGACTGCGCCCACTGTGCGGACGAATACGTGGTCCTCGACAGGATCTACGAGTCAATCTACGGAACTGCATCAATCGTCCATGGTCTTGCTGGCATTCCGGTATGCGGCTGGACTTCCGACGAAATATAAGAGAGGCGGCACCATGAAGATAATAGTTGTCAACTGCGGGAGTTCATCCCTCAAATACAGGATCATCTCGATGCCTGAAGAAAAGGAGATAGCCGGCGGAGAGGCCCAGAGGATAGGCCCGAAGACGGCGGAACCTTCGCGCATCATCCACCGCGTTGGAGAAAAGACCGAAACTCATCTGGTTGAAATGCGGAACCATGCCGAGGCGCTGGAGGAAGTAAGGAAGCTCCTTTCAAGAGACAGTTCCATCGCCCCCGACGCATTCGGACACAGGGTGGTGCATGGAGGAGGGATATTCAGTTCGGCGGCCCAAATAACGGCTGGCTCTGCAAGGGACCTGGAGAAGATCAAGCATCTGGCCCCCATCCACAATCCTCCGGCAATGGAGGTGATATACGCCTGCGAGAAGGCGTATCCCGGGCTTCCCTCGGTCGCAGTCTTCGATACCGCATTCCATGCGACGATCCCCGATTTCGCATCCACATACTGCATCCCAAGAGAGATCACGGAAAAACTGAAGATCCGCAAATTCGGCTTCCACGGGACAAGCCACCAGTTCGTCGCGGAGGAGGCTGCAAGGATAATGAAAAGGCCTTTCAACGAATTCAGCGCGGTGAGCTGCCATCTCGGAAGCGGAGGCGCGAGCATATGCGCCATCGTCAACGGGAAATCCGTCGACAACACCATGGGATATTCCCCGCTGCAGGGCCTTGTGATGAGCACAAGATGCGGGGATCTTGATCCTGCGCTGACATTGAACCTCCTGCAGCATTTCATCGGCAGCACGACCGATGTGGAAAGGCTGCTCAACACGCGCAGCGGCGTGCTGGGGATGTCCGGCTCGTCGGCCGACATACGCGACATACTTTCAATGAACAGGAAGAGCAGCGGCAACACCAGATCCCATCATACTGCCGAGGCGTATCTATGGAGGATAAAGAAATATATCGGTTCGTATCTGGCAGTGGTGGGAAAACCGGACGCCCTGATCTTCACCGACACCATCGGCGAGACGATTCCGCAGGTCAGATGGGCGGTATGCTCCGACATGGAATATTTCGGATTGAAGATCGATGCTGGAAAGAATGATCATGCTGATGTACTGCCTTCGGATGTCTCGCACAAGGACAGCAGCATCAAAATCCTGGTTGTCGCCACGAACGAAGAGCTGGCCATAGCGAGAAGGACATACGGCCTGCTGTCTGAAAATCATAATTTTTTGTGGAACAAAAAATTAACCAATAATTATTTAAAATAGGGGATGAAGATGAATATCGTCACGATATCACAGAATATTTCAAAGATCGAGTTCGCCCTGTTCGACGGGAGCTGCGGCGAACCCGTCTCCAAGGGGGAACTGAAGAACTGGATGAACCATGAGATCATCGGGGGCATTCCGGGAAAGATAGCGACGCATTTCTCTAAATCCCTCAGGAAGCAGGAGAAGACTTTTTCCGCCAACCTGGTCTGCATCCGCGTAGCCTACGGCGGACAGGAATTCAAATCCCCGGAAATAGCCACAGCCAGAAGCCTGGAGAAGCTCAAGAAGATAGAGAACGCCGCCCCGATGCATATTCCAGCGCTGATAGAACTCATAGGCGCATTCAAGAACTATTTCCGCGGAACGCCCATCGCCCTCGTCTTCGAAACTTCCTTCTTCACGCGGCTGCCGGAGCGTGAGCGCAATTATGCCATCAATCCCGGGCTGGCGAAGGAGATCTCGCTCCAGAGGTTCGGGTATCATGGCATCTTCCATGAAAGGGCCTATGAGTATTGCCACGAAAAGGATAAACGGCTCTCAAGGATAATTTCCGTGTGCCTGGAACCAGTCCCTGAAATCTGCGCTGTCATGGGCGGCAGTCCTGTGATGGTGACCGGCGGCGCCACGCCCCTTGAAGGGCTGCCAGGGGAGACGACCTGCGGTGACATCGATCCGCTGATCATCCTTTCACTTTCCGAAAACCTCGGATGGGGTCCGGAGGAAATCAACAATGCGATTTCACGGAAAAGCGGGATTTACGGGCTGACCGGCAGGAAAATGGATTTTACAGAGCTTTTTTCATCAGCAGATCCCGATGCGATCTTCGCAAGACGGCTGATCCTCTACAGGATGCTCCTCGCCACTGGAAGCGCAATTGCCGCAATGGGCGGGCTTGATGCTATCGTATTCTCAGGAAGATACCGGGAAATAGGCGGACAAATACATGGATATCTGTCTTCAAAACTGGGGAAGTTTCCGGAGAAGCATGAAATCCTTCCGGATCAGCTGCTTAAGCTGACAACCTGTTCCGGAATGCTGGCCATGCTGAAAAAGGACAGGACGCATTCACAGAAAATATCTCTTGACAACGGGTATTCTTTTTGATATAATGTCCGCGTAATGTTTACGAATGGGGGGATTGGAAATGTTATCTAAATGTACAATTCAACTGAGACTCTGCCTTTGCCGGTTATGGGCGTAGAGAGAAAGACCATCCCTGTGGCGTGCCCATGGTGCGACAAGATTTTCGGCGTTGCGAAGCTTGAAATTGAAGGCAGCCGGAAAATCGCTCCGGTCCATAAAATATGCAAGACCTGTTTTGAGTTCGTCAACCAGGGCATCATTAAAGACAATGGCTGACCCTGTACACCCGCTCCCCCGCCGATAATTACATCCCCATCTGTTCGAATCTATAAACTTATTTCTCCTTTTATTCATAATCTTGTCATATGTGCTCCCTTGTCCAGCAACTAATCCCTAATAAAAACAATCTAGGAGGAAATATGAAGAAGCTGATGATGATTTCGATGATGTGTCTCTTGTCCGGCTCTCTGCTGTCCGCAGAAAATGCACCCGCAGGAGCCCCTGGAAATGAAGCCTGTCCAGCCGCAAGGAAAGATTCCGCCAATCCTCCACCGCAGAATGCCATGGGCTGCAGGATGATGCATCCCGGGCAGGGAATGCCTGCCGGAGAAATGAGAGGCGAAGGGAAGAACTGCATGATGCAGATGAACAGGATGGGGCCCGACCGCGAGGGGATGGATGGAGACAGGAAAAGACCTGAAATGCCCAAGTGCTCCATGGGCCAGCAAGGACAGCCCGAACAGGAAATGATGGACAACCGCCTCAGGGAGACGGATCCGAAGAAATTCGATGAGATAACCAAGCTCAGGAAACAGGTAATGGAAATGACCCGGCAGCTAATGGAAAAAGCCCGCAAGGATGAAGAGGATTTCAGGAAGCTTGTCGACAAATACCGCGAGACCAAGGCTGATGCCGACAAGGCCGCCCTCAGGACGAAGATCGAAGAGCGAATGAAGAACAATATCGAATCACAGAAACAGCGCCTCGCAGAAGAGGAGAAGACCATGCAGGAAAAGATTGATAAAATACTGAACGACATCGCATCAGGCAAATGTCCCGGCATGGAAAAGAAGAATGAAAGACCTGAACGCCAGCCGTGAAAGGGGGCCAATTTCCCTTTTTTTACAGGATTCATGTCATATATTTAGATGTCAGCAACGACCTATAAGCAAATACAGGCACTGAATTCTGATGGATGAACTCGAACTGCAGGCGCAACTGGAGAAAATCCATAACGCGAGTTATGGATGGGCGATGAACTGCTGTTCGCGCGACAGGAATGAGGCAATGGACGTGCTGCAGACGGCATACTTGAAAGTCCTCCAGGGTAGGGCCGTCCACAAGGGGCAGTCATCTTTTAAGACGTGGTTTTTCTCGGTGGTACGCTATACTGCCGCCGAGGAGCGGAGGCGCCACTGGTTCAGACGCCTCGGACTTGCGAAGTTCGCAGAGGAAAAAAAGACGGATGTCTTTTTTTTAGAAGATCACAGTTCTTTGGACAAGGAGGAGGATTCGAAGATGTTCCATGGCTCTTTCGCCCAGCTGCCGAGGCGCCAGCAGGAAGTGCTGCACCTGGTGTTCTACCAGAATCTGAGTTTGCAGGAGGCATCCGCAGTCATGGGAGTATCGATCGGTTCAGCGCGTACGCACTATGAGCGGGGAAAGAAGAACATGAGGAAGTTCTGGAGTTCTAAAGTTCTGGAGTTCTAAAGTTCTGGAGTTCTGGAGTTTGAAGGTGAGGGAAGCTGAATTTAACGCTGAATGCGTATGGTAATAAAGCCTATGGTTTCAACCATAGGTATTGAGGTAAAGTAATTCCGTCCTGAAGGGACGGAGTAAGAAAGGATAAAATGCCACAGATTGACGATATGGACAAAAAGCTCAAAGATCTTTTTGGCGGAATGCGCGCCGAGGATGAGGCGAACGCCCCTTCATTTGAAAGCTGCAGGCCTTCAAATGACACACGGACTTTCTCATATTCGCCCATATGGCGGGTTGCCGCATCCTTTGCCCTTATAGTATTTCTCGGAGCAGGCGCATTGAAGCTCCAGACCTGCACCAGCCGTCAGCCTGTGGCCATCCAGCCTGATAAATTGATTTCCATGTCCAGCTGGCAGGCTTCTACAGACAACCTTATCACCATGTCTGAGACCAATCTGGACGGGACATTCACAACAGAGACGGATCTATGGCTGGAATATCCAGAGACAAACGGCAAGGGAAGCCTTTAATAATGAAATCAATGGAAGGATAATCTGACTATGAAGAGAATCATCATGTTTGGCATGCTCGCGATGTCCGCCGCTGCATGCTGGGCCCAGGAACCGAATCCGGGAAAAACCCGCGAGCAGAACGCTCCGGGGGGATCATCGATGAGGCACGGCAGGATGTTCGGAATGTCGTTCAACGAGGAAGTCTTCCCTCCTGAGATGATAATGCAGAACCAGCAGGCTCTCGGTCTCACGGACGAACAGAAGAGAACGATACTTGAAGCAATGAAGGCGTTTTCAGCGCAGTTCACCGAGCTCCAGTGGAAGCAGAGCGCCGAACAGGAAACTATGGCGTCGTTGCTCAAACAGGAGCAGATCGACGAGGCCAGGGCTCTTGCGCAGCTCGACAATCTCCTGAAGATTGAAAACGAGATCAAGAAGATCAGCCTTGCCAACATGATAAAGGTCAGGAACTTGCTGACCGCCGAACAGAAGACGAAAATGAAATTCATCAGGCAGTCCATGATGAGACAGATGGAGGAAAGACGCGGTGGATCAAATCCCCCTCCTCCTCCAAAAAATCCAGAGGATAAATGAAAATAAAGAATCCCCTTGTGTCCATACTGTCTCCGCCGCAAGCAACGAGGTATTACGAACGACCTCCCTCGCTTTTCAACGGATCGGTGATTCTTTATAATATCAAAAAATCTTTCACGCTCATCGAGCTATTGGTTGTAATCGCCATAATCGCGATTCTCTTCGGACTTGTCGCCCCTGCTCTAAACAAGGTGAAACAGAAGGCCAACAGTACAAAATGCCTGAACAACCTGCATAACATATCCCTGGCTTTCCAGGGATATCTGCTGGGTTCCAACGATATCATGCCAGTTGCGGCTGAAATGCCCGGACATCCCGAGACAAACCTCAACAACGATCCAAGGATCGCAGATGTGCTGGCACCGGAAATCCAGAACAATACCGCAGTGTTCCAATGTCCGACCGACACCGCCCTGGTCGACAGCGGCCAGACCTATTTCGCCTGTGAAGGTTCCAGCTATGCGTACATGGTGAATCTTGGAGGAAGGAAGCTGGACAGGTCTTCACGGCCTCCGGCCTCAAATCCTGTAATGCATGACTACATTTGCTTCCACGGCGTACCAACAAAACCCGGCTCGATGAACTATATAATGGCTGACTGGCACGTCGGCGACTTAGAATAGGAGAAACCATATATGAACAAGAAATTTTTTATCAGCGTACTCGTCCTGCTCCTGTCCGTAACCGGCGTATTGGCGTACTACAAGTATTATTCAGTACCAGAGCTCCCGGATCCAAAGGAGCAGAAACCTGAAGACATAACCAAGATGATGGCATCGGACAATTTTTCAAAGCTGCCCGACAAGGTCAAGGACAAGTACCTGGAAAACCTGGCGAACCAGGAGAACACCAGGCAGATCTTCTATTCCTCTGAAACCATGACCGACGACCAGAAGAAAAACCTGAGGGAAAACATGAGGACTGTCTTCGAGCTGAGGATGAAGAAGACCACCGACGAGTATTTCGCATTGCCTGCTGGCAAAAGGGAAGAATACCTGGATAAGGAAATTGACAAGATGGCCGAGCGGTTTGCAGAAAGACAGAGGGCCGCTGAATCTCAGGGCGGAACCGGCTCAGTTCCCGGCCACGGTGCATGGGGTCCAGGCGGAGCTCCCGGGCAAGGCGGTGGTGCAGGAAGACGCCAGGGTCCTACGGCACAGCAGGTGAAGACCAGGATTGAGACGACCGATCCGCTGGCCAGGGCACAGGCAAACCAGTTCCGAAAAGATATGCGGGCAAGGATGCAGCAGCGCCGGAGCAACTGAATAATGCGTCAATCCTGACGCATTATAATCTCTTGCGTTTTCGGGTGTGAGAAGATAGATTAACTGGATTATGAAACAGGTAATCCTATTTTCCCTATATGTAGGCGCAGGCGGACTTATCGGTGCAGTCACCAGATATCTCTGCACCTTGTTCTTCCTGAAATATTCGTTCTCATTTCCTGCAGGGACTTTCCTGTCGAACGTCATAGGCTGCCTCATCATCGGGATAATAATCCAGATCGCGACCGGCACGGAACTCCTTTCCCCTGAGGCGCGGTTGTTCCTGGCTACGGGTTTCTGCGGGGGGCTCACGACAATGTCGTCATTCGTGTATGAAACCTCACAGTTCATAAATGACGGGGAATACTTTCATGCATCCTCCTATTTCTTCCTTACGCTGACATTATCCTTCGCGGCCTTCGTCTCAGGCTGCATAATAGTCAAACTTATAATGCGGTATGGAGGGCAATATGGAACTTAAAGGCACGGCAAAGCTTCTCAGGATATTCTTCGGCGAGGCAGACAAGGTAAGTCATACTCCCCTCTATGAAGTAATAGTCAAGGAGGCTAAAAAGGACGGACTTGCGGGCGCCACTGCCTGGAAGGGTGTAATGTCCTATGGGAAGAGCTCGAGGATCCGGACATCCAAGATACTCGACCTCTCAATGGATCTCCCGATGGTCATCGAGATTGTGGATGAAGAGGATAAAATAAACAAATTCCTGCCGATCCTCCATGACCTGTTTGAAAAGTCAGGATGCGGAGGACTTGTCACAATAGAGAATGTCGATATCATAAAATATACGGCTATAAAATAAAACCCGCGAACTTCGCGGGGTTTTACAGGAGAAAGACGACGAGTCGTGCGAATTTTTCTCTTAGCCTTAGTAGGGGACGTTCCCACTTAACATATTTATATACAAATGAATGCATATAATAAACACGCAAATAATGGCCTTAAATCAAAATAATATGCCATAAAATATAATTTAAGCTATAAGGCTCTGCTCAATGCCTGATTCGATCTTTTACCGCCTTTGACATAATAGCTTGCAGGCTCCTCGCGCACCTTCAATGATTTTCCAGATGAGCTGGGTTCGGCGCGGCTAAGCTCCTTCTTCCCGAGATGGATGCGTGAGGCAATGCCGCTGACCCATTCCTTGTCTCCAACCGCCAGCGACTCCGACCAGAACGGTTCCCTCGCCAGTTCCTTCCTCCTGATCTTTTCCTTAAGAGTGTTCTCATACCAGGAGGTGAACTCCTCTTCAGAGCTGTGTCCTGTCTTTCTTATCAGCAGGTCTCGGTTGACTATCAGGCTCCTCTTCCTTTTCCCTGAGGTTTCCACGTATGAGCTCCCAAACCACTCGCGTGGATGATCCACCTGTCCGTTGCGGACCATGTTGAGGTCAATGTAGAACATGCACCTCCCAAGATGAAATCCGTCCTGGATCAGCGTTGACTTGTATCTGCCCGACCAGAAGGAGCCGCTTCGTCCCTTCCTGCGGTTGTACTTCTGTGCCGCCGTACCCTCGAGGAACCTGAGGCCCTCGGATATTTCAGCAGGATCCCTAGCCCATAGAAGAAGATGGACATGGTTTGACGTGACCATATAGCCGAGTATGTCCACCTTGTAGCTTCGGGACATCTGCCTGAGCAGTTCAATGTATCTGCGCCGGTCCCCGATGAACTTCAGGAGGAATTTGCGGTCATGGCAGCGGTGGGTAATGTGATAGCTGCGGTGTTCAAGAAGTCGTCTGGCGCGTTAGACGAAGTCGGTGTCGTTAGCACTTAAGTTGTTTATTATAAATATAATATGATAATATTTAGATAATCTTAGCGGCTTAGGATGGTTATTGAGGGTCGTTTTCGCATTTTAAGCTATTTCTGATGCTTTCTCCAGGTCGAAGTCGGTGTCGTTAGCACTTAAGTTGTTTATTATATATATAATATGATAATATTTAGATAATTTTAGCGGCTTAGGATGGTTATTGAGGGTCGTTTTCGCATTTTAAGCTATTTCTGATGCTTTCTCCAGAATGCCTCTTTCCCCCTGCTGGAACCTGTAAGGCTGTATAGTGCGGCATTTTCCCCGGTACGGAA
>Ga0209417_1000117_pt1 | contig 215098 bp, 154 predicted proteins | sample RifGroF2_FD_184002 | JGI IMG/M metagenome (GOLD analysis project Ga0209417, IMG submission 184002) | Groundwater microbial communities from Rifle, Colorado, USA - Groundwater F2 (SPAdes) (version 2) | ecosystem: Environmental > Aquatic > Deep subsurface > Groundwater | place: Rifle, Colorado... | reverse complement strand
TGAAAAATTGGATTTTAGAAAGAAGTTCCTGGAAATGGGACAGGAGGATTTTTGTCCTCCTGTCAATAAAAAAACATGGAAAAATAAAAGAAATGGGGCGGAGGCGGCTTGACTGTTTACATAACAGTTGTGAACTCCAACGGAGTATATTGCCGCAACAACCGTTTTCGGTAGTTTTGAAATCAGCTTGATTGACTTTTTGGGGGATGCAAAATGGCTTTCACAAGGATAGTCAAGAAGAATAATCTGAAAATGAGAATCCTGGTTGTCGATGATGAAGAAGGGATTCGCAGTCTTCTCCAGAAGGTGCTGGAAGGAATATATGAAGTCGAGACGGCCTCCTCGTCGGCTGAAGCGCTCGCCCATCTGAAAAAGAATAAATTTGACATTGCCATAAGCGATGTGAGCATGCCCGGCGGTTCCGGCAAGGATTTCCTGAAGGAATGCCGGAGGGAATATCCGGAAATGCAGGTTATTCTTGTGACAGGCATGCCTGAATTGAGCGATGCCGTGGATACCGTGAAGGAGGGCGCATATTATTATCTCCAGAAACCCATCGACCTCAAGTTCCTCCTCTCTCTCCTCAAAAGGGCTGAAGGCGATCTGGAGAAGAATATCGGTGCGAAAGATACCGGTATCATAAGGAACATCGCCTCGGATTATAAGATAATCAGATCTCTTGGAAGCGGAGTTGCCGGGGTTGTCCTCCTGGTCGAGCGCGATGGGATGCAATATGCCATGAAAGTTTTGAGATGGATCGGCGGAAGATCGGATGAAAGCCAGCTGCTGAAGCTCAAAAGGTTCAAGCGTGAAGCCGAGATCCTGATGAAGATCCAGAATGAACATGTGGTCAGGATATACGAGCACAACTTGGACAAGGAGAATGAAAACCCCTACATAATAATGGAATACGTGGACGGGGTTTCCCTTGCAGGATACATGGAGCAGGGGGCGGTGCATGGACTGCAGGAGAAGATTTCAATAATACGCCAGATAGCGGAAGCGCTCGACTGCGTTCACAACAACGGGGTGCTGCACCGCGATATCAAGCCGGAAAACATCATTATCACAAAGGACAATATGGTGAAGGTGACTGATTTTGGTGTATGCCACGTTTCCGATTCCTCGTTGACGATGACCGACGACCTCATCGGATCCCCTGCCTACATGGCTCCGGAAAGTTTCGATTCTGTCAAGACGATTGACCAGCGGTCCGACATTTTCTCGCTTGGAGCGATAAGCTATGAACTGCTTACCGGAGTAAGGCCTTTTGATGGCGGCAGCATCTTCGAGATAATGGATATAATCCGCAGCAGGAGGCTTGTTGCCCCGGTGAAGCTCAACAGCGAGATACCGGCGTGGATGCAGGACATCATGTCTAAAATGCTCAATAAGAAACCCCAGGGCAGATTCAATAATGCCGGTGAGATCGTAAAGGCGGTCGACCATTATCTTTCGGCTGGCGTGGAAGGAAAATCGGCGGCTACCCTGACGCAGAGGATCCTCAGGAGCATGCTGTTCATCGAAAGCGTGTGGAAGTGAACGTCGCAGGAGATCATTTGTAGATCAGGTATTTGCTTCTCTTCAGCATGAAAGCATCGAGTTTTTTCTGATAGCCCTGGACGACCTGGGTGTAGCTCCAGCCGGCGTCTATTTGCTTCCTGATCGAGGTGGAACCCATCGCCTTGTCGAATTTCAAAAGCCTTTCCTTTTTGCCGTCTGCGGCCCAGCTGAAGTATCCGGGATAATATTTCTTGAACATGCACAGGATCGCTATTTCAGTTGTCGCGGGCCTGTAGATGGCAGGATTGGTGACGACGATCCTGACTGCATAGTCGCTTGCCATGCCTTTGCCCGCATTCCTATACTTAATTGCCTGGAACGTGACGCCGGGAAGGCGGAGGGAATTGAGGGCTTTTGCGGCGAATGTCCCGTTGAGCCAGGGTGCGGCGACGATTTGGAAGGGGAGCGTGCCAATTCCTATGTTGATGCCTCCTGTCTCGCCCAGGGTTCCAGTGGAGGCATAGGAATATGCCGATTCAGGAGTGGGGATGTTGGGTGATGGCGGAACCCATGGAAGCCCGGTCTGGGTCCATGTCGTTCCCCTCCGGTAGTTCATCATCGGGACGACGTAGAGCTTGGCCCTGATCTTTTCCTCCGTGTTTAGGTAGAGGGCGAGTTCCCCGACGGTCATTCCGTATGCCCGGGGTATGGGATAGAGGCCGATGAATGATTTAAGTTCCGGATCAACGAGGGGGCCATCGACCGTGCAGGCGCCATACGGGTTCGGCCTGTCAAGGACGATGATAGGCTTGCCGTTTTCCGCGCATGCGCTCATGCATTCCGCCAGATGCCAGATGTAGGTATAGGTGCGGCTTCCTACGTCCTGTATGTCAAAGACCATGATGTCGATCTGCGACAGGGCTTTCTTTGTCGGCCTGTGTCCGTTTGCCCCGTAGAGCGTGTGCACGGGGAGGCCTGTACCCGGATCCCTTCCTCCTGGCACGTTTTCTCCGGCCTTCAGGTTCCCGCGAATACCGTGTTCAGGCGCGAAAAGGGCGACGAGCTTGATGTTTGGATTCCTGTAGAACAGGTTGACGGTTGAAACCCGGTCTGCGTTGACGCCGGTCTGGTTTGTCACAAGGCCGACCCTTTTGCCCTGGACTATGCTGGTATACTTTGCCAGGAACACTTCCAGGCCGGTATATACTCTGGCGTTGCCTTGCAGGCATACCGAGGCGCAGATGGCGCAGATGGCTGTTTTGAGGATGCTACTGTGCCTGGACATTTAATTCCCGGATGGAGTTCTGGTTTTTCTGGATGAAGATCTTCTTTTCCGTCTCGGCGATTATGAGGTTGTAGACCGAAACGAGGAAACACGATATGACTCCACCGAGGACGAAATAGTTCCTGGTGTCGAAGAAATATATCAGCAGGTATGACAGCGAGAAGATTGCGAACTCGGTGAAGCTGTTCCTGAGGGTGATCCATTTAGGTATCGCTATGCATCCGTAGAGGCCGCTGCCCTTTGTCGCAAGTGAGAAAAGGGCGACGTTCCTGACATGCCTGAAATGTATGCAGGCTTCAAGGAGGACGAAGGTGCCGCAGAAGAACTCATAGATGTTCCAGCTTGACATGAGCCTGCAGGAATAGAGCAGGATCCAGATCCCGGTGGAGGATATTACGAGTTCTGAAAAAAACCTCATGATCAGCTTTGACGGTTTTCTTATTTCATCCTCTGAGATTGACTTCAGGTAGTATCCTTTTTCAAAAAGCCAGAAGCTTCTGACCCTGTTGTGATAAAGCCTGGCCCCGATGTAGTTCATCAGCCAGTCGGATGTGAATATCACGATCCAGATGAGCACCATGGTCGACGGCTGGTAGAAGAAGGAGCTGTCGATGGTGGCCGGCTGGAAGAAGAAGGTCGTTTCAGTTTCAATTATATTGGCCATATAGTTCATTGTCGGTTTTCATCCCCTACATAGTTCTTAAAAAAACAAGATATAATGTAAGTATAGCACCGATAAGATAGGTAAGCCAGGAAATTTCCCGTCCTTTTCCAGTTAAAAGTTTTATAGCGGGATAAGTGATAAGGCCGAGGGCGAGGCCGTCGCCTATGTTGGTGCAGGCCGGAATTCCGAGCAATATCAGGAATGCAGGAATTGATTCAGTATGGTCGTCCCAGCTGATCTTTGAGACGTTCCTGAGCATCATGGCCCCGACGATCACGAGGGCAGGGGCGGTGATTGGATTGAATGGCGCGGGGTAGTTCGCGATCATGCCGATGACAGGCGTAAAGAAGACCGCGAGCAGGAAACACACCCCGGTTATGACAGCTGTAAAGCCTGTGCGTCCTCCGTTCTCAACTCCTGCCGCGCTTTCAATGTAGCTTGTCACTGTGCTGTGTCCGAGAACTGCACCCACGGCCGTTCCGCAGGCGTCTGCCGCGAAGGCCTTCTCGCAGTTTGGAAGCTTGTTGTCCTTCATGAGTCCAGCCTGCGTGCCTACTCCTACGAGCGTGCCCAGGTTGTCGAAGACATTCATGACCGTGAAAATCAGTATGAAGGGTATCAGGAGGGGCAGATGCGACCACAGGCTTGAAAAATCCATTTTCATGAAGACCGGCGATATGTCCGGAGGCGCGCTGACCAGTGATGACGGGAAATGGATCTTTCCGAATGCGAGCGCTGCGGCTGAGGCGATAAGGATGCCCCAGAGAATGCTGCCGCGTATCTTCAGCGATTGCAATGCGGCTGTTGATATCAGCCCTATGGCGAATATCAGAAGCGTCTTGCTGTGGAAGTCGCTTGTCAGGAAAAGTCCGCCGCTGTTCGCCACGACGAGGCCGCTGTTCCTGAGTCCGAGCAGTGCTATGAAGAGGCCGATTCCTCCGGCAATGGCGTATTGGAGGCTGGGGCTTATTATCGTAATTAGCATCTTCCGGATGTTGAGGGCGGTTATGATCAGGAAAAGTATTCCGGATATGAATACGATCGCCAGCGCGGTCTGCCAGGCGGAGTCCCCGGAAAGCCCTATGCTCGGGGCGGAGCATGCGGCGATCACTGAAACAAAAAAGAAGTTCTCTCCCATGCCCGGCGCCAGGGCGACTGGATAGTTCGCCAGCATGCCCATGAGAATGCTTCCAAGGGCGGAGGCGATGCAGGTGGTGACAATGAGCGCCTTGAAATCCATTCCTGTCGGCTGCGAACCCGGCATGGTTCCGGAAAGGATGCTGGGCTGCAGGAAGATTATGTAGGACATCGTCATGAAAGTTGTGACGCCGGCGATGACTTCCACCGGAATCCTGCTTCCGCGCTCATCGATCTTGAAGAATGAAATAAGTGCCTGCTTCATCTGAACTTGAGTTTATATCCCCCCCGGCTCAAAAAAAAGCCTGCGGATTTCGCAGGCTTTTTTTATTGTTTTTCAAACATCCCTATTTTGCCAGATCACCTGAAAGCGCCTTTTTTGCCTTGTCAGCCGCATCGGCCGGATCTGCCTTGGCGCCGTCCTTGGCGGGAGGAGGGGTTTTTGCCGGATCCTTTGGCAGTTCAGCGGTCTTGCCGGCATAAAGATCATTGTAGTACTGGATCATCTTGTCCACATAGTCAAGCCTGGTCTGCTTTACTGTGACGTCCGCATTCTTGTCCTTTTCCTTTGCCTTGTCTATATCAGTTATAAGCTTTTCCCTTTCCGTCTCAAAAGGCGTGGCCAGCTTCTTCAGTTCCTTGTCCTTCTTCTCTTCGGCCTTCTTGATGTCGGCCTTTATGTTGTCGATCTTCTTCTTGTCCTTTTCCTTTGTCTGCTTATCTTCAAGCTTCTTGATTTCCTTGTCGTATCTTTCAAAAGGATTGGCTGGTGCATCGGCGGCTGAAATCATTCCGGCAACAAAAAAAGACAATACGATGGTGAGTCCGAGTTTCTTCATCTTGAGGGCCTCCTTTTAAGTTTTGAATTTTGTAAAATCTAAGCCTTGATGCGGGTTTGTCAAGTTCTTCAACTGTTATTCCGGAAGGGTGCAGCGCGTGGCGGATATCAGCGTGAATTCCTTTGTTCCCCTGGATTGCGCAAGTATTTCATTGACAGTCGTGCCCCCTCCGGGGAAAATCCAGTCCCCTGCCAGTTCTGCAACTGGAATCAGGACGAAGAGCCTTTTTGCGGCCTCCTTGTGCGGGATGCAGAGCTTCTGGTCCGAATAGAGAAGGTCTCCGAAGAATATGATGTCAATGTCCAGGGTGCGCGAATCGAACCTCACATGCTCTTCCGGTCTGCCGGCAGCCACTTCGATATTCTTGCAGAGGGCGTGCAATTCTTCAAGCGTACCGCCCCATAATCCCGCCGCTGCGGCATTTATGAAGTCCGGAGTGCCGGGTCCGCAGCCCTCCGGAGGGGTTGTAAAGAGCGATGAGATCCGGATGGATGCAAGACCTCCGGATTCCAGTTTCCTGATGGCCTGCCTGAATGTTCCAGGGACATCGCCCAGGTTGCCGCCAAGGGAGAGAACTGCTTCTGTTTGTTTAGGTTCAGACATTGCCGCCTTTTTGGCTTCTCTTAAATATAATTGATTTGGCGCTATATTTTCCACATATATGCATTATATTAGACCCCCATTGATGAATTGCGACATACTAAAAGTTTATTTTCTTGGTTCAGGTAGAATTGCCGTACCCATTCTTTCCAGCCTAAAAAAATCCCCTAGAATTTCTCTTGCCGGAATCGGCACGCAGATGGACAGGCCAGCTGGACGGAAAAACCTTGTCACTCCGACCCCGGTCGGCGACTGGTGCAGGGAAAACGGAATTTCTCCTGACAAGCCGGCATCGGTGAATTCACCTGAATTCCTGGAAAAGCTGAGGGGGATGGACGGACTCGACATGATATTCGTGTCCAGCTTCGGCCAGCTCCTGAAACAGGAGATATTGTCCCTGCCCAGGCTGGGATGCATAAACCTTCATGCATCCCTTCTTCCGGCATACAGGGGGGCGTCACCGCTGCAGGCCGCAATTCTCAACGGCGATTTGAAAACAGGGGTGTGTTTCATGCAGATGGAGAAGGGGCTTGATACAGGCCCGGTCTTCTCGACATCGGAATACCAGATCCAGGCAGGACAGAAGGCCGATGAGCTGGAATACGCCCTGGGAGTGCTTGCCGCCTCAGACACCGAGAATGTACTTCTTGATATCGCTTCCGGCTTGTTGAAACCTGTTCCGCAGGACAACGCCAAAGCCACCTATGCCGGAAAGATCAGGAAGGAGCATGGCGAGATAAGATGGAACAGTCCTGCCGTTGAAATAGAGAGGAAGCTCAGGGCGTATCACCCATGGCCCGGAGTCTTCTTCAATCTGCAGAATGGCGGAAGGAAGATCAGGATGGCAATAACCGAACTTGCCTGTCTTGACATTTCCGGTACGCCAGGGCGGATACTGAAAGCCGACAAGAAGGATCTGATTGTCGCATGCGGGGACGGGGCCGTCTCCCTGAAAAAAGTTGTTCCCGAGGGGAAAAGGGAAATGTCAGGGACGGAATTCGTGCGCGGATGCCAGGATATTGAAGGTGTTGTCCTGGCGAATGTTTGAAATGGGGGATTTTTATTTGAAACATGTAATTAGTAACTGGAAATTGGAACTTTGAAATCGCAGATGGGACAAAACATAGGTCAACTTAGCCTTGTCAGTGTCCTGTCGTAAAAAAACAAAACTTGTCCGCCATAACAATTAAAATGGCCGGCAGAAAATCGAAAATTGGAATCAACATGAACATATTAATGAAATTATTCAGGCCGGCTAAAAAGGCAAAAGTGCTCGTAATCAACTGTGAAAAACTTGAGACCAGGGTCGCTCTTATGAACAAGGGCCGTCTCGAGGAGTACCAGATTGAACGCAAGGAGGACAAGCAGCTTGTCAACTCCGTCTACCTCGGAAAAATAACACATCTCGAAAACTCGCTCCAGGCGGCCTTCGTGGACATCGGAACCGAAAAGAACGCGTTCCTCCACTACAAGGACATGCTTCCGGCGACCTATGACATGATTGAGAAGGTGAAGAGTGATGGCGGCCACCGCCGTCCGCAGCAGCAGGGCAGGAAGAACCCCCTCGGAAACTTCACAAAACGCTTCGCGGAACTTGAACGCAAGCGCAGGAACAGCAGGATAAGGGTCGAGGACGTCCCGAAACTCTTCACCGACGGCTCGGAAATCCTCGTCCAGGTCACCAAGGGGCCGATCGGCACCAAGGGCCCGCGCGTCAGTACGAACATCTCGATACCGGGACGCTATCTCGTGCTCCTGCCTTTCTCGGACCATATCGGCCTTTCAAAGAAGATCGAGGATCCGAACGAGCGCCAGAGGCTCCGCAAGATAATGAACGACCTTGAGATCCCCGACGGCATGGGCTGCATATGCAGGACAGTCGGCGAAGACCGCAAGGACATCTTCTTCAAGCGCGATCTGGACATGCTTCTCGAACTCTGGCAGCGCGTCGAACACATCCAGAAGAATCCCAAGGCTCCATGCATCGTATATGAGGAACCGAGTCTCATCCTCAGGACAATGAGGGATTTCCTGACCGAGGAAATAGATGAGATCGTCGTAGATGACGAACAGGAATACAACTACATAAAGGAGTTCCTTGCGAAGATCGCAGGCCCCGAGATGATCGAAAAGGTCACTCTCTACAAGAAGCCTACTCCCGTATTTGAAAGCTTTGGAATTGAAAAGCAGATCAGCGAAGTCTTCAACAGGAAGATCGGTCTTCCGTCGGGCGGCTATATCTGCATCGACGAAACAGAAGCCCTCATATCAATCGATGTGAACACTGGTAGCACCCGGGGCAAGGCTCAGCCTGAAATAATCCTCAGGACAAACCTTGAGGCGGCGAACGAAATCGCGCGCCAGCTCAGGCTCAGGAACATCGGAGGTCTTGTAGTGATCGACTTCATCGACATGGACCACTCCCGCGACCGTGAAGCCGTCTACAAGCAGATGAGGACTCTCGTCCGCGACGACAGCGCCAAGACCAGCATGCTGCCTATCAGCAAGTTCGGGCTCATGGAAATGACACGCCAGCGCGAACATGAAAGTCTCAGCGATGCCGTCTATGATGCATGCCCGTACTGCCAGGGCGGTGGCAAGGTGAAATCAGCCCTCAGCATGAGCGTTGAAATCCAGCGCCGTCTGCAGGAAGTGCTGAAGAAGCACAAGAGCGAAAGAGGCCTTGCGATAAAAGTCCTCATGCATCCGAGCATCCTTGCGCGTCTTAAGAACGAGGACGCAGCCCATCTCAACGATATGGAAAGCAAGCATGGCAAACAGCTGAGCTTCCGCGCGGATCCCGCGCTCCACCTCGAGGAGTTCAAACTCGTCGACCCGGATACGGGTGTGGAATACAAGTAGGGACGGGCTTTAGCCTGTCCCATGTATTTGAAGTACGAAAAGTAAAGAACATGCCTTGCGGCATTGATCCGCCTTCGCTGGGATGCTACGGCGTGACAGGCTACGAACGAATGCAGTCAGTTTTTCTTGAGATTGATTTGTTTGTAGGCAACGTCGTAAGACCGAGTTGCATCCATTGGGAAAGGAACGCGTCAGCGGAGTGACGCGGCTACAGCCTGGATTTGTTGTAGCCACGTCACTCTGCTGACGTGCTCTTTGATTGCAACTTAGTATTACCCGATGAATATGCTTGTCTGGGATGATGCGGTTCCCTTGATTCCTGTAACTCTATGGATTATCTTCCCCATATGAAAAAACACATGAAGGAATATGGGGCCGTCGACAAGGCCATGAATGGGCTGATCGACGAGCTTGTCAAGAAATCCGCTTCGGTGGAGACGCAGGAAATATTCCGGGAGATACTCACTGCAGCTGTCAAGCTTGGAATGGAATCCGGCGACAAGGGCGATTTGAAGGTGGTCAACAGCACTCTGAAGGAGCTGCGGTATTCATTCAAGATATTCTCTCCTTATCGTAAGAACAAGAAGGTGATAATCTTTGGTTCGGCCAGGTCCAGGGAGACTTCGCCCGAATACAGGATGGCCGAGGAATTCTCGGGCAAGATCACGCGCAAGGGATTCATGGTGGTCACCGGCGGCGGTCCCGGAGTCATGGAGGCTGGCAACAAAGGCGCCGAACCCGGCAAGGATTTTGCCTTGAACATCCGCCTTCCTTTCGAGCAGGAACCCAACCCATACATAGATGAGAAGCAGAGGCTGATCAGCTTCAAGTATTTCTTCACCAGGAAACTTATCTTCATAAAGGAGACTGACGCCACCACCCTATTTCCCGGAGGATTCGGCACAAATGACGAAGGCTTTGAAGCCCTCACGTTGATCCAGACCGGTAAATCCAAGCCAAGGCCCATAATCCTGATGGAACCTCAGGGGTCGACGTACTGGACCGACTGGGACCGCTTCGTGAGGAAACAGCTGGTAGGCGAGGGCTATGTCAGCAAGGAGGATTTGAACCTCTACTGCATCATGCATGACGTCGACCAGGCGGTCAAATATATTGAAGACTTCTACAAGGTGTACCATTCTGTAAGGTATGTCCGGGGTTTGACCGTGATCCGTCTCAACCATGAGCTTTCACAGAAGAAGCTGCTTCAACTGAACATGGAATACAAGGATATCCTGACCTCTGGTGAAATTAGGATTTCGCCTCCAGTAGAGGAAGAGGTCAGGAATGGCGAACATCTCGACCTGCCGCGACTGGTGATGAAATTCAACATACGCAACTTCGCCCGGCTATGCGCAATGATACATGAGATCAATAGATAGACGACAGATGACAGCTGGATGTGGGACAGCCACAGACTTTCACAGACAAAAGCACAGACTTTATCGCGCAGCGACGCTGAGACGCAGTGGAATAAGCGGTGCCAGTCCAATGCCGTTAACTTAAGATATAACACATTAATGTCACAAATGTTATATCCTGATGATGAATCCTGAAGGGATTGAGTAATACAGCCTGTGGTTTCAACCACAGGACATATATGGAAGAATGATTCGTCCTGTAGGGACGGAGTATGCTCTGCCCCTTCAGGGCAAAACAAATTTTGGGATCTAATACCTATGGTTGAAACCATAGGCTTTATTACCTAACGCATTCCATGCGTAAAGATAAATTAGTCATAACGTTCATGTTATTAAATTGTTGCGCTTAAGTTAACGGCATTGGAATGGTACCGTTGTCTCCTCTGTATGGCGTAAAGGCCAAGCGACTCAATGAACAAGTCAAGAGGAATAGGAAGAGGTTTCCCGAGGACTTCATGTTCCAGCTCTCCAAGGAGGAAAAGGACCAACTGGTCGAAAATTGCGACCGGTTGGACTGCCCCGAATTTTCAGTCAAATATACAGAATATGTGTTTAGCTTACATTCCACGTTTTGGCAGACCCAAAGGAATTCTTTTGCATAGTATTCAGCCTCCAAAGTAAGACCAGAACTTCTTTTGTTATGGCTGTAAAGAAGGCTGAATTTTATTGTTCATTTCTTAACATGGAAATTTATAAAAAATAAAGCAAGAGTCTATGGTCGCCCCTCCCGTTCCAACCCGATGGCAAGGCGAAGTTAGGGGAGTGGCGGAGATGCCTGTGTTAAACACGGCTCGACTTGAATGGCGCTAAGTTAAGCACTTCTGCCATCATGAATACACAAGCTGAAGTCTACGATCCCGGCTCCAGCAAGGATGTCGGGACTTGCACTCCAACCATAGCATACGACAAATGTTGGAGTACAAACTTTAGTTTGTCTTCTCTTAACTTAGCGGTATCCTAGTCCGACCTCGATATGACGAAATCAACAGGTAACTCATAACTTGTAACTTATTCCGCAGTCGCGTTCACTCCGGATTCCCCACGACCGTTGCGATGCTGGTGTCGCCCTGGAGGACGCGTTCGAGGCTTTCGGGTTCGGAGAAGTTGAAGACGATTATCGGGAGGTTGTTGTCGCGGCACATCGAGAATGCCGTAGAGTCCATGACTTTCAGCTGCTGGGAAAGGGCGTCGTCGTAGCTGATCTTCTCATATCTCTTTGCGTTGGGATTCTTCTTCGGATCTTCAGTGTAGATGCCGTCGACCTTTGTCGCCTTGAGTACAGCTTCCGCGCCGATCTCGAGGGCCCTGAGAGTGGCGGTCGTGTCGGTGGTGAAGAACGGCGAGCCTGTCCCGCCCGCAAAGATCATTATCTTTCCTTCGTTGAGGGATTTTACGGCTTTTTCGCGGTTGAAGAGCGGGGCGATAGGCAACATTGAGATCGATGACTGCACTTCGGCGATAAAGCCAGCGGCATTGAAGGCGTCCCGGAGGCATATGGCGTTCATGACGGTTCCCAGCATTCCCATGTAGTCGGCGGTCACCCTGTCCATTCCGGTGTTCACACCCCTGACACCGCGCCAGATGTTTCCTCCGCCGATGACGATGGCGAGTTCGATGCCCTTGTCGGCGACGGAGCCGATCCTGTTCACGATCACGTTTATCGCATCCGAGTCATAGCCGCTTTCCGCATCACCCTTCAGTGCTTCGCCGCTGAGCTTGATAAGGACCCGGTTGTACACGTATAATGAATCCATGGAAATGCTCTCCTGTTTTGTTTTCCATATAATAGCAACGATTTCAGAAAATGAAAACCCCTTCGGTTTTATTCTGAATCCTGCGTGCCTCAGCGTAGCCTTGAATCTATTGAAGGTAAAGACTGGACTCCTGAATTCTGACTACTATGGAATCTGAATCTGAGGAAAAGCAGTTCCTAATCTTCGAGCTTTGCTAACTCTCTTTTTAATGGGGACGTTCCCACTTAACATGATGATATACAGTTAAATATATATAATAAACAGGAAAATAACGACATTAAATTGAAAATATATGCCAAGAAATTGAATTTAAGCAATAAGTATCTGCTCAATGCCTGATCGATCATTTCCCGTCTTTGACACAATGGCATGCAGGTTCTTCCCTTATTTTTATTGATTTTCCAGAAGAGCTGGGTTCGGCGGGGCTAAGCTCCTTTTCTCTAAAACAGAATATATATAGATGCTTCCCTGAAATACAAGATCCTTATTTGCATAATAGAGGCATAAAAATATCAAACAAAGGCCATTAAAGACGTTTTATTATTCATAATATGCTTATGTATAAATAGATAAGTGGGAACGTCCCCATATTAAGCACCATATTAACGCATGCACCATCCATCTTCCATCACGCCCCTCACTTCGCCTTGTCATCGGGGGCTGGAAGGGGGGCGGGTGAAACAGGCTTCACTGTGGGCTTGCTGGCCGAATCTACCCATATGAATTTATCGGACTGAAAAACATCAGATAAAATAGGATAAATATTGTCATCTACATATGATACAGGCTTAACATCATCAAATGCATATCCCACCGCTTTCTGAGAGTCGATTATCTCAAAACGGAAAGAAAACTTTTTATTGTCGTCTGTTATAAAGTCAACAAGCAGCACCTTCGAAATGCTCCAATGTGGTCCCTTGTGCAGCCATTCATCCAAGGATATTCCTTTTTTCATTTCTTGAACTAGTTTTGAAATTTTCATTTTTTCATTAAAGGTTATAGATTCGCCAATTGTCAAAACTGACTTTTGAGGTTCTAGATATGGTTTAAAAACAATTGTATTAATTTTATTTTCATCAGTATTAAGCCAATTGGTCCAATTCCCATCTATAGACAAATATTTCTTGTCTATATGGTCAACTCCGCCAAAGAAACTTTTCTTTATAAATGGCGCTATGATTATGAATAACACAATGAGAAGAAGCCCAATAATCACGTTTCTAAATAATTTCATTTTATCTCCGTTCCGTTGTGTTTATTTAGTTGCCCATGGAAGTTGCGGCAACGTATATCATAAGGACTTCGCTCATTATATATCCTGAATTGTCAGACTTGTTTACATACCTCAAAAGATTACATAAGCAAGTGTTTTGAATTTTATAAGGATTATTTGTCTCTCCTGCATATCTATAGTATAAGGCGGAATATCCTCCTCCGCCTTTGAATACAGTTAACCCAAAACTCATACCACCCCATGTTGAATTTCCGAAAAGTGAGCCGCTAATGAACACACCAGCTGCTTGTCCAGAATAGCTCCAGCCGAGCCACGAAGCAGCATCATGGGAACCTGCAGCGATGGGCATGGCTTTAACAACCTCAATACTTGCACCTGGGCCTTGTCCCCCGAATGAATATTTTTTAGGCCAAGGAACAGGAGGAGCAGAAGGAGTATCAACATTCCACGCATGCTCAAGCGTCCCACTCCAATATCGTTTTTTTAATGGGGACGTTTTTTTTTAATGGGGACGTTCCCACTTAACATAATGATATACAGATAAATATATATAACAAACAGGAAAATAACGACATTAAATTGAAAATATATGCCAAGAAATTGAATTTAAGCAATAAGTATCTGCTCAATGCCTGATCGATCATTTCCCGTCTTTGACTCAATGGCATGCAGGTTCTTCCCTTATTTTTATTGATTTTCCAATTTTCCAGAAGAGCTGGGTTCGGCGGGGCTAAGCTCCTTTTCTCTAAAACAGAATATTTATAGATGCTTCCCTGAAATACAAGATCCTTATTTGCATAATAGAGGCATAAAAATATCAAACAAAGGCCATTAAAGACGTTTTATTATTCATAATATGCTTATGTATAAATAGATAAGTGGGAACGTCCCCATATTACCAGGATTTTCAGCGATACAATGGCCGGCGACTATCGACCGGCGACCGTCCTGGGCATCATACGCATCAGTCGCATAATCGCCCTAATGTTAAGCCACTTTGAGGCTAGACCACAGCCAGTTTTAAAACTGTGAAAATCGCCAGCCTCAACATGTCAACGGAGCACAAGTCCTGGAACAGGCTCAATGCAGCATATGCGTACCCTCATCCCCCTTGCCGAGGCGTAGCCCTGTCCGGGCGAAGACTGGTCACTTCGCCTTCCCGTCATCGGGGGCTGGAAGGGGGGCGGGGCTAGTAACCCACATTTATTAAAATCCCATTATGCATTTCAATTTTAATACTCGACTTTCCTTGTTCAATATAGTAAAACCACCAGCCATCATTATTAATAGAATCAGGGTTACCTAGAAGTTGCAGTACTGCTTTTTCAGGAAGAATAAAAGGATTTTTAGAGAAATTATCCGCTCTATACATATTGAACTGGAATAAAAAATCTCTGATATTACCAGCATACTTTACACGTTCATTACGATTTTCCCTGAATTTCCTAAACATTTCAATATATTCTTTACTAAGTCCATCCGATGTCATAATAACCTTGCAAGAATCCTGAGCAGGAGGTTTGCAAGAGGTTAAAACAAACAACATAATTAACAGCATTAATAGGCGTATCATTTTTTACCTCTCCGTTTTATTTTGCTACCCATTTATCAGTAATATCATTATCCTGACCAAACATATTTACAAATCCTTTGTCTAATCCTATTCTAGTTGGGTCTGTAGGGAATGTTCTCGTAAAACGGGTTGGGGAGTAATAACTGCGAGTTCCTAGATTAGCCAATGTTATAGATGTGTCAATGTAATCCTTGCTGGTAGAGCAATTGGTAAACGCACTGGTGATTTCATTCATTTCAGCTGCAGTAAAAGGCCCCGAAGAATTATTTTTAATTATTCTATCTACAACTTTTTTGACACAAGGAATAACCTTTTGCCAGAATGCATTTGCGTGCCCTTTTTCGTGATTAATAACTGACCCAATTGGTTCAAACCCAACACCACCCCCAAGAAAATGACTACCCTCTGGGTAATGTTGAAGATAATAATACGTTTCACCTGATTTAACCTGGGGCCCTTGTGCATAAATATCTACCAAAATATTAGCACGACAAATGCCTCCAGTTTCAAGGACTAATTTCCCCTTGTTCCATAATACAGGTTTGTTATCTGTTCCATCATCAAAATATAAACCAGGCCCAGTATTAGAATCTGGTCCAAGATATCCGTTGGAAATATTAGAAGCACTCGTTCTAAGATTTATTTCGTTAACAGAATTAATTTCCTTAACAGGTCTCATATCTTTAGAAGAGGCATCTGTCGATGTAACAATTCTAAAACTCTTTGCTCCCAATAAATCAAAATTATTAACAGCATTATTCCCGACCATCCCATACAGGTTCACTCCTCCACCTTCTTCTACTGAATCCCTCCCCAGCCACCTCCCCGTATCCGCATTGTAGTACCTGTAGCCGTAGTAGTAGTAGTCGCCAGTCTCCGTATCCAGCCACTTCGTGCTGAACCTATACGCCATATCATCCGCCTTCACGCCAGCCTTCACAATAGTCCTGCCGAATGCGTCATATTCGTATTCAGCTACTTTCGCAGAATTTGAACTATCAACGTAGGAAACAATGTTCCCATTCCCGTCATATGCTGGAATGTATGTGCCTGATGAACCTGACACCGCCAACAGACCACCAACACCACCAGCGCCCTGCAATGAACCTGAAAGGTCTTCGCCCCACAGGTAGCTTTCCTGAAGCGCATTTGAAGCGTTGAATTTGGCTATCAGGTTCCAGCCATCATAAGCATACTTCTCAGCCTTGCTCACCTGCCAAGCGTTGTTCACCCAGCTGTAGACGGTCTTTGAAACACGCCTGCCCATGTAGTCGTAGGCGAACGCCAATTTCACTCGGGCAGGAATGCCCAAGTTACTTTCAATGCCAACCAACCTATTCTCCCCGTCCCATGTGTAGGTGAATCTGCCATCGGAGAGGAGGTTGCCGTCTGGGTCGTATGTATAAAGCTCTGGGGGCTTCGCAAGGAACATCTTCTCAATTGATTCCTGCTGGAGCCTGACTTCCGCAGTCTCATCCCCGCTTCCAGAGACGGAGACGGTTCCAGGCACTGTGCGCTGGAGATATCCGCCCTCGCATAGAAGCTTCGGCGCGACAGGTTGATTCAGAGAACTGGAGAAGGAAACGCGGGCAGGAATGCCCACGCTACTTTCGTCGTACTTGTAGATCCAGTAGGAGTCATCGGAGAGAGTCAATCTGGATCTTTGATCGGAATTATTGTAAGTGTATGAATAAGACATTGCCGGCGACCCCGAGCCATTCGGCTGGGCAAGGACGCCGGCGGTCCAGACGGAAGACAGGCGGGACATTGCATCGTAGGTATAAGCGGACGCGGCAAGCGCAGACCCTACATTTTGAAGACTCATTGATGTCCTCCTGCCAAGATTGTCATAGTCGTAGACCATACCGTGGTTCAATATATACGGGATCTTCTCGGATGCAAGCGTCATGTCGTTGTTATATGTGATAGTTATGGAGCCGTTGCCGTCGGTAAGCGTTTTCATGCGGCCAATGCCGTCGTAGGAATATTTCACCGGACAGGTATTGGCGCCATTGGCGCCAGGATGTTCATCATGCCGCTGCTGGCGATATTCGCCGCATCCTATGCCGGACAGGCCTCGCCACAATGCGCAAGTGGTCGAATCCTGGTGCTTTGCTCTAAATGCACTTTATTGTGCTTGTTTTTGCAGGAAGTCAGAATAAATTAATGACTCTAAGCGCATAAAATCATATAAGGAGAACGCATATGAACGTAGCAATCGGACAGCTGATGGACCATGTAGAAGAGCATATGATGAAGACAGTCGAACACATGCATACGGACTTTGCGGCTGTCCGGACGGGAAAAGCTTCTCCTTCCCTGGTCGAGAACATCATGGTCGACTATTATGGAAATCCTACCAGGCTCAAGGAACTTGCGGGAATCACCGCTCCCGAGGCGCGTCTTCTTGTCATCCAGCCCTGGGATCCATCCTCCATGGCCGCAGTTGAAAAGGGGATAATCGCGGCAAATATCGGAATCTCCCCTGTGAGCGATGGACGCGTGATCCGTCTCCCGATCCCCGAGCTCAGCGAGGAAAGGCGTACTGCGCTGGCCAAGAAGGTCAAGTCGCGTGCTGAAGAGGCGAGGGTCGCTGTCAGGAACGTGCGCCGCGATGGAAATGAAGCCGCCAAGAAGGCGCAGAAGGACAGCGAGATCACGGAAGACGATCTTAAGGAGAAGCTCGACGCCATCCAGAAGCTTACCGACACCTATATCAAGGAAGTCGACGATGTCCTGCTCAAGAAAGAAAAAGAGCTGATGAGCATGTGATATTTTTTCCGATGCCGGAAAAGATATAAAGGGAACCTCGAAAAATTGACAAGAAAATATTTCTATATCCTGCTCCTAGTCCTTGCCTCTGCAGGATTCCTCCTACGCCTGCAGGTGTGCAGGGAACTCCTTGCGAACGACGTGCAGGTGTCGCGTCCCTCGGGATATACCGACATGGCGACATACAAGGATCTTTCCGAGAAGATAATGCGAGGCGAATTCCACGAAGCGTTTTATTACCAGCCTTTATACTATGCGGTATTCCTGCCGGTCGTCCATAAGATCCTGGGTAATGGGATTTGGCCGGTGATGATCGCACAGGCTTTCCTTTCTGCGCTGACGATATTCTTTGCTGCAATGTGCTCGGCGATGCTATGGGGCAGAAGGGCAGGGGTGCTGACCGCCTTCCTTACGGCATTTTCGGCGGTGCTGATCCTGTACGTGCCCTACCATCTCATAGAAACGCTTCAGGCGTTCTGGATCACGATGATTCTCTATGCTGCGATCATCGCATGGAGAAGCGGCAGGATAATTCATTGGGGCATCGTCGGTTTCCTTGTCTCGCTTTCAATCCTCACACGCGGAAATGTCTGGTTCTGCGTCCCGGGCCTGATGCTTGCGGCATTTTTCTCGGTCCGGATCAAGCCGGGAGACAAGCCGTCCTGGAATTTCAAGAACTTTGTCATGAGACTTCTGCCGGTGGCGGTTTTCATCCTGATGGTCATCCTGCCCCAGGTTCCGTTCTCGATCAGGAACACTAAGATCACAGGGAAGTTCTGCGGACCTTCCACTGCCGCGGGAGCGGTGCTCGCACTTGGCAACACGCCTGAAGCACCTCCTGGCGGCCGTAATCCCGACACCGGACCGGGACCGATGGAATACCCTGAGACATTCTGGGCATGGGCCGACACGGCTGAAAAGATTCCAGTTTCAACCAGGATGTTCCAATGGTTCAAGGATGAGCCGCTTGCATTCGTGGAACTGCAATTCAGGAAAATGCTCCTCTTCTGGGACCGGCATGAGATCCCGAACAACATTGCGTTTGATTACCAGGGAAAGAGAAGCAGAACCTTCCAATATCTTGCATTCATTCCGACTGCAATCATAATGGCGATGGCGCTGGGCTGGCTCCTATATTATTTCATCTCGCATGCGAGGGCGGGATTCAGGAGGATCACCAGGCATCCTGAACCTCTTATTCTTTTCTATATCATTACAAGCCTGTTCCTCGCCACTTCTGCCTTCTACATATTGGCGAGATTCAGGCTGGCAGTCGTGCCGCTTATGGCGGTTGGGGCAGGAGGCCTAGCCGGAGTCCTGTTTGTCAATCTCAAGAGGCGAAACTGGAAGAAACTGCTGAACAGATCGCTGCTGCCATTCCTTGCGGCATGCCTGATCGTTATGTTTGGATATGATTTCTACAGGTATTACTATGAATCATCAATAATGAAAGTTGTCCGTCCAAACGGGATAAGATCTGAAATCCGCGAGGGCAAGATACTTTATATGGACAATGGCCCTCTGTCATTTGGATCCTGGAAGCGGATTGACATCAAGGAAGGGGATGTGGTATGCAAGAAATTTGTTTTAAGGGATTCATTGGACGGACGGATTGCAGAGCTCGCCATCCCATTCTGGTGTGATGTTCCTGGGAAAATGAAGATTGAGATTAATGGGAAGCCTTTTCAAGTTGAACTGAAGCAGGATATGAACGAACAGCTTTTCCAGATTCCTTTTTCGGCGTCGAATCCACAGGTAGAAATCAAATTCATCTTTATCGACTGCAAGGCTTATCCGATATTTGATTTCCAGAGGAATTATGGCAGGACGGAATTGAACGGTAATAACCCCTACGCCGAACTTGTCTCCAAGCTTTATCTTGCACCCCGGAAAGAGACGAAGGAGTAGGCAGAACAATCGAACAGCCGAATTACGAACAATCGAATCTCGAAGTAGGCGTGGAGCGCCGACCTCCAGGTCGGCAAGAAGCCGGTCTGGCCTGTCGCACCGAAGTTTCTTAGCGATGGAGGAAGACCGGAGCTCCTTTGGAAAAATAAAGAACGCGCAAACATGCGCTACTACGAACAAATCCAGCCATTCCTGAACTCATTTGTAACTCCGACAAGCTCCAGAGGCGGGGAAACATCCCGCTGGCAATTCCCTAATAATGTAGCACAGACATACTTCGACTATGCTCAGTACAGGTCCCGCCTGTGATTTTTTTGATTCAGTCTTCGCCGTCCCGGCGAAGATCCTTGTCCGAGACGGACAACTCTACATCTATCAGGTAAAAACAATTTCCAGGCTCACATGATTTTGCCGGCAGGATGCCAGCGTTCCTTTGCAACCTCCAAATTCCCAGCCCCGTCTTTTATTTTTGCCCTCGGGATCCCTCAGTCTCCGTCAGTAGCGGCAGGCACAGAGGCACAGAGGCACAGAGGCACAGAGGCACAGAGGCACAGAGGCACAGAGGCACAGAGGCACAGAGAAAGAACATAACAAAAAATCAAAGAATTTTGGTTTTTCAGCTTGACTCTTGGAATAAAATGGACTAACTTGGAACAAAACGGAACGAATCGGGTGAAAACATGTTATCTTTCTGTGGACAGGATAAGTGCTCGATAGATGCCAACGGACGAATAAAATTCAGTCCGCGCTTCCTCTCCGATTTCATGGAGCATGCCGGAGGGGACATCGTCGTACATTGCCTGCCCGAGGGCGCCCTGGCCATTTATCCGGAGGATATCTACCTCCAGATGAGGAAGGCCGAGCCGAAGCCGGCTGAAAAGGCTGCTTCAAGCATGGTATTCAGAAGGGTCATGCGGCGTTTCGGAGCCATGACGCAGTCCGATAAGATTACAACGCAGGGCAGGATAACCATCCCGCAGATGTACAGGGATTATGCAGAGCTCCATCCGGGCACCGAAGTGATAGTGCTCGGAACTGAAATCGGCGTTGAAATATGGAATGCCGAGAAGTGGAAGGAAGAATTCGTGAAGATCAACGGACATCTCCGCGAGAAGGGCGAGAGGGAGATGGCGGCTGATCTGCTGTTCAGCAAAGATGGCAAGGAAGAAATTTAACATAGGAATTTTCAAGGGGGCAACATTATGAAACTCATGATTACATCGATAAGCAGGAAATGCCAGGAAGCGCACAGGCATTATCACCATACCAGCAGCGCCAAGTGCTCTATCTGCCTGGCTACTGTCCTGACAGCAGGGGAGTCGCAGCCGGACAGCGAGATCGCAGGCATTGACGAGAAGACGGGCATTCTCATCTGCAGGCACTGCGTAGAGACATATATGTCCGAAAGCCGCATGACAGCATGATTTGAAATTCATATATTAAGGAAAGCATAAAATGGAAGAAGCAATTGTTTATTCGGTCAAGAACAGAAGCAAGGCTACTCTCTTTGTCTTTCTTTTTCTCTTGTCGGTCCTCCTGCTTGGAGCCCTGAAGGTTACTGCCGGCCTTTCTGAAAGGAAGATCAGCAGCACAAATGAGAAGGAGATGTGGACGGAAGCCGTCCTCAAGCTTTCCAGCGAAGTGCCTGTCGAGAACAGCGCTGAATGGAAGGAGCTTGCGATGAAGGATCCCCAGCTCATGCTGATGGTCAACACAAGCAGCTTCGATTTTATTGAACCTTCCAGGAAGAATTGATAAACCTCCTTGTCAAGGTGGTCCGTCGCCGGGCTGCAAGGTTTCGCCGGCGGGCCTCCTTTTCATCCCGGGGACGTAAAGGAGAATTGATCCCATGTATGTAACGTATTTGCTTTTTCTGCTGCTTGCCTTGTTCCTTGCAAATGATAAGATATCCGTCGGCGAATGAATCCATTAATCCAATCATCACCGGGATGGCGTCATGCTTAAAAACCGCAACAGGATAATAATAGCAGTTTTCCTCCTCTGGGCCCTCCTGATAACATGCCGCCTGTTCTATTATACCGTATACAGCCGCGACCACTACCTTGAGGAGGGGAACAAGCATGCCTGGCGCAGCGGCGTGATCCCTGCGGCGAGAGGCAGGATTATTGACAAGAACGGACAGCCCCTCGCGTGGACCCAGCGCTATTATGACCTGGTCATTGAGATTTATCCCGACCTGTGCCGCGCCAATACGAAGCTCATCGGCGAAGTCCGCGAGAAGATTAGCGGTCTCACCCCGGACGACAAGAGGGAGAAATATACAAGGAAGAACCTGACCCCCTCCGAGATCCTCGTCCTGAAGGATTACCTCACGAAATATCAGGGCGTGAAGATAGTTCCGAGAATGGAACGGCAATATGTTGACTATCCGGAGGCAAGGAAGCTGGTTGGTTCGGTCGACACGTCCGAGGGATGCTTTTTCGGAGTCAAAGGCGCGGAAAAGGAGCATGAGCATGAACTCAAGGGGATCGACGGGGTTTACATGGTGATGCTTGACAGGAACAGGAACTGGATACCCGGAACCTGGAAACTCAAGACAGAAATGCAGCATGGAAGCGATGTCAAACTGGAATATTCCCTTGAAGAGATTATCAGTATGAACAAGAATGAACAAGGAAAAAAACTCTGAAGCCGGGATCAAACTCCGCGGAACTGTAACGTTTCCGCTCTTTGTGCATGCAGTCCTTTTCCTGCTGGGGCTATGGGGATGCCTAGCCATCTACAACGCCACCGTCTACAGCAATGCGCCGTTTTATTTCGCCGTCCGTCAGTTCCTGTGGCTGATCATAGGCATGGCCCTGATGTACTGCGCCTCAAGAGTGCCTTTCAAGCTGTATATTGATTATACTCCGTGGCTGGCGGCCGCCCTTTTCATCCCCTTGGTGCTTGTGCTTTTCCTGGGGGTGAAGATAAATGGCATGAAAGGATGGTATGCGTTCGGCTCCGTTTTCATCCAGCCCTCCGAAATTGCAAAACCCTTCTACGTTCTCTTCCTCTGCTGGATATTCGTAAGACATTCAAAAGGGATCAAGAACTTCATCTTCCTGGTGCTTGTGCTTCTCGTCTGGATAGTCCCGATCATATTCCAGCCCGACTTCGGAACGCTCATCATCTATGTTTCCGGCATGGTGGCCGTCTATCTTATCGGAGGAGGTTCATACATTTTCCTTCTGGCCTCAATGCTTGCCGCCGCACCTGCCTGCATGTGGGTGGTGCACAATAAACCATATGTTCTCATGAGAATAATAGGGTTCATTGATCCGTCGAGTGATCCGTCCGGGTCCGGATGGCATATCCTGCAGTTCCAATACACTCTTGCACGGGGAGGGATTCTTGGAGCCGACTGGGGGAACTGCCTGTGGGCGAACTCGTATCTTCCGCTCTCATACAGCGATTCCGCCTTTGCATCATTGACGGAGGCCGTTGGATTCCTCGGAGTGCTTCCGGTCATCTTCGGATTTGCACTTTTCGCGTATTCCGGGTTCAGGCTGGCGGACAGGGCCGATACCGGCTTCAAGAAACTCTTCATCGGTTCAATGACTTCGATGATAACATTCCAGGCGTTCGTCCATATAAGCGTGAACGTCGGGCTGATGCCGCCGACAGGCATCACTCTCCCCATGTTCAGCTACGGTGGAAGCTCCCTCGTTTCGACAATGCTCGGGGCTGGAATCATACTCAGTGCCGCCAGGGTGGACCTTTCCGGGAAAAAAGGACTGGCTGGAGACGGAGAAATAAGCGGAGATTCAGGCAGTCCGGTATGATCAGCTGTTAAATTCAATTCTCGCACAAAGGCACAAAGGAATGAAATTGATGAAGCAAAAGTTTTCAGAAAAGAGTCTGAGAAAGACGTCCCGAGATCTTTAAGACCCGGGTTCTTCGACTTTGTGGCAGGGTTTATCCCGATTACGGGCAGGACATCGGGATGCTTGTGAGAGAAAATGGGATATAGAATTTTAACCCTTCCATGCAGCCAACGTCGCTACCGCGACGCAGTTGATGAGGGAGCGTTATCCTTTGCCTGGGCGCTGATTATTGAATTCAGATGCCTTTCAAATTCGGCGCATGCATTTTCGTGGGAGAAGTTTTTCGACACTTCAATGGCGTTTCTGCCAATCCTGCAATAATCCTCAGCGGACATCCTGCATATCTTCTCAAGCGCCGAGGAGGTAGCTTTATGTGAGTTCTGAGGGACGAAGAGGCAGAAATCGCTGCGGCTGGAGAAGTTTTTATAGCTTGATATGTCGCTTAGGATGCATGGAAGTCCGCAGCTCAGCGCCTCCATCGCCGGAAGTCCGAAGCCTTCGCCTTCCAGGGAATTTGAAATATACACATCTGAGTTCCGCAGGAGCTCGCCAAGCTCCCTCTGGGATAGGCTTTCATGGAATTCATCTATGGATTTCCGTTTCCTTTCGGAATCGGAGAAGCATGGTGAGACCCTTATGAACTTTATGTGGAGGCCTGCCTTTCTGGCTTCATCGACGGCCTTGAAGGTCACAGGTATGCCTTTGAACGAGACTTCAAGGGGGCCGATGTTTATTACGCGCAGCGGATCTTCCCTTGTGAAAATCCTGTGATGGCGTATTGCCGGAGGATAGAAATATTCCGTATGTACGCCGTTTCTGCACAGGATGACTTTCCTCCCATACCTCTTTTCAAGTTCGTCCTTCAGGTGCGCGGACACCGTGATGAGATGGGTCGGGAGCCTGTATATCCTGTCAAGAGTGGAGATCTTCCTCCTCCATGAAAACTTCTTCTTGAATATTTTCAGCGTATTTATTATGCCTCCCCCCTGATAGCGTGATGGAAGGGCCTCGCCCCTGAGTCTCTGCTCTAGATCGGTTATTTCATATCCCTGGCAGAAATGCACGACAGGCGCCTTCTTAGAAGCATATGCATCAAGCACTTCGCCCGGGGAGCTCGCTATTATCAGATCGCAGTCCGGTATAGAGTCCGCCGAGAAATCTTTTACGACGGTGGTTTCAAGCATGCCAGTAAGGCCGCCGCGCTGTTCCTTGACCAGCACTTTGGTGTCATTGCCTGCCTGCCTTGTATGCTGGGCATATTCGAAAAGCAGTTTCCTGCCTCCTGAAAAATTCATGTTGTCGCTGAGAAAGACTAAATGCATCCATCCTCCGTTGATTGATCCGCCTAATCTAACTTCTTAGCGTTTAAAATGCAATTTGAGGCTTGATATATGTAACTCTTTGATGGATATTATAATGTATATACGATTGATATACGATTGGATGTCTGCTATGGATCATGTTGCTGACGGTAAATTTCAGGAAATAAAAGTAAATGGCTGGGATTGGTCGATAAGCGATCCGGCCATTCTCGACCCGTGGTTCGACACCTGGAAGCAGGTCGCGAAGAAGAACATGGTCAAGTCGAGCAGGGTCCGGGCCGTCTTCAAGGTTGAAAACAAGGGCTCAGTATATTTTGTGAAATACAATCATCCTGTCTCCCTCACTTCCAAGATACGCTCCTCTTTTGTACCGAAAAGCAAGTCGGAATTCAATTCTTCGATGCTCCTTCATGAACACGGAATACCATCAATTGAAATATGCGGATGGGCCAAGAAGGGATCCGAAAGCATGCTGATCGCAAGGGAGCTTGAGAATTCTGTCAATGCCAGGACGTACTGGTTCACTGAAGCATGCACACGCGTGGAACTGAAGGAGAAGTTCCTTGATTCGTTCTCAGTATTCTTCAGGAGTTTCATGTCGTCGGGGTTCTACCATCCGGATTTCCATCTCGGGAACATAATGGTGAGGAAGGACGACATGAGCTTCTTCCTGGTGGATCCTTATGGAGTCGAGAAGAAAGGCAGGCTGCCGGGTTCGCAGTTCTTCAAGATGGTGAGGATAATCGGTGCGTTCAGGGGCGAGATCAACGACCGGGAGGCCGGGGAGATCCTGTTGAAGGCCAGGCTCGCGAAGGATTTCAAGGCGGCCAATGAGGTATGGTACAGGATATTGGAGGCCGAGGCGGCCGATGTCGAGAAGGTCTGGGATAAGAGGAAACTCCAGATAATCACCGGAAAAGGCAATTACTGCAGGGTGTTCAAAAGCTGCCTGGGGCAGGGGATAAGCATAAGGAATTCAATGGATGGACAGGCCATGATCGACAATAGAATCCTGATGGATGAGAAGTTCGATGAGAGCTACGAGAATGAAAGGATGCCTGAAGCGCAGGCTGAAAGCCAATGGCTGAAATCATTCAAGCTCCAGTTCCACAGGCTCGCACACAATATGCCGCTGGCTTGGATAAAAATCAATGATACTGAAAGCATCCTGGTCTTTGCTAGAAAAGCCAGTTCCAATTCCATAAAGGCCGAGACCGTCGGTGAATTCCTCATGCGGTGCAGGGCGGCCGGAATAAGGATGGATCTCTCAAGGAAGCTGGCCGAGTCGGATGGCCGTATCTATATTGCGGACTACAAGGATATATTCAACTGATGTCCTCATGCAGGTTGATTTTGACTGCGGACAGACAGCTTTTGCGGGTATTTTGCGCAGAGAGCATGAATTTACTGGAAGTTTAAATATCAAAGGAGCCTCCCATGAAAAAGAGATTGTGCGTGCTGATGTCCATCCTCCTGCTTGCATCAATGTTCCCTGTCGAATCATTTGCCCAGAAGGGCGGTGGCGGCCAGAACATAACTTCGACAGTGAACACCGCAAGATACATTATGTTCGGCGGAACATATACCATAGGCGGAGCTGCTCTTCAAAATGGCAGCAAGACCGGGGACCAGGTGATTTCAGCCGTCTTCAAGCTCGACACATATACCGGAAGAACATGGATGCTGGAAGTGGACAAGGCCGGTGCAGGACGTCCGCAATGGGTGCCGGTCGAGGATGCAGACGTGTCCGCGGCATCTGAAAAGGAATCCCCTAAGAACGAAAACCTGGGAAATCAGAAGTCGACTTTGAAATCTCTCAAGACACTGGACGAATAGCGGGCTGGACGCCAGTCATCTATCAGAAAACCTGGAAACGGTCTTTATGACCTTTGGATTGGACTTTAGCTCCTTTACCGATTCAATCGCAAGCTCCTTCGCGGCCGAGTAGACCAGCTCGGGAACCATTTCATCGGATTTTACATCGCCATGCACGGTCTTTTCCTGGCGCAGCGTGATCACTTTCTTCTCGCCTGGCTCCTCCAGCGTTATGAGGAGGTAGAGCGAATAGACTTCTGCATGCATGTCCAGCTCGGATTTGAAGACCTCGACCCTGAGCGTGAATGCATCTACGACCTCTCCTCCAGGCTGGTTGAAGGAAGCATAGACGGCATTGCTGAAAGTGTCCTTGAGGATCTGCTTCAATGGATAATGGGCGAGGGAGAAATAACCGAGTTCGCCGACCATGTCGTCAGGACATATGACCTCGACCCTGCACGGAACGCTGCTCTTGTTGGCCGCAAGCACACCTTTCTGGTCCGGTGAAAATTCAGCCGACTGAGGTACATGCTTGAGGTAATAGACAGACCCGCATCCTGACGACAGCAATGATATTGAAACTAGAAGAAAACAGAAGGACAATTTCATTTTTCAGCTCCTAATGCACCACCACGTTTGATTTTTATTGCTGTTCCATCGACCGTTGTCCATACAAAAGTCACAAGCAGCAGCGAGAAGACCGTGTATTCCTCGGTGACCTCTATAAGGCCGTCGGCATGCTTCGACGCTATTGCGTTGTCACGTGCATTCTTTGAGGGCGTGTCAGGCATGGTAGGTATGAAGAACCATATCGCCCCTGTCGAACGTCCCGTCGCAGGACCTATTACGGTATATGAGTCCTCGGATGTTATCGGAGTTGTCGAAGGGGATATGCCGACGACGGTGGTGCAGGCGGGGAGGATGGCGAGCATTAGGACGACTATGATGTTCCTGTACATTTTCAGTCCGCCTTTCCCCTGTTGAATTTAATTGCATCGCCCCTGATGGATATCTTGGTATACGTCACTATTGGAAGAAGGGTTATCCAGTATGTCTTGTTCTCCAGTGTCACATTGATGAGCGCGTCGGCGCCGTAGCTCTGCTTGACAGTCTGCAGCGCATCATACGCGCTGCATGTCTTTAGAGGTATCCCGCAGACCACGACCGCCCCGTCGCTGGCCGATGCGTCGATCTTGATGATAGTATAGGTGTCCTTTGAGGTGATGGGCACCGTGGAAGGCGCGATTCCGCCTGGGGACGTGAGGCATCCGGAAAGAATCGCAGATGCCCAGATCGCTATCAGGAATATGGCCGGTTTGAAGTTCACGTATACCTTCGATATATGGTTTATTCTACTTTTCTAAGTTAATTAACTACGTCGAATATGCAAAGCACCAATACTCGTTTTATGGAATTTATTTCGGCATGAAACGCAGGTTACGCTTCGTGGACTGGTCCAGGACGTACTTGGTTCCGACCTTTTTAAGGATCGCATCCGCGAGCTTTGCAGAAGGAAGCCGTGTCTCAACTTCAACCACCGAGAACAGGCGGCTGTCGAATTCCCTGAGCCACACATAGGAGATGCTGCCGGTTCCCTGGAGCGCCGTGACCAGTTCGTCAAGCGACTTCTTGTCGATCTGCTTCAATTCCACCCGTATCTTTGCGCCAAGATCAAGTTCGGTTATCCACTTTGAGATTATCTTCCTGAAAAGCTTGTATGCGTTCTCTTCCTTCAGTTCGACATCCTGTCCCTCCAGCACTTTCGCGAGATATTTCCTGGCGAGCTGGTTGGGCAGCGTGACCGGATCAAGCCCCTTCGCCTGGAACGTCGCCGCCGGCAGCCTGGCTATTGCAATCGTCTCGCCGGAGTCGGCCCAGAGCGCCTTCAGGTTGAACCCAAGTGAAATGTCCCTCGTCTTCATGTCGGGAAACGGCTCCTCTATCGCACCTAGTTCGCCTGTCACCGTCCCGGTTATGATGATGTCATACTGGTTGGCTATTCCGGAACGTTTGACCTTCGCGGACTTGTCATCCCCCAGTAGTTCATCCCTCCTGGCTTCCTTTTCGCTCCTGATGTCCACGGCCTCCTTGTCAATGACTTCAAAACCGTTTTTCTGCGCCATCTCGGTGAGTGTGTCGTTTGCGAGCGTGGATTTGTTGTCCAGCCCGATTATTTTCTCATCGCAGGCCACAAGCACCCTTGGAGACTCGACACGTTTGATGATAAGGCGCAGCGCCATCACGTTGTCCATGCCGGGAGTCCCCTTTTTCACCACGGCCTTGATCTTCACAGTGTAGGTCTTCGCCTTGTTGTCGTACTTCTGCTCCGTGATCTCGTATTTTTCCACATAGCCGAACGACGAGGTCAGAACCCGGTCGTACTCAGTCTGGAAGTTTTCCACCTTTGTCTCGCTCATCACGTCCACGCCGGCGCCTTTCCTCACCGCATCCCTCAGGGCCTGTGCGAGCGCCTGCTCGGATGCCGTATCGGGATTTCCTTCGGCTGTCCCTGTTCCAGTCACTTCATTGTTCCCGGCGTCCTGCGCGGAAACCTGGATGCTGGACATGGAAAACAAAAAGACTGCTGCTATAATCGGGAGATTGAATATTTTCATGTGTTGGTTTCTTTACGGCATTATGTTGATGTTGCCTTCAATGACATCGGTCTTGACGGCCTGCTTGCCTTCCTCGTTCCTCTTCTGGGGAATTGCCACGGCCTTCTGCATGCCCTGTCCTTCGGCTTCTATGAATTCCTTGTCCATGTCGACTATCTTCTCGCCGAGCATCTCGCTCAGCTCCTTGGCGTTGATGCGGAGCTTGACGGTCACGATCGCATCGTCCCCTTCACCCTCCCAGCTGAATCCCATGAAGTCGGCACCCATGAGCGCCCCTATCACGGAAGCCTTTACATTCTCTGATTTCAGGACGAAGTTTTCAATCTTGGTGTTGCTTTCCAGGGTGAATCCGCCGATCTTCTTGTAGAGGTTCTTGTAGGCGTCTATCTCGGCGGCCCTTATCGCGGCGATCTTCCTCGCCTTGTCGGGAGTCGATGTCGCGAACGCCGTCCTCTTTATGACCTTGTCCGGAAACTTGTCGATATTGAATTTCTCCTTGTCGACGATGTCGGCGATATTGCTGAGCTTGAGGATGGCGGTTGCCTGCGCTATGTCCTTTGCCGCATCGTACTTCACAGGTTCGAACTCGATGCCCTTGATGGTCCGCCTGCCGGTCTTGGTCTCAACGCTGCCCTGGAACGACCCTTCAAGGATGTTGTTGACCTCCTCGGTGAACCTGAGCTTCACGCCGTAGACCGTTTCGACTATGTTCCGTTCAGCGAGCACCTTGGCGCAGCTTATCGAGTTCAGCTTCTTCGCCGAAGGACTCATAGGCTGTTCCTGCGCAGCCAGTCCGGTGCAGAGGCCGAACGCAAGAATCATTACTGCGGCTGTCCTCATTTTGCTTTTTCCTTTTCCTTGTTGTCGTCTTCCTTCTTTTCAGGAGGAAGGAGATGTTCCATGTCGAGATAATATGTCTTGTCGGGCTTCTCCGAGATCTTCGCCTTTATGACGATGCTCCCGTCATCGCCCTTTTTCCCTTCAGTCTTTATGCCTTCGACTGAAACTTCTTCTACCTTTACATTGTATTCACTGTTGGAAATCTGCTGGAGCCTCGCCTTTATGTAGACCGTCTGGTTGTTGAACTTCTTCAGGTCGACATTCTTCTCAACGACGATCCTGTTGAGTTCTATCAGCTCCCGGACCTTCTTCTCCATCAGCTCCTTCTGCCCGGCGGAAAGTTCCACGGTCGAAAATAAAAGTCCGGTGCAGGCTAGCGCAGTTCCATAGAGGCAGAGGCGGCGTCCTAGCATCCCCTTTGCCGGCGTTTTCACAGGCAGTGCTGGCATTGACTTCAGTCTCCGAGGTTGATTCCTGAGTTGATGACTGAGTTGTCGGCCTTGTTCTTGACGCCGTCGTTGGTATTGATGATCGTGGAATTCTTGATGTCGGCGTTGTTCGCCTGGATTCCTGAGTTGATCAGGGCCTTGTTTGTGGCCTCGTTCGTGACATCCTTGTTCGTGTTCTTGATTGTCGAACCGTCGGTGACGTTCGCGTTGTTGAGCTCGATTCCGGAATTTATCTTGGAACCGCCCTTCGCCGTATTTTCAACCCTGCCGATGTTCTCGTTCGTTATGGTGGAACCGTCCTTGATCGTCGCCCCGTTGGCTTCGATTCCAGAGTTGATCTTGGACTTGTCCTCGGCGATGTTGGTGACGTTCTGGTTGGTGTTCTCGAGCTTGGAACCGTCGAGTATCTTCGCTCCGTTGGCCTCGATTCCGGAATTGATGATCGAGCCGCCCTTCGCCGTGTTCTTGACGTTTGTGTTCTCATTGATCAGCGTTGAACCCTTGATCGTCGCGTCATTTGCCTCGATGCCGGAATTGATCTTCGATTTTCCTTCGGCCTTGTTGATGACTTCAGTGTTCTTGTTGTCTATCAGCGAGCCTTCGGTCACCTTTGCGTTGTTGAGCTCGACGCCGGAGTTGATCTTCGAACCCTCCTTCGCCTCATTCGTCACGCGGGTGTTCTTGTTGTAGATTTCGGAATCCTTGATCTCGGCGCCTACCGCCTCAATGCCGGAATTGATCTTGGACTTCTCAGTTGCCGTGTTGTTTACATCCTTGTTTTCATTCTCGATTGTGGAGTTCTCGACGGTTGTCTTCGGCAGGGCCATCGCGTACGAAGCTGCGAAGAGACCGGCGACCATCAGGACCAGAGTCGTTTTCTTCATTTTCATATCTCCTTAGATTACATATAATTGGCAACATCAATGTTTCGACGCTTATACTATCATGAATCCAGATGGAAATCAAGTGTTTTATTCATCTGGATCCTTCTCGAATTTCACCCCTTCGTTAATCTTGGACTTGCCTTTCGCATCTGTCTTTCCGCCTATTATTGTGTTCTTTATGGTCGTACCTCCGGTTATGCCGGCATTGTCGGCCTTGACTCCGGAATTCACCGTGGACCCGCTTTCGGCATTTATCTTCTTCCCGATGACTTCATTGGTTATGGTGGAGTCCTCTACTGTCGCATTGTTCACGCTCACCCCGACATTGACTTTCGATTGGTCCTTTGCTTCGATCTCGGCGTTGACAGTATTGGTTATGGTAGAGTCCTTGATTTCAGCGCCCTGCGCGTTTATTCCGGTGTTGATCTCTGATTTGCTGGTGGCTGTAGCTGTGCCGCTGACAGTGTTTGTGAGCGTTGAATCAGTCACATTCGCCTTCCCAGTGCCGGTGCCGAACTTGGGCAGTCCAGGCACACTGTGGGGCGAAAAGACGCCTACATAGATTTTTCCGCCGTTCTTCAAGTTCTGCAGTATCTTCTGCCAGGCCTGCTCAGGCGTCATCCCGTCGGCCAGCTGGTGCCCCTTGGCGATTGCGTCAAGGAACTGCCGTCTTATCTCATCCAGCATCGGACCTTCAGCCGCCGCGTCTCCGCCGAACCATCTGTTGTAGAATGCATCCTGTACCGGCTTGTCGACCACTTTGTCCAGCCCTGTACGGTATAGGAATTCACGGGTCAGATCCCTGGCGGTCATATATACGGCAATCCCTGTCGCAACAGTCGGCCCGAGCACCGCTCCTATCACCGCGAATTCCAGCATCCCATAGGCCAGCCCGTACCCCATTTCCCCCACGCGCACGGCGACGCCATATCCATCAATGTTGCCTGCGATGTAATCGCTCGTTATGTCAATTGCCTGGAGGCCGATCATGAGATAGCCGGCGTACTTCAGCGTGCCATGAAGCTTTTCAGTGGAGCCGGCAGGGGCCGCTTGAACCCCGCGCCCTTTCAGGAAATTCTGGACCTTGCCATCAACAAACTCACCGACCTTGGAGACTTCGGCATATGTACTTTTCGCCTTGTCAATGTAGCCGGGTTCCGGAGGAGGGGGCGGCGGTGGAAGTTTCGCCATCTCTCCAGTGACACCCTGCACGAACTTCTCGCCGTTCCTTACCGCAAGCTCATTGATTATTTCAGACTGCTGTTTCGGCGGCAGTCCGTTTATGGCTTCGGCTATCGCCTGCTGGTATTTGCCAGCTTCGGCAGGATTCTGCGCTGCGCCCTGCGCGCTGGCATTCACGAACTCCTTGACGGATGTCTCAAATATCTTCTGGCTGTTTTCCGCTACGTTCGCCGCAGGCTTCTCGAACTCTCCAGCCTCGCGTTTCGCAGCCGTATTCACTTGGTTCATGATTTCAGTATTAAGGGATTCCGGCTTCGGGATGTTGAGCTTCTCGCAGAGCTCGGTGGTCGTAGTGTTGACTCGCTCGATCATCTTTGCGAACTTCGCACGCTCGATGTTCATCTTGCCTTCGGTGTCGGCGACAATGTTCGAATTCTTCGTCCACAGATCGTTCTTCAGCTTGTTCAGCATCTCCGAATCGGCCCTGAAGGACTTCTGGTAGTCCTGCGCCATGTTCGAGCATTCCTTCACATACTCGGCGAGATTGTGCGCTGTCAGTTGGTTCTGGGGATTGTTCTTGAAGCTGTTGAAATCGGCGTTCGCCTTTTCGTATGCGTTCTTCAGTTCTGCCAGCTCATCGCCCGTCCTGCCTTCGCCCTTCGCCTTCTCATAATTGGTTTTTGCTTCGCTGGCATTGTCCGAAAGCTGCTTGTTCCCCCTCTTGACGAACTCGACATTCGCGGCCTCCTGGCTCTGGTAGACGTGCATCCCGGCCTCTTTCGCGAACGCCTGGAACTTCGACCATTCCTCCTTGCTCATGCTCTTCGCGTCCGGCATGAAATCTATGTCGAGCTTCTTCGCCCAGTTCGAACTGCCCCATTCGGCGGCTCCGTTGTTCTTGAAATATTCGTTCGCATTCCTGTTGAAGGTGTCTATCTGGAGCTTGATCTTCTCCATCGTCATCGGCGAACCGTCGGGATTCCTCACCAGGAAGTCGGAATCCGTTCCCACCCTTATCCTGCTGCCAGTCTGGATTTCCGCCTTCAACCCTGTCTCGGCGCAGGTCTTGGCGTTTATCTCGCTCACCCATTTCGTGTATGCCTCCTGGTTCTTCACGTAGCTGTCAAACTCGATCTTGCCCGAACCGGATCGAGAATTCAGGATATCATTATTCTTGAAGGAAATCGCCTCCTGCTTTGCCGTAGGTTTGTCGCCGGCAACTCCTTGGAACGCATTTTCGATCTCCGCCTTGTTGCCGGCATAGGTGGGCACAGTGTCGATCACTACGGGATATGTTACCGGACGGTTGTCGTCGTCGGCAGAATGGAGGCTCGTAACAAGGGAGGATGAAAGCGTGAGCGCCAGGCCCGCATGAAGCCCTGTCAGCATCAGTTTTTTAAGCAGTTCCTGCATTCATTTCCCCTAGAAACGTTTTGTGATCCTGTCAAATGGATTCGCGTTCAGCATCGACAGTGGATTATAGCTCTTGAGTGTCCTTTCCTCCGGAGCAGGCGCCTTGACAGCCATGATTCTTGCCGCCTTCGTCAGGTATGCGCTGCCATCGGCAAATGTTATCCGCCCGTTCAGGAACTGGAGATTTCCGCAGTATCCCATGGCGATGCGCATCTTGTCCTCCCCCTTCGGCAGGCCTGTGATCTCGAACTGGCGGGACAATGCGATCGCGCCTTTTTCATCAGCAAGATGCGTCACGGTCCCTGAAGGATCCGAAAGAGGATATTCAATTTTACCGTCGGCCCTGATCACTGCAAGACATTCGCCGGTCAGAGGAGAATTCACGTATTTCACAGTCTCCTTCTTGTCCGATGAGACAGCCGCACAGAGATAACCGAGGGCGTAGAAGTACCTTGTCGAAATATTCCCATCCTTTGAGAAGGCGAGTCGTCCGAGATTGTCATATCCGAATGCGAGAAGCTCCTTGCCGTTGGAGAGGACCGACTCGAGCCTGTTGTCGCGGTCGTATTTGAAGTTCAGGACTTCGGTTCCTGTTTTCGCCGATGTTATCCTGGCATAGTCGTCGCAGGCATACTCGAAACTGTCTGAGAATTTCACAGGTCCTTTCGCCTTGAATTCCGCCTTGAGGTCCCCGTAGCGCAGCAGATTCCCCCACTTGTCATATTCTACCTTCAGTTCTCCCGCCTTCTCGGCTTTTATTCCCGAAAGCTGGGCGAGGGGATCGTATTTCATGGATGTCCTGCCGTCCTTGGAACTTGTGATCTCATCTATGTTTCCGACGGAGTCATATTTGTATGAGAGCGAGAAGCTGTCCTTTTCATCCGGGAAGATGTTGGACTGCTTCGCAAGCCTGCCCATGTCGTCGTATTCCCATTTCGTCTTGACGCCGTTCGGACGCGAGAGCAGGGCGGGCATGCCGATGGCATTGTATTTGAACGTGAATTTGCCAGCCCTGGAACTTGTTATTTCCAGAGGCCTGTCAGCGGAATCATACACGTAGTCCGTAATGTCCTTGTCCGAATCCCGTATTCCGCATATGACGCCACGGCTGTTATAGGAATAGATCATCCCATAGCCGGAGTTCAGTTCCTTGACCGACGCCTGACGCCCGAGATTGTCGCAGCTGAAATCGTATTTCACTCCGGCGTTTGCGAAGTTCGCAAGATTTCCCGCCTTGTCGTAGTTGTAGACGGCGAACGCCTGCCCCTTTTCATCCGTTGTCGCGTAGAGACGTTTTTTTCCGTCGTAGCAGAAGTTGGTCATAAGCGAATCAGGCGATACGCGCACAATGTACTTCCCGTCGTCTACGCTCCTGAAATCCCATCTTCCCGAAAGCTTGCTGCTGAGATATGATTTGGAACTGTCGTATGAATTGAAATATTCCTGCAGGTCGAACCCGGGCGATTCGACCGAGGAAGCCATCCCGTCTTTCCCATAGTTGTACCGTATCTCCTTCTCCATCGGGAAAAGTGTTTTGACCGGACGTCCGCCCGCATCAAAACAATATTGCTTCTTCGTCCCGTCGGGCGCGATCACTATTATGGAACTGTCCTTGTCGTCATACTTATATGAGGTCTTGTCGCCTACGGCATTTGTTATCGAGAGCAGACGCCCCCTGCCATCATATTTCAATGATGCTATGACCTTGTCGGAAGGCGATATGATCTCCTTGAGGAGTCCCGCCTTGTCATACTTGAAGCTCGCAAGCGTGCTTCCGCCCGAAATCAATTCGAGCACATTGCCGCTGCTGTCCTTCAGAACGCCGTTGGACTTGAATTCCCCGGCCGTCTTGGAAATGAACCTCGACGCCGCGGTCTTCTCCCTGAAGAGTTCTTCGCCGGCCTCGTTCCTCATCACCACTTCGTCGGGAGTGATGGTCATTATCATCGGTATCGAGCCTTTTATCAGCGAACGGAATTCCGTGCTGTCGTCAGGCTTCCTCGTGATCGCATACGTGCTGCCGTCGGCTGTCCTGTAACCGCCAGTTCCTTTTTCCCTGTCTATGAGGAAGGTTGCTTCCGGAGGCGCATAGATTCTGCTTTCGAGGATGGTAAGCGTCTTCGGGTTCGTCCTGTATTCGGTCTCCCTTTCAGTCCGAGTATTCCAGACCTTGACCGTCTCCTCTCCGTCCTTTCCTGCGGCATATTTGAAATACTGCGCTTCTCCTGTGGAGTTTTCCAGGGATGCCGCGCGTCCTTCCTCGTCATAAGTGATGCTGAAAGTATTTCCAGGCTCTGCGAATTTCGCAATCCGCGCCTTGTCGTCATAGGCGAAACTCCATTTCTGTCCACTGCTTGAGACGATGCCCCTGAGTCTTCCATTTTCGTACGAGAACCGCAGTTCTCCTTTCTTTCCGCTGGAAATCGAATCGACCAACCCTTCCTTGTTCCACCCGATCTTCCCGTTTTCAGAGGCTCCGGAATTCATCCCGAGATTGTCGTCGAACGATACGTCGACCGCCTTGTCGGACTTTAAATTCCATCCATTGATGCGGCCTTTGTCGTCGAATGAGAAGACGCATGAATCGCCTGATTTGTCCTGTACGGATTTCAGTACGCCATCCTTTGAGAAATGGAGCTTTATACCCTCTGATGTCAGATAGAATTCATCTTCCAGCCTGTCAAGGGTTCCAGTTGTCCCGGGGATGGGCTTGTAGGTCCCGTCAGGCGACTGCAGGAAGGAGAACTTCCTGGAGAAGGCGGAAACCAGGACGGCCTGTGCGTCAGGATTTGTTTTGAGGTACGCATCGAGCGAGAATATCCAGCCCGTACCAGGCGAGCCTGTTGTCTTGGCGGTCAAGGGCGAGTTGATGCATTGCAGCTTGTAGCCGGAGATATTGCCAAGCTCGCACTGGATCACGACACCCTGTGCCGGCTCAAATGAGGCGCCTGCGTAAGTGGTGGCGGAGAGGATGAATGAAAGCAGGGCAATGCCGAAGAAACATTGCAATGAAATGTCCCTTTTCATCTGCTTGATACCCCCCTCGAATGTTACGTTAAATTTCAAATCCCAAAGAGCTACGTGTCAGTTTTTATTTCTAAAGGTAGGGACGCCTTAAAGTTTATCCCGATCCTGTAAGGCATCGGGAAGGCGTCCGCGGCGCTCTCGGCGAGAGCGCCCTACCTGTTCTTTTCTTTCCCTTAGAATTCATTTACCGGACCGAGTCCCATTGGTTTTTCCTTCGAATCGCCTGTTGCAGCCGGAGCCTTTGGTTTGGGTTGAACGGCCGCAGGCAGGGGCTGCGGCTGCGGTTGAGCTTGCGGCTGGGGCTGTACTGCCCTTTGTGCCTCTGCCGCCTTTTTCTGCGCCTCTATCAGCTGCGCCTTCCTCTGGGCTTCGGCCAGTTCCTGGCGTTTTAACTCGACGACTTTCTTGTTGTCCCTGATACGTTTCCTGGCCTCATCAAGCGGTACGGTCATCCAGAGTTTCATGAAGAGATCGCCCTTGTTCGCGACTGCCTGCTGCTTCATGACTTCGTTGAGGGACTGTTTTTCAGTTTCATTGAAAAAGCCCTTTGAACGGTCGAAGTTGTCATATCCATGCAGGAAGAGATATTCCTTCAGGTACGCACCCTGGTTGGCTTCCTGCAGATCGGTGAATTCCTCGAGCAGCCTTGTGCACATCGCCTGGTCGGGCTGTGCGCCTTCGAGGCAGCGCCAGTACGGAACTTCAAAATATTTCCCCAGGACTTCAAGAACGCTCAGTTCGACAAGCATCCTGAGCGCTGAATAAATGCCCTGCTGCTTCTTCAGTGAATAGTCGAACGAGAGCCCGCATCCCTGGAAGTATGCCCCGATGCTCCATCCGAGGTTTGTCTTGCGGATGTTGATCGTGTTCGAAACCTGGATGCCGGAAAGCGCCGCCTGTGTCTTGTAGTCCAGCAGATTCAGGTCGAGCGTCATGCGTGAGAGATTCGACCCGGCCTTGTATCCGGCCCCGCCGTCGGCATTGTATTTCGAACCCCAGTCGCCTTTCTGTACCTGCCCTTCCATCTTGAGGTCCCTTCCCTTTTCAATCAGATCCTTTTCAAATTCGGTGATCCCGCCCGCGACCACGATGTCGGGAAGGCTCCTGTTGATGTTTCCACCGGTGGTCGACTCGTTGATCACGTAGTTTGGATCGTACGGGATGAAGACAATGTTCCTGCCCATCTTGTTCAGGGAGGTCGCCATGATCTTCGATACGTCGTCGGGAAGCGTCTTCTCCGCGGTGTCGTTGCTGATCACCTTGCTCTGCACCTTCGTCGACGCGATGTTGTAGGCTTCCAGCATGAGCCCGAACTTCTTGAGCGATTCGTCGTACACGGTCGCCCTCTGGTTCGGAGTTCCCATGTCCTTCTCCATGTCGGTTATCTCCTCGTCGTTTATCTTGCCGCCGAACCAGTCGAGCACGCTGCATGATGTCGTCATGAACGCGAATATCGCACCCGTGAGCAGGACGACTGCGGATTTCGCAATTGTCTTGTTTCTCTTTTCATTCATCGTTGAAATCCTTTTCATTTATTTTTCCTATGCCGGAAGGTTTCCTGGTTGCAAGAAGCCTGTTCAGCTCTTCAAGTTTTTTCGCCACATATTCGTCATCTGGCTTCAACGCCGCGGCCTTGTCGAATTCCAGTCTGGCCTTCTCATAGCTCCTGGAATTGAAGAACTCATTTCCAGCGGCGACAGACGCCTTGAATGTCTCCTCTGAAACCTTCTGCTTTTCAAGGAATGCCCTGATCTTCGCGGCCTGCTCGCTGGGATATTTCATGTTGGGTCCGATCTTCAGCGCGTTGCTGTACCCTTCAAGGGCCTTTTCATATTTCCCCTCTTTCACGTAGTTGTCGCCGGCCGCGATGAAATTGTCGTACTTCGCCTGCAGTTCCTTCAGTTCCTCGGCTTCCCTTGCCTTGCGTTCCGCATCCTGCTGGGCCGCCGCCTGCGCAAGTTTCTGCTGCTCTGCCGCCGCCTGCTTGAACTCGACCGCCCGGTTGCGCCTGTCCTGGATCACTATCTCCTTGGCCGTGTCTACATTCACATCCTCCCACATCTTCACCATGAGTTCCGCATTAGTTGAAACTCCATACTGCCGCATCGCCTTGCTCAGCGCCTGCTGCTCATAAGCGTTCAGGGTTTTGCTCTTCCTGTCAATCCCCTTGTAACCGTGTATGAACAGATATCTCTTCAGGATGGGGATCTGCTGGTCCGGCGTCATCTCCTTGTAGTTCTCGGTCATCCTTGCAATCATGTCGAGATCGGGATTCGCCCCCTTGATGCATTTCCAGTACGGCACATTGAAATATTTGCCCAGAACTTCGAGCAGGCTGTATTCCACGAGCATCCTGAGCGCGACATAGACTCCCTGCTGCGTCTTCACCTTTGAATCGAAGGAGCCGCCGCATCCCATGTAGTACGCGGAAACACCCCACCCAAGCTTGTCCTTCCTGACCATGAGCGCGTTTGTAGCAAGCACTCCGGGGAACGAAGACTGCGTCTTGTAGTCGAGCAGGTTCAGGTCGAGCGAGATCTGCGAGATCCCTGTGGCGACATCGTATCTCGCGGCCCCGGACGCACCCGCCCATCCGCCTTCTATTTCCCCCCTGCGTTCCTTCTCGATCATATCCTTGTCGAATCCCGTTATCCCGCCTGTGACGACTATGTCCGGATAAATCCTGTTTATCTGTCCGCCAGTAGTGGCCTCGCTCACGATGTATTTTGCATCGTAGGGAATGAACAATACCTGTTTGCCGATCTTGTTCAGCGCGGTGGATATCATCACATATAGATCGCTCGGAAGAACTTTCTCGGCGGTCTGGTTCCCGATGTTCTTGCTCTGGACGGCAGTCTGCGGAATGTCATGCGCGGTGAGCATCGCCCCAAGATTGCGGAGCGCATCGTCGAAAGGCGTGGCCCGCTTTTCAGGCATCGTCATGCTCTCGTCGAGCTCCTTGACCTCCTCGTTGCTGATCTTGCCCTGCATCCAGTCGGTGAACGCGCAGGACGTCAGGAACAGCAGGCACGAAAGAACCCCAGCCAGCAATGTTGTCTTAAAGATTGTTCGCATTGGTTTTTATTGTTAGGATAAAGATTTGTACTTTATTCCATTGCCATCCCATGGCTTTTGTGTTATCTCGAACTCAAACCCAATCATCCATTCATCCAGAAATCCATCCATCCGTCATCCTGTGGGATGACTCTGGCTTTATTCCACGAAAACTTCAACCTTATGCACTTTCCTGTTGTCGCTTTTGATTTCAATATTGCCGGCGTCCCCGTCTTCCTTCTCGGCCTTCTGCTTTTCCCTGTCGCTGACAAATATATGCTTTGTACCGCTGGGATCTACTCCGTCGTTGTCCGAATATGTCTTCGCCTTGTTCCTCTCCTTGATCTTCTCGGACATGCTTCCGCCGTCCCCGACGGTCACGTTGACTTCCCTGACCCTGTCGCTGCTGACCGTGACGTTCCCGATGTTCGTCTCAGCCTGGCCCCTGCTGCCGCCGGCTTCATCCTTCTTGAAGACCTTTGAGTTCCCGCCCGACCCAGGACCTGCGTTCAGGTTGACGTTGCCGATGTTCTTGGTCTCGTTCCTGGCCTTCACGTCGCCGACGCCGACGTTGGTAGAGACAGCCTTGCCGTTCGCCTCCCCCTTGATCGAACCGACATTCACCGTGGAGTTCTTCGCGTTTATCGTTCCGACGGACACGTTTGCTTCAAGATCCGAGCTTCTTGCCCCGCTGACCTCGACCCCGGTGCTCACCCTGGAGTTTGTGGCGTTTATGCTTCCTGCGTTGGTATTGGCCTTGAGCGTGGAGTTCTCGATTGTCGCCCCTTCAGCCTTGACCCCTGTGTTCACGGTGGAACTGTTCGCATTGATGTTGGCTCTTGTCTTTGCGGATATCTCGGACTCGCTGATCTGTGCGCCGGACGCCTGGACGCCGGTGTTTATATTTGAATTGCCGATGGCGGTGTTTTCACCGCTGGACTCGCTTGTTATCGTGGAATCTGAAACAACTGTCTTGGGCATCGCGAAAAGCGCCGACGCGGGAATGAGGCAGACAGCCGTAATGATGATTACCCATTTCATGGGAATATTATAATCCGGAAAACCGGAAAAATCAATAGGATGGGAATAACATATTTATAGCGGCTGCGGAATTGGAAAAATAAATAGTTAAACAAGTAACATTCCGGCTAAAGCTGGTACTCCAATCGCGTTGATTTTGCAGGCAAGTGGTTGCTGTCATGATGAAGGCGCTATGGAGTACCGCCTTTAGGCGGAAGAATTATTTGAAATTCCTGAATTGAGATTCTTCGCCGAGACGGCGAACGCTACATTGAAAAACATAGGCGGGACGCCTATGTCACATTCTTCAGCATTGCCGGCAAGGCACCTGCACTCGGCAAGAATAGAAATTCATTGCTTCATTCGAAGTTGAATGTTTAACGAATTCCCCTCGGGCAAGAATGCCCGAGTTACTTCACTATTCGTAATTCGAATGTTCGATTGTTCTTCCGGCTCAGGCAGAGAAGCTCTTCAGCCTCCGAATCGTCTTTTCCTTGCCCAGCATTTCCATCGTCTCGTAGATCCCTGCGCCGGTGCTCAGGCCGGTGACGGCTATCCTCAGCGGCTGGTTCAGTTTGCCTTCCTGGATGCCGGAGAGGCTTTCGGCCTCTCTTATGGATTTTTGTATGGAATCAAGTGTGAATTCGCTGTCTGCTGAGAGCTTGTCATGAATCTGCTTGATGGCATCGATAACTTTCTTGTCGGACAAGAATTTACTAACGGCTTTGCCGTCCTTCTCGTATTCGTCGAAGAAGAAGAATTTCCATGAGCTGACCTGCGGATAAAGCTTCATGCGCGACTGCATCAGGCCTGCGACTTTCGCAAAATATGCTCGGTCGACACCGGCTGTCCAGCCCTGTGATTCCGCTTCCTTCCAGGTCTCATCCACGAACTTCGCGGGATCCATTTCCGCCATGTACTGGCCGTTCATGTTCCCGAGCTTGTTCATGTCGAACTGTGCAGACGAACTTTTCACGCGCTCAAGCGTGAACGCATCGATGATTTCCTTCCTGGTCATCTTCTCGCGGTCGTCGCCGGGAGACCATCCGAGCAGCGAGAGATAATTGAACAGTGCGTCCGGCAGGTATCCCTTGCTCCTGAAATCGCCGACATATGCGTCGCCGTCGCGCTTGCTGTACGGCTTGCCCGCCTGGTTGACGATCATCGGGAGATGCCCGTAGATCGGCACCGGGAACCCTATCGCCTGGAAAAGGAATATGTGGCGGTATGTGTTCTCAACATGGTCGTCGCCGCGGATGATGTGCGTTATCTTCTGCTCGACGTCGTCGCAGACGTTGGCAAGATGGAAGACAGGCGTGCCGTCGCCGCGGACGATCACGAGATCCTTCATGCCGTCGAGAGGTTTCGCAAGTTCGCCCTTGATGATGTCCTTGAACACGATCTCGCGCCTCTGGAAGACGAGTTTTGCGGAATTCGCAATTTCGAACGATGCGTCCTTGCTGAAGATGTTTCCGATCTCCTTCTCGATTTCAAAGAGACAGGTCCCGGCGGCATCAAGTATTTTGAGCTGGTGGAAACCGGCAAGGGATGCGGAGCGTTCGGTCGATTTCCCTTTTTCGTTCAGCTGCGCGAAATGAATTCCTGAACTGCTGATCTTCACCGGTACTGACGGATCGGTAATGAGTTCCGCGTTTCCGGCGATCCGCACGTCGGGATTGCTGTCGGTGTCCCAGGGGAGCCTGAAAATGACCGGCGCCGGTTCAGGGCCTGCGACCTTGGGGCGGTACGCCTTGCCTGTCTCGAGCATCTTCGCTGCGGCGTCCACATGGGCCTGTGCGTTCTTGCTCTGGTAGAAGATCTCCTCGTCGTAGTCAAGCCCGAGCCATTTCATGCATTCCAGGAGCGTGTCGATCGCAGCCTGCGTCGAACGTTCGCGGTCCGTATCCTCGACGCGCAGCAGGAACTTCCCTCCGGAATGCCTGGCATAAAGCCAGTCGAAGATGGCCGTCCTGATGTTCCCAATGTGAACATGCCCCGTCGGCGACGGCGCGAATCTGACTCTGATATCCATGATATTCCTTTCAAGATAAAACTGGATTGATGGATGAAAGGATTATTGGATGATTGGGTTTTGAATAAAAACCAAAATCCTATTTTCCTGAATCCATCAGTATCTGTTAAAATTGCTTATCCTAATAATGTGTTTTTGTGATTGTTTAATTTTCTGGCAATCATCCAGTCATCCAGTAATCCAACCATCCATTCTTCTCAAATCTCCAGATTCAGCCATTTGAGTTCCTTCGGCGTCAGCTCGCATGTCAGCGCCTCGAAGGAGCTCTTGGTCTCGGATATCGCCCTTGGCCCGATGAGCGGGAACGTCGGGAACGGCTGGCAGAGTACGTACGCGAGTGCGATTGTCACAGGCTGGACGTTCTTCTTCTTTGCAAGCTCGATCGCGCGCGCCTGGCGCTGGAAATTGTCATCGCTGTACCAGCAGTGCACGAGCGACTGGTCGGACTTGAGATCCGGACGGCCGCGTTCCGGCACGAAGAATCCGCGTGCCTGGCTCGACCATGGCATGAGCGGCATCTGTGATTTCCTGAACCACTTCCTGGAGTCGGGATCCGATGCGGCGATGCAGCCGTCCCATACGGGGTTGACCATGCGCGCCAGGCTGAAGTTGTTGCTTACCGCGGAGAATCCGGCAAGACCTTTGCGTTTGGCGTAGGCGTTTGCCTTCTTGACGCGTCCAATGCTCCAGTTGGAAGCGCCGAACGCCTTGATCCTTCCTGCTTTCACATGCTCGTTGAGGACGTCGATGAATTCGCCTACATGGATGTCCGGATTGTCGCGGTGCATCATGTAGATGTCGAGATGGTCCGTCTGGATGCGGTCGAGCGACACCATCAGCTCTCTTGTCAGGTGCACCGGATCGCAGAAGGGAGTATGCGCGCCCTTGTCGAGGATGACCACCTTGTCGCGCAGGTTGCGTGATTTCACCCACTGTCCGAGGACCTGCTCGCATCTGCCGCCGCCGTAGATGTGTGCGGAGTCGAAGCAGTTGCCGCCGCGTTCGAAGAAGTCGTCGAATATCACTGCGGCATGGGGGAACGTGTTCTGGTTGTCAACGCCCATGACAAGGCGCGAAACCTGTTTTTCCAGTCCTGCGATGGTTCCGTATTTCATCTTGCAGCCAGCCTTGACCGCGAGCGGATGCTTGTGGACCGGCACCGTGAAGACCTCGGGTTTTTCGGCTTCGTAGACAAGATCTATCTCGCGGCGCCACATGTCGAGCATCCGTATGTTGCCCATGGAATCATTCCATGACATCGCCGGTGATTTGGCCTGCCTGGCCTCGAGATTTTCCGCGACTGTGTCGGCTTCGATACCGTAGAGCCATTCATCGGTCTGGATTGAGATCTCTCGCGGTTCCTTCTCGTCATTGCGCTTCACGATTATCTTTGTTGCTCCGCCTTCGCGCGACGGAATCCACGGTGAAGGGATGAAGATGTTGCCTTCCGTGCCGAAAATCCTGACGACGTTCTCCTGGTTAACGGCGACGCCGGTTGCGAGAGTCGCAACGATGTCGTTGTCGAATTTAGCGGTGGCCACAGCCCACTCGTCGGCGTTTGAAGCTCCGAGATGTCCGAAGCCTTTTACAGAAACAGGTTCAGCGAAGTCCTTGCCAAGGGCGGCACCAGCGACAAGCCTGCACATCGACGTGCAGTAGCATCCGACGTCGAGGATTCCACCGCCGCCCAGCTGGTTCTTGAAGAGCCTGCCTTCGGGATTGTAGCCGGCATGGAAGCTGAACGCAGTCTGGATGACGCGCACCTCTCCAATTACTTTTTCGCGCAGTAGCTCGACGAGCTTCCTGGTCTGGGGATGGCACCGGTACATGAACGCTTCCATGAAGAACACATTGTTGTCCTTCGCCGACTCTATCATCGCCATGAGTTCGTAGTAGTTCAGCGCGGCCGGTTTCTCGCAGAGGATGTGCTTGCCGGCTTCGGCTGCCTTGATCGCCCATTCGGCATGCATCGGATGAGGTGTCGCAATATAGACCGCCTGGACATCCTTGTCGGCGAGAAGCGCCTCATAGGATCCATAACTGCGTGGAATGTTCAATTCCTTGGCGAAGGCATCCGCCTTTTCCTGGCTCCTGCTGCCGACTGCGACCATCTCACCGGTCTTCGAATGCTGGACGCCTTTGGCGAAAGCCTTGGCGATACCGCCGGCACCTATGATGCCCCAGCGGAGTTTTGTCTCGTTTGCGCTCATCTTTTCTCCCTATTTTATGGAGCGCCGGCATCTTGCCGGCAACTCTTGAGTTTCATTTATAGCCGGCAAGATGCCGGCGCTCCGTGAACATTTTTCAGTCAGCTCAGATATTCTTTCATGTAAAACTTCGCCTGTTCGACCGTTCGACCGTTCGACCGTTCGACCGTTCGATTGTTCGATTGTTCGATTGTTCGATTGTTCGTCTGTTCGATTGTTCGATTGTTCGATTGTTCGATTATTCAGTTTTCCTTACAGTTTCGGTCCGCATACGATGCGGAACCCGATGTTTTTCTTTGCTGACTTATAGTCGAGCGAATAGCGGTTCGCGCTGGTCAGATCGCCTGACTCGCTCATGAACGAACCTCCGCGCAGTACCTTCAGATTGTCCTCTGATGCGTCGGCTCCCCTCGGATCCTTCACTTCGATGTCGAGATAAGGTCCGCCATACCAGTCGTAGCACCATTCCCACACGTTGCCATGCATGTCGTATATCCCCCAGGCGTTCGGCTTCTTCTTGCCTGCAGGATAAGTTTTGCCGGCGGCGTTCGATTTGAACCAGGCGAAATCATTCAGCTTTTCTATCTCGTCCCCGAAACAATATGTGACCGCTATTCGGACATTGTCCTTCGATGCCGATGCGCGGCATGCATATTCCCATTCGGCCTCGGTCGGCAGGCGGTATTCATATCCGTCGGGAAGGCGTTTCGCGAGCGCTTCGCGCTTCGTCAGCCATTTGCAGAAGAGTTCCGCGGCCTTCCAGTTCACACCGACTACAGGCTGGCTCTCGTCCCCCCAGAATTCTCCGGCCCCGCCCTTCATCTTATAGTCCTTGGTCAGCGGACAGTAGTCGTTTGTCCAGGCTATCTCCTTGTCCCTGTCGGCTTTTTTGGGTTCGTTCGGATCGCCGTTCGGATTCTGGAGAAAAAAAAGGAACTGTCCAAGAGTGACTTCATACTGCCCCATCCAATACGGCTTTGAAATCGTTACATTATGTCCCTTGTTGTCGGCATCCTTCGATACGTCGGGACGGCCCATGCAGAATATTCCCGAGGAAATAGGCGCGAAGGGCATCTTCAGGTCAGGCACCATCCATTTCTTGCCGGGGACTGGGCCGCCTGCGACATTTGTCTTGAACGCCTTTATCTTGTTTATCATGTCCTCGATCTCGATCTTTGAATCGTCGGGGAGGAAGTTCTTCTGGTCTGCGATCATCGCATCCAGGAGCGTCAGCGCCTTGTCGCACAGTTCGCCCGGAGTCATTTCGCTCTCGGCCTTCTCCTGCGCGGTCTTTGCCAGGAGATAGAGCCTGTCCGCCTCGGCCATCACGCCTTTGAGCTTGTCCTGCTGTTCCTTGAGCTTCGCTTCGACCTTCTTCAGGGCGTCATGGAGTTCCAGGAAGTTCCTGATCTCGGATGTCGCTCCGGACTCGCGTATTTTGGCGAAGGCCGCCACGGCTTCCTTCATGTTCCCCTTCTTCATCTCCTCAAGGCCGTAGTCGAGGAATTCCCCGGGGCTCTTGAGATCCTTTGATATGGGGATGATGCCGTCCGTCCCGGATTTGTCCATCATTTTCTTGATTTCATCAAGCCGGACCGTCTTTTCGATTTCATGGAAGGATTCGGCGGCCTCCTCGTAGTTGCCGGTCTTGATGCTTGTTATTCCGTGGTCAAGCAGGTCGCCGGGACTCATTGAAAGCTTCCGCGACAGGATCTCGATCTGCCTCTGGAGCCCTGACAAACTCTCCTTGTCGCCGGCGATGCGCATTGAGACGTCATAGCTTTTCACGATCTTGCCGGTCTCCCGTTTGACGTCGATCATCTTGGCGATGATGGAAAGCTTGCTGCCTTTCTTGTCGATCTGTCCGGTGACAATGTAGTCTGCGCCGACCATCGCCCCGAACTTTGAAGCCTCGAGCGCACCGCTTGAACTTACCTTCTGCTCCTTGAGCACTTTTGCGATTTTCGCACGCGTGATCATGCGGTAATAGGCCTTCTGCGTGAGTTCGTTCTCGAATTTTTCGGCTATGTCCCAGCCGTTCAGCCCCCAGTCGGCGAGCGAGGCATCTATGGAGAAGTCGTGTACGGCGACCCAGGAGGCGTTCTGGTCGGCTGGAGCAGGGGCGGCTTTCTTGTCGGCATTGCCGGCGTCGGCGCCTTTTTCCGCCTTTATCTGGTCGGCGACCTTCTTGCCCTGGGCCGAGAGTCCGGACGCAGAAAGCACGCCCGCCAAAACGAGTATGGATATGTATACTCTCTTCACCGCCGTCCCCTGGATGATTGGATTAATGGATTTATTCGCCTGGGCGAATTATTGGATGGTTGCTTGTCAAAGGCATGAGCACAAGACAATCCTATGGGATAAATGCAGAATGACTTTTTAAATATTAGCATACAAGAGGGCTTTTTTAAGTTTTTCTCTGAGTTCAAACCCAATCATCCATTAATCCAACAATCCATTCATCCGTCATCCTGTGGGATGACTCCGAAATCTCTTCATGGATTAAGTCTTTTTTTTACTGGACGTTAAAAATACGATAAAAAGGGGGTTTTGCAAATGGATTATACTGCTATCCCATGGATGACTGGATTGATGGATGCCTGGGTATCAAAGACATAATAATAAGACAATCCTGTTTAAAAATCCGAAATGCCTGTTTTAAAATTTCACTTGAAATCCAGCATCCATGTTTTTTTATTGAACTCAAACCCGAATCGCGCTAAGAGCTAAGATAAGAGAAGACAAACTAAAGTTTGTACTCCAACATTTGTCGTGTGCTAAGGTTGGAGTCCAAGTCCCGACATCCTTGCTGGAGCCGGGATCGTAGACTTCAGCTTGTGATTTTCCTTGAATTTCAGTAAGCGTTAAGCTGCCTTTTGGCCGTAGGCAATTGGGCATATCTTATTAAAGTATGCCGGTGGATGTTTATCCCGATGAACATCGGGACCGAAACCGGCACGAGGCTTCCCGAGGCTGTTTGGCGCTCGGGAAGCCATACTTGATTGCGTAAATGAGGCTGGCATACCCAGCTTAACGCTTACAAATTTCAGGACAAATTCTGCTATTCCGTCAGGCAAACCTTTTCAGCGTCATCCCATGGGACGGAAGTGAAATTGTTTGGGATTTGGAAATTGGATTTTGTAATATAAACTATGATTATGGACATGCTGTCGAAATATCTCGATGCGGCTCTGCCGTTCATACCCCTTTTCGGGGCGGCGGGCCTTTTTTTATTCTGGTTCCGGATACTGCCCTTCTCAAAGGGACCGTCATGTGACAGGACGTATGTGAGATACAAGCATTTCTACCTCATGTTCGGACTGTTCGGACTTTTCCTGTCCCTGTGCGTATTTGCCTATAACCACTTTCCAAGAGATGTGGAGAAGAACCTTGAGGCGGCCTTCTATCGAATCGGCGCCGAACTCGGAGATGCGGAGTCGCAATATAAGATCGGCAACATGTATCGCGATGGGCAGGGCGTGGATCAGGACTATGGAACGGCCGCCAGATGGCTGCACAGGTCGGCCCGGCATGGATATGCCTTTGCCCAGAACAACCTTGGTTCCATGTATTACAGGGGGGAGGGCGTTGCACAGGATTACAGGAAGGCGTTCTACTGGACGCGGAAGGCCGCTCAAAAAGGGAGCGCCATATCACAGAACACTATTGCTGTCATGTACTACAGGGGCCAGGGTGTTGCGAAGGATGTATCGAAGGCCAGGGAGCTGTTCGTGAAATCCGCAGAGAAAGGGAATTCAATCGCCCAATGTTACCTGGGTTTCATCTATGAGGACGGTGAAGGTGTCCCGAAGGATTACGCAAAGGCCATGGAATGGTATCGTAATTCGGCCGACAAGGGCAATGCCTCCGCCCAGGCGGCCATGGGTGAAATGTACGGGAAAGGGCATGGCGTTCCAATTGACAAGGCGAAGGCCCTGGAGCTGTTCCGCAAGTCGGCCGATAAGGGGAATTCATCCGCCCAGAATGATCTTGGAATGCTGTACTTGAAAGGTGAGGGCGTCCCACAGGATGATTCCGCCGCCATCGGCTGGTTCCGGAAGGCGGCCGCGCAGGAGAATATTGATGCCCAGTTCAATATGGGCGTCATGTATGAGGACGGACATGGAGTGCCTCAGGATTATGAACTGGCTTTCGAATGGTATCGGAAGGCCGCCAGCCAGGGGGATTCATCCGCGCAGAATAAGATCGGCATGATGTACAGCATGGGGGCAGGCGTTCCACAGGATTATGCCAGGGCGGTTGAGTGCTACATGACGTCGGCTGGAAAAGGCAATCCAAAGGCACAGTACAACCTGGGCGTGATGTACGAGAAGGGAAGGGGAGCCCCCCAGGATTTTACAAAGGCATTGGAGTGGTATCAGAAGTCTGCTGACAACGGCCTGCCGAAGGCCCAGTATTATCTGGGTAGCATATACAAGGAAGGAAAGGAAATACGTCAGGATTACGCCAAGTCCGAGGAGTGGCTCTTCAAAGCGCATAAGAATGGAAGCAAGCAGGCGTTGAACACTCTGGCATACCTCCTGATCGAACAGGGAAAGAAGCTTGATGACGTCAGGAAGCTTCTCGAAAAGGCCGTTGAAACGGAGCCGGAAAACGCCATATACAGGGACACCCTCGGATGGGTCATGTACAAGCAGGGCAGCTATGATGAAGCCTTGAAAGGCCTCCAGAAAGCCTCCGAACTCCTGCCTGAAGACGACACGATCAGGGGGCATATCGCCGAAACCTATGTGATGCTCGGTGACAAGGCAAAAGCCAGGGAGCACTGGTCGAAGGCCGTCGAACTGAGATTGCATTCCATGAAAAGACATGAAGACGATGAGTGAAGTAGGTACGGGCCGTTCCATGGATTATTGGATTGCTGGACCACGCCATGGCGTGGCAAGTTATGGACTTGTCCCGCTTCGCGGGATTGTTGTAAATCAAAGACTAATGCAAAATAAATCATATGAGAAAAATCCATTTTCTTGATCTTCCGGAGGACAAGGGATCTGCTGAATTCGTAGTAGCGCATGTTTGCGCGTTAGGTAGGTACGTGCTTCAGCATGTACCATGAATTCCAGGGTAAAGCAGACATTCCTGTCTGATTATTGAACATTGAATGCAGACAGACAGGAATGTCTGTCTTACCTGAGAGGCAAATCCAGTGGTGGCAGATATTCTATCCCGAGCTGTAATAATTACAGGCAGCTTCCGCCGTTGGGCAGCCTTCGCCGAAGGAAGCCCGTACGTTTTTCAATAGGCAGGGCGATACGTGACATGATCATGGACAGTTCCATTTTGGCGAAATCCGGCCTGGCAGTTGCCTTAGGAACTGTGTTTTTTTGAGTTTGAGTTTTTTTCTTTTTCATTTTTGACCAAGATATTTTTAGCATCCATAGTAGAAATAATATAACGGGGATATGGTTCATCTTCAACTGTTTGAAATTCTAAGCTCCAAATAATTTAGGCCTTCTCAAGTAAGACTCTTGCACGGGAGTCAGCCATTCAGCGGGGCAGGCGGCGAACTCTACATCTGAAAGAATTGTCGGCAGGATGCCAGCGCTCCATATTACATGCAGGGATTCAGCGAGGATTCTGCTCCCACGTCCGCAGATCAATGAATCTGGCATTTAAAGTAGGTACATGCTTTAGCTTGTACCAGGAATTTGAAGATTGGTACAGGCTGAAGTTTACCCGCCTGCGGCGGCGCCATAGGCGACCAGGGCCCGTACCTACTTTAAGAAGCCTGCCCACCCCAAAACCCGCTCCATCTTTCCACCTCAAACTGGACATTTTGAGTCTAAAAGGGATTTTTCCTCATAAGTAGGGCGGTTTTCCCGCCCCGTCGAATGACTGGGGTTAAACCGCCAACCAAGTGTCGGGTTAAAACCCGACATACTTTCAGGAACAAACAGCCTCATCATACCCAGCTTAACGGTTACCAAACGCGTTTATCCAACCAATTTCAACTAATTTTCTTGTTCAGACCCCTGTTTAAATTCGAAAACCCCTTGAAAATCAACGGGTTTGCTGATAAAATACGTTGCGCTTAATTGTAAATATTGCCTAGGGGGCCTTCTTATGTCTAAAAAAATCTTTCTGTTTGTTTTATTGGCATTCCTTTATCCATTGTTTTCAATTTGCCAGGAATACCAACCCTCATTCCATAAAAAGAATGACCAGAGGAGCGTGTCTTCAGATTCATCTTGGTACTTTTTCAATTGTATGCAGAATTTGAAAAGTACAATTGATGCTGATGGCTGGCGGCTTGAGTCAGATACGAAAAGAAAGAACGAGCCTTCTTGGAAATGGCTCTATTCGTTGAAAAGCTTAGGAAGAGATACGGAGGATAAAATCAGTTTTTCCAATCCGGAGAATAAAGACATTTCATGGAGCGATGCCGAAACTATATCAATTGACCGAACTGTCCTGGTCGAATGGTATAAGAACTCAAGCGCAGGAATTGAGCAAGGATTTACAATAAAAGAAAAGCCTCAAGGCAAGGGCCTCTTAAAACTTTCCGCCCAGATATCTACGGATCTGATAGTATCATCCTCTAGCAATGATCAGATTACTTTTAGCACTGTCAACTCAGATGTGTTGAAGATAGGAGGCTTATGCGTCCGCGATTCTCGTAATAGCAAGTTGCCATCTGTCTTTGTTTACAACTCCGAGCAGTCAAGTATAACTGTTTCAATAGATGACAGTTCTGCTGTTTATCCAATCGTAGTTGATCCATTGGCAAGCTCACCGAGTTGGACTGCTGAATCCAATAAGGCTTTTGCTGAATTTGGTATGTCTGTAGCATCTGCTGGAGATGTCAATGGTGATGGCTATTCCGATGTGATTGTGGGGGCGATAGAGTATGACAACGGTGCGACCAGTGGTAAGGTCTATGTTTATTTTGGTTCAGCTACTGGACTTTCAGCTACTCCTGCATGGACTATGGAATCAGATCAGGCAGATGCCTTTTTCGGATGCTCGGTATCCTCGGCTGGAGATGTCAATGGTGATGGCTATTCCGATGTGATTGTTGGTGCATCTAATTACAGTAATGGGCAGGCTGGCGAAGGTCGGGCATACGTTTTTCTTGGCTCAGTTTCTGGACTTTCAGCCACCCCCGCCTGGACAGCGGAATCAGATCAGAGCGATGCTGCGTTTGGAGGATCAGTTGCATCTGCAGGCGATATAAACGATGACGGCTATTCCGATGTGATTGTTGGTGCATTTAATTACAGTAGTGGACAGGCTGGCGAAGGTCGGGCATATGTTTTTCTTGGCTCAGCTTCTGGACTTTCAGCCACCCCCGCCTGGACAGCGGAATCAGATCAGAGCGATGCTGCGTTTGGAGGATCAGTTGCATCTGCAGGCGATATAAACGATGACGGCTATTCCGATGTGATTGTTGGTGCGCCATTTTATAGTAATGGGCAGGCCAGCGAAGGTCGGGCATATGTTTTTCTTGGCTCAGCTTCTGGACTTTCAGCCACCCCCGCCTGGACAGCGGAATCAGATCAGATAGGTGCTAAATTCGGCGATTCAGTCGCGTCAGCCGGAGATGTCAATGGTGACGGCTATTCCGATGTGATTGCGGGAGCATCCAATTACAGCAACGGGCAGCTTGGCGAAGGTCGGGCATATGTTTTTCTTGGCTCAGCTTCTGGACTTTCAGTCACTCCCGGTTGGACTGCTGAGTCAGATCAGGAATATGCTTTTTGTGGTTACTCAGTCGCTTCCGCAGGGGATATCAACTCCGATGGTTACTCTGATATTATTGTTAGTGCCTGGAAATTCACGAATGGGCAGATTAATGAAGGCAGGGTGTATGTTTATAATGGTTCTTCATCGGGACTTTCAGCTACTCCTGCTTGGACTGCGGAATCAGATCAGGCAGAGTCTCGTTTTGGTAATTCAGTTGCTTCAGCCGGAGATGTCAACGGCGATGGTTGCGCTGATGTGATTGTAGGGGCTGATTGTTATGATAACGCCGAAGAAAATGAAGGTAGGGCATTTGCTTACTATGGCTCAAGGAATAATATAACTTACAGTAATACTGCATTTATCGAATCCCAGCAGAACAACGGGATGGTCGACAATTCGATGCCGGTGGTGTTGACATTGACCGGCGACACATTTGCTGCAAACATGGATGAGGATTTTACTATGACCGGTAAGGTCACGGTAAGCAATCTCCCTGCGGGCATGACAGCATCAATCATCAAGACCAGCGACACTACTGCAACCATTCAAATCTGGGGTTCCGCGGCAGCCCATGACAAGAATGACGATATTTCCAATCTCACCATCGCATTCCAGGATTCCGCGTTCACCGGAGGGAATGCTGCGGCAATCACGAACTCCACGAAGAACGATCTTGTGATCGACTTCTTCGGGCTCACAGTTTCCAGCACGGCCGATACAGGTGCGGGCAGCCTCAGACAGAGGATAGCGGATGCTGTTGCGGGTGACGTGATCGGATTCGCCAATAATCTGGGCACGATAACCCTGAGTTCCGAGATCACCATCGACAAGTCCATCGATTTCGACTCGATGAGCCCGGAAGACGTCGTGATCAGCGGAAACAACGCCTGCAGGATCTTCAAGATCTCCGGAACTGGCACGCTCGAGGTTTTCCTGAGCGGACTGACCCTCCAGAATGGAGCGGCACAGGACGGTGCGGCAATATACATCAATGGAGCAGATACTGCGGAAAAAACTGTTGTTATTGAGAACTGCATCATCAAAAACAATAACGCGACCCGGTATGGCGGTGCGATATTCGCGGATTCTCCTTCTGATATTACATCGAATCTTGTTATCACATGCAGCACTCTTACCGGGAACAAGGTGTTGAGCGGAGCGAATTCCGTCTATGGCGGTGCCATATATGGAACCGCCCATCCCAGTTCGACAATACCGAGCCTCTTAAATGTAGTGCTCATACAAAGTACGTTATCAGGGAACACTGCTGAGGCAACTGGCTCCATGTCCGCATATGGTGGCGCTGTCTGCATGAAGAATATTGCCGGATTGGTGTTTGCTCCTCTCTTTATTTTTAATTCAACCTTGTCCTCGAATGTTGCGACTGCTGCAACAGCTGCAAATGGAAAATGCGGTGGTATATATCTTGAAAACATCGATGGCATGCCAGCCGATGCGAATTATTCGGCAACTTTCCACAGCTCTGTAATTGCAAGCAACACACATACAGGGGCGACTTTTTTTGGTCCTGACATATATAAGGGGACTTCTGTTACCATCGATACAAGGGCCGGCAATGTCGGCAGTTCTTTTAATCTTATTGGAACATCTACCGGCGGCCATGCCATAACCAACGGCATCAACAACAATATCGTAGCTGCGATAACCGGACTTGCAGCCCTTGCCGACAATGGCGGTGAGACGCCGACAATGGCTATCACAAGCGGCAGCAACGCAAGGAATACCGGTTCAATTGATGCTCTTGAAGCATTTATACTCTCTAGGGGAATAGTACTTGATATCGCATACGACCAGCGCGGATATGGATATGACAGGGAACTTGATGCTGCGCCTGACATCGGCGCGTTCGAACTCATGGATCCGCTTGTCCAGCACACTGTCGCTTTCAACGTCTTCGAGGGCGGTACGATCAGTGGGACGGCATCGCAGAACGTCAACCATGGTTCTGACTGCACGGCTGTGGAGGCTGTTGCAAGCACCGGATACACCTTCAGGAACTGGACGGGACCGAACTTCTATTCCATATCAAACCCGCTGCTTGTTGAGGAAGTCGTCGAAGACCTGGCCATCACCGCAAACTTCGACATCAACAGCTACACGGTAAATTATCTGGTAGGCGAAAACGGTTCTATCAGCGGCGACACGACCCAGAATGTGTATTATGGGTATGATAGCACTCCTGTATTTGCTGTTGCAGATTCCGGGTATCATTTCGTCAACTGGAGTGATCTTTCCATCGAGAATCCTAGATCCGACAATATCACCGGCGTATTGTCCGTGACTGCGAATTTCGCGGCGAACGACATCAGTTCCGGGCTTGTCGCGTATTATCCGTTCAGCGGAAACGCCAACGACATGAGCGGGAACGGACACAACGGTACAATTAATGGCACTGTCACTTCTGTTGCAGATCATTTGACCGATCCGGGCAAGGCATATTCCTTCGGAGACAACAATTATATAGAAGTGCCACATGCCGCCGATCTCAGCCCCGCGAACCAGATAACGATCTGTGCCTGGGTCAAGCTGGACTCCACCAATGGAATTCAACCGATAGTTAATAAGGAAGACAGCGCCTCTGGTCCAGGGTACACTCTTGAATTCGTCTCGGGCACAAACAATGTGGCCCTGATCATTGATGGTCTGGATCTGACGACCAACGCTGTCGCGGTTCCAATTGGCGAATGGCATTATGTGACAGCGGTCTTTGATGGGACGAAGGGCAATGTCTTTGTCGATGGAGTAGGGGCGGAATGGGTTTATAAGACCGGAACTATTCCAGCCACCACGAGCCCGCTCAACATTGGCAGGGACATGTATAATAACAGGTTCATCGATGGCTGCATAGACGAAGTCAGGATATACAACCGTGCGCTTGCTCCTGAAGAATTCCAGATGCTCAACAGCAGCTCGTACCATGTCATATCGGCATCCGCAGGAACGAACGGATCTATTGCGCCGTCCGGCGCAATAAACATTCTGGAAGGTGACAGCAGGACATATACTATCACTGCAAATCAATATTACCATGTTGCGGACGTCCTTGTCGATGGAAGTTCAGAAGGGGATATCACAAGTTATGAGTTTACAAATGTAAACTCATCCCATACCATTTCCGCGACATTCGCACATGACACTGCGACAATTACCATGGCCGTTGATATCGGCGGCGGAAGCACGACTCCGACGGCTGGTCCGCATACCGTTGATACAGAAACACCTGTTGATATTCTTGCGACTCCATGGGCAGGCTATTATTTTGTGAACTGGACTACTTCCGGCAACTGCACTTTCAACGATACGAACTCCGCCAGCGCGAATGCAACACTGAGCGCCAATGCATGGGTGATAGCCCACTTTGCGCTCAATACTCCGGGGTTCACTTTGAGCAAGAGCACTTCGATCGTATCAGAGAATGCAGGAACGGATACTTTCACGGCGGTCCTGTCGACACAGCCGACGTCGAACGTAGTGTTTGACTTATCGAGTTCGGATGCAGGACAGGCGACTGTCAGTCCTGCCACTCTTACATTCACGACGGCAAACTGGAACACACCGCAGGAAGTGACCGTCACTGGCGTAAATGACGATGTCCTGGGAAATCATTCGGTTACGATAACGGTTGCAGTAAACAAACCATCCTCGCCTCCCAATTATATTGCTGTTGCCAATAAGACAGTTTCAGTCACGTGCAGGGATGATGAGTTCTTCTCTATGCCGATGGACATGGCCTGGGATAAGACGTTCGGAGGGGCTTTGTCTGATAAGATTTATTCCATGATACAGACTTCTGACGGTGGATATATACTTGGTGGGCCATCCAGTTCGAATATGTCCGGTGAAAAGAGCGAGAATTCCAGAGGGCTGAATGATTACTGGGTAGTGAAGATTGACGCCAGCGGCAACAAGGAATGGGATATGACTTTTGGCGGAAGCAATGATGATGGTTTACACTCTTTGATTCAAACCTCTGACGGAGGATATCTCCTTGCCGGCGAATCTTCATCAAATATATCTGGAGACAAAAGTGAGAATTCCAATGGTTTGACTGACTATTGGGTGGTAAAGCTTGATTCGAATGGAAACAAGCTATGGGATAAAACATATGGTGGAAGCAATAATGATATTTGCTTCAAGGCAATCCAGACCTCCGGCGGCAACTTCCTGCTCTTCGGATCTTCAAATTCAAATGTCTCAGGGGATAAGTCAGAGAATGCAAAAGGCGGCTATGACTTCTGGATCATTAAAATTGATTCCAGCGGTAACAAGATTTGGGACAAGACAATTGGCGGTAATGGCGCTGATTATCCAGCTTCAATTATAGAAACCAAGGATGGCGGATTCCTTTTATCTGGACAGTCAACCTCCGATATTTCAGGGGATAAGAGCGAAGATTCAAGAGGTGGTTTCGACTATTGGATTGTCAAGGCTGATTCCAGTGGCTTTAAACAATGGGATAAGACTTATGGAGGGAATGACGTCGATAATTTATGGTCCATAATTCAAATCACCGATGGAAGCTATTTCCTCGCTGGTGAATCCTCGTCAAATATCTCTGGAGATAAAAGTGAAAGTTCAAAAGGTTTTATGGATTATTGGGTGGTTAAAACTGATTCTGTCGGCAATAAGATTTGGGACAAGACATATGGTGGAACTAATTATGATAATCTTTCTTCTGTAATTCAGTCAACGGATGGAGGATATTTCCTCAGTGGAAGTTCCATGTCGAACATTTCTGGAGATAAGACCGAGAATTCAAGAGGAGCCTCTGATTTTTGGATAGTCAAAATTGATGCCGGTGGAAACAAGCAGTTGGATAAGACTATTGGAGGAAGTCTTGAAGATGAGATAGGTAAATCTATTTATACTTCTGATAATTGTGTTTTCCTAGGCGGAGCCTCCCTTTCCAACATTTCCGGAGACAAGAGCGAAAACGGCCGGGGAGGTAACGACTTCTGGATCGTTAAGCTTGGGTATTCCAAATACAATGTCAGCAAGAAGGCGATCACGGTTGCGGAGAATGGAGGAAGCGATACCTTCAACGTCGTGTTGAATGCGAAACCCGCAACTGACGTGGTGTTTGATGTTGCAAGCTCGAACACCGACGAAGCGACTGTCAGCCCGGCACAACTCACTTTCACAAACGCCAACTGGAATACTCCACAGGCAGTGACGGTTACAGCTGTCAATGATTCAAAACTGGGGACTGATTCCGCCAATGTGACCGTGAGCATCAACACCGCCTCTTCAGACGATTCGTTTGACGATGTGCCCAACAGCATTGTCGCCATCACCTGCACGAATGACGATGTCGCGGGAATGACCCTGAGCAAGAGCAACATGACCATCGGCGAGAACGGCGGACAGGATACGTTCACAGTTGTTCTGACGGCCCAGCCTGTATCAGATGTCGTGCTGGACGTTTCAAGTTCGGCGACTGGCCAGGCGACAGTCAGCCCGTCTTCGCTTACCTTCACTAACTCCAACTGGAATGCTCCCCAGACGGTTACAATAACAGGAGTCAATGATTCTTTGATTGGAGATCATGCTGCGACAGTTACAGTTTCGGTAAATGATGCCTCTTCCGACGATGGGTTTGACGCAGTTGCCAATAAGACGGTGGCGGTGACATGTACTGACAATGATTATACTTTGACCTACAGTGCTGATGCCAATGGTTCGATTGGTGGAATAGCTTCCCAGATAGTTGATGGAGGCGCCAATGGCTCACAGGTTAACCCTAATCCGAATGTCGGTTACCACTTCGTGAACTGGAGCGACGCATCTACTGCCGATCCGAGGACTGATACAAACGTTGCCGGAAATATCACGGTCACTGCGAATTTCACAATCAATACATATTCAGTTGTATTTGCTGCAGGTGCTCATGGAAGCCTGACGGGAGATGATAGTCAGGCAATTGACCATGGTGCGGACGCAACGGCGGTGACAGCGGTTCCTGACGGCGGATTCCAGTTCCTGGGATGGACTGGCACGATCACAAGCGTTGTGAACCCGCTGACGCTGACGAATGTCACCGGCAATGCTTCGCTCACTGCGAATTTCGCAAGTACTTCTCTCAGCAACGATACGCTTGTTGAACATCAGGCGGCGGGAACTCTTGTAGGTACTCTTTCGACAGTCCATTCGAACGTCGGCGAGGACATCGTCTATACGCTTGTCAGTGGAACCGGCAGCGACGACAATGCGTCCTTCACGATAGATGGAAACAGCCTGAAGGCAGCCGCGATATTCAATTCCTATGTGAAAAACAATTACAGCATACGTATAAGGTCTACCGATGAGAGCAATCTTTATATCGAGAGGCAGCTGACGGTATTTATCGTTCCTGCTCCTCTTGCTCCTCTATCCGGACTTGTCTCGACCTGGAAGGCCGAGGACAACGCCGAGGACTCGGTTGGAAGCAATGATGGAACGGAGGTCGCAGGCGCTACTTATGCCAATGGCATATTTGGCAGGGCTTTCAGCCTCGACGGCACTGATGATGCGATACGTGTTCCCGCAGACGCCAGCCTGAACGTTACAAGCTTCACAATGTCTGCATGGATCAAGCCAAACGTAAGTGCTTTGATGGCGGTGTTTGAATGGAACAGGGAAAGCGACGTAGTGCCGGCGTTCGGTCCGGAATTGATATGGACCGATAACAAATTATGGGGAAATATTACCGAACAATCGGAAACTCACATTGAATCCGCCACCGGTCTTATCCAGGCTGGAACCTGGTCTCATGTGGCGTATGCCTATGACTCCGCCAGCGGCAACTCCGCAATATATCTCAATGGTTCACAGGTGGGTGCTGGAAACGTCGGCGCTCCTGGAATGCATACCGAGTACCCGGTCTATATCGGGAGCCGTCCCTTCGCCCACGTCGGCGCCGGCGGTACATTTTTCTTCAACGGGCTCATCGACGAAGTAAGCCTTTACGACCGTGCACTGACAGCCACAGAGGTCGGTGATTTGTCCAGGCAGGTGCCGGATGCGTTCAGCTTTGCCGCAAAGACCGGGATGCCGGTAAGCACAGTAATTGTTTCAGAACCTGTTGCGATTTCAGGAATAACGGTGCAGTCGGCGATAAGCGTTGCCGGCGGCGAATATTCGATATCCACCGATGGCGGCTCGAACTGGAGTGCCTGGACGAACACGGCAGGTCTTGTCAATCCGGATTCATTAGTGATGGTGAGCCAGACTTCCTCGGCCGCTAATTCGACATTGACAAGCGCGACACTGACCATCGGCGGTGTATCCGCCAGCTTCGATGTCACTACGGCGGCAGCCGATGATCCGAACGCGAACGGGCTCATAGCCTGGTGGAAGGCGGAGGACAACGCTATTGACAGCATCGGCGGACATAATGGGACGATGCAGGGAAATGCGAATTTCGCAGATGGCAGGATAAGCAGGGCGTTCAGTTTCGATGGAGACGGGGATTATGTGTCGGCGAGTGATTCCTCGTTCCCTGCAGGAAACAGCGCCAGGACTATTTCCATGTGGATCAAGGCTGGACCCGCCGTATATGACAAATATTTTTTCAGTTATGGAACTTCTGCCGGAAATCAGAGATTTTCGCTTGGTGTCAAGGATTACCTCTATGCGGAAAACAGCGGTAGCGGTTTGATGGGCAATACGGTCATCAATGATAATGTCTGGCACCACATAACTGCGGTATGGGCAAGTCCCTCACTGAAAATGTATGTGGACGGAGTTGAACAGGTGAACACTGTCATAGTCGAATGGCCAACGGAAATGAATACGGTTCTGAACGACGGGATTAACATTGGCAGAGTGAACGGAGGGGGATGGGATTTCACAGGTCTGGTTGATGATATCAGGGTCTACGGCCGTGCGCTGTCAGCAGGAGAAATCGCCGACATGTCCGGAATGGTTCCTGACGCATTCAACTTCACGGCGCAGACTGGCGTTCCAAGGAACACTAGCGTCATATCCAACGTCATAACAGTCGCTGGCATTTCTTATGCCACATCCATCGGTATTACCGGAGGTGAATATGCGGTATCCACGGATGGTGGTTCCATCTGGGGCGACTGGACGAGCGCATCCGGATCCATCAGCCTGAACGACAAGGTCAGGGTGAGGCAGACTTCGTCGGCCAGCTATTCTACAACGACCACTGCAACTCTCACGGTCGGCGGTGTTGGCGCAGGCTTCAATGTCACAACATTAGAGGCCGGATCCGGCAACTGTGCGCAGTTCACGGCCGGCTCTAACAGCTATATCGCCGTGCCAAGTTCCGATGAGCTGAAAGTCACCACATCCATGACGGCTGAGGCCTGGATCAAGCCGGCCGCAGGCTGCAAGGAATGGGCTCTGGTCCTGGGCAAGCAGTTCAATCCGGCCGATGATGACCCTTGGTACTGTTACCGGATATGTGCGAGCTACTTCAGTAGCTTCCCCGGCAAAATCAGCTTCAATGTGGCGCCTGAGGGGAGCGGCGAAGTCGGTGTCGCCTCCACCAGCGATATCCAGCTGGATATATGGACCCATGTTGCCGGCGTCTACGACGGGGAAACCTTGAGGATATACATCAACGGGGAATTGGAGGATTCAATTGCCCTGTCCACACCCCTGAGGACGTCCGACCTTCCTCTCTATACAGGAAAAGCTCCCTGGACCAACAACAACAATTTCAACGGCCGCATGGATGAGATCCGGATATGGAACGTAGCCCGCACCGAGTCGCAGATAAAATTTGCATTGAACCGGAGCCTAGTTGGCGATGAGGCGGGACTTGTTGCATACTGGCCGTTCAATGACGCTGTAGGCTCAGCCACTGCTGACGATTCTTCACCGGACAGCAACATCGGTACCCTTTACAATGGAGCCGCGATCGTCGCAGACTCCGACGCACCGCTGGGCAGCCTGATCTCCTGGTGGAAGGGTGATGGCAATGCCTTGGACAGCGTCGGCGGCCATCATGGTTCGATGCAGAATGGCGCGTCGTTTGCAACAGGCCGGATTGGACAGGCGTTCAGCCTGGCAGGAACAGGGGATTATATGGATGCAGGCTCGGACGATGTCTTCAACTTCAACAGCGGAGCTGGGAACTTCACTATCAGCGCATGGATAAAGCCGTCGACTCTGGAACGGACCGGAGCTTCTGCATCAACGATAATTACCAAGGCAACCATCTTTCCCGCCTTTAGCGGATGGTCATTATACGTATATCCTGATGGAGCAATGAGCTTTGGTGGTGCCGGAGTATGGGAAATGCCGCGTTCGGCTGTTGGAACAATAAGCATCAATCAATGGTCCCATGTTGCCGTCACCAGAAATGGTTCCACATACAAGCTCTACAAGAATGGCTCGGAAGTCGCCTCTGCAGATCATGGAAACATTGAAACCTCGGCTTCATCTCTTAAGATCGGCAGCGAATTTACCGGGCTTAATGCAAATTCCGACCAGTGCGATCTCAGGTTCAGCGGTCTCATAGACCAGGTCGAGGTCCATGGCCGTGGAATGTCCGCCGCGGAAATCGCAAATATGTATGAACAGGCCGACACGACGCCCGATGCATTCATCTTCACCGCGCAGGACAGGATGCCTCCAAACACATTAATCGTCTCCAGCCCGATCACTGTCGCCGGCATAAATGCATCGACAGAAATAAGCATCGCAGGCGGCGAATACTCAGTATCCACCGATGGCGGTGCGAACTGGAGCGCATGGACAAACCTTTCCGGCGAATTGAGCCTGAACAACAAGGTGAAGGTGCGTCAGACCTCGTCCGCAAGCAATTCGACGAAGACGACCGCAACGCTGACTATTGGCGGCGTATCCGCCGGTTTCGATGTAACGACGGCAGACGCGGATGATCCGAATGCCAACGGCCTGATCGCCTGGTGGCAGGCGGAGGACAATGCCCTGGACATCATCGGCGGACATGATGGAACCATGCAGGACGGTGCGACTTTCGCAAACGGCCTGGATGGACAGGCGTTCAGCTTTGACGGGGCTGGCGATTATGTCTCAGCCAGTGATTCTTCGTTCCCTGCTGGAAACAGCGATAGGACCATATCTCTGTGGATAAAGACAAGCCAGGTTGGAGAAAAATACTTTTTCAGCTACGGGAGCAATGGTTCAAATCAGAGATTTTCACTCGGAATGTATAATAATCGCTTTCATGTGGAAAACTACAACAGCGGTTCACATGCTGAGACTGTCATCAATGATAATTCATGGCATCATGTGGCTGCGATATGGGGGAGCTCATCACTGAAACTTTTTGTGGATGGAAAAGAGGAGCTGTTGACCGTAGTTGCTGCGTGGCCCCCAGCGCTGGACACAGTCTTGACCGGCGGGGTAAATATTGGCAGAATAAACGTTTTGTCGGGATATGATTTCAATGGTCTCGTCGACGATGTGAGGATTTACAACCGCGCGCTTTCCGCGTCGGAGGTCACGGAGGTGGCCGGCGATCTTCCAGCATCAGGCCTACGTCTCTGGCTGAAGGCTGACACTGGAATTACAAAGGATGGCTCAGGCCTGATCAGCAGCTGGGAGGACAGGAGCGGCAACGGTTTCGACGTAGGACAGGGGGATGGCGCAAAGAAGCCCTTGCTGGTTTCGGATGCCGTTAATGGAGAGCCGGCGATCAGGTTTGACGGTGACAACGACTATCTGCAGACGGCCGGGGCGATCACGCTTCTCCAGGGAACTGCGAACTTTAGCATGTTCGTAGTTACAAAGCCTGGAGCAACCCAGAAGACGCATGCCGACATCATTGACTACGAGCATGGTAGTAATATAAGCTATGTATTACAGCAGCTTGTTGACAATACCAACCAGTTCGGCCTTGCCAACTGGCAGCCTTTGACGTCAAGCGCCTACCAGATACATTCCGGGGTCTACGTTAACAATACCAGCTATACATCATACTTGAATGGCGTGAACAGCCTGCAAACCACCGATCTCAATGATATCAGCTGTCCTGAGCCTAGGACGTTCACTGTCGGCAGCAAGTCGCTGGAGGCATTCCCGCGCCAGTTCAACGGCGATGTCGCGGAAGTGATCGTATATAATACTCCTCTGTCGGATTCCGACCGCCAGAGGGTCGAGAGCTATCTGATCGCGAAATATGGAATAGATATGGTGCCGGAGGCATTTGCATTTGTCGACCAGACCGGCGCACCTCTAAATATCCTTACTGATTCCAATGCAGTGACGGTCACAGGCATCCACCATGTGGCGGAAATTCATGTCACCGGCGGCGAGTACCAGATCAATGGCGGAAGCTGGACTTCTGATGCGGGGACCGTGCGCTTGAATGACTCCGTCATGGTCCGCGTGAAAAGCGCCGCAGCAACCTACACTACGGTCGAGGTCACTCTGACAATAGGAGGTGTTTCCGACACATTCTCAGTGACCACCGGGCATACCCTGACGTACACGGCTGGCGCAAATGGTTCGATAACCGGAGATGTCAGCCAACTTGTGGCGCATGGAAGCGATGGTACGGCAGTGACAGCAGGCCCAGATGCCGACTGTTTCTTCATGGGTTGGAGCGATGGTGTGATTACGTATGAACGCCAGGACGTGGATGTGCTGGCCGACATCAATGTCACCGCGGATTTCCTCGCTAGCGGCACTGTGATAGGGCCGATAGACCTGTCCCAGGGCGAGAAGAAGTACTACCAGATCCGCGATTTCGCCGGACAGAACTACCTGAAGGTGGAACTGGGCGGATTCACCGGTGACTGCGATCTCTATGTGATGAACGGCGATGTCCCGACCTTCCAGCTGTATACCGCCAAGTCTACGAATGGCGGCAACAACACCGAGAGTCTGACGATGTATGACGGTCTTGACGGGGACTGGTACATAATGCTCCACGCCTATGAAGGTTTCACCGGAGCGAACCTGACCATCACATACAATGACAATAGCATAACTGAACCGTTGACTCTTGCCGCCGTGGCCGGGGATCCCGCCGACAAGAAGATTGTTTTGACCTGGGATCTGCCCGCAACCGGCGTCGCCACAGGCTACGAGGTTTTCCGCTGCAGCACAAACGATCTCGGGCTTGCCGACCAGATAGCCGACATCGGTGCCGTCACAAGTTACACGGACGAGTTCACGGCCGCCGGCTACTACGACTACTTCTACTGGGTCCGTGCGTATGATGCGACCGGCACCTGCAGCAGCTTCAGCGGAGCCGTGGAAGGAAAGACCACAACAATGCTGTCGAATGTAATTCAGCTCAAGAGCGGTACGGCGATGCTTGCGACAGGCGCGGCCGGTTCGGTCAAGATTTATTCAATCACAGTTCCAGACGCCCAGACCCTGCTTGAGATCAAGGTTTCCGGCGGAACCGGAGACTGCGATTTCGATATTTTGAATCCACCCCCAGCCAGTGAGACCGTCAAGCGCGTCATAGGCGGCGGCAGCGCCGCTCTTGCGCAGTTCGCAAATCCGGCTGCAGGAACCTGGAAGATAATACTCTACGGCCGCAGCAACTACACCGGAGTGTCCGTGATGGCGAAATACAGCAAGCAGACTGCGGTTCCTGCCGCGCCTTCAGGAGTGAAAGCGAGCGACGGACTGTTCTCCGACAGGATAGTGGTGACGTGGACGGCGACGCTGGGTGCTACAAGCTACTTGGTGTCGAGGAACACCTTGAACTCACTGACAGGAGCGACCGAAATCGGAGAGACATATGACAACGTGTTCGAGGACAAGTCAACGGTGGTGACTGACGAAGATCCCGGAAAGCCTTTCTACTATTTCGTGAAGGCGATTAATCCGAAGGGCACCGGAAAGCCCAGCGCCCTCAACTCCGGCTACATCATGAAGAACCCGCCGGCCCCCGGAGCGCCGTTGGCATCTGACGGCACATACTTCGACAGGATCCGCGTGACGTGGACGAAGGTTGTCGGGGCGTCAGTCTATGAGATATACAGGGCTGAGACTGCGACCGGAGCCAGGACTTTAGTCGGTGAGACTTCCGCTCTGTTCTTCGACGACTACGGAGATAAGATATTGCCCGAGGTGGATGCGAAGGGTGTTCATACCGCAAAGAAATACTACTACTGGATCGGCGCGAGAAATTCCAACGGGCCCGGGGTGGTAGGCGTAAAGTTCAACGACGGCTACCTGTCGAAGAAGGGGCCGGCGACAATCACCGCAAGCAACGGGACGTATTCGGACAGGATCATTGTGACATGGGCCGCAGTCCCAGGCGCAACAGCTTATGACGTCTACCGTTATACTGACACAAAATTCATTCTGAACCAGGTTAAGGTTGGCGACGCAGTCGCGGTGCTGGAATACGAGGACACTTCAGCGGACGTCGATAAACTCTACTATTACAAGGTGAAGGCGAAGTACGGATCTGGCAGCCCGTTTGTGCATAAGTATGACAGCGATTTCAGTCTGGCCGGCGCGATCGGCAAGATGACGACAGGCAAGCCCAATCCAACCGCTACTGGAATCGCGGTCGATGGGACTCCTACGGCAAGCCAAAGCGATGAGAAGTATCACTCGCTGTACTTCTCCGCCGATGTTCCAATGGGAACTACCAGGCTGGTTGCAACCCTCAACGGGGTTCCGCCTTCAGTTGGAACCGCGAATGACTGTGATCTGTTTGCGAAGTTCGCAAACTTCCCGACGAAGGCGTCGTACGGGGCGAAGGCTGTAGAGAACCTGGTAGCCAAGACTGAAATACTGACGGTCAGCAATCCAGCGTCCGGAACATGGTATTTCCTGCTCTATGGGACGACGGCATACTCGAACGTCACGCTGACGGTGAAATGCTATTCCGTGACCGACATAGTTCTCACCCAGGTTCCTGCAAATGATCTTGCGGTTCCGTTCACGGCTGTCTTCAAGGGCAAGGTGGTTGATGAAGTTGAGGCAGGAATACCCAGCATGGTTGTCCAGGTCAGAAATCCTGTTACTGGGTTGACAACTTCCCTGACGAAGACCGATGCGAAGGGATGTTTTGCTTATTCGGCCCTGATCAACTCCGAGGGTGAACATACGTTCGACTTCTTCTTTACGACAATGCCTGACACCGCTAAAGGCACCGCGAGCCACACGGTAGCAACCAGGAAAGGCACCTCTGATGCAACATTCGACATGTCCGCGTACATTCCGGCAAGCCCAGTGGAGGACGCTGACATGGTTCACATCGCCGGCCTGCAGAACTTCCTCGACACCCGCAACGGCTGGGACGAGGATCCGATAGATGGCGACTATGCGACAATGTGGATTGACTATACGATCGCAAAAGCGAAGGATGATGCGAAGCTCGCAGCCAAGCTCGATGAAGGACTCTATATGTTCTTCTACGGCGTGGAAGGCGCGGGAGTCGGAAACGACACGACTGCGAATCTGGCGCTTTCTGCGGTGCCGTTCGTGGTGCATGTGGAATCATCGAAGAAGGTCGTTGTCCTGGATAAACTGAAGATACTCGGCATCATCGACGACATGCAAAAGACCGACATCGGATCCGGGAAGATCGGGATAGTTGCAATTGCCTCGCTCAATGATCCCGACGAGGGCGGAACTCCATCAAACATCTCGTTGGCGGCATCAGAACAGCTAGAGCTTCTTGCGAAGATCGCGGACGGCGATGCCGTACTGGTTGACGACGGCAAGTATGGGGATGTCCTCACGAAGCTGGTCACTGTCACCCTGGACAACGCCAGGAAGATTAATGTCGCAGTCGCGGCGTTCGTGAAGTAGAAGTAGGGACGGCCTTTAGGCTGTCCCATCTTTTCTTGATCCTCCGAAGGACTCGGGGTTCTTGTTCTAAGAGGAACGCCGACCTCCAGGTCGGCAAGAAGCCGGCCTGGAGACCGGCGCTCCTCTTGGAAATCAAAGAACGTGCCGATACAATAATTCTTCCGCCTAAAGGCGGTACTCACAGCGCCTTTTTCCTGAGTACGAACCTCGGTCTGTAAAATTAACGCGTTGTTTAGATAGATATTGAGGCCAAGTGGAAAAATAGAGTTTGTAATATGACTGCAACTCTTGGTCTGCAGGACTAACGCGCTTGGAGTACCGGCTTCAGCCGGAATATTAATTACTATTATTCTCGTCTATGGGCATTTGAAGTAGGTACATGCTTTAGCTTGTACCAGGAATTCAAGAATGCTACAGGCTGAAGCCCGTACCTACTTGCTACTCGATTCTTCCCAGCAGGCGCAGCAGGCCGTCGAGGATCGTTGCGGGATGCGGAGGGCATCCGGGAATGTAGAGATCGATCGGCACCATGTTCTCAACGCCGTTCTTAGTCTCGGGATGCCCCTTGTAGATTCCACCGGAGATCGCACATGCGCCGACGACAATAACAAGTTTGGGTTCGGCGACGGCATCATATGTTTTCTTCAGGGCGAGAAGCATGTTTTTTGTGACAGGACCGGTGATGAGAAGTCCGTCGGCATGGCGCGGTGAAGCTACGAACTGTATGCCGAACCTTCCAAGATCCCATGCCAGAGTGTTGAGCACATTGGTGTCGGCTTCGCATGCGTTGCATCCGCCGGCGCTGACTTCGCGCAGCTTCAGGGAACGTCCGAAGATAGCCTTTGACTTGTCTTCAAGCGCCTTCGCAAGCTTCAATGTCTTGCCTTCAAGCTTCAGGTCCGCCCTGTTGTTCACCGACATCGCATAGTTCCTTGAAAAGCTGATTGTGCCTGATGAACATGCCCTCGCGCATTCACCGCAGAAGATGCAGATGCCGAGGTCGATCGTGACTCCCTTGTCGGTTTTTGTGATGCAGGAGACGGGACATGAGTTGACGCACTTCATGCAGTTGGCGCCATCACACTTCTTCCTGTCAATTATCGGAAGTCCGAGATAGCGTTCCGGCATCTTCATTTCCCTGCTGGGAAACGGAGCCGTCCTGTATCCTTGTTTTATACGAGCTGCAATCTCTTTCAGCATTGAAATTCTCCAGTAGTTACAGAGGCACAAAGGCACAGAGTTTCTAATAGTGGCAAAGTGACAGAGGCACAAAGGCACAGAGGCACAGAGTTTATAACAGTGGCAAAGTTACAGAGGCACAGAGGCACAGAGTTTTCAACAGTGGCAAAGTTACAGAGGCACAGAGGCACAGAGTTTTCAACAGTGGCAAAGTTACAGAGGCACAAAGGCACAGAGTTTTCAACAGTGGCAAAGTTACAGAGGCACAGAGGCACAGAGTTTTCAACAGTGGCAAAGTTACAGAGGCACAAAGGCACAGAGTTTTCAACAGTGGCAAAGTTACAGAGGCACAAAGGCACAGAGTTTTTAATATAATTTATTATTTTATTCATTTTCTTTACCTTCGGCACTTTGTGCCTTCCCAAAACACTTTGTGCCTCTGTGCCTTCTATATACTCTGTGCCTTCCCAAAACACTTTGTGCCTCTGTGCCTTCTAAAACTCTGTGCCTTCCCAAAACACTTTGTGCCTCTGTGCCTTCTAAAACTCTGTGCCTTCTTGGAACTCAAAACACTTTGTGCCTATGTGCCTTCTATATACTCTGTGCCTATTGCTTTGACTGATTTATCTTATCGCATAAACTGCTGAGCATTCTTTCAATTTCACGGGATGATTCATAAATCCTCTCAAAAGATTTCTTTTCCAGGAATCCGAGGTTGAAGGATATTTCCAGCTGGGTCTGGGCTTCGAATATAGATCCCATTGATATTTGGAGGAAACGCATATAGTCTCCAGTTGAATTTCTTCCATATCCTTCAGCTATATTGCTGGGAATTGATACTGAGCTTCGTCTTACTTGCATTGTCAAACCATAGATTTCCTCTTTTGGGAAATCAGCGGTAGACTTGTAGACTTCCGTAACGAAGCTCATTGCTTTCTGCCAAACGATCAAATCCCTATACGTTTTCACTTCTCTCTTTCCCCCGTTATTTAATTTTATACATTTTCTTGATTTACTACTTTGTGCCTCTGTGCCTTTTTCTTTCTTTTGGATTCCCTTCCAAAACTTTGTGCCTCTGTGCCTTCTATATACTTTGTGCCTTTTATTTACAGGTCATGCCCGCAGTACGACAAGTTGAAACTCTTGTTGCACAACGGGAAATTATATATCTGTTCGTTCTTCAGGACATTTGCCAGGGCGAACCAGTTGTGGAAGGACGGATCCACTATCTTGTAGTGTTCGAAATGTCCTTTCGAGTCGGTGATCGCCGTATGGCATATCTCGCCGCGCCAGCCTTCGGCAAGCGTGACTGTCAGCGAATCGGGTTCGAGGTTACCGCATTCCTCCAGTATTTTCCCTTCCGGCAGGTTTTCCAGCTGTTCCCGGATGTACTTGACTGAATTCCTGATCTCGAGCATCCTCACGAAGGCGCGTGAGAACACGTCTCCGGTATGGTAGGTCGAAACTGAGATCTGAGAGAACCTGAAAATTCCAGATGGAAGATCGTACCTGACGTCGCGCTCGATTCCGCTGGCGCGTGCCGCCGGACCCACGGCCCCGATCTGCATGCAGAGTTCCCTGCTGAGTTTTCCGCATTCCTCGAAACGGCTCTGTACCGAGGGATTGTCCCAGAGCAGATCAACCGCGTTTTCCGTGTCCTTGAAGGAGGCATCGAGTCTTTTCAGTATCTCGGATTTCATTGCATCATCGATGTCGAACATCACTCCGCCGGGCCTGACAACATTCCTGCCAAAGCGGTTTCCACAGATCAGGCCGGTGATGTTGAGAAAGTCGCCGCGTATCCTTCCGCAGAAGGATGAGGTGGGCAGATAAGCGACGTCGCTGGCAAGTGCGCCAAGATCGCCGGTGTGGTTTGCCAGGCGTTCGAGTTCGAGAAGTATCCCGCGTATCGCCTGGGCGCGGAGCGGGACGCTGCATTTTGAGAGGGATTCGAGGGCTTCGCAGTATGCCGTCGCATGTCCTATGGTCGTGTCCCCTGCCGCGGTTTCCATGTAATGGACCGTTTTAATATCGGGTCCGCCTACAAGCTTCCTTTCGATGCCGCGGTGCTGGTATCCGAGCGAGATCTCAAGGTTGAATACCGTCTCTCCATGGCATTGGAAACGGAAATGGCCCGGCTCGATTATTCCAGCATGGACGGGGCCTACTGCGACTTCATGGATCTCCTCGCCTGTGACCTTGTAGTAATCAGTTACGCCTGGCAGGATCTCGTTGTCAGCTTTCCGTTTCCAGGCATCCCTTTCCTCCGAGTATGCCTTGTGGAAGCGTATGGGTTTGAGCCAGGGATGTCCAGCTGGAATGACACCCCATTGCTCGGCGATTTCACGTTCGAACCAGTGGGCCTGGGGGCAGTCCGGCGTGAATGACTTGTAGGTGTCTCCGACTTCGGTCGACAGCAGACAGAGGTTTCCCTGCAGGTCTTTTGCGACAATCGCAAAAATCCTTATCATGTTGTATTCCACCGGCATTCCGAACATCGACGAGATCCGTCCGTTCTTTCCTGTAAGCACCACCAGCGTCTCCCTGAACTCCTCGATATCCAGGACCGGCACTCTTTCAAGCTTCACTGTTTCGCCGTTGAAAATATTCATGTATGGTGAAAGTTCCATTATAACGCTCCGAAGATTGCTGAGATTTCATTCAGTACATTTAAAAGGAAGTCGGGAATGTAGAGGCCGAGGACCAGCGTTGCGATTCCGAGAATCGCAGGCGGGATGATGGTGAGGGCGGACTCCTTTTCCTTGCTGGTGCCGTTGTCGCCCTGCGACATGTTCAACATTATGTAGGCCATCCCTGCGAATATTGCGGACAGAAGCGCCAGATAAATTGCGGATATGAAGAAATGCCCCTGGTCGAACGCGGTCTTGAAGATCGTGAATTCACTTATGAAAAGTCCGAACGGCGGGAAGCCTGCGATGGCGAAAAGACCGGCGGTCCATAACAGGCCTGTCGCCGGAATCCTCTTCAGTATGCCTTTGACGTCCGAAGAGTTCCTGGTCTTGTAGCAGGCGATGATGTTTCCGGCTGCGAGGAAGAGCATGCCTTTTGTGAGCGAGTGGTTGATCAGATGGTACATCGATGCGAAAACCGCAGTTCCTCCGAGGCCGACTCCAAGCGAGAGTATCCCCATGTGCTCGACGCTGGAGTAGGCGAGCATCCTCTTGAAATCCTTCTGGGCGATGATGAAGAATGCGGCGACAGCCATTGAAAAAAGTCCGAACCAGACCAGGAGGTTGCCGCTGAATTCGGATTCTCCCGCGAATACGCATACCTGGTGCAGTCTCAGTATGCCGAGGAATGAACAGTTCAGCAGCGCGCCGGATAGGAGCGCTGAAACCAGCGACGGTGATTCGCTGTGGGCGCCGGGCAGCCAGGTGTGCATGGGGGCGAGCCCCATCTTTGTACCGTAGCCGACGATGAAGAGGAGGAATGCCGCCTTGAGCCAGGGTGAATTGATGAGGGCGCTGTTCTCGAGAAGCTCTGGAAGCATGAGGTTGTTCTTGATGGCGGACGCGGACACTGTCAGCATCAATGTACCGAGCAGGGCGAGTCCGATTCCGACAGAACATATCAGCACATATTTCCATGTCGCCTCGAGGGACCTGTGGTGGCGGTGGAAATAGATGAGAGGTGCGCTGGCGAGCGTCGTGGCTTCGATTGCTACCCAGAGCATGCCGAAGTGCTGGCTCAGGCAGACAAGCGTCATCGTCGACAGGAATATCTGAAGGCATCCGATGAAGATGTTTTCAGGTGTGTTTGTGAAGAAGAATCCTTCATCGGAATCCTGCTGTTCCTTTGGTTCGTGCTTCAGATATCCAATGGCATATATTGAAGCGGCAAGGAACAGGACGCTGGAGACTGTCATGAAAAGAAGTCCGGCTGCATCGAGGTCGAGCCAGCCGTACATGATGGAGTCAGGATGGTAGAGCCAGCAGAAGGCTGTAAGCGCAGTATGGGCCACGGCCGCTGCAAGTAGCAGCGTCCTCCTCAGGAATACCTGTGTTATGAAGAATCCCGCAAGCCCGCCGGCCGCAGGTATCAGTATTAACAATGCCAGAATCATGTCAATTCCTTTATAATTTCAATGTCGCCCAATGGATTATTGGATATCTGGATTGATGGATTACTGCAAATAAAAATTTTAATTACTCCTTCTAACTCAAACCCAATCATCCATTAATCCAATCATCCAGCCATCCTCCCTATGTCTTCACTTCTTCTCCCCAAGCCTGTCGGTGTCGATATGGTCGAACGCCCTGCTGATATGGAACATCATTATCCCCATTATGAACACGACGACGAAGACGTCGAGTATGATTCCGAGTTCAACGAGGAAGCTCTGTTCGATGAGCATGGCGGAACCGAAAATGTAAATGCCGTTTTCAAAGACGATGTAGCCCATGACCTGCGTTAGCGCCTTGACCCTGCTGACTATCAGGAAGAGGCCGCAGAATATCGTGAAGAACGCGACTGCCGGCGCGGTCGCTGAAAGAATCTTGTCGTGGAACGGGATGTGCTTGGTCAGCCAGAATGATATGACAAGTGCAACCACTCCGATTATTATCGATGCGCCATATCCGATGAAAGGTTCGATCTCGCGGCGGACGTTGGCGGACCTGAGCGTGTGTTTGAGCAGGTAGGGGAACAGCATTCCTTTTACCGTGACGATCAGGAGCGCAAGGAGGTATGAATATATTGTAAGAGGGCCTGTGGTCGCAATCAGCGGGAGCAGTCCGACGATGATGCCCTGGAATGCCACGGTCTTGATGCATGCGTTGAGGCGGCTGGATGCAAGCAGGCTCAGGTTGGTCAGGATCAGTAGTATCATTATTGAATCTGCTATGTTCATGTCATCCTCTTATCAATGTTAGAATGAGGGCTGTTGCGGAAAGCGCGGCGGCGGCGATGAGCATCTTCGGGATCTTGTCCAGCCTGAACCTGGCCATGATCGATTCGACCACGCCTACTGCCGCAGCCACGGCGAAAATCCCGAAGACGAAGACGGTTGAGTCAAGTATGAACGAACCTGTCCTGACTGGCAGGATGATCGCGACGAGGATGGCCGCGAATGCCCAGAGCTTCAGGGCGCTTCCATAGAGGATGTAGGCGAAGTCCGGACCGCTGTAGTCGAGTACCATGACCTCGTGGATCATTGTCAGCTCGAGATGGGTGTTGGGATCGTCGGCTGGGACCCTGCAGTTCTCCGTGAGGAGCACGATGGCAAGTGTGACTGCGACCAGCAGGATCACTGCGATGTTCGAGAAGGGGTTTTCAGCTGCGCTGGTGAATATCTGTGTGATGCTGATCCTGTTGTTGAGGCATGCAAGGGCCGATAGCGCAATGAGGAATGCGGGTTCTGCAAGGGCGGCATACAGCACTTCCCGGCTCGCGCCCATCCCCTCGAAGCTTGAACCTGTGTCTAAAGCCGCAGTAACGGTGAAGAACCTGGCGGTTCCGAAGAGATATGCGAAAAGTATTATGTCGCCCTGGAACGAGATCATTGCCGGCGACGCACCAGTGCATGGAATTATCATCAGGACTCCCAATGCCGCGGTAAGGCTTACGATTGGCGCCATCCTGAAAACCCAGCTGGTCGTACTGCTGTAGACCGTGCCCTTGCGGAGCAGTTTGAATAAATCATAGTAGAGCTGGAGCAGGGGGGGGCCCTGCCTTCCCGCGAAAACCGCCTTCATCCTGTTTATTATTCCGGGTATCAGCGGGGCAAGGATGAGCGCCACGAGGAAAGCCACGTGGGCCCTGAGCAATAATGTGCTGAAATCCGTCATTTGAAGAAGTTCCACATTAGGAGGATTAGTACCGTTATTATTATATAGAGGATGTATATGTGGATTCTCCCTGTATCAGTCCTGGCCACGATGGCCGACAGGCTATTGAAGAACATTACTGCAGGACGAAAAATATATTCCTGCCAGAAGTCAGGCGTTTCCGCTGAGAAGCTCTTTTCCGCAGGGAAGGTTGCGGAAGTTTCGGGCAGTTTTGTCTTTGTTTTCAGGAACGATGCGAAAAGATGTGTAATGGGCTGTGAGAATGAGGAGGAAGTATACTGCATCCTCGCTTCGGGTTTGGCGTAGCCGCAGTCCCAGGTCGGTCCCTTGGATTCAATGTGGCCACGAGGCATGGACCTCCGCAATGTGAAAAGGAATCCACCGAGGATGATCAGGAGCGAAGAGAGCATGGCGATGGCGGTCAGAGGATAGGCTGCAGCCTTGAGACCCGTGGCGCAGGCGGTCATCGAAAGCCCGGATACCGTTGAAACAGTTGTGCCCGTCATCACTGCAGCCGATGCTCCTGAAAGCCCTATGACAAGGCAGAGGACGGCAAGGATGATCATTGGAACGGTCATGGCGGTATCCGGATCCCTGGCGTGCCCAGTGCATGCGGAACGCGGTTCGCCGAGGAAGATTATCCCTACTGCCTTCGAGAAACACGCTGTGGCGAGCCCCCCTATCAATGCAAGCGCGATGATCACGACAAGCGAGCAGGACGAAAGGGGTATCATTCCAGTGGTGATGCCGAAAAGCGCGGACAGGAATATCAGGAACTCGCCGACAAAACCGTTGAAGGGCGGAAGTCCGCAGATTGAAGCGGAACCCGTCATGAAGCAGATTCCTGTGGCGGGCATTTTTTTGACAAGCCCTCCCATATCCTCGATCCTGCCCGTGCCAGTCTCATGCATGACGGCTCCGGCTCCGAGGAAGAGCAGGCCCTTGAAGATGCAGTGGTTGATCACGTGGAGCAGTCCGCCCGCGAATCCGAGGATGGCGACGACAGGTTCCCCGCAGGAGATTCCGACCAGCCCCATGCCGATGCCGAGGGCGATGATGCCGACGTTTTCAACGCTGGAATAAGCGAGCAGCCTTTTAATGTCCTGCTGCGCCAGTGCGAAAAGTATTCCGAGTATTCCCGAGCTGGCGCCGATTATGATCAGCGTCACGCCCCACCAGAGCGGGGGATCTCCGAGGAATGTGAGCGTCCTGAGAAAACCGTAGATGCCGAGTTTTATCATGATGCCGGACATGAGCGAAGAGACATGGCTGGGTGCGGCCGGATGGGCCTCGGGAAGCCAGATATGCAGCGGGATGAATCCGGCCTTTGAACCGAAACCAAGCAGTGCTGAGATGAAAAGCACGGTTGAGATGGTTGTGCCGGTAGTTATCGTCTGGAAGGCGGCGAAGTCAAGGGTGTCGGAATGTCTTCCCAGTATTGCGAAAGTCGCAAAAATGAAAGCCGCTCCGATGTGCGAGGCGACGAGATATATCCAACCGGCCTTCCTCACTGATTTCTTCTGGTTGTCATGGGTCACCAGGAAGAATGATGCGAGGGTCATGACTTCCCATGCGATCAGGAAGAGCACGCCGTTGCGGGAGACGACGACGAGCGACATCCCAAGGACGAGCATGCCGAAGAAGAACCAGCTGGTTCCCGATGAGTCTTCGGAATTTTTCTTGTCCATGTATGCGACGCCATAGACGGCGCATAGTGCCGATAGCAGAAGAAGTGGAAGAAGGAAGAACGCGCTGAGCGGATCGATTCCAAGAGAGAATGACGCAAACGGCAGCCGCATGCGGTATGCGATGTCGAACGAGTTCCCGGTGAACAGGCTGTCGATGCACACTCCGGACGAAAGAAGCAGGCAGCAGAATATTCCTGAGGCCACGGAAAGTGCGGCGACACGGCTCCTCCTTCCGGAGAAAAGAGGAACAAATGAGGATATCATCAGAATGAAGAGGCCTGCCAGGAGGAGTTTCATTTGTGCATGACCTTCGTTTCAGCCTTCTCGAGTTCCTTGAGTATTTCCTCGCGGGTTCCCGGCTTTTCAAGGACTTTGCGGACGCTTGGATTTTTAAGCGCGAACGCGAGCTTCGAGATCAGCTGCAGGTGGATGCGCGGGGAAGGGGATATCAGTGTGAAAAGACAGAACACGTCCTTCTTGTCCAGCGCTCCGAAATCGATTGGCCTTTCAAGAAAACAGAGGGTTATCACAGGGATGTTGACGTTCAGTATCACCGGATTCCTGACATGGGGGATTGCTATCCCTTCGCCGATGCCTGTCGATGCCATGTTCTCGCGGGCAAGCAGTACGTCGAAAAGGAAGCTCCGGTCGATGTTCTCAGGAAGTTTCATTATGTCGACGACATTTTTTAGCACAGTCTTCTTGTCGGCACCTTCTATCCGGAAGAATATTCCACCGGACTTCACGGATTCGGCGATCGATGGAACGGCATTCTCGTCGGCAGCCGGGGTTTCGAAGATCTCCGGAGACACGTTCAGCTTCTGCGCAGTAGCCCATTCAAGCAGTTCGGCCCTGTTGAACCGGAACTGGTCGTTGATCTTGTACGCCGGTATTATCTGCTGGTCTATCCAGCGGTAGACGGTCCTTTCGGACACATTGAAATATGTAGCCACATCATGAACTGTCAGTTGCATGGGAAATTCCTGTTAATCCAGTATTAATGAAAAACGGATGACATCAATTTACAGCAAATGTCATAAGATGTCAATAGGTGTCGGTAAAAGGCCAGCGATAAATCATCAGTTTTTTTTTATATTCTAAGAGGAGGCACGCTAAAGACCGTGAACACCAACTTAAGAAAGTAAAGGTGCCAGGATGGTTGTTGCGGGAAAGTATTCGTTGGAGTTCAAACTTTAGTTTGTCTTCTCCTGTCTTAGCGCCATTCGGGTCTTTCCCTTTTTGTAATACACGTCCGTGAATAATCCAGGTTAGGTGTGAAAAGCTGTCGACATGCTTTCAATCTCGCGTCGATGAATTTTTAATCCAAGTGCAATTTTGTTCCAGTTCCCGACAGCCTTCCTAATCTCATTTACAAAGCTCTTGGCCTCCGGCATATCCAGATGGAATTTAGGTGCGACAGACAAGGCCAGATCGAAGTCGAGGGAATTGTCGTCCGAAGATATGTTCAGTGTAAGACCTCCTCCAAGAGAATTGGGGTTGATGTCGTAGGCCGGGGAAAGGGTCCATCCCTGTTGCATCAGCAGAAAACCATGGTTGCGCAGGTGGTCATCGGTGTTTGAGACTGCTACGTTGAAGACTATGCGTTTCCATAATTCTTCCAGGTCCTTGGCGGGGCTTGAGCCGTGCTGGATGATGAATTGCGCCAGATCAAGGTAGCAGCATCCGGTTTCATGGTTTTCACCGTCCATGCGCCCAAGCAGGGTCATCGCCGAGGCAAAATGTATTCGTCTGCCTGATTTCCTGTCGAAACGTCTGCTCAGGAAAGTGCTGCCATGTCTGGAAAAATTATCCATCCGGCATTCCGGAATCTTCAGACCAACGCTTTTGGCCAATTCGTGAGCGACCATTTCCCATGCTCCCATATTGACAGCATCCTCACGGCTTGGGAATTTGGCAATCCATAGGTTTTTGTCATTGTCCAGAACATTCGCCTTTGGGCGGGCACCTCCAAGGGATGAACCTGGCGCAAGGAGCATCGCAAGCCATTTGTCATGTTCATCGTCGGTGCCTGATTCATCCTCGTAATGGCGGCAGGCCGACTCCAGCTCATTCAGGGATGACCATGGTGGAGCCGGAAGCTCCGAATCATTGTTGACAAAGTCTCTGGATTCATCCAGTTTGAAACGGAGGGCGCCCATCCTGGTGGTATCATGTACACCGAGCAGATAGTCCGACTCGAGCAGCGGTCGGGCCGGTCGGCGCTCTCGACGTGCACTGATAGCTTCATGCCGTCGAATCAGCTGGCGCCCCCATCGGTCCGGGGATGAATCCAGGAAAATACCGAAATTGTTCTTTTCACGATCTGCATATTGCCTTCCTGGATAAAACTGCAAATCCGGATCCAGCATTCTCGCGGATTCCGATCTGAGCCATGCGGATGTGAACTCAAAGGAAAATATTTCCTTGCCCCGGGCCACATCGACATTAAGGCAGCCCATTTTTACAGGGCTGTCTTTCTCCGGCCAGTCGGCATAGACATAAATTGACTTTGAGCTATTGTTCATTGTTCATCCTTTTCCTAGGCGCACGTCTGTGGACCTGCAGTTTCAAGTCCTGGAGTTTGCGTCCCAGTTCATCATCGGCTGCAACTTCAAGGAGGTCTTTTTCCAGCCCCAGTGCTACCAATACCTGTACATAGCTTCCCAGGGATACTGAAGGCGAACCTTTCTCGAGCATTGACAGGGTGGGACGGCTTATGCCTGCGCGTTCCGCCTGAAGAGAAGACGACACGTTACGACGTAGGCGCGCCAGCCTGATGTTCTCTCCAAACGTCTCAAGGATCGATGCAGTTTTAGGTAAAAGGGCGTTTTTTTTATTGTATTGCATATCTGCCTCGTTTATTTATAATGTAAAATAAAATTATCATAATATCTAAAAATGTCAAATATAGTTTACATTATATAGTGTAGTTAAATAATTGCCGGCGGGACGCCGGCGCTCCTTTTAAAAAACATTTGACTGAAGATGGGGCCCTGGAACGGAAACACAGTCATCCTACAGGATGACGGATTAATGGATTTATGGATTGCTGGATTATTGGTTTTGAGTTCAAGAAAAACCAAAGATGCTGGATTTTAAGAAAAAATTCAGAATAGGCATTTTGGATTTCCCCCATATGGTGATTATAGCATAACTCTGCGAATTCCAACAATCCATTAATCCAGCAATCCAATAATCCATGGGGATGGTAGTGGAACGGAAAAGGACTTGTTTGTACTTGAAACTCCTTGATTCATCCCTGTCTCCGAATTACTTTCACGGGATTGTGTAAATCAATAATGCTAGGGATTGAAACTTGACCTGCAAAAAGGACTATCTAAAAAAACTTCTCCAGCCCATCGCCTTTCCAGGAGGCCGGGCGCTTCCTTCACGCATCCTGCCGGGACCCATGGAAGGCATCATGACCAAGGAATTCTGCCAGGCAATGCTGGAGTTCGATCTCCTGCCGGCATGGATAACCCCGTTCATAAGGATCTCCCGCGGCACTCCGCGCGCAAAGAAACTAGATGGCCGCCTGACCCCCTTCCGTCCTCTTCCGATCATCGCGCAGATCATGGGAACCTACAGGGAGCATCTTGCGGCGACGACAAAGATTTTATCAGGATTTGATGGCGTTGTCGGTGTCGAGCTGAACTGCGCGTGTTCAAGCAACACTGTCATCCGCAGCGGAGCAGGAAGCTCCCAGCTGCGTGAGCCGGAATGGATACGCGACACGCTTCTTAAGATGCGCGAATCTTCTGCCGGCGGAGGAATAGGTGTGAAGATACGCAGCGGATTCGAGTCTCCAGAGGAACTGCCTCGGATACTTGAAGCCGTCAGCGCCGCCCGTCCCGACTGGATTGTCCTGCACTACAGGACAGGCAGGGAGATGTTCCGCAACGTGCCGGATGGTCATGAACGACTGAGGACTGCGCGCCGTCTTCTGCCCGATACATTCCTGTTCGGTACAGGCGATCTCTTCAGTGCCGAACAGGCTTTGGAGATGGTCAGGGAAACTTCTGTAGACGGCATCACGCCGGCCCGGGGGCTCATGCATAATCCCTGGCTCATCCGGGATATTGAAGCCGCGTGCCGTGGTGAGACACCGCCAGAAAGGGATGTAACCCCATTTCTGCTGAGGCTTATCGAACTTGTGTCGGTGAATCCCAAAGGGAGGCACGGCCTGATACTTGAGATCACCCGGAACATATGGGGCAGGGAGTCCGAACGTTTCAAGGCGCTTGCAAGCGATACTAGGCCGTCGGCAATGGTTAAGATAATCAGTAGTGCTAACTTCGAACATCGAACATCGAACGTCCAATATTGAATTTAAAATACTAATATTAAACAAGGAAAACAGAAGAATACGCAATCCCACAAGGGCTGTTTTTATGTCGCCACCCTGCGGGGACTCTGGATATATTTTATTCCGCACATGTCCCATGGCTGACGGCCATGGGCTACAATATATCGCCATCCTGCGGAGGCTCCATATGGAATCAGATTCTGTTTTCAGCCCTCGCAGAGGGCGGCATGCTGTAGCCCAGGGCAAAAGCCCTGGGAAGTCAATAATGTAAAAAAAAGAGCCCCCGAAGGGTGGCGACATTGAAGGGATCGACTGAAATGCAAGCTGATTATCCGCCGAAGCAATAGTCGTCTCATAATAGTATAAATGCTTTTCATCAATGAGATATTGCCGGTCACTTGGGTTCAAGCATCCTCGGCTTTTTCGTAGGTGCCGTAGTCTTTTTCGCGGAATCTGCCGGGAGCGCCTGGTTGGGTTTCAGCGTTGACTCCTTCCACTTGAGATAATCATCGGTCTTTACAAGGGAAGCGTATTCAGGATCCTTCTCCATGTCCGCGAAAGAGAGCTTTTTATTGAAGAGTTTTTCAATGGATTGAATTGTCTTTGTGGCGTCAGGCCATTTTTTTTCAGCTATAAGCACCGTGAACAATGACCAGTATGGCGATTCCATTGTCGGTTCACGCTGAATGCCCTTGCGTATAATAGCTTCCGCCTCGTTCAGTTTCCCTTCCTCCAGAAATATATCGCCTCTCTTCACATCAAGATAGGGGTCGTTGTTCGCGGTCATCTTATAAAGATTGTCGAGGCATCCATGCGCCTTGGAGAAATCCTTGTTCAGGATGTAGTAGTTGAGGAGAATTCCATCAAGTGAGTTGTCTCCATCCTTCACGCATCCTTTAAGTGCGGCAAGGGATTCCTTGTATTCCCTTGAATCTGCGCCCTTGAGCACGCTTGCCTGGATTCGAAGGAGGATGATGAGCTTTTCGAGCTTGAGGCAGTCAGGCAGTTCGTTGTATGTTTTTAAGGCGGTATCAGGATCTCCGTCATTTATCAGTTTTTTTATCTGACTGATCTTTAAAAAGTTCTTGGAGAATTCAGTTTCCTTCTGCAGGAGTTTTCCCAGTAGGCCGCTGTCGCTTCGCGCCAGCATCGGCACTGTGTCATGGCTAAGAATGGAGCTGATGTCCTCGCCGCAGGTGGAGGAGTAGAGGTCGGCTATGTAGATCTTATTGCCATCCTCAACGAGCAGGAATTTGAAATATGCATGGCCTCCGTCCGGATCAAAGGCCCGGAAAAGCGCCCTTGTCCCGGTGCCATCACTTTCCATTCTAAGCAGTTTCAGCGAGATTCCCTTTGCAATGATTTTGCTGAAGTTGAATCCCTTCTTGAACCCGGACATGAATTCCGATTTAGCCTTGTCGGAGATTTTCCGGCCTCCCATCATCCTGTCAAATAACAACTCAAAGTGCATGTTATTGTTGCAGAAATCCGGACTGCCGTCATCTATGGAGGCTTCAATCTTTTTTGCAAAGTCTACGAATTTTATGTCTATCCCCTTATCCACTATTACGGTGTCTGGAACTGCTTTTTCAGCTTGTCCAAAGGATGTAGGACCTGATAATCCGAACAATATTGCGGTGAGAACCACTATACGGAAGAATTTAAAATACATGTTTTGCCCCTTTGCTTGAGTATATAACTTGAAAAAATATGCTAATTTCTGTATATTCCAAGTCTGAAACTCAATAAATGAAAGGAAGACCATGAGCGCAGTCAAACATTTGAATTCCGATAATTTCGACACCGAGACCGCCAAGGGAGTCGTACTTATCGACTTCTGGGCGGAATGGTGCGGCCCCTGCAAGATGCTGGGACCTGTACTGGACGAAGTCGCCAAGGAGATCGGCGATGATGCCGTCATAGCCAAGGTCAACGTCGATGAAGCCCAGGCTGTCGCCATGAAGTATGCTGTCAGGAGCATTCCGGCCATCTTCGTACTCAAAGACGGCAAGACCATCCAGCAGTTCGTCGGAGTCCAGAGCAAGCAGAGCCTTGTCAACGCCTTGAAGGACGCCCTTAAATAGGATGGATGGAGGACTGGCTTTGTGGGTTGTTTTGAAGCGATGGCCCATGCAATCCGGTAGTCCCTAAATCCTATTGAAAACATTATGAAACTTACACACTACGGAATGCGGGAGTGGCTCGGCAGCGGTATCGTCTTCCTGGTCCTGCTCGCAGGTTCAGTGCTCATCGCCGTCTACGCCGAACCTCATGCAGGCATCACCCTTTCAATAATATTCGTCGTCGCATGGCTGGCGCTTGCCGCCTTTTTCCGCGATCCTGTCAGGAGGATCCCGCCGGAGGACAACATCCTCGTCTCTCCTGCGGACGGGCACATCAAGGACATTGAAATAATTTCAAACAGCGAGGAGAACAGGTATTTCGACGGTAAAAATGTCATACGGGTCGGAATCTTCCTCTCCGTTTTCGATGTCCATCTCAACAGGGCGCCGTGCAGGATGAAGGTCAAGGAGAAGATTTACAGGAAGGGCAGGTACCATGACGCCAGGAACGCTCTTGCCTCGACTGAGAATGAAGCCATGGCGATCGTCTGCGACGCCGAGGCCGGAAAGAAGAAGTTCACGCTGATAGTGCGGCAGATCTCCGGCGCCATCGCAAAAAGAATCGTCTGTCCGGTCGAACCTGGCGTATCCCTGGATAAGGGGGAACGCTACGGGATGATCAAGTTCGGTTCCAGGACGGAGCTCTTCTTTCCGGCCGGATCCGATTTCGAGCTGAAAGTCAAGATAGGCGACCGCGTTATTGCGGGAACTTCAGTGATCACCGAGATCAAAGGGAGCTAGTTACAGTTGTCTGACAGTAATAAAAAGGGCGGATAAATGGCAAGAAAAAACTTCAAGGACATGATAGCCAGCAACAAGTGGCTGAAAATTATTCCGACCTCGCTTACACTCTGTAATTCCCTGTGCGGGTTCGCGGCGATACTTTTCACGCTTCACGTGTACGAGGGGGGCCGGGATACGGAATCCGTCCTCAGGCTGTGCGCATACATAATTCTCGCGGCCATGGTCTTCGACGCGCTTGATGGATTCGCCGCCAGGATATTCAACGCCGCCAGCATGCACGGAATGCAGATGGACTCGCTTGCGGACATGGTGACGTTCGGAGTTGCGCCGGCGGTAATAGTCGCGGTCATGGCGCATCGGCTCAGAGCACATTTGATACCGATGGATTATTACATCGTGTGGGGTCTTTGCGCCCTCTACCTCGGATGTGCGGCGATACGGCTCGCCACGTACAACGTCTATGCGATATTCCCTGAAAAGAAGAAACAAAAGCATGAAGGGTTCAGCGGACTTCCATCTCCTGGAGCTGCGGCAGGCGTGTGCAGCATCATCATCTACTACTGCATGAAGAAAGGCGACCTCCAGCAGATCCTCGCGATCCTCCCCTTCTATACCGGATTCCTGGGACTCATGATGGTCAGTACCGTGCGATATGCGCATATCGGTAAATGGATCCAGTCGGTGCGGAGAAACAGGATACGCCTGGTCATGCTTATTGTCTTCGTGCTGGCTCTGATAATATGGAAGGAGCTTGCCGCAGTTGTGCTGATCAACTATTACATCTTCTCCGGTCCGGTCATGGAAATCTATCTGAGGATAAAGGAAAAAAGACAGAGGGATGCCCTCATGAAGGCCGAGATCGGCGGAGCCTAGGAAGGAAGAAGTTCGAAAGTTCGGGAGTTCTAAAGTGCGAAAGTGTGGAGCCTGAGAACGTCGAACGTTGAATGGAAGAAAGAGTGAAGAGGAAAGATGCGGAAGTTCTAAAGTTCCGGGGTTGGAAAATCGTCATTCGTCTGTTCGATTGTTCGTCTGTTCGATTGTTCGTCTGTTCGATTGTTCGTCTGTTCGATTGTTCGTCTGTTCGATTGTTCGATTGTTCGATTGTTCGATTGTTCGATTGTTCGATTGCCCATCTATAATAAGGAGTCTTGACTATGAAATATCTTGTCACCGGCGGCGCCGGTTTTATCGGAAGCCATCTCGTTGAGTCGCTTCTCAAGGATGGTCATTCTGTAACCGTAGTCGATGACTTCTCGACCGGCTCCAGGGAAAACCTCGCGGCTGTCATCAAAAATCCAAGGCTGGACCTGGTTGAAGGCGATATCCTCAACCTTCCGGAACTCGAATATCTCATTACAAAATCGGACATGGTCTTCCATCTTGCCGCCGCCGTCGGAGTCGAACTCGTAGTCCATGATCCTGTCAGGACGATTGTCACCAATGTGCACGGTACCGAACGCGTCCTGCGCGGGGCGGAGAGGAGCAAGACGAAAGTACTCATCGCCTCCACAAGCGAAGTGTATGGCAAGTCTGAAAAGGTCAAGTTCAACGAGGACGATGATCTTCTCATAGGGCCTTCGACCAACTGCCGCTGGTCGTATGCCTGCAGCAAGCTGCTCGACGAGTTTTTCGGGATGGCTTATTACAGGGCTGAAAAGATGCCTGTTGTCATCGTCAGGTTCTTCAATACTGTCGGCCCCAGGCAGACGGGACGCTACGGCATGGTGCTTCCGCGCTTTGTCAGCAAGGCCCTGAAGAATGAGGCGCTGCAGGTCTACGGTGACGGTGAACAGTCAAGATGCTTCTGCCATGTCTACGACGCCGTCAGGGCATTGCGCCTGATTGCGGACTGCGATGGCGCTGTCGGGAAAATATTCAATATCGGCAACACCGAGGAAGTTTCGATGAACGCTCTTGCCGCCATGGTTATAAAACGTTTAAAAAGCAAGGCCAAAGTCAAGCACATAGCATATGAGAAGGCCTACGAATCCGGTTTCGAGGACATGAGAAGGAGGCTTCCCGACATATCAAAGATAAACAAGGCGACAGGCTGGAAGCCGGAACACAACCTCAGCCAGATCATCGATTCTGTCGCAGCCTACTTCAAAAAGAAGAAATCCTAAGGTAGGACAAGGCTTGAGGCTATTCTATTTTTGATGAGAGAATCGAATCATCCCGCAACTTGCGGGACAAGCATGGAGCTTGTCCTGCTTTTAGCAGGATGCGGCAATTTATTGCCGCCTTTAAAGACGGAATTTATTCCGTCCAACAAGACTTCCGCGAAATAGATTTCGCGATACAAGGCGGCAACAAGTTACCGCACTCCACGGTCAGGCTGAATGCCTGACGAAATCAAAAATACGATTAATGGTTCCATGCGAATTTTATCTTATGGCAAATTGCATTCATAGGCGTTATGCATTTTTAATTTGAGGATTTCTCTTCATGAATGATTCAAGCGAACAGGGTCCGGTCAGAACGTCGAAGCTGTTCAAGGTGCTGTCGGTGTCTTTCCTCGCGCTCCAGGTCCTGATTATCGTGCTCATAGTGCTTATTGCCTTCAACAAGGCGAAAGCCAGGAAGGTAGAGGCCGTGGAGAAGAAGAGGACCCCTGTCGAAGTGCTGACCGTCAAGCCGAAGAAGGTCATGGACCTCATCGAGATTCCGGCGAGGGTGGAAGCCTGGAATTCGGTCGAACTCTCCTCTGAAGTCGAGGGACAGGTCATTTTCCATGGCGCGCAGGAGGGTGACAAGGTCGCAAGGGATGCCGTCATACTTAAGATTGACGACCGGGTGTATGCCGCAAGGAAGATGAGGGCGGAGGCGGATATCCTCAAGGCCGAGGCCGACATGAAGAGGAATCTCAAGCTTTTCGATTCTAAAAGCATTTCCGAGAAGGATATGGACAGCGTCAAGAGTGCCAGGGCCCTGGCCGAATCGGAGCTCATCATAGCGAAGACGGCGCTTGAGAAATGCGTGATTCGCACTCCACTCGACGGGTATCTGGATGAGCTTCCGGCGGATGTGGGCGAATATGTGACCGCCGGCAAACTGGTGGCGAGGATCGAGGAGGTCGACAAGGTGAAGCTCGTGGTCAGCGTCCCGGAGAAGGCAGTACGCGTTGTGAAGGCCGGCATGGATATGCATTTCATCGTCGACGACGGCAGGGAGATGAAGGGGAAGATCATCTTCCTCGCAACGGCTGCAGACAACAATTCCCTATCGTACAGGGCTGAGATCGAGGTTGGCAACAAGGATCTCTACTTCCGTCCTGGAATGATTGTGCGCGTCAAGATAATCAGGAGGACGCTCGATGATGCCTTGGTGGTCCCGCTCATCGCCGTCATACCGAAGTATGGTGCGTATTTCGTCTATCTCGCGGATTCGAAGGACATGGCCGTCCTGCGTGAGATAAAGCTGTCGTTCATATCAGGGCATGATGCCGTAGTCGAGGACGGTGTCAGGGAAGGCGACAGGGTAATCTTCGAAGGACAGAACCTGATAAGGGAGAATGAGCCGCTGAGAATCCTGAACGAACCCGGGGACGGACAGAAGGCGAAATGATTGTAAGCGACTATGCCATCAAGCTGAAGACCGGCGTGTTCGCCGCGCTCTTCTTCATCATCATCTCAGGGGTTTACTGCTACCTGACTCTCCCGCGCGAGGCTTTCCCGGACATCACCGTGCCATATGTGTTCGTCAGCACGAGCTACGAAGGCGTCTCTCCGGAGGAGATCGAGAACCTCATAACGATCAAGCTGGAGAAGAAGCTCAAGGGGCTGGACAATGTAAAGGAGATAACTTCCACATCCTACGAGGGCTTCAGCAACATCACCATCGAGTTCTATCCCAACCAGGGGATAGACAGCGCCGTCCAGAAGGTGAAGGACAAGGTCGATCTCGCCAAGTCCGACCTTCCCGACGACCTCGAGTCGGATCCGGTGGTCAGTGAAATAAATCTGAGCACCGACATCCCTGTCATAACCGTGGCATTCTACGGGAACGACAGCATACGCCTGCTGAAGAAGGTTGTCGAGGACATCCAGGAGCAGGTCGAGTCGGTTCCAGGCGTGCTTGAGGCGAAGATCTTCGGCGACCGCGAGCGCGAGATCAGGATCGAGATAGACGTCAAGCGCCTCAATGCCTACAGGATCTCCGGCACGAGCCTGATCGGCCTCATCAAGGGCGAGAATTCAACGGTCACCGGCGGAAACATCGAGATGGACGGCGGCAAGTTCCAGATCAGGATTCCAGGGGAATTCGAGAAGCCGGAGGACATCAACAACCTCATCCTCCTGGTGAAGGACGGCAAGCCTGTCTATCTCACGGACATCGCCAAGGTCACCGACTCATACAAGGATCTTACCAGCATTTCAAGGATAAACGGCAAGCAGTGCGTCTCCCTCATGGTGCAGAAGCGTTCCGGCGCGAACATCATGAACATGACCGACAAGGTGAAGGAGATTTTGGCGCGGAACAGGAACAAGCTCCCCGGCGGGATCAAATACACGATCACTTCGGATCTTTCCAAGGATACCCAGGACATGATCTTCGAGCTTGAGAACAGCATATTGACCGGGCTCATCCTCATCCTAATCATACTGCCGCTTACCATGGGCGTGAGGAACAGCATCTTTGCCGCGCTGGCGATTCCGTTCTCCATGCTGATGGGGTTCATCTTTTTCTACGCCTACGGCACGACGCTGAACACCGTCCTGCTCTTCAGTCTTATCCTCGCCTCCGGAATGCTGGTCGATGATGCTGTCGTCATTGTAGAGAACATCTACCGGAACCGCTGCCTCGGCAAATCCGCATTTGATGCGAGCACCCAGGGTACTGATGAGGTGGCATGGGCCGTGATAACTTCCACGCTTACCACTCTTGCGGCGTTCATTCCGCTGATGTTCTGGCCCGATGTGACCGGCAAGTTCATGTTCTTCATCCCTCTGGGCGTGAACGTGACGATGACGGCATCCCTCGTTGTCGCCATGATCTTCAATCCTGCCGTCTGCTCGATATTCGTGAGGCCCAGGCAGGAGGCGTCCGGCAACGGTATTTTCTCCAGGGGACGCAGATTACTGGACCGTGTTGGCGGGAAGATAATCTCCGGGTATGAATACGTAATGGACGACTGCCTGAAATATCCGTTGCTTGTCGTGGGGATTGGCGTCCTACTCCTTATAGCGACGCTCCTGATGTATTTCGAGTTCCAGCTCGGGATAGAGCTTTTCCCGGACGTGGATCCGCGGAGGGGCGAGGTCAGGGTGAAGTTCCCCGAGGCTACCGAGATCCTGAAGACTGACAAGCTCGTCTCCGAGATCGAGAAGCGGCTCGGGAAATACGAGGACATCAACTACATCATGAGCACGGTCGGCAGCGGTGGCGGAAGCCTCTTCACCGGCGGAGAGAGCGGTACGCATCTTGCGACAGTCGCCATAGAATTCAAGGACATGAAGGAGAGGAAGTACATGTCTCCGGACGTGATTGACTCAATGCGCTTAGACATAAACGGATTTCCAGGATATGCGCTTTCCTCATCGGCTCCCGTGGACGGCGACTGCCTGAAAATCATGGTCCCGCGAAGTTCGCAGAATGAAGCGAAGGCCCTCCGGATACTCTTTGAGTCCCTCATGAAGTCGGAGAAGGCGGATTGCCAGGTCAAACTTTCCATGGTCCCGGATTCGGAACAGAAGAGGATCGAGCTCTCATGCCAGCCCGCCCTTTCCGGAAAACTCATGCCGATGATCAGGAGGATGCAGAAGGGATTCGCAGGCGCGGAGATCATCATCAGGAAGGAGAAGGACGGCCCGCCGCAGTCCGATGCCCCGATAAGCATCGACATTTCCGGCGAGGAATATCCGACGCTCTTCAAGGTGATCCAGGAGGCGGAAAAGAGGATCGCCACGATCCCCGGCATAACCGATCTGCGCGACAACTATGAGAACGCCAAGCCCGAGTTGAAATTCATTGTGGACAGGAACCGTGCGGCGCTGCTCGGACTCGACACCAGAAGCATTGCCACATTCATCAGGACTGCGATCAACGGTATGGAGATCAGCAAGTTCCGGGAGAAGGAGGACGACTACGACATCACCATAAGGCTGCCGGATTCGGAAAGGGTTGACACGACGGCCCTGCTGAACATGCTCATCCCGATACCTGACAAGAATCCGATCGCGCTTGCCAGCCTGGGCCGTTTCGATTACACGAGCGGCTATGGAACCATCAAAAGGAAGAGCATGAAGAAGACGATCACAATCGATGCCGATGTCCGTGGAGGATATGGCGTTGATGAAATTCTCGGCAAGATCAAGGCCGAACTGGGGGCGATGTCCCTGCCTGAAGGATACAGTATCAAGTACCGAGGCGACGATGAGGACCAGAAGGAGGCTGCATCGTTCCTGTTCAAGGCGTTCTGGATCGCCGTCTTCCTCATAATCATTATCCTCATAGCACAGTTCAATTCGGTCTTCGTTCCCGGAATAATCATGACGACGGTACTGCTTGCCTTCATTGGAGTGTTCTCGAGTCTGGTAGTCCACCAGATGCGTTTCAGCGTGATCATGACCGGCATCGGAATCATAAGCCTGCTCGGAGTGGTGGTCAAGAATGCCATAGTCCTCATCGACTGCATCAAGCTCCAGCAGAGGAGGGGGATGGACCTCCGTGAAGCGACCATAACGGCAGGGAAGTTCAGGCTGCGTCCGGTACTTCTCACTGCCACGGCGACAATTTTCGGCCTGATTCCAATGGCAGTCGGATGGAGCGTGGACTTCCATACGTTCCCTCCGACATTCATCTCCGGTGCCGAATCGAGCCAGTACTGGCGCCTGATGGCCCTTGTTGTCATCTATGGTCTTGGCGTATCAACTCTCCTCACCCTTGTCCTCGTGCCATGCCTCAACTTCCAGATGGAGACTTTCTGGGAAAATTTCAGGAAACGCTTTACTTTTAATGAAGACCAGTAACTTTTCATGGTTTTTTAACGTATATTATATTGTTGGTAGTTAACGCATTCTTGCGTGTCTTGGTTTTCTAGAACAAAACCACAGCCGATAATGGCTTGACTGCGAGCAAATAATGTCTTTGTCCGGGTTGGGATCTTGTTTGTAGTCAATGCCGCAAGGCATGTTCCTGGATCGGTTTCCTTGTCTGGAATTCGGATTTTGGAATTTACCGGTTCTTAGAGGTGTTCATGGGTATTCTAAGCTGGATGTTTGGAATCAAATCCAAAAAATACAATTACTCGAAGGTTGAAAAGGCCCTTGGTCCGTGGCAGCCTTATGCCGGATCGTCGGTCATCCATGGGACAATGCTTCCCAAATCCTTTACGATTCCCCCGGCATTGAAGAAGAAAAGAGATGAGCCTGACCTGACTACTTTCTCCTCAGCCTTATTCCCGTATTGGCTGAGAATTGATCCTTCTCTCGCCGGTTTTGTGCTGATGAAGATCAACTCCGGGGAGATGTACAGGCAGAAGGAGATTCCGCGGGAAGGCAAGGCGCCAAGGATAATCTCCGTCCCGGCGCCGGTACTCAAGTTCATCCAGAAACGGATACTTGCAAGAATGCTTGAGCAGATCGAAATCCATCCCGCCGCACATGGTTTCGTGAAAGGACGGACAATATTCAGCGCCGCGGAACCGCATGTCGGGAAACGTATCGTCCTGTCAATTGACCTCCGCGATTTTTTCGGGACGATCTCGTTCAAGAGGGTGGCGGGAATGTTCAAGGCCTATGGGATCGCAAAGAAGCAGGCCTTTCTCCTCGCAGGATTATGCTGCTGTCAGAAGAAGCTCCCTCAGGGCGCACCGACAAGTCCGGCTATCAGCAATATCGTATGCAGGCGCCTTGATTCACGCCTGGCAGGACTCTGCAAAAAATATGATTTCAGTTATACGCGATATGCCGACGACCTGATTTTTTCCGGCGATGAGAGGATGTTGAGATTCCTGAAGGTCTTCAAGGAAATAGTACAGAAGGAGGGATTTGCGGTGGCGGATGAGAAAACCTTCATCAGACGCAGCGGTTCCCGACAGAAAGTCCTAGGCCTGAATGTCAATTCAAAAGTCTCCGTGCCACGCAAGGCGAGACGCCTCATCAGGGCCATGGTGCACAGACAGGCGCAAGAAGGCAGCCCTGACGGGGAAATGGTCGATTTTCTCCTGGGACATGCCGCATTCATGAAACCAGCCCATCCCGAGCAGTCTGCAAAACTGAAGGAAACTCTCGACAAGACATGGAAGGCATATCTAGTGTCATGTATCGCAAATAAGTAGAATAAAATCATGTCTATTTTCGATGCGGATTCGGTTTGGCGGGAATAAGGCGATACAGAGTATCGTTGTTTCCCGACAGGACGAAGACCGCGCGGAAAGAGGCATGACCGCTTTGCGGCGTGAGTCTTTTGGCGTTCAGACCGTCTGGTTGCGCTCGACGATGGCTCAGCATCGCCTCCTCGCAACCAGACGTCCTGACCATCCAAGATCCTTCACGTTTTATTTCTGCACGGCTCCTAAAGGCGGATGTTCTGTGGTTGAAAATCTAGGATTTGATTATGCTCTCAAAATGCAAATGTTCCCTGACCCCGCGTAATTCGCAGAACCAGATCATTGATCTTGTATTCGGCGGCAAGGGACATGAGGACAAGCTCTACATTGTCAGTCCGCCGGGTTCTGGCAAGACGCTTGTCGGGCTCATGGCCGCCGTCAGGATGAATGTTCCCGCCCTGGTCCTCGCTCCGACTACGGCCATTCAAAGTCAGTGGATCGAAAAGACGAAATATTTCCTCGCGGACGATGGTCTTCCAATAGCTTCAGTGAATCCTTCCGACAATATGCCTGTCACCGTCCTTACTTATCAGGCACTGGCTCAGGCGAAGGAGCTGGATGAGCAGGACAGGACTTTGATTCTTTCCGAATGGCACAGGGATCTTGTTGAAGATGGAGAGGACGAGAAATCAGCCAACGCCTGGTTGGCTGATTTCGAACAGAACAATCCCGAACGCTTTTATCTGTCGATAATGCGGCGCTGGAAACAGAAACGCATACAGGGGAATGGAGGAATAAATGATTCGATCGTGAATGCGGAATTGGCAAGGCTGATGTCATCATTCAGGGATAGGGGAGTCAGACTGCTGATCTTCGACGAGTGCCATCATCTTGTCGGATACTGGGCGCAGGTCGCGCTGGCGCTGGTGAATGCATTGGACAAGCCGCGCATACTCGGGCTTACCGCCACTCCGCCTTCGGCAGACGACCTCTCCGACAGGGAGATAGAGCTCCACAAGCAGCTGCTTGGCGATATCGACTATTGCCTCCAGGCTCCGGCTTTTGTCAGGGACGGCGCGCTTGCTCCATATCAGGATCTTGCATTTTTTACAAGACCGGCTGAACACGAACTTGATTACATCCGGAACTGTTCTGCAAGTCTCAGCCTAGTCCTGGAATCTCTGGAAAAACATTCAGGGAAAACTCTTTCCGCCTGGCTTGCCGGCGAAATCGAGGCCATCCCCGAGGAGTCAATGTCTAGCACTTTGAGGAAACGTTCCGTCTTCATTTCCGAATCAGTCAAGTATCTGAAGAAGCTTGCCAGGCCTGTCCCGCGAAATCTTGCGAATTTCGCAGATGGCGAGCTTTCCATTGACGAGAACGCCGATCTGGCGGGACGCTATGCCTCCAAGTATCTCCTAGTAAGCCAGGATGATGCCGACAGGAAGCTCTATTCGGAGCTTTCGACAGCCTTCCGCCCCCTCGGATATCTCATTACAGAAAAAGGCATGCGCAACTGCCAGTCAACTGTCAGCCGCGTCCTCGCCCTGTCGAAATCTAAGATGGATGCGCTTGTAGGTATACTGGAGGAGGAGTTGAAGAATTCGGATCTTAAAATTAGGGTTCTGGTAATAACTGACTTCGAGCGTTCAAGTGCGACTGTCGCTAAAGATGCTTCAGAGTTGCTAACCGAAGAGTCAGGAGGGGCCGTCTCGGCTATGCGGGCTTTGACTTCCCGTGATTCAGTAGACGTGCTTGATCCGATACTTGTTACAGGCCAGTCTGTCATCGTCGATGACGATCTGCTTCCGCGCTTCCTGGAGGAGGCTTCGAAATGGTTGAAAGAGAGAAATCTGGCCGCTGAACTGGAGTTGGAGCATGACGGTGGATTCTGTCGCATACACGGCTCCGGCAGGGATTGGAGCACCGGCAATTATGTCTCAATGATAACTTCCCTGTTCGAGAAGGGGGTCACGCGATGCCTCGTCGGAACACGCGGGCTGCTTGGCGAGGGATGGGATTCGCTGACCGCGAACACTCTTATAGACCTGACCAATGCGGCGACGGAAATGACTGTCAACCAGCTCCGGGGCAGGGCGATAAGGCTTAATCCTGCATGGCCTGAAAAAACTTCGAACATCTGGGATGTCGTCTGCATTGCTCCTGAATTTGAAAAAGGGCTCAGCGATTATGAGAGGTTTTCAAGGAAGCATTCCAATTATTACGGCATCTGCGACGACGGTGCGATCGAATACGGACTTGGACACATTCATCCCGCGCTTACGGAAGCGGGTCCAGAGGATGTCGCATTGAACGCACACATATTAAATGCAGAGATGCTGGCACGCTGCCATCAGCGGATGAAAGCCCGTGAAAACTGGAAGATAGGCGAACCGTATGAAAACCGAAAGGTCAAGGCTCTGGAAATCAAGGCCGGCAAGTCGTTTGAAAACCTTTCCGTGTCTGGCGATCTGCGCAAGATGCGGGGCTATGAGCTGCAGACCTCCGAGAAGGTGAAGAACATCTGCCTGGCCGTATTTGAAAGCCTGCATGATGCCGGACTTCTCAAGCAGGTGGATTCGAAGATGAAGATATCTGAACGTTCCGACAGCTATTTCAGGATTTTCCTGGACAGCAAGGACGAATCCGACATCGACCTTTTCTCTGCCTGTATCGACGAGCTCTTCAGGCCTCTTGCCGATCAGAGGTACATAATTCCCCGCTGGGAACAGCTGAGGAAGGACAACTGGCTTTCAAAGATGCTTCCGGAGATCCTGAAGAAATTCGTGATGACGAAGGAAAACAGGATTGCCGTATACCATCCTCTTCCTGCATGCTTCGCCGACTCGAAGAAGAACGCCGAACTATTCAGCGACAAGTGGAACATCCATGTGTCCCCGGGACGTGCGATATTCGCAAGACGAGGCGAGGGGGAAACCGTGCTTGCCGAGGCGAAGAGCAATAAACAGTCCATCCAGGACGCCCGTGCAAAGCTGAAGTCCGTCTGGAAATAAATTTTTCCCTGAAAAATTTATTCCTTGAAGAGTTTCTCCATGCCCGGATCGGTTTCGGCGCCTAGTTCCTTTGCTTTCTTGTACCACTTCCGGGCCTCGTCCATCTTTGGAGTTTCGCTTGTTGCGAGAAGGACGGCAAGATTGAAGGCCGTCTCTGAAGATTTCGGATCAAGTTCGAAGGCGGTCCTGAACTGCCGGTCTGCCGCTTCGACCCAGCCAAGGTTGCTGCATGCGACCCCGAGATATCTCTGGAGTTCGGGATTTTTTGGATCCATCGCCGCAGCACGGCTCAGTACGCCCAACGCAAGATAATAGTCGCCCTTGCGTATGTATGCGAACGCCGCAACAAGCAGCTTCTGCACGTCATAGGGCTCATAGCAGAGAGCGCGTTCAAGATATTTCAGGGTCATGGCGTCATCACCGCGGTCCGAATAGATAAATGCGAGCTTTGTCAGCGCTGCCTGGTTTTCCATGTCCATGGAAAGCACTCTTTCGTAATGCCATATCGCTGCTTCCTTGTTGCCCTTCTTTTCGGATTCCTCCCCGGACTTCAGTAGAAGCTTTATCTCCTCCTCGTTAGGCGCTTTTGCTTTTTCCTTGACGACTTCCTTGACCACCCTTTCGACAGTCACGGTCTTGTCGTTCTTTGACAGCTCGTTCGCTTTTTTCAGGTTCTCTATTTCCGCGTTCTTCTGTGAGACCTTTATTTTAAGTTCATCCCTGTCAATGCGTATCTTGTCGGTCAGTTCAATCTGTGCTTTGACATCCTTCAGCTCCTTGTCGAGTTTTAAAGCCTCCTCTGTTTTCGCAAGCAGCAGTTTTTTGTTCTCGTCCAGGGCCTTGTCGGATGAAGCTGAGACATTTCTGAGAGCGGTCTGCATCTCCTTCTCCTTCCGGGCGATGATTTCATTCTTCTTTGAGATTTCAGAGGCAAGCGCATCCGCCTTCTTCTCGAGCTCATCCTTTGTTTTCGCCACGCTGTCTCCGGCATTGCTTAAATCGGCCTGCTTCTTCTGGAGTTCGGAATTCAGTTTTGCAAGTTCGGCGTTCTTCAATGAGAATTCCTCGCAGGTCTTCTGGAGCTCCTGGTATTTCTTTGACAGGCCGGTGTTCCTTGCAATCTCATTTGCCTTCGCATCAATGTCGGCCTTTGCTGATTCTATCTCCTTTGTCCTGGCGGCAAGCTCCTTCGCCTGTGAATCCAAAGTCATCTGGATGGACACGATCTTCCTGCCCTGGTCAAGCCTTTCCTTCCTCATCTTTTCGACATCGGCCAGCTGTTCCTTCAATTTCTCGTTGTCCTTGAGCAGCGATGCGAAATCCTCTGAGAGTTTTGTGTTCTTTGCCTGGGTGTCGGCGAACTGCTTTGAGATGTCGGACAGTTCCTTGTCCTTCTTTGAGAGTTTTTCAATTCCGGCCTTTGCGAAATCAAGCTCCGACTTGATGGATTTATTGTCATCGGAGAGCTGGGTGACGTTCTTCTGGAATGATGAAATAGCGGTTTCGGAATCAGCGAGCTTCTTTTTCGCGGCTTCCATTTCACCTATGAGCTTTGCCTTGTCGGCGGTCTCTTTTTCCATTTTTGAGGATGCCAGTTCGATTTCCTTCTTCAGCTTTTCATTGTCCGCCTGCAGCTGTTTTGCAAGCTGGCTTGACGCGGGATTGTCGGCCAGATCCTTGATTTTCTTGTTCAGTTCTACGATCTCCTGCTTTTCCTTGTCGATTTTTGCCTGGAAGTCCCTGCTGCTGCTTTCAAGAGCAGTTTTGAGTTTCTCATTTTCCTTTGCAGCGGCTTCGCCGGATTCAATGCTCTTCCTGTTCTTATCCTCGAGGATGGCGCACTGCCTTGTTAGTTCAGCAAGATCCTTCTCCTTCTTGGTCATTTTATCGATGTTGGCGGCGAGCGAGCCCACTTCAGCCTTCAGCGACTTGTTCTCTTCTGAAAGCAGCGCGATGCTCTTCTGATAGGTGGCCGACGATGATGTTGTTTCCATCGCCTTCTTCCTGAGGTTTTCAACTTCTGAGCCATATTTTGTATTCTCGTTCTTGGTGTCGATCAGTATCCCCTCGACTTTCTCAAGCTTCGCCTGAATTTCCTTTTTCTCCTCGTTGAGCTTGTTCCTTTCCAAGGATTCCTGCTCCATCCGCGTGGTAAGAGCTGCCAGATCCTTCTTCAGCTTTTCATTGTCCGTCTGCAGCTGTTTTGCAAGATCACTTGAACTGGGATTGTCGACAAGCTCCTTGAGTGTCCTGGAAAGCTTGTCATTTTCCTCCTTCTGCTTCTCCATCTTCCCCTGGACGTCCTTCAAATCGACTTCAAGCCCGGTCCTGTTCTTTTCAGAGGTTTTCAGCTTAGCGGTCAAATCATCCACGAGTTTTACAGTTTCCGCCAGCTTGTCTTCATATGCCTTCTGGGAATCTGCAAGCTTCGTCATCTTGAAATCAAGTTCCATCTTGTCTGATGCCGCCTTCTGGTACTGGGCCTTGAATTCGTCGCTCTTTGCTGAAATCGCGGCGTTATCCTCCTTGAGCTTTGCCGATATTTTGCGCTCCGCATCTATCTTGTCATTCCACTTCGAGTCATCCGATTTCTTGTCCCTGTCATCCTGGACGCGTTTCAGCTCATCGGATAAGAGTGCGCATTTTTTCTCGAGATCATTCTTCTCCTTCATGACCGACTGTATTTCCTCCTTGGACTTGCTGCCCAGCGCGGCCTCTTTCCTTGCTTCGTTAAGGGAAAGGAGGGTGAGGTCAAGGCGGTTCTGGATCTCACGGATCTGCCTGTCCTGGAGATTGCTCTTTTCCTTGAGCTGTTTGAGCTCCTTCTCAGGATCCGCCGCAGAAGCCGTACCCTTTCCTGGGACAGCGGGCTTTCCGGACGATGTTTCCGCCTGGAGGGTTTGGAGCTTCCGTTCGCATATCTTCAGCCTGTATTCGACCAGGGCGCTGTTCCATTTCGGATACTGCCCCTTCACCTTCTGGAAATAGGCGATGGAATCCTGATAGAAGGAAAGCGCAGACTTCTTGTCGTTGTTCTTTTCGGAAGTCTCGGCCTTTTCATAGATGTCAAACCCCTTAAGCCAGAGGGTTCTGGCGGCATTGCCATCTTCAGTCGTATACTGGGCCATAAGCGGAAACGACAGAAGTGAGAAAAGTGCGAGCAGCAGTATTAATAAGCATTTCATTATGTTTCTCCCCTTAACAGGTTTAACGTAGGCTTCCTTGAATATAAGCGGCCCATACTATAATGCAGGTTGTAGTATTTTGCTAATCGGTGTCATCCCACAGGATGATTGGATGATTGGATGATTGGGTTTGAATTCAAAATAACACGTAAGCCATGGAAATACATGCGAATTATTAGAAAAGCATTTCGGATAATTTATCCATGCTGTTTTTAGTCTTATGTCTTTGATACCCAACCATCCAGCAATCCAGTCATCCAATCATCCATGGTACGGCAGTGATAGGGTTTGCCTATTTGTCGAGTGAGGTGTCGCTTAGGATTTCCCTGGCCATGTAGGAATTCAAAACTTTCATTAGTTCCCTGCGGCATTTCTTCTCAGTGCGCTTCCTTACCTTGAATTCAGGATTCAGAACCATGGTGGCATGGGCGAGATGGTAGATATAGTCGGCCATTTCGTAGGGCTGTATTGGAATTGTTTTGTACCCCCGGTCAACCAGCTCGTAATAAAGCTGTTTTCCACAGGTGACGCCTTCGTCGACGTTCATGGCGAAGCGCAGGTTCTCCTTCCTCAATATCTCGGTCCTGTAAAGCCCGCAGATCGTCCTGATATAGAAGTCGCGCCGCTTGCTAGATGTCAGCTTCCTGAACCATAGCTGGAAGTCCGTCGCCTGTTTTAGAAGGAGCTGCCATTTCGGTGTCAGATCCAGCTTGCCGCCGCCTACGCAGGCGACATCGGGTTTCGCCAGTGCAGCTATTTCCGAGAGCCAGCCCGCCTTGTGCACGAACGTGTCTGAATGCATCGCCACGAAGAATTCGGTATCGGCGGCATCCAGGCCGAGGTCAAGGGCGGTCCCGTGGGCCCAGGAGCCGGATTTGACAACCTGTCCGGGGCGTTCAATCAGCCTGATCCATCTGAGCGAGCGCAGATATTCCAGGGATGCGTCTCCGGAATCGTTGTCGACTACGACAACGTTGTACGGATAGTCGGCCGTGAACTTCCGGATGCTTCTCAGGCAGAGGCGCGTAAGCTCCTCAGTCTTGTAGTTGACTATGCATATCGTCGCTTTGCCGGGTTGAAGCTGTGTCATTTAAATCGACTTCCAAGAACATGCCTTACGGCATTAACTACAAACGAATGCAATGCAATTTGGAATATGTTCGTAGTTAAGCCCGTAAGGGCTGTTCTTTTTATTATTGTTTGCTCGGATTTGTTTAGAATTTCAAACTTCGTGCTTTGGCTTTCAAATATAGAATGTCTGATCGCGGTTCGGCCCTACTGATATTATACCGATTTTAGAGCCAGCAAGCTCGGAGATCCGCTTGAGATATTTCTGGGCGTTCTTCGGAAGCTGCTTGAAGGAACGGGCATTCGAAGTCGTCTGCTGCCAGCCGGGCATTGTCTCATAGACCGGAACTGCGGCGGTAATGTCTTCGGTGTCGGAAGGCATGACGGTCGTCTTCTTTCCGTTGATCCGGTAGGCGGTGCAGATCTTGATCTCGGGGAGCATGTCGAGCACATCGAGCTTCGTGACGGCGAGCCTGTCTACTCCGTTGACCATGCAGGAATAGCGCGATGAAATTGCATCGAACCAGCCGCATCGGCGCGGCCTGCCAGTGGTGGCGCCGAATTCGCGCCCTGTCTTCCTGATGAGTTCGCCCATCTCGTCCTTGAGCTCGGTAGGGAACGGGCCTTCGCCGACGCGGGTCGTATACGCCTTGATCACGCCGACCACGTTTTCAATGTATTTCGGTGAAAGTCCCGAGCCGGTGCAGGCGCCGCTGGTGGTCGTGTTGCTGCTTGTAACGAACGGGTATGTCCCGTAGTCGACATCGAGCCACATGCCTTGTGCGCCTTCAAAGAGGATGTCCTTCTTTTCGGAAGCTGCTTCATTGATGGTCAGGACAGTGTCTGTCACATATTTCCCGAGGAACCTGGCGGCCTTTGAGACCTTCTTCCATTCCGCATCGGTGTCGACCTGTTCAATTTTCGCGGCCTTGAATATCTTGTTGTAGTATTCGGCGTGTTCCCTGAAACTCTTCTCCAGCCTTTTGAGGTCGAGCATTTCAAGGGCCCGGATCCCGATCCGCGACATCTTGTCCGCGTATGCAGGTCCTATTCCGCGCTTGGTCGTCCCGATCTTCTTTCCTTCGGACCTGGAACCTTCGTGCATCGCGTCCATCATGCGGTGGTATGCGAATATGAGATGGCTGCGCGTGCTGACCTGGAGTCTTTTCCCTATCTTCACGCCGCGCTTTTCAAGGGATATGATCTCCTCTTCAAGCGCAAGCGGGTCGACGACGACTCCATTGCCTATGATACAGGTGGCTTTCCGTCTGAATATTCCGGAAGGCACAAGGTGTAGGACGAACTTTTCCTTTCCGATTTCCACGGTATGTCCGGCGTTGTTTCCGCCCTGGAAACGCACTACGACATCCACTTTCTCGGTAAGTACGTCAATGATCTTTCCTTTTCCTTCGTCCCCCCACTGGACTCCGACTAAAACGGTAATAGCCATTTTTCTGCTCTCTGGTTAGTTTGATGTAAAGAGTCATTGAAGTACCGCTTCAGTGACTCTTTACCTACCATAGATATTTTAAAAAGAAATGTCAAGCATCGGCGGAATCTTAACCTAAATTTTGCGTTCAAGGTGGCGAAATTTACCGGTAGGCCGATGTTTTCGAGGTGGGCTCGGAAAACCGGGGTCAACCCCGAGGCACTTTTGTGCTCTCGACGTTGGCGGCATAATCCTATCCTGCAAAGGTAGATATTGCTTGATTCCACAACCAAGGCAATATCTAGGTTAAATTTATGATTTTCAGGTTCAGCAGGCTGGAAATACCGGTGTTTGATTGATATCTTCTCTGACTTTGCGGACAATAAACTAAACCTAATTAAACGCATGGGAAATTAAAATGGATAAAGCCGATACGGAAAAACAGACAATTGAAATGTTCGAGGAAGTTTATGGACAGAAACCCGAAGTTTTCGCAAGGGCTCCTGGAAGGCTGGAGATACTGGGCAACCATACCGACTACAACGAGGGAGTCGTGCTGAGCGCAGCGGTAAACCAGGCGACCGAAGTCGCGCTCAAGCCTGTGAAAGGAAGGATCTGCCGCATGTTCAGCAGCCTCCAGAAAGGCGACAAGCCGGTTTCCTTCAGCCTCGATGAACTGGACAAGCCCGTAAAGGGTGACTGGACCAACTATGTGAAGGGCGTCATCTGCGAAATCCGCAAGCGCGGCAAGGACATCGGGGCCTTCGACGCTGCCGTCACCAGCACTGTGCCTCTTTCGGCCGGCATGAGCAGTTCGGCCGCTCTTGAAGTCTCGTCCTGCTACGCGTTCAGCAAGGCGTTCGGGATCGATTTCCCCGCTCCCGACTGGGCGAGGATAGGGCAGGGCAGCGAGAACAACTATATTGGCATAAAAAGCGGGCTTCTCGACCAGTTCAGCTCGATATTTGGGAAGAAGGACTCCCTGATCTACTGCGACTTCCGCACCGTGGAAGTAATAAGGAATGTCAAGCTCCATGCAGGATATGTCCTGGTCGTTGCGAACTCCATGGTCAAGCACGATCTGGTTGATTCGGACTACAATGTGAGACGCCAGAGCTGCGAGAAGGCGGTTGCTGCAATCAGGACGAAGCATCCGAATGTCAAGGCCCTCCGCGATGTATCCCTCCAGCTCCTTGAACAGGAAAAAGGACTCATGGACAGGATCGACTACCTCAGGGCCCTGCACGTCGTCGGCGAGAACACCCGGGTTGTTGAAGGCGTCAAGGCCCTTGATGAAGGAAATGTCGAGGCTTTCGGAAAACTCCTGTACGAATCACACGAAAGTTCCAGGAATAATTTCGAGAACAGCTGTCCGGAACTCGACTACCTCGTAGAACTTTCAAAGTCCATCCCGGGATGCATCGGCGCACGCCTGAGCGGCGGCGGATTCGGAGGGATCAGCATCCATCTTGTCGAGGAAAAGCAGGCGGACAAATATTGCGACAGGATCAAGTCCGCATTCAAGCTCAGGACAGGCAAGGATACAGAGACGATCATCTGCGGCATCGGCGACGGGGCGGCTGCAAAGAAAATCTGAATTCGAATATCGAAATCCGAAACAATGGAAGACAAGGTTCCAATATTGGGAAATTACAAAATTTGAATTTCGAGCTTGTTTCGAGTTTCGTGCTTCGAATTTCGGATTTCCAGGCAAATGGCACTATGAAAAAGAAAATAGTCATCCTCGGTTCAACCGGTTCCATCGGGAGAAACGCCGTCAGCGTTGTCAGGCATCTGTCCGATGAACTGGAAGTCGTAGGCATCGCCGCGAACAGGAACATCAAGTTGCTCGAAGCCCAGGCACGCGAACTGAAATGCAAATATGCCGCAGTCGCCGACGAGGGCAGTGCTGGAAAGCTTCACGGTAATCTCCCGCGCGGATGCACATTGCTTGCCGGCGAACAGGGAATCCTTGAACTCTGTCTTAAGCCGGAAGTGGATATGGTCCTCTGTGCAATTGTCGGAACAGGTGGACTTCTGCCGGTGCTGGAATCAGTCAAGGCCGGCAAGGACATTGCGATCGCGAGCAAGGAGGTGCTTGTCATGGCCGGGGATCTCGTCATGCGCGAAGTCCGCAGGAACAAGGTGGCATTCCTGCCGGTCGACAGCGAGCACAGCGCGATATTCCAATGCCTCGAAGGCAAGAGGAAGGAAGATGTCGGAAGGATCATATTGACTGCGAGCGGAGGCCCGTTCAGAGGCAGGAAGATCAGTCAGATGAAGTCGGCGACCTATGCTTCCGCGCTTGATCATCCGGTATGGGACATGGGGCCCAAGGTCACGATTGATTCGGCGACCTTGATGAACAAGGCTCTCGAGATAATAGAAGCCAGATGGCTGTTCGATGTTGCCAGCGACAGGATCGATGTCGTCATCCATCCGCAGTCGGTGATACATTCGATGGTCGAGTTCATAGACGGGACCGTCCTGGCCCAGATGAGCGCTCCCGATATGCGGTTCCCCATACAGTATGCGCTTACATATCCCGTGAAGCATTCCGGCTCGCTCAAGCCCCTGGATTTTGCGAAACTCGCAGGCCTGACCTTCGAGAGGCCTGACACGCGGAATTTCCCGTCGCTTGATTTTGCCTATGAGGCTCTCCGCCTCGGCGGTACGCTGCCCACGGTGATGAATGCCGCAAACGAGGTTGCCGTAGAGCGTTTCAGCAAATCCGAGATAAGATTCACGGACATATGGAACATTATTGAAAAAGTGATGTCTTATCATAAAAGGCTTGACCGTCCGTCACTTGATGCTATTCTATCAGCCGACAAATGGGCCAGGGAGACCGCCGTTTCTATTTGAAAAAATGAACGACTGCGGGCCTCAGGGTGATTTTGCCGGCTGCAGGCGGTATGACTCAGGTTGTTCCCCATCAGGATTCTCAAACCAGAAACATTAACTAGGAAACTGATAAATGCTTGGAAATATACTTTTCATAATATTCATAGTGATCTTCGTATTGTTCTTCGGTGGATTCTGCATCTTCATACATGAACTCGGACATTTTCTCGCGGCGAGATGGCGCGGACTTCACGTCATTGCCTTTTCAATAGGCTTTAAAAAGGTCTGGGGATATAAATACAAGGGTGTTGACTACAGGATAGGATGCATTCCGTTCGGCGGATATGTCGATCTGCCTCAGATCGACTGCACTGGACAGGCAAAGGATGAGAATGGAAACGTCCTGCCTCCGGCTAAACCGATAGACAGGATTATCACGGCGTTTGCAGGCCCCCTGTTCAATGTCCTTTTCGGACTTGTCCTTGGAACCTTCCTTTGGATCCATGGCATCCCGCAGGATACTCCGCGCATGGCCTCTTTTGAAGTCGCCACGGTATATGAGGAAAGTCCGGAATACAGGGCTGGACTGAGAAAAGGTGATTTGATCAGCAAAGTCAATGGTGCCGGATTCAATTCGACCTGGGTCGAAATTGTCGAAAAGATACTCTTTACAGTCGGAGATGTGAGTCTCGGAGTTAAAAGAGGGAACGAAAATATTACGATAAAATACACCCCTGAGGCTAATAAGTTCATTATGCCTGAAGAGGGCCTCGGGATCCCTTATTTCCGTCCGAAGATACCTGTCATACTCATACCCCTGGCAAATTCTCCGGCTGAAAAGGCCGGACTCAAGAAGGATGACATTGTCCTGAAGGTCAACGGCGCGGACGTAAACGGGTTCGACGAGTTTTTCGACAGGGTTTATGAATATGCCCATAATCCGCTTGTCTTCACTATAAGCCGGCAGGGGAAGGTATTCGATGTCGGGGATATAAAAGCTGTCGAGCTTCCGGACTCGAACATCTACAGGATTGGTATCGTCTATACCAATTCAATACCTATAACAGTAAGCGAGATCAAGCCCAGTTCACCTGCCGAGGCTGCCGGAATCCATGCCAATGACAAGATACTCAAGGTGAACGGCAGGGCGGTTTCGAAGAGCCATGACCTGAGCAATGCAATCCAGCAGAGCGGGGGCGATGAAATAGATCTGCTTGTCCAGCGGGACGGACAGCCGATTAACATCAAATTACGTGCAAAGCTGGCAAAGAACTATGACATTGGCATCCTTCCACTCTTCTACAACCATCCGAATCCGGTGCAGCAGCTGGTGAGTATCCTGGACAAGACCTACAAGTCGCTGCGGGGAATGACCTCAAAGAAAAGCACTTTGGGCCCGAGGCATATGAGCGGACCGATCGGAATTGTGAACTTCATAGCGAAAACCGTTTACTACGGCGGAATAATATTGGCGTTGAACCTGATCGTGATGATCACCTTCAGTCTCGGCATATTCAACCTGCTTCCCATCCCAGTCCTCGATGGCGGACACATACTTCTTGCCTGCATAGAGTGGGTTACAGGAAAGCCTATGTCCGAACAACTGATAAAGCCCGTCTTCGTGATATGCATATCACTGCTGATCGGCCTGATGGCTTTTGTCACATTCTACGATATGAAAAGAATATACACCGATGTGAAAGCCTGGTTTGTAACTGAATCAGCCACGCCTGCGCCTGTTAAAAAAGAACCGCCCCCTCCTGTGGCAAATGAAGTGAAGCCATAAAAAGGCATAATGAGAACGGGGGTTTTATTTGATCTAGTATGGCGGTTTCGCCGAAACCGCCTCCCGAGCCAGTTTCGGCGAAACTGGCATACTTAAATCCAAGAAACAAAAGACCACATCTTCTACTGGTCAAGATAGCAGAACATGAATTTCGTGTCGCCGAATGTGACCATGTCGCCAGGATGGAGCATCCGTTTTGCGATCTTCTCGCCGTTGACGAAAGTCCCGTTGGTGCTGTAGCAGTCGAAGACGAGGGCTGAGCGCTCGTACATTATGACCTGGGAATGTTTCCTTGATACATCCTTGCTGTCAATATGGATCTCGCAGTGGGAATCCCTTCCTACATTCAGCGCCTTGCCGGCCGGAGGAAGTGCGAAACTGTATTTTTCGGAAGTTTGTTCATCTATGCACAGGAGGCAGAGCTTCTCCGTCATTTTATCAGGGGTGAAGTTGAAGTCGTATACTCCGCCGGTTTCCTGTTCGGCATGGAAGATGATGTTTTGCTTGCCGATCGTTATCTTGCTCCCTTCGAAGAGAGGGGCTGGCTTATCGGCGCTTGCACTGTCAACGGACACGGGATTTTCAGCATTGGTGTGTATTACGCGCAGGTAATTGCAGTTTTTATAGCTGAAAATCATGAAGCTGGTTTCGCCTTGGATCTTGTAGTCGCAGAATTCACTGGGGCCTAGGATGTAGAAACCTTCTTTCCCGAATCTTGTTTCGACTCCTGAATTCTCGAAGAGCAGGGAGAACTCATTCTTCTCCGGCTTCCCCTTCGGATATTCGACCTTGGGATCGATGGATGACTTGCCGAAAGTGAAGACAAATGCTGACTTGTCGATGAAAATCACGTGCTTCGTGCTTTTCTTGATTATCGACTGATGGGTGGGGATTCCATCAACCGAAAGAATATTGGAATTGCTGGATTCCAGGACGTACCATTCAGATAGGAGCTTCTGGAAAACGATATTAATGTTCTGGATATTGGGAATTCCTATCGGAATGTCTGAGTTGTGGGGATCTTCCGTAATGGCGAGGCGAAGTTTGCCTGTCATGAAATCCTTCTTGTGCCAGGTCTGGCCGACCGGGTAATGGCATGATAGTACAGGCTGCCCCATGATGGCCGGGGCTGGTGCCGCGGCAGGGGAAATAGAGGAGGCGGGGGGGGGTGCAGGTGAAACAGTGGATGTCGTCGTCAAGGAGCTCTGTTTCTTCAACTCCTTGTTCACGTCGATGGTTTTTTTGGCGGCATTCAGATCGCCCTGCATATTCAACATGTCGACAATCTCCGTTGTCAGTTGTGATTTGATTTCGATAGCACAAAGCGTGCCACATAATGTATTTTAAGAAAACACGAAATCAAGGGGTTTTTAGTAAGATAGTTTCCAGGGGGGTGTTTATGCCATCAGATGAACCTGCGCCTGAGTCCTCTGACCTTCGAGGCAATATCTTCCGCAGTTGTGATTTCAGTGACCATGGCGATTTTTCCAGCCCCGGCCGCAATAAGCTCCGGGATGTGTTTTCCCTTGATGCCGCCCATGACAGTGAACGGGATCCGCAGGAGGGGAGGCACTGACTTCAATATTTCCATGCCCAGCGGATTGTACCCTGTTGTTTTAGTCTGAGTTGCGAATATAGGTCCCAGATTGATGTAGTCGGCTCCTTCCTCCTGGGCCTTCAATGCCTCCTCCTTCGAATGTGTCGAACAGCCAAGAATCAGACCAGGACCTGCTTTCCGGGCATCTGCCAATGGCATGTCGTCCTGTCCAAGATGCACGCCGTCGGCGCCGCTTTCAATTGCAATGTCAACATGGTCGTTCATTATCATGAGCATTCCGTGCATGTCGCATATCCTGCGAAATTCGCGGGCGAGGGCGGCAAGCGCCAGTTTGGACATGTTCTTCTCGCGCAGCTGGACTATCCTGGCGCCACCTTCGGCTATTTGCCCAAGGACATATGCAGGACTTCGTCCCGCGCAGAATTCGGAGGAGATCACAGGATAGATGTCGATCCTGTCGAACGCCGCCAGCCTTTGGTTCTTTGTTTTCAGATAGGGCGCGTTCTCCGTAACGCGCCGTTGTTTCGCGGACGCCTGCGGAGAGGCGTCCCTGCCTTTCCATACATAAGGCCAATCCTCATATGATGATATAAGATTTGCTCTTTCTGGGTTTCTTCGAATGTATAAGGCTTTTTCTTCAAGAGATTCATTGTTTCTCAACCTGTGATCAAAGAAATCGCGCTGCCATGAGATGTTGAAATTTTTTGCAGTGAACCTTTTCCATGCTGTTATCGTTCTTTTCATCCCGCTTTCCTGGGGGAAACTCAGCAAGCAATGTAAATGATCCGGCATTAAGAGGAGCAAGTGAATCCAGAGCTGTCTTTCCTGTTGACGAAATAACAAACTTTCCAGAAGTGATTTTGAAGTTTCAGAATTGCACAGATGGTTTTTGTTCCTTGGTGAACAAGACATTGTTATAAAAAACACAGCTTCTTCCTGCTTGACCCAGAAAGGTATTTCGTGCGGAAGTTTTTTCCTTTCAGGTAGGGCGCTTTCGCCGAAAGCGCCGCGGACATCTCGGCGAGATGTCCCTACCTTAGGACGCTCCGAGTTTGTCAAATCAGATTTGATATTTAGAATTGGCATAATTTATTGTCTTTGGTTTTCAGGTAGGGCGCTTTCGCCGAAAGCGCCGCGGACATATCGGCGAGATGTCCCTACCTCTGGAACTGATGGGGATCTATTGGTTCCAGGTTGAAGTCAGGATTCCATTTCGGGGACTGCGAATAGAAGGCGTTCGGATTGTCGAACAGGATTGAAGATATGGTCTTTTCAGGATGACCGTCCTTCTTCATGAAATCGCAGACCTTTACCAGGCTCAGCGGATCGGATATGCCCCAGTCGGCGGAACCGTCGATGATCATCCTTTCCGCGCCGAACTGCTTGACGAGGCCGGAGACTCTTTCAGGGGTCAGCTTGGAAATAGGATAGACCGTCATGCCGGTGTAGCATCCGGTCTCCCGTGCGAAAGGCATTGAGTCCTCTGTGTTATGATCTATCTCGACAAGCTCCTCCGGGATCTTCTCGTTTTTGATCACATCGATTGTCCACTTGATGGCTTTGACCTTCTCGAAATGGGCCAGGTGGATTATCACGGGCAGCTTCCTCCTGTGCGCGATGCTGAGCTGTTTTGCGAAAACTTCCTCTTCCAGCTTGTTTATATTGTTGAATCCTATTTCGCCCAGGGCGACGCATCGCGGATGGTCCAGGTATTCATCCATGCCGGCTATGACTTCATTTGCAAGCACGGTGTCCTCGGCTTCCTTGGGATTTACTGAGACTGCCGCGAAATGGTCGATGCCGAATCTTTTCGCACGCACGGTTTCAAAATCCAGGATCAGGCTGAAGTAGTCGAAGAACGTCCCAGCGTATCTGCGGTTCGTCCCCATCCAGAACGAAGGTTCGACGCATGCGCGTATTCCCGCCTCGTACATCCGCTGGTAGTCGTCGGTAGTCCTGGAGTACATGTGTATGTGCGGCTCGATTATCGTCATGATTCCTCTTCTTTTGATTGTGGAGATCCAGTAAAATCAGAAAATACTTCCTGAAATGGATAAATGCAATCTTGAAGTGTATGCAGGAAAAGAATGCCGGTTACCCGGCATTGGTCATGCGGAGGGGCAGGCGTCTGGCTTACTTCTCAAGCCCGAGTTGTCTGATTATGGTCGGGATGACGACTTTTTCATAGCCAGGTCCGCCGGGATGGAGACCGTCGGGAACAAATTTGAGGAAGTCCTTCTCGCTTTTGTCCAGGACCTTCTCCCATTCCGGCATGTGGTCGATCAGAATGTAGCCCTTCTCCTTGGCGAAATCCCTGTACATCTGCTGGTAGCTCTTCATGTCCTTGCGGTCGGCAGCCGATTTGCCGATCACTGGATTCATGACCTGCAGGATTATCTCGCAGTCAGGGTTTGCATCCTTTATCCTCTTGGTGATCTCGGCGAGATTCGATTTTGCCTTCTCCACTGAAATCTTGAAGCGTCCCACGCAGTCGTTGACGCTGAACTCGATGAAGACCGCGTCAGGCTTGAGTTTTATGACTTTTTCCTGTACGTTCTTCAGCCCCCATTCGGATTGCTGACCGCTCCCTCCGCTGTTTGTGACAGTCGCGAGTCCGGGATAGTTCTTCTCCAGATAATCCTGCAGCTGCTTCACCCAGGCGCCATATTGGGTAAGGCTGGTTCCGTAGGCGACAATGGTCTGCTTCTTGCCGGCCTTGAGCTTTTCGGCGAATACGCTTTTTGTCTTTTCCGCCTTCTTGTCGTCGTTGGCCCCATTTACAGGTGTCGTTGACGATATGGAAAGAGCCGCCACGGCAAAAAGCGTATAAATGAATTGAGTTGATTTCATCCTTATGTCCTTTGTTGATATATTTTTCTGCAAGCAGAAAAATATTAGTCCTTGAAGAGAGTCTTCTTCAATTTCTTGCCATCGACTTCGCCGACCCCGATCTTGCCTTTGACCGCTTCAGCGGCGGCGATTCCTGCGGCTTCGGCATACGATGCCACCACAGGCATCACCCGGAACGATGAATGCGCCTCGTGTGTCGAGCTTATCGCCCTGCAGGCCATCAGGAGATTCCTGCTGCCAAGAGGTACGATGCAGCGATAAGGAATCTCGTAATACGCCCCTTCTATGGATTTGAGGATGGTTCCAGTTCCGGAAGGATTGTGGATGTCGATGGGATATGAGCTGCGCGCTATTCCGTCTTCGAAAGTCCTGGCCTTGACCACGTCGTCCGCATCAAGTACATAGCTGCCCATGACGCGTCTTGTTTCACGCACTCCGATCTGCGCAGCCATCTTCATGATGAAGGAATCCTTGCAGAGCGGTGATTTCTTCCTGAAGGCATTGAAGAGTTCCCAGACCTGCTTGCGCGCGATTATCTCGGCCTCTCCGAGCCCCTTTGAAGTTGTTCCATCCTTTGCAATGACACGGGTGGTGTTGAAATGTACGACATCAGGCCTGAGCGTCCTGAAAATCAGTACGTCCTCGCGCGGATCGCTGATCTCGCCCTTGGCCTTGCCTTCCTTGAATATCTCATTGAGCTCTTTTCCAAGCGCTTTCCAGTCATCAGCCTTTACCCCGCCGAGACGGAAGCAGAGCGTCATAGGCTGGCAGGCACCATCTTCCTTTCTTCCTTTTTCCGTCTTGAAACCTGCGAATTCCGCAAGATCACCGTCGCCGGTTGCATCGATGAAGACTTTTGCCTCGAATGATTTTGCGCCTTCCTTGCAGGCGACATTGATCTTTGAGATCGTACCGTCCTTTGAAACGGCGCCGGTCACAAGCGCATGGTAGAGGATTTCGATCTTGGAATCCAGGAGGAGCGTGTCCAGAAGGATCTTGAGGATCTCGTCGTCAAATACATGGCCGTCCTTTTCCAGTGCGCCGTTTTCGGAAAGCGACTTGACTATGTCCATGAAGACAGATGTCGGAAGATAATGTTTCGGATCGGTCTTTGAACGGTAGTACATGAAGGGATTCACAAGTCCGCTTGTCGCCATTCCTCCAGCGAAACCATAGCGTTCGATCATCAGGACAGACATTCCGTTCTTAGCGGCCGCAACAGCCGCACATACTCCGCCAGGTCCGCCGCCGGCGACGATCACATCGTATTGTTTTTTCATGAATTCTCCTTGTTTTTATTTCTTCATATGGAGCGCCGGCATCTTGCCGGCAATAAATCAATTGCCAGCGAGACGCTGGCGCTCCGAAAATCACTTGTAATTAGGCAGAAATGCTCCCATCTTCACTAATCTGCCCTGAAGTTCCCTTATGTCAACTTGTCTTGTCTGCAATCCCTTGTCAGAGGCAATCGCCGCGGCCATCCCCGCCGCCTGTCCGGTGATGAAGCATCCGGGCATGACCCTGACCGAACCCTGGATATAGCGGTCACAGCTTATTGAGCGGCCGACAACCAGCACATTCTTGAGTTTCCTGGGAATGAGCGACCTGAACGGGATGCCGTAGTTTTCCCCGCGTTCATAGCGCAGTTTCTTGAATATCTCTTCGAATTTCTTGAATGACTTGGCATTTGGTCTTGGGGGATGAATATCGACGGGATAGGAGAAGCGGCCTATTTCATCTGCGAATGTCGCGCGTTTCTTGAAGTCTTCAAGGTTCAATACGTAGTCGCCCATGATCCTCCGGGTTTCCCTTACTCCAAGCAATGCACCCGTCCCGAGCAACTGCATCTTCTCATAACCCTTCAGATATTTCTTGTAGAATTTCTCGTATTCCATTACGAGCTGCCTTCCCCATAGCAACGCCTTTGTCAGGGACCTCTCATCCGTCCCGTCCACACCGAAAGTATGACCTACATTGCCCCAGGCTGAATGGATTCCTACAGGGAGCATACCGGGCAGATGCGGATCAGGTATTGTGAATACGTTGTCCTTGATTGCCTTTGGCAGATAGTCGCTCTGCTGCCATACGCCGCAGTTCGACTTCATGGCCTTCTTCCAGTCGATGTCGCACCAGAGGCTGCACAGTGTGCCCGGCTGCATGTATCCGTTCTCATCGCCTTTCTTGAAGGTGGCTCCTGCCGTTGCGCAGAGATCGCCGTCACCAGTTGCATCGATGAAGATCTTCGCCTTGACCGCGAAAATGCCGCTCTTTGCAGAGCATATGGTGTGGTCGACTATTCCGTTCCTGACGCTTACATCCATGAAATTCGTATGGAATGAAAAACCCATCTTGGATTTCTTTGCAAGGTTGTCGTAGACCCGCTTCAGGATTTCACCGTTGAATGTCAATGTGTTGTAAGGATCCTTACGACTCATGAAAGGTGAGTTTCCTCCCTCATCCCATAATCCCTCATAGACATCGGTCCCGAATCCGGAGGATGTCACATTCACACCGTCCTCCGGCGAGCAGAACAGCGGGAGACCGGCTGCTGTGCCCATGCCGCCGAAGCACGCGGTCCCTTCTGCAAGGAACACTTTCGCGCCCTGCCTGGCAGCAACAACCGCCGCGGCAATTCCAGAAGGCCCGCCACCTGCTACAAATACATCAACGTCATACTTGACCGGAATCTTCCTGGAAAAACTGATCTTCTTCATTGTTCAAGTCTCCTGTTGGTTTTTGAATTCATATGCATCAATCCAGCCATCCAACAATCCATTCATCCTGCCGGATGAGAGTATTGCATATTCCTGACTCCCTTGCCTGCGAAATAATCCTTCAATGTTACAATTGCCTCGTGTCCGCATCTGAGGAACATCGCGCTGTTGTCGCCTGCGATATGAGGAGTGATGACTACCTGCTCCATCGACCTGAAAGGATGGTCGAGAGGAATTGGCTCTTTTTCGAATACATCAAGGAATGCGGTGAAACGTTTTTTCTGAAGTTCCGCTATGAGGGCTTTCTCGTCATACAATGCGGCCCTGGCCGAGTTTATGAAGACCGCGCCATCCTTGATAAGTGCGAATTCCCTGGCTCCAATCACTCCCTTTGTTTCCGGCGTGACTGGCAAGTGCAGCGAAATTACATCCGCGGTCTTCATTAATTCATCAAGTGATACAAGGGTAATGCCCAGCTTGTCGGCACGTTCCTTTGTCCAGTATTTGTCGTAGGCGATGACTTCTGCGCCCAGCGACTTGAAGTAGTTTGCGCAATACCAGCCGATGCGCCCGAGACCTGCAATGCCAACCGTACTTCCGCAGAGCATGCCGATTCCGCGTCTAGGTTCGCCCCATGGCGACTGGTTTTTCAGGGCTTTGTCGAACACATGCAGCCTGCGCACGCCCATCAGTGCGGCTGCAAGGGTCCACTCCGCTACGGCCACAGTATTGGCATTGGAACCTTCAGTGACAGTTACTCCGGCTTCCTTTGCGGCGACCGTGAGTTGTTCGCACCAGTGGGCGATGCTGATAAGTTTTACTGTGCCGACTGATTTCAGGACATCACCGGTGATCTCATGCGAGCCTCCACCTCCTAGAGAAAGGATGGCTGAACAGCCGCGCATTCTTTCGACCAGTTCCGTCGAGGTCATCGGAGTGTCCCTGTCTCCATCTGACACCACGTCTGCAAATGATCTCAGGAGGTTTTCATTTGCCTCGTTCATATAGGGCTTGTACCAGCTTCCCATCCGGTGGATATATACTTTTGGTTTTGACATATGGCGTTGCTCCTGTTTGTTGGGAAAATATTTTACATCTCGAATTTAACTAATGGTATGGAAAAATATGCTGTTATGGTGTAAATATGCATTAATTAAATAGTAGGACGGGTTTTAACCCGTCAACTAAACGTCGGGTTGAAACCCGACATACTCTATGAACGACATAATAAAAGAATTTTCCGGACTTGCCCAGACATACGGACGGCTTTTTCGCTGCTCTGTATGCTTTCACGACTACAGCGGTGACATCTTCAAGGCGGCCGACATTTCACTCTACACCCACATGAATCCATTCTGCCAGAATGTAAAGGACAGCAAATATTGCGACAGGAGATGCCAGGAGTTCGATTCGAATAACATCAGGCACTTTTTTTCCTGCGGGAAAAAAGAACTTGTGAAGATATGCCATGCCGGCGCATTGGAGTTTGTTGTTCCAGTATTTTCCGAGAACAGGCTGTGCGGTGCCGTATTTATCGGGCCTTTCAGGCCCTCTAAATCCGGCAAAATGAATCTGGTAATTGTGCAGGGGGAGGGAGATGAGATTTCAGATGAGGCTAAAAGGATTTTCAAGATGCTTCCCGAAATCAAGAGCTCCGATCTGGAGGACATGCTGATGATGACACGCCTTCTCGCGGAGAAACTCGGCAGGACAATAACTTCGTTCAACCGCGATTATATTTTGGGGCAGGGGTATGCCGACAAGATCCCGTATTTCATAAACCGCGAGTTCAAGAATGGTATTTCAATTGCGAATCTCGCGGAATTCCTGTCGTTGAGCGTTTCCCGGACAAGCCGCCTCGTGAAGATTCATACGGGAAAAAGCTTTCCTGAACTTCTCGCTGAAAGGCGCGTCGAACATGCCAGGTTCCTTCTGGAAAATTCCTTCCTGAACATGGAGCTGATCTCGAAGCAGTGCGGCTTCTCGGACCCAGCCTACTTCTTCCGGACATTCAAGAAACTCCAGAAGCAGACGCCTGTGGAATACAGGAGGAAAGGGAAGGGGAAGGCCGCGTCGAGCGTGTGAGAGGAATAGAATTATTAAACAACCTTAAAGTCGTCAAAGAACTTGTAATCAATTTCGTATGTTGTTTTGGGCCTAAGGCCAAGTTCAGCAATCTCAAACATCTTTACGATTCTATCACCATCAACAAGTTCAATTGGCGATACACCATCTCTGACAGCTTCCTTCTTCGCCTCTGTTGTAAAAGATCCAGTTGTTAGTATAATCCCCTTGTCAGCTCTTCCGGCCATAGCGCCTCTAAAATCCCTGACGGCGCCTGCGCCTACTGTTCCATTATACCTTTTACATTGAAACAGTACTTTGAAGCTGACGACAAGATTGATCTGTAAAATTCCATGACCGTCAATACCCCCGTCTCCAGTTCTTCCCGTGACTGAAACTTCTTCAAAACCAGATTCTCTCAGCAATCTCTGGCAAATTCTTTCAAATCCAGCAGGGGGCAAGTCCTTAAGCAGTTTTAGTAATTCAGTTTTGTAGTCCAAGTGTTCGGCAATTTCTTCGTTTTCAGTTTCTATTATTTTATCGTCCAGCTTTTTATCATTAAAGTTCTTTTCAAATTGCTTATGTACATTCCTGAAAAGTTCAGTGATGTCAGATTCCTGCAGTTGGGATTTTGTGGCTTTTTCAGTCAAGCTCCAGACCCCGCGAGATGATGACTCAAGTAGCCCGTCTTTTGATAAATAAAATCTTGCCCATGCGATTCGGTTTTTAAGTTTTGAGGTTCCGTTCTTAAGAAGTTCAGATTGTTCGCTTTCTGATACGCCTAAATTTTCAATGACTAAATCTGTTACTTCAGAAGCTTTGCCAGATCCCCCCAGCTTTTTTAAAATATCAATAATTGGCAAGCAGTAACGTAAAAAAAGAGGGCCGGAGCTTTTCTTCATGTTGCCTCGCTTAGGGATTTATTTTATAGATATGCTTATTATAGAGGCGAAATGTGATAATTCAAAGTTTGAGGGCTGATGAAGGGGGAGCGTAAACAAAGAACGCGCAAACATGCGCTACTACGAGCGAATTCAGAGCATTTCAATATCTCCAAGCATCTGATATGATTCCACATTAGCCTGGTATGACAGCTCCAAGCCATATATCATGGAAAGCCAAACGGATTATTTGCTTGTAGTAGCGCATGTTTGCGCGTTCTTTTCTTGCCGTATTTCCTTTCCAGCTTTATCTTATCTTCAAAAACTCAATATGTATAATTACAGGAAAATGACTGAAGAACAGCAGAAGGATGTTCTTAGAACCAGGCGGATAAATAAGTTGCCTCTCCATGAGCCATTCCATAAATATGACGAGCATGCTAAGCTCTATTTGATCACTGCCGCCAATTATGAGCATAAGACAATAATGAGTTCTGAAGCAAGGCGGATTTGTCTTGAAGACTTGTTTCTTTCTGTATTAAACAACGATGAATCCTGTCTTCATTCTTGGTGTATTCTGCCAAACCACTATCATCTTTTAATAAAAACCGAGTTAAGTAAATTCAAGAAAACTATTGCAAGGATTCATTGGAGAACATCACATCAATGGAACATTGAGGATTCAACTCCGGGAAGGAATGTATGGTTTAGGTTTTCGGACAGGGCGATAAGAAATGAATCTCATTTTTGGGCGACCGTCAATTACATACATTCAAATCCCGTGAAGCATGGGTATGTTAAGAAAGCTAACAATTGGGAGACCTCTTCCTTAGAAGATTATCTTGAGAGATATGGTAGGGAAAAACTTGTTGCAATCTGGAGAAAGTATCCTGTGGGAGATTACGGGAAAGGATGGGATTGAAGATTAAGAACGCGCAAACATGCGCTACTACTAACAATACATGTCATTTACCTGTTATGTTGCCTCAAGCGATTGTCGGAACGATCCTAAGCGCTATGACAGAAAAAAGGACTGTATCTGTTTCCTTTAGTTGAAGACATGGCATGAATTGAATTCGTTCGTAGTAGCGCATGTTTGCGCGTTCATCCGTGAGTAGACAATAAAAAAAATCCCGGACGGTTTAAGCCGTCCAGGATTTTTTGAACGGGCTGGAAAGCCCGTCCTACTTGATCTTCACAGGGCATCCTTCGGCGGCGCTCTTGTATAGGGCGTCGAGGATCTCCATCACGATGAGGCCTTCTTCCCCGGTCGCGATATGGGGTGTGCCGTTGACGATGCTCTCGATGTAATGGTACATCGCGTTCTTCGCCTGGGGCACCGGCGGATGCAGTTTCATGTCATATTGCGCTCCGTCCTTCTCCATGTAGAACTCGCATTCGAAGTTGTATCCTTCTGCGAGGTTGTACTGGTGTAGTCCGGCTTTTGTCCCGAGGAGCTGCGTGTGCATGAACTCCCTGTCCTTGATGTTTGCGGCCCAGGACGCTTCAAGTGAAAGCGCTGCGCCGTTCTTGAACTTGATGAAACCGGCCGCCATGTCCTCCACGTCGAATGTCTTCTTCTCGATCTTGGCGCGTTCCGTCGCGATATGGTTGAAGGTGTTGCCCATGACCCATGCGGGTTTCGGGTAGCCCATCAGCCAGAGCGCGAGATCGAGCCTGTGTACTCCGAGATCGATGAGAGGTCCGCCACCGGCAAGCGCCTTCTGGCCGAACCATCCGCCGAATCCCGGCATTCCGCGCCTCCTGAGCCACTGCGTCCTGGCGTAATAGATATCTCCAAGTATGCCTTTCTCGACCTGCTGCTTCATCGCATATGACTGCTCGGTGAACCTGAAGCTGAAATTTATCATCAGCCTCTTCTTCGCCTTCTTGGAAGCGGCGAGCATGTCGCGGCCTTCCTGTGCATTCATCGCCATCGGCTTTTCGCAGAGGACATGGCATCCGGCCTTGAACGCGGCAAGCGTCAACGGCTTGTGGAACTTGTTGGGAGTCGCGATGCTGACGACATCAAGCTGCTCCTTCTTCAGCATTTCCTCTGCGGAAGTGTAGAGTCCCGGAACATTCAGTTCCTTTCCGCCCCTGTCTTCGAGCCTTTTGGGATCCGTATCCGCAACTGCGACAACTTCTGCCTGGTCATGGGTGCGGAACCCCTTGATATGTCCGGCCCCCATTCCGAGGCCGATAACTCCAATACGCAACTTCTTCATATATAAAATTTTTCCTTCGTAAATATTTTTCTGCATGGCAGATAAATATATCATTAATGATTTTTCGTAATACTGATCATCTTTTTCGTGACATTAGTGTGTTTCGTGGTCAAATCTTTCTTAGTTGCCGCTCTGGAGTATTCCGGCCTTGCCGAAATCTACATTCTTGGGGGAAAGCGTCTCGAGCGGCTTGGCGTTCGGACAGATGTCCTTCATGAACGATCTCGGGGCTGCCCATTTGCATGCGTTGCAGAGGACCTTTATGATTTGCGGATTATGGTAGATCGGATACGTCTCGTGTCCGGGACGGAAATAGAAGACCTTGCCATGTCCGCGGTTGAACGTGACGCCGCTCCTGAACACTTCGCCGCCTTCGAACCATGAGATGAAGATGATATCGTCGGGTGTCGGGATGTCGAAGCGTTCGCCGTACATCTCAGTGTTGGGCAGTTCGAGATACTCGCCGATTCCTTCGGTGATAGGATGGTTGGGAGCTATGTTCCAGAGTCTTTCCTTCTCGGCTGCCTCACGCCACTTGAGCGAGCAGTTGGTTCCCATGAGGGTCTTGAAGATCTTGGAGAAGTGTCCGGAGTGGAGGACGATGAGGCCCATGCCTTCAAGTACGCGCTTCTGGACTTTTTTAACGACTTCGTCCTTGACGTCGCCGTGGGCGGTGTGCCCCCACCAGGTCATGACGTCGGTGTTGTTCAGCACTTCGTCGGTGAGGCCGTGTTCAGGTTCGTCGAGAGTTGCAGTCTTCACGTCGAAACCTCCGTTCTTGAGTCCTTCGGCGATTACAACGTGCATTCCATTGGGATAAATCTTTTTTACTGCCTCGTTCTTTTTCTCATGCCTGAACTCGTTCCATACCGTGACCCTGATCTTTGCGCTCATTTTGGAGTCCTTCTTTTTAAGTTGACCGTTTTACGAGACCATAACTATCTTATGGCATCATACTGATTACATTTTATAATTCCTTGAATCTACATATCCTGGAATGTAGATTCAAGGAATTATAATTGGACTAAACTTGAAAAACAAGGACAAGTCTTAGATTATGGGATCCTTTGAATTTACAGACGGCTCTGTCAGGATGCCTGAAACCGGCGTTGAGTTCCTGGAGAAGATCCTGATGATGATGGAAGGCGGGAAGGACGTCCTGAAGATCCCGAGGCGGGAGGAGGGCGACAGCATCTGCAAGGGCATGCATTTCCATCTCGAGCCTGAAATGTTCGTCCAGATATCGGGATATACTGATTTCACCTTTCCGAAGGACCGCTTCAGGCTTATGCCGGGCGAGGTGTGCGTCGTACCTCCAAAAGTGGGGCATTCCGAAAAGGCGGGGCCGTTCAACGGCTTTCCTTTCTTCAATCTTGTTGTGATGCCCCGCGGGGTGAGGACTTTCATGCATGTCGCGAATTCCGCAAAAGGCGTTCCGCACACTTTCAAGGTGAGCACCTATGAGGCCGCGGTAAATACAAACAGGGTTACACGGTATCTTGAGGATTTGTGCGACATCGTCAGGGAGAGTCCGGATTCCCAGGGACTTTCGGCGTCTATCCTTGAATCGGCGGTCCATCTCCTGCTATATATGGTCCGCAACACCGGGAAACAAGAGGATCTTGGAAAAATATCGCACTGCAAGACGATCGTAGCAGGCCTGATAGCCAATCCTTCCTTGAACGTGAAGAAGATCTCGTCGCTCATGAAATGCTCGCCGGACTATCTTTCGCACAGGTTCCATCTCGAGACCGGGATGAAACTCACGGAATACATAAACCATCAGCGCACTGACATGGCGAAGGAACTGCTGGAATCAAGCATGCTCAGCATAAAGGAGATCTCCTGGGCCTGCGGCTACACCGATCCCGGATACCTCACCCGCGTCTTCCGTAAGACACAGGGCCTTTCGCCGCGCGGATACAGGAAGAAAATTTCGTGACGATGATGCCCCATCCTACTTGCCCAGGACATATCTCATCCGTACGACTCCCTGGACTTCTGTCGCTGTGATTAGGAGCGTGCCTTCCGTTTTTTTAACACTCCACTGGACTTCGCTCTGTTCCGAGGCGACATCAACTATTTTTTCGCGGACAGGCTTTCCAAAAGCCTCCTTGCATTTTGCAACCAGGTCCGCGAATGACGGAGCCTGGGTGAAAGTCACGGCTATCTGGCTCATCTTGTCCTCGGAGAAGATGACATCGATGTCTGACGGCATGCCGAGGAGGAGCGACGCTTCTTTCAGGGATATCGTCTTGCTGGGTTTATCCGACAGCTCCTGCGGGGTGATTGATGTCCTTACAATCGTACCGTCACGGAGACTGCGGTGGGCGCGGTTGTAGTTGTCTCCCCAGCTGAGTGCGGGGAGGGGGTTGAATATTCCTGCAAGTTTCAGGTCAGTCGTCTCCGTCTCCTTTATTTCCCCTTTTGCCGCAATCGTATTCACGCCCGGACTTGGATCGACCGCGACATCCATGTTCTTTCCGCGTCCTGAGAATTCAAGCAGTCCCATCCACAGGGTCTGTTCCGGCTTGCGGATAGTGTTCTGGCCTGTGATGGTGTTCTCCTCCGTCTGCCGCAGGGCGAAGTCGTAGCCTGTGAAACGGCCATTTATTTCAACCGGGAAGGAAAGCGTGTAGCTCACCTTGTCGACAACTATCGGGGCAATCCCCGGATTCCTGACGGCCTTCGCCTGTTCGACCGGTCCGCCGGGCGTGGAATAATCATATGCGAACCCTGTGTTCTTGCAGTCCAATACAGCGCTCACATATGCCTTCCTGCAGGCGTCTGTACCGAGAAGAGGCTTGCCGTCGGCGCTTATCAGCGCAAATGAGATGAACGGAGTGTTGAAGCCGCTTATCGTGATGCCGTCCTTGAAGGAATACGAGGGGACAGTCTTTCCCGTATAGACTTTTACCGTGGGCGAATCAATTATCAGCCGTCCGTTCTGCCAGTCCCAGGTTGTGAAATTCCCTGTCTTTACAGCTTCCTTGACAGGTTCTCCGGGCAAAAGCTCTTTACCGTCAAGCAGGACGCCGCAGTCCCGTTCAGGCTCAAGTTTTATACGTGTTCCCCTTGTGAACGTGTTGAGGCTCATTTCCTTCCCGCCTATGCCGTTGAACGTGTCGAATGAGAATATCCCCTTGCTGCCGACCGTGTAGACTGCGGGATTCGGCGCCGTCTCGACCTCGCCGTTCAGGAAAATGCGGCCAGCCATCGCGATCGCCGACGTCATTGTCTGATCGTGTTCCAGATGGACGCCGGTCCACAAATGGGAAGTTGTGGGAGGCTGGGCTGTTCCAGCCAGAAGCTGTTCATCCGTGGAATTGCCAAACCAGGAGCCGTGGAATACGACAACATCGAAATCCTGCCAGGACGTGAACACTGAAAGCATATAGGGGAATTCGGCGCGATATGGACTCGGGCGTCCACGTTGTGTCTCGTAGATGACCGAGAGCTTGTCGGACAGGCGGTGGCTGTCCAGGACGTAGAGCCCCGGGGGATTCGTCAGCATCGACGGTGTGGACCAGAAATACATGCTGACGGTGCTGGTGTCGCCGAGCCAGTTCGTGTAGAGCCACGGGATGCTGGGCCGGTACTGCGAGTCGAATGAGAATGGAACCACGTTCACGCCTACGCCTTTCGGTGCAAGCGAACGGCAGAACTTCATGTACTCCTGGTTGCGTGAGTCGATCAGCGAATAGATGAACCGCGTGAAATCGCACTGGCGTTCCTTCGGGTATTTTGAATGCGAGGCGAGTATCGGTTCGAGCTTTATCGACATGTCCGACAGGCTTTCGCCCTGATCCAGTTTCTTCCATGCGGCAGTTATTCCCGCTTCGTCCTTGTATTTTTTCTCAAGCCAGGCGTTCCATTGCCTCTGCATCGAGTCCCTGAAATAAGCAGGCCATTTGCTGAAACCGTGCTCAAGCCAGTTCTTTGCGAGTCCGGCTTCATTGTTGATCTCGATCAGGGCGATGATCTCGTCCTCGGCGTAGCGTTTGCCCGTATATGGATTAATATGGGTGAAGACATTTTCCGCATGGCGGATACGCGCCTTCCAGAAACGGTCATCCACATATCCAAAATGATCATAGCTGCCCTTTATCTCTCTCGCCGCCTTCTTCCACTCCGGCCAGTCTGCGCCCCCGGCAAGCCAGGAATCATCGGACAGCATGTCTGCGATCGGGATCTGTCCGGTTCCTGAGCCGACGGTCGTGGCAAGCATCACGAATATGCCGTTTTCCCGGTAGTCGGCCATCATCCTGTCATAGCGGTCCAGTGCGGATCCGTCTCCTTTCACATACTCCATGGCCTTTCCTGCTTTCGCCGATTCCGGAGTGTAGAAGCTTCCCTGGAACCAGACGCGCACGCAGTTGAATCCAAGACGACGGACACGTTCGCCTGTGCCGTCCTTCACCATTCCCCACAGTTTCAGCCTCTTGTCACCATAGAACAATTTTCCGTCCTTCATCGTGGCATAGACACCGTTCCGGGGTTTGATCCCGTGATCGAAAAGGAGAGTCTTCGGATGGGATTTGACATTGGCTGTGCCCTTGGCGCCTTTGGCAATGGCAGGAAGGATTTTTTTTCCTTCGGCAGGCGTGATGGCAAAGAGCAGGGCGCATTCCCCATTATCTTTTGACAAGGAATCTCCCAGTGCCGTTTCAATCCCGGTGGCGGCAACTTTGGCGTTTTTGCCCTTGCCAGTATCCAGTTTTGCGCTGAAAACAGGTTTAGCCTCGACCTCGGCGCCAATCTCCAGATTTCCTCCCGGTTTGAGAACCCTATATATGGAAAGCTGTGAATCCTTCAGGCTTTCCGAGGCTTCGCTTATTATTCCGATGAGCCATGAGATCTTGTGATCCTTGTTGCCGGAAAGCAGCTTCGCGGTACCTTCAATCGAATATGTCCCGGTTTTTTTCGCAGTGAATACGAGACACGGAGCCCAGCCGCTCTTGTCCTTGTCGTTTCTGCCGTTGTGATGCAGGCTGAGATTGCGGCCATCGCTTCTTGCGCTGAGAGAGCTTTCCTTGAGGCCGAATCCGCCTTTATCGTTTTTCAGCATTGGTGTTGAATTTGTGAGATCGGGGAAATCCTTGTAGTCGCCCTTTCCTGCAAGCGACATGTCTCCGATTGGACCGGATATCATCGGATCACTCGGGAAAGAGGGCTCCATTTTGCCGGAACCGTCGTCTGCGGAGATCGCGAGTCCGGTGAAGACAGCTCCTCCGTTCCAGTGCCAATCCTTCTTGTAGGCGGTGATGAGAAGGCTTTCTCCTGCTGAGAGGCTGATTCCCCTGAGGGCCGGGATTTTTGCGAAATCCGCAGTTTCATTGTTGAGGTTTTCGCCGGAGGCGATCACATTCAATCCCCTGGGAAGCGCGACGACATTCAATTCCAAGTCAAGTGATTTCACATCGTCAGGCTTCAGTACGATCCTTTTCAGGAGCGCTACGTTGAGGTTCTTCCTGGCCTTGAAGATCCCCTGCGAATCCTTTGCGAAGCGGATCTCGCTGGAATCCTGCAGTACCGGGTTGAGCTCGACTTTTACTGGATCCTCGGAAAATGATTGGAGGCCCAGTATGCCGAGCATGCAGACAGCAAGCGACTTTATAATTCTATTTTTTTCCATTTATGAATCCTTTTTTTATTATATATTGCCTATTCATCGCTCTTGCCGAAAACGATCCCTTCCCCTGTCTTGTACAGTGTCTTGTTGAAAAGCTGCTTGTAGAATGTGACGTGCCCATCCGCGAAGCTTAGGTTCTGTCCTTTCATATGGCGGAAGTCGCTTCCGACGATCCCTCCCGGTACCGTGCCGACTCCATTGTAGTCGAAGTCGCGTGTCGAAACGCAGTATGGATAACCCCAGTAGTTGCTGTCGTGCTGCAGCATTGTGCGTTCGGGCTTGCGGATGTCGTTGGAAAAAGTAAATCCCACGTCCCATCCTGCAACCAGCGCCTGCTTGAATCCGCTGAAACCGTGCATGTGATAGGACATGTAATGGCCGTGTGTGGCAGGGGGGGCGCTCTTATTATGCTTCGGACAGCGCATTATCGTATTTAATCCGTCAGGCGCTTCCGGATGCTTCAGTCCGACCATGGGCGCCACGAAGTCAGCCCACCAGGGCCAGCCCTGGCCAGCTCCATTGTCATGTCCCGTAGGAAGCAGGCCGTTATAGTCCACGGAATACGACTGGATTCCTATACCAAGCTGCTTCATGTTGCTCTGGCACACCGATGTCCATGCGACCTCCCTCGCGTTTCTAAGGGCCGGAAGGAGCATGGCCGCGAGAATTGCGATGATCGCAATCACTACCAGCAGCTCAATCAGGGTGAACTGCCGCTGTGTCGTACTCTTTTTCATCTTAGCCCTCCAGGGAGTTCAAGAACTTTGCCATTGTACCAATCCAGCAATAACTTATACCGTCATTTTGCCTTCACCAGCGCCTTCACGAATTTTCGTTCGCGGACGGCCTTAAGTGCGTCCGCGATCTGGTCAAGCGTGAACACCTTTTCCATGTCCAGCCATATCGATGCGTCGAGCTTGCCTTCCTTCATGAATTTCAGGACTGATTCATGGGCCTCGCTCTCCTCGTATCCGCCATTGAAGACCGTAAATGTTCCCTGTCCGCCCATGGGATTGAGAGCATAGCTTTTCAACTCATCGACACCGTATACTCCGAAGCTTCCACCAGATTTTAGGAGAGGCAGCATGCGGTCGGCCTGGCCTTTTTTCCCTACTGAATCAATGATCCTGTCAACCTGCTCGACTCCGGCTTTCCTGATTGCGGCGGCAAGATCCTGTTCGCGATAATCCACGTAGTGAGTCGCCCCGGCCTTCATGGCTGTCGCTCTTCTTTCAGGATTTCCTGCGACGACGACAACTGATGCTCCAAGGTTTCGGGCATGGGATGCGAATGCCAGGCCGTTGCCGCCGGACCCCATGATGAGGACACGGTCTCCTTTGCCGACTCCCATCCTGCTGATATAGCTGAAGGTCTCGCGCCAGGTTATTATCATGGTTGCCGCGCGTACATCGATGTCTGCCGGAAGCACCTGGTTGATCCTCTGGTAGCTCCACTGCGAGCTGTCGATGCCGTCATCCTTCATTGCCTTGTGATCAACTGCGATTCCGTATTCGGCGAATCCGCCCCAGTTGGAGGACAGGCCTGGCTTGAGGTCGCCGGGCGCTCCGACTCTCGTGACAAGATCGCCAATCCTGTAGTTCCTTGCTTTCGAACCGAGCTTTGTGACGCGTCCGATGCTTTCGTGTCCGATTATCGTCGGATAATTTATCTTGAAAGGAAGCCGTCCTTCGAGAAGATGGTTGTCTGTCCCGCTGCAGGTCGACCCGTACAGTATCTCGCACAGGGCCTCGTATTCCTTCGGTTCCGGCACCGGCACGTCCATCACTGATAACTTTCCTATGCTTTCAACAACTGCTGCTTTCATATATAAATTCCTTTTTTTAATGAACTCATTTATTCAGGATTGATCCATAACTTTAGAACTTCCGCACTCACGCACTTCAGAACTTCAGAACTTTAGAACTTTAGAACTTTAGAACTTCTTATCACTCCCATCTTATCGTCACTCCCATGATATCCTTGTCGCCCTTGTTGATCTTTTCGAAGGTTGCAGGAGCATCCTTGTAAGTTATCCTGTGGGTGATCGCCTTGTCCCATGGCAGGATACCTGACGCCATATTCTTGATGACGGCCCTGCGGCATGGCTGCCATCCGTCGTCGCACGGGAAGAACATCCTCAGCCTTCGGACATGTGCGGCCTGGAAATTGAACGCCACTGGCGCGCTGCCGTAGTTGCCCTGCCATATGAACGAGCCGTGGGTTTTGCAGAGCTCGAGCGTCGGATTGACGCATGCCGGAACACCAGTGCTTTCGAACACTGCGTCTGCGCCTTCCGGGACTATCTTCATCACCTCGTCCTTTACGTTCTGCTTTCCTGCATCGATCACGTAGTCCGCGCCGAACTCCCTGGCCTTCTCGAGCTGCTTCGGGTTGATGTCGGCGGCGATGACCACGCATCCGCGGTGCGAGCAGGCGGCGATCACGCCAAGTCCGATAAGTCCGCAGCCGTAAACGACTACTGTCTGCCCCATCTTCGGGCTCGCCATGTCGACGCCGTAGAGGCTGACAGCCGGCAGGACGAACATCGACGCCTCCTCCATCGGGGCGCCCTCGGGCATGTGGTATGCGCCATGAGTCGTGTTCGGGGTGATGACAATGTGCGAGCAGTGGGTCCCGCTCACGCATGAGACGCTCTTTCCGTCGGGGAGTTTCATCGATGCATTGGCGCGGAAGTAAACCTTGTCACCGGCCTTGAAGTTGCTTATCTCAGTTCCGACCTTCTCTACGATGCCGGTTCCCATGTATCCCGTGCAGAGCGGGTAGGGACCCCATGAGATCTTGTTGCGTATCAGTGCGAATTCAGTTCCGATGCTGACACCGGAATAGACGGTCTTTATCGCGATCTGGTCCTTTGCCGGATCCGGAAGTTCCACGTCCTGGATGCTGAAATTCTGCTTCTCGTCGCATATGAGTGCTTTTGCCTTTATCATCTTTGTTTCTCCCTTTTTTGTTTTATGGAGCGCTGGCGTACTTCGACTGCGCTCAGTACAAGTCCCGCCGGCAATCTAATTTTTCTTGTTGAGGATAAGATATTAGCTTTGTTGCCATAGGTCAATGCGACGAAACATTCATTGTTAGCACAAAACATGCATTATGAATAATTCTGCGAATTCTTCATGTTAAGACGGCGCAATCTGTTGAGTTTTGGAATTGTCAAGGTTATATTTTCGTAAATCGAAGGCTGAGGCATCTGAAACGGGGAGTGCCGTCTTAGCACTAATTATGCGTAAGAAAATAAAAGCAGAGTTGGTTAATCCACGGATAAACCTCTTGTGGGCTGGCTGGTGGAAGCCGGGTTACGTGGAGCAGGGCCGCTACCTCTACGACCACGAGCTTGTCGTGTTCACGTCCGGGAAGTCCCGGGTCGTTGTCGGAGAGCAGGCGTTCACCTGCTCCAGGGGCGACATCCTGATCATTCCGCCTGGAGTCCGGCACTGGACCCGGGCATTGGATGAAAGGGTGGAAAGATACTGTTTCCATTTCGACTGGGTGCATGGATTGCCGGAGGTAAGGCCGCCATTTGTCTACGAGGCGGCAGGCAGGTACGTCCGCAGCTGCTGCAAGCGGACTCCGAAGTGGCTGAGCATCAAAATGCCCCTGTATTCTCCAGGCATCTCCCTGCAGAGGCTTCTTCAGTTTCTCCATCCTTTGACCAAGTGCGATAATTCTCCAGAAGGTGTCTTGAGACAACGCGGTCTTTTCCTTCAGCTGCTTGCGGAACTGCTGTCAGGCACTGGAGGAAAAGGCAGGAAACCGCGTGGTGGAAAATCCCTGCGGTTGGTCCAGTCCCTGAAGCAGAGGATAGAAAGTGATTACCGTCTGCCTCTTTCAATGAATTCCATGGCCGCTGAATTCAAGGTGACCCCTGTCCACATGGCAAGGGCGTTCAGGACGCATGTCGGCATGAGCCCGTTGGAATATGTCCACCGTCTCCGTCTTGAGGAGGCCTGCCGGCTTCTGTCATCAAGCGCGATGAACGTCTCCGAGGTTGCCATGTCGGTTGGTTTTGACGATGCCAATTATTTCAGCCGGCTGTTCCGGAAGAAGATGGGGATGTCGCCTTCGTCGGTTGTGGGAAATCCGTAAAAACTATTCAAGTATTATTTTAAAAAAAGTTTCCGGAATACCCTTGACATGCATCTTTCCTTAATGTATAATGGCTGGCAATGGAATGATAATGGAAGGTAAAATGGTATGATTGAGAAAATTCCCAGCTACGAGCTTCCCGTATATCAGAAGGTGAAGAATTTCATTGTCCAGGAGATTTCCTCCGGACGGCTCTCCCCCGGTTCGTTCCTGCCTTCGGAAAGAAGCATCTGCACTGCATTGTCTGTAAGCAGGGATTCCGCAAAGCGGGCATTCCTCGAATTGGAAAACGAGGGATACATCGCCTGCAGCAAGAACAGGAGGCCGGTTGTCGGCAAGCTTGCGGCAAAGGCGTTCGGCCCGAACAGCAGCACGGTGGCCATAATATCAAGAATCCCCTTTTCATCCGTCCTCGATCAGGAATACAACCAGCTTGCAAATGTATTCCTCCATGTGATGAAGGCCCTCGATGAGAACAGCCTGAATTCCGCTTTTTTCAGCCCTGGCTATTTCACCATGAATACTGAAAGGAAGGTACAGGATATTGTTTCGGCCAACTACGGAGCAATCCTCTATTACACCGGCGGAGGCTATGTTGACGACAAATACATTTCAGCATTTGAGAAGAGCCAGACGCCATGCGTCGTCATCGAAGGTTATCTCGACCACAATGATTCGAACGTGAACACTGTCGACATTGATGATTCCCACGGCGCGTATATTGCAACTAAATACCTGCTTGACAAAGGACACCGCAACGTAGTCCATGCAACTTTCAAGAGCGACAGGAAATGGGTTGCTGCGAGAAAGGCTGGATTCAGGCGGGCGATCGAGGAGGCGGGGTTCAAGTTTTCATCTTCCATGGTGTATGAGCTGGTTGATTTCGAGTCGGATTCCAACGACAAGCTCACGGAGCTTCCTGAGGCATTCTGGAAAAGGAAACCTACAGCGGTATTCGCAGCATCTGATAAACTCGCCGAATCAGTGAATGCCGTATTCAGGGGGAGAGGCATGCGGGTGCCTGATGACATCTCCCTTGTCGGATTTGACAATGTGCCGACGGGAACCGATGTGCCTCTTACGACCGTTTCACACATGACCCGTGACATCGGGGAGAAGGTTTCTGAAATCCTCCTCAGGAAAATGAGTTCTGCAAACGGGGATCATGTCTACAAGGAAGTGATTAAGCCCAGGCTGATAGTCAGGGACTCCGTAAGGAATGTTTAATAATAGGGCGGAGGGTGAATATGAAGCACGAATATCGAATATCGAATGTCGAATATCGAAGTTCGAAGGCTTCGGAAATAAAAAATTCTTTCACCCTTATCGAACTATTGGTGGCCCGTTCGACAAACTCAGGACGACGAGTAACTTTTGAAAAATTCACATTGATTGAATTACTCGTCGTGATCGCTATCATCGCAATCCTGGCGGCCCTGCTGTTGCCCGCCCTGGGAATGGCAAAGGAAGTGGCGATCAAGATACAGTGCATGAACAACATGAAGCAGCTCGGACTTGGCATGCACAACTACATGGCGGACTGGAACGGACACTTCCCCCCTCCGACGAGAAGCACGAATGCAGGCAGTCCAAGCTGGAAAGACCAGCTTACTCCAAGCCAGACAACTACTCCGAACATGTACAAGTGCCCGAGCCTGAAAGGCTATGTCGGAGACTCGTTCAACCTGGTCCCGGCTGTCTTCTACGGCATGAACATGAAAATCCTGCATGTTGAAGCAGAGGCCAATACGGGCTCAAATACGATGAATCTTGAGTATTGCACGCCGAAGCCGGCATGGAAAATAAGGGACATGAGCAAGTGCGGCCTCATTTTTGAAACGAAGTCCAGCGAGCAGAGGGGCGGTTCGACGATCATTACGAATGTCCCTGGTTCCGCGCTCGGCAGGTTTGGAAATTTCACACGCCATCTGGGCAAGTCGAATATTCTTTACTCCGACGGCCATGCCGACACGAAGGATCCCGGAGACTACGCCACGCCTTCGGAGGGGAAGTTCTATTTCTGGGAAGGCAGCGAGGCATGCGTGAATCCATAATTTTTCCTGACGGTAAAATTATAAAAATATTGAAGGTGCATCTTGAAGACAAAAATTGAAGATCGGCTTTCGGCACTTGGAAACAGGTTCACCATCGTCGAGCTGCTGGTGGCCCGTTCGACAAGCTCGGGACGACGAGTAGCCTCATATATGTTTACCCTGATTGAACTGCTCGTCGTAATTGCGATCATCGCAGTCCTGATCGCTCTTCTCCTTCCGGCCCTCAGCATGGCGAAGGAGACAGCCTATCTTGTGAACTGCCAGAGCAACCTGAAGCAGATAAGTGCGATGTTCGGGAATTATACGGGAGACTGGGACTTGCAGCTGCCACCTCCTGCGGCCCATGCCGATCATACCGGAGGCATGAGTTCAAGATGGCCGTATGCCCTGTGCGGCTACAAATCCGGCGAAGGCGCCACTGCATTCGGCGCCGAACCCCTGAAGGCCAGCCACATCATTTTCAAATGTCCCGGCAAAAGGGGGAGGACCGACAACTGGCTCAATGCAAACAAGGGGAAGCCTGCACAGTGGTATGGCATGAACCTTTCCCTGGCTCCGCGTCTGCTCCCTGTTACATGCAATTGCGCAGGCTGTGCCGGGGATCCGCCCACAACTGCCGCAACCATGGAGACAAATCCTCATACATATACGGCTAAGAACGTGACATATCTGACTTTTCCCGCATCTGCGGCGCTCGTGCTTGAAACCAGGGAGTCCATGCAGTATGCAGGCGGCCTTTTGATTGCCGCGGGATTCGCATGCCAGCAGAACCAGGACTTCCAACGGCATGTGAATGGAAGCTGCATCCTGTTCCTCGATGGACATGTCGAGAAACGGAACATAGGCAATATTCCGTTCTCAGTTACGGATGCCGAATCGAAGAAATTCTGGAGAGGCCGTGACGATGACAATTAACCTCTTCCATTCGGAGAAATCATTAATCAAGGATTGAAAGGACATGCATATGAAAAGATTGCTTTTTGCTTTTGCAGTTTTTGTGGTTTGCTTTGCCGTGCAGGCGGAAGATCTATCCTCCATTGACCTGGTTGCAGGCAAGAAATGGCTGTTCTCTTTTGACAAGGAAAAGAAAGGGATCACCGAGAAATGGTCCAGTCCGGATTTCAATGACAGCACATGGAAGGAGATCAAGGTTCCGGCTTCATGGAGTTCGCTGGGCATGCCGTACATGGGGGATGCCTGGTACAGGCTTTCAATCGATATTCCCGCTTCATGGAAGGACGAGAACCTCTTCATAAAGCTTCCATGCATCGACGATGCGGACGAGAGCTACTTCAACGGAAAGAAGATCGGAGCCACCTCCAACCAGCATTTCAATGAACAGAGGGTATACAAGATCGACAAGGAGCTTGTCAAAGCCGGTGAGAAGAACGTGCTGGCCGTCAAAGTCTCCAACAACTACATGGACGGCGGAATATACAAGGGCGATGCGAAGATCGCGCGCTGCGGGGAGTTCAGGCAGATCCCGCAGCAGAAGTCAGAACCGATGAAGCTGGACTTCATGACTTCCGACGCATCTCTTTCAAAGCTTCTCGACAAGGAAAGCTGGAAGCATGGCTGCCGCGACGAGGGGACCGCCGATACGAAACCGAAGCTCAGCGCGCATAAGGGCGCATTCAATGGGAAGAACGCACTTGGTGTCGACATCTGGTATCCGAATTCAAGCATGGAGTTCATCGACTATAAGCTGCCTGCCGGCGCCAATGGCGATGTCTGGAAGCAGAACAGCTACAAATACATTTCCTTCTATTATAAGTCCAAGGAGGCTGAAGGCGAGATAAAGGTGGGATTCAGTTTCGGAAACTGGAGCTGGACAAGCAAAGGCACAAACTATCATGCGACGGTCTTCGTCAAGCCTGGCGACTGGACCAAGGTCGTGGTGCCATTCTCCCAGTTCAGCAAGGGCATAAGGAAGGATTTCAAGACTTTGGATTCGCTTGCCGGACTCAATACCTTCCACATCGGATACAGGGGCAACGAGCTGAAGAAGGGCGGCGAAATCCTTTTTGCGGACTTCGAGGTCGGCCCGTACAGCTGCTCTCCCGAGGCTTCAGGAATCGGGATCGAAGGTGTCTGGCTCTTTAATAAGGATGAGAACGATGTCGGACTGAAGGAAGGCTGGGAGAAGCCGGAGTTCAATGATTCTACGTGGACGCCTCTCTGGGTGAGCGACAACTGGGAGAAGGAGAAGGATTTCAATAAATATGACGGTGCAGGCTGGTACCGCGCAAAGGTTTTCATACCTGAATCATGGAAGAAACTTCCGATCGACATAAATCTGGGCAGGACGGATGATACTGGCGAATTGTTCTTCAATGGAACGTCCATTGCTAAGACAGAGAAGATCGGCCAGGTCCTGGGTGGATTGATCCCACCTGAAACCGTGAAGCCAGGAGCAGTCAATACGATTGCCGTGCGAATTCTCGACAAGGGCCAGGGCGGCGGGTTTGATGGCGGAGTATTTGAAATGGCACCGGTGTTCTCCGGAGTCTATGTCTGCAACGCCGGAACTTCGTCCGGAAAGCTTGCGGTCCCTGAAAAGTTCGACATGGGTGCCAGGCCCGGACAGCTTTACGAAATCGTCTTCAATGTTCCATCGATGGTTGCCGCCGACAAGAAGCTCAAGCTTGACTATGTGCTGATCGATTATTTCCACAGGAAGATCAAGGAGGGTGCTGTAGAACTTGGTGACGAGAAGGACGGGATGCTTTCGGCGGCGGTCAGCCTTTCGAAGGAGGAATCCCGCCAGCTCTTCTATTCCGAGAAGTTCGACTACTCGGTGCAGATCAGGGACAGCAAAGACGGACTTGTGATTGCTGATGCAGGCCTCAGGTTGCAGCTGTGCTATGAATCCCGTGACAATCTCTCCCTTTCGGCGCTGGCGGAAAAATTCGAGGACACCCCATACGGAAAGCTGAAGCTGATAGATGAAATTGATTGTTCTGTTGATCCATCCCAGGACGAGCATCCATACAAGGAAGGCGGAATCAGCGAGAGCTGGGTCGGACGCAAGGCCTATTGCACCTGGAAGAAAGGGGTGACCGTCGAGGAGTTCCGGGGCAGGAAATACCGACAGGCCGACAACAACGAGTGGTTCGGTTACCGTGTCGGGCGCGGGAAGATCACGCCGCACGGCGCATATATATTAAGGATAGAGTATCCTGAGGACAAGACGCGCTATGTTCCGATGAGCATCGAGGCCGGCAGGAACTACCAGGGCACGGGCTTCAAGACCGGGGCCGGACCTGATGATCCGATTGACAATTATCCTCTCAGCGGAAAATACGAGTGGTACGACAATCTTGTGTTTCCTGACGAGAAGGACTACGGCTATCTCGGGAACCGCAAGACGAGCACGGAGAATGGCTTCTGGTTCTTCATGATGGCGCCATCTAGGATCTATGTGCCCCACTACCAGAGCGGACCTGCTGCCGCGCGAGTGAAACTTTATGAGATTAAAGATGTCGAGAAGTATTATCCGAAGATAAATCTCCCCGAAGGCGAGCCGCAGAGAGTCCTGATGGCCGACTGGGAGAGACAGCCGGAAGCTTTCCCTGAAGACGTGATGAAACATGCGAAATTCATAGGCCTTAACATGATCAGCCCGGTGATCCAGAAATGGGCCAGCATGGCCTTCTGGCCCACGAAACTTGGATTCAGGCAGGAAGATCCTCTGGTTCCATTCGCTGCTCTTCCCGAAGGACAGACAGCTAAGACCTGGGACGAGTTCCTTGCGGCTTCCGCAAAAGTAGGAATAAAGATATTGCCGCGTGTCGAATATGGCGGGAGCAGCGCTCTTCCGAAAGAAGCAATTGCAATTGGTCCCGATGGCAACAAGTCAGGTGTCGGACGATTCGCGACCTGGGGCGCAAACCTTCTCAATCCTGCGACCTGGGACGAGTTTTCCACGATGATAGACGAACTTGTCGCCGAAAAGATAAAGGACAGCCCGCAGATCTCCGGAATGCTCTGGCGTATGAGGAATGATCGAATGGTCATCAGCTACGGCGAGGAGGATGTAAAGCTGTTCTGCAGGGAGACCGGGACAAAGCTGCCGGATTTCGACAAGGACGATGCCGAACCTGAAGCGAAGCCAGAGGCCAAGGGCAAGGACGCGAAGAAGGCTCCCGTAAAGAAAAAGAAGGAGAAAGGTCCGGCCAATCCGTATTCCGTATGGGCCGCAAAGGGCGATATCGCAAAGCAGTACCAGGACTGGTGGCATAAGAAGCGCCTTGAGTTCCACAAGAAAATCATAGCGAAGCTGCAAGCGATAAGACCGGATCTCAAGCTCTACTACTATAACTGGGACGAGGACGGTTGGAATTTGGGCCTGAGCAATAATGCCACCAACAAGCCCCAGGACTGGACCGACATGTACGATGTCAACAAGTCGGCCGAGTTCCACAACAAGAGGAGCGAGCTTCGCAAGCAGTACAAGGATGCTGACTATCTCGACATGCTCAGGAAGATGCCGCTCCAGCACGACAAGGTGCAGATGGAGCTGTACCGCGATGTGAAAGGCATGGTCTTTTTCGCGCCGATACATTGGAGATATCTTGCCGACAACGATCCTTACATCAATTATTTCCAGACCGGCGACGGCCTTGCCATGTGCAACATGTACAACTACGAGGAGAAGCAGAGGTGGAATGTGCAGGGACACAACCATGAGTCGTGCGAGATGACGCCTGCCGGACCGGCATTCTCGATGGCGGAGGAAGTACTGTGCTGCTTCCACGGGGATCCTGACGTGATCACCTGCACGACCTACACCTATGGACGCGGGTTCATTGATGCGCACCGTCGTTTCGCGCAGGCGTTCCTGGCGCTCCCAGCTACAAAGGGGACAGTTGTCAAGAATGATAACGCCGATATGAAGCTGAGGACATATCAGTCGAAGAACGGCACGTACGTCGGAGTCGTCCACAAGGGGATGAAGCCTGCGAAGCTCGCAGTTTCAGTGCCCGGCGCATGGAAAGGCTCGGAGACGGTGACGGATCTTGTGACGGGCAAGTCCGTGAATGCGCAGGTGAAGGACGGCAATTTGGTGTTTGATATTGATGCCGGGCCGATGGAGCTTGACAGCTATCTGGTCAAATAAATTTTCAGCGGTGCTGAAGATTTATAAACAGGAGGAACATGAAGAAATATCACTTCACTTTGATAGAACTCCTAGTCGTGATTGCGATCATCGCAATTCTGGCGGCGCTGCTCCTGCCGGCGCTGAAGAGCGCGAAGGAGATGGCCAAGTCAGCCCTCTGCATGAACAACCAGAAGCAGATCACCACGGCCATGTTCCTCTATGCATCTGACTGCAACGATTTGATAAGCGTACACCGCTGGGCCTCTCCCCCAGACTACTGGTGGAGCCAGTTCCTGAACGGCTCCATGAGCGGCGGCGGATCCTATCTCACCAAGAAGGCCGTCTACGGCTGCCCTTCAAATAAATATTACAACGATGACCTGGAAAACTACAACGGCTGGAAGAGCTATGCGATCTATGTAGCCCGTTCAGACACCGAGTATGCCACCAAGGGCTTTCGTTTCAAATTCGAATTGATTAATGGCGGAGCCTGGTGGTCGTTCCACAACCTCAAGGCCGTGGACAAGGCCTCAGGAATAATCCTACTTGCCGACAGCATATCGTACCGGGACGTATATTATGAGCACTGCTACGGAAGATTCTCGCCGACGACGCTGATCGAGAACTTGGGCGGCGGCGGAGGAAGCATACACATAACCCACAGGAAAGTCTCCAACGTCTCATTTTTCGACGGCCATGTGGAATCCCTCAATCCGGACGGACTCTTTGGCACGGCGTCGCGGGTTTACACATATCAATATTGATCATATAAATGAAAATTAAAATAATGAATCAGGAGGAATCATGAAAAACGGCAATCTTATACTGGTGGCCATTATATTGTTTCTTGCGAATTTAGCAGTAGCTGCAGAGCTGAAACCATTCACTGCAAATGGCGATTCGATCAGTCTTGACGGGACCTGGCTGTTTCAGGTTGACAACAAGGAGAAAGAAGGGGTTGGGCTGAAGGAAGGCTGGGAGAAGGCTGATTACGACGACTCCGGCTGGAAGACCATAAAAGCCGGCTCATCCTGGGAAACTCAGGGGCACAATTATGACGGGGTCGCCTGGTACCGGCAGAAAGTCCTGGTTCCTGCAGATTGGAAAAATGACACTTTGCTGTTCAACCTTGGGCGTCCCGATGATCGTGGTGAAGTTTATTTCAACGGCGAGAAAGTTGCAGAAGTCAAGGTGTTCGGTCCGCATTTTGTCTTTAAAGTACCGAGTGAAAAGATCAAATTCGGCTCCGATAACTCCATTGCGGTCCGCGTCGCCGACTGGTATAAGGAAGGTGGTTTGAATGACGGCAGCTTTTCGATCCAGCGGTTCGCACCTTTGGGCACCGGCAAATCAGACAGCAAGATATCTGAGCCGATGAAGCTGTCGCTGACCCAGGATCTGAAGGATGGGCTCCTGGAGGACAAGCGCTGGGAATACGGCTGGAGGGACGATGGCACGAGCGATACCAGGCCCAAGATGGGAGTTTCGCGCGGTGCATGCAAGGGCGGCGATGCGGTTGTCATGGATGTCTGGTATCCCAATTCGCAGGAATATGTCGATTACTACCTGAAGAACGGCGAGAAGGGGGCTGACTGGAAGAAGAAAGGATACGACTACATTTCATTCTGGTACAAGAGCGAGATCAGCGGGGAGATCCAGGTAAAGCTGAACCAGGGGAAGATCCGCTGGAAGAACGGGGGAGGAACAAGTTACAGTGCCAGAGTCTTTGTGGAGGCAGGCGACTGGAAAAAGGTAATCCTACCGTTTTCCGCGTTCACCAGAAATTCCGGACATGGCAACACGCCGCAGGAATTAAGCGATCCTTCATTTGCGGACGCGCTGGTGCTGGGATATGGCAACCATGAGCTTCAAAAGCCCGGTAAAATCCTTTTCGCGCACTTTCAGGCGGGCGCTTTCCAGGTGGCCGCGGAAGGACAGCCGATATCTCTCGCAGGTCTATGGAAATTCAAGTTGGATGATCAACGTCCCGACGGTACAAAGTCAGTATTTAAGAAAGATACCGACGAAAGCAAGAGGGACAGTGCGGGATATGGACTCGAGCTCGGCTGGAGCAAGCCTGACTTTGATGACAAGTCCTGGGATATAATCTCAATACCGGGTTCCTGGGAGAGCCAGGGCTATTCATATGACGGTCCGGCCTGGTACCGGCAGAAAGTTTTCATTCCTGAAGACTGGAAAGGCAAGCCTCTCCGCCTGCGGCTGGGACAGCCGGACGACCGCGGCGAACTCTACTGGAACGGGAACGAAATCCTGAAGTTTGAAAAATTCGGTCCTGAATTTGATATCGTGCTGAAGCCGGAGCAGATAAAATATGGCCAGTTCAATTCGCTGGCGGCCTGTGTACATGACTGGTACGTCAACGGCGGAATCAACGGCGACAAGCTTTTCATATCCCCTGATACAGGTTCGATCATGCTCAGGGTGGCGGGGCAACCTGATACTCTTTCTAAATCCGAAGAGTTTGAAATGGGGCCCAAGCCCGGAAAAGCATTGGAACTTGTCTTCAAGTTCTATGGGAAACTGAGCAAGGGCGACGGCCAGACCCTTGACTACCGCCTGATCGACTGCTTCCACCGCATTGTGCTGAATGGAAATGCGCCTGTGAAACGTGCTGAAGGCGACGATCTGGTCGCCATCGTTAAACTGACACCAGACGAGGCGGAGCAATTGTATTACGGTGAATGGTTTGATGCCTCCGCCCTGCTCAAGAATAAAGAGGGAGAACCGCTGAAGGCATTTTCCTGGCATCAGCAGATAATGAAATACGAGAGCCGTGACAGGCTGGTGCTTCCTGCGCTTGCGGAAAAGTTCGAGGAAACTCCTCTTGGAAAGCTCAAGCTCATCGATGTCATCGAATGCGGCAACGGCACATTGCAGGATCCTCATCCATACAAGCAGGGTGGAGTTCGTGCGTTCTGGGGCGGAAGGCGCGCCTATGCCACCTGGGAAAAGGGAATCAAGGTTGAAGAATTCAAGGATCGCAAATACCGCGAGGCCAGCAATGATGAATTCTTCGGATATCGCATCGGCCGCGGCAAACTTAAACCATACAAGCAGTATCTCCTGCGCATGCTTTATCCCGAGGATAAAAGCCGCTATTTCGCCATGGATATCAAGGCAGGACGCAATTATCAGGGCGTCGGTTTCCGCACCGGTGTAAGCCCGGAACTGTGTCCTGACGAGCCGAACACTCCCTATCCTATCAGCGGAAACTACGAGTGGAGCGACCATATCGTCTCCCTTGATGACATGACATACGGTTATAAGGGCAGCAGGTCAGTCTCTTCGGAAAACGGCTTCTGGGTCTTTTTCCATGACATCGGGCGCGTCTACTCATCACAGTATGATTCCGGTCCGGCGGTCGCCGAAATGCGTCTTTATGAAATTGAGAATCCACAGGCGCATTATCCGGCAATCCGCTATCCGGAAGGACAGAAGAAACGCGTTCTCATGATGGACTGGGAGCGCCAGCCCGAAGCCAACCCGGCTGATGTTTCCGAGTATGCAAGACTGATGGGTTTGAACGCCCTGGGGCCTGTCTTCCTGAAATGGTCCTTCAACGGCTATTTTCCAAACTCGCAGGAATACGATGGTGCTCCGGAATGGTTTGGAACCCCTGTGCATCGCGACGGATTCGGCAACGACAAGTCCTGGAAGATCCTCGGCCTCTGGCTGGATGCCACCCGCGACCGCGATCTGGCCCTGATACCACGTCTTGAATATGGTGGCAGCCCGAAACTGCCAAAGGAAGCCAGGGTCATAGGGCCCGATGGAAAACAAGACAAGTGCGGCAGGTATACGCCATGGGGCGCAAATCTCCTGCATCCGGCGACCTGGGAGGATGTAAAGGTGTTGATTGACGAAGTTGTCGGCAAGAACATCGCCAAGTATCCCAACATCGGCGGAATCCTCTGGCGCATGCGCAGCGATCGCATGAAGTGTTCTTACGGCAAGCAGGATGTTGAACTCTTCTGCAAGGAGACCGGCCGCGACATGCCGAAGGGAGATGACGTCGCAATCGCCAAGTGGGCTTCAGGCGCCGTGGCAAAGGAGTACCAGGACTGGTGGCATGGAAAGCGCCGTGACTTCCATGTCAAAATCCGCGATCATCTGCGCACCTATGGTCCGGATCTCAAGCTCTACTACTACAACTGGGATCCTGACGGATGGAATCTCACCACGGGCAATAACGAGGGCAACACGGCACAGGACTGGAGCGATCTGTACAATGTTGACAATGCCAGGCAGTGGTACAAGAAAAAGGTCGCACAGCAGAAAAAGCTAACGGACATGGATTATGTCAGACGCCTTCAGGGCGGACATTCCATGACCAACGAACCGCACAAGCAGCTAAGGACAGAACTCTATCGGAACGTGGACGGCATAGCCCTGTTTCTTCCTGTGCAGCTGCATTACTTGTCGAACAACGAGCCTTATATCCGTTCCTTCGAGACAGGTGACGGACTGGCGGTCTGCAACCAGTTCACGTATGAGGAGAAAGGGCGCACCAACATTCAGGGCGACGACTACGAGACCAGCGAGATGACTCCCGCCGGTCCCGCGTTCAGCATGGCCGAGGAAGTGCTGAGCGTATTCCACGGCGATCCGAACGTCATCACCTGGACGCCATACACCATAGGACGCAGCTTCATAACCGAGCACCGCCGCTTCGCTCAGGCGTATCTGGCCCTGCCGTCCGCAAAGGGCACGGTCGTTAAAAACGACAATGCAGATGTGAAAGTCAGGACTTATCCATCGAGGAACGGAACATATGTCGGTGTCGTATACAAGGGATACAGGCCTGCGAAGATCGCAGTTTCCATTCCTGGCGCATGGAAGGGATCCGAGACTGTTACGGATCTTGTGACAGGCAAGCCAGTGAATGCGCTGGTGAAGGACGGCAGCCTGGTGTTTAACGTCGACGCCGGTCCGATGGAGCTGGACAGCTATATAGTTAAATGAGGTAATTTCAAAATTCAAGAATCGGTCATGGCAAGCATGACCCTCCATCCCGAGTGCGAAGCGCCTCGGGATAAAAATAGAGGGACGCTGTTTTGCCTTCGGCAAGCGTCGCTTCGCTTGGCTGGGCCGCGTCCGTAGTTTTGAAATCACCTCAAATAGATTTAAAATGGAAAAAGTATGTCGGGATTAATCCCGACAAATCGGCGGGTTGAAACCCGCCATACTCTTTGAAGTAAAGATTGGACTGCGAATTATCATTAGGAGTTGGAAATATGAAAAGGGTGATTGCCATGGCCGGAATTCTTATTTTCATCTCCGCCTTCAAGGCGGGGGATGAAAATATCAGTCTAGGTGAGTTCGAGAAGGACATTGACGGATGGGAATATAACGGCGGCTGGGAGTTCAAGGGCGCCAACGGCTCCTTGAACGCCACGGATTCAAACGCGAAGTCAGGAAAGAAATGCGCGGTGCTGAAGGGTGATTTCACGGATGGCGGGTCGTATGTGGCGATGGTGAAGAAGCTGATATTCGATCCTGAGAAGATAAGCATCTGGGTGAAGGCGCCAAATCAGAAGGCGCTGACAGTCAGGATAACTGATTCCAGCGGGCAGACTTTCCAGACCAAGCTTGACCTGAAGGCGACTGACGAGTGGCAGGAGGTCGTGCTCGAGGATTTCGAGAAGATCCCGAAGCCATGGGGCGGAGCGAAAGACGGCAAATGGCATCCGCCGGCCAACCAGCTCTGGATCATGCTCAGCGCCGCACACAACATGAGGAACAGGAAGACGGATGACACGATATATGTGGATAAAGTCAGCTATGTGAAGAGAATCGAAAAGAAATAAGGAATGATAATGGATAAGCTGAAGATGGCAAAGGGGCTCGGGGTCTGCACCCATTTTGAAACTCGGGAGAAGGGGTGGAAAGTCGAAAAACTTCTTCCCATGGTAAAGAAACTCGGTGCCGTCGCGGTCCGCTCCGAGATCCACTGGGAGAAGGTGGAGACGAGAAAAGGGCAGTATAAGATTCCGAAGGTGTATCAGGACTGGGTTGACAGGTTTTCTGATGCCGGACTCGGGATCATCCTCATCCTCGACTACGGGAACCCGCTCTACAGGAATCCACTTGATCCGGCAGGATTTGCGAAATACGCAGGATACATGGCCAGGAAGCTGAAGGGCAGGAACATTGTGGCGTATGAGATCTGGAACGAGCCGACCAATTTCTTTTTCTACAGGCAGTATGGCGGCAACTGGAGCGGACAGGAACCCTCGCTCTGGCGCGAGAAGTTCTGCGAGCTGCTGGGGATCTCGGCTGACGCTATACGGGAAGCAGATCCGGACGCCGAGATAATCACAAATACCGGGGAACCGCAGTTCTTCCATATGGCCAACCATCATCCTGAGGCCTTCAGGAATGTCGACGGCGTGAGCCATCATCCGTACAATGTCAGGTTTCCGCCGGAGACAGTTCCGTTCGGCGGCGGTCATATAGGCGCGCAGGACGGTGTTGCATGCGCCGACGAGGAGCACAGCTATATTTCGCTTTTCCGGATGACGCAGAAGCATTCGTTCCTTACATTGAAGAAGGAGCTTGGGATGTATGCGACAGAATTCGGTTTCAGCACCTACAACCACAACTTCAAGCCGGGCTGGTTCTGCGGATACACTGAGACAGCTCAGGCCTCGTATCTTTGCAGAGCGATCATACTGTCGTTTGCGGCTGGCGTGAAGACGCCATGCATCTATGACTTCATGAACGACGGCGCCGACATCGAGGACGCGGAAAGCAATTTCGGAATCATAAGGAATGAGAAGGAGGCATACAGGCCGAAACCGGCATTCCATGCGCTGAAGAACCTGATCCATGCGCTTGGGACTGACTGGACATATCTTGCCGACGCTCCGGCGGAGCTTTCAGTGCAGGTAAACGGCCTTCCGACCACGCTCTACTGGCAGAAGCAGGCGGAGGAGCATTTCCTGCGGATTACAAAACCGCAGGCGTTTTGGTTCAGGAGAAAAGATGAATACCTGTGCTTTGTCTGGAAGGGCGGAAGAATGAACGGCGAATATAATGCACCTGTCGGCAAGATCATATGGGAGCATGCACCAGCCAATCTCAAGGCGGTCTCCGTTGAGGATATTGTGACAGGCGAAAAGCTGCCGCTGAGGCTCGAGGAACCGAAACGGAACGGGCAGTACGGCATGAGGAAGATTGTCAAAGATGTCCCGGTCGGCGACAACCCCGTGCTGGTAAGATGGCGGGAGAGTTAAAATAAATTATCACAATAAATTCTCATAGGAAGGGGCAGGGTTATGAAAAAGGATTCGAGTCACATCAAACAGATCAAGGTTATTTCAAACACGCACTGGGACCGCGAGTTCCGCTGGTCGTTCGAGAAGACGCGGCGGCGCCTGCTCGACATGATGGACATCACGCTGGACATTTTAAAGAAATATCCGAAGTTCCATTCATTCACGCTCGACGGCCACTCAATACTTCTCGATGACTATCTCGAGATGAGGCCGGAGAAGAGGTCGTTGGTTGAAAAATATGTGAAGCAGGGCAGGCTTGTAGCAGGTCCATGGTATACGCTTGCCGAGGAATTCAGCATCTCGCACGAGGCCCTTGCCCGGAATTTCCTGTGGGGCAGGAAGACCGTCGAGAAATACGGAGGGAAGAGCGGTACCGTGGCATATACTCCTTCGTCCTGGGGGCAGACCGGACAGCTTCCGCAGATCCTTAACGGGTTCGGAATCGACAAGATGATGTTCTACCGCGGGATCTCGCACCATGAGTCAGATGCCGAATATATCTGGGACTCCCCGGACGGCAGCAGGGTGCTCGCGACCCGCTTTGCGATCTACGCAAGATATAACTGGTACTACCAGGTGCACCGTCCGGTGACGCGTGGCCGCGTCTTTGAAAAGGATTTCACCTGGGCGCAGTGGGATGATATGCCGATCCGCTTCGTCGACGGGCTCAGCGACACGGATGCGCACTTCAACCTGTTGTCGCCGCAGACGCCGTACGATAAGGCCTGCCTGCAAAAGGCCATCGAGGACATGGTCGAACGCGAAGGCAGCCATTTCACGACGGAGATTTTCCTGGCGATGAACGGACACGATATTTCCGTTCCGTACCCCCTTGAATCCAAGGTGATCGAGGATGCGAAGAAGATTTTCGATGGTAAGTATTCCATAGAGCATACCGATCTTGAATCATATTGGAAGTCCCTTGCAAAGCTTCTCGACTACGACAAACTGAAAGTGCTCGAGGGCGAAAGACGCGCCGCCTTGAAACAGGGAATGTGGACCTATCTCTTCCCGTCGACGATAAGCGCACGTGTCTATCTGAAGCAGCAGGACTTTGCAGCTTCGAACAATCTCGTGTATCTCGCGGAACCTCTGGCGTCGATGAGTTTGATTGCCGGAGCGGATTATCCGACAAGCTATCTTGACCGCGCCTGGCAGTACCTGCTTTCCAACCATACGCATGATGCGAACGGCGGCTGCGCTCCTGATGCGGTATGCGCCGATATGGAATACAGATACAGGAAAACTGCGGATATCGCAGATATCGTCACGGAAGATGCCATTGGACACATTGCGCAGAATCTTTCGCCAAAGGATCTGCCTGCCGACGTGATGCAGCTTGTCGTCTTCAACACGCTGCCGTTCGAGCGCGACGTTACAATGGCCCTGGATCTCGAAGTCCCTTCAACCACTAAATCCAAGTTCATAAAACTGGAAAGCCAGGACGGACAGAAGGCGCAGGTCCAGCCGATATTCAGCGAAAAGTCCAGCGTATTCGTCGACAATGTCTGGGAAGTTCCGTCGATTCTCGCGTCAAACAGGATCAATGTCCATGCCTCCTTCAAGAAGGTTCCCGCCATGGGCTACAGGACTTACCTGATCAAGCACGAAGATGAAGTCCCGCAGAATCCCGCTACGCTTGTCAGCGGACCCGATACGATGGAGAACGAACTCATAAAGGTGAAGGTCAATGTCAACGGGACGGTTGACATCACCAACAGGAAGTCCGGGAAGATATTCAGCGGACTTAACTATCTGACCGACCAGGGCGAGTGCGGAAATGCATGGATGCACAGGGCGCCGCGGTATGACAGGATCTACAACAGTCAATCCGTAAGCGCATCTGTATCTGTCGTTGAGAGCGGTCCGCTCGTCTCAAGAATCTCCGCTGAATTTGAATTTCCTGTTCCTGCAGATTATGCCGACGGGAAATCGAGAAGCACGGTAATGAAGGACATTCCTGTGAAGGTCGAATACATTCTCAGGAAGGATTCCTCCAGGCTTGATATCAGGCTTGAGCTGGATAATGTCGCGAAGGACCACTGGCTCAGGGCTTCGTTCCCGACAGGACTGGATACCGACAGGACCTGGGCGGACAGCCATTTCGACGTGGTGTCGCGTCAGATCGCGTTGCCGGACTCAACCGGCTGGGTGGAGCCGGCCTGGGGCGCTCATCCCCTGAGGACGTTCGTTTCAATGAACGACGGTAAGAATGGAATCGCGGTGATGCCGAAAGGCCTTTTTGAATACGAGGCGTTTGATGATAGCGAGCATACTCTTCTCATCACGCTCATCCGTTCATGCAGGATCAAGCTGGCGGTCAGCGAGGAGAAGCAGACGGAACTTCCGGACCAGGGCATACAGTGCCCCGGCGTGCAGAAGTTCGAATACGCAATAGACGTGCACAGCGGTGACTGGAAGTCGGCGAACATAATTTCAAAGGCCGCCGAATATTACACGCCTGCCAGGATTGTGATGACCGGACGTGGAAAAGGCAGGCTGGCTCTTGAAGCAAGCATGCTCTCGATGGGCAACAGGAAACTGCACGTCAGCTGCATCAAGAAAGCTGAAAAGGGCAGGGGGATAATCGTGAGGATCTTCAATCCGCTTGAGGAGAAGCAGCAGTTTTCTCTCAAGCTTGGATTCAAGGTTGCGTCGGCTGAAATATGCCGCGCGGATGAAAGCAGGATCGGAAAAGCCCATTTGATTGACGGCACGGTCAAGATGGATATTCCGAAGAAGAAGATCCTGACCTTGAGGCTATCTTGATTTGACCGATGCCAATTTCTTTTTATAAACAACAAAGGGGAGTTCTTGTCATGAGGAAAGTCTTATCGTCGCTTTCAATGCTGCTTGTCCTGTCCGGATTTGCAGCTGTTACGGAAAACAAGGATGCGGAGCTCCCGTCGCTGGATGTCCCCAGGTCTGAAACGGCTCCGCTGATCGACGGGAAGTTGGACGATCATGCCTGGCGCAATGCGGCAGTGATAAATGGCCTTCTCCCGTGCAGGGGAGGGAAATACCAGGAGAAGATCGACAAGGTGCCGACTACTGTCCGCCTGCTCTGGGACAAGGATTATCTTTACGTTTCATATGAATGCACCGATGCTGAAATCCTTGCCACCATGACAGAGCGCGACAGCAAGCTGTATATGGAGGATGTCTGCGAGGTCTTCATCGATCCCATGGGCGACGGCCGCCAGTATTTCGAGGTACAGGTCAGTCCGAACAATGTAATTTTCGACATCTGCCACATTGCGACCGGCGAACCGGAATATACCGAGACAAAAAGGTTCACTCCCGAATTCGGTAAGAAGAATCATTGGGCTTTCCCTGAATGGAACATGGAGGGCCTGCAGACGGCGACAGCCAGGACTGAGAATGGCTGGAACTGCGAGATTGCCTTTCCAGCAAAGCTCCTGATGAAAAGAAGAGGACTTGACAAGCTCGAACCCTGCGAACTTCGCGCGAATTTCATGCGCTACGACTGGCAGCCAGGAAAGAATGGCAAGCGCGAGATGATCCACATGAACTGGGCGCCTGTCCAGCATGGCTGTCCGCACATCTCGCCGGCGGCGATGGGGATTTTGAATTTGAAGTAGGACAGGCTTTCCAGCCTGTTGGATATTTTGTTGCTTGAACGGGCTGGAAAGCCCGTCCTACTACTTCTTCTCGAATTTATCGCAGTCGTCCATGGGGCCGACATTCTTCTTGTGGAGTCCGCAGCGGTTCAGGAACGGATGTGACACGAAGTGCATGCAGTCGCGGCAGAAATGCTTTTCATCCTCGCTGGATTCAATCTTAGGACCTTCCTTCTTCTTTTCAGCAAGAAGATCTTCAAGCGCGGAAAACTTCTTGGTGGTGTCGACGGTCTTTGTCTTTTCGCCATCGAGGTCTGCGATCTTCGCAGAACAGCAGGAGCACGCCAGTATGTCGCCAAGCTTGGTCCATCCATCCATGAGGGTCTTCTTGACCAGGAAACATTCCTTTCCGCAATGCGAGCATTTCGTCTGCTGTCCGGGTTTCATGATAAAATTATCTCCAAATGAAAATTTCCGATAATTTTATAATTTATTTAATTCATTAAGGAAAGCCAATGGGGATAGGATTTTAATGTTCAGATATTTCCCTATGTTCAAAAGGTGCTTGTCTCCAGATACAATGTATTCGGCTTCAAGCGCGACAGCGCATTCGATGAATTTATTGTCATCCGGATCGTCGGCGACCAGCGTGACAGTTTCCGTTTCGGAAGTGAAGAGGGTGTTTCCTCCTTTTGAGAATAGTGAAAGGAGCTCCTTGATCTCCATCTTGTCCTGTAGGCCAAGCCGAAGCAGCACTTCCACATATTCCTCGACAATTGCCTGGGAGAGGCATAGCTGGAGCCTGTCCTGTTTCCATAGGTCTATTATCTTGCGTGGATTTCCGCCGAAGAATGATGATATGAAGACATTGGTGTCCACGACTGCCCTGATCAACGGTCTGCCCTTACCTCTCGGATAGCCTTGGAGATTTTACCTGGAGTGGCGCCATGCTTCTTCAAATCCATGGATATGCTGTTCCAAAGGGTGTCGACACATGCGCCGATGTCGCGCTTCTTTACATAATCGGCAAGGAGTTCCCTTATGACAATGCTTGAATTCTTACCTTCGGCCCTGGCCAGATATTCAACCTTGCTCTTCATGGAATCGTCTATCCTGACAATCAAATTCTTGTTCATTGCTTCACCATGTATTAGTTGTATATACAGTAATGCAATGAGATGATATGTCAAGTTATAAGGTGGGTAATCAATTTTTTCCATGTAGATGGGAAAAAGATTAGAAATACAGGTCGCGTTCGCCGGCGTTCTTGATGTTGTTCAGGCGTTCGACTAGTTTCTTCTTCTGCGGGCCTTCGCTTATTTTGCTCAGCTCGGAGGCTATCAGCTTCTCTCCGGTCTTTCTGGTTTCCGCGCCGGCATAGTCCAGGAGGTATTCCTCGAGCGTGAGCAGCGCGTTGGGCGTGCAGAACTTCTCTATGAATCCGGGGATTGCATATTCCATGAAGATCTGTCCGGTCCTGCCTGAACGGTAGCATGAGGTGCAGAAGCTTGGTACATAACCGTTGTCCATGAGGTCGCGGAGGATCTCCTCCATCGGCCTTACATCGCCGATCTGGAACTGCTCCTTGTTGAGTTCCTGGCTGCCTTTCTTTGTATATCCGGCAAGTTCGATCCTGGTTCCAGCATCGATCTGGGATACGCCGAACGACATGACTTCGCGTCTGACTTCCGCCGTCTCCCGTGCCGTAAGAATCATACCCGTGTAAGGAACTGAAAGGCGGAGGATGGCGACAAGGCGCTTGAAATTATAATCACTGACGAAATATTTTTCATCAAGCTCCACTCCATGTGCCGGACGGATCCGGGGGAAGCTTATGGTATGCGGACCCACTCCGTAGGTCTTCTGCAGGTGATGCGAATGTGTTACAAGTCCCAGGACTTCAAACTTCCAGTTGTAAAGTCCGAAAAGCGCTCCGATCCCCATGTCGTCGCAGCCGGCCTCGAAGGCGCGGCTGAGCCCGTCGAGACGCCAGAGGTAGTCGCCCTTGTGCGTCTGCGCCGGATGGACTTTCGCGTAAGTTCCATGATGATAGGTCTCCTGGAATATCTGGTAGGTGCCGATGCCGGCATCCTTCACCTTCTTATATCCTTCGTGATCCATGGGTGCGGCATTGATGTTCACCCTGCGTATTTCGCCGGGGCCTTTTCTTATTGAATAGACTGCCCTGACTGTGTCGGCCATGAAGTCCGCAGTGTAGTCAGGATGTTCTCCGAAGACAAGTATCAGACGTTTGTGACCTGCATCCTCAAGAGCCTCGATCTGTCCTATGAGTTCGTCCTGGTTGAGAGTCTTCCTCACAGTCGTCCTCAGGCTCCTGCGGAATGCGCAGTAGACGCAGTCGTTCACGCAGTAGTTGCCGATGTAAAGGGGGGCGAAAATTACGATGCGGTTTCCGTAGACATCCTTTTTAAGCTGGCGCGCGGCGTTGAATATCTCTTCGATGAGATCAGGGGATTCGGCAGAGAGGAGTACCGCAGTCTCCTCGACCGCGAGCGGCTTCTTCTCCATGCTCTTCGCAATGATCTCCCTGACCCTTGCCTTGTCTTCCTTCACGCCTGTGGCAAGGCTGTCCAGTTTCGCATCGTCTATGAAATCAACACAGTGCTTTGATAAATTTTTCATTTGAAAAATTTATTTGACCTTCGAGTGATAATGGGTATGCAGGAGCTCGTGGGACTTGTGTCCGAGCGGCTCGTGCAGGAACTCCTTATATATCTGTGTGATTGCAGGATTGTCGTGTGATTTGCGCATCGGACGGCCTTCGTCTTCCTTGTAGATGGCCTTCATCCTGGCCTTGCGGACTGCGTCTGTCGTGAGTCTGGGCTGTCCGCCGCCGCCTATGCATCCGCCGGGGCAGCACATTACTTCGATGAAATGCCAGCCGTGCTTGTTGCCTGCGGCTACGAGTTCACATGCCTTTTTTGCGTTCGAGAGGCCGTGGGCTACTGCGACTTTCGCAGTTACGCCTTCAAGGAAGCTCCATTCTGGTTTGCATCCGGTTAAGGTGACAGACGCCTCCTTGAGTCCCTTGAGGCCCTGCACCGGTTTGACGTGAAGTTTTTCCATAGGCAGCTGTTGTCCGATTACGACTTCGTATACTGTCCTGAGCGCTGCTTCCATGACACCGCCGGTATTGGCGAAGATGTCCGCGGCACCGGTCGACATGCCCATGGGCGCATCCTGTTCGCCGTCCTCGAGGTTTACAAAATCTATTCCTGCTTCGGTGATCATGTGTCCGAGTTCACGAGTCGTAAGAACATAGTCTACATCCTTGAAGCCGGAGGAATTCATCTCCTCGCGGTCGCATTCGAATTTCTTCGCCGTGCACGGCATGATTGAGACGACTATTATCTTTGAAGGATCAATTCCTTCCTTCTGTGCGAAGTAAGTTTTCGCAAGTGCTCCGAACATCTGCTGAGGTGACTTGCAGGACGAAAGATTGGGCAGGAGATTAGGATAGAAATACTCCATGTAGTTTATCCAGCCTGGCGAACAGCTTGTGAACATAGGAAGGGACACTGTCCCCTTCTCGACAAGAGCGGTCTTCAGACGCGTAAGGAGCTCGTGGCCTTCCTCTATGATAGTAAGATCGGCGGTGAAATTGGTGTCGAATACTTTCTTGAATCCCAGACGCCTGAGAGCGGTGACCATCTTGCCCGTGACGAGCGTGCCCGGCTTCAGACCGAAGCATTCGCCGAGGGCCGCACGTATTGCGGGAGCGGTCTGTACGACCACGTACTTGTCAGGATTGTCAAGCGCCTTCCAGACATCTTCGATGGAATCTTTTTCGTAGATTGCGCCGACAGGACAGACGGCGGAGCACTGTCCGCACTGCACGCAGACCGCGTCGCAGAGGTTGTCTCCTGAGCCTGCGCCGATGACGGTGTCAAAACCGCGGAGCCTTGGAGAAAGTGAGCCGACACCCTGTGTCTCCTGGCAGACGCCGATGCAGCGGCGGCAGAGTACGCATTTGTTCATGTCGCGGACGAGTGCGGGAGTGGACTTGTCGAGTGGGATCTGTTCCTTCTCATAAGGGAAGCGCACTTCGGAAATGCCCATGCTGGTCGCCAGGGCCTGGAGTTCGCATTCATTGTTCCTCTTGCATGCGTTGCAGTCCCACGGATGGTTTGCAAGCATCAGTTCCACGGAGAGCTTTCTTGCATCGCGCGCAAGTTTCGTATTCGTGCTTACAGCCATACCCTCGGTGACTTTCGTAACGCACGAAGGCTGAAGTGTCCTGGCGCCTTTTATTTCAACAAGGCACACACGGCAAGAGCCGGGGCTTGATACGCCGTCAAGATGGCACAGTGTTGGAATTTTGATTCCTACCTTTGCGGCTGCGTCTAGAACAGTTGTCCCGTCTTCAACAGAAACCGGAACATTGTTTACCGTCAGATTTATCATTTTAAAAACTCCTTGCTTATATTTTTATTCTTTTGTTGTTCAAATTCCATTTTTTACCCACCCATCCAGTCATCCGGTCATCCAACCATCCAATTCTTGACTCACACCGGCGCCAGGGTTATTAGATCTCGCTTGGTGTGCCTGACGGTCGGTTTCACTTCCTTGCTGTCGAGTCCTTTGGTGATCTCGTCTTTGAAATAGCGCATTGCCGACATGATCGGCCCGGATGGAGATTGGCCGAGTGGGCAGAACGCGGCGGATTTGAGTACCATCGATATTTCCTCCAACCCGTCGATGTCATCGCTGGTCGCCTTTTTATCCTTTAGCCTGGCCGTGATGTCCTTAAGGATTTTCAGTCCGTTCCTGCACGGATTGCAGTTTCCGCAGGATTCATGGAGGAAGAATTTCATGCAGTAGAACAGGAAATCCTTGATGTCCACGGATTCGTTGACGATCAGTATCGCACCTGACCCGAGAGTGTGTCCGACCTTCTGCATTGAATCATAGTCGAGCGGTACGTCGAGCATTTCCTGTCCGAGAATATCTCCGGCCGTTCCACCGAGCTGAGCGAAATGGAAGTTTCCGCTTTTCATCCCGCCGCCGTAGCCGTAGATGACTTCCCGGAGCGTGACGCCAGCCGGAACTTCAATGAGTCCCGGACGGTTGATGTGGCCGAGGACGGTATAGACTTTTGTCCCCGGAGTGCCGGCTGTTCCGAATTTCTTGAACCAGTCGGCGCCATTGCGGACGATTGGTGCGACATTCGCAAGGGTCTCGACATTGTTCACATTTGTCGGCTTGCCGCGGAATCCGCATTCTGCCGGGAAGGGGGGCTTGAGACGTGGAAGACCGCGTTTGCCTTCCATTGATTCTATAAGGGCGGTCTCTTCGCCGCAGACATATGCGCCAGCGCCTATTTTTATCTCAATATCAAAGTTGAACTTGCTGCTAAAGATCTTTTTTCCCAGGAATCCGTATTCCTTCGCGTCATTGATTGCCTTCTGAAGACGGTCAATCGAGAGCTTGTATTCGCCGCGGATATAGATGAAGCCCTTGGTGCCGCCGATCGCATAGGCGCAGATCGCCATGCCTTCGATGACCTTATGGGGATCACCTTCCATTATAAGGCGGTCCTTGAACGTGCCTGGCTCGCCTTCATCGGCGTTGCATATCACATATTTCTCTTTTGACTTCGGAGGAACGCAGAAGCTCCATTTGAGCCCTGTAGGAAATCCAGCTCCGCCACGGCCCCTGAGTCCGGAATCCTTGACGAGGTTTATGACATCCTCAGGCTTCATCTCTGTAACAGCCTTGCCTAGGGCGAAATAGCCGTCCCGCGCAATGTATTCCTTGATGTTCTCGGGATCTATCACGCCGCAGTTGTCGAGGACAATTCTTCCATGGCCCTGAAGCTGTCTGGAATCTGTTTCACCGGCGGCGCCTGCCGAAGGTATGACTGGCTTCTCGCCTGCAAGCAGGAATTTCTTGCACTGGCGGCCTTTTACTAAATGCTCTTCCACGATCTCTGCGACATTCGCAACAGTTATGTTCGCGTAGACGACGTCGTCGGGCTGGACGGCCACGAGCACTCCGGCATTTGTCGGACCGAATGCGGCGGTTTCGACGACCGAGATTTCTTCGCTGAGTCCGCGCCTGCCGAGTTCAGCTGAAATTGCGTTCTTGACTTCGCGTGCGCCGGCGGTGACGGTATTGGTGTCGATCGGGACAAGCACGTATGTTCTTGTTTTTGACATCTTATATGCCCTCCGGTTTCTTGACGCCGTCTTTTGCGATGGAGTCGATTATTTTTGAGACCTTGTCGGCTGTCAGGTTGCCGTAGACTTCGTCGTCAATCATCATTGCCGGAGCAACCCCGCAGGTGCCGAGGCAGCTTGATGCTTCAAGCGTGAAGGCCTTGTCAGGGGTTGTCTCTCCGATTTTGATTCCAAGTTTCTTCTGGAGTGCATCGAGTATGTTCTCGGAACCCATTATGTAGCATGGCGGACTGTCGCAGAGGCGGATGAGATGGCGGCCGCGAGGCTCCATGCTGAACATCGTATAGAAGGAAAGGGTGCCTGTGATATCGGCGGTGGTGATATCCATTATCTTTGCAAGTTCGCCGATGGCTTCACGGTGGATGGAGTTATCTCCGGATGAGTCCTGGATGTCATGCAGGATCTGCAGCAGGTTCTCCCTGTTGTTTCCGCGCTTCTCAACAATTTCAGAGACCGTCATAATCAAATTCTCCATAAATGGTTTTTAGAGTCTCGAAATGTATAAGGCAATATTAAAACTTTCAATTCTGAATCGAATAAAAGAAGAGACTAAAAAAAGTCGTCGGTGGGAAGTCGTCAGTCGTCAGTTGTCAGCTCGGGGGTTAAAAGACGATATTTCATGGGCCGGGGATTCCAGATTGATAACTTTGCACTATATAACGGTATTGCGTCTTTTGAGTAAATAAAAAGCTGTCAAATAAGCTGCTGTTGACAATTTCAAATTTCGAGCTTCTTTTTCCCACATCGCCGTTTCTCCGGTTCGCCGATGCTCCGGTTCGAATCTCGGGCACGAATGCCCGGGCTACTTCTTGAAATCATCCTTTACTTCCTGGCGGAATTTTGCATCGGTGAAGAAGCGGTAGCCTATCTGGGCGAGTGCTTTTGAGGCGTCGAGCATGGCTCCAAGCGCGTACTGGCTTTTGGCGGCATCTGCGAATTTCGCAGAATGGAGGGGGATGTTCTCCTTCGGGGAGATTCCAAAATAGACATGGGTGCCGGGGACGACCTGAGAGACATCGCCAAAGTCGCTTGAAGCCCTTCCGCTTTTTTCGGAAGCGCCAGGCTCCATGCCGAGTTCCTTTGCGGCGCTGAAGTATTCATCGTTGAGCGGCTTGTTCACCTTGCCGGACTTATAGCCTTCTTCGCCGTCCTTGATTTCGCAGGTGGTTCCGGTCATGAGGGCGGCACCCTGTGCAATGTCCCTGAACCTTTTTTCCATCTCCTCAAGGATCGTCTGGTTTTCCGACCTGAGATAGAAGCTGCAGGATGCGTGGTCCGGAATTATGTTTGGAGCGGCGCCGCCTGATTTTACAATTCCGTGGATCCGGCTGCTTTCCGGAAGATGCTGGCGCCAGGCGTTTATCCCCTGGAAGAAAAGCATCACGGCATCAAGCGCGTTCCTGCCTTTTTCAGGTGCGGTCGCCGCGTGGGAGGCCCTGCCTTTGAATGAGACGTCGAAGCGAATGATTGAAAGGAATCCGCGCCAGATGCGAGTGCGTGACGACGGATGCGCCATGATTGCGGCATCAATGTTGGTGAACGCCTTTCTCCTGACAAGATACACCTTTCCGCCTTTTCCTTCCTCGGCCGGAGTTCCCATGACGATGACAGTGCCCGGAATTTTCTCTTTCTGAAGAGTGTCGGCGAGGGCCTTGCCTGCGCCGATGGCGGCGGAGCAGATGAGATTGTGTCCGCATGCGTGCCCCATTTCGGGCAGGGCGTCGTATTCGGCAAGGAAGCAGAATGTCGGCTTGCCTTTTCCAGATTTTGCGAAATACGCAGTTTCGAGCTGGGCGTATGGCATTTGTACGTCAAAGCCCATCTTCGTCAGAAGATCGACCTGCCATTTGCAGGCTTTGAGTTCCTGCATGCCGAGTTCCGGATTGCAATGGATGTCCAGTGCGAGTTTCTTCAGGCTGGCGGCATATTTGTCTAAGGTATCTGATATATGAGAGTTAATGATATTTCCTCCATGATTCGCGATGAACTGATGTTGAAAGATTGATGGGACATACTATATTTCCCGCCAACTTAAAATCAACTGTGGAGGAAATATATATGTACAACCCCGAAGCCTATGATGCCGTATCAGCGAGGAGCAGCAGCAGCATTGAGGTCAACACATTCATCGCGAAGGTCTATGCATGGATGACGTTTGCGCTGATTGTCACCGCGCTTGTCGCGATGTATATCGCGTTCAATCCCAAGCTGGTGAAGCTCATAATCCTTACCAAGCCCATGTTCTGGGGTATCATCATCGCCGAACTTGGACTTGTGTTCATCCTTTCAGCATTCATAAACAGGATGTCGGCAGCTACTGCTACCGCGATGTTCGTCGCATATTCCGCGTTGAACGGTCTGACCCTTTCAATAGTATTCCTGGCATATACCGCCACATCCATCACATCCACGTTCTTCATTACCGCTGGAACCTTCGGGGCAATGAGCGCATATGGTTATTTCACGAAGCGCGATCTCACATCCATCGGCAACCTCTGCTTCATGGCCCTCATTGGCCTTATTATCGCAATGGTCGTGAATATCTTCCTGGCAAGCACTATGATGAACCTGATAATTTCCTGTGTCGGTGTCCTGGTATTCGTAGGACTCACCGCTTATGACACACAGAAGATCAAGGCGCTCGGTGCAACGGTCGATGAGGCTTCCGAAGCAGGCCGCAAAGGAGCGATCATGGGCGCACTCGCCCTCTATCTGGATTTCATAAACCTTTTCCTCATGCTCCTGAACCTCCTGGGAGACAGGAAATAAATTCCGAAACGGAATTTATAAATGAAGATATTTCTTCTAATAATATTTATCCTTCTATCAGCGGGTATGCTTCCGGCTGAGTCCCCGGTGCCGGGTTATATAAATTCGCAGAATTCATATGATATAAAAACTTTCAAGACTGTCTGGCATGATGATGCAAGAGACCGGGATGTGCCGGTCAAGATATATTTTCCCGCCGTGGCGGGCAAATATCCAGTGATAATTTTCTCGCACGGGCTTGGCGGCACCTGCGACGGCTACGAGTACATCGGCACACACTGGGCGAAGAATGGCTATGTGTCGGTACATATACAGCACAAGGGCAGCGATGACGGTGTCTGGCGCGGCAAGGCGAACCCCATGCAGGAGATGAAGAAGGCGACAATGGATCTGGAAAGCGTCCTCAACCGTCCGAAGGACGTGACCTTTGCAATCGACCAGATGGACAAACTCAGCAAGGATGACAAGTCGGAGTTGAAGGGCAAGTGCGATCTGGACAAGGTCGGAGTGGCGGGACATTCATTTGGAGCATATACGGCGCTTGCAAGTTCCGGCAGGAAACTTGTGGGTCCACTTGGTGCCAGTATGAATCTTTCTGACCCTCGCATAAAGGCATGCATTGCCATGAGTGCTCCGGCAAAAGAAAAGGAGAAGCAGAATAATTCCTATTCCGGCTACAAGGTTCCCTGCATGCACATGACCGGCACCCTTGATGACAGTCCGGTAGCCGACACCAAGGCGGCAGACCGGAGGATTCCCTTTGATAGTATTGACAAGGGCGATCAATACCTTATTACCTTCAAAGACGGCGACCACATGATTTTCTCGGGAAGGGGACAGAAGATGGGAGAACGGGCCGCAGGCGATAAAGTTTTTCAGGCGTTGATCATGCAGTCAGCGACTCAATTCTTGGATGGCTACCTCAAGGATAAAATCGAAGCGAAGAAATGGCTGACGGATGGTGGTTTGGAAAAAGCCATGGGTGAGAAGGCCGCTGTGGAAAAGAAAATCACGAAATAAAAAATTATTTCAATGTAAGACAGTAGATATTTAATCTGGTTCATGATATAATCTGCCAAAACTAATAAATATGGGAAAATGAAGATGTATAGGCAGATTATATTATTTATTCTTTCAGGATTACTGATTTCAACGGTATTTGCGGAGGGTGACGAACCTAAGGAGCTGATACGCGCCAGGGATTCATACCAGTCGCAACTCAAAACTGCGGCTCAGACTTGCAAGCAGAAGTTCGAGGGCATTGATAAACTTCCTACGCCTGAGGAAAAGACCAAGGAGCTGAACAGGCTCAAGACCAGCTACCAGCAACAGCTCGAATTCATCGCAAAATCCTATCTCTCGAAGCTTGACAGCATGAGGAAGATGCCGTCCTTCAATAAGAACCAGGTCTACGCAATCAAGGATGAGATATCCAACTTCCAGAAACCTGATGCGTCAGTACCGCCGGGAGCACCGTCTGGGAAGACTGCCGATGGCAAGGCCGGAAAGCCAGCAGATGCCGCGAAGGATGTGGCAAAGGCTGATAAGGATGATGAAGGAGACGATGTAGCCGATTTCAAGGCTCCGGATGGTACCGCCTCCGATGAGGATGTAGCCAAAGTTCAAGCTGCATCACTAGAGGATGCAAAGGCCAGGAACCAGGAGGAGATAAGGAAGCTCAGCTTAAGCGATCTCAAGGCCGACTGGATCAAGGAGCGCCGCGAATTCGCGGAAAAGAGGCCGCGCCCGGAGAATTATGTCTTCACGCAGGCACTCTTCAACTCTTATGCCGCCACCATTCCCGAGGACAAGAGGGAGCTTGAGGAGAAACGCTTCAAGCAGGTCAGCGGAATCAAGGACTACATGTCCAGGCTCATGGAGAGGAACACGTATCCCAGGCCGATAACCCTCAAGAATGGCGGCAGGGCCACCGGAATCATGGTCAACCCCAACTTCATAGCGGTCAAGACCGGCGGCAAGAAATATAAAAGACTTGGATGGGATGCTCTTCCCGTCAATGAATCCGCCAGCATCCTCGAATATTTCGCCACCATGAGGCTCAAGATAAGTGCAGCCCCGAATATTTCGAAGGAACAGCTGAGACGTGAAGCCGCTGAAGATTTCCTCCGCATTGGAATGCTCTGCGACTGGTACGAGGAATATGAGGACGCTGTCAAATACGCCAAGAAGGCCGTGGAAGCCGATCCGAAGATAGAGGACATCGTCAAGAAGTACATGATGCAGTAAAATTCCGCCGGACGGCTGAATTTTACAAATAACGCAAAGTCATTTTCCACTTGAATTCTGGAAGAACTGCAATATATTCCCGTCAGTAGACCAACTTGACCAACTTAAGTTTTGGGAGGCCATATGATTACAGTAAACACATACGAAGCCAAGACAAGGCTATCCGAACTTCTTCACATTGTAAATGAGAAGAAGGAAATAGTGAGAATCTGCAGGAAGGGAAAAGCCATGGCGGAACTCGTGTTTCCTGGAAGGGGCAATGCCAGGAACAATCCGTTCAAGAGGCATCCTAAGCTCATGGGGGTCAAAATAAAATGTGATCTTACCAGGCCGGCAATTGATGAAAACGATCTCCCTGAACATATGAAATGAAGGTTCCTCCGATGCTTCTACTGGATACATGTGCCCTGATATGGCTAGTCGAGGATCTGGACTCTCTGGGCAGTTCTGCAAAAAGTTCAATTGCCGGGAATCCGGACAGCCTGCATATATCCGCGATTTCAGCATTGGAAATATCCTTGCTGGCCGCAAAGAAGAGAATAATATTGCCGATGGAGCCATTCAAATGGTATTCGGAAGCCATAAAACTGCATGGGATAACTGAGCTGCCGGTTACAGGGGAAATTGCAGCCTTATCCGGAAAGCTGCCCGTGATCCACAAGGATCCATGCGACAGGATCATAATCGCCACGGCCATCCTGAAGAGGATGAAAGTCCTGACCGCCGATGATGTCTTCAGGAAATATGATGCTGTCAAGGTAGTATGGTCTTAAAAGACGATCAATGGGGCTGGCATGAAGCGATTAATGCACAAGCAACGAATTACACGAAAAAAATCATAGCAGGTTGGCCAGATGCTCATATAGCCAAGACGGTTCGAATGCCAGATTCTACTTCTTTCATCTTATGCGGATCTATTGATCTTATTCTTTCCGTTAGAAAACCCTTGTCAATCGTAACCAACTGTGAGATGTTCACGACAGACTCTTTGGGTAATCCGGATGAACGAGAACTGAGATGGACGTTGCCGGGAGCCAATGCAAGAGCCAGATTGGAAGTGATCACTGCAACGATGACCGTGTGAATCTTGCTCCGGTTAAACTCATTGGCTCGAATAATCAGTACGGGACGCCTATATCCCGGACCGGAGCCTTCAGGTTCCGGTAAGGATGCCCACCAGATCTCACCGCGCTGCATTACCATTTCTCCTTGGAGACTGATGAGGCCTGTAGCCCTTGCATGACAGGATCCAGCGCAGATTCCTGTTTGCCGTAGACCTTGTTGAGCTGTTCTGTCACATTGTCCTGACGGTGAAGTGACAAGAACTCGGTTACGGCTCTGGTAAACAGTGCGCTTCTGGAGAGCTTATTGTGCCGGGCAAAGGCATCTGCTGTCTTGAACACATCGTTTGGAATGGAAATTGCTGTTTTCATCGATATCGTGGTATTGCCTTGGTTATACTTCGACAATAGTTTAATCAGCAAGGAGTTAGAAGTCAAGTGAATTTTAAATAATTGTACTCCGTCTAATTGCTGACGCTGGTAAAAACAAGAATTACATGGTTGGCGCCAAGGAAAGTGAAGTCCATCGCAGGAGTGACCCGATGGTCTCGGTAAGCTTCCGGTTTCGCCATTGGCGCATGACTCGTAAAAGATTCTTTGACTCATCTCCATGTCGGAGCTATCTTCCTCAAATCATGAACATTAAAATTCCCATTGTTTTCAGCTCCGCGTCAGGCAGTATCATTCTGCTTCTTGTGATAAGCATGATAGTCAATGTGCTAGCAGCTTGGGGTTGCATGTTATGGTCGCCATATACGGAACCTGAAGAAGATCCGGATCTCGGTGAAAGCATTGGTCCAAACGGCATCAAGGCTTGGTGGTATACTAAGTGGGGGGTAGGTGTTTGGGAGACGGAATCTTTTGGGGGAAGCAAATTAGCCTTTTACAGAAGTGGTTTTCCTATGCTTTCGATGCAGGCTGCCGTTGATGAGACGCCGGATAAGATGGGAAACAAATCACCGAGTGAAGGGAATCTGCATGTGTTTGAGATAGCGCGCCGCGGATTCCTGACGAACTCATTCCCGATATGGATGAACGTCGAATCGTTTAGGAGAATTCCGTTTCTTCCAATTTGGCTGGGTTTTGCGGTTAACACGATGTTCTATTTCGGGGTTGGGCTTGGCTTTATGTTCTTATGGAAGAAATTCCGTAAGGGGTTTCAAGGGATGAAGCTGAAGTCAGTATTATGGATTCTCGTGCCCTCGTCTTTACTGTTTGCAGGTGGAATATATGCTGTGAGTTCATGGTTTCAGGAACGAACTCTTGATAAAAAGGAGTTTTACACGAAGCAGGAGATAGTCTCCAATATACCGCCTCCTTTTCTAGGAGCAGGAAAAATGGAACTGAAATGGGGTATTACTGAAACAACATGGAATACTCACCAGATATTTGTTGCTGTCCATGCTGGAAGACGCCCGTTTGCTCCGCCGTACGATGCAGCGATATACTTGAAGGTTGGACATGATTACAAAATGCTGCGCGGATTTTATTGCGAGCTTGGATGTTTCGAGAAGCCCGTTTTTTCTGGATGGTTCCGGAAGGTTCGGAAAATAAAGAACATTTCATCCATTTGTCAGAGAGTTACTATGGGACTGGTCACTTCAATGTCGAGCATGTTTTCCGTGTCCTTCCAACAGGGGAATTGCAGGATGTGGAATTCGTTGATGCGAAGGATGGTTATGCTTCCCAATTGAATCCAGGAGAGGGTGTCTGGAAAGGGACATGGAATGATTTCAGCAAAGATGGATTATTCTTTTCTTTCAGCATTTGGAACAAGGATGATTGCAATGCCAATCCGACCGCAGGTAAAGTATCCGGTACGTACAGGATTACGGCAATAGACAAGGAGAAAGGGAAATACAAGATATCGGCAAAGGACTATAAGAGAATTCCAATTGGTGAAGATGAATGAACCATGAATTATGAGTTGATTAATCCTCGCTGGATCTCCGATACTCCTGCACGCCGATATGCCGGTTCGTCCTACTTCTTCAGTATTTCCGACAGGAACTGTCCTGTGAAGGACTTCGGATTTTTTGCGACCTGCTCGGGAGTTCCTTCGGCGACAAGCTGTCCGCCTTTGTCTCCGCCTTCCGGTCCGAGATCGATTATGTAGTCTGCGGTCTTGATGAGTTCAAGGTTGTGTTCGACGACTAGCACGGTATTGCCCTGGTCGCGGAGCCGCATCAACACTTCAAGAAGTTTTTCGACATCGGCAATATGAAGTCCGGTGGTTGGTTCATCTAGGATGTAGAGGGTGTGGCCGCGGGGAATTCTTGCGAGTTCCGCGGAAAGCTTTACGCGCTGCGCCTCGCCGCCTGAGAGAGTTGTCGCAGGCTGTCCGAGATGGATGTAGCCGAGGCCGACTTCATCAAGAGTCTTAAGCTTGCGGTGGAGTTTAGGGATTGCGGAGAAAAAATCAGCCGCGTCTGTTACTGTCATCTCAAGTACGTCGGCGATGCTCCTGCCCTTGAACAGGACGCTGAGCGTCTCGCGGTTGAAACGTCTGCCCCTGCATGCGGAGCATGTCACGTAGACTTCCGGCAGGAACTGCATTTCGATCTTCTTCATGCCGTCGCCATGGCATTCCTCGCAGCGTCCGCCTTTTACATTGAAGCTGAATCTGCCGGACTTGTAGCCGCGCATCTTTGATTCGGGAAGTTTTGCGTAGAGGTCGCGGATAATCCCGAATGCATCAGTGTATGTCGCCGGATTCGAACGCGGAGTGCGGCCGATGGGGCTTTGGTCGATCACGATCACCTTGTGGATGTTGTCCAGCCCGCTTATCTTCTTGTGCTTTCCAGGGATGCCGGTGCCGATCTTGAAATGCCGGTCGAGGGCGACACGCAGTGTGTCGTCGATGAGACTGCTTTTGCCTGAACCTGAGACACCGGTGATGCAGCAGAAAGTACCAAGCGGGATTTTGACGTTTATCTTTTTCAGGTTGTTGTGTTCCGCGCCTTCGATGGAAAGGCACTTGCCGTCTCCCTTGATTCTCTTGGAGGGCAGGGGGACTGTCCTTTCGCCGGAAAGATATTTGCCAGTGATGGAAGCTTTCGTCTTTTCGACTTCCTTCGGAGTTCCTGCTGCGACGAGTTCACCACCGTGTCTTCCTGCGCCAGGGCCGAGATCGAGTACATAATCAGCCCTGCGGATGGTGTCGAGATCGTGTTCGACCACGATGACGGTGTTTCCGGTGTCGCGCAGTTTTTCTAGAGTGTTGAGAAGCTTGACATTGTCCTTCTGGTGGAGTCCGATGCTGGGTTCGTCGAGAATGTACAGGACTCCCGTAAGTCCGCTGCCGATCTGTGTGGCAAGACGTATGCGCTGGGCTTCTCCTCCCGATAGAGTTCCACTTTCGCGGTTGAGGTTCAGGTATGAAAGTCCGACATCCTTAAGGAAGCTCAGACGGCTGCGGATTTCGCGGATGACCTCGTGCGCGATGGTCTTCTCCTCATCGTTGAGCTTGAGTTTCTCGAAGAAGCTGTCGGCGTCTGCGACTGTGAGTTCGTTATACTTGTGTATGCCGATATCTCCGACTTTTACCGCGAGGCTTTCGGGGCGCAGTCGGTTGCCTTTGCATTCCGGACAGCATCTGCGGGCCATGTATTTCTTGAGGCGCTCCCTTACATCCTCGCTTTCCGTCTCAAGGTAGCGGCGCTGGAGATTCTTGAGGATCCCTTCAAACGGCTTTGCGAGCTTGTGCATTTTTCCTGAACGCCAGTAGTCGAACTTTATTATATCGTCTCCGCTGCCGTTGAGGAGGACATCCCTGACATTCTTCGGAATATCCTTGAACGGCATTGTCACCATGTCCTCAATCCCGAAATGTTCAGCGATGCATCTGAGGAGGTGTTTATAGTAGATCATGAGGCGGCGCGGGCCTCTGCGCCAGGGAGGGATGGCCCCCTGCTTGATTGTCCTGCCCGGATCGGGGATCACCATTTCCGGATCGAAGATGAGCTGGGTGCCGAGGCCGTTGCAGGTCGGACATGCCCCGTACGGGCTGTTGAATGAGAAGTTGCGTGGCGCGAGCTGACCGAAGCTGATTCCGCATTTGACGCATGCGAGCTGTTCGCTGATCTGCTCCTCCGTCCATTTGCCTTTTTTGTCTTCGGGATTTTCCAGGAGGACTGTGATGACGCCTTCGCCGCAGCGGAGCGCGAGTTCGATGGAGTCGTTTAGGCGGGATGACTCGGTTTTGCCGGTGACCAGGCGGTCGACGACGGCCTCGATGCTGTGGCGGATGTTTTTCTCGAGCTTTGGAAGTTTTCCGTCGAGCTCATAGATTTCACCGTCGATGCGCGCCCTGACGAATCCGTCGCGCTTGAGCTTGTCGAGAATGTCCTTCTGCTCGCCTTTTCTTCCGATGACATATGGTGCGAGGAGCATCATTTTCCTGTTTGGCGGAAGCGTGATTATTTTCTCGCAGATGGCCTCGGCGCTCTGTCCTTTGATTGCGACACCGCACTTCGGGCAGTGAGGCTTGCCGATGTGGGCATAGAGCAGGCGGAGATAGTCATAGATTTCAGTTGTTGTCGCTACTGTTGATCGCGGATTGCTTCCGGCGGTGCGCTGCTCGATTGCGATGGCCGGGGAAAGGCCTTCGATGTGCTCGACGTCGGGTTTCTGCATCTGGTCCAGGAACTGTCGGGCATAAGATGACAGGCTCTCGACATACCGGCGCTGTCCTTCTGCGTAGAGCGTGTCGAAGGCCAGGGAGGATTTTCCGGATCCGCTGAGTCCGGTGATGACGACGAGCTTGTGCCTGGGGATGGTGACGTTTATCCCCTTGAGGTTGTGCTGCCGCGCACCCTTGATGATGATGTCCTTGAACATATATTTTCCGCCAGATTAAAATCTGTCGGAAAATATATACAAATAATCCTGAAAAACTACTGTTGGAGTGAAAATGAGGGGATCAAGTTTTAGCTGCAACCATATACTTGCTGAGTTTGCCCCTGAGGATTTCGGCGAGGCGTGCTTTCTCGCTGAAGTGCAGGGAGACTAGTTTTTTGCCTTCCTGCTGGTAGAGTTTCTGTTTTTTGAGCATGCCTATCTTGTAGTCGGCTGTGTCCATGCCCCAGTATTCGATGTAGACGTCGAATTCTGGCAGGTAGAAGTCGGGCCTGATGGCAAGGCCATCAATAATTCTGATACGTTCATCGTAACGGAATTTTATTGCGGAAGAATTGAGGAAGTCGGCGATTTGCCTTTCTCCATCGGATTGCACGAGTGTTCCGTCCTTGGCGGTTATGGTCTTGTTCAGTTCCACTTCGGTGTCGAAGTTGCGGCGTTTCAGGAAGACTTCGTCGAAGCATTTGTCGCAGTAGATGCGCTGGAAGGCCTTCATGCTCCTGGCGTATTCGTCGGAGATGATGGGAAGTCCGCATTTCTGGCATTTGTGAGCCGCTTGCTGCTCTCTGATTCGCTGCGCCTCGGAGATTATACTTACAGCTTTGATGGCGTCGGTACGATTGTATTCCTTCTCGGATGGATTTACAGATATATCGCGAAGGTCATGGAGGACGGCCTTGGAGCCGGCCCCATAGGACGATAATGCCTTGATGGCATACTGTCGCACCTGCGGATGCGGATCTCGCAGGATATGGGAAATGAAAGGTACGACATCTGCGGAATTCGCAATTCCGGCAAGCTTGCCAAGCGCAGAGACTGCTAATCGTCTTACATCATAGGAAGAGGACTTTGCCAGATAGAGAAGTTCTGGTACGGCTTCCGCCTTGCCGCTTTTTCCTAGCTCTACCGCTCTCGATGCCAAAGATTTTTCAATTTTTCTATCCATGATCCAATAATATACCGTTGTATTTTGGTATTCAAGAAAAATCGCCGCAAAGCGGAGCGGAGTCAGGATATTTACTCTTTCTCTTGTAACCTTTCCTGCCCAAAGAGTATATTATACGTAAACAAAGGATATTTCATGAACAGCTTGGCTAAAGTGAAGATGCGCAGGATGGCTCTGCTTGTGGGGGTGTCGCTCCTGCTTGCAGGGCTTGTGATATACGGCGTGATTAAACCGGATCCGGAGGAGCAGGAATACAACAGGGTCAAGAACATCATCCTTGCGGGCGAACCTGGCAAGGAGGACGAGGAGACCCGCAAGGAGTTCCGCAAGCTGATGGACAAGCTCAAGCCGGAAACGCGAGAGCGCCTCATCACCGAGATCATGCGCCAGCGCCTTACCGATGCGCGTGAGAAGATCAGGAACATGTCCGAGCCCGAAAAACAGGCCAAGGTCGAGGAGATGGTCGTCAAGGTGAGGGAGGGGTTTTCAAAGCTCAATCCCGAACAGCGCGAGAAGATCAAGGTGGACATGAACACCGATGAAGGCAGGAAGCGCCTCAAGAAATCCATAGACTTCTACTATACCGAATTCACCATCCAGGAAAGAAACATGCTTGACCCGCTGGTCAATGAAATCATGACCGGCCTGAACAGCTTATAAATTATCCGGCCGGAAAATTTATTATCCATTATGAAAAACTTCTTGCCATGTTATTTTACATTTTTGAAACTAAGGGACTAGGCCAGACAAAATTGTCACTTTCATCAAGGATGTAAAATGAACGAACACAATGATAACCTCGAACTCAATATCCTCGACAAGATAAGCCATGCGCTCGTGCATCAGAGGAATGTTTCGTCCCTGCTCAGGGAAGTGCTGGACATTCTCCAGCATGAGATGGGCTTCGAGCATGGAGCCTTCACGCTGCGCCGTGGAAACATACTTGTCATAGAGGCCTCCAGCGGTCTTACCGAAGATGAGAAGAAACGCGGACAATACAAGCTGGGAGAAGGCGTCAATGGAAAAGTCGCCGCCACTGGAAAGCCGATAATAATCCCCGACATATCCAAGGAGCCTTCCTTTCTAGGGAAGACAAAGGCGAAGCGCGCCGCAAAGACCGCCTATATCTGTGTGCCGATCAAGCACGGCGGTGAAGTCATAGGCACCCTGGGGATCGATCATCCGACGGCATCCGACGAGAAGCTCCAGAAGGCGCTCGGCCTGCTGAAGATACTTTCGAACATACTTGCCGACGCAGTCGCCACCTTCAAGCATGAGATAGAGGAGAAGGACGTGCTGCGCAATGAGAATGAAAGGCTGCGCCAGGAACTCGGAGTGCAGTTCCATCCCAGCAACATCATCGGAAACTGCAGCAGCATGAAGGCGGTATATGCGATGATCGCGCAGGTGGCGGACAGCCAGGCGACCGTCCTGATACGCGGCGAATCCGGAACCGGCAAGGAACTTGTCGCCAGGGCGATCCATTATGCGAGTCCCAGGAAGGGCGGACCGTTCATTGCCGTGAACTGCGCGGCGCTTCCTGAAAACCTGATCGAGAGCGAACTTTTCGGCCATGAAAAGGGATCTTTCACCGGGGCGTTGCAGCAGCGCAAGGGGCGCTTTGAGATCGCGAACGGCGGAACGCTTTTCCTTGACGAGATCGGCGACATCAGCCAGCCCGTGCAGGTGAAACTCCTGCGCGTCCTCCAGGAGCGCGTCTTTGAACGGGTGGGCGGGCACGAGCTCGTTGAATCCAACGTGAGGATCATCGCCGCCACCAGCCGCAATCTCGAGGAGGCGATACAGGAAAGCAAGTTCCGCGAGGATCTCTACTACAGGCTTAATGTCTTTCCGATAATTCTTCCGGCGCTCAAGGAGAGGAGGTCGGACATCATTCTACTTGCCGACCATTTCCTCGACAAGTACAACAAGATGTACAACAAGAACGTGCGCAGGATCTCGACGCCGGCCATCAACATGATGGTGGCGTATCACTGGCCGGGAAACGTGAGGGAGCTGGAGAACTCGATTGAAAGGGCGGTCCTTGTGACGACAAACGACGTTGTCAACGCCTACGACCTTCCCCCGTCCCTGCAGACCGCGCAGGAGAGCGGCACGTCGATAGTTCCCGAGGAGGGCGCATCCTTTGATACGATGGTCGCATCCTTTGAAAAGGAATTGATTGTCGACGCATTGAAGAACAACCGCTGGAACGTTGCCGCAGCGGCGCGGACTCTCAAGACCACGCAGCGCATTATGCACTACAAGATCGAGAAGTTGAATATCGAGATACAGAAATAAATTTGCGGATTCCGCAGATTTATAAAAGGGTATACATGAAGATTTTATTCGTCTGTACAGGGAATACATGCAGGAGCCCGATGGCCGAGGCGTATTTCAGAAGCCTCTGCGAGAAATCAGGACGCAGGGATATGACCGTAGCTTCTGCCGGAACTTTTGCCGGCGGCGGCGATGCGGCATCTTCACAGACGGTTTCAGTGATGAGGGAGTATGGCATCGATCTTTCATGCCACAGGAGTTCGATGCTGACGCATGACATGATAAACGATGCGGACCTGATTGTAACTATGACCGATTCGCACCGTCATCATATAGGATCGATGATGCCTGCGGCGCTTAAAAAAACCAGGAACCTGCTTGAATTTGCGCAAAAGGAAGGCAACATTTCAGACCCTTTCGGGGGGTCGGAGAAGATTTATGAAGACTGCTTCAGTGAAATGAAGGTGGCATTGGACAACTTGTTTCTGGAAGTGGTCGGAAAGATAGACGGGACGATAAAATGAGTTTTTATGTCGCCGCCCTGCGGGGGCTTGATCGTTTTGAAAATATATTACCCATGGCTGGCGCCATGGGCTATAATATGTTGCCTCCTGCGGAGGCTATTAAAAGGAATGGATGATTCGAGCCCTCGCAGAGGGCGGAATATTGCAGCCCCATGCGGAGCGTGGGGAAAATGAAGATTGACATTGATTAAAGCCTCCGCAGGATGGCGGCATATTTGAATGACAGTAAGCTGATAATTATAAACATAAGGAATGTAAAATGATGAAGATAACTGACTGGTCCGCCAAGAAGGAACTCACAATCGCCATTGCCGGGGATCACGGCGGATTTGAATTCAAGAACAAGCTGATGGCCAAGCTTTCCTCCATGGGGCACAAGGTGCTTGACAAGGGGCCTTTCAACCTGGACCCTTCCGATGACTATTCCGACTTCGGCGCAGAACTCGGGTTTTCCATAGTGAAAAACGAAGCAGACTGCGGAATTTTAATATGCCGTTCAGGTGTTGGCATGGGAATAGTGGCAAATCGTTTCCACGATGTCAGAGCAGCCGTAGTCACCGATGAGAAGGTTGCAAAATCAAGCCGCGACCACAACTGCTCGAATGTCATTGTGATTCCTGCCGACATAATCTCGTTTGAAACAGCTGAAAAACTGGTCAAGACGTGGCTTTCAACTCCGTTCAGCAAGGATGACCGCCACCTCAGAAGGCTTGAGAAGATCGAGAGGAAGACCTATGACGATATCGCCGCAGTGCGCGATGCCGATCCTGAAATCGCCCACATGCTCGACAAGGAGGCCGAGCGCCAGGATGGCGGGCTCGAGCTCATTGCATCGGAAAATTTCGCAAGCTGCGCAATTCGCGCCGCACAGGGAACGGTCCTTACGAACAAGTATGCCGAAGGATATCCTGGAAAACGCTACTACAACGGCTGTGAAGTCGTCGATGAAGTCGAAAGCCTCGCGATAAAGCGCGCGTGCCAGCTCTTCGGAGCGGAAGCCGCGAACGTGCAGGCGCACTCCGGAAGCCAGGCCAACATGGCTGCGTATTTCGCACTCATCAAGCCGGGCGACACCGTTCTTGCAATGGATCTCGCGCATGGCGGGCATCTCACCCACGGACATCCGATGAACTTCAGCGGAATGCTCTACAAGATCGTTCCGTACGGAGTTGACAAGCAGACTGAAGTGCTCAACTACGATGAAATCGAAAAGCTTGCGCTTGAGAACAGTCCGAAGGTAATCGTCGTCGGTGCAAGCGCGTATCCGAGGACGCTTGATTTCAAGAGGTTCCGCGAGATAGCCGACAAGGTCGGCGCGAAGGTCTTTGTCGACATGGCGCATGTCGCAGGTCTTGTCGCGGCCGGTATCCATCCGAATCCGGTTCCTTATGCCGATGTCGTCACTTCGACTACGCATAAGACCCTGCGCGGTCCGAGATCGGGATTGATCCTCTGCAAGGAACAGTATGCAAAGGACATCAATTCAAAGCTGTTTCCCGGACTCCAGGGCGGACCTATGATGCACACGATCGCCGCGAAGGCGATATGCTTCCATGAGGCGCTCCAGCCGGAATTCAAGGTTTACCAGAAGCAGATCGTGAAGAACGCCTCGCATCTTGCAGCCGAACTAGTGAAATGTGGATTCAGGATCGTCTCCGGTGGAACTGACAACCATCTGATGCTCGTCGATCTGCGTCCGAAGAAGTCAACAGGCAAGGAAATCGCGCTCGCCCTCGACAAGGCTGCGATCACAGTGAACAAGAACATGATCCCGTTCGATCCCGAGAAGCCTTTCATCGCCAGTGGTATCAGGGTCGGCACGCCGGCCGTTACAACGCGCGGAATGAAAGAAGCTGAGATGACGAAGATCGCCGGATGGATAGAAAGGGCAGTCGACTGCAAGAACGATGAGGCTGGACTCAGGCAGATCGCCGCAGAGGTCAAGGAGTTCACGAGGAACTTCCCGCTACCGCAGTTCTGAACCAATATAAAATATTTACCACGAAACACTCGAAATACACGAAACTATGGGGATTGTTTTTAAAGAAGAATCGTATAAAATTACTGGTGCCTGTTTTGAAGTATACAAGGAAATGGGATGTGGGTTTCTAGAATCCGTTTATCAAGAATGCTTAAAGATGGAGCTTCAGGATCAGCAGATACCTTTCGTTGAACAGTCTGAACTCAAACTGTTTTACAAGGAACGTTTGCTTAAACAGACGTACAGGCCTGATTTCATTTGTTACGATAGTATAGTCGTAGAATTGAAAGCTGTAACAGATTTAACCAAGGAACATCAAGCCCAGCTTTTCAATTACTTGCGCGCAACTAATTTGAGACTTGGATTACTTGTTAATTTCGGACATTATCCTAAATTGGAATATGAAAGAATAGTTATATAATATTTTCGTGTAGTTCGTGTGTTTCGTGGTTAAAATCAAGGAGAATTTATGATAGATATCAAGTTGCTGAGGGATAATCCGGAGTTCATTAAGAAGAACTGCGAAGTCCGCGGCGCCAAGGTCGATGTCGACGCGATTGTCGCGCTTGACAAGGAAATGCGGGAGCTGACAGTCAAGACGGAGACCATGAGGTCCGACAGGAACAGGCTCAGCAAGGAATGCAAGGACAAGCCTGAAGCCAGGGACCAGGTAAAGAAGATAAAGGAGGAGCTTGCACTTCTCGAACCTAAGCTCGTCGAGATGCAGAAGCAGCTCGACGCAATGATGGGATGGCTTCCGAATATAATCTCACCTGAGACTCCAGCCGGGAAAGACGACACTGAGAACAAGGAGATAAGGCAGGTAGGGGAAGTCCGCAAATTCTCCTTCAAGCCGAAGGACCATCAGGAACTCGGGGATCTCCTCGGAGTGATCGATGCGCCGCGCGGTGTGAAAGTAGCAAAATCAGGTTTCTACTATTGGAAAGGGAAGGGGGCGCAGCTCTGCAACGCCATGTTCTTCTGGACTCAGATGGAGCTTATCAAGAAAGGTTTCACCTCGTTCATTACACCATGCTGCGCCAAGGAAAGGACTCTTTTCGGAACAGGATATCTCCCTTTCTTCGCCGACCAGACGTTCAAGATAGAAAAAGAGGATCTTGCTCTGATCGGAACTTCGGAGCAGACTCTTGTCGCCTTCCACACGGACGAGACATTGAATGCTTCGACGCTTCCCCTGAGATATACTGCCTTCAGCCCTTGTTTCAGGACGGAGGCCGGAAGCTATGGAAAGGCTACGAAAGGCATTTTCCGCGTACACCAGTTCCACAAGGTCGAACAGATCATCTTCTGCCTTCCTGAAGAATCCGAGAAGTATCATCAGGAATGCCTCGTGAACGAGGAATTCCTCCTCCAGAAGCTTGGAATACCATACCGCGTTGTCGATGTATGCCTTGGCGACATGGGTGCGCCGGGATACAGGAAATACGACACTGAGGCGTGGTTCCCGGGATTCGGCGGCTACAGGGAAGTGACTTCCAATACCAACCTGACAGATTTCCAGGCGCGCCGTCTGAACATCAAATACAAGAAGGACGACGGGACAAAGGGATTTGTGCACACGATCAGCGCGACGGCTGTCACCGACAGGGTGGCGATCGCGATCCTCGAGAACTTCCAGCAGGAAGACGGTTCGGTCATAGTTCCAGAAGTCCTGAGGCCGTTCACGGGATTCGACAGGATTGAAGCGCCGAAGTAACTCGGGCATTCCTGCCCGAGAAGCGGGATGAGAAGGCATCCTCCTTCGCCGGGAAGCTACGGCGGAGAAGCAAAGTCACAGAGCATGGGAAAAATATGACGGAGGGTTGGAAAGCAGGATTGTAGGAGTTCACAACTTTAGTTGTGTCTTGACTTTTCTTGAATAAGTTACCCTATTGCGAAAGAAATGCGCACAACTGAAGTTGTGAACTCCTACGTGTAGGCAGTCAATCGTGTGATAAGTGCTGACTGTGTTAGGCCAATCTTCGATAAAACTGGCGGGGGGTAATGGCTGAAGAAATAAAAATTCCCGAAGTCATTGTTGATATACCTGAATATCCTAATTTGAAAAGAGGAGTTGCGTGGGGGCTTGTTATCTCTGTTCCGGTCTTTGCCTTGTTTACCTTGGAGCAGATAGGTTCAGGCAAAGGTGGTCTTGAAAACAATATTTCAGTTCCTTTAATAGCGGGGATGATATTTTCATTGATTGCTTTCATCCTTGTTTTTCTGCTTGTGGCTTTTCAGCCGATAAGAGGCAGGGAAAGAATAAGCTATTCGATATTCGGATTGAATATCACATTTTGTCTGCTTGGGATTTTTATTTGTGCTTGTATAATTATCCGTTCATTCTTTGCGTCAGAATCACATAATGTGCTTTTAATTGCAGTTGCATCAACCCCTGTTGCAGTTCTCATTATATTATTAGAGTGGCTAGGAGTAATGAAAAGGAAGAGGTATTGCCTGTATATCATGGCGAGAATTTCTTTGTTGATTGGTATTCTTGCTTTTTTGGTATTTCTTGGAAACAACCTGATGACAATTTTTAACTTGAATGGCAGGGATGGAAATCTTGATGGTCTTATAAGTGTTTCATGCATTTTGGTAATGGCATATGCGGTTTCAACTGGAATATACAGGATGAAAGTTTATGAAAAATAAAATAATATTTGATTCATGCCTGATGCTTATGCTGGCGTTTGTCCTCTCCTCCTGCGCGGTTGTCCCGCAGCCTATTCCGCAATCAGCTCTTGCCGAATTTTCCTCCGCGATATCGACGGCTGCGGAAAACAATACTGCGGCATATGCCGTGATCGAGAAGGTGCATCAGGAAGTCGAGTTGATGAAGGCTGTTGCGGATTTCGACGGCAAGGGGTTCAAGCCGGATTCGATGACGCAGTTCTTTGACAGCCAGGCATTGAAAGTCAGGAAGCAGGTATTGGATGGTCTTGCTCTTTACGCTGAAAAGATTTCTGAGATTGCAGGTGGAAAGGAGCTCGAGGAGTTCGATGCGGAAACAAAGAAGCTGGGTTCTTCCCTGCAGGAACTGAATGATGGACTTCTCAAGAGCAGCTTCTTCAGGAATTCTCCGATTGAATCTTCGCATGTCCGGATTTTCACAACTGCCGTGAACGCCATAGGAAGATGGATCATCGAGTACAAGAAGGATAAGACGGTCAAGGAGAGCATCATCAGCATGAACGGCAATATCGGCGAGATCTGCAGGCTGTTCATCCAGGATTTCGGGAATCCTCCTGATGGCCTCCACAAGAATCCCGGCGGACTCAGGGCGCAGCAATGGAACCAGTATGACGAGCTTATGATGCTCCAGGACAGGTTTGTCGGCGACAACAGGGGAAAGCTTGATCCGGTATCCAAGAAGGCGGAGATTGAGAAGCTTGCCGTTCTGCCGAGGAAGCAGAAGGAGGCGGATGCCGTGCTCGCCGATATCCAGGGTTCGTTCAAGAAAATCCAGGAAATCCATGCGGCGCTTGCAAAGGAGTCCGTTGGCGGAAAGCAGGATTATGACAAGATGCTGAAGAAGCTGGTCGCGGAAGGGAAACGGATCAGTAAATTCTTCAAGAGCGTGAAGGAGTGAGGCGAGCAGGGGGACAAGGCCGCGACAAGATCACCGCATGTTTGATTCCAGTTCCAGACAGCTTGATTTTCATACGGCAGGCATCTATATTGGACTTGATTGTACCGCATCTGTTTATTGTTGCGGATAGGATATAACTTAAAATAATATGCAAAAGACATTGAAATATCATGCGAAAAGACTTTCTGCCCTTCTCAAAACCAAGCATCTCCGAAGATGATATAAAGGCCGTGGGCGACGTGCTGCGCTCAGGGTGGATCACGACAGGCCCTAAAAATGCCGAATTTGAAAACAACTTCACGAAATATGTGGGATGTCATGGGTCTGTAGCGCTGACTTCCGCAACCGCCGGAATGCATCTGCTGCTGAAGGCGCTCGGGATCGGACCCGGCGACGAAGTGATCACCCCTTCGATGACCTGGGTTTCCACTGTGAATCTTATCGTGCTGGCGGGTGCAAAACCAGTTTTTGCAGACATAGACCGCAACACCCTCATGATCACACCTGCATCTCTTGAAAAATGCGTGACTGGCCGGACAAAGCTTGCAATACCTGTTCATTTCGCCGGGGCGCCAGCCGATCTTGATCCTCTTTATGAGATATCCCGGAAACACGGCTTCAAGATAGTCGAAGACGCAGCACACGCGGTGGGCACGGCATATAAGGACGAGATTATCGGACGTCGCGGCACGTCAATCTTCTCTTTCCATCCGATCAAGAACATCACCACAGGTGAAGGCGGGATGTTCTGTTCGAACGACCAGGAACTCCTTACGCGGATCCGCCAGCTGAAATTCCATGGACTCGGTGTTGACTCCTACGACAGAAAGACTTTCGGAAGGGCTCCGCAGGCCCAGGTGCTGGAACCAGGATTCAAATACAACATGACGGACATTTCCGCAGTCCTGGGAATCAGGCAGCTGGCAAGAATCGAGGAGTTCAACAATAGAAGGAGAAGTCTTGCATCCTTATACAGGAAGGAATTGTCGGACATCGGGGAAATCATCCCGCTGTCGGATCCGGACTATGGATTCACACACTCCTGGCACCTGTTCATAGTGAGGCTTGACATCGAAAAATCAGGAATTTCCCGCGACGAGTTCATGAACGAGCTGAAGAAGAGGAATATCGGAACCGGGCTGCATTTCAGGGCCTCGCATCTCCAGAAGTATTATCTGGACAACATGGGCGGATGGAAGGGCATGCTTCCTGAAACCGAATGGAATTCAGAACGAATATTATCCCTGCCCCTGTTTCCTGACATGACGGAGGAAGATGTCCGCGACGTCATCGGAGCAATCAAGGAAATTCTTGGAAAAGCTAAAACGGGATCTGTCATATGATGCCTTACATAAGAAAGAATATTTTTGTGATTTTCTTCTCGGCTGCAGCCCTCTTCCTGCTGTTCTGGTCTCTGGGTTCCAGGGAGCTGTGGGGATCCGAAGACAGGTGGGCAGAGATAACCAGGGTGATGTTCATTTCAGGGGACTACTTCCATCCATCGATCAACGGCGAACCGTATTTCGACAAACCGCTCCTGAGCTACTGGTTCATTGCGCTTACAGCATTGGTCACCGGATCCCTGGATGAGCTGTCGACACGTATTCCAAGCGCCGTCGCCGGATTGATAGCGCTCTGGGCCACTTTCATGATGGCCCGCAGGATGTGGCCCGGCAAGACGGCGGCAACCGCAATATGGATATTGCTGACCTCATACGGTTTTATTTTCTGGGGCAGGACCGCGGCCGCAGACATGGCAAATGTCACCGCCATAATCATGGCAGTCGCGTGGTATCAGATCAGGAAGGAGAAGCTTGGCTTCCTCACTTATCTTATATTCTATCTCATATGCTTCACAGGCGCCCATGCCAAAGGACTTGCCGCAGTCGCCATACCGCTTATCGCCCTTTTTGCAGATATCGTCGTCTTCAGGTCATGGAAAAAGCATATCAGCGTGTCGCATGCCGCTTCAATGATCATTGGCTTTGGAGTATACCTTTTCCCGTTCATATATGCTTCAATGACCAAGGCCGACTACTCTTCCGACGGACTGTACCTTGTTTTCAGGGAGAACATCCAGAGGTTCGTCAATCCGTTCGACCACAAGGAGCCCTTCTTCGTGTACTTCTATTATCTGCCCGAGCTCCTCATCCCGTGGTCCATCATTTTCATAGGTGCTGTCATAAGCGCCTTCCAGGGATTCAGGAAGATGGACAAGAACACGGTCTGGCTTCTGTTCACGACCCTGCTGATATTCCTGTTCTTCACGGCTTCCGGCTCCAGGAGGGTCTACTATATCATGCCGATACTTCCGTTCTGCGCAATCATGACCGCCGTCATGCTCCATGGAGAATTCTTCAAATGGAAGAACGTATTCTGCGGCGTATCGAAATGGGTTGTAATACTGGCTGGAATCGCCGATATTGCATGTCCCCTGGCCTGCATGATCGTGGAAAACAAGACTGGAGTCAAACTGCCCTTAAGCCTGTACATCGCTGGTCCCATGGCCGGACTGCTGGTTATCGCAGTTTTTTTCAAAAAGGGCTACTTCCGCGAGCTGCAGGCTGAAATCACAGGTTCAAGTTCGGAGATGGCCCCGTTGATACTTTCAGTGCTTGTGCTTATGGGAGCATTCTTCTGCTTCCAATATCCGGCGCTCTCCTCGTTCTCCACAAACAAAAGCACATCGATGGCCCTCAAGGCTGAAATCGCCAGGATCCCGGCTGAAAACACAGCGTTCTTCGTCAAGGTCCCTGTCAACATGCTTTTCTATATCGACAGGAAAGAGCCCTTCAAAATACTTGAGTCCCCCGAGGCCGCACAGAAGTTCATCGCTGAAAACAAAGGAGCCAAGCTGATAGTATCCTTCAATAAATATGCTGACGCCCTCGTGGAAGTCCTCCCTGGCAAGACAAAGGATTCCCCCGTCATCGTTGAAAAGGGCTTGTTCAAGGGGCAGGGCAGAAACAACATAACCGCCTGGAAAATAGACGGGGCAGGATTAGATTAACGCTTCAAATTATGCATAAGGCGCCTTCAACATGAATGAAAACGACATGGTCTCGGTAGTGATTCCCGTATTCAACGAGGAGTCGAACCTGGAGGAACTCATCCAGAGATGCCTCTCCGCATGCTCAGGCATGGGAGGGAAGTTCGAAATCATCTTCGTGGACGACGGCAGCAGGGACAAGTCCCCGGGCATCCTGAAAAAGGCCTCCGAGCAGAATCCGGATAAGATAAGGATCGCGATCCTCAACAGGAACTATGGACAGCACTCCGCAGTACTGGCCGGTTTCGCCGAGGCGGCCGGTGAAATCATTGTGACGCTCGACGCCGACCTCCAGAACCCTCCCGAGGAAATACCCAAGCTCGTTGCAAAGATCAGGGAGGGCCATGATGTCGTCGGAAGCGTAAGGGTGCCGCGGAACGACAGCATGTTCAGGAAAATCGCCTCACTGATAATAAACCTGTCGGTGCGCAAGGTCACCGGCGTGATAATGCACGACTACGGCTGCATGCTCAGGGCCTACAGGAGGCATATAGTCGAGGCCATCCTCCAGTGCAATGAAAGAAGCACTTTCATACCCGTGCTGGCGAACATTTTCGCCGCCAGTCCGACCGAGGTGGAGGTTTCGCATTCCAGGAGACTGTCGGGCGAATCAAAATACAATCTCTGGAAGCTCGTGAACCTTCAGTTTGATCTCCTGACCAGCATGACGACTTTTCCGCTGCGCCTCCTGACCATTTTCGGAGGCATGATATCCTTCTGCGGAATCACATTCGGAATTTTCCTCATGGTCATGAGAATCATCCATGGGGCCCACTGGGCTGTCGAGGGAGTCTTCACCCTTTTTGCGATACTGTTTGTTTTCATAGGGGCCCAGTTCATCGGAATGGGGCTGCTTGGCGAATATCTCGGCCGCATATACCACGATGTAAGGGCGCGTCCAAGATACTTCATCAAGGAAAGATTCGGCAGGAAACCCGGCAATTGAACTTTCTGATTAAACTGCAAGGAGCACGACATACATGAGAGCGGTAGTTTTCGCATATAGCAATATCGGCTGCACCGGCATCGAATCCCTGGTCAAGAATGGATTCGACGTCGCCGCAGTGTTCACCCACAGCGACTCCCCCGGAGAGAAGGTCTGGTTCAGATCCGCCGCGGAGACGGCTTCAAAATACAAAATCCCCGTATATGCTCCGGCCGACGTAAACAGCACCGTATGGGTGAAGATGATACAGGACTTGAAGCCTGATATCATTTTTTCATTCTACTACAGGGACATGCTCAAGCCCGCAATCCTTGACATACCCCCGAAAGGCTGTCTCAACCTCCATGGCTCGTACCTGCCGGCATACAGGGGCCGCTGCCCGATAAACTGGGTGCTTGTGAACGGGGAAAAGGAAACAGGCGTCTCCCTCCACTATATGACCGCGAAGCCGGACGACGGCGGCATCGTGGCCCAGATGAAGATTCCAATATCTTTAAAAGACACCGCATTGTCACTCCACCTCAAGGCGGATGCGGCGGCGGCCAAGTTGCTGGAAAAAGCCCTTCCGAAACTCAAGGCCGGAAAAGCCAGGAGCATCCCGCAGGATAAGTCAAAGGCGTCGTATTTCGGAGGACGCAAGCCTAAAGATGGACAAATTGACTGGAGCATGACTTCAACGCAGATAAGGAATCTGGTCAGGGCTGTCACCAGGCCTTTCCCCGGAGCCTTCACTTTCACAGGCGGAAAAAAATATATTTTCTGGGAAGTGACCGATATTCCCGGCAACAGCAGGAATTCCAAGCCCGGGCAGGTGATCTCCTCGTCCCCTCTTGTGATCGCATGCGGAAAAGGAGCGGTCAAGGTTGATTTCGGCGAACCGGAAGGCGGCCTCTACATGGGCGGCGAACAGCTTTCCCTGGATTGCAAGCTTGTGAAAGGCATGAGCTTCAGGAAGGATGCATCCTGCATATCCTACAGCGAAAAGAAAAAAAGCGTCCTCATCCTCGGGGCCAACGGGTTCATTGGAAGCGCACTGAGCGAAAAACTCCTCAAGGACGGCAGATATGAAGTCCACAGCATGGATCTGCGTTCAAACTATCTGCAGCACCTCATAGGGAAACCCAATTTCAACTTCAATGAGGGGGACATAGCGATACAGCGCGAATGGATCGAGTACCATGTCAGGAAATGCGATGTCATCGTCCCGCTTGTCGCAATTGCCACTCCAATTGAATACACACGGAATCCGATCAGGGTCTTCGAACTCGACTTCGAGGAGAACCTCAGGATTGTCCGCTACTGCGTCAAGTACGGCAAGAGAATCATATTCCCGTCGACCTCGGAGGTCTACGGCATGTGCGATGAAGAGGAGTTCGACGAGGACAACTCGAAGCTCATACTCGGTCCGATAAGGATGCAGAGATGGATCTACTCCTGCTGCAAGCAGCTCCTGGACAGGGTGATATGGGCATATGGACAGAAAGAGGGCCTGAAGTTCACGCTGTTCAGGCCGTTCAACTGGGTCGGTCCGAGGCTCGACACGCTCGATTCGGCCAGGATAGGGAGTTCCAGGGCGATAACACAGCTGATACTGAACCTGGTCGAAGGCACGCCCATCCTGCTCATCGACGGAGGAAACCAGAAAAGATGCTTCACTGACCTTGCGGACGGGATAGAATGCCTTTTCAGGATCATCGAGGACAAGGATGACCTGTGCAACGGGAAGATCATCAATATCGGAAATCCGGTCAACGAGGCCAGCATCGCCGAACTGGCGAGAATACTTGTGGACAAATTTGAGAAGCACCCCATGCGCGGCAAGTTCCCTCCATTCGCAGGATTCAAGGAGGTCGAAAGCCTTTCATACTATGGACAGGGCTATCAGGACGTACAGTTCAGGAAACCAAAAATTGCGAATGCCGCAAAATATGTAAAGTGGAAACCCCGCATACCGCTTGACAGGTCGGTAGATGAAACCCTCGACTTCTTCCTGAAGGAAAGTTTGAAAAAGTAGGCAGGGTCCATCCAAATGACAGTCGGGCTGAGAATTGACGTCGACACCTTCAGGGGTACAAGGCTTGGAGTTCCCGCCCTCTGCAGCCTCTTGAAATCGCGTGGGATAAAGGCGACGTTCTTCTTTTCCGCAGGTCCCGACAACATGGGCAGGCATCTCTGGAGGCTCTTGAAACCGCAGTTCCTCCTGAAAATGCTGCGCTCGAAGGCCGCCAGCCTCTACGGATGGGACATCATTTTCATGGGTACTTTCTGGCAGGGGCCTATCATAGCCGACAAGCTGCGCCATGTGATAAAAGCCGCCTATGACGATGGACATGAGATAGGGCTTCATGCATGGGACCATCACCAGTGGCAGGCGGAAATTGATTCGATGAGCTCCGAATCAATGCAGGACTCCTTCAGGCGCGGAATGGGCATCCTGTCCGATATAACAGGTGAAACACCGCGCTGCTCCGCCGTACCAGGCTGGAAGTGCAATGACAGGGCGTTGATTGAAAAGAGCCGATTGCCGTTCATATACAACAGCGACTGCCGGGGCTCCTCTATTTTCCATCCGGTTGTCGACGGCAGGAAAATCCTGCAGCCCCAGATCCCGACCACGCTTCCCACTTATGATGAGCTCATAGGACGCAACGGCATCACGGGCGACAACTACAACGATCACATCATCTCCCTCGTGAAGCCTGACAGCTTGAACGTCCTCACGATACACGCGGAAGCCGAGGGGATTGCATGCCTGGGCATGTTCAGCGATTTCCTTGACAAGGCCCGGAAATCAGGGATTGGATTTGTTCCGCTATCAAAGCTTCTTGAGGATATCGGTGAAATCCCGGGCGCCGAAATACGTCCATGCAATATGCCGGGAAGAGAAGGCTGGACCGCCTGCCAGCGCTGAGCCTGGAAAATCCGGCAGGATATGGACGCCCAGCAATTGACTCCCGCATGTGAATTTCCAGAGGTGGACGGCATTGTGAAATAGGATTAAAGTCCCTATTGCATTTTGATTTGAAGCAAACGACGGGTAGAGTAAGGCCGTTTTTGAAAAACAACATGGTTTAGGCGTGCAATGAGCAATGATGTAAAACTGATCAGCATAATAATTCCTGTATTTAATGAGGAGGAGAGTGTCCGTGAGCTGGCCGATGAAGTCTCCGGGATCATGAACTCCTGCGGATGGAAATGGGAATGCATCTGGGTTGACGACGGCTCGACCGACGGTACAAATCAAAAGCTGGGCCAGATAAGTTCCTCCGATCCGAGACACAGGATATTCACGCTTGAAAGAAACTTCGGGCAGTCGGCATCAATGGCGTTCGGCTTCAGGAAGGCCTCTGGGGAGGTATTTGTCACCCTCGACGGAGATGGACAGAATGATCCGGCCGGCATTCCCGGACTGGTCAGGAAGCTTGTTGAAGAGAATGCCGACATGGTGAACGGCAGGCGCAGCAAGAGACAGAACAGCATCGTCAGGAAGCTGGCATCCAGGATCGCCAATGGATTCAGGAATATTCTCACCGGTGAGAATGTCAGGGATGTGGGCTGCTCGCTCCGCGCGTTCAGGGGAGTTTGCGTACAGGACATTCCGGTATTCAAGGGAATGCACCGCTTCATACCGACTCTTGTCAGGATTGCCGGCTATGACAGGATAATTGAAATGCCGGTGAACCACCGTCCGCGTGTGAAAGGGACATCAAAATACGGCATATGGAACAGGCTGTGGGTGGGAATTGCGGATACGTTCGCGGTCTGCTGGATGAAGCGGAGGATGGTATATCCGAAGGAACGTTCCGGTAAAAATTAAGGAGATTTCTTATAATGAATACATTCTGGTTGATACTTGGCTTTACCGCGCAGGCTCTTTTTTCAGCAAGGTTCATCGTCCAGTGGATTGCCAGCGAAAAGGCGAAGGAAAGCATAATCCCTTCTCTTTTCTGGTATCTGAGCATTACAGGCGGAGGGCTGCTTCTGATCTATGCGATACATATCAAGGATCCTGTCTTCATAATCGGACAGGCTTTCGGCTTCCTGATCTATGGAAGGAACATCTATTTCGTGATCAAGAAGAAAAGGATGAAAATCGTAGAGCAGGCTGCGCCCTGAAGCATGGCCTGCATGAGGAGTAATTGGCCTTTGTCCCTTTGCCATTTCGGACTTATGTTTTATATTTGGCGCTTGCAGTAAAATACAGGAGTTTGATTCCGATGAAATCTGATGTTTATATTTCCGTGGTCATCCCGGTCTTCAACGAGGAGGACAATCTTGAGCCTCTGATGAAGGAGCTTGAGCCGGTTTTGGAGAAAACCGGAAGGAAGTACGAGGTCATATTCATTGACGATAGAAGTACGGATGGAAGTTTCGGGGTCTTGAAGAAGCTGAAGGAGTCCAGGCCATGCATAAGGATCATCCCGCACACGGTGAATTCCGGCGAGAGCGCCGGGGAGGCCACCGGATTCGCCAACGCGAACGGTGAGATAATCATCACGATGGATGCGGACCAGCAGAACGATCCCGCTGACATTCCGAATCTGCTTGAGGCGCTCCAGGACGACATCGACTGCGTCTGCGGAGTTCGCAGGAGAAGACGCGATACCATTGTCAAGAGGATATCTTCGCGGACGGCCAACGCCTTCCGCAATTCGATAACTGGCGACAGGATAGTGGATGCAGGATGCACATACCGCGCCATACGCAGGAAATCCCTGTGGCAGATACCGGTCTTCAACGGAATGCACAGGTTCCTCCCGACACTGCTCCGCATGCAGGGATACAGGGTGGTTGAGCTTTTGGTGAATGACAGGCCGCGCACGCGCGGAAAATCAAAGTACGGGATCGGCAACAGGATGTGGCGCGGCATCATGGACTGTTTCGCGATGCGCTGGATGAAAAAAAGAGCCCTAATAGGTGACAGAGTTGGAGACGAATACTCCTCAAAATAACTTGAATGGAAACGGGAATCAGGACGGTGACAGCGGTTCCGAGACCGATTTCCAGCATCTGATAGAAAAGCCCGCCTCAAGTTCGGTTCTCGCAATAAGGAAAGACCTGCTTTTCCTGCTCGGATTCGTGGTCGTCATATTCATCGCCTATAATTCCCCGCTCAAGCAATACATCGACAAGGCTCCTGAGATCTGCGACAGGATAAAGCAGACCGGCATGCTGGCGCCGGTGATCTTCATTCTGGGGGTCTGCGTGCTCGTCTGTGCAGGCGTACCCCGTCTCCTCCTGTGTCCGGTGGGCGGAATGGCGTTCGGATTTGTCTGGGGCCTGACCTACTGCGTCATCGGCACGTTGATGGCCTATTACATGATATTCCTTTTTGTAAGATGGGGAGGGCGGAACTTCGTGCTCCGGCACAGCCATGGGCTCAACAAGCTTACGAAGATCCTGGAACATGGCGGAATTCCAGCTGTGATTCTTGCGAGGCAGATGCCAATCCATGGAATGGTCATAAATCTGATACTCGGCCTTTCTCCCATCAGGCACCGGGATTTCCTCATCGGGACCCTGATAGGGCTTTTCCCGGAGGCGATACCATTCACGCTTATCGGAAAGGGTGCGAAGCAGGGGACGCTCTGGCAGAGCATGATCTATATAATGCTTGCACTGCTTGCACTCGTCGTCGTCTGGCTGATCGCAAAACTTTATTCACGGAACAAAAAAGCCAATTCTGATTGCATAAATTTATAAAACAAATATTTTCTTTTCCTGTCCGGAAAAGAAAATATAAATATGGGAATGCCTGTAATATGAATAAGAAGAAACTGAAATTTGCGGTCATAGGATGCGGACGCGTTTCAAACAACCACTTGAAAGCCCTCACATCCGGGAAAATAGATGGTGAACTGGCTGCGATATGCGATGTCGACGGGAAAAAGGCGAAGGCCAAGTCGGAGGAATTCAAAGTTCCATATTATCTTGATTATCATGACATGATGAAGAAGCACCAGGAGATCGATGTCGTCGACATTGCAACTCCTACAGGCTATCACGCAAGACACGTCATTGACGTCGCCCGCTACGGCAAGCACATAATCGTCGAAAAGCCCATGGCCCTTCGCGTTTCAGACTGCGATGCGATGATGAAGGCATGCGCGGATGGCAGGTGCCGTCTCTTCGTTGTCAAGCAGAACCGCTTCAATCCTGCCGTCGTCTCGGCGAGACAGGCTCTTGATTCAGGACGCTTCGGAAAAATGGTCATGGGCACGGTCCGCGTCAGATGGAAGCGCGTCCAGTCATATTATGAGCAGGACGACTGGCATGGCACCTGGGAGCTGGACGGCGGCGTGATGTCGCAGCAGGCGAGCCACCATCTGGATCTTCTCCAGTGGTTCATGGGGCCTATCGAGTCGATGCAGTGTATTTCGGCGACGCGTCTTCTCGACATAGAGGTTGAAGACACCTCGCTGGCGACGTTCAAGTTCAAGTCAGGCGCGCTCGGGGCGTACGAGGCCACTGTTGCATCGCGTCCGGAAGATCTTGAAGGCTCCCTCAGCCTTCTCGGTGAAAAGGGTACGGTCATCATCGGCGGACATGCGGTCAACAAGATTCTATACTGGAAGTTCCAGGACGAACAGCCGGGCGACATGCACATGCTGAGCGAATCATCGCAGGAAGTCCCGAATGTGTACGGCCATGGACATTCCCCATATATTGCGAATGTGATTGATGCGATAGTGAACAGCAAGCCAGCGCTTGTCGAAGCACCGGAGGGCAGGAAGAACATCGAGATCCTCACGGCGCTATATGAGTCAGCCGCGCTGGGCGGGCACAAGGTCCATCCCGGATGCACCGTTGTAAAATCCCTGCTCGGCCAGAAACCCGCCTGAGCTGGCAGTGTTAAAAACAGTATCAGAGTCATCCCACAGGATGACGGATGGATGGATTGTTGGATGAATGGATGATTGGGTTTGAGTTCAAGATAACACAGAAGTCATGGAGATACACGAGAATTATTAGAAAGGCATTTCGGATAATTTATCTAGGATGTTTTTGGTCTTATGTCTTTGATACCCAACCATCCATCAATCCAGTCATCCAATCATCCATGGGACGGCAGTGAAACAGTATGGCAGAGTTGCCAGGTGTCTTGGAATTTGTAATTAACACTTGGACACTTTAGAGTTTGGAAGCTATTACCGCAATAATACAATCATCCATGGGACGGCAGTGAATGGACTTCAAGTTAAACAAGTTGAACGCCTGGATAATCGTATTGATCCTGTGGGCCGGGATCTATCTTCCCGGACTTGGGACTCGCGATATAGATTTCAACGAAGGTCGCAGGATAATGCCTGCCGTCGGGATGATCGATACGGGCAACTGGAGGACTCCAAGCCTGGCAGGGGTTGAGTATTTCAAGAAACCTCCGATGATAAACTGGCTTATTGCCGGTTCATTCGTCGCCTGCGGGGAGCGTTCGACATTCACCGCGAGGCTTCCTTCCGCGCTTTTCATGCTTGCATTCGTCTCCACTCTCGTCCTGATGTCCTCGCAGCTTCTTCCGCTGAAGGGTAGGTTCATGGGCGCGATACTTTTCATGACGGCATATTCTTCTATGGAAAATGGCCGCCAGATTGAGGTTGACTGCATATATGCCTGTGTTACCGGAATAGCCACGATCTGCTGGCTGAACCTCTGGACGGCATCGGATTTTTCGAGGCTCCGCCTCTGGCTCATAACTGCATTGATAATCGGTTTCGGTCTTCTTCTGAAAGGACCGTTGATCATGCTTTTCTTCTATGCGGTAGTCCTGAGCGTAGCGATTTCGGAGAAGCGGACCCGTGAGCTTCTGCGGTATGAACATTTCGCAGGCATTGCCATAATGTGCCTGATTTTCTTTTCCTGGGCGTTCCTTGTCAATGCGCCGAAGACGCAGTCGGAGCATATGACGACTACCTGGTTCAATGAAATCGCCGTCAGGTTCACTTCGGAGAAGACCAGTCTTTTCCTGTGGACCAGGCGCGTCATAGGGGCGGTCGCGGGATATCTTCCCTGGCTGGTACTCATACCGTTCCTGTGGTTTCCCGGCTGGGTCGGAAATCTTGAGGAACGGCATGCCAGGATATTCAAGGCGTGCAGGCTGGCATTGCTGCTGTCGTTTCTGGCGATCAACATCATGCCCGGCACGAAGGCGAGATATTCATTTCCCCTGTTCTGCCTGGCTTTCACGCTCCTTGGGTGGATTATTTCCGCCCAGCCCGCCATTCCCGCGGCAGTTGAAAAAATCTGGAGGCGCATCCTTCTGGCAATTCTTCCGGCGGCGGCGATCTTGTCAATTCTCTCCGCAGCTGTGATATTCATCGGCGGCTCAGCATCGGGAACAATCGCACCGGGACTTGAAAAGGTTTTCTCCTCTTTTGCTTCAAGTGACGCCAAGGCCGGTATTTTCTTTGCCGCACTGGCGACGTCGCTGCTTGCTTTTTCAATCCTGAGGGACAGGCAGTTTGTCCGGGGATATGAAAAGCTTGTTCTTGTGAGCGGCCTGGCTGTCGCCACGGTGATGATCTTCAATGCTTCGTTCGTACTGCCTGCCGTGGAGAAGCAATTCGGAAAGAACACCAGGGAGATAGGAAAGGAGCTGGGCGACAGGATTTCAGGTAATGTCCTATATGCGTATAACACGGAATGCGAGCCGTTCCTATTCTATGTCAAACCCCGCGTTGAATTCCTGGTCAGGCCTTCACAGCTGGAAGCCGACGTGAGATATCTTCTGTCCAGCTCGAAGGTGCTGGAGGAGCTTTTGGAGATTCAAGCCTTCAAGGCCAGGAATCCCCGGGAGATATTTGCTTTCAAAATGGGCAGGGCAGACTATCGTCTGATAGAGCTGGATCCCGGGAAGTGACCCCCCTATTTTTTAGTTTCCTGTGAAACAGCCTTCCATTTGTCGTTTTCCTTCTTGAAGGTGAACTGCCAGGTGACTTTCGGGCCGGGGACTTCGGCTGACTCCATCTTGCAGACTGCCGTGGCATCATTGTCCTTGACATCGATCTTTTCGAAGCTGGCGACTTTCATGTCCATGCTTCTGTTCTTGCAGTACTCCTTGATGGCCGCTTCATAAGGCGCGGAGTTTACGGCAGGCTCCTCTTTGGATCCGCAGGCGGATATAAGCGTTGCAAGGAGCGAGATTGTAAGGCAGGCGATAATAAGTTTTTTCATCATATACCTCTGGATTTTTTGTTTTTGATGACTCTTGGAATAATAACCCAGGAAGCGGTAAAGTCAAAGTTATGGTGATTTTTCGGGGTTCCATTATTTGATAATGGTATATTAGGCAATATTTTACAAAAAACCTGTATATTGCACCCCGGACAAAGGAATTGGTATCTGAAAAACACATACATATGCCCTTCCTGCAAGAAGGAATTTGACTGGGATGACTCCCTTGATGAGACCATGATAAGGTGCCCTCTCTGCCAGACTGAGATGATGGCGCCTTCTCCGGTTCTTGCAAAAGGTTCGGTTGTAGGGGACTACCTCGTCAAGGAGAGGATTGGAATTGGAGGCATGGGCGAGGTATACCTGGCTGGACAGCGCTCCATGAACAACCGTCCCGTCGCCCTGAAGATACTGCACGAGGATCTGATCAGGGACCAGGCCTATCTTGAAAGATTCTACCGCGAAGTCCGCATTCTCGCCCAGATCGAGCACCCCAATGTCGTAAGCGCCATCGAGGCGGGCAAGGCGGAAAACGTATATTATTTCGCCATGACATTCGTCGACGGCAAGGACATCAAGAGGATGCTGGATGAAGGCCACAAGTTCACGGAACATGAGGCGCTGAGGATCACCTGCGAGATCGCCTACGCCCTTAAATACGCCTGGGAGAAGCACGGAATCCTGCACAGGGACATAAAACCCGCCAACATAATGCTTACAAGTGAAAATGAAGTCAAGCTGATGGATCTCGGCATTTCCAAGAAGGTGTCCGGGGAGGATGTCGAACTGACGATGGCGGGAATGATGGTGGGCTCGCCGCAATACGTGAGCCCCGAACAGGCGAAGGCGCTGAAGGACATGGATTTCAGGGCCGACATGTATTCGCTGGGCGCCAGCCTCTATCATATGCTTGCCGGTTCTCCTCCCTATCCGGGCGACAACGCCATGGAGGTTCTTGCAAGACATCTTGACGAACCGGTTCCAGACCCCCGGAGGCTGAGGCCGTCCGTATCGCAGAGGACCACCGAGCTTATCGCCATAATGATGGCGAAAAGGAAGGAGGACAGGTTTGAGAAATGGGACGACTGCATCGCGGAGATAAAAGACCTGATGGATGTGCTTGGCGAGAATGACAGGGAATCTTCGTCGGCCAGCGCCGGCAGGATCGAAAGGCAGGCATCCGTGTCCGAAGATGTGCGTCCTGCAAAAAAGAAAACAAAGACGGGGTTTCCTGTGTTGAACAAAAAACTGCTTAAAGTTGCGGTCTATGGCATGCTGTTCGTTGTCTGCCTTTCCGGTTTCGGACTTATCGTCAAGAAAGGCATGCTCGATGCCAGGAATGACCGGGCGAAGAATCTCTTCGACGCGGCCGTGAAATTCATCGAGGCAAATCCTGAACCAGCTAATTTCAGGAAGGCGCTTGTAATGTTTGAAAACGTCCAGAAACTGGGCGTGCCTGAGTATTCTGCGGAGGCCAGGGCGGAGATGGACAAGATTCTCGAGAAAGCCCAGAAGATAAAGAACAAGAAACTCCAGGATCAGAAGAGGGTGGCCCTAGAGGAGCTCAAGAAACAGTCATATGAGTTCGAGAAGAATGATGAGCTCGACAAGGCGATCCTGACATGGGAGAATTATTTGAACAACGGGCCCTACGCCAAGGATTTCGACTTTGAAATCAAGAAGGCCATTGAATATCTGAACAGGAAGAAGAAAGTCAAGGAAGACGGGATGGATTGAGGCGGCTTATGACGCTAATTTGAAAACAATGAAATTTAAAATGGTTCAAGTTTTTTGAATTTCATGAACTAAACGGGGACATACATGACAACGATCGAGACGGATATCTATAGGATTGAAAGGCCTTCTCCGATGCTGCTGAAGCTCTATGTGGTAAGGAGCATACTCTCAGGGCCTTTTATTTTCATTACACTGCCAGTCCTGCTGTTCAGGTACTACACCTTGAAATACCGCTTCGACGCCGAGGGTATCAGCATGAAATGGGGTTTTATCTTCAGGAAGGAAGTCAACTTGACGTATGCAAGGATACAGGACATACATCTCACCTCCGGGCTCGTCCAGAGATGGCTGAGCCTTGCCGATGTCAAAGTGCAGACCGCGTCCGGCAGTGCAGAACCCGAAATGACGATAGAGGGCATAGTTGAATATGAGAAGCTGAGGGATTTCCTGTACGCGAAGATGCGTGGATACAAGGACCTCTCGCCTGCTGCCAGGGCGCATCCTGTTGCGCAGGCCGATGCCGGACGGGAGATGGGCGGAGATGCGCTGAAAGTACTGGTTGAAATTCGCGATGAACTGAAAGCCGCAAGAGAGGCCCTGGACAGGGCGTCAGGGAAATGAGGGTATGTACCAGTTTGTAAAAAATATTGTCCTGAGGGTGCTGAGGGTTCCGTCGGAACCCCTTGATCCCATGGGTGAGGTTGGAAGCCTCAAGGTTTTCAGGGCTTCCCCTAATTTCTTCAAGTACCGGCTTTATGTATGGATACTACAGAAAATCCTGTCGGCTTTCGTCCTGGCCCTTGGCGCCGGCATATATTTCGCTACGGCGCTGAAGACGCAGCCGCTGTCATTCAACCTTGTTGCTTTCGCGCTCATATCCCTTGCCGGAATATGCGTGGTCGGATTAGTGCATCTCGTAATATCATTCATCATGCTCAGGCTGGACTATGAGATGAGATGGTACAAGATAACGGACAGAAGCCTCAGGATCAGGGAGGGCGTCGTCTTTGTCAGGGAAATGACCTTGACTTTCGCCAATATCCAGAACATATCCATATCCCAGGGGCCCATCCAGCGGTTCTTCGGGATTGCCGACCTCAAGGTCGAGACCGCCGGAGGTGGCGCTGTCGCCCAGCCCGATCACAACGCCCAGAGCCAGTTGTTCTCGATGCACGTCGGCATATTCAGGGGGATTGACAACTACGACGAGGTAAGGGACACCATGCTCTCAAGACTTAAAAAGCGCAGGGACAGCGGGCTTGGTGACACTGACGAACATGCCCACTCAGTTCCTGCTGGCTCTGTCGGCGCCGCAGCTGCAGACAGCAAAATTGAGCAGGCGCCGCTGGAGATCCTTGATGTGCTCAAGGGGATTTATACTGAAGCGCACCTGCTCAAGGAAACTGCAGTAAAGCGGATCAACCTTGGATAAAATACTACTATTATTGCTGCTGTTCACCCTGCCTGCAATCCTTATTTATTTCATTAGGAGAAGAAGGAATCACAGGCGCAGTACTCTTTTTAACAGGCCTCTGGAGCCGGACAGGCTCAGGATGCTGGACGAAATCCCGCTCTGCAGGAGGATTCCGCAGGAGTACAGAAAAGAGCTCTGCGGGCATATCAATGTATTTCTGTCGGAAAAGACTTTTGAAGGATGCAGGGGGCAGCGCATCACCGATGAGATAAAATTGAAGATCGCCGCACAGGCATGTGTACTGCTGCTCAACAGGGAAACGGATTATTTTCCGCGTCTGACATCTTTGCTGATCTATCCTGACGCCTACTGGGTGAATGATAATTATGAAATGGCCGGTCAGACAATCAAAGGGAAGGCCGTGAACCTCGGCGAATCATGGGAGCAGGGGACCGTGGTGCTTTCCTGGAAGCAGATCTCCGATGAACTCGCCGACCAGTACTGCGGGCATAGCCTGGTATTGCATGAGTTCGCACATCAGATTGATGCCGAGGACGGATTCCTGAACGGCCTCCCGGAGCTTGGCGAAGGAGCCAACTACGGGAAATGGGCCGATGTTTTTGGAAAGGAATACGACGGGCTCAGGGATGGGGCGGTCAACGGCGTTGAAGATGTCATTGATGATTACGGGGCTCAGGACCCTGCCGAGTTCTTTGCGGTCGTGACAGAGGGTTTTTTCCTGAAGCCCACGGAAATGAGGCAGGCGCACGTCGAACTATATGATGAACTTGTAAAATTCTACAGACTTGATCCTGCCGGATGGAATCCCGATGGAGCCTCCAACGCTTGACCTGTTGACTATTTGCGTCACGCATATTAAATTATGCAATTAAACAAACAAGGTAGTTCCCATGAAAAATATGCTATTTGCAGTTGTCATGATGGTTTTATTCTGTTCCTGCTCTTCAACGCCACCACCCGGAAAGCCTGCCAAGGACGCACCCGACGTGCCGGGAATCGCCCCTGCTGAAATGAAGGATTCAGGAAACCTGGATACCGGATACAAGGACAATAAGAGACGTCTGGAACTGGCCATTCTCGCCAGGGACAAGTACATGGAGATCATGAGGAGTGCAAAGACCATGGAAGAGGCCGACAAGGCGAAAAGTGCCTTGGACAGGGCCCAGCAGGATGTCGAATTCCTCCAGTTGGAACTTGAGGAGAAGCCTGAAGTGAAATTCAAGCATGTGACGACTCTCTACGGACCGCTCGGATGGGTCCTTCTTATTACGGAATTCACCTTCAAGAGGCTCTACATCCTGTACGAATGGTGATCAGCCCCCGCGGCTTTTCAGAAGGGCTTCATTTATAAGATCAGGAAGCCATGACAGCTTCAGTGGACGTCTCATGAACATGATATTCTTCATGCCCCTGATATTATCTGGAATCTGCGGCTCTGCAGTCATTACGATCGTCTCCTGCGGAGCAGGCATGCCTCTCAGGGTTTCTATGTCAAAACCCGGAATATCCTTGTCGATCAGCAGGAGCGTGTAAGGCTTTTTCTCATCCACGGCCTTTGCGACGGCGTCCATGGCGGTTTTGAAATCCTCGGAATTGTCGCATTCTATTCCCAGGGCCGTGATTTGGCTGCACATCGCCTCACGGCCGATATGGTTGTCGTCCGCCACGATTATCCTGGGAGGAACGGTGGAGTCTGAATCGAGTATGACGTCCTGTCCGGGGACTGAAGGCATCAGCGGCAGATTGAAGATGCAGTAGAAGTCAGAGCCTTTCCCTGAAAAACTTGAAAGCCCAATCTCGCCGCCCATGAGCTCCATGAGGCGTTTGCAGATAGGAAGACCTAGCCCTGCTCCGCCATAGCGGCGGGTCATGGATGCGTCAAGCTGTGTGAATTTCTCAAAGATGAACTTCTGTGATTCCTCAGGTATTCCGTTGCCAGTGTCGATAACGTCTATCCTTATGGTTGCAATATCGCCTTTTGTCTCGAGACACGTGGCCTTTATGAGGACATATCCCTTCCGCGTGAACTTGACGGCATTCACTGTCAGGTTTATAAGGACCTGTCTTATCCGTATGGCATCTCCGATTACATACCGCGGGGTTCCCTGCTCGAAGCTGACAATCAGGCGCAGCCCTTTCTCCGCGGCGGCGACATGGTTGATATGGATGACGTCCTCGATGGTCTCCAGAAGATCGAGCGGTTCCTTCTGTATGTCGATCCTGCCGGCTTCGATCTTGGCCATGTCCAGGATGTCGTTTATAAGGGAGAGCAGCATGCGCGATGAATTGCAGATCGCAGTGGCGTATTCCGCATGTTCTGGCAGTATTTTCGAAGAGGACTGGAGAAGTTCGGCCATTCCGAGGATGCTGTTCATCGGCGTCCTTATCTCGTGCGACATGTTGGCGAGGAATTCGCTTTTCGCCTTGTTGGCCGATTCGGCGCCCTCCTTGGCCTCCTTCAGCCATCTTTCATACTCCTTCCGCTCGGTTATGTCCTCTTTGAACCCGATGAAGTGGGTTATCTGGCCCTTGTTCATTATCGGCGATATTGAAACATGCTCCCAGTAGAGGTCGCCGTTTTTCTTCTTGTTCTGGAATTCGCCCTTCCATTCTTTTCCGGCCAGGAGCGTGGTCCACATCTGCTTGTAGTAGTCCGGGCCAAGCATGCCGGACTTCTGGATGCTCATGTTCCTTCCTATGACCTCCTTGAGTGCATAGCCGGTGAGCTTGGTGAATTTCGGGTTCACGTATTCAATTTCGCCGTTCATGTCGGTGATCACGATGCTTGCAGGACTGTGCTCGACCCCGAGGACGAGCATGTTGAATTCAGCCTCCATCTGCTGTCTTTCTATGGCGGCGCCGATGATGTTGGCGGCGCTCCTGAAGACTTTTATCTCAGGCTCCTTCCAGGTCCTCTCATAACGGTTTTCGACAAAGGTTATCTGCCCCCACCACTTGTCCGCGCATTTTATCGGGATCACCAGGAGCGATTTGATGTTGACGGCATCGAACAGAACCTTTTCAGTTTCAGGAAAATCCCTGGTGTTTCCGTGGATGATTCCTCCATTCTCAAGGATTTCAGTCCACCTGCCGAATCCAGCTTTTGCAAAGGAGAAATCCTGGATGGCGGCCCCGCCGATAAGCTTTGGAACATTCTCAATGGACCATTCATATTTCAGATTTGTCGTGATCTCGCCCGACTGGTCCGGAAGATTGTTCTCGGATATCAATACGGCGCTGAGCTCGGCTGCGCCTCCAACCTCCCCGAGCGCCTCGTTCATGGCCACCTCGAAATCTGCGTGCTTGAGGAGGCTTTCAGAGCAGTTTCCAGTGGCTTCAAGGATGACGTTCTGCCGTTTGAGGATCTTCTCTATGTCCTCCCTCTCCTTGATTTCCCTGGTCAAATTCTCATTTACAGCATTGAGTTTCTCAGTCCTGTCGTTGACCATCTTCTCCAGATGAAGCCTGTATTGGCGCAGTTCCTCCTCGCCCTTCTTCCTTTCGGATATGTCGCGCCAGCTTGACAGTATCTCCACGCCCTTGTCATCATTTGCCGACTTGATCAGCCGGTTGACAGATTCGATCCACATGAACGACCCGTCCTTCAGGAGGAACCTGAATGGGACCTGTTGTCCCGTCTGTTCAGGCTGGGAGAATATGCCTTCAAATGTCTTTAAGTCGTCGGGATGGATGCGGCTGTGGAACTTGTCCCCCTTCAGTTCATAGTCGTGACATCCCAGCAGCCTTTCGCATGCCGGAGATACATATGTCACGTTGTTGAACGATGACAGCCTGACAAGTATGTCATTGGAATTATCCGCGAGCACCCGGTATCTTTCCTCGCTGTCCATCAGGAGCTTCCTGTTCCTGTTCATCACATGCATCACATACAGCAGGATTATCGAGAACATCAGCAGGATGAAGGACGTGCACAGCCAGAGGAAATCCCGGCTGGAATAAAAGGATGTTTCAAAATCCATGGCGGCGGATTCCTGTGCGGAAGCCGTGATGCATGCCATCATGGCGGGTATGATTGCGGAAAGGAATTCTCTTTTGTTCATCACGTCCCTGTTTTTCTATGGATGGAAATTCCCGCGTAGCTCACGCAGTGCGAATAATCACCTGTCAGTTCTCCGCTGGTGGTATATTCGACAAGCTCAGGCTCGAATACAGTGCCCTTTCCGGATAGCAGTTCAAGAGTCTTCAATAGTATCCTTATTGGGTTTGCGCCGCAGATGGTCGCCTTTGTCTTCTCCACATAACCGGAGAATCCGTTGAAATCAAGATTGACGATCCTGTCGACCGCACCCATGTCAAGTTCCTTCAATTTCGCAGGTATGTCATCGGAGAAGGGTTTGTATCCGAAGGATCGTCCGAAGTGGGTGAAGTCGGAGCTTATGACCCATAGGTTCCCAGGAACGAGCAGACCTGAAAGCGATTCGGCTATTTCCGCGGCGGAATCAGGTTCGATATGGCCGCATACGAATGGGATCAGCTTGATGTCAGGAAACATCACCTGCAGGAACGGAAGCTCCACTTCCAGTGAATGTTCCGGAATATGCGCCTCGGTCATCTCCGATATGTAGTTGTTCTTGCTTTTGACAAGACGTTCCACGGTTTCAGTATCTATGTCCATCGTTCCCAGCGGAGTCCTGTAGGATTTGAAGGAGGATGCGACTATGCCCTCGAACGGGAACGTGTGCGACGGCGAGATCACCACGGCTTTCCTGTAGGCTGTCCCTTCCGCGGTCCTGATGGTCCGGGCGGCTGTCCTGCCTGAATAGACGTATCCGGCATGCGGAACTATTACGGCCTGGACAATTCGGCCTGGTTTCCTCTGCGGTGACCCGGCGGATGCGAACATTTCCTCGATCCCGGACCTCAGGGCCTTGGGATCCGATTCGTAGAACTGGCCCGCCACGGCGGGCTCCCTGATGGAAGCAGATGTCCTCATGATGTCATCTCCCAGCTGAATTGTATTTCCTGCAGGTGGTAATCTACAATTGGATTGGGCCCACTTCAACCGGACTTGCAAAGTTGAGCACTTCTGCCATCATGAATAAACAAGCTGAAGTCTACGATCCCGGCTCCAGCAAGGATGTCGGGACTTGGACTCCAACCTCAGCACACCGACAAATGTTGGAGTTCAAACTTTAGTTTGTCTAAAAAGTAGCACAGACATTCTTGTCTGTGGTTTGAAATTTCATTTTCCGTCACAGACAGGAATGTCTGTGCTACCTCCTTTTCGAGCAACGTCTAACTACTCGTCCAGAATCCAGACTTCGACTTTCTTGAAGGCCGGATCCGGGGCAATCTCGACTCCGTCTGCGAGGACGGCGTCTTCCTCAGGAAGAAGAGGATAGAGGCACCAGCCTCCCCATCTCGGGCCGAATCCTGTCCACTTGTGGACTTTTTCGACGTTGAATTCCTTCCTGGTTCCATCCTTGAGCAGGAAGACAACCCTGGGAACGTAGCCCTTGGCGAAACCGCCCGACTGCTGGAGTCTGACAGCTGCGACCTTCATCGGCTTGTCGAATTTTATTTCCGGTGCGAAGTTTCCTTCATAGCCGATTTTAACCTTTGGCTTTGGTGCTTCATTGGGCTTGCCGAGGGCAGGGGTAGTCAGCCAGACTTTGTCGCCCTGACGGTAGATCAGGCCGTCCTTTGGAACATCAAGCTTCACGCTTTCAGGGATGCCTTCGAGGCGGATTGTGAGCCTGGACTCAATGGTGCCGGCGGGAAGGACAACTGTGATTTTTCCGGCGGATACATCCACTTTTGCGGATTTCGCGGCAAGTGCATAGCTGACCAGATCCGATGTCGGGGCGCACCAGACATTGTCGAGCCCCTTTGCGCCATACTTGTCTGAGATCGTCTTCAGCCTTTCCTGCCAGGCCTTGTAGTTGACGGAATCCTTCTTCTCGTCGATTCCATGGGAGAAATCTACATGGAGCGTTCCATCCTTGATATCCTTCGGGAAGTCGCCCATGGGATCCTTGTTCTTGTCGCCGCCGAGTCCGTCAAGGTTGCTCCTGCAGAGTTCGAGAGGGTCGAATTTCGGGTCGAATATTGAGGCAGCGCTGCTGCCGCTGACACGTGAACCGGCGCGCAGGTTGAACTCCTTGAGGAAAGGCTTGTAGTTGTAGTCGCCGGACGGATATACGAAAGTCAGCGGCGCCTTCTTGTCAGCGTAGGCGTAATGTGCGAATACCGCCTGGCTCCAGAAGAGCTCACGCTTGAACTGGTCCGGAGAGAGCAGCTTGGTCTTGTCCCAGTGGATTCCAGTGTGCCAGAAGCTGTGGTTTGAAATGTCCCATCCCTTCGCCAGAAGGTCTTTCACGTCGTCCCATGAAAGAATGGTGCTGTTTCCGCCTGACATGTTGCAGACCATGACGGCGGCAGTTCCGACGAAAGGCGTTTCCTTCCCTCGTTTGACTCCCGGAGGAGCGTCGGTGAACTTGTATTCGGCAAAGAGCGGCTGTGCGACGTTCTTTGCAAGAATTCCTCCGTCATCGAGTTCGATGCTGTATCCCCAGGTCTTCCCGTACAGGAACGGCGACACGGACGCCTTGACCGCCTTGGCGTCCCCTTTCAAAGGATATTCCCATTTTATTTCCTGTGCGGAAATTGCGAACGTCGCAAGAGACAGTGCGAAAATACCGGTTAATATCTTAATCATATATACTCCTTTTAATCTTATAGGAATTTGTATTTTCGGACCGCCGGCACCCTTGCCGGCAGTCTTTTACTTTTCTGCTCGTGATACCACCAGGTTGGTGGCGTTCCATCTTACTTCATTATCGAAATCCTTATCTGCCACTTTTCTGTTCCTTTTGCCGGGATGCTGCGCGCCTCGCCTGCGGCATATGCCTTTTCCAGTGATTCCTCCATGGACACCGAAGGTTCTGGCGCAATATGGTTTTGTCCGCCGACGTTGCCCTCGCTGCACCAGACCGCAAGGTAAGGGAACATGTCGGCAGGCCAGGCCATGACAAGCTTTGATGAGCCCTCGTGTGAGAGAATCACTTCGCCCTTTGTAAGTTTCTCCGTGAAGAACTTCCAGTATCTTCCGCTGCTGCTCGTGAACATCTTTTCAAGGAAAGGCGTGCCGTCTTCATTCTTGATTTCACCGAGTTTCCTGCTTTCTCCGCCTTTTCCAAGCCAGCCTTTCATCGAATAGGAGACCTTCACGTTCATTTCAGCAGGAAGTTCGAGCCTTGACCCTGTCCTGGCGCTGAAGATTGGATGGAATGTGTAGATGTAGGGCAGGGGCTCCTTGGAATTGTTTGTAACGGTGTAGTCAAGGACAAGCGATGACTTGTCGAGTTTTGCAGTACGCTTGAAGATATAAGGCAGTTCGAAGCCGGACGTCTCCATGGATAGGGTTCCATTGTCCAATGAATGCGTCCATTTTTTCCTGTAGAGGTCGCCGTGCGGATGGAGTTTTGCACCCTTGAATTCCCCGGCTGGCATCTTGCACTCTGTCATGGTAGGGAAGACTTCGTCGATGCCGTCGAACTCGGTGTCGTTGTAGGTCATTTCCGTGAAGCGTCCGCTGTAGGCTTTGGTTCCGCGGTCGAGGTATTCGTTTCCTGAAGAGTCCTTTATGGAAATTATCTTGCCGCCTATTTCAGGAAGGAATTTCACGGTGAGCGATTCGTTCGAAAGGATCACGCATGGAGTTTCCTTGCCGTCAGCGAGCTTGGCGGATGAGGCCGATGCCCTGTCCGGTGCCGCCTGTGCAGAGAGCAGTATTGAATAGAAAAAGATTGCGCAGCATATGAATTTGATGTTTTTCCGCATGTTCTCTCATTTTATAAATTCCTTCCGGCATCAGCCGGGAGTAATTTATCAATACTCTTCTATGCTGTTTTCATAAGGTTTAAGACCATTCGGGCCTTGTTCCCACCAATAAGAGTTGCTGCCAGGGTCAGTATCGAGATTGCTCCATACGTTCATCCGGTATTTTTTCATCACTAGTATAGTGGCGTGTCCATCCAGGAAGACAGTAGGACGGGGACCGTTGGGAGTATGCCAGCTTGAAGCAGGGCCATTCCAGTCATCTATAGCCGAGTGGGTGCTTCCGAAAGGGAGGTAATCTTCTGGAGACTGAGATCTGCCGCGTGAACATATGTGGATTGGCTTGCTTGCGGGATTCCTGTAATAGAATGTCGAAAACGGACCCGTCAAGGCTACGAGCGTAGGGTCGTGCAGGGGATTGGCGTTTGAATTGCCGTTGGTGCATTGGTAGATCCTCGAACCTGTATATGAATTCAGGCCGTCATATGCCGTATTGGTTCCATGCAGGTAGCGCCATTTCCCGCTGCCGTTCTTGTAAAGGCTCATGTTTGACGAGGGACAAATAAAAATACCTCCTATTGCCTGAAAAGCATCAGATGACGGATATTTGAATCCGACATAGTCTGCCAGGAGCCGCTCCAGGTTGATGCCTCGTCCCCTGTCCCAGGCGCCGCCCGACGTGTAGGAATATGGCAGGCGATCAACGTTGTCGCCAGCATAGTTAAGCTGGGAAAGCCCAATCTGCTTGAGGTTTGCCACGCAGGAGATGCGCTTTGCCGAATCCCTTGCATTTTTCAAGGCAGGCAGGAGCAGGGCGGCAAGTATTGCGATAATCGCAATTACGACCAGAAGCTCGATCAGCGTGAATTTCAATTTCTCATTCATATCTTAAACTTCCATTTACCTGTTTTTCAAGTACGTTGCTATGTTGCTTTTTCAATTATATCATATTCCAAAGGAAAAAAATAGTCCCTACCTGAGATTCAGCGCCCTTAGCTGTCCGGGATACATTGAAAGCTTTATTTTTCCATCCTTTACAGGAATGGTCTCGCCGGAAACCGTATCTGTAACCTTGCTGCATTTAGGCAGTGAAACTTCGATGGCGTTCTTATCTGTCAAACCCGTGTTGACTATGCCGACATACGTCCCGTACTTCTCCGTTGGAAACGCCCTGGCAATGACTTCAGGATCGGCTGAGGCATTATCGATTATCTTGCTTGGCATGGCCGGGAGCGACAGGAATGCCGCGTTGAATGTGCGCACATATTCCGGGAATCCCCGGTTGAAGCTGTTGCCTGCGAGATACCCGATGAAGCGCGGATCTCCGTTTGCGAAGGCGCGCGCCTCGCCGATCATGCAGTAGGGGCCCGTGCGCTCGACATCGGCCACGAAATAGCCCAGGATTGGATCCTTGCCGTCGTTCATGTCGTTTTCATTCAGGCCGTAATGGCGGATGATCGCGAGTCCCGACGGCGTCCTGAATGCGTCAAAAGCCTTCTTCGAGGAGACGGTATAGAGCCTGTTGAAGGAATAGCTGAGCATGATTCCCGGCTTGTCCTTGTAGTTCTGCGGATCGTTCCAGGGATTCGCGTGCTGCCATTCATAACTGCCCCATGTGCCATGCTTCTCAAGCAGCGCCTGCAGATACATGTCCTCCGCAACTACCTTGTCGTACGGCACTGATTTCACGAACTTGAAGAATTCCCTGCTGCCGTCGAGATTTTTCTCCCATTTCTCCGGGGCGTCGTTGACAACCGCAGTCTTCCATTCCCATGGATTCTTCATTCCTTTCGCAACGATTGAGCCGGGAAGTCCGATGCCCGGCTCGCTCGAATCGGTTGTATAGAGCAGGACAGCTTCGGGACTGACTTCCTTGCGCAGATATTCCGACAGTGCGAGATTGAAGTCGCGCCTTTTCTTGAACCACCATTCATAGTATTTGTCAAGGAGCGCCTTGTCCTTCTGGAGATCCTCGCGCGTGATTTTCTTATCCTGCTTTGTTTCAGAATTGAAGATTTCAATGTCCTTGGCGTTGAAGCTTATCGGATTCGCCTCCGGCCTGGGGCGGAACCATGCCCCGATGAACTTCGCCTTGTCCTTGTTCTCGACAATGGTGACATCAAGAAGTTTTTTCGCGTCCTCGATGAAATCCGGATCGATGATGTCGGCGTTGGTCTTGTGGCACCATTCTATGTGCGTGTAGTCCTTGCCCCCTTTGAGAGTTTCGCAGCGGCGCTGATTGCCGATAGCGACATTCTTGTCCTGGCCTATGCTGCCGGCGTATTCATAATAGGGAAATACGTAGAAGTCCGGGTATTTTGCAAGCATCTGGATTATATCGGTCCAAAGCGTCCGGGTCGATGACTGGTTGTACCATTTGTCCCCGCCGTACTTGGAGGAATCCCAGCCCTGGTTGTGTCCGAACTCGAGTAGGTCCTTGGTGAACGTGTTCATTCCGAGGAATTTCATGAGCTTGACTTTGTATTCATACCAGTCCACCGGATTTGCCACCCCGCGCAGTTCCGGAAGTTTTTCTTCAGGCTTGTGTCCCTGGGCAATGACGCCGTCCGCCATTTCCTCGCGGAAGAAAAGATACCTGCGCGGAAGTTCGGCGGGAGGATAATTTATTTTCTGGGCGAGGGCGCCGGTATCGGTGATTTCGAAGAGTCTTATTTTTGAGACTGCCGCTCCGGCCGACTCGAGATTGTTTTCAGCCTTGAGCTGTGCGATGATGACCCAGAATCCGTCCTGTGGAAGCAAGGGCCTTGTCTCGCGTCCGCGCGGACGTTTTATTTCAGGAAAACGGTCGTGGAGGAAGAAGAGTTCGCGCCATGTCTGAATTTTTCCTGAAAGCGGGAATTTGAGGGATTCAGGATTGTGGTTCACGTAAAGCGCCTTGATGGCGTCGCCGACTGTCGTTCCGCTGTGGATGCCCCTGGCAGTTTCGCAGCCCCAGTTGCATATGAACATGCTGCGGGGCTTGTCATCCGGGAACTCCACCGAGAGAACGTAGGCGGTGCCAGGCTTGAGATTGAGCCCCTTGCCGACACGGTATGCAAAATATTTCGAGCCGCCTTCTGCATTGGGGAGGATGCGGCATGGAGTTCCAAGTATGGTCTCGACTTTGCTGACGCCTTTTGGATACTCGGTGAACATTGCTTCCGAATTGTCCTTCGAACAGTCAATTTCCTGCACCAGCAGCTGCTTGCCGAAAGGCGCGCCGGCATCGACAGGTTCGGCCGCGTAGGCCCTGCATGCCAGCATTGCCGCGGAAAATAGAATTGAGTTGAGAAATGATTTGCTGTTCATATTGTTCCCGTGCCCTTAATTAAGAATTTCAAGTTGAATCTCTTTGTATATTTTCTTCCGTCCGGAAGAAAATATCAATACTCGTCGACCCAGAAGTCCCATGCCTTGTGGGCCTCCTGTCCGGAAAAGCATGCGCCGGTAGCGACTTCGCATGTGTTGTACGGACCCATTGAAAGGCAGCCTCCGTTTACAATGTCAAACCTGTATTTCAGGGATGTGACGCTGTATGCGTGTCCGTCAAAATAAACTACCGGACGTGATTTCCTGTGCCAGGATTCCGCCTGGTATGGATTTCCATATCTGTATGAGCCGAATCCCTGGGTGTTGTCGTTCCTGTGCGTTGAGTCGAATTGGAAAGGCGTCTGGTTGGGCCTCGTGAAATGCGTGGCCTTGTAGGAGAATGGCGGATTTGCCGAATTGAATCCATATATTGCCGAACCGGTATAGTGTTCGAAAAGTCCGGAATAGGAGTTGTACTGTCCGCCATCACCGTGCTCGGCTTCGTAATATGAACCGGGCCATCCCGCATCCCAGCGAGTTCCAAGTTTCAATGATGATGACGGGCATATGAAAATTCCACCGGTCGCCTGGCGGTCATAGCTTGCTCCTGGAGGCCCCTTGTAGGTTTGACCGGTATAGCCAGCCATCACATATTCAAGTCCGACACCCCTGGATCCTTTCTGGAAGGGATCCCAGCCCATGTCGAGGAACGGCATTGATAGATCATGGTCGACGGCATATGTATTCATCGCAAGCCCGATCTGCTTCAGGTTCGACATGCAGGTCACCTGGCGTGCGCCTTCCTTCGCGTTGTTAAGGGCCGGAAGCAGAAGCGCTATCAGGATTGCGATGATCGCAATTACCACCAGGAGCTCGATCAGCGTGAAGAAAGTTTTTTTCATTTGTGTCTTCCTAGTTCAAAGTATGCTTGATAATGTCAGACGCGTCTAATTGTAACCGCTCACGGAGACAAGTCAAATATCATTCAATATTATCCAGCTGTTTTTCAATGGTTTTATGAAAGCTGTCAGTATTCGTCGATCCAGAAATCCCATGCGTTATGGGGTGCCTGTCCCGAGTATGTATATCCAGTCCCTAGCTCATAACTATTGTAGTTGCCTGTTGCAAGGCACCAGCCTGACGAGTTCTGGAACCGGTATTTAGATGAGGTTACGTTCAACAGATGACCGTCGAAATAGACAAGAGGACGGGCCTTGGCATGCCATGATTCGGCCTGAGTCCAGTCAGCGTATCTGTAGCTTGATTCTCCTTTTGTATTGTCGACCCTGTGTGTAGAGTCGAACTGGAAAGGGGTTTGGGCGGGTTTCGAAAAAGCTCTGACTTTGAAAGAAAACGGGGGCTTGGGGGCCTCTCCGTTAATTGCGTCGCCACCATAATGGAGGGGGAGGCCGGCATAGGAATTATATTGTCCTGAATCCCCGTGCTCTGATTTATACTCGGAGCCGATCCAGCCGCTCCAATTCGTGGTGACGCTGACCCACGACGAGGGGCAGAGCCATATTCCACCAGTTGCGCGGCGGAGCTTGTCGGCATCCTGAGGGCCCTGATATTTCTGGCCTGTATAATCTTCGAGCAGCATGCATAGACCGCTCCCCCTTGAACCTTTTTGAAAGTTATCGCTGCCGGCGGCATAGAATGGCATTGAATCATTATGGTCAATTGCATAGGTGTTCATGGCGAGTCCTACCTGTTTCAAGTTGGAGCCGCAGAGCGACATCCTTGCCATTTCCTTTGCGTTGGTAAGTGCGGGGAGGAGCAGGGCGCACAGGATCGCGATGATCGCGATTACGACCAGGAGTTCAATCAATGTAAAGAGTTTTTTCATCATCTGATTCCTCTCCAGTGCATGATCCTCTTTTCTTTAATGTAACCGCTCACGAAATCCAGTCAAGCCCGAAATGTGAAATAATTCTCCATTCTCAGGATTCCCGCCGGAATAGGCGCCATTTGTCATTGTATAGGCCGCCGGTAGCGTGATTGGATGGATCGTCGGCGTTGGTTCCAGTGAATTTCTGCTTGTGTTCCTTGACGTCAATACTCATCGAGTTGATAATCCCATGCTTTATTGTCCGTCTTGTTCCTGCCGAAATAATAAGTGCTGTAGTTTTCCAGGGCGACCTTGGATGTGTCGTTTACGTATTTTGCAGAAACGAGGCCGAGTGCATGGCCGTCATAGAAGAGAGTGGGCCGGCATTTCTGCTTGTGCCAGGGATAGCCGCCAAAGACGCTGGGGCATTCGAGGTGGCTGCTGTGCCACCAGTAGCGTTCTCCGCAGAACTGGAACGGAGTGCGCTCTGGTTTCGAGAAATACGTGATCATAAAACTGAACGGCGGCTCCACGTCTGGTGTAAGCGAAGGCGTGAACCATCGGCCGCCGCCGGTATTGTAGTGCTCCCAGTTGCCCCAGTAGGAATTGTTCTTGCGCGAGCCGGCAGTCCCTTCAAGGACAAAGTTTCCGTCGTAGTTTCCGGTTGTCTTGTTCGCGCCAATCATATGGGAAGGGCAGATCCAGATGCCCCCATGGGCCATGTTTCCTGTATTCACTCCTTTTCCAGTATAGTCTTCAAAAAGCCATTCGCGAAGCGTGTTGTTGACGCCTCTGGCATATCCGCCTCCTCCGTTCAATCCATCGCTTGCAAGTCTTACGGGCTGGCTCATGTTGTAGTCGGTTCCATAAGTGTGCAGGGCGACTCCGACCTGCTTCAGGTTGTTGAGGCAGCCTGAGCGCTGGGCCATGTCCTTCGCCTTCTGGAGCGCCGGCAGCAGCATCGCTGCGAGGATTGCGATTATCGCAATTACGACCAGCAGTTCGATAAGGGTGAATTTTTTTAAACTCTTCATTGTCTTCGCCTCCGTTGATTCAACGCCAACTAATGCCATTATACTAAATTCCCGGAACCAAGTCAATGCAATTCAAATGCAATCTTGATAGCGCAATATGCTGCTTTGCGTCCTCCTTGTCTCTTGATATTATATGATAGATTCCCCTTCTTGTCAACCGTGAACGGTTACGAATTGTGATGTTTTCTTGAATTACATTTGAATTTGACAGTCAGGAGAGTTAAAATTTAATCGTTTTATCATTAATTGAAACGCAAACGGTAACGGAGAATATGAAAGATATCCTGCGAGTGCTGGCCGCCTATTATCCCGAGCTCTGGCCTGCTGGAAATATAGGTGACGACATCCGCCTTATGCGCGATGCTGGAATAAACACCGTCAGGATGGGCGAGTTCGCATGGGCCGACATGGAGCCTTCTCCCGGCGTATTCAATCTGGATTTCTTTTCAGAAGTCATGGTCAAGCTCCATGATAACGGAATCGATACCGTGTTCTGCACCCCTTCGGCGACGCCTCCTGTCTGGCTTTCCCACAATCATCCGGAACGCCTCTTCATGGGAACCGACGGAATACGGATGATGCACGGGGCGAGACAGCATTTCTGCAACAACAATCCTTTCTTCAGGAAAAGGTCGCGGATAGTTGTCGGGGCTATCGCAAAAAAGATTTCAAAGCTCCCGGGACTCGTTGCCTGGCAGATTGACAACGAAATGAAGTCCCACGTTTCCGAATGCTGCTGCGAGGAATGCGGCAGGCAGTGGCGCCAATGGCTGAAGAATCGCTATGGATCAATAAAAGAACTTAACAAGCTCTGGGGCACCTCGCTCTGGAGCCAGAAGTATTCAAGTTTCTCGCAGGTGCCGGTTCCCTTGAAGACCCCATTTGCCCATAATCCTTCCCTTCAGACAAACTACAGGATTTTCTCACGGGAGAAGATCGCGGAGTTCCAGGACGAGCAGGTCGAGATCATCAGGAAATATTCCAAGGCTCCGATCACCCACAACAGCAATGTCAGGCATTACCTCAACCACGCCGAACATTACAGGAATCTGGATTTCGCTTCTTTCGACGCCTACTATGACAGCGACAACTACAGCAAGATGCTGATGGATTATGATATCTGGAGAAACCTTAAGAACGGCAGGAAGTTCTGGGTCATGGAGACAGGGCCCTCGCACAGCGGCTGCATATTCGGCTATCCAAAGCTGCATAAGAAGTCCTACCTCAACGCCGAACTGACTGCTGCATTCGCGCTTGGCGCAGGAGGTTTCGGCTACTGGTTATGGCGTCAGCAGCGTACGGGGCCTGAAATGCCCCACGGCGCAATCATCTCCTCGTGGGGTGAGCCGACCATCGGTTTTGATGATGTGAAGCAGGCCGGCGGCTCCCTTGAGAAAATTGCGCCGCTTCTCACGTCGTCTGAAAATGTCAATGCGGAAATTAAGATCACTTATTCCGACATTGCCAGGGCGTTTTTCCTGACCGAACCGTTGGAGGGAATCGACTACATCGACAAGATGCAGGAACTCTACAAGAGCGTTCTTGAAACTGGATTCCACCGGGATCTCGTTCCTGAAAATGCGGATTTGAAAGGATGCAGGCTTCTTCTTACACCCTATCTCCCTCACATTGCCGATGAGTCCCTGGAAAAGGCCTTGTCATTTGTAAAGGACGGCGGTACCTGGATTGTCGGCCCCCTGAGCGGATGCAGGACTGCCGACCACGCTCTTTATACGGAATCAGCGCTGCATCCCGAACTTGAGAAGGCCGCAGGCGTAAAGACTGTCTTCACTTTCTCGCCGACGAACAATGATATTTCCGGGACCGCCTTTGGGCTTGCGGCACCACTGTCGATCTGGAGCTCCTTCTTCAGGACTACGACTGCGAAACCGCTTGGCACGACAAATGACAGCCGCCTTGCGGATCTCGCATTTCTCACCGAGAACAAATACGGCAGGGGCAGGATTGTGATGCTGGGCTCCATGCCTTCAGGCGACCAGGGGAAGCTCATGCTTAAAAAGATGATTGGACACTATGCCGCTGACCTGCGAATTTCGCAGAAGCTGGATCTCCCGCAGGGAAACCTGGCGGTTCCAAGAAAAAACAAGGACGGCATATTCTGGTTCGTAATCAACATGGACGGGAAAGGCTGCTCTTTCAAATATGGGAAATCTGGCCATGTCAAGATTGAACCGTACGGATTCAGGATTATTAAGTAACGCAAGGATTGCTGGATGGTTGCTAATACACAACGCTAAATATTTTTCAATGGTTTGAGCTTTTATATGTTCCTGGCGTTCTGTTTGAAATCAAACCCAGTCATCCATTTATCCAGCAATCCAGTCATCCAACTTTAAAAAAGGAGTTGCCTCATGCTTCTATCAATGTGTTCTGATTACGCCAGGGACAGGGGGAATGCGGAACAGGATTTGAAGAAGATAGCCGACGCCGGATTTGACGGCATCCAGTGGATACACCAGTGGAACACGGATTTCATCTACACGAAGCCTGAAATAAGGCAGATAAAGAAATGGCTTAAGGATTTTAAACTGGAGATGTTCGATCTCCATGCAACCGATGGAGTCGAAAAAAGATGGTATTCGGAAACGGAATACGAACGCGAGGCTGGTGTCGGGATAGTCAAAAACAGGGTCGAGATGATTGAGGAACTCGGTGGAAATGTGATTGTCATGCACATCCCCAGGCTGATTCCGGACAATCTCGGGAAATGGGGGCGGCTGAAGAAATCGCTTGATGAACTTGAGGGGTTCTGCCTGAGGAAGAAGATCAGGATAGCCGTCGAAAATGTTTTCTTCGATGAGTTCAACGGCATATCGGAGCTCATGCGCGAATACAGTCCTGGCTACCTTGGAATCTGCTACGACTCAGGCCACGGCAACATGGGCGGGAAGGGGCTTGACCATCTTGCGAAACTCGCAGACCGCCTTCTGTCGCTGCATCTCCACGACAACAATGGTTTCGACGATCAGCACAAGCCGCTTTTCTCCGGAACTATCGACTGGAAGAGGCTCGCGGCGGTGATCGCATCCTCGAATTACAAGGGGCCTTTGACTCTTGAGACAGGCATGAGGAATTCCGGAATAGCGGATGAAAGTGTCTTTCTGAGACAGGAATATATTGATTCCAGGAAGCTCGCGGGGATGGTGGAGAAATGCAAATGTTGAAACAGGCTATGCCGGCCGAGGAGGAAATCGGGTTTTCAAGTAATTGACAATTTTTATGTTGTTTTATCTTGACGGTGTATATTTTTATTGTATATTTTAAACCTGTTATGTTTTCTTTTCCATAATTATAAAGAACAAAACTTAAAAGGATAAGAGGTAGGTAATGAGACTTACAAAGAAAGCCCTTGTAGTAGGATTCGTCGTCGCCATCATGGCAGTCATAACATTCGATGTCAGTGCCGGTGATCCCTTCAGGAAACTCGGCAGAGGCGTTGTCAATGTTGGTTTCGGAGCCCTTGAAATCCCCATGAAGGTATATGACGTGAACAAGGACGAAGGCGGTCTTGCTGGCTGCACCTATGGTCTTTTCAAGGGAATTGGTTACTTCATCGCACGTGAAGTCATTGGCGTTGTCGAGATCGTGACGTTCCCGATGCCTCTTCCCGGCGCAACCGACAGCAAGAGGGACACCGGCTGGGGCTACGGGCCGCTTATGGAGCCTGAATGGGTAGTCGGGCCTGACCATGACATCTATAATATCATATATCAGGACTTCCCGCAGAACTGATCAGCCGTTGAAACCTTGAATTCCCGCCCCGCCTCAACGGCGGGGCTTTTTTTATATACACTAAAATATCGGAGTAATAAAATGTTCGACAATACAAACATAAAAGTAGTTGACTGCACCATAAGGGATGGCGGTCTTATCAACAAATGGAAATTCTCTAATGAAATGGTGAGGAAGGTCTTCCTCGCCCTCGACGCCGCCGGCGTCGACTACATGGAAATAGGATACAGGGCGTCCGAAAAGCTCTTCCCTCCAAAGGAATTCGGTCCATGGCGCTTCACAAAGGACGATGCGGTCAGGGAGATCATCGGCGACACAAAGACAAAGATGAAGCTTGGCGTGATGATAGATATAGACAGGGTTGATCCCGACGATCTCAGGCCTGCATCCGAATCCCCTCTCAGCTTTGTAAGGGTCGCCACTTACCTGAAGGACATAAACAAGGCCGTGGCCCTCGCCAACCTGGTCAACGAGAAGGGCTATGAGTCCTTCATAAACATCATGGCGATTTCGACCGTCAACACTTTCGATCTCGAAGAAGGGCTCAGGAAGATCGAGAATGAGACAAGCGTGACGGCGGTTTCGGTGGTTGACAGCAATGGTTCATTATACCCTCATGACATTGACAATCTTGTTTCAATATACAAGAAGGAGCTGAAGACGAAGAAGACCGGTTTCCACGCCCATAACAACATGCAGCTCGCCTTTGCGAACTCCATCCAGGCGATCAACTCGGGTTCGGCCTTCTGCGATGTGACTGTGAACGGAATAGGGCGCGGCGCCGGAAACTGCCCCATGGAACTTCTCGTGGCCAGCCTGCGCGACCCGAAATACAAGCTTGAACCCATCCTGCAGGTGATCCAGGATGTCTTCGTGGATCTCAACAAGGAAATCGAATGGGGCTACATCATACCATACATGATAACAGGCGTCCTGAACGAGCATCCGCGCGTGGCGATAGAAGTGCGGAATTCGGACAGGAAGGATCTCTACGCGGACTTCTACAGGCAGCTGACGACTCCTGAATGTTTTGAAAATAAATAATTATCTTGGTTAAGTATATTGAAAATTATTTGACCGGGTATTACTTTGCTCTTTCATTTTCTGTAATTCAAGGGGAGAGGGATGCTTCATCTTTCGAGGACAGCTGTGTTGATTCTGTTCACTGCCTTTTCGTTTTCCGCTGCTGTCGCCGCGGAGGACAAGGCTTCCGTCCTCTTGAAGAAGGCCTGGCTTGAATACAGGTTCCAGGAGGTGAAAAAGGCACGGAGTTATTTCGAGGAGGCCGAAAAAAAGGCTTCGGACAAGGATGAGATGCTGCAGGCCCTTACCGGACAGGCGTTCTGCTTCCAGTTCCTCATGAAGAACAGTGTCACTTCCGACGATTACGGGAAGGCCGTCATACTTTATGACAGGTGTCTGAAGGAGGCCGGTACCGATCATAAGTACCTGCAGTTCTGGAAATCCATGAAGGCTGAATGCCTGTATAGGATATCTGTCCGCGAATCGGATACGGGCAAGGCGGGGAAGGCAGAGGAGCTCTGGACCGAGGTCCAGCAGGATGGCGCCGGCACTGTCTTTGCGCAGGACGCCATGCTTTCAAGGGCGATCATGCAGTCCGATGATGTCAATGACGCCAGGGTCACCTCCCATTGCGCCGACATGGACAAGTATCTGGTTCCATTCAGGAAGGATGCAAGGAAGATCGATGTTGCAAAGGACAGGAATGCAATGCTTGCCCCGGTGATGGCAACCTACCTCTATAATGTTTATTTCTTCCGCGGTGACTTCAAGAAAAGCGTCGACTCCCTCATCGACTACTGCAAGTTCGGCCCCACCAGCTTCCAGTACAAGGCCACCGCCTACTTCAAGGTCGCAAGAATATCCGAAACCAGGCTTTCAGACAATAAGACGGCGGTTGACTACTACATGAAGTTCTATAACGAATGCGGAAGCGACAGCAGATCCTACTACTCCTTGGAGAGGGCGAAAACGCTTGGAGCATCGGGAACAGCGGGAAATCAGCCTGCAAAGGCCAAAGAGGAAAAAAGATAATGGCTGACAACAAACCAGGCGAAATTGAATCAAGGATGTCCTTTGTGAACTACATCGGACTCGCCATATTGCTTGTCTGCTATGTCGGTGCGCTCTGGAATGTCTATAAGATAAAGGAGGATGAGTTAATCCTCAAGAAGAAAGTCATAAGGATATGCCACTGGCAGTTGGAGCTTGGAATCAAGGATGCCGTGGATGAAATGATCAACGGGTATGAGAAATTGCATCCGGATATCAAGATCATACAGATCCCGGTGACCGAACGCGCCTACGCCCAGTGGGTCACCACCCAGCTCATCGGGAGGACCGCCCCCGATCTTGTTGAACTCGGGTTCTTCGACGTCAAGCTTTATCTCGGAAGATATTTCCAGCCGATCACCGATGAGCTGCGCCAGCCCAACCCCTACAACAAGGACAATGAGTTCAAGGACACTCCGTGGATGGACACCTTCACCGACGGGCTTCAGAACAGCTATATTCCAGAGCTCCTTGACTATTATGCCGTGGGATTCAGCCAGTTCACCGTCAGGATCTTCTACAACAAGACCCTGATGAAGAAGATTCTCCAGAGGGATGGACCACCGGAGACCCTCGAGGATCTTTTCAAGGACTGCGAAAAGATCCAGGAATATGTGAAGACCAGGAATGATGAAATCAAGGCCTTCAACAGCCAGCAGTCATCGAAGAGCGGACTGTGGGGTTTCTTCTCCCCGGCCAGGCAGAAATCCAGCCTGACGGTTGTCCCGATAGCATCCTCCAGATACCAGGTGAATATCTTCAGATTCAGATATGCGGGAATGCTTTCCGCCGACAGATGCCTTGACATCGACTTCGGATGCGACGGATATGCGAACTACCAGGACGTTCTGCAGGCCATGCTCTCCGGCGGGCTTTCCCTGCAGGACGAGAAGTACAAGGTCTACAATGAACTTACCAGGAAGCTGTCAAGCTATTTCAATCCCGGCTTCATGTCCGTCGACAGGATGGATGCAGGTTTCTCATTCGTCCAGGGCAACGCCGTGATGATAACGTCCGGCAGCTGGGATGCGAGCTCCTACATAAAGAAGATAAATGATCAGCCCTTCGGCGACGTGATTGTGTCGGTGGACGACAAGCAGGTCGCAAATTCCGCCGAGGCGTCGGCGCGGCTCATGGAAGCGGCGAACTCCGGCGCAAAGACAGTTCAGCTGCAGGTAAGCAGGGAAGGCGACGTGAAGAAGCTGGTCCTATATCCTGTGAAAGGATCGAACCTGTGGGAGTCATACGGAATAGTCGTTGAAGACTGCGCCGACCAGAAGGGCAGGACAGTTCCAGTGGTCACGGATTTGGATCCGGTTTCACCGGCGGCGGATGCGGGCATGACGCGCAAGAGGAGCTTCGACGTCGGTATTTTTGATTTCCCGCTGCCGGCAAAGGACGATCCGGCGTATGGGAAATATATAGTTGGAAGAGTCGTGGAGAGCTCCGATACCGGGTTCAAGTTCGGTATAACCAAGTTCACCGAGCGCAAGGCCGAGTGCGTGGACTTCTTCCAGTACTGCACGACACCTGAAAACAACCAGAAGCTCAATGAAATAGCACAGTGGATACCGGCGGTCAAGGGGGCCAAGCCCACTCCGTTCCTCGAGGCTTTCGTGCCCAACTTCAAAGGCTATTGGGGATATCTCAATTTCATCATGGGCTCAAAGACTGACATGCTCGAAAAACAGACGTTCTGGCCCTACATATCAGGCGAGAACGACTATCCGAAATATCTTGACGTCCTCGGCGGTGCATTGCCGAACGCGGCCGCGAACGACTACATTGAACTTATAAGGAAGGCCCGTGAAAGTGTTCCGGACAAGAATGTCTTCAGGAGCTTCTACCTGGCCCAGTACATGTTCCCGGAAAGCTTTGTCGATGCCAAGGATGGAAATGCCCCCGAACAGGAGAAGCTTGTGGAGAAGAAGAGGAACGAAGCTGCTGTGAAATTCGTTGCGAGCTGGGACAACCTGGTGGGATTCGCATTGGAGGAGATGAGGATAAAGGCCATGATGGAGCCCTGCTTCAAGGACAAGGACAACAACACTTTCAGCAAGGCCTTCTTCTCGGAATACGAAAGACTTTCCAATATGAGCGGAGGGAAATAGGAATGCCAAGGGATATAGGATATAAAAGAGTAAGGCACTATTGGAATCTTTACCTGTTCCTGCTTCCCAGCGTACTGCTTGTCGCCGTGTTCTCCTACTATCCTGCAATAAGCGCGATGTACCATTCGTTCTACAGGTGGAATGGCGAGGACATCAATTATTTCGTGGGCATGGAAAACTTCAAGAAGGTGCTTGGCGTCGTCACTCCATGGGTGCTCCTCTTCATCCTCTTCTACATGGTGATCATCTTCGCAAAGGAAAAGAATATCCTGTCAAATACCCTGAGATTTATTTCCGGAGTCCTCTGCCTCGCCCTGACCGCCGTGCTCCTGGCCTTGAAAGGATTCGCATTTGCCGCGCCTTTCTCTCTAACTAACCTGTATACGAACATGTCCCAGACGGTGATAGCGCTTGTCTTCTGGGGCTTCTGGCTCCTCGTATTCCAATTCCTGGTGAGCGAGGAGAGCGAGAACAAATGGATATATCTCCTCTCGACGGCCGGCTTCCTTGCTGCCGCCCTGTTGAGGATCACCGGATTTTCCGCAGTATTTGCCTTTTCCGCGATCATGCTCATTGGCGGACTCGCCATATGGCTCCTCCCGGCGATGAAGAAACTAAAGACAATTGAGGGCGCAAGGACAATGCATGCATTCGCATCCCTTTCCATTGCCTTCTGGGCCCTGGGCGCATACAGCGGAGGCGACACGATCATGTGGGGCGGCTTCTATGTCCTCGCCGTCCTGATCGCCTTCAACATCGTCAAGATGCTTCCTTCCATACTAACCGCTGTCGTCGTCCACAGGATCAAGAGCGAGACGATGAACTACTGGTACCGCGTGCTTTTCGTGATCCCGATGATCATTCCCGGAATGGTATACCTCCTTATCTGGAAATTCTTCTTCAATCCAAACGAAGGTATCTTCAACAGGGTCCTCGTCTATACCAAGGTGATGGACATCCTCGTGTACATGGACGGGATTCTCGGATGGGGCGGAATTTTCAAGACAGGCGTAATGCCTGTCTGGCTTGGAAATGAACATCTGGTCCTCCCCGCGCTCATCATATGGGGGTTCCCCTGGGTCGGCGTGGTAGGCGTGCTTATTTACCTTGCAGGCCTCCAGGGCATTGATACGAGCGTATATGAGGCCGCCGACCTCGACGGCGCCACTGCGATACAGAAGTTCCTGCATATTGAGATGCCGCTCATAATGACGCAGGTCAGGATAAACCTGGTCCTCATGATCATCGGCACGCTCCAGGCTTATGCACATATATTGATCCTGTTCGACATCGATGGCGGCCCCAATGGCAAGCTCATGATACCCGGATTATATATGTTCCGTGAAGCTTTCAGGGAGGGAAGGGCCGGCTACGCCTGCGCGATCGGCCTAATCATCTTCTTCCTCATCCTCATCCTGACGGAACTCAACAACCGATTCATCCGCGTGGAGAAATAAAAAGGGAAACAACATGATAAGCATGTACAAGTCTAAGAATGTCTTTAGTGAGATAATGAAGCATCTATTCATCTTCTTCATTCTTGCATTGTCGCTCTTCCCTTTCTATGTCATGATAGCCACAAGCGGCAAGACGAATGCGCAGTTCGTAGGAAATCCGTGGTCGTTCATGTTCCCTTTCCATTTAGAGAACTACACATACGCCTGGGGGATGGTCTATAAATACATCTTCAATACCATCTTCATCAGTGTCACCACCATATTCATCACCATGTTCCTCACTCTGAACGCCGCATATTTCTTTGCCAGGTTCAGAATGCCAGGTTCGCGCTTCTTCTGGTATTTCTTCCTGATCCTGATGCTCATGCCCGGCGTGGCGAACCTGATCCCGCTGTTCGTCCTCCTGAAGGATTTCAACCTCCTGAACACCTTCCAGGCACTTATCATTGTCAATGTCGCCGGAGGACAGATCGTCCAGATCTACATCCTCAGGAACTTCATCGAGGACATCCCGCAGGACCTCTTCGATGCCGCCGAAGTTGACGGAGCCTCCCATCTCCAGCAGGTCTACAATATCGTCTTCCCGATGTCCGGAAGCATCCTCTCGACACTCGGAATCCTGCAGTTCATCGGCCTGTGGAACGACTACATACTGCCACTCGTCGTCATCCGCGATGACAGCATGCTCCCGATGGCCGTCGGACTCGTCAGGATGGATTCGGCATACGTCAAGGAATGGGGACAGCTCATGGCCGGATATACGATCGCCAGCATACCGATGATCCTCATATTCCTGTTCACAATGCGCCTTTTCGTCAAAGGCCTCTCCGCCGGCGCAATCAAAGGATAATTCCAGCAGGTGCTGGAATTATAAATTATGACCGAACGAAAACACAATCTCATCAGACACAGCTCCGGAGTCTCCCTCGCGACAATTGTATCCCGCATACTCGGCCTTGCACGTGAAATGCTCCTCTCCAGGATCATCGGCGGCGGAGAATTCATGACCGCCTGGGCGATGGGATTCATGATACCGAACCTTCTGCGGAGGCTTCTGGGAGAGGGCGCCCTCGGTACGGCCCTTGTTCCTATAATGACCTATACCTTCGAGCGGGAAAACAAGGAGTCCGCCAGGAAAAAGCTGACCGTGATCACCGCAGTCCTTGGCCTCATCCTTGCGGCAATATGCATCATTGTCTCCATGGCCTCCCTTCTCGCAATTCCATTCCTGCATTCGGCCCCGGCGCGCGTACTCATGACCTTCAAGCTCCTTCCCATTCTCATGCCTTATTCGTTCTTCATCTGCATCATCGGGGTTTTCGGTTCGGTCATGAACAGCATGAACCGGTATTTCCTTCCGGCAGTCGCATCCATAACGCTCAACCTTGTAATGATCCTGTGCCTGCTTTTTGTCTGCCCCTACTACAGCTCCAGCCCGATGGACATGCTGTACGCACTCTCGGTTTCAGTCCTGGTGTCGGGAGTCCTCCAGCTCGCGATGATGCTCTGGATGCTGGAAAAGGATGGGATGCTCCCTTCGATAAGGTTTTCAGGTATATTCTCGGAACCGGTCGTGAAGGAACTCTATCATCTGACGCTTCCCGGAATAATCGGAGCCTCGTTCCTGCAGATAAGTTTCGTGATCGACAGGACCATGGCATGCTACATAAGCGACTACGCGGTGCCAGCACTTTATTTTTCAGACAGGCTGATCGACCTGCCAATAGGAGTGTTCGCCGTTGCCATGGGGTCCGTCGTACTCACCGACCTTTCAAGATACGCCGCGAAGAATGACATCGCTGGCATGCTTTCATCCTTCAAACATGCCATGGAAAACATTTTCTTCCTGTGCATTCCAGTTGCTGTTTTCACCTTGGTCTTCAGCAAGCCGCTCGTGCACGTGTTCTACTACGGAGGCAAGTTCGGCGACAGGGAGGTTGCGGAAACCGTCTGGGCGATGCTCTTCTACGCACTGGGAATTCCCGCTTTCTCGGCCATCAAGATAATCGTTTCCGGCTTCAACGCCAGGAAGGACATGAAGACGCCGGTGAAAGTTGCTGTCTTCTGCATAGTTATAAACATCATCCTCAATCTGATCCTCATGTGGCCTTTGAAGCAGGGTGGCATTGCTCTCTCGACCACGATATGCTCTTTCCTTAATTGTTCAATCCTCCTCTATCTGCTTAGAAAAGAACTCGGCAATATCCATCTCAGCCAGATCATCCCGTCAACACTGAGGACAACTGCGATTGCACTTTACGCCCTGGCCATATCGTATTTCGTTTATCTCTACACGGTCTCCATCCAGATAAGTTTCCTGCCCAGGGATATTGTGCCCTTGACTGTCACCGGTTCGGTTTTCGTAGTGCTCTACCTGGTAGTTTCAGTTGTCTTCGAAAGTCCTGAAGCCAAGGATTGGCTCAAGCTCCTGCGCCTGAGGAAATGATTCCAAATTGTTCTGCATCGGTTCGTAGTCAATGCCGCAAGGCATGTTCTTGCATTTCCTGATTTTGTTTCACTGCCGCCCCATGGATGATTGGATTTATTCGCCTGGGTGAATAAATCCATCCATCCGTCCTGATAAAAATGGAAGACCAGGTTTAAATTGAGACGATAAATGATATTTTATCCAATTCTCGAGGTTTATGTAGAAATGTCCCACGAGTACTTCAAGAATTACAACTCTATTGAAGAAAGTTCATAAAAAAATAATGAGACGTGATTCCCAAAATCTTGATGATTTGATGAAAGAAGGTGAGAGCGAATCCCTCGAGTTCAAGCGTTCCACCGGTGAGCTTAAAGAGGCCATGCAGACTTTATGTGCATTCCTGAACGGCAAAGGTGGAACAGTCCTGTTCGGAATTCGACCGGACGGAAATCCAGAAGGACAGGCGGTATCCGACAAAACACTACGTGATATCGCACAGGCCGCAGACCGCTTCGAGCCACCTGCGCATCTTTCCATAAACCGTATCAAGTTCAAGGAAGGTCGTGATGTCATAGCCGTTGTGGTCGAAGGAGGACAAGATTTGCGTCCCTTCATATATGAGGGACATGCATACGAGAGAGTTGGTAGCACGACAAGGCGGATGCCTCAGGTCAAGTATGAGCGTATGCTAATCGAGCGCGGCCATGCCAGACGCCGTTGGGAAAATCTGCCTGCCGAGGGATTGGCGATTAAAGATTTGGACAGGAAAGAAATTCTCCGGACTCGCGAACTGTCCATCCAGCAAAACAGGATTTCACCGGACACAAGCCGAAATCTCGGAGAAATCCTTGACCGTCTGGGACTCAGGATTGGAGGCATGCTGACACAGGCCGCCCTGGTTCTTTATGGAAAGAGGTTCCTGCCGGAGTATACGCAATGCCTCATTAAAATGGGCAGATTCCGGGGCACAGAGATCACGGGAGAAATCGTTGACAACCGCCAGGAAAACATGAACGCCTTTGCCATGGTAAGGGAAGGAATGGCGTTCCTCGAGCGGACAATGCCTCTGGGGGCGCGCTTTCCAACTGGGCAAATATTCCGGGAGGATCGCTTCCCTGTCCCATTGGATGCCATTCGTGAGATACTTCTGAATGCCGTTATGCACAGGTTATGTCAAGCTTGACATAAGCGATGTTATGCCAAGGGAAATATTATGCAAAGCAACCTCTTATACAGATGATATTTCAATGAACGCATTCAATTTTTACTTTGCATAATATACTCCACATTTCTAAATGTTCTTCTTCAACCAGTT